>ENA-UOWK01000011-UOWK01000011.1-bioreactor-metagenome-genome-assembly--contig:-NODE-11-length-265611-cov-25.276228_pt1 | contig 265611 bp, 204 predicted proteins | sample MGYA00238157_ERZ761612 | MGnify/ENA primary metagenome ERZ761612 (study PRJEB28901, sample SAMN06268035) | bioreactor metagenome | isolation source: Joint BioEnergy Institute, California, USA...
ATGCATGTGTTTGTGTATATGTATGAAATTTTGTATAGGCTAATAAATTAGTAACACAACTTGGCCCCCCAAAAGAAAAAATTCTAGCTCCTCTCTTGGCTAGATGATCCAAAACAAAGGCAACTAAGTGCATTATTTGATTTCTATCTTTATCTCAAAAAAAAAAAAAAAAAAAAAACTTTGTTTGGCTGTCTTGCAGAAGACGGAAGCACCGACGTTGCTTCTGCGCTGAGCTAAGCTCTGGTCATCAGGGAGATTGTTCACCGGATTCATTGACGAAACAGATATCGCTCTTGTTATAATAACTTCGGGATAATATCGTTATCTGAGAACCTCGCCTTCCAGGGTAAATTGGAACCCGAATGACGTGGTACTCAAAGAAAGGAATCAAAAGATCCTTTTCAAGAAATGAAGCGGTTGATATCCATATCTATATCTATGGACAACCCCATTTATTGGATTTATTTATTTATTTACTGATGGGCAATTTTCTTTTTCTCTCCCTTTCTATCTCCGTGAATTGTGTGCCCAGTGACACCTAGTGACACTCGGAAAATGCATAAATAGGTGGGTGCAGCAGATGTGGACATGGTATGGTAATAATGTTCAGGATGCTAGTGGCACACCCGTTGCCCCAGTGGAAACGGTGCCCAGGTGGTTTCCCCATCTGGGCCAGGGATAGTGATGGATGGATATGCTGTCTCTTCAGGTATATTATTTGAATGCCTTTTTTTGTTTTTTTTGTTGCCTCACATTCGTCATAATCAAACAAAATCAGGCTGACATTAGTTACACTCCGAGGGCATTATTATTATGATTATTCATTCTCAGCATCAAGTATATATATGGAGGATAGATAGATGGAGAGAGATCGGATCAAATGGATCTAATCTATCTATCTATCGATCGATCTATCTACGATCACCAACTAGCTCCATTATCTATCCTCCCCGTCTGGATGGTTGTTTTGAAATAAAATAATAGGAGTGAGTGACAGGATGCTGCATGCCTCGTGCATTTCGAACGACTAGCTATCTGCTCTGTAGTAACTACTTAGAAAGACCACTTGAAATTCGAACAGAATCTTTTTACTTTTAGCATGAATAGGATTTCTTATATAAGTTAACAAAACCAAAATATAAGAAAGTAGGTACTAAGTTATTAATATGCAACATCATATCTGCAGACTACTCTGTATTGCGCATGCTCATAAGACTCTAAACATTACCTACCTAGGTAGTTAGTAGATAATACACCAGGAGCAGTAACTTCCAAGCCACCAATTGGCAAAAAGAAAGGCTGTAAATCAATGCAACATGCGAGAAAAAAATTTTTTGTACGTACTAGTAATCAACGGTGGTTTCCGGGGTGTCCACTCCATTGTTCGGTGTATTGCCGTAGATCAATTAAGGTTGCCAGCCAGAAGCGCAAGTTTAACAATACCACCTACCCAAGTTTTTTTTTCTACCACACACGAGCTGCGGCGGAGTACAGGAACATTATTCCCAGATATCAGGACAGACAACCGCACCATGACCAGTCCAAGTCCAAGTCCACGACACGATCCGCAAAAGACCCGCGCCCTCATCGCCGCCATGACGGCCTTCGTGACGGAGCGCATGGCGGGCCACGACCCCTCGCACAACCCGGCCCACGTGCACCGCGTCGTGTCGCTGGCGCACACGATCCTCGAGGCCGAGCGGCGCGCGCACCCGGAGCACGAGTACGACGAGACGGTGGTGACGCTGGCCGCGCTGCTGCACGACATCGGCGACAGGAAGTATCTGCCCGCGGCGGAGGCGACGGCCGCGGCGGAGGCGGCGCAGACGGACCCCAAGCGCATGGTGTATCGCGCGCTGGTCGAGCGGGGCGCGGACCGCGCGCTCGCAGAAAAGGTGCAGACGGTCGTGGCCAACGTGTCGTACAGCAACGAGGTGCGCGACCCGGCGCGCATCCGGAGACTCATCGACGAGGAGGGGTACCGCGAGCTGGCGATCGTGCAGGACGCGGACCGGCTCGACGCGCTCGGCGCGGTGGGCATCGGGCGGTGTTTCACCTTCCTCGGGGCGCACGGGTTGAAGCACGTCCCCGCGGGGGGCCGGTGGGAGATGGACGGGGCCATTGACCACTTTGGGGACAAGCTGGAGAAGCTGGAAGGGATGATGAAGACGGATACCGGGAGGGAGATGGCGCGCGTGCGGACGGAGCGGTTGCGCGAGTTCAAGAGGTGGTGGGAGGAGGAAACGAGCCTTGCCTCGGCTGGTTGAGAGCTCTACAGGGATAGGGGTGATGAAGAGAGACAGAGATAGAAAGATGGGAGGTCTCGAAGGAGCATGTACTGTATGTTTGACTCGGAAGGCTGCATGGTCTTGAGTGGGCATTCAACAGCCCTTCATTGTTGAAACTTGTATATACCCTCGTATAGCTTTATTTTAACGCGATCTGGCGATACGGTTACGCGATAGAGACGATACTCTTACAAGTCACGAGGAGATTGTTTCAAGCTTAATTTATTTGTGGTGATATATGTATAACCAAGTTGCACCTTTCAAGATCGGCTGTTGAATCTCGTATTTCGCCTGTCTCAACAGTCAGATAATTCCGTTGAGGCAGATAGTGAAGATGGCGTATGATGGCTCCAAGGATGAAGAAGCTAGCTAAAGGGTGGTGGGCGTGAACGTATCGGTGGGCTGCAGCCCCAGGCTGTGATGCTTCAACAAATCCAACAGACATCTCTGGAACAGATCAAAAATTCCTTTAGACATCCAATATCTCATTTGCAGAATAGAATGTCCTCTGGCTTATTCGCCGTTTCTCCCGCCCGTCCTCCGTGGACCGGGGCAAAGGGAGAGGTTGAAAGCGTCGTCGTTCTTTCTAATCACTTTGAAGGTTTCAGAGATTAGACTGAACGCTGCGTTGTGCGATCCAAAATTAGCATTCCGAGATACGACGTATCCCCCATCTTCGAGATGAGAAGGGAGAGGTTTCCATGATGTTCTCAGCGATTGAGGTTTGGGAAAGGGTGAAAGATGTCAATATCGGGGCCTTCCCAGAAAATAATTAGGTTTTCTTAATCTTTTTTTGTCCTTTTTCTCAATATGTTTCGGCTGGTCTTCCACCTACCATCCAGTCTATTAGACATACACTCGACACGGAATCAGAACGAGACGGGGTATGTAAACATCCAAAAACATGTTGCATCCAACGAAACACACAACACCACGCGGTGGTACGCTAATCGGAAGTGCAATAAACAGAGCTCACCAAACGGGTTGTGTCGCAAGGCAACGAGCAAGACGGAATAGAGAATTGATGCCTGCTGTGATAATGTGGTGAGGACTCCAAACCATTATGAAATTATTAGAGATTCTCCAACGCAAACGAGTGAGATCATAAATCCAAAGAGAAGCACCAATCCAGAAACGCCTGCTATGTGGGGGATTATCTATTAAGTCTCTCAAACGGGAAGGGTGAATCACAATTTAGACCCTGTCTCTGGCGAAATCTAGCACCTCACAGTCGTCTTCGAAGAATCCGTCGTCATCAATCCCTGAAGATGTCACGGCGAACGGATCCGTGTGCTTCTTCTTCTTTCGTCTCGTAGTGATGACGACCTCTTCGAGGTAATGACCGCCGTTCCCGAGGGTTATGTGATTCTCAATTTCCGAAGCACCAGCTTGCTTTTCATGTACATTATCTTCGTCATCGTCATCGCGACTAACAGGCCGGACATGAAGCTTTGACATGGGAATGTCATTACCGAAGACCCACGGTCCGGTGATGGACGCCATCACCGACTGATTTGCATCGTCCCCTGAAGGGAAAACATATAGATTGACCCTCTGATCAGTGTGGAAAGGCTGATAAGGAGCGTTTGTCTCAATCTCGGCTTGCGAGAGTGGCTGTGACTTGATTTTGGTGGTAGACGACGAATGTGGTTTGGATGAAGGAAGAGCCCACGATGCGCTGACAGCCGAATCTGTGTTGAGAGTCCCAACTTGGATGGGCCCGCATGGGTTCTGAAGATGAGCGGGCAGCTTAAACTCTGTCACCTTACCTCCAATGATAGAATGGCCTTGCCGGTTTTTCCTGGTTGCCAGGCTTCGAGCGATTCTGTACAGTTTGAAATACCCTCCATCTATCACGCCGAGCAAGGGTTCATCTTTGTTGCAAAACCAAGCTACACGAGACGCTGCAGGATCTTTGGAGAAACCAGAGAGATGCAGACGATTTTCTCCGGCATGGCGAAGAGTGTTGACAGTTCCAGTGGCTGCGCCTACGGATTTACTAAGGCCAGCAGCGACCGCTTTCCCACCAGCTGCAGGGGATATTCCAAAGCTGCTCACAGAAGGAAATGCAGGACCGACACTAGGGGCGCGTCCTCTGACAGCAGCGAGAATTGGCTGGGTCTTGTCTCCCACGAGCTTCATGGCCGCAGTGAAGGGGTTTCCAGGAGTCGTAGTTTCAGATGACTCTTCCACTGCAGATTCATCATTCTGAGGTTTCGCAGGTAGGGGTCGTGCTCGACGAAGCGGGGGCCATTGGAAAGCACTCCTAGGCAAGTCGAAAACATGGACGGTGCCCTTACGCGTGATAATTGCCAGGCGCTCGCCGGTAGGAGCAGTCCAGATGACATCGACAATACTTGAAGTCGTCAGTCGTGCATACCTTGCCACTTGTCGTACGTGGGCATTGACGGTCGGAAGTGCCGGGTCATCCGAAAGGAAAGCTCCTGCTCTGCAGTTCTTTACTTGCATGAGATCCCACACGTACTGAATGTCGCCTTTCTTGCTTGCCGTAAACAACATCAACCCGTTGGGAGAAAAAGACAAGAAGCTACAGCCATGTGGAACCTGGAAAGTTGCGACAGGACTAGGAAATGAGGCCTTGACTTCTGGATTATCTTCTAATCTCTTCAAGTCGATCAGCGATACGAGATCGGGCTCTGCAGGTGATGATGTCTGCGTATCCTGGGCATGCGTGGGGGGAAAGATGTTGTAACCTTGCTGTTCCATTGGCTGCATAGGACGACGTGACGTGGCAGTTTGCGAGGACTGTTGGTCTTTATTCCAATAGCTATTCCAAGCTTGAAGACCTTGATCACCCATCCATCGTGCCCCTCTGAAGAGCTCCTGGGTTACTCCTCTCGCAAACTTGTTGAGGAAGCTCTCTTCCTCACCGGCATCTGTGACACATGTCACTGCTGGTCTTGACGGAGGGATATGAGTGTCAAGCCCATAGATCTTTCTCTGGACCAAAGAAGCTGGCACGGTGCCGTGGAGTGGTGGTCTGGAAGTCGATGACGGCGGAACGATTGCCAACCATCTTCCACTCAGTGACAGGATCGGACTATCGGGAGACGCTGAGCCACGGGGGGAGTCAGCCTGAGAACCATCCGGATCAGTCGAACTCGAGGAAGCGGAATATCGACGGGAGCTCCTCGACTGGACGCTGGTCCAGGTCTTTGCGAGACACAGATATGCGGTCGGAGCGGAGCACGGGCCGACGCCGTAGATATATACCTCTCCACTAACGCCTGAAGCCACAATGACAAAATTCCCGCTTGCATACAGTTTCAAATTGCCCACGGGGGCTGGTGCGTACAGAGGTAGGCCTGGAAAGTTATCAAAGCAAGGAACGGGCTTGCTGGTGAATAGAGTAGTGATGTGCTCTCCAGTCCTGAGGGAGTAAATCTCCACCTTTGTCTGGTAGTAGATGGTCTCGTCTCGATTATGTTGCTTTTCAAACGAGGACTGTTTCCCGGCCAGACCAGAGAGCGAGTCATTCTGTTCTGAACCGGAGGAAGAAGAACCGCCCCCGTCATCCTTTGGACAGACCGGGCCGTGCACTATGACTGCTACATGGGGTCTAGAAGATGCAAACGGGTCGGCTTGGGAGGTCCACGGCAATAATTTCGCATCGATGACTCGACCATTCAGACCGACTATCCTTCCGATCGGACGGGCTTTCTGGTCTTCAATGGCCAGGACTTCCAGAGCACCATCGGACCCGACCACTAACACCTTCCCGCCCATCTTGGTCGACTTGAAGGATGGACTTGACGATATTGTATCGAAAGCACAGAACGAATAGTTTGCGTCCGCGGGTGGCCTGCCTTGGCCGGAGAACAGGGGTAGATCAATCTCCGGAGCCCCATAGAAATGGGCCTGGGGTAAATGGGGCAAAGGTGGCTGACTCGGAAAATGGCTCGAGGAATGTCTCTTGTGCCTGTCCACCGACTGATGCCGCGACGGAGAGATACTCGGATATCCACCACCATAGCTCATCGGTCGAGCTCGCCCAAGAGGCGGTGACGTGGAAGTAGAGGCACGGCTGAAACCACCTTTCTCTGCATTGGTGGGAAAGCTCAGAGGCGACTCGCTCACAAAGCCACCGTCGACGGGGTCAGCGGGAGGGCTCTTTCCGATCGGGATCGATTTGGTCCAGGCATCCGTCCGAAAAGCAGTGTCATTGTCCTGGGTGGATGCAAGAGATCCAAGAGCTTCCAACACGGGGGACACAATATTGTTGCCAGGAGGACGGCCGAATGCATTGTTCTGATAAGGCGATGGCTCGGTCTTGAGAGGCGGGGTGGGCTGGGTTCTATCCGTCGCACCAGACGTCAGCTGTCGATTGCCAGCACACAGCATGTCTACAGGCAGGATCACAGCAGTCGGAGGGCTTACAGGTCTTCTGGGGTCATCTTCGCCGTAGACGTATTATTAACCTTGTCCTTTGCCTTGGTGCCATTTTTCCCCTTCTTCTTGCCCTTCGCGCTGGATTCCGACTCCGGATTCGCTCGCGGTTGACCTTGGGAGGATGCGTTATTGTCGTCAGAGGACTGATGATGCTGATGGGACGGTTCGTCAGACGCTGCCGGGTGCATTCAAAAGGTGCTCTGACGGAAAGTGAGCAAAGGATGCCTCGCGGAGGCAATACACTCTCGGATCAGAGAACCGTCCTTTCAGACCCTGGGAGAGGTCCAAGAACGGATGACTCAACCGCGGGGCCGCTCGCGAGGTACAGGCGGGATACACTGAGAGAGAGCAGGACCGCGTCTGACACCGTCAGTTTGCCAGACCTCGAATGCAGATAGCAACAAAGAACAATACGGACGCATACGTTTTCCCAGTTGTGACGCGAGTCTGGCCCCAGTTGAGCTAGGGTGTGTCGAAGTAGCAACCTCCCTGGAGGTTACTGATAACGTATCGGATGTCGAAGACGCCAGCGGCAGCAGGAACCGGAGAGCCCTTCTGGGACGGCAAGCTGGCTGGCCAACAGGATGGAGGGGAGTTGTTTTGAATTATACGTCGGATTCAGATTCCAGAGTGATGTACTCTGTACTGATCTTGAGGCATAGATGTCTCGGATCAGAGGGGGCACGGGAGGGGAAGGGGAAGCATGCAGGACTAGGGCAGCAGCGGCAGCAGCAGCAGCAGCAGCAGCAGTAGTACGGGACAGCTCCAGCGGAGCTTCTGGTTGCGCTCCCGGGTTGACGGCAGAGGGCCCTTTGACTGGCGGTGACCCCAGCGGGCCATGCATGACCAGCTCTGAGCCCGGAGGGGGCGTGGGTTTGGCGCCGGCTAGGCAGAGATGGTCCGGTGCGCGCGGTGGCTGGCGGAACCGCGGCAGGCAGCCGGATGGCCGTGAGGGGCGCCCCAAACACTGCAAACACCGGCTGGCGCAGGCAGATCGCGGGTACGCGGGACACGTGAGGCCCGTCCACGTGCTGCATGCTGTGGTCCCCGGCCAGCAGCTGCTGGGCAACACCGCTGCTGCCCGCGCCCAAAGATGATGCCGGATGAGATCACGCCCACGATCCATCAGACAGCCATCACGGGTGCAGGTACAACAGCCTGCCCCTCCTGAGAGCATCACGGCTCTACGTGACGATGTGGCAGCGACGTCACGGGCAGGAGGACGGTGGTCAGCCCTAGCTTGCAAGGTATGCTACTCTGAGGTCACAGGTCCGCGGAGTTATGCTCGAAGCTAGCGCCTCTTTCCACGGCCGCCGATGCAGAGCAGGCCCCTCTGGGAACTCGGCCGGCGGGCTGAGTCTCCCCAAGGATACCCGCATGTTCATGATATTCTGTTACTGCGCTCTTGTTGCCAATCTCACCGTCAGTATCCCTGACACCGTCTTCAAGCGCTCAGCAAGGTCATAACAGGTAAGCATGCTGCAAGCGATTACTTCTCATTCATTTAGATGTACAGAGTGGTTGTAGCTTTGATTTTTAGGGTTGCATGGAGCCCCTGGACGGTAAGTGCCCATGTATCCAACACCGCATCGGGCGTTCAAGCCTTCTTCTTCCCTGCGGCTTTCGCCTTGACAGCCTTTTTCCTGCTGCCCTTGATCATCACAATCCCCAAGAACGAGCCCACGACCGCCGAACCCAACAACGTGAGGATAACGGGGATGCGAATCGCCCAGACACGAGGAGGGAAGAGGTCATGGAGAGGGTGGTCGGGGTCGACAAACGGCTGCCCAAGTGTCAGCTTGTATTCGAGACTTAGGACGTAGTGTAAAATACCATCAAAAGAGTCCACGCGGTATAGTAGAGGAAGATCGCGGTTGCGACCAGGAGCATGGCGGATCCCACGAGTCGACCGAGCTGAAAGACGGCACTCGTCAGCTTCACATATCAATTCCGGACAAGGGAGAGTAATTTTACCATAATGACTATCGAGGGCGCTTATGTTTGCAGTCAAACAAAGGAGCGAACACCGTGCGCGCGAGAGCTCTGGATGGACAGCTCTGCACCTCGCGGTTGGTCTCCGGCGGCGCTCCTGACGGAGCCACGGGGCTCCAGCTTGGCCTCTACAGGTCACGTGATAACGCGCTAAGACCTCAGCCGTCGGCGCCGCCATAGTGAGTTTCATTGTCAGAGCCAGGGATTGGCAGACGCTCACTCCATCTCTGCTTGGGAGTCTGGAGGCAGCACCCGGAGGAGAACAGCGAAGACTGTTCTTTGAGGATTTCCAAAGACATGGCGGACCCTGTCATGCTGCAGTCCGCGGTGCGAGTGCCCACTCCTCCGCCAGGCACATCCTACTCACCGCAGCCTTCTGGCTCACGGAAGCGGTCGCCTCCCTCGCGTTCACCGTCACCGGATCGTCGACGCTCCCCTCCAGATGGCCCCTCGCGGGAGCGGGCGGAGGCTCGTCCTGTTGACGAGAGAGAGCGCCAGCTGGCTGAGCGGCTTCGCTATCATGAGAAACAAGAAGCCGCCCGGAAGCCCATGACGGAGGAGGAAAAACAGGCTGCGGCGAAGGCAGAATATGAGAAGCTGCTGAACATGCGTTCCGGTGGCACCTACATCCCACCTGCTCGGCTGCGCGCGTTGCAAGCGCAGATCACGGACAAGACCAGCAAAGAGTATCAGCGGATGGCGTGGGAAGCTCTGAAGAAGTCGATCAACGGTCTCATCAACAAGGTCAATGTGTCGAACATCAAGCACATCGTGCCGGAGCTCTTTGGAGAGAACCTCATTCGAGGTCGCGGTCTATTCTGCAGGAGCATCATGAAGGCGCAGGCTGCCAGCTTGCCGTTTACTCCCATCTACGCTGCGATGGCTGCGATCGTCAACACAAAGTTGCCGCAGGTTGGTGAGTTGCTCCTGGGCCGATTAATTGTTCAGTTCCGCAAGGCATTCAAAAGGAACGACAAAGCCGTCTGCATATCATCAACCACTTTCATTGCACACCTGTGCAATCAGCAAGTCGCCCACGAGATGCTGGCTGCCCAAATACTGCTGCTTCTGCTTCACAAGCCGACGGATGACAGTGTGGAAATCGCTGTCGGGCTTACAAGGGAAGTGGGGCAGCATTTGGAAGAGATGAGCCCGGCTATCGCGCATGCGGTGTTCGACCAATTCAGGAACATTTTGCACGAGGCCGATATCGATAAGAGGGTCCAGTATATGATCGAGGTGCTGTTCCAGGTCCGTAAGGACAAGTACAAGGATAATCCGGCAATCAGAGAGGAGCTTGACCTGGTCGAAGAAGAGGACCAGATTACCCATCGCACCAGTCTCGACGACGAGATCGACACTCAGGACGGCTTAAATGTCTTCAAATACGACCCACAATGGGAAGAGCACGAAGAGGCCTACAAGAAACTGAAGGCGGAGATCCTAGGAGAAGGAAGCGAATATGAAGACGAGGATGAGTCTGACGAAACCTCTGAGGACGAGGAAGACGAGGAGGAACGGCAGATGGAGATCCGGGACCAGACAAATACCGACCTTGTCAATCTTCGACGGACCATCTACTTGACAATCATGTCGAGTATAGACTTCGAAGAATGCTGTCACAAGTTGATGAAGCTTTCCCTTCCGCCTGGACAGGAGCCAGAGTTACCCTCTATGATTATCGAATGTTGCTCTCAGGAGCGGACATACTCGAAGTTCTACGGCTTGATCGGGGAGAGATTTTCCAAATTAAATCGCCTCTGGGCTGACCTCTTCGAGGCCTCGTTCGCTAAATATTACGAGACCATCCACCGCTACGACACGAACCGTCTTCGCAACATCGCCCGCTTTTTCGGCCACCTGCTTACCACAGACGCAATCGGTTGGCACGTGCTGTCTATTATCCATCTGAATGAGGAAGAGACGACGTCAAGCAGTCGTATCTTTATCAAGATCCTTTTCCAGGACCTCGCAGAGCACCTGGGCTTGTCCAAGTTGCAGGAGCGACTGAAAGACCCGATCCTCAGGCCAAGCTTCGACGGGCTGTTTCCGATGGACAACCCGCGCAACACTCGTTTCTCAATCAACTACTTCACAAGTATTGGCATGGGTGTACTCACGGAAGAGATGCGTGAACACCTCAAGAATCTCCCCAAACCAACCGTGCCAACACTGCCTGCGGCCAAGGCGGAGTCGGAGTCCGACTCGGAGTCCGTCAGTTCCTATTCTAGCTGTTCTACGTGCGCTGGTTCTTCGCGCTCTCGTTCATATTCTCGATCCCGCTCTCCGTCTCGCAGTCCTAGCCGTGGTCGTTCTGTGAGTCGTGGAAGATCATACACCCCGTCTCGTTCTGCGACGCCGGCGTCGAGATCGTCTCGTGGACGAAGCTACACGCCCTCTCGCTCACGGTCGCCGGTATCGCGGCCTCGTCGACGCTACAGCTCGTACAGCCGCTCCCCGACTCCAGATCGTCGAAGAGACAGATCAGAGTCCCGCACGCCGCCCCGCAAGTCCACCGTGCCGAGACGGGGTCGGAGCAGATCTTATGATTCAAGGAGTCCGGTTCGCCGAAGTCCGAGCCCTTATCAGTCCCGACGAGGCCGACGCTCACCATCCCGGTCCGTCACCCCACCTCGCCAGCGGGACCGAAGCTATTCAAGGTCTCTCTCGCGTTCCCCGTCGCCTCCACGTCGTCGCGACCCAGCGCCAAGGGGAAGGCGCTATTCCTCCGCGTCCGTCTCCCCTCCACCCCGCAGGCCTGCCGACAGGAGCATGTCAGCATGTCGTTCGCCTTCCCGCCGACCGGCAGCCCCAGGAAGGGGCAGAGACCGGGGCAGAAGCGTCAGTCGTTCTGTTTCGCGCTCCCCGAGTCCACCGCAGAACAGACGGAGAAGGAACACGTCTTCCGTCTCCGCATCGCGATCCCGCTCCCCACCACCCCGCCAGAACGGCCGGCAACGCTCTCTGCCGCGGTCTTCCCCTCCTGCGCAAAGGGGCCGTGCTCGCGCGTCTGACTACATCTGAGACCGTTCTCTGTGGGGACAGCGCAGCACTTAGCATGTGTACTCACTAAAACCCTCAAATCACTGCGATATTTCCTAGCTCCCTTGTAATGTGATTGGCTTGGACGAATCATGTTCGTTCCTGTGCCTTCGAAGACATCCGTGAAGGGCAGCCAGAGAGAAGGGACGTCGCTGTCGATCGAAGATATGCATGACTTTGAAGGCAGTTCTACTTGTTCTTGGATGAGCTTTCCGTGGTGATGAAGGGATTAAGGAATTACTGGGGGTACTTCTCGTCAGTTTGTATTCTGTTCATTGTGATGAGCGAAACACCTCTTAGTTTTTATCATTTTATCATTAGTCTGTGCTTAGATATGCATCCTCGGGAAAGGGATAGGATATAATAGGGTTCAATAGCATTGAATCAGATGAGAGAATAAAGTCCTAGATGGATGGATATACGGTATTCATGCTCCCTTGTATCTATCATGTCTGTAACCAACCTTCTCGAACTGATTGATGCTTTTCTTTCATTTCAATCTAGACTCATTAATCAAATAAGCAACTTGATGCCATGCATACCTGACCTGTGTGTAACGCGGAATGAATTGACATGGACCTGACTGTATATAGGTCTTACATTGTAATCATCTACTCTATTTAATTCTCTCATACTCAACAAGTGCCTTCCCCGGCCTTACTATCTCTCTATCTATCTCTGAAGAGAGTTTCTAAAACAAAAAAAGAACAGAGTAAGAGAAGAAAATAGCCACAATTAACTTGTATCTAATTAATCTATTGTTTATTTTATCTCAGAACACGTCACATCACGACGGTAACTCGTTATAAGAAAGAAAGAAAGAAAGAAAAGGAAAGCGACGGATAGTAGGAGGCATTAGGAATAGGAAAGAGTAGAATTAAAATAGAGTAGTAGTAGTAGTAGTAGTGGGGATGCAGGTAACGGACAGGAACAGAAAGAAGAGGGAAAGGGGGCAGCAACGTCCAATCTAAGTAAGAGGGGAAAAAGGAAACTCGGCATTAATAAGGGGGACGACCAGGGAAAGAGACTTCCCAGAGACTTTTATCCTCCTTTTTTTTTAAAAAATACTCTTTTGTTTTCTAGGATGGATGATGGATCACGTTATCCGCAAGTTGCTGGTGGTCATCGACAAACTGGCAAGGTCTGTTAATAGATCCGACATTAGTAGGTACCAAGCTAAATGGTCAAGCAGGGCAGTGAATCCTATACCGGTACAAGTGGCATAGATAGATGGACGAATGGAAGCAATTAAGTACTCACCATCGTAGTCGACAGCACCTGTCTTCTTCATCGTCACCTTGGTCGCCTTCTTCCCGACGCTCGATCCGTTGACGACAAGCGGCTCACGCTTGTCCAAGTTCTTCTTTGAAGCCGAGTCTCCCTCGCCTTTGCCTTTGTCGTCTTTCTTGCCTCCTGAGCCTGAGTTGTCGGCACTAGTAGCCGTACTACTCGTAGTAGCACTAGTACGTCGCTCGACTTCGCTTCTTCGTCTTCTTGTATCACTACCACCGTTTACCTCTCCGGAGTCACCGCTGCCGTCCGTGTCGAACCGCACCCTGATCCGGACGCCCATGAAGACCGTGTTGTCGAACAGGGCCACCGCGCGCTTCGCTTCCTCTGCTGTCCGGAAGCTCGCTGTCGCGTAGCCCTTGCGGCGTCCGGGTTTGCGGTCTTCGGGGATCTCGCACTGCTCGACTGACCCCGCGGTTCGGAGGTGGTCTTTGAGAGTCTGCACGGTTGCGTCCGAGCTGAGGTTTTGGATCAAGATGCTCTTGGTTGGAGACGACGCAAGCTGCTTTGTTGGAGAAGATGAGTTCGGATCGGCTGCTGCATCGACAGCGCTATTGTGGCGGTGGGCAGCGTAATTGTAGTGCTGATGGCAGTAGTTTGACCTTAGCATGGTTGGAACGCTGTTGTTGACTCGAACGTCAGACAGAGGTTGAACTGTGGATGCTGGGTAAGGGTAGACTCCATATGCCGTAGGATCAAAAGTTGGGGAGAGCATTGGCGATGGCTGTGGCATGGAGATGGACCCCTTAGGGGTCACGATCATAGGGACCGGAGGTGACATTGGGTCGGACGCGATGGGGACCAGATGTTGAGGTGTCATTCCCATAGGACTCATGACTGGAAAGTATTCCGGGGATTGATAAGTCGGCGTTGTATGTATTACCGGCCTTCTGGGCTCGCTTTGTCAACTCTCGTCCAATTCCAGGGGAAGATGTTCCCCGAATCTTTCGAAGGCGAGGAACTTGCAATCCCACTTACTCTGGAGACATGGAAGCAGCAGCTGGTGTAGTCAGACTAGGAGCAACCCCCGGAGGTGTCGTATACCCTGGTGTAGCGTACGGAGAGGGGGCCACGCAGGATGGGCTTTTTGTAGGGCCAGCAATCGGTCGTGTAGGTGAACTTGTGCGGGAAAGGGTGACAGTCAAACTATGCCCTTCCCAACCGTTGGTGGCCAGTCTGTCTGCGAACGACATGTTAGTATCATTGTCGTATACGATTCCACTGGGGGTCTACGGACGAAAAGTACGCCAGGCTTCCTCTTCATTTTTCACGATGATCTGGCCCAGTCCCGTGGGAAAGCCATGCTGGTCATCATACACCACAGCTTGTCGAATGTGTAAAGCGGTTTGGCGGACGAGATCCTTTAGCTCCTGCCAGCGACAGTGTGCAGGGATCTATATATACTTCTAGTGAGAACTGAGAGTCGAAACTAAAATTCTTTTATCTCTCGCAGCGCTTACCCCTTGTATAAACAACACGAATTCCTCCTCGGACCCTCGAGATCCTTGGCGGCCCTTTTCTCGTGGAGTCGAGGTCATGTTGGCGATGGATGGGCCTGCAAGGAATATCCGCTAACAATGGCACAATCGCGTTGTAAAGTACACAACTGGACCCAGCAAGAGAAATCTGGAGTTACTCTGCCGTTAGTTCAAGAACAGACACCTCAATGCGAGCGTATATCCCCACAAACGAAGCGCTCAGTAAAGAGTCAAGTGAATCGGCTACCGCCGAGACGGATTCAAGTTTAGTATTTGCGTCGTCGTCCAGAATCATAAGACAGAGCAAAGACCTCGGCTGCCAAAAATAAATAGTTAGCCCCAAAGAGCTGCGTAACGTACAGGATAGTTGCTGATTCCGCGAGGTATAGACCTTAGGGGGAAGTCCGAAAGCCAGCGGTGGAATTCACAAATACTTGAATAGTCTTGGATTTGTGTCCGGCGAATCCCATTATTTGACAAGCGAGAGATTCACCTCATGAATTAGCAGAATAGAAAGAAGCTCACCTCTCGACAATTGGATGCAAGATACTTAAACATGCGGGGTTGAAATGGGTTCTCTCTCAGGAGGCGTGGTGATTGTGAGGAAGGTCTTTCACTGCATCCCTACCCTCTTAAATGATATACAAAGGGAAAAGGAACCCCAGTATTCAATTATGACATGCACCTACAGGTCCCACAATTGAGTGTCGGCCTGCAACTGTGCCTCTTAAAGTTTGCATAAGGTAGAAAGCTGAGGCTAGAGGATGCGCCGCAAAGATGGGCGAAAGGAAGCCACAAACCCCTCCCTCGACGAATGATATAACGAGGCCGGCAGCGTAACTGGGAGGAGTGGAATAATTTCCTATCTCTTCTCTGTTCGAAAAGTGCCCAAGCCCCGTGCCAGGTCATGGTTTTGGTTTCCCCCGTCCTTTGAGTGACAGAATACTGTAGTATGGTAAGGGTCCTAAGGGGAGGTCACAGAGCACGCAATAGTGTCTTTGTAGCAACTGTCAGCTTTTTAGAAGATTTCCCCATATTCTTCTCCCTCCAGACTACGCTGAGCCAGCGCAGAGCCTTCCTACAGCGTAACGTATACTGAGTCACGGCCAGAAGTACCTAGCAGAGAGTGCACACAAGCACAGTTTGGGGGGGGGAGAACCTTGGCGTTCATTGCGTTACACCTACCCGAGTGCCTTGGGACTCGAAAGGCGCGACTGAACAAGAATAGGGGAATAAGGGACTATCTAGATAAGATGGGCCAGGCTCCATCCTGTTACCGTCCGTACTACTCGCGCCTTTCGCGAACGGGCAATACGGCCTGGAGGTTGGACGTGTACTGTTAGTCTCTAAAGGACCCAATCCGGATGGATTTTGGATGAATCCTGCGATATCCGTATATGTAATGTGAGCGGTCAGAGAGTCGCTGCTTTGTTATTTTTTTTTTCCCCAATGGGTTTTGCATCATCAAAGCAGGACGCAGAAAAGGGCTAGCCATGCTCACTATCAAAATAGAGTCGCAGCCGGCATCGAAAGGAGCTTATAGTCGAGGACAGACGTCTAGATCAGTCTCTGGCATGGCGGTGGCTTCGGGAGTGACAACTCAACGGAAGCAGCCCCTCTTATTTGCTTGAAGACTCGATTGATAGTGCGGGACTAATCAGTGTTCTGCACCGGCAGATCAGTCCGATCTTGGATCAACAGGGCGATCACCAAGGGCAGACCTGGTTCCTGAAGAGCACTGATGCGAGGATCAGAATAGCGCGTGTGAGGTATCAGATCCCGAGAACTGCGTATTGCCGCACACGGCGGACGTTGGGAGCGCTTTATGGCGAACAAAGACGCGGCCGAACTAATAGTATAGCAAGGAACAAGCTCCTGTCAGTCCAGTGTAGCACTGCAGAAGATTCGCCCACACCCTGTACTAGCGGTCGAGGTATTGTCTCCGGATTCGAAAGGGGAAAAAGGGAGAGGGTGATGCATGGCCAGATCGGACGGCGAGCTTGGCCTGAGGCTTCAGCAGAGGTGAAGAACAGGCGCGGTCAGTGAGTTTCAGGGCTGCAAATGCCCAGCTGAAGTTGCTGAACGGCCCATCAACCGGGCTGCCACGGTCATCAGGAATTGGGCGGGCCATCCGGCAGTTGAGAGATCCCTGTCTCGGTCACACGTTCCAATCCCTGGCTTATGATCACGTTAACCCGGGGATGGTGGCTTGCTTCTTGCGCAACAGAGGCTCGTATCCTTGACGTCGTCGTGCTGGAGAAACCCTTGGGACCTTTTACATCGTCAGGCCCATGATAACTCACAATCATAACTCACGATACAGACGGAGCTCTGTGCCTTGCCTCACCGTGCAGTAAGTACACGCATCGCAGACCTCAACGAGAAAGTCTCGTGCTCCTGTGCTTCCACTTCGTTGCCAGGGGCCGCGAGACATTATGCGTGCCACGATCTGACAGATGGAACCAGGTGGTCGGGAGAGTGCTGATCGCGGATTTCTTCGGTGAGGCTAAAGGCGCCGTCCGTCAATAGGAAAGTTCCCGTGCCGCAGTCACCGCTCCAGCAATCGCTTTCGCGCCCTGGGCTGATCGACCTCAGCACGATCGAGTCCCACCGAGCAAGGGCCCTTCATGATCGCCGCCCATGATAATCATTATGGTTGTGGATGCCTATACTCGACCTTACCCTTTGGAATCAACCCGTTTGCTGGTGCCTACAGTAAGGAAAAAGAGGGAGAAAGACAGAAGGAAAAGGGGGAAAGGAAATGCGTGATCATCTCAACGATCCACTGCCGGATCCATGTCTCACGCATGAGTAACATCCCATCTTTCTTGCCAGTCTTGGGAAGTCTCGCTTAACCATTGATAGATCACTGTCATGCGTGGTGCCAGCAGTCCAAATTGACGCAAAGGGGGTTATCAATAGGCGTCTGTATGACAAACATGGCGTCTGTCTTACACAGGATCCGGTCCCTGCGACCATACCCCAGATTTGCTCTAGACCGGACGTCGAGAGGTCGAGTCCTTTGTGACACCAAAAAGCATGGCGACCAAGAAGGGAAAGACGGGTGTCACTGCCATTATTAGGACTCCTCGACGTGACCTTTGGAGCGCTCTCACATGCATCTACTACTCCGTGCTGGCGTGTGCTCTTTTCTTCTGTCTTCTGATCCCAAGTAAGGTGCAGTATTTCCATCTCGATTTTGCGGTGTCCCACCAAGTCTGTTCAGCGATTTTCTGTCCACTGTCAAGGCTACCAATCATATGGCGCCGCGTGAGTCCGCCCCGATGCCTTTGTCTTCTAGAAGTTTTCCATTGCCCCATCCTCCCACTAGTATCTCTGTCTGGAAGGCCTGTGCCATGGTGGGAACGTACTATCATGCCTCTTTCTGACGTATCGCCCTAAACAGATGCTTAACTAGCACGTTCCATCTCTCCCCAAACATATCGAGAGCACCTTCCTCGATTCCACATACTCCGATTTCTTCCCTTTGCCATCCGATTTGTCCTAGGTGCTCTTCTCGACGAACGGGCTCCGTTTCGGCGTTTCCTCGCTAGGGCCTTGATGGCAAAAAAAAAACCGGTTGGTTGCCCTAGGACCCAGAATGGCTGAACCCAAAGCTTCTAGAAGGCAACCACGAATCGACCACAAAATATAACAATTATTTCCGCAGGCCGCGGGCGGGAGCAAACCGCTAGACCCTTCGAGAACGGCACCTGAGATCATTTCAAAGCCGGATTAACTATTGCCAAATAATGATTGCAGCTACCCATGTTACTGACCAATGAATAAATTATTATTATTGTGGCTTCAGAAAAGTTCACATGCACGCGTGGAGCTCACTGACCGGTAGCCACAAAGCAAAACCCGGCTAGAGAATACGACCTTCCGACCTCGGATTTGAGAAAATAAAAATGCGCACAGGGGCAGAACAACCCTCTGAGGCTCTGCTGACAAGCATTAGTAACTAGTTCACGACGCCCAGGATAAAAAAAGCAGTTACGAGAAGCCTGAAAAGGGGGTTCTAGGTTCGATCTCCTTGAGCGGGCGCTGAAGGAGTCATATGATTATCCTTCATTGGTGAAGACCCTGCCCAGCTACTAGGTGGTTTGTCAAAGATCTCTCTGTCGCAAGTACACACCTAGGCACCTACAGTACAGTCTCAGGCTACCTACCACCTACACACAATACCAAAATAGGTAATTGTATACATACTCTACTTGGCAAGTTGGCAATACGACCTCAGTCCGAGAGAGCGTCGAGACTCGGAAATCGAATCCTCATACCCACTTAGCACGCATCCGTTCCATGGATCGGGATCCAGGTATCACCGCCTCGAGTTCCAAGGTTCCCGTCCGCTCTTCGTTCCCGACATACCTATCTAGGTAAGGTAAGCCACTTTCGTATCGAGCAAGTACATCGCGTACTTAGAGCCCACTACTACTACTTCAAGGTTCAACAATCGACAAACGTGCCGGCCCGCCGCGCGCGTGAAACGAACTGAACAGAACGGAAAGGAAAGGAAAGGAAAGGAAAATGCCAGGATAGATAGGTACAGTACATTTATTATTATTAGAAACGGGATCAAGTTCTGTTCGAGGTTTATTTTAGGTGCGTATGTATGTACCATCCGTACAAACAGCACACACTGTACATGTACAGTACGGAGGAGGCAGGAGAGAGAGGGGGAGGGGCGGGCGCAAATCCTTCTTGGCGCGTCCCATGGCCATGGGTACCTAAACCGTAATGTAGAGGCAAGAAGAAAATCGGGTCGGAGGGTGTGCTTGTTGCAAACCACCTATGGTGGCAGACGAATAGGAAAAAAAGAGAGAGAAAAAAAATCATGTGAAACACGTGCGGGGTGCCCATCATCCAAAGGGTTCATGATTTTCATTTATTATTACCCTACATATGTATGTCCCTTATTTTTTTTTAAAAAAAAAGGAGAGAGAAAAAACCTGATGTGAGAAATTAGAATATCAGTGCTGCCACTATTTCTGTTTCTGTTCCTGTTTCTCCGATAATAAGTAAAACCTCCTTATTCAAGTAAGAGTGCTGCATCGGGCTCCAAACGCCATTCAATAAAGCAAAGTAAAGCAGTCACTCGAAAGCATTGGCATGACGCGATACAAAACTTATGTGCGATTACGCGATTACAGAAGTCAAGAAGGAAAAAAGAGTAAAGCCGGAAATATGTCATATCTACCCATATGCTGTTCAGCAACGAGAACCGAAACCCTTGCTCAGCAGGTTCCGATTCGATAGAGTTGCGACGGTATATATCGTTCTAACGTGAACATGCTTAGGTCACAATTGAAAAAAAGGACTCTGGAGCGATGGAAAGAGAAAGTAAGATAGATACTCAGATAACGCCGTCCGTGCAGCAACTTCCAAAAGTCCAGTACATATCGAGGAGGTATCTCTAGAAATATATATTGCCTCCGGATCTTGGGGTATTTGGAGGGGCCCGGCGGCATATAAATATAAAATAGAAGATGGAAAAAGAGAAACGAATGTCGGACCAAACAGAAAGACCCAGCTTTTCTTGAGCGAATCTTCACCATCAAGGCGTTTTCTTGTCCTTCCTTTCTCAGTAGGAACAAGCGATAGGCTTTATAAAAATGGAACATGAAAGATAGAAGGGAAGAAGAAAAAAACGTTGTAAAAGAAGACTTTCTTTTTTTTTCTTAAAAAAGCGAGCGATCCATCATCCAATTCACAATGCAACGCCGGATAAGAATGTGAAAAACGAAGGTAGCAATCCCCCATAGGCTCCCTCGAGTCGGATTCATTGCATCCTTCCAGGTCGTGAAAAAAACCCCATCATCACAAAATCTTCACCAATTCCGCCAGAGCGCTGCTCAAGCCTGAAACCACCATATCCGTAATCTCGACAACGGGGAACTTCGATGAGCGAGTGTCTCGGGAATCGAGAGATACACGGAGTGCGCCGTGCGGTAGATAGCGACATTCCTTAAGAGATGGAGTGACGACGTCGACATCCGGACTCAGACGTTGGTCCTGCTGTCTCGGTTGACGTTGAGAGGAACCACTGTTTCGGATAGCAGTTCCACGTCAATGAGAGAGAGTCCAGAGCCTCGAGGAGGAGAAGGAGCTGCCTTGAAGAGAGGTCGCAATTCTCGTCCTCCGGTCGTACGTGAAGGTTTCTCGTTTCTCCTGCAACCCGATCCAGAACGAGCGGCATCCGCGCGGATGTATTGTGGAATACCAAGATTTTTGTTCGTCAAGATGAGTCGAAACGAGCGCTGGAGAACAGCCTGTCGATTTCGGCCTGTTCCCCATAGATATGGGTGGAATGGGGAGTGAGTCTCAAAGCGTCCCCGTGCCTCAGCGGTTGAAGCCGACCATGGAAGCACAGCGGCTGCAGTAGTAGGAATTCATGCCAAACTGCACAACACCGGGAGACGAAGAGGTGTTTTCGAGACTCAGGGAAAGCTGACATCTCGAGCAACGGACAACGTCAAAGGCTGCCGTCGCCGCGGTGGAATTGGACGAGCGAGGGGCAATGCCCTGGGAGGCGCTGGAGGACTGGGGCTGTTGGATCTGAACCGACGGCGAGCTCATGACGGGTGGCTGGGAATCGACCGGTTCAAGTGCGATCTGGAGTGGTCTTTTGCGGACGGTGCGAACAGAGGCCCGAGTGCTCTCTTTTTAACGGCTGTGGTGATGGGAGGAGCAGTACCAGGAGGGGCGGTTGGGCGCGTGGGTTCAGGTCGCTGGGCAGAAGGGTGGTTGAGCAGCACGCCAGGGCAGCGTTGAAAACCTATTTATTTGCGATACGACGATGAAGCCAGAGGCCAAGTGGAGGGCGATATCCACTCTGCTTTCCACTACGACGGGGCCAAAAAAGCTCGAGGGCGGATGCGCCGGACAGACGCTGCAGGCGTTTAAGGATGCCATCCGAGATCACGATTTACTGTACATTTCCACGCTGCGGGCCCTACCCACCGCTGGCCACTGTCGTCCTCCTGACCAGCTGGAGCTCCCTGCAGGGCGCCCGAGATGCCACGATGCACCAGCTGCGCCCGTGTCGTCATCCAGCATACGCGCTGTAGCTCGTGCCCGAGGAGCATCCCGTTCGTCTCCTCTCAGGAACACGGCCTTTGCTCCCAGGCTTTGATGAATTAAACGGGCTGTGCAAGCCATGACAGCGTCAGGGACTCGACGAGTTACTGCATCCGGAATTTCTGCTCCTCCTCCTCCCAGCAGGATCTGAGCGTTGGGCTGAGTCGTCGTTACGGCGCATCGTTGCTGTCCAAGCGGCGGTGCTGCGTCCCCACCAGCTGTGGCAGAGGGTGCGAGGACGGGGCAGCTGGAATTACGGCCTGTTGTCGTTCTGCCCAAAAAGGCCAGATGGCAGATGGGCCAAAAGCAGACATACCGCAGCGGCATGTCCGCATCGGGAATGCTCTCTGGGGGATTTTCTACGACCGGGATCGACTCATGCCTCGTGGCATGCCCTTGGGTCTCATCCTTTGATCGCCTCAGCAGCCGTCGGTGGTGACCTCACCAGCACGGACAGCAGAACCGGCGCGGTGGATCTGCAGAGCTTGGCGTCTGCGGTGGCCTTCTTCGCAGTCTGTACGGAGCAGATCCCACGGGAAATCTTCCATGGGCTTGTTTTCTCTTGAGGCTGGAGCACAGCCTTAGCCGAGCAGGCGCCTGGTCTGCGCCCAACTACTCTTTCCTGGCCACCGCGGTGCCGTCTTAGCCCCGTATCTGTCGTGTTCATCTCGTCGATGGAAATGAGCGCCGAGACGCGATGGTCCACATGGTGAATCCTCCGTCCTTGACGTTTTTCTTTCGCCCTGCAACGTGCTGCACGGAGTCCCATCGCCTCAGCAGAGGCGTGACTTTTCGATCCTATTCGGCACTCGGCTCATTTGTTGATATAACAATGACCTGTCCTGCAGGATTGGCCACGGAGGACCGGTGCCTGGCTATGTCAACATAACGTGTCCCTCCGCAGTCACGGCTTTTTGCTCGTCCCCTCGTGGTGTTGCGATCCTTCCGACTATTTCGTCCCAATCGCAGCCGGTGCTTTGCAGATGGCTTAGTCTGCCGCCAATCGTCCCCCAAATGTGCGGCTTGGTCGGCGTGGAGAAGACCAAGCCGCCAATGCACAACACCGGCCACCCTTTGGACAATGACGTTACACCCAAGGCCCCCTCGAGAACTCCGTATTCCGTACTTGATCTCCCAGGTCCCAGCAAACGTTGCAATTCACTAACGGGCTTTATTGTACATACGGAGAAAGGGGCGCCGTTATCAGTCCGTCGCAAATCCCTTCAGGTCCACCAATACAGCTGCCTTTCTCCCCGGCAACGATCTGCCTGCACGGGGCAGGTTGACCCCTACTGCGTGCCCGCAGACATCAAAATCATGGTCTCTGCAGTATCTCTGCAGGATGAAGTCGGCGGCGGAGTCGCCAGGTGCACGGACAACAGACATATTATTTCCGCGGCAAAGGCATCTTGGCCGTGAATACTGCGTAGCGGTCGCAACGGAGGACGACCCGTGAGGGGCAGCCTACACCGCTGTGAAAAGTCGTTCTCATCTCCCTAGGTATAGCCCGTAGCAGCATACATACCCCATCAGATCCTTGCTCCTCAGGCTACGGAGAAGCACCGTCTCCGGAAGGTCCAAGCACGTTAATAATGCCTGCGGGGAAGCTGTCCACCGTGTTGGCTGCGACGAAGCGACTGACCAAGCCACATCACTCAGACCGCTCGGTACCTAGTAGTGGGTTCGCTCGGTCCCCAAGCCCAAGGTCAGGGTTAAAACACTGAACCCCTCTCATCTCGCCGTTTTGCCATCTGAGTATTTTTCTGTTCGGATGCTCCCAACGAGAAGCTTCACTGGAAAATTCCAAAAGGGACACCCATGCTGGACCGTGCGTATTATTGCGTAGTGTGTAGCCGTGAGTGCCGTCGATGCTGGCGTCCGTTATTCGTCAGGCACGACGGTTCGAGGAGAGGACCGACGTCACCGGGAAGCGCTCGACGCTGGCCGCCGTGCCGTTTGAGGTGACGGACAACGGGGTCATCGCATCTCTCTCAGACGGTGAGGCCCAAGGCTCCATGGTCCCACCACTGCTCTTTCCACGAACTTCTGGCGGCCTGGCAGTAGCGTCAAGTCCTCTTCATCTTATCTTCGAGATATCGGTCCCTTTTCCAACATCGCACACAGCCCCATCATTGGAAGCAGAGGTGACCTGAAGCTGCGGTCAACGCCAGCCTGAACCGCCCGTCCGTTTCCGGCTCGCCATCGAAAGGTCCTAGAGGTCATTGCCCTCTGTCATCCCGCCCAACGCCCTTTCAACCCCGCTACCCCGCCAGACGCACACATTGCACTGCACGCTCTCAAACCCCCCACCATGACGGGCGCGGCTCCCAATCTGTACAGCTTCCCGGACATCGACACCCTAGCAAAACAGCTTAGGAAGTATGTTCTGAGCTGTCAGAATGCCTCGATCGCCCGCCACAATTTATTCCGAGTCGCGGTCTCCGGCGGCTCTCTGCCCGAGACCCTGGCCAAAGCACTCCTTGCACCAAGCAATGGCACTCCGGAAGACACCGTCCATTTCACCAAGTGGGATATCTTCTTTGCGGATGAGCGTGCTGTACCGCTCGACCACCCGGACAGCAACTACCGTCTGTTGAAGGACGAGCTGCTCGACAAGATCCCCGCCGACCAGGGGAAGCCAAAAGTGCACACGATTGACCCCAACCACGTCCACGACGACGACCCTCAGGAACTTGCGGACTTGTATCAGGAGGAGCTGATGCGTTCATTTGCAGCCAAGGACAGTGTCAAGCTTCCCGTTTTCGACCTGATACTCCTGGGATGCGGGCCGGACGGGCACACGTGTAGCCTGTTCCCTGGCCACGAGTTGCTCCGTGAGAACGCTTCATGGGTGGCGGCCGTCACAGACTCGCCAAAGCCACCACCAAAGCGTATCACACTTACTCTGCCAGTGGTGACGCACGGCCTGAACATTGCGTTCGTGGCCACCGGTTCGAGCAAGAAGGACATTCTGAAGAAAGTATTTGATTGTGAAGAGGGCAGGCACCTACCATCCGGTCTGGTAAACGTTGGAGCTGGAGATAAGGTGAGTTGGTTTACCGATAATGAAGCTGTGGAGGGGATCTCGTTCCCGAAACGAGGAAGTCTGTGACGAGGGCGTGAGTAAGATCAGTAGCACGCACCCTGGCAGGAATTGGGAAGGACGGTCTGAACATGGTATATGAAATCGCCCACTAGGAGGAAATTTGCCTTCCTTTCCGAGCTGTGCGGTAGAGGAAAATCATCAAGGAGCATTTCGACGTTGTGTTTGTTTCTCCGCAAACGTCAGTGTCCCACGGTCTTTATGCCGATGGTCGATTCTCCTGGTCGGGCGCCTTCAAATGCACTCATATGTCTCTCCTACGTTGTCTGATTTCACTAAAGGGTGATGATATGGGTTCATCAAGAAGGCCACACAATACGGAGAAAGAACGAATGAAAACGAGCTATTCCTCTGAGATAATCCGAGTACATCGTGGATTTTAAAGTACCCAGTCCTAGGAGGGCAATCGGGCATAAAATCCCGAAAGGTTTACCTTTCATAAGATTATCGTGGCTCCGGAGCTGCATAGTATTACTGAAAAGGCCGGGTTTGAATCTGAGGTTAGAGCAGTAGATCATTTTGAATTCATCCGACGGCTGGAGTGCTCCAATGATTGTCCGACTGTTTACTGCCCCTCAGAACTCTTTAGTGACGTAGGTGCGGATCCTTTCATGTTTTCTTCCTACACACATTGGTGAGATGTTCGATCTCCGACCGTTGGGACGAACCTTTGTTCTTTGTCTACCGAGCCAGAAATATTTGAGTTCGTCCAAAGGATCTGGAGACGAACAGGTACCTACGGTCGACCCCTATTATTGATTTGATGGTTGGCAGCAACTGAGCAAAGCAATGAATATGGTTGGGTTGGATCCCTCCAAGCTCCAAGCTCCAGCCTCAAACTGTGGAGCTCCACCGCCGACTCGACTCGACCGCGGCCCGCCCGCCAAGCTTGTTTACAATGGTTGTACACCTGTGACATCGTCACTCGGCCCCTCGACTCACTCTCACTCTCTCACACTCTCTCTCGTATATTCCTGATCGGCCTTTGGCAAAGCGCAACACCTCCGTCTTCTTCTTCAAGTACTTACTTATTAATCTAGTCCCGCCGAAAATCATCCATGCCTCCATGCCAAAACTATTAACATCGACCTCGACTACCAACGAAGATGCCGATCCCCACGCGCTCGCTTTCGCTGCGGGAACCGTTGCAATTGGGTCATAAGAAGGTCAGTCAGTGTTGTCACTACCTACTTGAGCAGTTGTTGCGCCTTTCCCTTGGAAGAGCAGCTGGGCAAGCTTCTTGTCTTGTTCCCTCGAGCTCTCTCTCTGTGTGTGCACTCTCTCTCGTCCCGCACTCAAAGCGTCCGAAATTCTTTTCCCTGGTTCTTGAGTCTTACACTGGTGATGTTTATTCTCTTGCATGTAGAGCTCCAGCCTTCCTATTGGTGATCGAGCGTCCAGACAGAACCCCGCTACGGCGTCGTCGATATCGATCTCTAGTTCCACGACCAGCACGTCATCCGGTGGCGGAGTAGGAGGAGCATCGGCCGCTGAGAAGAGCCGGGCACAGCGGAAGTCGTCACCTACGCAGGTTTCGTCGTCATCGTCGATTCTGGCTCCGGGGTTTACGAGCAGAGACAACAACAATAATAATGGCAATGGTAATAATAATGCTTCTCAGAAGAAGAGCTTGCTGCCACAAAGAAGCAGCATTCCACGACGGGAGGATGCACAGATCGGTAAACAGGAGAATAATCAATCGCGGGAGTCTGGAGGACAGGGACAGCAGCAGCAGCGGCAGCAGCAGGAAGACTCTGCGCCCCGGATAGGTGCTCAGAGTTCAGAACGGCCTGGAGGGATTGGGATTTCCACAAAATCCGCCATACCTGGATCTCGAGTCGCGTCGAAACTCGACCCGCCGGCATCTCCGCAAAGGAGGGAGATACCTACTCCGAAGGCTGCCGCGCCTAGCTCGCTGCAGAAGACGCAGATGCCCCCTCCGGCGCGGCCGGTGAGGTCTTCATCTCTACGACAACCGTCCAGCGTCAGTTCAATAGCGTCCGTAGGTTCCAAAGGGCACCTACGAGCTCGCAGCCAGATAGTGGGAGGAACAAGCACAGCAGCAGCGACGACCACAAGTCAAACTGTGAAGCAGGCCGAAGCCACGTCTCCTGTGTCAACAACGAAGCCATCGAGGCCGCAGTTCACGACTTATCAGCAGCATTTTAGCCCTAAAAAGCCGGCGAAGCCTCAATCACCGATCAAGGCTTCGGCTGTTACTGCTGAGGAACTGGACCCTTCACTGATCCCCTCGTCCCGGCCGGACATTGCGGCTCTGCAGACGGAGCTGCTGCAGTTGCATCTTTTCCATGCTTCCTCTCAGCAAAAGAACGCGGAATGGAAGGCCTCCTCGGAGGAGAAGTTACAGAAGATGTACAATTCGGTTGCGGGAAGCTACCGTGCCGCTCTGGCCGAGGAGAGAAACGACCAGCGCCGGGTAAATTGCCTGGCTTTGAGTCGCTGGTTCGAGAAGGTTAAGAAAGGTCTCAAGCGTGAAGACTGCGCGGAGCAGATCCAAATGCTCTCACATGTCATTCAGGAGGTCGCGGACCTGAATGACCCTCGCGGAGGGAGATACACAGAGACAGTCCAGACTTTCGAGGACTGGTTCCAAAAGGCTGAGCAGATCAGGCGAGCTCGGAATTCAACGAATGGAGCTGAAGAGGCCCTCATGACGGAAGAAGAAGTGGACTTTATCGACCCTCTTCCCCGCTACTGGAAGCTGGATATAGATCTATTGATTTCAAAGCTCGAATTATGCCTGAGACAACTGCAGTGTTTGGATCTCCTTGGAGAGGAGGCCAAGGGGTACCCGGAGAATTCTGCGCTGGTGCGGATCGCAGAAGGCCATAGAGCCCTGGTGACCTCGATGATTGAAGAATTGAATTTGATGAAGACCATCGAGGCCGATGTTGTCGGGTTGGAGAGGGCATGGCTCAGTCACGTTACCGACTGGTTGCAGCCGGTAGATGAGGTCAGTAGGAGTGGGCCTAGGACGGGAATATGGAAACAGTGTTGAAATGTTAAGCAGCGATCACGAAAACGAGATACCCCTTGTCGTTTGGATCTTGATGGATGTTTTGATGTCGGGTTTACCAATACATTTCCAGAGCTATCAATGCGGGATGTCAAGAGAATAAGGCAGAGTAAAGTCTTCCACAATCAACTCTTCTCCTAGGGACAGTTGCGGCTGTCAAACAATACCGCATCAAGCCAGAGTTATCGACGACTATTCCCACATGGCATGTGGAAACCGGGCCAGTTGTGTTTCAATCAACGGTCCTAAGTATCCTCCTGGAAGTTCCGATGAGCAAGCAATTCCGGCTGACCATTGGATCTTGCGTCACTAGCCAAGAGCGGCCAGAGGTCGGGAGAGAGCCCAACTAGTACAGTGGACTACAGGGGACTCTGCGCGTGGCTGTCTTTCCGGGGAAAGGCTGCACATAGGGTAGGTAATAGGGGCTGCAAGCGCGGTCAACTCCGTAACAGCTGCTGCTATGACAGGGCTTCTCGACCATAGCCCTGTTGAAACGTAATACCAATTCCCCTAGAATGTAGGGTATGTCGACATCACCGCCGCAGCAATGCCTGTGCAGGATTAATGATAAGCATCAGATGGCGCCCGTGAACTGAGCTCGGCGAGCATTCTCCCGCCATGCTTATTTCTCAGGCGTGGGGAAAGCAGCAGCATCAGTCAGCAACAAGGGCAACCCCCCCAGCCAGAAGCCTCGTGGGAACTGGGAATAATAGCAAACGGATCCCTGCGGACAAGGGCAATAATAATGGTTAAGGTTGCGGCGCGTCTTTGTCATCCGAGTACTCCGTCCGGAGCCCAACGGCTGATGATCGTGATGACTGGATTCTTTCCTGATCGTGTGAGATTCTGAGACCGGGGGTGCCTGCATTCGGACCATCTGCTTGTCAGCGTCTAGGTAGTAGTCAGACCGACCAGTCCAGTCAGTCGGCTGCTGGTTGCTGACATCGGCCCCCAGATGATTATTATTATTCCATAAGACATCCGCGCATCAGCTCGCTTACTTCACATACGCTGGCTCAAGACCATCCTGCGCAGTCCTCTTTTCCTGTTATTATTTCCTCACGGCATTATTAACCTTCCTGAGGTCCTGATCTCCAGGTCCCTTTTCTTCCCCACTAGCCGCTTAATGGGATAACGGACCCGCCGACATATGCTTTTTATTTACTGTCCGGAGTGAATACTATACGGACACTCTCCTATCTGAATTGTTATTTTTTATGCACATCCATAGCTTCTTCCAATCCCGGTTACCCTTCGCGTGATCACCCAAGAGATCCCTCTGCACCGTCATCTCCGATTGAGCCGAAACCGCTGTCCGAGGCTTTTGGGCCATTTTAGACCTCAATCTCCACACTGTCAACAGGGTTTGATCCAAACTCTGCACCCATAGACCTTTTTTTTTCGCTTTACTTTGGAGATAGTCCTTGTGAAATATTCGGCTGTTTATCCGCGACCCAGAAGTTTCATGAGTTCTCTGGCTTTCCTTGTGCCGGAGCTGATGCGCATCACCTGCTCGTCCTAGCAAGCAAAGCTCTAGTTGCCTATGCTCTGTCTTAGGCGCGGACTTGAAATATATTGCGTTAGTCCTTCCATGGATGGCACGAAATCACACTTCTAGAGTGGACTAGTCGAAGAAAGCACATACGCTGGTGTGTGCGAAGCGCGCCTCTTGAATCAGCTCTCCACTGTGCATAGTCACAAATCCTGATGCCATCCTCTCAACTCTGTCCCTGGCTCGCGTTCTTTTATCCTGAGCTGTGAATGTGGGTTTACACACGCAGGGAGACTGGTGAAAGCGGGTTCGTTGCGTCCGGACGGCCCTCGTCGTGATGGACACTGGTCCACACTCGAGTAAAGGATGGATCGACAATCTCAATGACACAGTTCACCTACCGTCAGGTCGTTCGCCCGACTCTCTTCCGGTCTCGAGGATCTCTATACTGCCGGCATCCGCCTTGGGCAGACCGTCCGCGGCTAGTAAAAACTTACCACCATTATCCTGCGTTCTGCAAGAGAGCCCACCGTCTCTACCCTTAGTCGGTTGTAGCCCATCGTTTACTGTTGCATCAGATGGGCTTCAGCGTTCGGCAACAGGCCGATCGTTTCCATCCGAACCTAGCCTGAAGCGGCCGCGATTATCTTACGACCATGGCTCTGGATCCGAATCTGAAGCCGCAATCTCCATTGCCAAGGTACCGGCTTTCACGACCTGTTATATTGTCATAGCATGAAGACCTGCAGCATTTTCTGGATTTGTTATCGCTCTCTACTGCCTCGTGTACTACTAACACTCGACGGTATAGGACAGAATCAGCAAGCCTGATGCGCATCAGAAAAGCTTCTCTGTGTTCTCTCGGCCGGCTGCAGACGGTCGCTGTGCAGAGTGTGCTCTCATCAAGCCAATGATCCGAAACGTTATATCACGAGTCCGCGATCTGGAAAGCGAATTTCGTCGGGTATCGACCGTTTCGAGGCACAAATATCTTGCAGAAGAAGTAAGAGGCAGACCAATTACTGGGCAATATGTGGCGAATCTAACATTATACAGGAGAACGAAGGTCTACTGACTTCAGTAAATGTGGGACTGTCTGACCTGGAAAAGCAATTGACATGGGCCGCAGCTGTTATTGAGCGGAGCACTACTTTGATTGGTGATCTAGCTGCTGCGAATCGTGGGCAGCCGCCAATTTGGTCGACAGTCTCTGCATCCACTTCTCTCCTGCCGCAAGACTTATCTACCGTAATAAAATCAGCTCCTCCAGAGCTGCCGAAGAGGCGATCAGTGGATGAAGAGCATGACAGAAACGATTTCCGTCGAAAGCTCAGCGTACAGATGCATCGCGATACACAGCTACGAGAGCAGTCCTTTACAATTCCCGGCAATGGAACAAATGCTCCTTTCTCCAGTCTTGCGTGTCATCAGCCTATTACTCAACCCCAACGCGAGTTTATGGCGTCACATGCGCCTCCATCTCGTCTCCAGTCGCCTCTACAGGGCTCGTTGCCTTCCCTAATCCACCCGTCACCGTCTTCCATCAGATTTCAACCCACAACCGGCCAACAGCAGCAGCAAGCAATGTCACCTAGTTTGGATGTCTCTGCGTACACATCGCATTTACAAGATCTCCAGCATCAGATCAGTACGAAGTCGTTGGCTCTCCAGACGCTGCAACGAGAACATGACAATCTGCTAGCTGCCTTCTCCCGTCAACAGACCCGCTGCTTGACGCTTGATAAGAAGACCAAAGTGGCAGACGATGAGATCAAAACGCTAACCGAGGATAAAACAAGGCTTCTAAATCAAGTGGAGGCCCTTGAAGCACAGGTTGATGAGCTGGTGAAGAGCAAAGAGGAAGCGCATCAACAGTCGGTGGCCAGTGGGGCTCAGTATATGCAGATAGTTGCTATGTCATCCCGGTTGCAGGCCCAGAGCGTTGCAGATTTAAGACGATGGAAGGCGGAAAAGGAAGAGTGGGAGAAGCAGAGGGAAAGCTTTATCCGAAGAATCCAGGATCTGGAGTCCATCGGTCGTGCCTGTTCTGTTGCTGATTCACAGCAGCCAGCGATCCAGAATGCTTCACTTTCTGAATCTTCGCGGACCCTATCGTCCAGCTTAGCTCAAGCATCGTCACTAAATATAAATAATGTCCCAACATCAAAGTCGCCAGATGTATTGCGAATGGAGGTTATGAGGCTTAGGGCGAGCTGCCGGGACATGGAAGCCGCTCTGAAAGACCTAAGTGACGAGGCTGGACGCTTTGACAATGCTCTTGGAGAAGCAAAGCAGATTTCTCATCGCATCAGGTCCAGAGCTCAAGCCGCTTTGCAATCACAGCCACAGCCTGAAGCAAGTCCAGCTGTTGACCAGGAGCAAGACAAATTGTCATGTGAAAGACAGACTGCAGGTTGACCAATGACCGATTCATCTGCTGTGTCTTTTTACTGTACATGCTTTGCCAAGAACGGCCAACCCCTGTTTTATCTACTGAGGTCAACTGTCATCCATTGGGAGAGACCAGTTTGTCCTCTGGGATGTAACAATAGATTGCCTCAGGCACCATTGACATCTCTCCTGGATTGCCTCCTATGCTGAGTGGCAACGTCATTGGTTGCCACAATTCTCGAACGTACCATATTGGCCAGTATGGTCTGCTATTATCTGGCTACATCCGTGTCATTATGTCCCATTTGTGGTGTTAGGCGTTACCATGAACCTAGTGCATCAGGAACTGGAAGCGGTACCCGCGTGGGACTTAGGTGGAAATCATCATACCCTGTTTGCTTGGACAACTATTTGAACATTATCAATATATACAATTAAATCTAATGGCATAATGGCCTACGAACGACATTTGAACTGCGCCATCTTTGGCTAGGCTCCTCTGTCAATTGATTGCAGACTAGCTAAGTGAGCCTAATGTCAGTAGATAGAAGCGTGGTTTGTCTTGTAGAATGCAGATATCAACGTATCGTGCATGAAAATGCATAATTGAGCTCTTGAAGAATACATATTGCTGTAGGCTTTTCCTGTCACTTTAATTAGTAAGCAGGTATACTGGCTGGTGGAGGTTCTTGTTGAAGCATACCTACTAAGTAGGTGCAGGCTGTAGTCATTACTAATTGACTACTCTGGCCATCTTACCCTGCTTACTGCTAGTCTCGACAAAGTACGGCGATGTCGACATCGACATCGAAACCGATCCATATGGCAGATTTCCATAAGCAGCAAGGTTCTCGCAGGCGTCGCGTGCAGAAAGAAGAACGGACGATCTTTGCAGGACCAGAGTTTCGCCGAGTTCCGGCTTCTGACACGCCCGTTACGTGGGTGGAGACTGCCCTCCCATCTCCGGCCCTCCACCACTCTTCTTTCTCCCCCACCTCTCGCTCGCTGCTCTCTCTTGTGCTGGCCAAGAGCCTCAGGAACCTGTCTGACACTTGCTCCTCAAAGCCGCCACTTGCAGTCACCGAGTTCTCTTGGTCCAGGCATACCCTTGTTCTGTCCCCTTTCTGCTGTCCGATTTGCCGTGTCGCGTCGGGACCGGGGGGGCATGTGGTTCCCATATAGCTTGGACTAAGGTAGCTCCGTCATTATCGATAACGGCTGCCCGCTGACGCCTCCGAGCCTCCTGCTCTCCACCACCTTTCCTTTCATCTGTTCAGTCTTCCTGCTCTCCTCCTACGCCCAGGGACTGCCATCTCGTCTCCGCCAAACTGGAGATATTGTGATATCTCCGAACGGCGTTTTTTCATCTCCGCTGGCGGGGGCTTTCCCGGCTGAAGTACTGCCTCGTCATGACCTTCGCTGGTGAAGGCTGAAGTTGCGGAATAGCGATCGTCCTGTTAGGGAATCCATCCTTTCGCGTTCCAGACCAACATGAAATTCTCTGTGTACGACCGCCTGTTGCGGCGGGAATTGGGAAATACCTCCCACTATGCCGGCATTCATGGTATATATGGAGCCAAGGAATGGGTCGAAGACTTGGACATCGTGAATGAGCTTGGTGGTCACACTGGCTGTGTCAACGCTTTGAGGTATGGACCATCCTCCTCGGTGTTTTCCACCGCATTTTTGCGATAGCTATGTGGACTTTTATCCCCCTCTTGATCGTTACTCGCTTGCTAACATGTCCTCAGCTGGTCTCGTTCAGGACGTCTTCTAGCATCTGGCTCGGATGACCAACACGTCAACATCTACACCTATCAACCAGAATCCTCGACCGCTCCCTTCTCATTAAACACCACTATCGCCACTGGCCATAGGGCGAACATCTTCTCGGTTAAATTCATGCCCCACTCGAATGACCAGACCATTGTCACATGTGCTGGCGACTCGCAGGTGCGTGTATTTGACCTCGAATACGCTTCGCGAAATAACGCTGCTGCCGCGTCAGCGTTTGCGGCCTCGGCCAGAAGTAGACGCTTCAATAACTTCTTCAACGGGGCACGCTACCTGAGCGAGGGCAATACGAACGCTAGAGTCTACAGATCTCATGCGGACCGGGTGAAGCGGATCGTCACTGAGGATTCTCCGTATCTCTTCCTCACGTGTTCGGAGGATGGTGAAGTCCGTCAGTGGGACCTGCGCCAGCCGTCATCCGCGTATCCTGCGCCTCGAGGTGGACAAGGGTTCATGGCTTACAGGCCCGGTCTTGAGCATGATGACTCCAACGTGCCTCCTCCGCTAATCTCATATAAACGCTATCATATAGATCTGAACACCATCTCGTGTTCTAAGAGCCAGCCGCACTACATTGCGCTTGGCGGCGCTCATCTGCACTGCTTCCTCCATGACAGGCGTATGTTGGGCCGGGACTTACTAGCCGAAAGAGGTCAAAAGGGAAGTCTGTCGCCACAGGCCGGAACCCGTGATGATGAGATGATGGGACAGGCGACGAGATGTGTCCGGAGGTTTGCCCCCGGAGGTAAGAAGAGAATGAAACGGAACGACAATGGGCACATCACCGCCTGCAAGATTAGCGACGCCTACCCGAATGAGATGGTGGTTAGCTGGTCTGGAGACCACGTATATAGTTTCGATCTGATCCGAAGTACGGATGCAAGAGAGGCCAAGGGAAAGGATTCTGGGTCATTCCAGAGAGGCTCTCATTCAGGCAGGAGGAGGAGATCCAGAAATAGGAAGCGCAAGCGCGAGAAGGTGGAATCGATGTCATCCGTGGCTAGTGGAAACCGACATCAGTCTCGCCTGCGATCAGAGGAGCCTGATGGGGAGAGGGAGATGTCATTCAGAGTTCGCTACGGGAATGGCGAGTCTGGGAATGTCCCGATCCCACCGCTCTCAGATCCCATCCCTGATGCGCCGGAAGACGTCATCGAGAGAGCGCGGTATTCTGTCCTCAATGAAGCGCAAAGGCTGAGCTTCCGCATAGCCAAAGGTCTCGTGAGGCTTCGCAAGACGATTTTTTCGCTTGAAGCTTCTGCGAGGGAGGCTGCGGAATCACAAGACACCTCCGAACCGACACCTTACACTGCGTCATTCACGGCGGCACTAGGTTACGCAGCAACATACCTACCGCAGATGGATGAGGTCATCAGAAATTGGAGATATCCGATGAACCCTACGGAAGACGATGTCATCTTCCAGCAGACCCTTCGTCGGAATCGAGAGTCGGCTCGGAGGTTCGTCCAAGCTGCGGGGACTCTGGCACGCGTTCTAGGAGGCCGAATTCAAACAGCTTCGGGTCAGGAAAGTCTCCAACTGGAGATGTTCAGGCAGATAGTACCTGCTCCAACAGAGCAGGGCGTAATAGACCCGGGGGCTCAGTTTGGTTATGATTTCTTAAAAGCGATCCTACTATGGCTCGAGGGAGGTCGACAAGCACTCTTGAACGGTTTCAAGCGCGATCCTGCGTACAGACACGATCACAGGCGATTCCCGATACCGCAGGATGCCAACGAAGATGCCATTGAAGAGATACTGATCCCCTACCTTCAAGAACTAGCCGGTAGGACGCCTGTTGTGAACGTCGACGCCTCTGCATCCGAGCATGAGTCTCGGATAGTGTTCGAGACGCAGCAAGCTGCCGTTACTGCTTTTGGCAACGCTGTAAAACTTCCGTTGGAAGATCTTGCGACCGCTGCTGCCAGAGTAGAAGGCAGCAATGAACCACCCAACCCTTCAAACGTCCGTGCCTTAGACCGCCGCGTGGCAATGAGATTCTGGGGTCTAAAAGTGGGTAGGGGCATTCTTATGGAGGTAGGGGACGGTGTAAACTTCGAGCTGGTAAACCGCGCATTCGGCGGCCTTCGAACGACCATAGAGGAAGATGATGACGATGATGACGGGCGAGAACTGGTCCGAGAGCAAACTGAAGAAGCACCTCTAGCTTCGTCTTCCCGTTCTGCAACCACACAGGAAAGTGAAAGTGCGCGTCCTTCCTTGGAGCCCGAGTCTGAACATCGCAGTTCGCAGGAGCCACGCACGGAGGGCTCTAGTTCAGATGTTGAAATGGCAGCAGTATCTGATTCAGAAGAAGATGACGATGATGACGATGACGATGACGACGCGGACGATTCTGAAGACTCTTCCTCCGAAGAAGAGGAAGAAGAAGCCGCAACTTCCTTCATAAGGCGAGGAGGTGGCTTCCGGATCAGTAACCGAAGAGAAGACGTTGAGAGTCACGTTCCATGCTCATCCCATCTGAACGTTTACCGCGGACACTGCAATATTAAGACCGTTAAGGACGTCAATTACTTCGGACTGGACGATGAGTACGTGGTTAGTGGCAGTGATTCGGGCCATCTTTTCATATGGGATCGGAAGACATCAAAGTTGGTCAATATTCTCGAGGGCGACGTCGAGGTCGTCAACGTGGTGCAAGGTAGGCTTTAATTAGCTCGGGGATTGCTATGATTCAGACACTAACGAGAATTCCAGGTCATCCATATGAGCCCACGATCGCGGCATCCGGAATCGACAACACCATCAAGATCTACTCTCCCGACAGACGTGCCCAGGAGGACGCCCGTCGCGGTATCAATATCTTGGATCCTGACAACCCAGCCAACGTGCCGGGAAGGCAAGGTAGCCCTGACGCCGGTCTCAAGAGCCGTAAACGGATGCAAGACAGCTACCGGATTATGAGCCAGAATGACGTCGACCGGCAGGGTGGCATGAACGAGGCCTACATTACGGTACGTAGCTTCGTCTGTCCTTATTGGTTTCGTGTTCGATTGCATCTTCTTTCTTGTCACGTACCGCATCTTGGTAAGGACTATTCTAACTGGTTGTACAGAGAACCATGCTGGCCCGCTTAGCTGCAACCCTGAGAGAGAGACAAGCTATCGGTGGTGGCATCGCTGCGCTAGGCGGAGAATTTGGAGAAGGTACCACGATCGTTCTGGATGAAAACTGCATTGTAAGTTGCCTGGATATATTCCACCTCTTGCATTTCAAAGGCTGACCCTGTCGCAGATGATGTAACGCGAGCAACGGTTCCCTGCTCAACAACGCTCATTTATCTAAGTCATCTGAGTTGTGGAATGGTGTGATCTTAAAGTTAACTTCATTGTATTTCTTAAAATTTTAATATATTATTCTCCCCTGACCCGAGCGACGTACGTTCCCGTCAGGGTTTTAGATCGGAGTCGTCCAGGTACCAGCATGTCATAACCCCTTTGGGCAGAGGACAGAAAAACATTAGGTATCTCATGACTGGAGTAAAAAGAATTAGAATGATAAGTAGCGCAAATGAAGTGACATGCGTGAATTGCGAGACCATTTAAAAATGCAAAGAACTGAGCGTTAGTAGACTAACACTGTAGTATTTTCGTGTAGACGGCAGAATTAGGACGGTAGCGTAGGGATAAAAAATAAGACTTGAGGAGTAAATTGAAAGGATGAAAGAGCCAGCTAAAGGGTAATATTGACGAGGCTCATCGCAGTAACAGTAGAAGTATCATGGAGTGAAAGCCCACTTGCAACAAACCAAGTAGTTTGACCCAAGGATTGCCAAGGTTCACGTGATATCAGTGACATGGGCAAAAAAAGATCGCGGGGAAGACGGGTACCGACGGTGAGGAACCTACCTAACCTTTACGAACTGAGTTCTCCGAGTTGATGAACCTTGAATCATACCAAAAAAAGAGAGTTTATAGAAGTTGTGTTGGGGTTGATGATAAACCTGTTCCATCTTTATTTTTTTGGTGGAATAGGTACCGTTCTTTTTTGAATTTCTCTTTTTTAGATCGCTCTTTTTAACTGTGCGTTCTCCCCCCCCCCTTATTGTCTAAGATCTTTCTTTTGTTCCCCCCTTTTTTTTAAAAAAAAAGATTGCTGTTGCACCGTATTTATTTCCCTCTTTCTAGAGGGACTGGCAAAAATGATTCCTTAAGAAAAAAATCCGATATACCCAACACACCATCGGGAGGGAGAGAAGCATTTCCTTTTTTGACAACAACAACAACAGCAGCAACAACACACATCTGAATCTGAACCTGTTACTTTTATTATCATTATCATGATTACCACTACCACTACCACTATGATGGGAACCCACGACCTCCTCCTCTCTGAACGGGCACGCATCACCGCCCAGCTCCACGCCGACCCGCACGACCCGCTGCTGCACCTCGCGCGCGGCCGCGTCCACGAGTCCCTGGGGTTTCCGGACCTCGCGGCCGCGGACGCCTACCGCGCGCTGGCGCTGCTCGAGTCGGTGGTGGATCCGGAGGGGTGCGAATTCCGTGCGCGACGGCGGAGGGTCGTGGATACTACTACTACTACTGGTACGGATACCAAGTCTGAGCCTGAACCTGAACCTGATGGTGGAGAAGAGGAGGAGGAGGACGGGACTTTCGTCCCGATCTCCCTGGACGAGTACGACGCGAGCATCGGCGAGGTGTACGCGCTGCTGGTCCGCGGGCTGGTCCGCTGCGGATGCCTCCGCGACGCGTACGAGTTCTGCGTGCGCGGGATGGCGAGTCTGCCCCGTGAGGGGGTGAAGGATGATTCTGTTGCGGTCCTGGAGGGGCAGATGGACGAGATCAAGAGGCTTTTTGCCATTCAGCGGCGGCGACGGCGGCACGGTGATGATCGTCGTAAAGGCGATGATGCGGCGGATATTGAGTTCGATCCCGCCACTCTCCGTGCTCAGGGGTTCGCGCGGAGGGTGCTCTACCCGTGGAACAAGCACGAGCCGGATCGCCAGGCGCCGGAGACGCTGCGGGTGCTGAACGAGCGGTTGAAGGCTGTCGCGCCCAAGTGTGAGGTCAGGGCCGTTGCGCTGCCGGCTTTGCACGGTACTACTCCTGCTGCTGCTACCTCCATGGTGAACAATGGGACCGAAGACGACGACAGGAAACCAGAGGACAAAGTGTCGATCCAGCTCGGCCTCTTCGCCACAGAGGACATCGCCCCCGGCGAGGTCCTCCTGCGGGAATCGTCGCTGCTGACGGCGACGAACCGGCTGCACGACGACCTGTGCGACGCGTGCCACAGCCCGCTGCCCGATCTCTCGTCGGAGGAGCATCCGCCCGTGGCCTGCGCCGGCTGCGACGACACCGTCTTCTGCAGCGAGGCGTGCCACGACCGCGCGCAGGAGGCGTACCACCGCGCCGTGTGCGGGTGCGAGGGGCTCGAGGCCATCGGGAGGGACATCCAGGACCCCGCGGACAGGGCGGACTATCTGTACCTGCTGCTGCTGGGGCGGGCGATGGCCATGGCGGCCACGCGGGGGGTGCATCCGCTCGAGCTGCCCGAGGTCAAGTACATCTGGGGGGACTTCCACGATCTGGACCTGAACCACAGTGTGTCGAATAAAGACAAAGACGGACATGGCTCTTCTGATCTCCTGCCCTGGGAATCCGACCCGGCCGCGACCCTCCCCTTCTCCTTCCAGCTCAACATCCTCCAGCCGGCCCGCATCCTCGAGGAGATGGGCCTCGACCCCTTCGCCACCCTCCCCCGCTACGACACCTGGGTGCTCAACACCCTGTACGCCAAGTTCCGCGGCACCGCCTCGGGCCGCCTCTCGGCGTGGGACGGCGGGCCCGAGGTCTGCGCCGTGCACCCGCTGTGGTGCCTCGCGAACCACTCGTGCGATCCCAACGTGCGGTGGGAGTGGGGCGGGGAGATCACCTTTGTCGCGCGGTCCGATGCGGAGAGGGCGGTGTGGAAGGGGAAGCCCGACAGAGGACGAGGAGGAGGAGGAGGAGGTGGTGGTGGTGGGGGGGGGATCAGGAAAGGTGAGGAGATCCTGAATCATTACTGCGATATCGGGCTGGGGGTTAAGGAGCGGAGGGAGTGGGCGCGAGGCGCGCTGGGGGGCATGTGTCGCTGCGAGAGATGCGTCTGGGAGGCGTCGTTGGAGGATTGCTAATACAGTATGGACGGGAGCTGGTACATATACAATTTTTTGTATATAGATTAAGAGGGACAGGAGGGGGAACAGGATGCGGCTAGATACCCATATACGGAGCAGACATGGAGTCAAAAGCACGGGGTGATCAACAATCAATTCCACTATTAAAATGTTATCTTGCGTCAATCATCACCTCATTCGTGAGACCTATGGTATTGCAAACATTTCCCGTCCCAGGCATCCCGTCCAGCAGAGACGCCAGAGCTCCTTTTAAAAAAAATGACAGTCGAAATGGGGATATAATCACAACATTAAGGGATGTGAAACTTTCAGAACCCGATGGCAAGCGACCAGAAGAAACCGTTACAGGGAAACCATGTAGAGGAAACAGGGGGCCAGGTTGACAAGGAAAAAGGGGGAAACAAATACAGGCGTTTTGGCAGGGCTTCACTTGGCGTGGTCTACCAGCTCCGCGTAGAGATGGTCCGGGATGTTGCGTACGATCAGGACGGTGAGAGCGATGATCTCTTTGGCATCCAGAGGGGGGAACGATCTAAGGACTTTATTCGGACTGGTGTTTCCCATGTCAGGAACCAGGACCACCGGATGAGTATAATAAGGATCAATACATACCTTGGGCTTCTCAATATTGTATCGCGCATCCTGATGAGCTGTGCAACGATGCATAGGATGTTCAAATGGGGACCATATGCAAAAAGGAAGTCCCAGAGGTGCAGGACCTCCGGGAGCGGCGGCGTGCAGGCGCAGAGCGTCAACACCGAAGGGAACGCATAGAGCTCGGCGTGCATCCCCTTGGAGAACAGATACTTCGCGAGCTTTGGTTCCACGATCTCGAGACACCTGTCCACCAGCTTGAGACCCTTGTGCACTCCGTCCATGGCGCCGCGGATGTAACCGGGACACTCCTTTGTGATGAAATAGTGGAAAAGGGCAAAGGCTTCCACCTCGCTTCGCGCTGCGTAGAGGAAGGGCGCGCAGAGGACGTTCATGCCCTGGACGTAGATGGCAGATTCGCAGATACTCCCCGGGGCTCCTGTCGGCGCTTCCAGTGACTCCAGCAAGGGCTCCTCCGCGATACTGGGCGGTGGCTCGATCACCGGCTCCCGCTTTCGCGAAGGGCGGGAGCCCGTTTTGCCATACTTGGCATCATGCAGCTTCCATGCGACGGCGTTCAGCAACCGGCTCAGACTCGCTTCGGTGACGCGGCGCTTGAAGAGAGGGTCCGTCGCCAGCGTACGGAATGTATCGTTGCGGATTTTCGCGTATGCCGGAGAGCGCCCGCGGTGGACCAGGTCCAGGTACTCGTCTGTCGGTAGGGGAGGGATATCAAGCAGGGCTAACCAGAGGTATATCCGGTACGACGACTGTACGTTGCGAATCAGCCTCCTATCGATCACCAAAAATGCAGGTCTTGAGAGATGAGGTTCATACCATGCCGTCATGATCCGCATCGACCCTCGTAGACAGGATCAGGTATCTCAATTCCTGCAGTCCCTCGAGAATGTCCCCATTTGGGGGCCCCTCTCGCAGAAGGGTCTCCAGGCCCGATCTTTTCACCCCGACACTGGAGCCCGTCTTCCTCGCCGGTCGCTTTTGAGTCTGGACGGGGGACGGCGTTGCCACTCCCACATCGCTATTGGATCTCCCCCGCTGTCGCGGGCGGTCGGGAGACTCTGCCTGCGCATGCTGCTGCGACAGCTCTTCCGCGAGATCTCGCGCATCGCCCGGACGGCTCTGGAGTTGTTGCTGGCGCTGCTCGGCACCGAAGGACGACGACAGGGACTGGTGCGACTGAAATCTGCGAAGCGTCCGGTGAGTCCGCGGCGACGGAGGGACCGCAAATGTCTGGAAGCCGACTTGCGACTGAGGTTTCGACGTCATCTTCAGTACAAAGATTGTCTGCGACGGTGCCGAGAGCGGGGGGGAAGGGCACTCTGGCAGCACCACTAACCAAGGCGAGCGGTTCTCCTAACCCGCAGAAGCACGCCTGTCAGTGGATGTTAGTGCAGAGAGCCATCGCGGCCGCGGAGGTGGATGGCTGGACAGAGTGGTTCCTGGTCGGACAGAGGATGCGGGGGCAACCGTTCAACGCGACGCGTGCCTGGACGCTGGTGTTTCCGAATGGCTGGGCGAGGCTCGTGGGAGCAACCTAATCTCAACCCCGGCCGCCGTGCATGCGCCGGCCCCTCGCGGCGTGTCGTGCAGTTCAGCGTCTTTGACCGCTCTTTCGACCGTGCCAAGATCAAAATTTGACAGAAAAAAAGCTCTGTGGAGGGCACTGGGGGCCCCGCTCACGTGCAGATATATTGCTGTTCATGATCTGGTCGTCAACGGAACCACAGTGGCTCTCATACTAGCATCGTACAGGTTACTCAATGCAGTTGGAACAGGTTGGATATTCCTACGTGAGTCCTAGAACCAGAAGCCATAAGAACAAAGCCGCTGCTTGCATCCATGGATCCCCACCCGAAACTCCGTAACCCAAATTTGGTCCCAGCCGGTCGCAGATCTGCCGCCAGTGCAGATTCAGCCCTTGATGGGCACTGTCTCACGACTCGGGCCAGCATGCCCGCCCTCCGCTCCACCCATGATACTGGCGACGAACTCCTGATACCGGAAGACCTCGCCTTTCTTCGCTCCTCCGCCCAGTCCGCCGGTTCGCGTGCTCTTGCCTCCAAATGCTCTTCGTCCCGTGAACCCACTCAGGACCTCATCGATCTCCCTCTCCGTCAGGGGAGCCTCCCCTGCCTCCGGGGTAGTATGCAGCAGAGCATCTCGTAATTCTTCAACGTCAATCTGTCCGCTATCATCGTCATCAAACGCTGCAAATGCATTCAGTAGCTCCTGCGAAGAGGACAGCGGCGCCATCGACGAAGATATGGTGTTCAAGAATGTAGGGAGATTTATTGTCTGGGCTGCGCCAGGAGGGAAATACTGCGCGGTTGCGGATGGTGACGAGTCTTGACCTATATGCAGTGCCGCGTCAGGCAGGATCCTCTTCCACTGAACGATCAGTCAAACCTACCCAAGTTCGTCAGAACCTCGGCAACGTCATCTTTGTTGACGCTCCCATCATTGTCTCGATCAAGGACCTGAAAGGCCTCCCGCATTTCCCTCACCTGCGCCGGCGGCAGCCTGGACAGAGCATCGCTGTCTACCGGTGCCGGTTCAGCAGACTTGGCGCCTGTCGTCGAAGGGAAATGACTCCGTGTATTTTCCTCCTTTGCAGGCGAAGGTGTCGGTCCCCTAGAAGGCGACGCAGTTGGTCTCCTGGTAGGCGAAGGCGCTGGTGAAGGGGTTGCTCCCCTCGAAGGCGACGGAGTCGGTCCCCGATCCGAAGAAGTCGATTCTCGAAACTTGGGCTGAGACACCGGCTCATTGCTGCTCGTGAAAACGTCCTCATCTTCGGCAGTATATGACTGGTTTAATTTGCTGGGAGACTGAACAGGAGTGTGCCCTTTGTTTGGGGAACTGCCAGGTGTATTGGGTCGGATAATTGTCGACGGGGAATTGGGCGAAGATTGTCTGCGGAAGGGCGACGTGCGCGGTGACCCGAAGGACAAAGGAGACGGTTTGTACGGCGCGTTAGGGGTGACCTGTGATTCGTATGAGCCATGGATATCTTCGAGTAGCGGAGGTCATTGATATTGATATCGATATGGCCCGGGCGGAGAGATAGCGGGGCCTCACCATGATGGTAGAATCGTTGGAACCGTTACGGAAAGAAAAAAAAAGAATTAAAATGTAACACAGCACTACAGTTCATCAACTTTCATCGCACATAAAATAGATGAACGGAAGCAATCGTGAACGCCAACGTCATGCACCGTATATCGGGGCCATGCACTCTGGTTGCCTCGACTGCAGGTAAACAAACGGAACATCTGCTGCTCCGGCCCCGGCGGGAGGTAAAGCCGACTCTGCGACCGAGCCGAGGACGCCACGTGCAAGGGACCGGCATCGCAGAGATGGAGCGCTCCAGAGGCTGCGACGGTCTCTGAAAGGCGGAGACGACCTAATGGCATGATGGTATGATGGAGGAGTCGTGTCTTCGTAATGTCTTCTGTCCTTATCGCGGCATTCCTCTAAGCCTACACCCGCTTGTCCTTCCAAGGCGGAGATTGGTGCGCTTGACTGCCCCTGAACCATACTACTATGGATGTAGCTGCAGAGCCCTCGCTGACCATGGAAGTGCCACCAGCCTTCTTCTTGAATCCAATCGCAGGAGCATGCGATTGGCATAGTCCGGTTGCCAGGTGCAATAGTCTTTTCCCCTGTCGCAAGTCGCAAACATGTCGACCACACTACCCTATCGGCCTTCCACGAAGGATTCCACCCTGGAGAGGCAGAACTCTCTCAATTCGTTCCCTGCGTCCGCAGCGTCCTCGGGCAATCCAAATAATGGCAACAAGCTTCCCCGACTGTCCCCGGCAGCCTCCGTGCTGGGAAGATCGCCCAGCTCACGGACATCGTCGCGGCCTCGGTCTGCCCACGGTGACCAGGCAAGGAAGAAGCGATACAAGTCGCAGTATCCCCTGGACTCGCCGGAGCGCCATGTCGAATATATTCTCGTCGCCTCATTCCATATCGACCGGGGTCCGATCATGGAGCATCAGTATCCGGCTGCTATTAGCGGTGATGAGAGCATGTTGGCGGAGCTGATGTTACCCGATCAGACGCACGTGAGAAGCCAAGACTGGACCATCTTCTTCCTGCACAAGGATACGAGTGAGGATGACGAGGATGAAGCCCAAAGGGAAGAAAAGAAAAGCAAAAGAAGAAATAAAGATAATGGTGCTAGAGAGGATCCCGACTGGTCTTCGGATGAGGAGAGTAGCGATGGGGATGAGGATGGTAGTGAAGGACCGCCCTTGATGTATGTATTAAACCTTGTAAATACGAAGCAGGATAATACAGTTAGACGGTACGTTTTCCCTCAATCCTCTCTTCCACTGTGTCCTGCTAATAGTCAATCCAGAGGTGCAGTCGTCAAGGCAATGGCGATCTGTACAAGGCATTCGTTTCTCCATATATATAAGGTGTGTTTGAATTTCCTCTGAGTGCTGCTCGGTGATGTATAGCTAACAAGCCTTAAGCCGATCCTTCTGCTGGCGCTGGAAGACTACTTCAAAAATCCGTATCCGGAAACGCTGGCAAAGCTATATAATGCCGTGAACGCCATGGATCTCTCGCTAATGCCCCGACTTTCTCTTCTCGAACGACACATATTGCAAGCAAGCGATTCGAAGGACATGTTTATTGAAAAGTTTGAGCGCATGATTCAGCAGCGAATAGAGGATGAAGGCGGCGACAGTGAGGATCGCCCGGAGTCACCCAAGTCGGGCAAGCCTCGCTATACACTTCCCAGAGACACCCACGAGTTCGAATCGAAAATTATCTACAACGACATCCCCATTCCGGTGAAAGTGCCGACCGCAGTGTGGCCGGAGACTGTGGGCGACTTCTCCCTGATCAAGCTGATACAGACGTTTTCGACCCCTCACTCCACTTCGCCTCAACCGTTTGCGCTCCATCCTCACCTTACGACGAGCGGGGCGTACACCCATCCCATCATCGTCCTCGTCAATGCGATGCTTACTCAGAAACGGGTTATCTTTCTTGGACATAATCAGCCGTCAGGGGAAGTGGCTGAAGCCGTTCTTGCGGCGTGTGCGCTTGCTTCCGGCGGCATCCTGCGCGGCTTCACCCGACACGCATTCCCCTACACCGACCTGACGAAGATCGACGACCTCCTCAAGGTGCCTGGCTTTATTGCGGGAGTGACGAACCCAACCTTTGCCCACCACCCCGAGTGGTGGGACCTGCTCTGCGACCTGACTGCAGGGCGGATGAAGATCAGCAGTAAAATCGAGCCAGCTCCGGTGACCGAGGGACTTTTGTACTTCCAGCAGCAGAATCTCATCCCACCGGTAAATTCGGGTGCGCAGAATTCGGATCCGACGGGAGACAATCTCTTCATGGAAGACATCCTGCGCAGCATCAGCAACCGTCACGGCGAGGGCGCGATCCGTGCGAAATGGCGCGCGTACATCACCAAGTTCACGCGCGTGGCCGCCGCCTTCGAGGAAGCGGTCTACGGGGCGTCGGCGCTGTACATCATCGGCCCAGGAGAAGAGCCATCGCCCCAGAGCCCGAGCGGCGCCGTCGCGGACCCGTCGGACCCCGCGTCCCTCCGCGGACACGGCTACGTCTGGCCCGACGAGGCCTCCAAGATGCGCGAGCTGGCGGCGTCCGTGTCGAGGATCGAAGGCTGGCGCAACACGCGCTCCTACTACGCGTACATCCAGGACGTCGCGACCATGTACTACGCGGCACGGCCGGTCAAGAAGCTCGACCTGCACCATCACCACGACCGGCTGCGGACGCTGAAGCTCTCCCACGCAGAGGCGGGTGCCATCTACCTCGCCTTTGCGCACGCGATCAAGGACTACGCGAGCATCTGCCAGCTCCTCACCGTCACGCCGGAGTCCCAGGCGGGCCTGTTCTACATCAGCATGGGCCTTTTCCACCCGGACAAGGCCGTCCGCGAGGCGACGGTCGAGCTCCTGGACCGCATCGCCGCGCACGAGGCGGGCCGCCACTTCTGGAACCACCTGAGCCGGTTCGTCAAGCTGGCGTACTTCCGAATCAAGCGGGACAAGGAGGCCGCCGAGCGCGGCCTCTCGAGTCCCGGCACCGGTCTGGGCGGCCTGCAACCGCAGCAGCAGCAGAGCCTTGTTGGCGTGGCTCTCGGGGATACTACGACCTCCTCGAGAAGGAGCTAGAAGCCCCCTGCAGGAATATCTGACTGCTACCTAGCAAGCAAGCAAGCATCTTGCAGAATCTCTGTCCATCTCGCATGATATTCTCAACATATATTGGGTATTTTGCACATCTTGTCTTGTTGGTTGGTAGAAAAAGAAATCTAATCCTTGCCCTAACTTACGCTTCTCCTGTCACATACCATATCATATCTTATCATGTCATATCTTATTATATCATAGCCACGATCACGATCTACCTACTTAACGCAGTGCACCCCCAACAACGACAACAACACCGCCAGTCCTAACCAGCTAGCGACTTGCGGACAACCTGCTTACGCTGTCTATGACCCTCTTGATTTAAGATTTTCTTTTTTTCTGGATAATTTACTCGATTCTTTCCACGCTAGTGTTCATGATTGATGTTGTCCTTGGTAGATAGAAATATAGAAAGTTGTCCGTCGTGAATAGAAAAGCAAAACTCTGGTTGAACCTCTCTCTCTCTTTAGAGTAGTAGCGTTGATACCTTGCTACAGGATGCGTTCACTTTACGCTCTGGAAAACTAACTTTCGGGATAGATAGATAGATAGATAAGTAGATAGATAGATGAAAAAGTCTCTATGTAGATGTATGTTGGTGCATTATATATATATATATATATGAGAAGAGGTTTTTTTTGCTTGCCCTGATACATTAGGAAACAAATCCCTTTTTTCTTCTTCCCCTTATGTCCCATTCATGACATCCGTGGTTGCGTGTACGCATACATGATGTAGTGTAGTATAGATAGGTAGGTAGGTAGGTCTGCATGGCATGTTGCAGTCAAAGGCCAGGAAGAATGAGGAGAAAAGATAGAGAGGATAGAGAGAAATGTGAAGAGTGTCACTCGTATTTTTTTTTTTTTTTTTTTTTTTTTTTTAGAGAGAGCTACCTAATAAGAGAGTTCGTCAGGTTAAGTAAGGTAAGTAGGTAGGTAGGTAGGTAGGTAGGTATGTTATAAAAAGAATGGTCGCATGTTTCAAACCAAGGTTACCATATTGACATAGAACTAAGGTTGACATCGTGTCTGGAAAAATCAATAAAACAAAAGTGGTATAGAAAAAAGAAGTACCTAATTTTAACTTTTATCAATGAATTCCAAGCACAGAAGCAGCCAAGCTCAACATCAACACGTAACCCATGAGTTCCATGTTCGGCCGGCCGCGGCCCTCGCGGCTGCCCGCCGCGATGGCCTTCTTCGTCCCGACCGCGACGGCCGCGTTGACAAAGTCCGGGCCGCAAGCCAGGTTGATCTGCAGCGCGGCGGGGATGTAGGTCTGGGTGAGGGGCTGGCCTTTGGCCTGGGCGGCCTCACCGAAGACGTTCATCGTGGACCGGAGGCACTGGTTGCAGGTGGGCCGGCTCGAAGCCGGGTAGGCCATGCCGAGCGGCAGGAAGTAGACGTACGCGTCGTCTGGTTTTGAGTTGTTGCCGTACGCCTGGACGAAGCAGTAGGCGTTGGTGCTCGGGTCCTTGAGGCAGGTCGCCTGGTAGATGGGCTGGTAGGCGATCATGGCGGCGTACGTCTGCGTGACCGTCGGGTTGCCCAGCTTGTAGTCGGCGCCGCAGGCGTCGTCCTTGATCATCCGCGAGGCGAGGTCCGACATGATCTCCGTGCACGCGGACATGGGGCTGGAGCACGCCGTGGCCAGGACCGCGGTGAGCGCGGACGGGGATTTCAGGGTGTTGAAGAAGGATTGGGAGTTTTGGAGCAGCATGGAGATGGCGTGGCAGGACGAGACGGTGGCATTGTTGAGGAAGCTGTCGATGAACTTGGGGCAGCTGTCGCTCGTGAAGTTGTTGCCTCCTCTGGCAGTGTCCAAGGGGGTCGGGAACTGCTGCAGCGAAGTCGTGAACGAACCCGTGGATGTGTCATCCGATGCCGCCGATCTCTCCTCGATCTGTGCTGCCGATGGCCCTGACGTCTCTGTCGATATCGATAACGGGCTGCCATGAGGATGATTGTCGCTGTCATGCTCCAAGTCCACACGTGGTTGCGGTGGGGATACCCCACGATCGACGACGACGATCTCCTTCCTCCTCTCCGTAAAGGAACTAGATCGCTCTGTCCACGACGAGGCGTCGATATCACCGGAGGCGTCCGAGGCGATGACGGGTGGACAGAGTATTAGGATTATTAGGGACGTCAAGACGAGAAGAGGCAGCGTCGCGAAGCTGCCGCGTCCGTCAGTTGCCGGCTTTGGACACCGCCGGCGAGGTCGTGGTCCTTCATAGCGCAACATGGCGCCGGACGAGCAGAGAGGTGGTAACGAGCGTCGTGAGCACTGGCCGATGGAGCTGTCGCGAGAGCAGCTCGTCGGGGCGCTCCGTGTGATGGTAAACGAGTGGATATCGCCGCAGCGGCTTACTGAAGGAGAGGAGGACGTGGAATCGGGGACATGACAAGCAGTCGACCGGGCTGGGGGTCGTTGACAGCGTCGATGTGAACGGTATCGAGTGCTCTTAAAGCGACCGCCCGTCGGTTTCTTCCCGAAACATGCAAAGACGAGAGGTGCACTGCTTGACAGTTCCTGTTTCACCACGTCCACCTAGTCCCGCGCGTTGGATCTGGGGTCGGTGGAAACTGGACGGCGATTCTCCAAGTGCCAAAAAAAGGAACGGATGCCCTCTCTGGTGGGCAGATTATCGTCAATCGTTAAAAGAAAACCGTGGCCTGTCTCTTTATTGCGTGCAGTACGGGCGGTTGCCCGCAAAGGCAGGATGGCGAACAATATGAATAGGGGCCCGGTTTGGAGGAATCCGCAACGGCATTATTCTCACGGTGGAGGATGGGACCCGTTCGAGTGCTATTATACCGAGTCCTGCTATAGCCTTGGCGGATAATTATGGAAAAAAGCCAATAGCGGCGGAGCAGGTTACGGAGTTGGGAAACCTGGTTGTGTAACGCAGCCTGCCACGATCTCTTTGCCGCTTAGGGCTAATTTCTCAGCCAAAGCGATAAGCTCGACCCCAGCTTGAGGCTGGCTCTCTGGAGCCATGGCCGGGGGAGACGATCCTGAGAGAGCAGCCCATGGAGCCCATCTCAACGCCTTTGAGGCGTGTTTTTCAATGGTGATTGAACGCCCAGGGACGCTAGAGAGGCACAGCGTCTCGCCCTTCTCCTCTTGGCGGTCAGTCAGCCCAATCGCTGATGACCCTGCTAATTTAAGACGCGAGATGTGACCGCATCTGTGGACGCCATGCCTAAAGGATGCCGGCGCTGAGGCTCGATAACCTTCGATAGTCCTCTTGAGATGCTAAAGAGTTTGAGTGTGGCGTGGGCACTGGTCAGGGGTCGGCCCGCGGCGAGAACGTTCGATCTTCGGTCCCGCGCCTATCTCGCCCACTCAACCCCATCACGACATCCCTCCCAGGTACCAACCTGAACGCTTTCACCTCTCATTGTTGTTCTTACCATTCTTGTTGATGATGGATATCATACCACTAATCCGAGAGCGCTGTGGTAGGAAGCCATTGCAACCGCTGCGCCACAGGACGACAGGGAACCCCTGTCTGCTGCGCGCGGAGACGGATTCCATGACAAAAACAGCCAACGGTCGAGCAGCGACAGGACACGAAAGGGGGCTCCACAGCGGTGCAGGGTCCTACGGAGAAGCCAAAGCAAGCTTTCGCCCATCAAGAGACGATCGCCGATGCCGACCAAGTCGGGAAAAGGCAGAACCACATATGGGGACGCAAACGATGACATGCATCTACCATGTTCCTCCGTGCGCGCTTGATGTCTTACGCTCTTTTTGGAGGACGGAGTACTGTGCGGTACAACGTACCTTGTCCTACATACAGGCCCGGTCTCGATCTGCTGTACAGAGTACGGAATAGAGAGTGTCTTTCACCTAGGTACTGACAGACGCACCTCCTGCTGTATCGTGCCGCCGCATCTTCAGATTCCATTTGTGCCGTCCCTCTTTGGCGCTCTCTTCAATCAATTTTTTTTCCGGCTTGGAGGGGGGTCATCCATGTCTACTAACTTCGTACTTCGTCGGGGGTAAGCCCGACTCGTGGCGTTGACCTGTAACTCGCTGACAGGACAGTCCGCCGACTGCCAGCTGGCTTTGACTCGGTCAATTCGTATTATCGAAAGACTGACTAGTGGAGACGTGGCTTACGCCCGGCTGCGTATGTCCAAACTCCACTTTTCAGCGAGGACCCAAGTTGGGTGCCCCCTTCATGATGAGATCTCTTCAAATTCCAACCTATCAAGGGCACATAATAGCTACCTCTCAAGGGAAAGAGCAACTGCGCAAGAGAATAAGACGAAATGAGATGATCAATGGGAAGCTGCAGTGCACTGTTTCAGTTTTCCACCCTCATCAACTGTCCCAGTTTCATTATTGGACCCTGCAGTTCCATGTCAGATTATGTTGGGAAGTAAGGCCACATACGTTTTGTTTTAGACCGCTGGAAGATGAATGCATGCGAGGCGCAAGTTCATTTTATCTGTCATTGCATCTATATATGGACATCTTTTGCCTTTCTGCTGCTGGGTCCTGGGGACGGGAATTTGTTTGACACATTTCCGGTTCTCCGCTAAGGCTTCCAGTAGCAATTTACATCTCATTGCTATCATCGGTAACAGAAATAAAGAAAAACAGAATGCGTCGCCGAAACATCACTGCGGGAGGACGTTGACATGGCAACATCCACGTGTAGTATCGAAGGTAAGGCAAAGGCAGCTTTGTTCACGTGTATTTTTTGTGACTATCCTTAAATCCCTCTCTGAGGAGGAAGTCTTCCACCTTTTATCGCCTAGCCTCTGCACTCTCTTGGATAGCTTGGTGTCTCATTTTCGGATTATCTTCTGCAGTCTGGCTCAAAAGATCCCGTCTCCTGGATATTAATATCCAGCATCTTGAGACTTGGCAGCTTCAAGAGCAGATTGACCACGATTTGGGGCAAAAATACATTGTTAATCTAGGTATACCGTCCATGTGTGTAATCGTGCGGCTTTTTGGGGATATCCAAAGTCTGCTGACATTGACTTTATCATTCTATGACAATCTGGTCTTCATCTACATCGTCAGCTTGAGGTATCCATGATTTATATAAGGGTTAAGACGGTCGTCGAATGTTAGACTCCTTTCACATTTTGTTTTTTATACCTTGGTATTGTACTGGAGAACCAAGTTACAGGCACGTCAGCATTGAGATATGAGATAATTCGAATACCTGCCAATTACATTACTCCAACTACCTAATACATTCCACAACATCAAAGATGAAGGAATGTATCAAAAGCAAAAAGAAGAGTGGTGCACATAGATACATCGTCTTATGTTTCTATGCCTGCAGGCTGCGACTGTCGGTGCCCGAGATGGCACGTGCCGTAGGAGACGGCCACCTCGGAACCCGAGGGTTCCGCCGTGGCAAGATGACCGCCACTCATCATCTCGACCAGCTCTCGGGGACTCTGCATGCGGCTTTATACAGCCTAATGTAGATACTCGGCTTTTATGACCTTCGGAATCCGAATATTTGGGTGAGAGGATGAGCCAGAGAGCCGAGGCACTGGGGGCAGAGGATGATACCTCTCGAGAGCAGCAGAACATTCCCTCCTGGAGGGCGGTATGCTTCACTTGCTTGATATATCATTTTTACCACGAGATCGATCAATGCTAATCAGCCCTGTTTTATGCTAGTGCGACAATTGTCGTATAAGAAAAGTATGTATATACCTAAGTGCCTGCCTAAGTTGTGTGTCGAAAGCAAGTGATTATGGGCTTGCGTATAACTTGAGTGAAATAGATCAAATGTGACAAACGATCCCCATGTTCTAATTGCCGTTCATCCAATGTAATCTGTCGAACGGCCAATAAGCCAAAGGATCAGCGGCAGCGCATCTTGATTTCAAACCAATAGTACGTGATCCCGGCATTTGAATGTTTTCATGTATGCTGAAGCCTTCTTGCAGTGAAAAGAAGATTGCTTTGATAGAGGAACGTCTGTCCAGAATTGAAAGCCTCCTCCAGGATCTCGCTGCAAATTCGGGGGCCATTCCATCACGCCCGCGAGTAGAACTCACTCCTTCTTACTCACCTCCGCAGGAGAGTCACTCTGACTCGAATCAAACAACGGCAAACACGATCTTCGAGGGCGATTCGTCATTCAGGGCTCACTCGGTGCATGCTAGCAGGCTCTTCGAACACGCGATGAGCAATGATGCATTTGTCGGCCGCAGTCCTGAGATGGAGGACGCCCTCAAGTCTCTGCGGAGCTTGGTCGAGAAGCAAAACACCCTGTCAGTCAATCATGACTTGCGGTTCCCCGCTCAGAAGGAAGCTCCTCCGGTTGACTTCTCATCCGTAAAGATGCCTCCGATCAATTCAGTTGTGTCTCTATTGAGACTCTGTAAAGGTAAAAGTAGCGCCGCCTCGTTGTCAACGATCGGACACTAACTCGGCTCCAGAGACGCAGTCGTTCAATTTCATCGATATCCCTTTGATAAACTTTACACAGTTCAACGACCTGTGCAAGAGGGTATACTTTGCGACAGAGGACTACTCGACGGCTGCATTCAGCCTCGTAAACGGTGGTCTCTACTACCTATTTTCCGAAGTCGGTTCAGTGCGCGGGAAGAATGTTGCCGAGTTTCAAGAGTGCGCAGCAATTTGCCGTTCCAACTTTGAATACGCGCTTGGAAAGTTTGATCTTTTCACATCGCCTACACTGGAGAATATCCAAGCTCTGGTCCTTGGGGTAATATGCTCCGAATACCCAAAAACTTAAAAAAAGGATTTCGCTAAGATGTACAGGCTTCATACGCAATCGACATATCGAGACCATCTCTCAGCTGGTCTTTGATCTCACACGCCGCAAGATTATGCCTCGCACTGGGATACCATCGATCGGTTACTGCTCCTGGAGACAGCGTTGAGGATACCGAATTGAAGAAGAGAGTGTTCTGGTATGTCTACGTGATTGACAAGAGTCTGTCTTTAAGACTGGGCCGGTCATCTACTCTACAAGAGTATGATATTGCCCTTGACCTTCCGGCAAAATCCTCCGATCCATCACTCCTACCATGGAATTTCATTTATGAGTGTTGGATACGGCTGGCAAGCTTTAACGGCCGGATCTATGAGGAGCTGTATTCAGCTCGAGCCTTATCAGAATCGGAGGTGGATCGCACTCAGAGAGCCAAATGTATCATACGAGATATGGGACTATGGTACGAGGATCTACGGAAGGTACTGTGATGCCTATCCCAAATTTAGCGGGATCAAAACACACCACCTTTACTTTCCTGTCGGCTGACCTAGTTGATTAGATCGACCATACTAGAGCATTTAATCCGGTTTACTGTGAAGCGACGATTACTGCTTGCGAGATTACATATTACTCACTTTTGACACTTGTTTATCGGACGATCCCTCCGGATCCTTTCGACTCTTCTGTCGTTTTCAGCACCGCCTGTATTGAAACAGCCCGGGCTGCTTTGAGAGCACATCAACAGAACTCGGCAAGGCACAAAGACAGAAACCCTTATATATGGCATAGTTACATCAGCTGGTCAGTGCCTACCTTCGAAGAACTAGAGCGTTCTGGGCAGTGTAGTGTGCTTTTTGATGTATAGTATCGACAGCACTAACGCGCCGGGAGAACAGGACTCTGATGCATTGTCCATTTACGCCGTTCATGGTTCTATTCTGCCACGCGATCGCTGCCGCAGACCTGTCAGACCTCCAATTGCTGGGAGAATTTGTCTCGTCCCTCCAGTCGACGGGCGAGGTCCTCGAGGCCGCAGAGAAACTATACCGTCTCTGCCACGTGTTTCATCGGGTTGCGGAGCTCTACATCAATGCCAAGCTCAAGGGAAGCTCCTCCACCGTGCAGGCCTCTCAGAATAAAGCGACCGCGGAAAATAGCAATGCCGTCCCGTATCCTGTCAATGACTTTGACCCCTACCTCAGTGCCCTGGGATTCACTTCCGCAACTGGGCTTGCATCGTTCGTCAACAACAACGGGGTCTCTTCAACTGGCGATGTGCCTGCAGCGGAACAGCAGGAGTCTGGAGTCGCTGGCTCGACGTCCCTGGGAGATTGGTATACAGGAAACCTGAACATAATGGCGCTTTTGGAGACCGATCTGTCGAACATTAATACCGTCAATGTGTAAGTATACTGGGTATTGTTTTACGAGGGACATGGCGTACATATGGGCGTCCAGGATTTGATGACATCTAAGTAAGGTAATTGAAAAGGATAATAATGAAGCTCTACTTCTGTATCACCTTTTTTTTTTCAAACATAATGCTCTATCCTTTTCCACTAGCACCACTACCCATACCCCGCCACTATCCATACCCCTCTCCCGTAACCCTCTGCTCTAGCATCTGTTCCATTCATTTGTCTTTATCATATTTCTTCGAAACTCCCTTTTCTTTTTACTCAGAGGCCATACCTGCGGGTCTACGGACCGAATCATTGAATAACGAGATCTCTTAACGACCGTATTCAGGGAGTATATATTATGGAAACGATTTCATTATAGATAGTGCATGAGGCACGCAGGAGGTTTGGTTGTATATAGAGAGCAGCCTTCCTTCCCAGTACATGATCTCCTCGTAATTAATCATATGAGGTGCAGCACAGAGATAATTCAGAATCTTGAGAGTCATCGTCTGACGTACCGTCCGGGAGGTCAATGTCTCTACTTATTTGTTTTCGTCGATGGTCAAAGTTGATCGCAGAGGGAGGAAGCCGCTGAGGAAAAATCAGAGTTTGTCTGGTTGGAGTTGTCCAATCGGTAGTGAGGAGGTGATAGCTGTGAATACTAGTGAATAAATATCAGAACTGAGGCCTACAATATAGAACGTCCTCGTTTCAAATATCCACTGTTAATAATACCTGTATAGGCTCTCGCTCAACCGGAGGTTCCTCGAGATGTCCCAGATAGGCAAGCTTCTCCGCCGCAGCATGCTGTCTCCACCCGCCCGTCGCGGTACGTCACTCGCCGACGTTCGAGAACCCACCAACCCAAAGCCCGCTGGAGCCAACCCCATAAAATCTGGGCCGTAGCCATTCATCTATTATTATTAGCAACCCCTCTGCTCTCCGTACATATCCAAGTACCACCTACATATAAAAAACCATATTCTGTCTTTCTCTCCACTCTCCACTCTCTCGTGCTCTTTATCTAGGGCTACTGGGCTCCAGACGATGTCCTGTGAGCCGCCGGTCCCCGAGACGCGGGTCCTCGCGATAGCAAGCCATGTATGTGACATGTGTGATATGCTGCTCTTTTTGGTCCCTGCTCGCTGCCTGCGATCCCTCTCCGGGGGCTGGGCGTTTGTAGGATTTTTTGAAATTACTACTCTCGTTGAGGGATGGTGCTGATTTAGATGGCTTTTGATTCTTGGAAGAAAAGGTCGTCTACGGGTGCGTACTACTCCCTACTTACTACGCTGTTGTTAAGATAATTTGCGGTGTCTCTATGCATTTGCGATATTTCTCTCCGATTCTGTCAATGTCTTGTTTAATGTTTATATGCTGCATGATTGATTGTCTGTTTGAATCAGAATTGCTTGTACCAGATGTATCTAAGTCACTGGGCGAAGAGACCACCCGAGCACATACTGAGCGAATTCATTCAGATATGTCGGGAATACGATGGCGACGTTTGTCATGCAGTCGCTGGGATGCGAGGTGGCTGCGATAAATACGGTCCATTTTAGTAAGTATTCTTTACTGTTCGATGATTGCTCTTCGAGATTGCAACTAACATGTCCATGATGTACAGGCAATCACACCGGCTACAAGCAAGTCAAAGGGACCAAGACGTCCGCTCAGGAGATCAGCGACCTTTACCAGGGTCTGCGCCAAAGCTACCTGACCGACTTCGACGTCCTGCTGTCCGGGTATGCTCCCAGCGCGGCAGCAGTCGAGGCGGTGGGTGAGGTTGGCAAGGACCTGCAACGCAGGGCCGAGAAAAAGCCAGGCTCGTTCTTCTGGGGTAAGTCGATTCGTGCTTGTCGGTTAGTTCTAATAAAGACACTTTCAACCTAGCTTTCATAGTGTCAGCCTCCGATATAACTGGCTGACATTTTCAAACAGTTCTTGATCCCGTTATGGGAGACCAGGGACGGCTATACGTGAACGAGGATGTTGTACCCGCGTACAAGAAGATAATACACCATGCTGATCTGATATTACCGAACCAATTTGAGGCTGAGTGAGTTATTCCCCATTTTATATCTGTCCTTGGTCACCCTCAATTTGGAATTTTGATCTTAGACCTATATGGGATACTTGTTTGATCGCGCTGACCGAAGCTGCAGACTCCTTTCCGGAATCAAAATCACCTCCCTCTCCACCCTCGGCGAAGCCATCAAGACCATCCACAAGACCTACAACATCCCCCACATCATCGTCACCTCCGTGCAGCTCACATCCCTATCCCACTCGCCCGCGGCAACAGCACCCCCCTCGACCCTCACCGTCATCGGCTCCACGACCCGTTCGGACGGCACCCCGCGCCTCTTCCGCGTCGACGTCCCCGCCCTGGACTGCTTCTTCAGCGGCACCGGCGACATGTTCGCCGCGCTGACGGTCGCCCGGCTCCGCGAGGCCGTGTACGCCGCGGGGCCGGCGCTGCGCGAGACGCGGTCCTGGGTCTCGCCGGACGACGTCAAGGCGACGGACCTGCCGCTCGCCAAGGCCACGGAAAAGGTGCTGGCGAGCATGCACACCGTGCTGGAGAAGACGATGGAGGCGCGCGACGCGATGCTGCGCGCGGCCACCGAGGCGGACGCAGACGCTGCAGAACAACAGCCGGCGCTGAGCGATGAGGAGCGGGCGAAGCGCGACCATCTGCGCCGGACCAAGGCCGCTGAGGTCAGGCTCGTGCGCAACGTGCGGTACCTCCGGGACCCGGTCGTGGAGTTCAAGGCGCAGGAGTGGACCGAATGATGGGAAATAAATAATAGTAATGGTGAGGGAAAGAGAGGGCTTGCTTGAGCTGAAGCCGTCTTTTTTAAAAGGGAGTTTGAAGGTTCTGATGACAGGTTCGACCCGGTCCCATTCATTCGAAGATCACCGTGCATTGATAGATGGAGCGTTGGGTATCACGGGATAGACGGGAAGTGAAAGCATCCTAGCATGCTATGCGCGCAGGACAGATGCATCCATTGATCCTCTTGAGACGACTGGACTGCGAAAATATAATATATAAATACATATATTCTTAGCCTATTGACCAACCATCCCAATATCAAAATCATCCATTCCTGTCCCGTCTCGGATGCTGCTATCTATCTATCATCTATCATGAATGTGCATCTTCATGCATGACATAGATACATTACATTCCCATTCCGTCCTCCTTCTAAGTATCATCTCAATAAAACATAAAATTCCATAAGAGAGAGAGAGAGATGTATCCCGTCTATGTATGCTCACCGCGTAAACCCTCCGTAATCTCCCTTATTTTATATTTACATATCTAGTTGATACCAGTGCTGCCGAAACCGCCCGCGCCACGAATGCTCTCCTCGAGCTCGTCGACGACCTTGACTTCGGGGGTGTAGATCTGAAGAAAAGAGAGCAATCCGTTAGGATCCACGGTCCAGATTCGACTGCGAGAAAAGTGTGGTTTAGGAATAAAATGGTTTAAACTCACCCTCTCCAGAACAAGCTGCGCGATGCGGTCTCCTTCCTTGACTGTTCGTTTCCGAAGCGCAGCCGTGTTAGCGAGAAAATGTACAGAAACAAGCGGTTGAAAGCCCCCCCCCCAAAAAAAAAATAAGAAGCAGAAAGTGGGAGATGAAAACATACCGACAAAGTCCTCATCGGAGAAATTGAACAGCAGGACCTTGACCTCGCCGCGGTAGTCGGCGTCGATGACGCCGGCGCCGGTGTCGATGAAGTTCTTGGCGGCGAGCCCGCTGCGGGGGGCGATGCGGCCGTCTGTTTTTTTGTTTGATGTGTGGTTAGCACGTAGATCCATATATACGGTGCATAGAGAGAGAGAGAAAGAGAGAGGCAGGCGGCCACGGAGCCTAGTAGGGATGGTTTCGCAGCATAGAACGGAAAATAAAAGTTTTAAAAAAAGTATCTTCCACGTACAGGTTCCCTCTGGCACCGCGATCGCGATGCCCGTGTCGACCAGACCCTTCCCCTTGGCCGGGATCACCGTGTCCTTTGCGCTGTAGAGGTCGTAGCCCGCCGCGAAGGCAGACCCGCGGGTCGGCGCCCGTCCCTTCTCGCTGAGCTTCTTGACCAGGAGGGGAGGGAGGGGCTGGGAGAGGGAGGTGACAGCGGTGCCGTTGGAGGAGGTCTTGGTGGCCATGACGGACTCGATGCTGCTGCTGCTGTTGTCTTCGGCGGCGGCGGTGTTGTCGGTCTTGGTGCGTTTGGGGAGCGGGGAGGCGGGGAGAGAGGGAGGTTCGCGGTTGGCGGTGGAGGTGGAGGGAGCGGCGGACGTAGCTGCTGGGTCTGCCGCTGCTGGAGGAGGGGTGGTTTCCTTGGTCATGATATAGATCGGGGGAAGAGAGATGGATGCGAAAACAACGAACGAGGGTCAATTGGCGTCTATACAACTGGGTATGAGATGCGTGGCTCTCGTCCCTTTGCAGGTGGTATATTCATGCCTCGAGACCTGGCGCGTCGCGGCGGTGAGGGACGCGCACCGCGTCGGGGATCTCTTGGCGTGTTTGTTCATTTTGCTGGTTTGAGGGCTAGCCCTAGTGTTCCTGATCGAGAAGAGCAGTCACGAGCCTCCAGCGTCCCGGGCCAGCGCGTGCGCGGGCCGGCAGCTTAACTGTTCCGCCTCCAAGCCTCTTGCAGGCTGATGGGCCTGCTGCCCCGCCCAGCACGGCGTTCTCCGTATGGGGATCGGTCATGTTTAGCCTCGGCCCCCGGCTGCTCATGCGCAGTAGTAGAGTTCCAGTCCCCGGGCTCAACTCCACAGAGTCCCTTGCATTGTTACCTTTGGCCAAACAAGAATCCTCTTCACTCCAGTCCATGAGAGGTGGGAGCTGCCGCTCTTGTTCCTGATTATGACTCCCGCCCGCTCGACGCATGGATAGGTCCATCTGCATAGAATAGCCCATCCCTGTCCGCCGCTTCTTCCCCTTCTCCCTTCCTTTTGAGGCCATGGCAGGAGCCATACGCCAGCCTATCGATGTGCCCGCTCTGGAGCGGTACATTGACAGGAATGTGCCTGTCATCAAGACGCCGCTGGACGTGAAGCAGGTCTGTCCTTCTGGTTCTGAGCACTTAGATACGTAATTACAAGGCAATTGCTGACTCTAAACCGTCTGTAGTTCTCTTTTGGGCAATCGAATCCCACCTACCAGCTCACGGCCGCTGATGGGCGGAAATTCGTATTGCGCAAAAAGCCCCCAGGAAAGCTCCTCTCCAAGACGGCGCACAAGGTCGAGCGCGAGTACAAGATCATTCATGCTCTCGAGCGCACCGATGTGCCGGTTCCAAAGGCCTACTGCCTCTGCGAGGACAGCAGTATCATTGGGACGCCCTTCTATATCATGGAGTTTCTGGACGGGAGGATCTTCACAGATCCCTCGATCCCCGGCGTAAGTGCAAAGGAGAGAAATGAAATGTACGTTTGATATCCACTTCTTTATTTCGCTACACGTGGCTTATGGATACCCTAGATGGATGGACGCAATCCGAACGCTGGCCAAATTCCACCGAGTGGATCCCAAGTCCGTCGGGTTGGAAGGGTTCGGGAAGCCGACGGGCTTTTATGACAGACAAATCGCCACCTTTACGGCCGTCTCCAAGTCGCAAGCTCAGGCGGTGGATGTCGACACCAAGATCCCAGTCGGAGAACTACCGCACTTCTCCGACATGGTTCGCTTCTTCTCGAAGAAGGACACGCAGCCGCGTGACCGCAGCACCCTGGTCCACGGGGACTACAAGATCGATAACCTGATCTTCCACAAGACGGAGCCCAGGGTTATTGGCATTCTGGACTGGGAGATGGCGACGATCGGTCACCCGCTCTCGGACTTCTGCAACCTCACGAGCCCCTTTTATCTCGGGGGTGCGGACCAGGCTTCCGACAAGTTCAAGCCCGGAGCCACTCCCGGCCTCCCGACGCGCGAGGACTGCCTTCGATTGTACACGGAGGTGGCGGGATGGGACCCGACACCGGAGATATTGTGGGGCGATGCGTTTTTCGCCTTCCGGAGCTCGGTCATCATGCAGGGCATCGCGGCGAGATATGCGCTGAGACAGGCCAGCAGCGCGAGAGCCCACGAATACGCAAAGATGATGCGACCGTTTGCCCTTCAGGCGTGGGAACGGGTGCAGAAGGTGCAGGAAAAGGAACGCGCGAAGGGGAAACTGTAGCGTGTACAGTACGAGCTTGATTCAAATGACTGCGTGTGCTCGGTTTATATCCCTGGATTGACGACTCAGATGATATTCTAAATATAATTCGAGCGCAGTGCCGAAGGGACTCCAGTTCCATATCAGCCGACTTCGACGATACCATGTTCTCGATGTATATGCCACTTCGTTTCTGGGAGCCGTAATGTCCTCCTACTCGCTCGCCTGGAATCTACTACTCGACCCCGTAAGCGAAATGTGGGGAAAGTATTGACTTGTCAAGTCAGATTCCAGAAACCGGAAGGAATCTGTCAGCCGATAAAGGCCACGATCTGTGGAGCTCGTGGCTGCGGCTCCCCGGGCAGCTGACCAATCCCCGATTAAAAGGTGCCTCGAGGCTACCTAGCCTTAGGGACGTGATATTGGGCACCTTTTTCGGGTCTTCTTCCAGCGGGGTCGACAGCCAAGATACATCGTGGTTCCAGGCTTCTTGGATTGAACATGCAGTCTACAGTCTAGACGGTGGCGCAGACAACTCGAAGATTGCTTTATGTTAGAGACGAGCCCATTAGATCGGTAGCAGAATGTGCAGGTAGATGTCCCATGAAATGTCTGGCCTCCAAGGAACTGCTACTAGTAGGCACTGGTAGGTAGTAGATTGGGTACGACCAGTGAGATCTCGTACGACGGTGGCTTGAAATCTCGATCTCGGAATACGAGGCCGCCTCGTTTACCTACGTAATGTGCACAGTCGAAATCGGCTCCAAAACTGCACTCTCTTCCTCTCTCCTTCAGATCAGATGGAGTGTATAGTATCTGTGCTGACCTTACGGAGGACCTCAGGCAGCCCCGCAGAGGCCAGAAGCCCACGGATGGATGGGAGTTTATATAGCTGGCAGGATACATGAATCCATGCAGTCCTCATGGGTATTGCTAAGCCGCAGACTTGGTACGGTCCTGGACGGGGTCTGCAGATATTAATTATTAACCCGTGGACTGATTGATTCATCCTGTTGCCAGGTTGGGACGTAATGCATCTATGTACGTGGAACGAAAGAAGCAAGATGGTTTCAAACCACTCCTGCTGCACGCGTTCCGTTTCATCCTTGCATCAGACCAATCCTGGCCCGCCAACTCCCATGTGGCCATGCGGCTTGGGATTTTGGGATGATGGAAGGGCCGGGAACGGCATACATGGTGTGTGATCTTGCGCCAACCAGGCAGAAGCGGAGAGATTCACCGCGAAGGTTCGCAGCAGCCTATGTGGGATGGATTGGAAGCATGGAGTCTGGTCTTGCAAGGAGGGCCGTCTGCGTTACTTGGGTGTTCGCATGCACGCTTCGCTCGAGCAGCGGCGTGTGCTGGTGTGCAACACGAGGGGGTCGGGTTCAGCAAACCGCAGGCCTGGATGAATCATGATGGTAGGACCTCAGGTATGAACCGGCTACAGGAGTGGGCGTGTTAGGGCAGACTCGCAGAGAAGCCGAAGGAAGCTGTGAATCGCGCAGGTGAAACGGCGCTCCGTCGCGGGGAAGGCGGGATGGGCCACTCTGTGTGGCGGGTGTCCTTCAGTTTTCCTTCACCTTCCTGCATTCCTTCTGCTCTCCTCCTGCGCAACACGACACCGCCATATCGCTCTCCGGCGTCCGTGTGGACTCGTTGCACCGTCGTCCACTCCTCCGTCCAGGCCGTCCGGAGGAGAGTCTCTTGGAGAATCTGCCTCTTGTCCACCATCTGAGTGTCCAATCAGCGTGCGCAGCCACCGCGTCCAAGCTTCGGACAGAAGAGCCGCACCGTCTGAAAACGGGGATCGGCGAGTCTGCAGCGGCGGACGTGGCCTCTGCCCAGCGAGCCTCTCGCCGTGTGGCGCATCGTCAGCCTCCGACTCGACGGCCTAGATCCCCGACCTTCGGGTCTCGTGGGGTCTGAATCAAGAGCGGACGTCTGCCCTCTGCTTCTTTCATCTTCTCCTCCCCTGCTTTTGTTGCCCTCGAGACCGTCGACCGGCCGCTGACCGCTGGAATCCTCGTCGCATGCCATAGCGGGCCCTCCCGCCCCTCTAGCCTCGCTGTTTCGCCTCTCCCAGCCCGCCCGTGAGGCACAGCTCCCCTGCTGGGTCTCCTCGGCTTCCTGCCCCGGTTGCGCTTCCACCACCGCCATCTACTAAGCTGCTCGTCGTCGAGCTACGACTCTTTCGATCAAGTATCCGTCGCCCAGCTTCTTTGCTTGTCGCGTTTTTTTGCCCTTGGGTCGCGCTACCCGTGCCGTGTGCAGTCGGAAGGGGCAAGGATTGGCCTCCGGATTTCTAGAGTGGTCACGCCTCCACTTTGCTTGGCTCTGCCGTCTCATAGACTCATCTCAACCCCATTATATCCGTCCGGACTCGAACCCTGGTGTATTCCTCTCACGCATTGCGAGCCTCTGTGACGCTGTTCTAAAAGGTAAGCCCTTGCCTTTGTTCCAGATCGGGAGCCGTAAGTCTCCTGCGGATATCCATGCCCATGGTTTCATGCATGCATGTCTCTGCTCCCGCGTTGTCGATGGGGTTACCTTTGTTTTTTTCCCCCAAATAGCATGATCCACTATCCTCTACGACTCTTTCTCTCAACGGCCTTTGGCCATCGATGACCCTCTTCTATACCCTAGTGTTGTTTTTCTTCTCAGCCATGTTCTATGCTCTGGTCCTATAGTTCACGTCCCTCCTGTTAAGCATGGCTCCTGCTCAGTCTGTCCTGCCTGTTTGGATTGTCTTCAATCCTTTTGTCATCTCGAATCCTTTCACCACCTCTTTGTGTGCTCTCGCATCTATGTTTTTTTTTTTTTTTTTGGTTTCTGTTGTTCACGTCAAACGCTTTGCTATGTCTGTTGAAATGGAGCTTTACGGGTTTACCATTCCATTCCAACTATATGCTGGCTTCTTGCTAGATTTTTCTCACTTTGGATGCCGCCGCTTCTTGGCTCTAGCTTGTTACCAGAGCGAGGTAAGCGCTGACCTTCATATATATATAGGATAGTCGCTCTTAGTCATTCAATCGGAAGGCATTGACAATTCGATCACCATCTCTTAGCTTGCTAAACAACTACGCTGTGAAATTTTGAAAGCACGACTTCTGAGGGAGAAAACGAGCAAGGAGAGGGGAGAAGGATAAACGAAATAGGCAGCCGCACCTGATGGGTATAAAAGTGCCGCATTCATGACGGACGACGTATACGACTCGGACGACGCCTGCAATCGCTCTCCTCCCCCAGAGCCCCAGATTGTCAAGTACGGGACTGAAGATCCGCTCCCGCCCTTTGTGAAGAAGCACTCTCCCTCCCCCTCCGGGGGAGGTGACAGTTCCTCCGACCAGGAAAACCCTCGCAAGCGCCGGCAGCCCAAGCCCAGCCAGGGTGACGCCGTTCTCCTCGGCTATCTAGATCCTAATCGGCCCGATATTGCAAATGCCGCGAGGGAGAGACCGCTGGTCTCAGAATCGCAGTCCGAGGATGAGCGTGAACCGCCTATCAAGTTGAAGCAAAAGAAGACCGAGGACGCAGGGGTTACTCAGGCCACTTCGCAAGCAGGCCTAGGGCAGACGGCTGCGAAAGCCTTGTCGTTATTAAACTCCGATGAACCGCAACAACAAGGCTATTGTGGGGATCCTTCTGTGGGAGTTGATAACGCACAGGCACTGGAGCAAGGTCGCAAGGAGCAGGATGTCCGGCCACCCCCGGCCGTCGATAATTATATAAAAAGGGAGCCGATATCACCAAGGCCTGAGCAGCCGCATAATCTCGGGCGTACCTCTGAGAATAGAGCAGCAGATGATCTGCTGTCGACATCTCCTCTCAGGAAATTTGCCATAACGGCGTCGGAGGGTTCCTCCCACGATGTGCTTCCGGCCCTCCAATCGCCGCCTCACTCAGCCTCTGCAAACTCGCCAGAGAATACCCAAAATCTGCCATCGCTTCAATCTGCCTTGGGCGCACAACTCTCCGAAGCACCCCCGAAAGACCATACTGGCAGGGTCAATGGGGTCTCGCCCCATCCATTTCCACCGCTTCCTGGCTCCTCTCCCCCTCTACCGCGGAATGTCTTGGGGCCAGATCGTCAGCTTCCCGCACACTTTCCTCCGCAGATGCCGAGCCCTTACTCTCATGTTTCGCCTGCAAGCTCGAAAGACATGTCGGGCCTTTCGCCACCTGGGTCTCAACCTTACAACTGGAGACCACTGAAACCAGATATACCTTATATGACTTCTCCCTATGACAACTCAGCACACGGCGCGCAAACGTCCGAGAGTCCAGCCACGAGCTATCCCACACCTACAGAGCAAAAAGTTGGCGGTGATCCTGAGCGTCCAACTTTTACAGTTGCGCCCGGACAGTCAAATGCTCCTGCTCCCGTAGGCGCCTACAAGTGTCCTCACCCCGGGTGCACCGCTTCTTTTCAGACTCAATACCTTCTAAAGTAAGTCCACTAGCCGGTTCATTTTCTTTTGCCTTTCCCCTTTTCTTTTCTGCAAAATTGCAATGCAGGGGGCGTTACTAATTCTGGTGCGCAGCTCCCATGCAAACGTACACTCACAGGAGCGTCCACACTATTGTCCTGTCCCGGGCTGCCCGAGAGGTGTTGGTGGAAAGGGCTTCAAGCGTAAGAATGAGATGATCCGACATGGTCTCGTGCACGACTCTCCTGGATATGTTTGCCCCTTCTGTACGGAGCAGCAGCATCGGTACCCACGGCCTGATAACCTGCAAAGGTAAACTCAGACATCTCTTTCCCCAGGAAGGACATCTTCCGTGTACTTACTCGTTGCAGGCATGTCAGGGTTCATCACGTCGACAAAAGTAAAGATGATCCAGAGCTCAGACGAGTTCTTGCTCGGCGGCCGGAAGGAAGCACTCGAGGGAGAAGACGACGAACTAATGCCTAGTTACCATTCATTACCTCTCTCCCCCTTTTCCCTTATACTCCTAGACTCCTCAACCTGCTTAGATCCTTTGGTAAGTTTTTCAGATTCACTCTACGTCGGTTCTTTCCTGGCTAATCACCCACCACAGTGGAAATCGACAGATCACGAATTTTTTTTTTTTTTTTTCCTCGATCATTGCGGCACTAGTCTTGAAGCAACTAACGCTGAAAACGCAACAATTTGCCATGGAAAAGTGCATTTCTTTTCAATGATACCACATGTCTAGAGGGCAAGATTACGATAGCCACTCGCTTCGACCACACCATATCTTCCGTTGTGGTTGTTGGGATCAGTCATGGTTTCGTGGTTCCTCCAAGCTTGCGCGGCGTTTCAGGGTGCACACACGATTTGATCCGGGCTTCTTCGCGTGGTTCCCTTCTTGTTTCATATTTTGATTTATACATACATACAGGCAGGCAGGGCGTCGTTTCACGGAATATGGTTGACGTGGTCCACGAAAACAGGTCCTCGCGTGGCATGGAATGCAAGTGGTGAAGCTTCATTTCATCCTTTTTCTCTTCATTTGATTAATTCCAGCATTGTCATGATCTGGTTCTGCCCTCTGCCAACGAAACTCTGCTCCATTTGCTGGCACCAGAAGCATAGACGGCCAGTGGAAACAGGTTGGTTGTCCAGAGATGATCAGGCTTTTCAATGGCCGCAGCGGTTGCAGATACCAAACCCATCTCTCTGAAGTGTCCTTCCATGATTGTATGTTCTTTCACTTGATACGCTGCACACAGCAACGGTCAGGAAGGCTAAGCGATAGATGGGCATGCACCACTGGCATCGTCTCGGCTCTCTGTCGGCTCATCACAGGCATTCCATTTCTTCTGAGAGGGCCGCGGAGGACGTTGTATTTGGTTGTTCTTTTACCGATTATCTGTGCATAGTTAATCCTGTCAGGATTTGACGAGTTTCCACCCCCTTTTTTGCCACTTGCTCTCTTGGTTGGATCGACTGGTTATTTGACCTATGACGTTTTGGATGATTGACGAGATTACGAGAATGACATTTAGACATTTTGACCAATTTACGACATTTAAACATTTCCCGTTTGGCTTTGTGACCTAATATCACTCTATTACTGAATGCTCGGCATGCGAGTTTGCAGGAGAATCTGGGGCCGTCTTTAAGCTAAGCCCGAAACGTAGCATTCGATGCCACTTCAACAGAATAGATATGATAACTCGAGAGAGAACTGAGCGCATGTTGCGACCTGCTTTGGAAATAATGGATTGATATCACGAGGGACTTTAGCCATGTGACAATCATCGCAAAATAATAATAAAAAACGCTTTCAACTCCGACCGGTAATATTAATAGTTGTGGCTATGTTACATGCAGCATGCTTCTCAGCCATCAAATTAACCATCATCTACAGAGCCCTCCGATGCAAGGATGATGACAGGATGGAATGACCGCTCCGCCTTCGCCTTGTCGTTCGTTTTCGTTCCGTTGTTGGCTTTGCTCCGTCGCTGGACGGAGTATATTATTTCTGAGACATTACTATTATGGCATACTTATTATATATAGCAAAGAGTACGCCGCCAGTCAGGAGCTCAGCAGCGACCAGGAGGACAGGGAGAGTCAGAAACGAATCCTGAGGCAAGAAGAGGGCCAAGGAGGAACATTGGAGGAGAATGAGAATGATGCTACTGGTATTGTTGTGTGGTTGGTCATGAAGAAGAAGTTGAAGTCCAGCAACACCGTTTTGCAGACGACCGAGTGGGAGAAAAATGAGAGGAGAGTTGAAGAGCTCATCTAGAAATACCTAATTTCTAATTCTCCATGTCACTCTCCACCAGTCCTCGGCTTCAATTGAGAGCAAAAAGTATGCAAGGATCGATGCGCCCCCCCCCCCCCCCCCCTTGAGACTCGTGAGGTCGTCATCTCTGCGTCCAGAAATAGAGTAGCAAAGCACACAGCTTTAAATTGTTTGCACAGCAAGATCTTTGATTGCAAGGATGAAATTGGAGAGACATGAAACGTGTGGCTGAGACAAGCAGCTCTCTCTCCTTGCTCATCCTCCAGCCACTCTCAGAAGAAGGTGGTCGCTCCCCGCATCTATCTAATCTACCGTCATCACCGTTGGATGATGATCCTTGGCCATTACTATTATTCTGCGAAGCCGATAGCTGTGGGAGCCGTCGCTGTAAGAAGGACCCTCCGGGAACCTCGATCACCAGTACGGATAGTGCCATGAGGATGGACTGGCTGTGTTGCCGAAGAGATATCTGATCGAACAGCGCGGTTTGAGAGACGCTGCCGCAGCGGAACTGGCGATGATCTATCCCCGGGCCGACCTCCACAGCGGATCAGAAGATGGGGATCTCTGCTATGTCGTCTGGTAGGTAGGTAGATCAATCATTCATCATATGGGTAGTTTGCCTCACTAGGTACATAGAAAAAAAAAAAGGGGGGGGGGGTCATTGTGATTTTTTTTCTCCCTACAGAGATAATCATTTGCGTTTCTGTAAGATCGAATGGTCTTCAACCGAATCAAGGTTGCTGTGCTTGCACGGTAGGTAAGGTAGAAAATAATTAACATTCTCGAACATCACAATGGAAAGACCCTTGTTCCTGATGAAATATTAAATACGAAAATAGACTCGCAACACGCCCATCCCCCAAACAAGACAGACCTGTCCTGTCGGACACGTTGAGTTTCCAATCCGCCTCATCTGGCACCTCCAAGATAATATAATAACGACAGGCAGGCATCAGCGCGCACATCCAACCCAGTCTGTTACGATGTTGACCGCCGAGCCGACGACATAGCTGAGCGTAATGATCTTCCTTCTCGAGCGAGATGCACCTTTGGCGCCCGCGATCGTCTTGAGACGTCCCAGAGAGAGGGCGGGCATGGGCCGGCACGTGGTGAGGACTCCATGACGCAATGGCACGGGGGTGATCCGGATCAGCGAGATCCAGAAGCTGATGGCTTTGATGGGAGCGGTGCTTGTGACGCAGAAGATCTGCCACGTTATCAGCATAGAGATATCCGAAGTAGAAGGACTGTACGTATTAATGGGGGCCGGTCTATGATAGATTGTTAGAGATGTATAGTATAGGTAAGTATGGATATGCCACATACAAAGATCCCATCCTTCATCTCGGCTGCAGACGCACCGTAGTTACTATGGACGCCTACTCCGTCGACAGCTCCCAATGTCGACATTATCACTGTGATGATAAATAATACCTGTTAAAAATAGACCTTTTTTTCGAACGGTTGAAACAACTTCAACCTCAACTTAAAATACTTACAAGTCCAAAGAGCATCTATCTAGATAGTCATCCGCGCCCACTGTCTTTCTCGAGATCCGAACATTGGCTCCGCAGGGCCAGCGCGATGCGTGATATCATGAGCAGAACGTAGCTGACTGCTACCAGAAACGGAGAGAATAAAGAGTTTAATTTTGAACTTTGAACTGCAAGCTATGAACTTTACATTAAGGGGCAAAGTCAGTCGGCCACGACCTCAATTGACTATCTCAGGAACCAGCAAGCAAACACTACTCCGTAGAGATGTTTGGACGTGCTTTAGGCATCGCAATGCTCTATATTGATTCTGTCAGCGGGCCCCAGCATAGGTGCCCCAGTATGCCACATGAGCTGCTTGCTACTTATGTTCCGGCGAACAGCGGGGATCTACTCTACTAGCAGATAGATAGGTCCTCCGTGCTTAATCTCGGATATTCTGCTGGAGTGCACGAGATCTTCCGGAACAAGCTCAGGATGAGGAAGAAAGAACGAGTCCGATATCAAAACATTATCTGCAATGCCTGACCAGTTCTTTTTATAGTCAATGAGCCGATGAAAAGAAGGAAAAAAAAAAGGAAGTGCGTTTTGCTCTTAGAATATATATTGTACAAGGCGCATACCTAATATGGGTATGACATGTCAAGGCGGATTGAAGACTGTCAGATAGTAATGTACTTTCTGTATTAAGCTTTCTAGAAAGTCCTCCTTCCAGACTGGAATAGACTACTTGTATGTAGGTTTAAATTTCACCCTATTGCCACCTACCATTATCTCGTCGAGCGAAATGGCCTAAATTTTGCGGCGTAGTAAAGCCAAGGATGCTAGGAATCCAGCTAAACCGCGGCGGTTTCATGTCAAGATTACTTTTGTTGAGCGACAGCATCGCAACGGAAACGAGTAATTGACTACTCCGTAATATAAAGAGCCGTTGTACATAGATTACGTTAACATGTTTCTTTCGAATCTGATATATTCTGCCTTTTTTTCTCTTTTGCGATCTCTTATGTGGGTAGAAGCAAATAACTGCTTTATTCATATCTAATGTTGATACAGGGGTTTTAGGAGACGGAACCGGGAAAAATAATGTTGCATGAAGCACTTTACTACTCTGTACTTTTGATACAGTGCATATCAGTAGCATGGCGCGAGCTAAGATTGCGAAGTGGATCGAGTGCCGCTGTATTCGTGTCGTTTATAAATTCTCTAATAGTAGGCATTGCTCGGCTGGGAAATATATTTGTAACGACAGGCCCAATTGACTAGGCCGGAGGGTCGCTGGGTTTATCTTGAAGACAGAAAACAAGGGGGTGAGCGATATGAAGTAGGCCTGGGTTACTAGCAGCTATATACTGTTGGATTGCTATGTGAGTCGACCACGAGGGCCGGGATCTATCTGAAAGGAGCGTCATTATATACATGGTGAAATCCTGGGGTCATGATCAATACGATCGCTATGATCAGTGTGATCAACATGATCGCGAGTAGTCACGTGGTGATCAGTCCTTCAGATTAAAGCGGTCCCGTTGCCAAGCTGTGATGACTTGGCGGCGCTCTGTAACAATATTGATTGAATCTGACGACTCCGCGAAATACTACTGCTTTATCGTGTCACTTGGACATTGCTTCTGCCTCCTCAATCGTATCTGATATTAGTTGCAACTTGCATATTAGCAACCATGAGCCGTGCATCCCCTGTTTCCCTTTCTGGCCAACTGAGCCCTGAAGACTGTGCCAAACCAGTCTCGGGCGCCTCCCTGAGGGGCAAGAGCGTTTTGATAACGGGCGGTGCCTCCGGGATGGGTGCTGGAATTGCTGCCAGATTCGCTGAGAAAGGGTGAGAACATAAGCAGCTATATTTCCACAGGGAATGTGGTTGAGCATGATGGCTGATCGTATCGTAAACAAACAGGGCATATGTCACGATAGCAGATATCAATGAGAAGCTCGGGAAATCCTACAGCGAGGAACTGCAGGCAGAAGGCCTACAGTAAAGCCTAAGCATTCATTCTTGATCCATTAAGTTTTTCTCTGATCCAGATTCAAAGTGTTCAATTCATCGCGACGGATGTGACATCCTGGACTTCGCAGGTTGCCGCGTTCAAGGCTGCCATTGCCTTCTCGCGTCGCACTCTGCCATCGACATCGTCGTCGCAGCCGCCGGGGTGTTTGGCATCCCATTCCTGGAGCCCGACGAGCCCCCCGTGTCTCTGGAGAGCGACCCGCCAGCACCGAACATGGTAGCCCTGGAGGTCAACACCATCGGTGCATACTACACTGCCAAGCTGGCAGAGCGGTACTTTGCTCTTCCTCCTTCTTCTACTTCTACTTTGTGTCCCGATCCCAAGTCCCTGATCTTCATCGCTTCGGTGGCTGCGTACTTTGACATCCCCATCATGAGCAGCTACTCGGCCTCCAAGTACGCCATGCGTGGCCTGTTCCGCAGCATTCGCTCCATCTTTGCGCAGCGTGGCTTCCGCGTGAACCTCCTCGCGCCGTGGATTATGGACACGCCGCTCGCGGTGGACTGGATCAAGATGTTCAAGGCAGTTGGCGCTCCGGTTGGAGACGTGGAAGATGTGTACACCGCTGCGATGAGACTCGCGGATGACCCAACCGTCAATGGTTAGTACAGTGTACCTCTTTTCTTCGTTGCCAAACTGATACATTTGCTGACGTTCTCCTTTAGGCCGTGCCTTTGCGATTGGCTCAAAGAGAATCCTCGACTTGGGTGATGACCTCGAAGGCGAAGATGCGGGAAAGGCCATGCATGGATTCTACGAAACAGAAATACCTGGCCGGAGCAAGCTGGAGAAAGAAATGCTGCGATATCTGGGATTTTGAAGACATGCATCTAATCTGAAGAACACTCTGCACTACTACCTTTGACCTAATCAGAGAGAAATACCAAATACCAGTTCTGATCGCGATTTAGCGGCCATTTCCCCTTATTGTAGTAGAGTGGTATTTTTCTCTGGCACTACCTAACTAGACGGACCAATTTCTACTCTCCAGCCACGGCTCATGCGCCTTCTTCTGGCGCTTCCACTCCTTTCTGAGTTTCTTGCTTCGACTTTTGGCGATAGGGTTTATCTTCCTCCTTTCAAGTCTCTCTAACATTAATCTATCCCCTTTCTGTTGTCTTTCTTTAGCTCGTTGTGCCCGCTTTTCACGAACTCGGAGTAATTCCTTGGTAACGGGGCGGATTAGAGCGGTTCATTACTATTGTCCCGGGCCTCGAGGTAAATGCCAAGGTTGGAAAGATCAATATCGCGGACGCGATCGCAGAGGGATAGGAGCTCTTTGGAGATATTTGGAGATTCTTCGGGCCTGAGTGAGGATACTCTGGCTTGGAAGTCGGAAAGAGCATCTGCGTAGAGCCTGGATGCGTCGGAAATAGCTCGTTCTAACGGTTGAACTGGCATCGACTATATCTTTCAGCATGTTCGAAATAATTTGACTGCCTGATTTTGCCAGCTTCCGCAGCGAGTCACGCATTGCGGAGAGCGGATACAAGAACGGTCTAGCAGGCTCGGGGATATCAATACCGGACCAGCCAATTTCTGGGCTGTCAGCAGAGGCTGCACCATTTTAGACCTAAGATATTGACCATTGATGTTACCCATCTTGTAACAGGTTCGATGGTCCTTTGGGTTTAATGTTTTGATTTGTCAAGAGTGTTAACAGTGGAAATCATGATATGGTATTCATTACTCCTGGAGTATCGAAGGAATCTCAGAGGCATTCGTAGCTCTTATCTTGTGCAGACCTGAGAGCAGCTGCAAGAGAATTGCCTTGAGTTGGAATTGCGCCTTTGACAGAAGACACATGCTCGTGAGCCGTGGGGTCCTTCACCTTCAGGAAGAAATTATTTACTTTTTCCTCCCATGCCTTCCCGCCAGCCGCCGAGCAAGAAGACAATTCTGAGGCTTCTGGGCGTCCAATCACGTCTGCCTAGAGCCTCCCTGATGGTAGTAACGTTTTTGAGGGATTTCGACGTCTTTGATAGGTGGCCCATGTATAAAAAGTAGTTCACCCACTGCTGACGATTCTCATTCCAGCGGGCTTCACTCTGAGCAAGCTCGTTATCATAGTGTGGAAATGCAAGATCAATACCTCCAGAATGGATATCTATCTGGCTCCCCAACCTGCTGGACGCCATTGCCGAGCGTTCAATGTACCAACCAGGTCTTCCCTGACCCCATGGGCTCGACCAGCTTGGTTCGCCAGGCTGCGATGCCTTCGGGAGGGCAAAATCATCACGGGAGCGCTTTTCTATTGCCTTGGTCAAAGCCCCTTCGCCATCTCTTTGAAGTCGTTGATTGTTTCGATTCCATGGTTCTATCCTTGCATAATGATTTCCTGCAGTTTCAAAGGCTTTTGATATCAAAGTAAACAGAGCCATCAGAGGTGATATAGCCAAATTTGTTTTCAACAATTATCTTGACAAAATCTACAATTTCTGGTACATATTCTGCGACACGAGTCACCTCATCTAGTCAAGCACATTTAGATCACGAAGATCCTGCATGAACCGATCTTCATATTTCTTTGTCAACTTCGTGAATGTTGAATACTCATCTCCACCAATGGTTGATCCTTCTAGGCCGTCAAGGTAGGGGAGAAAGATGTCCTGGGTAGCAGAGTAAAAATTCTCGCTGGGGACTATTCTTTTCTAGAAATGACAAAAATGTCCATATTAGGCACTGCGTAATTAGTATATTCTGGTTTTCGCCGAGATCATATAAGGAAGAAGAATCGTCATATGGTACATTTCATCCGATGCTTGGCGCTTTTTGTAGTGAAATTGATGGATATATATATATATATATATATATAACTATATGAATATGAGCATAGCCTGCTCGAGCATAGTGATAAAAGGTGTCAAAATGTATAGGTGCACTAGAGCATGAGCCCACGAAACACGAAAAAGAAATTCAGGCTAATACTCTCTGTCAAATATCCACATTAGCACCCTACCCCTGTCTGACTATGTGCAGCTATTCACATACAATAAGATAGGTATGCAGACCTCTGCATATATAAATTCTGACAAAGCGAGCAGATGGTGGATGCCAAGTTTAAGATTCATGAGGTAGACGTTCTGAGAACCTTGTAGGTATCTAGTACCTATCTACAATGTAGCGGTACGTCCAGGCAGATAGCACATCATCTGCGATCCTTCCATGCGATATTTAAGGAGATACATTACTGTTCTCGGTAACGTAGCTGCTCCCTGCTCACCTGAAATCGACCTCTTCATGTACGATAGATGCATTTTAGTATATCTGAGCATAGATATCGTCGGGGGCACCATCGTTAGATGCATAAATGACACGATGCCTCGGCTTCAACTTCCAGCGGAACAAAGACACGGCAGTTACTTTGTACAGTACATGCTGAATGAGATACAAAGTGCAGTGCATAGAAGTACCTACCTTGTACTGCCCAGATGCTTACATAGGTACCTTCGTATTCGGTACGCAGTCAATAGTTAATTATCAAGCACCTAGTCCTACTTAACCGGGAACCAATATTCAATGAGGCTCAAAAGTTAACATCGGAGAGGTCCGCGGATCCGCGGAGTTTGGAGTTTGTCATCCCCGGAATTCGGGGAATGTCGCCAATCTCAAGCCCGGTCCACCGAGCGACGCAACAAAGGTTGGGGGCCCAAAAATATCGCTGACTTCGCACTCTCGGTCACGTTCGGTCTGATCTGAGGGTCTGACCGTCTGATCCTAAGTAAGCGGGGGAAGGGAAGGCGAGGCTGACTTCGGCAATCCGCAGTGGAGCTGAAACCCTGCTCATGAGGAGGCTTATCATTTTCCGCAATCCGCGCCATGGTTGTTGAAGGATGGGACGGGTTTGAGATCACCCTTGCTGCCCAGCCCCCTCCGGTGGGCCTATACAAGCTTTTTGCTAACAACGCACCTAAAACAGCTTTACATGCGGCGGACAGTGCGACTCGGAGCTTATTGGTCGGGTCGTTTAAGTAGACTCCCAGCGTTGACAGCTAATAATGTACGGACCTTTTGAAACCATTACATTGGAAGTGGAGTCATACTCCGTAGTCTGCGACCGTGCGAAAAAGGAGCCTCAGAGCCTCAGAGAGCCTCAGAGGCGTAGCGGAAGACGCTCAGGAAAGCCAAGTCGTATCGCTTTCTCCTCCAAGTCCAAGCCTTCTTCACTGCCCCACTACTACGACTACCAACGACGTTGATAATGATACTGTCGTGACAACATGTCATAGACAGCCTCGCTTAGCAATTACTACTTACATACTACCTACCCCGCTACACCGGTGCCTAATGCAGAAAGGAGGTAACCCTGCCTCAGATGAATACAGTTAAGCAACCAACAGATCCAAGACATATCTGTATGGACAGTTTAATACAAAAAGCGGAACCTAATCTGCAGAGATAAATAGATATCCTTGTTATGCTGCACATATGATATACAGTACTGCGTCAAGACCCCCCGCTTCCTCCTATCGACTTCCCCCTCCCCCGCAGTAGATTACCTAATGTATGCTATCTAACTAAATAAGCTATCATTTCGTGCCGCTACCGCCCGGGCGGCCCCGTCAGTTATTTGAAAAAAGTGATCGTCCACTGATCGCTGGGCCTCGACTGCGAGGACGCATACTACGAGTTGGTCGTAGCTACTAGGTGGCTAGCTAAAATTTGTCCGCGTTACGCGATCCCGATGACGCAGATTGGAATGGGAAAACGCAATCAATATACCGGAAAAAGCACTAAAATACAACAGTTCAAGGAAAGCAACTTGCGGTACAGACGACCTGCCAGGGTCAAATCCATCCGTGGGCATTATTAAATATTATGAATTAGAGGTATGGATAGCCCTTGGTACATTATTAATAATGAAGTAAGTAGGTACGACGTACACCTATACTTCACAACATACCTAGATGGGTTAATGACATGGGGACGGGAGGCTGTGAAGTGCTGCTCATGTCGGCAAAATGCAAGGTGACGGGTTATGCTGGGTTTTACCGTGTGCCCGACATGTTCAGACTTCAGAGAGAGAAAGGGCGCTATGCATCAAGCTTCAATTTGACAGCTGCTAGGTGATCGACGGGGTCTCGTCCGCCTGTCTGCCTTGCCCGTGGGCCCGGTCTCGCGCATCATGGTACTTCCCTGTCCTTCTAGCCTCATGTAGCTATTGCCAAGTTGGGTTCGAAAGGGGCTGCGACGCCCGTCATGAGGAGACGCCGGCAGGGATTCCAATCCTGCCACGTGGAGTGGGTTGTGCGCCGCCGCGCACCTTTCTAATTCTGCAAAGAAGAGCCGGAGCGGCCCCATCGCACAAGAAAAGCTTCCAACACATGCAGCACCCGGAATGATGGTCGCGGGTTGAATCCCCCCGAGGGTTAAGTACGTTGGCGTTGGCAGTCACGGAGTACCGTAGTGCGCATGCCGCCCCGCAGAAGGATTATTGATCCTGCTGATAGGTAACACGGCACTGGAGCGGTCGTTGTTAGCAGTATTCGCAGATCCCCCAAACGTGAGTGGAAGGTCAGGGGACTGACTAATGCAGCTTTCGGGCACAGAATGTCTCCGACATTCGACTCAGGCTGAATGTTGGAGCTTCCACCCTGGACACTGTTCCCAGGGAAGGGGAGGAAGTACTAATAGAAGTCAGAAACGTAAATCCAGAGATATTATTGTTTAAGCATTTCCTAACCCTAAACCGGCGACTCTGAATTAGGGGTATGTAACAATAATCTGTGACATAGCCATCATCAGCCGCAAGGCGATAAGTAGAGATACATGCGCTTCGGCCCGCGCGAATGCGCCCCAGAACGTTAAAAAAATACCAGTAGCAGAATTAAACCAAACCCGTAGAATGCACGAAAAGACGCAACACTGCCACGACTCAACGTGAAGCGCGCTTCTTGTGGATACGCCGGACATGATCCTTCATGTTATCGACCCGACTAAAAACGCGGCTGCAACCTTCCCACTCACAGTGGACCCCGGGGTTGTGCTTCGCCTCGTGCCGTGCACGATCTTTCTTGCTGGAGAAGCCTCCTTCGGTCGCCTGCGGACAGCCTTCGTAGCGACAGAAGAGATGTTTTCTGTGCCGGTTGAAGTGTTTGCGAAGGTCGCAACCTCGCGTGAAGACTGCTTGCGATGAGCAGCCTGGGTAGGCACAGCGCCAAGTCCCGTCAGGGTTTTGGAAGCCGTAGTTGGTAAGATCGTTCGGATTTGGGGAGCAGGATCGCGACGAGCACGAGGTTGGAATCCGAGGGCTGTCAGGACTGAGAAATCCGACGGACGGGGTGGCATTATCAATAAAAGGCACCTCCGGCAGCAGGTCGTGGAATGACGGTGATGTGGAATAGCTGTTTCCCATGGGATCGGGGTAGATTGGAAGCGACATCCACTGATCATTAGGAATACAGCTTCCCGAGACGTCATATGAACATATCAGATCATTCGTAAAAGAAATCGTGGCAGGCGTGAAAGTTTGTTGAGTTGTGGCGGGCAAAAGAACATTGCCGGTATCCTCGTTGTCGTGTCCAAGGGTCCTCTCAGCCTCGTATGAGAAAAAATGCGACATGTTGATGTGTGAAGATTTGAGACCACTGGAGAGGAAGCGTAGACAAGTGGTATCGTTGCAGGGACGTTGATGAGGAAGTGAGGATGGTAGAAGCATTGAACGACGGTGCAGCAATGGAGCGGAAGGAGCTTTTGATACAGAGAGGTGTATCCAGGTGGAAATGGATCGTGTCAAAGCTCGAAGTTGTTAAGGAAGATCATTGGGAAGAACTTCGTCATCGTAAGCTGCTATATAGTCTTCGAGGGATAAGAATAGTGTGCTCGGATGGTTTGTGAAAAGGGCCGAGGGGCTGTTAGCGGGTGGACGAATGATAGGGAAGAACAGGGATAACAGGGGCGTTCGTAAGGCTTAGTTCCATCGGACTTACAGCTCCCAGCTCCAGGTCCTGGGGATCGTCGTCCGCAAGGTCAGATGCGGCTGTGTTAGACATTTTTTGGGCTGATTGATGGCACAACCGTCTCCTGAAGAGCGGACTGGTCGATGTTTCAGGTACTGCCTAATCGTTATGAACCTGTTTCGGTGAACTTGCTGGTATCTCCAGATTTCCGCAATTTATGTCCGAATCGCTGGTAACCTCATTGTTTCTCAAATATGATAGTAGACAGTCACAACCATCGCTACAGCGAGAATTCAAGGCTCTCAACTTGAGAGTGTGAGATCTCTATGTAGAGCTGTGAAATATCAACGGAGTCTCTATGGGCGGGTTGCAGAGACTTTGCAAGAACAGAGTGTCATGCATACAGCATGATTCCAGAACACCAGTGTGATACGCATACATACATAAACACGACCTTCTGCGTCACTAATTGTATGGCGTAGAGCATGCTCGGTAGTAGCATTGAATCCGTTCTCAAAAGTCCTCAGGCCCTGTTCAAGATAATTCGAATAGACATGTCCACCACCACTATTGCTTTGAAATGGAACTTCTGAGTCAGAAAATGGAAAGTCTTGACGGATCACGCAGGGATGTTTGTTCCTAGACAGACTGACTGTCAAGTTCACAATGTCGCAAAGGCGCTGAAGGGCCAAAACGAGTGAGAATAAGAGTTGCTTTCGCATCGTCTGCTATGTCAGTGCCTCTCTTCCACATGTAAAGAAGATTTCAGGTCGGATCAGACAGCTGTGTCTAATGTGAGTCTTGTTGGACCTAACGTAGAGCTGAAGGTGCGAAGACATGAAATTCCGCGAGGATTGCTCAGAAGTGCGACTGCTTTTCGGCCAATCGAGTGATCAGAACACTCTTACCAGGTGGACAAAGGACTTTACTGGCCACCATAAACTGGATATCAAAGTTAGTCAGGGATTTCGGCCAACAAGTTAGCGCGTCAGACATGAGATCATAGCTGGGATCGGGGAGACAATGCAGTCATGTAAGTGACCACATGTGCTGAACCCGCCCAATGAATGCAGAAGAGTCTCAGCCCTATATGCATCGGAGGAACAACTGTCGAAATAAACATGTTACGTTGCAACGCATAGAGGTAGGAACCCGGGGGAACTGGTCAAGAAGACTCGGGTTATCCTGCTCACTTCACCATCATTTTCAGCAGCGAATCCAGGACACCTGAGCGTCTCAGCCACTCTCCGTCCAGCGGACAGCAAGGTTACCCGGGTCACACTGCCAAAACACGGTCCATCCAGAGGGGCCAATCCGAACTTTGCGGACGGCAAAAGTGCCGTGATCAATGTGCCCTATCCCAGGCGGTAGAGGCCAGTAGCTGAGCAATTGAGCATAAAACAGACAGGGAGTGCATAGACATATCGAAAGACGGAAGAAAAGAGACGCCCACGACACTGTCTCTCTTCTTCACCGTCTGGAGGGCTTATGTACAGAGCATGGGCGATGGGTTAAGGCCCCCCGCGTCCGGCCACGACTGACCCAACCGGGACCGTCCTTTTCCCGAACCGGAAAGGTGGCTGGGCCGGCTCCGACGACCTGCCAACCAGCTCGAGGCACCGTCCGCCAAGGCCCGAGTTCGCCGAGCGCTCCGCAACTGTGGGATGGTCGTTTGCAGTCGCATCGATGGGTTACCTGCCAATGTTGGTAGTATCTCCCTGTCAATATCCCGCGCATCACCCTCTGCCAAATGGCGGTGTCGCTCAAAGGCTTGATCTTATAGGCACAGTCCCTATGCAGGAGACATTTGTCGACATAGGACCCGCAAGTCGTCCCAAATCGAAGCACTATCGAACGCGCTCTACGCGCTCTAATGACAACGCCAGGGCAATGATGCTTGCTATCATTACCTGCGCGATCCTTAGATTCTGTTTTTACTCAAGCAGGAAGTAGTCCCGTTTCGGATCGTTATGCTATCATCGATGCCTAATTCCACCCTTTACCCTTGACGAGTCACCGTCATAACTCACACAAATGCTAGTACTGCTATGTGCTGTGCAAAGGACCTAGTGGTATCTTCTCATAGTTACTGCTCTAAAATTGTCAATCATTTGTCTGGTTACATCGAAATCGAAATCAGCTACATACGTTGTTTCCAGGATTGTGACTTCCATGCTTTGCCGACGGCAGACTTTTTGAGCATTGTCGAGACTTGTTTCTCTCGAAGTCCGCACTATATGTGCTGAAGGGTTAAAGACATTGATTCCAGCTTGAGATCTTCTTGAGGATCTGCAGCTCTCAGAATATGACTTCTTTTCTGCCCCTTCATATTTGCAGGCCTCTTATCGCCATTCCCTGGCAATAGGAACCCGGGAATAGTGTAGTGGTTAAGCTAGTGGCCTGGCCAGTGGCTTCCCTCACCGGACCCAAGTCTCGGGTTCGATTTCTACCTTGGTCGAGGTGAAGCGGTTTGATATTAATCAATACCTGCTAACATCCCCATGAAGCCTTGGCGGAGGATCAAGGTAATGAAAATTCCCTGCCCGCCGCAGCATAGGCGGGGGTTTTCGTAGCACCCTTAGTATGGCCCCGGTGGGCCGGGGGTGTGAGCTTTTTGTTTATTTATCCCAGATATCCGGGTCATTGTTTTGTCTCTTGATCTCCTTTTTTTAACATAATGATGTCAGCGAACAGTATGTTCATTCTTAAAATTGCTAGCCACGACAAACAGTCTAGAGCATATCTACCTCCGAATCAGTCTACCTATCAAGTGTACCATTGAGCGTACACGTCTATACTCAAACTCTACCTTCGTCGAGCTCCAGAATTAGACAGCAGCGGTGTGTTCACATTTGGTAGCCCACCGTTATCCTTATCAGAACGAGCATTCCTATACAGGATATAGTGCTGCACGACGAAAAGCACGTCAAAGAGTATGGAGACATTACCCAACAGGAACTTCACTGGATTGCCGGTCACGCCGCTCCAATCATCCTCAAAGCTGGAATCGAGGATCAGCTGCGCAATCGACAGGATACCACCGGTCAAGTCAAGCAAGACTTGCATGATGCTCCAGCCAACGGTAGACTTGCGTTTGTAATTAACCCATGCCTGGGGAACGTATTTGACGACGGTAATGATAAGCTTGACGTAGGACGTTGCGTAGAGCTGTTGGATAGAGTCAGCAATATCTCTAGAAACGTTCATAGCTCTGTGCAATATGGACTTACGACATCGATCCACGCCCAGGACGACGGGTCGTATCCTCCGTCAGGGCTCTTTATGAGGACAATCAAAACGACGATGGCAATGGCCAGCAACGACCCCCAGAACAGACCCGCAACAGGCTTGCTGACGCGCTGGTACCGGGAGACCTTGAATCCCCATATTTTAGGCCAGAACTGCGAGTAGACGATGGCGCTTAGGACCATGGCATGAGCAGCAAAGGCGAGATCATTAAAGCGCACGGTAGGCTCCTGGGACACTGGATGGCGGGCGGCATATTGCTTGCGAATCTCTGGGGAGTAGAGAAAGGCCGCTGTGTACGCTGTGTAGCAGACAAAACCGAGGACATTGATGGTCGGGAAATCAATAGCAAGACCGGCGGTTGAGCGACGTCGGTAGTTGTAGATAGGCTGGGGGTAGAAGGATGCGGACCAGCAGAGCATGCTTGAATGGAAGTATCAGTGAATATGCACGTTCCTTAACAGTCTATCACATCAACGTACTATGTCCAACCTAGAACGCTGTATAAATTCGTTATCAGTCACCTGTAACCTCTCTCAAACACATCACAAGGGGCTGCTTGTGCGTACCGCGAGAGCGCCCTGACAAAGATCTCGGTTTGGGACGTCATGGTAACACAGCTGTCCCTTGATCAGATGCGCTCAAGCGCCCAGACTGGAGAGGAAGAGGGGATCGTGGAGTCTTAAAGCGGGCTCCGCGGTGGAAGCACCATGGCCGGCCGCCAGAGTCGGAGGCACCTGAGTCAGGCGGCAGCGCAACTGATTAGTCTGATTGATATGATTAGATAACGGCACGCGACCCCGTCCGGAGTGTGGTCAAGGCGGCGGGGCGCGTTTCGGCCTCAGGCAGAAAAGCTCTGCTTAGCTTAGTCAGCGGCTCGTTGTCCTGGATATGCGTTGTCGCCCTAAACCCCAAACAGCAAACCGTTGTCGTCGTCGCATCAGCCTCTCTGGTCTCACAGACGACCTGTCCTCCGGCTGAGAACGAGCACTGTCTTGTGTCTCATTTCTGAGGTCCCCTGTATGTTTCCGACATCGTGAAGCTAACTCTTCTTTCTTTGATTTATACAGATTCCTGCTCCTCCCCACCGCGTTCCTTCAACCGCCCTTCCCCGCTTCTATATCTGTCTCTCCGCGGCGCAGTCGCATACCGGCGCTTTCGATAAACATCCGACCTACACAGTCTTTTATCATCTCGAAGTTTCGCATTACATTATCCGGCTAGCTCCACAGAGATATCCTTCGCTGATTCCACCGTCGCATGGTGCATTCTTCGGAGTGGGGGATCTTGAGAGATCTCCTCAGCTGAAGCCGACATTCCTCGACTTTGAAAACAATCGATTGAGTTGAGAATTCGATATACAGGGAACAGTGTCAGAACTGAATTATGTCTCCCAATCCGGAGCTCACCCCACCGGGGAGCAGTACGTATTATTCGGATACAATGTTTGTCGGAGATGGAACGTGGGACTCGCAGCGCAATACCTTCCTTCTCCCCAATTTGATGGGGCTCAATTTCGACACGATGCGATATAATGGTTCGTTTATACGTTAGTTGCGGTTTGCTATTTGCTGCTGATGCGATTCAGGAATGGGCAATCGATTTCGAGAGATGGCTGGCTACCATCCCCTGATCAGAGCCCACGGGGTTATAGCAACCATCGTATTTCTGGGATTTGTTCCTACATCTGTCCTGGTGGTCCGATTTTACTCTCAATGGGACCGGTACTGGGCATTCAAAATCCATGTATGGCTCCAAGTTTTGACATTGCTGTTATCGACGGTTGTATTTGTTCTTGGTTGGTTTGCGGTCGGCCCGAACCGAAGCTGGACAAATCCACATCATGGAATCGGCTTAGCCATCTATGTTATGGTTATTTTTCAGGTGCTCTGGGGATGGATTGTGCATAAGACAGAGAAAGGAAAGCGAAGATTTCATGTTCCACTGAAATTAATGGTAAGCTGGTCGGCATCCAACCATGGATCAATCAGGCTAACTCGCTCCAGGTGCATCGATGGCTAGGCCGTGCCTTAGCCATTCTGGGAATTGTTCAGATCCCATTGGGTCTTACTCTGTACGGTTCGCCAAAGTCGCTGTTCATACTGTATGCGATTGGCGCTTTTATACTTCTAGCTGTCTTCTTCGTCCTGTCTTATCTATATGATCCCCATGAGCGTTATATCAGTTCCGACTACGATAGCCGCGGGAGCTATATTTCTGGACCATCAGTTGTCGAGAGAAGTCGGATCTATGACGACTCGGACTACACGGATGAAAAATACACGGAAGTCTCTGAACACGGCGGTTGGAAAAAGAGGCTACTCGAAATTTGTGCGATTGCCGGTGCCGCAGTCCTAGTGAAAAGGCTTTTTGATAGAAGACGAGAACGAGAGAGCGACACCGAATCTGGACGTTATCGACCCGCGCACACACGGGGTGATAGCGTTACTGAAGAAACCCTGAGCCGGGCCGAAGAAGAACGACCAGCTTCGAGTCATCGCTATCGATCCCCCAGTAGGCCATCGACTCGGGATTCCATGGATTACACTCCTAGCAGCTACTTTACCAATACTCATGTTGATGACAGACGTGGTCATGGTGTTCGAGATGCGATCCTCGGAGCTGGTCCTTTTACAGCTATCAGAAACTTCTTCAGGAGTCGTAGGGAAAGGGAAGAACAACGAGTGGATGAGATACGCCGTCAAGAAATGGAGGAAGAACGGATCGCGAGAGCAAATAGTAAGCGCAAATACTCGGGAGATGAATACTTGCCCCGAAAGACAAGGAGAGCAAGCTCCTATACAGCAACAGACATAACTTCAACCGACGTCACTCGACCTCTTGACCCATCGCACGGCGACTCTGGTCTGTCGAGTGAGCCTGTCGCCTCGGGAGCGATTAATCAGCCTCCTGCAAACATTCCTCCCATTCCGCAAACACACATTGATCCATCGGTCTCGGACGTCCACGCTGGCGGAGATACACATCGGCACCATGATTCTGATGGCGCAGTTGCTGCAGAACTGGCTTTAGCTGCTGCAGGGGCAGCAGCGGCCGCGGCCGCGGCAAGCTCAGTTAGCCATCGTCGTCGTCGCAGCCGCAGCAGACGACGCGATGAGCCTGTCGTATCACCTCCCGTATCTGTCAAGGTCAAAATGCACAATGATGGCAGACATGTCACTCTCAGGCGATTAACGGAAGCGGAGGCGGCCGCGAGCCGCGAAGCGAGGCGCAGAGAGAGGGAGAGAAGGGGTTCTCGGCGCCGCAATACCAGCGTAAGCTCTCTGTCTGGCAACGAAGGTGGCACCGACCGCTGGCGTCGCGTTGAGGAAATGGAACGCCGACAAGCAGAAGAGATCGCGCGAGAACAGCAGGCCGCCGCTGGTGCTCCTTCAGCCGTTCCAGCTTTCTCTGCTCCCTCCGCTGCCCCTTCCGGCAATGTCCCTCCATCCGCAGCTGGTCCTCCAAACTCGAACAACCTCGGCGTTCCACCGCCTCCAGCTCCTTCTAGTTTGCCATACGGGCCTGGGAGCATCACCTCTCCTGGCACGTTCACTGGCACCGAAGCCAGCGGGGACTATGCGAGCAACCGAAGAAGGAGGCGTGCGGAGAGAGCGGCAGCACGCCAGGCAAGACAGCACAGCGTCGAGTTCACTTAAAGCTCATTCAATCCATCTTCCTCTCGTCCACAGTCCCCTTGATACGGGGAACCTGTATGACTTCTATTTTTGCTCTCCTTGCTTGTTGATGATTTTGATTTGTTTTCCCCCACTCGATGCACATGATGTCCTTTCATTGTCAATAATGAATTGGCGGCTGCGTCTTTCGTTTTGCTTTTCTTCTTGTGAAGGTATTGGATCGGCACTCTCAGCTGATGATGACGAAATGGATATGGATAAAAAAATAAGGGATGGATGACCTGGATGACATGAACTTGAATGATGGATTGCGTAATGAGTGAATGACATTACTGATTCCCATGTTCCATATTCCCGTCGTGTATGGTTTGATGAGGTGGCTTTTTTTTCCTGTATATGGTGTTGCTCCATGTCCTCGTCTTGTCATCTCGTTGATGTTTTCGCCCTTTGGATGAAAATTACTCTCTTTATCTAGATATTTCCGTCATACATCATGTCAGTCAATTGAGTGGTTCTCTTGCCCGCTGCTGTTGTTAGTAATCACAAATTATTGTGTCCTGAATGATTCAGGGACCAATCGATATTGCAAACTCATTTAACTGGTCCTATGTTTATATTGAATTCCGTGATGATAAACTGCAATAGACTCGCAACGAGTTACTCTCACCTTACCATAAAAAATATCAAGCATGTTCTCCACTTAAACCCTATCCGCTGGACGGTCCACATGAATACAGGCAATACAATTACCCTCCCTCGTGGCTACACAACAAAGCATTTATGGACCTCCACTCATAACATTCGCCATAAGCTAACCCTATCAACGGGATGATAATTTAACCGCTTTCCGGAAACACGGGAAGACAGTAGGAAATGAAATTCTGTCGCTCAAGCCGTTCTTAATGGTACTCCATCTGAACAAGATTCTCCAATCCTAGCTTGCTTAGTACCCATAAGATGATGCCGACAGTCAAGGACATCATGGCCTTCGCAAGAGTGATAAAATTGGTCCCAATCGCCGAAGACAAGAAGAGCTGAATAGCGGCGGTGACATTCATGGCAACACGGAAGAAAAAGGCCGGCAAGGTAATATTGATCTGCAGAAGGCTCGCTGAGTCGTCCATTGCGAGAGCACTTTTAATCGCCCGCTGCAAGCCGCTGCTCGGAGAAATTTGGCGCCGCGTGTCCTTGGAGGGATCAATAAACATAGTTGACCAGCTGATACGCAGGTTAACTGCAAACCCTGGAGGACCCGAGGGGGATAAAGATAGGTTGGCATGCTTCTTGAACGTGTACACAGAGACACTAATCACGGCGACCTCTTTCATCTGCTTCTTGATGAAACGCTTGGGATCGGAAACCGCGGTGCTCTTTCCGCGAGACTTCGCCGTTGGGCGACCACGTAGGTTGATGTCGACGGCAGCCGAAAGACCGGTTCCCGAATACATCACGCCAGCAGAGCTCCCATCCAAGTCGCCTAGTCCTTTAACCGGCGGGAAGACAGCTAAGGGAATGGAACTTGCGTGGGCCCCTAGCTTATACTTTGGTTTGCTAGGAGTTGGATAAGGAGAGAAACGCTGGTGCTGGTATCGTGGTACCGTGGCAGACTTTCCCCATGTCTTCTTTGCTCCCTTCTCAGGGCTCTGCTGCAGTTCCGACTCTCCTTCGCCACAAGGAAGTGTATGACTCCAAGTGAACTTGCGTGGCGTAGAAGACGGAGAGAATCCAGGACTTTGGGGGATTGCGACAACACGTTCAGTTCTCTCTGCATGTTCATCCTTTTCAGTATCCTCGTTCTTCTCGAGCCTAGCATGCGAAAGGGGAGTGAAGACGCCTTGGCCGGCATCGGGAGAAAATAATGGCGGCATCTTGGTTTTAAGCAGCTCCTCAGGGCTGCTTGCCCTTGGGCCCGTGTAGCTGCGCTCGGATTCTCCCGAAATCAAGTTTGAAGTCGAGGTACTGGACCGCAAATTCCATGGAGTGACCGCTTTAGAGTCATCCTCTCCCTGCTGCGCGTCAAGTCCGGACGACTGAGCCACTGCCCGGTTATCTCTCGCAGTCGGCTCATCATTGGGATTCGTAGTTACGCCGAAGGAAACCTCACGACAACCTCCAGGATTACTGAAGGGACGAGAATCAGTTCCGATATCCAGTGGCACTTCAGACGCGGTACTGGAGTCGGATAGCTTGGCACCCGACCCAGTGATGTCGTGGCTGGTCATTACGTGTCTTCCGTGACTGCTATGCTCGAGTTTTTCCTGATCATTGTAAGATGTCGGCAGCCGGCTGAAGGTGGGACTTTTGGAACTGATCGCCGCCGGGGGAAAGAAAGGCCCTTCAGATGTGGGACTCTCAATGGCCGCAGTCAGACATGCCTCCTCAAGTGCAGGACTGGCAGGTGCAAGAGAACGTGCCGAGACAGGATCGGAAGAAGGAAAGGGGGTTACCTGACGGTGGCTCGGGGATCTGGACATGACCTTCCGTTTGAGGAGGATCCCTCTATCTATAACTGTAAATGAAAGGAGCTTCTACAACATAGAACGCTCTGAGAGTGAGACACTGAAGGTGAATGATGAAAGAAGAGTGTGCAGATGAGTTTCTGCGGAAGGAGACGTGTGCGGAGCCTGCATTTGGGCCAATCTCACATGACATAAGGGAAGGTGCGATCAAAAACAATCGCCATGGCGATCAGTCACATGAACAAATAAAAAGAGACTAATGGAAGATATTGATCACGAGAGGATAGTCTCAATGGGATTTAATTCTACACTTCCAAGATCGGAACTGACAGTGCAATGTGGATATTTACATCAGGTAACTTATTTCAGAGCAGCCTGCAGAGCCTCCAGCACCTATTTTGTTTTGTTAGCTTTGACCTCGGCACATCAAGATATTGGAATTGCGGCACGGCCAGTGTTAGCAACCGGGGAAAAGGACATCGTACCTCGAGCTCAATCTTGGCCTCAGCAATGTCCTGCTCGCTACCGCTGCCGCTGGCAATCTTCTGGGCCTCTGCGATCTGCGCCTTCACAGCCTGATTTTTTGAAGGCACGGTCAGCATGACCTATGCTACTACACGAGGACCAACATGCCACTCACATCCGCGCTGAAGTCCTCCAGAGGGAATCCCTCAACGGCGTTAATGCTCAGCTGAGAGTCGGGCTGGACAACCGCAAAGCCTCCAGACACTACCCAATAGCGCAACAGTCAGCTCGTGATTTCCTTTTAATGAAGAATTCGCATGCAAAATTGACGCAATTCCAGGATGCAAAGAAGCCCGGTTTATGAGCACATACGGAAAAACTGCTTGGTGACGCCGTTCTCCTCAATGATCTCGACAAGGCCAGGCCTCAGCTGCTCGATGGCTGGGATGTGGTTTGCAAGGACACCCATATCTCCGGACTCGGCGGGGATGTTGACCTGGACGCTGTTTATTCGGAGATTCGGTCAGTTTGCTCAAGACGTCTTGCTGAGCTCTCCAGAACAGTTTAGACCATGACGTACACATCCTGCGACTTATAGATGGTCTATGTACATAATGTCAGTCAGCACGCAGACTCTGGTTATGATATGCTCGCTCAATGGGTCAATATCCGTACCTGGTGGGGGAGGGTCAGAGACAGCTTGATCTTGTCAGGCACTGCCTCAGCATAACCCCTGCGCTGGATAGGAACACGGAAAGCCGCAGGGCGAGCCCTTAGAGCGGCCCGAGCAAACCGAAGAGAGTTCATTGCGAAAAAGATTGAAGGAAAAGGGTGGTGAGGAGATGTCCTTCAAAACGTACGCTCGGGAATGAGTTGCAGGATCGAAGTCGGATACCACAGGGCGCTAGCCGCTTGAGGTGACTTTGCATCACGTGATATCACAACAGCCGTCCAGCAGCATCTTTGTCTCTACAGCAGTCAGAACATAAATCTTGAGTTGGACAGGCCGGTATGCAATAGGATGCATTATTTTATGAGCAATGTTGATCAAAGATGCCAAATTTTCTTCTGTCTTGATATGGACAGTGTTGAGCACGGTGCAATATCAACCACAGTATCCGCTCATCCGTGCACTCCTAAGCTAGGATTCCGACAACCAGGCATTCCAAGGTCTAGCACACCACTAGGTTAAGAGTATGGTTGACCATGGCTGGGACAACAAGTCCCGTAATACCTACAGGCTGAAATTGTCGGTACGCAGCATATCAAGACTGCTGGCACAAAATGAACATCCGCACAAACTGCCGTCTCCGTTAAACTCCGAGAGCTTAGTATAAGTCACGTGATCGTATCAACGGCTATATTCATGATGCACTGTAGGAGAGGCATCAAGATGGTGTCCTTAATTGCGTGTGATCCCATAATTGAAGGATTACTGTTCTCTTTTGATTCCTTATTATAAGGCAGAAAGATTGGCTGTATGTGTCGTGTTTTCCCTCAAGACACGAGGAGAACCAGAACAGGCCCTTATAAGACGAAGATTTCCTTGAAGCGCCAAAAAGACACTGCAACCACAAACAGAGATAGACAATTTGAACAAGCATATTCCATTCCAGGCATAAAAAGCGCATGTCGGATGTTGAGCAAAGCAGTAGTAGTAGTAGTTGCGAACTCGAAGGCGGTCACGGCCGGAACTTGGCCCTTCGGGCTAGCCCGTGCGCGTAAGCGAGATCCCACACAAATCACCAACCCGAGCCCTAGCTGAGCGCGACGCCTCCGGAGTCTTTGGCCTTGCTGCTTGATCGAAGTTCAAGGACAGACAAGATACCACCAGTTCAACGTCGACCCTCTACGTTACGACACATCCGTCAAGATGGCCAGTACGTATATACGCTGTTTTCCCTCTTGAGAATACCAATATTCTCGTCTTCAAGTGTTTCACCAATAAAAGATATCACTAACGCCTTTGTGCAGAGTCAAAGAACTCGTCTCAGCACCACCAGAACAGGAAGGCTCACAGGAACGGGTGCGTCGGATCCTAATCTCTCTCTGCATTCTATTTTCTAGAGCGCCCTGCATAAGTGCCCTCTCAAAAAGTCTGCATGGGATGGAATGGCAAAATGCTGACCGGGTTTGCCTACCCTCCAGTATCAAGAGGCCTAAGACCTACCGTTACCCCTCCCTGAAGGGTGTCGACCCCAAGTTCCGTCGTAACCACAGACACGCCCTGCATGGCACCATGAAGGCGCTGGTACGTTGACGTTCCTCTCTCCTCGGGACGGCAGAAGGGACTTGGACAGCAACTGACGACCACTACAGAAGGAGGTTAAGGAGGGCAAGAGGGAGCACGCGTAAATGACGAGTACCCGAAACCGGAGGCGGTCTCAAAACATGCGATGATGTGTCATGTCGATTCAAAATCTAGAGGGCAAGTTGACTGCAGGGAGGAAGCGCGCTCCTGAGAGGTGCATGGCCTGACAGGTTTTCTTTTTGCGTGACGGTTCTCTCGAGGAGAAAAGGACGAAAAGAAACAAACGGGATCTTTCTTTTCCTTTCGATACCACGGCGCCCGAGAGGTAGCTGAAGTGATTACTTCCCGTTTTTGCAGTCAGGTAGATTCGCATCTCAACAGGGCCGAAATCTACTCCCGAGCTACAGATCCTGCGACTTCCTTTTCCTGATGCTGCTCTTTGCTTTTGCTTTTGCTTCTGCTTTTGCGTTGTGTTCGGAGGATGTTCACTATGTGCCAGTGGTGCCCCTCCATGCTCCATATCTGACCCCTTCCCCCATTTCCTGGAGTTTCAGTGCTCCAGGATCAAATTAAAAAGGCATATGTGTGTACAGCTTCGTGGCTAGTCTTCCATGCCCGATTGCTGAAGGATGTTTTTCGTGCCGAGATCGTACTCCACAGGCCCTCTTATTACCAAACACCTTCTCCCTTATTCTTCCATGGTGAGACGGTGCATGGACGGATGGCTACATACATACATGCATTTCCATGTGGTTTTTACGTTGATAATTTGGCTTATGGAAATCTGTAGAGACTACAGCATGAAGAAACCGTCATTTCGTAGCTAAATTTGCCTCAGCCTTTAGTGATCTGAATAATATCGACGGCTAGCACTGGCCAGTATGTTTTTTTTTTTTTTTTTTCCACATTTTTTCTGAGCAGAATGTAATGAGATTATAATGACTGATAATACTGTTATATTTTTTAGAAGACGTCAATATGGCTGCATTGTTACAAACGCAGCCCGTCAATGGATGCTACAACTGCATCTTGTTCGAAAGAAACTCGATGCTTCGTGACTAGCGAGACGGTATTATTGTGCATAATTACGAGTGCTAGGATCCAATTCCTACACTTTCCAAACAATCAACCTCTTGTCAAACCCACCGCTGAGCACCCACTCCTCTCTTTGACCGTTTTCACCAGGGTCCCCGACCCAACCGGCCCAGATAGTCCGTACCTTGCTCCCCGCCTCGTGCCCGTCCTTCAACGTCGCGACGACCTTGCCCGTCTTCGCTTCGATGCCTCTGATCACCCCATCTTCCCCGTTGACCCACAGACCAGATCCATCCGGCCGCCACACCACCTGCGGCGTCGAGTACGCCGTCTGCGGCACCAGCGTGTTCGCCTGGATCAGGATGGCAGCGTCCTCGCGATTCTGAAGCGCCAGCTCCGCGCGAGCCCGTGAGGCCTGCATCTCCAGCTCCGCGGAGACAGCAGCAACAGCAGCATGGTCGACGCTCTCTAGGGACGGGAACAGCAACCGCACGATCATGACCTTCATATGCGGGAGCGTTGACGTAGCCACGGCAAGGAGTCCAGGATCACGGGGACTCAATGCGAAGCAGGAGGGCGAGAACGTCACCCAGGCCTGGGAGTGCGGAGCCAGGTTCTGTTTCCCGAGCAGACGGCACTCGTATGGCTTGCGTCCTCTTCCTCCTTCTTCTTCTACTCCCGCCGCTGCTGCTGCTGGAGGCTCAACTTCGTAGTAGTAGAGAAAAGTCGAATCGCGCCGCGAGGCGAGCAACATCAAGTCCTTCGACTCCGCCGTGCTGCGGACGAAAAGGATCGATTCAGGATTCGTCGCCAGCTTGATACTGGCGACGGGTTCCCCGATCGATGGAGGCGAGGGAGAAGAACCCTCAGACATAGCAATAGTCATGCGATAAATCAAGATCTTCGCATCCCACCCCGCCGTAGCGACCCATACTTTGGAGGATGATCCCTCGTCCCTATCCTTGTCCTCAACCTCATAAGTCACCACCTTGACGGCATATTTCGTATGATCTTTCCTCCGATCCAGAATCTGCGAATCCCGAAGGAGCAGGAGCTGTCCGGACATGTTCGTGATGAGCTGATACGTCCCACCCCGTACAGAGGCGTGAGACAGGATCGGAGAGTCCGAGAGGCCGGAGAACGACGCCGCGACATCGTGTCCGTCGGCCGTCTTGAAGAGGTCTAATCGTCTGTCAGCGCCTGTGGCGACGATGTATGGCGATACTGTAGTAGTTTCTTCTTCTTCCCCCTCCGCGCCGCTGGAGCGCCGCCATGGCTCTACGGACACGGACAGCAGGTTCGAGGGGCTGGGCGTCTGTATGATGGTGGGTTTGGATGGTGCTTTAGATGCGTCAGCCGGGGTATCATGAAGAGAAAACCGTAGCGGACTGCGCAGACGGGGCCGGAAGATGCTTAGAGCAAAACGACTATAAGATACGCTTTCGGTATAAACAGTCAAAAATATGAAACCCGCAGATAACATCCAATCTTAATAACAAATACCATATAATGTGGAGCATAGAGTACCTATTCATCTCGAATACAGAACCCCAACGCGCAACATACTCACCAGGAACGCTCCACTTCTCCTTCCCATCATCGCCTTCTCCGTACCTCTCAAACTTCAAACTCTGATCAAACGCCCTCTTCTCCTCGATCACTCCCTCGATGGTCCATCCGTCGTCATCATCACCGGACCCCGCCCCGCCGCCGCCCACCTGCCCCGCGTCGGGCGGAAGGCCGGCCTCGCGGATGAACGCCTCGAGGGTCTGCGTGTAGTTGTTGGAGCGGAGGAAACGAGCTACCAGGATACTGGCCAGTTGTAACGACGAGGAGGTAGGCGGTGGATTGGGATTCATCATTTCTTCCAACTGCCTGCCTTGACAAAGAGCACCGGGTTTTGGGGCTTGATGCCAATGGAGTTGGCGGGACCGACGATTTGGTTTTGTACTCCGTAACGGAGTACGTACCTAGGTACCTACTACAAAGCGACTTGGCGAAACAGGACGAGCCGGCCTACGTTACGAATAGAGATCACAATAGTGTCCGCCAAAACAATCAGAAAGAGTCTCTCTTATTTCATTCTAAATCGCATTTCTGATTAGAGTAGAGAAAATTTCTGTATGCATTTCATCGCTGTAACTAACCATTGGCACCGTGCCAGATGTCCCCTTTATCTCAGAAAAAAAAATAACACAACCCAGCTCCGTCAAACCACCGAATGAAATAGCTACCTGAAATGTCTATAAACATCATCATTAATCTGCCTTATTATCGAAGTAAAATTCCAGGATCACAGCTCCATGTCCGCTTGCCCGTCACCAAATTTCTTTTCTCAGTAGAACATGTCCTCCGCCTTACGGCGTCGACCTCCTCTCCCTTCCAGCTTGTCAGAAAACAGCTCCTTCCCCGCATTTGGATTGAATTTTGAGGGAAATAACTCCCGCACTGAGGCACCCCGGCCCTTGATTGTTATGCCATTGGCAGCGCCGCGTATTGAAACTTCCTCGTTCTGGGAAGCCGCTCCACGAATACTAATCCCGTTCTTGTCGTCATGTTCCGGGAAAAGCTCCTTTTTGCTGTTAACCTGTGGGGGATGCTGATCATGAGCTCCGTCGACAGACGGCACAGACTTTCGCTTGCCAAAAAGATCCGCTGTCTCGTCGGCGGCATCGAACGCGTCTGATCTGCGATGGTTGCTGGTCTTATTCGGGAAAAGCTCCTTCTTGAGATAGCTGTCCACAGTTTTATTTGGAAACAGTTCTCGCTTGGAATTGCTCTCACCATCCTGCAGTTTGGATGGGAAGAGCTCTTTGCCCTCGTTTGCACGGCGCGCGAGCTGGGGCGATCGTTCTCGGAACCGTCGACGAGACTCTCGGCGATCGCTACCGCTCCTGTCATCCTCCAGAGTGTCACGGCCTGGAGAAGCACTGCGATCCCGAAGGCGGCCGGAAGAACGTGAATCATGGTCTGGAAACAGTTCAGTCCGCCGGCCCCGTCTTCTCCTGTTCCGACCTCTTTCCTCGTCTGAAAATTCTGCGCTGTCCCGACTGTCATCATACATATCCTCTTTGTAGCCTTCTTCCCCGCCCCGATCCCGTCGACGCTGATGTTCTCGGTCATCAAATCGTCTTCGCGTGTAATCGCCATGGCTATCATCGCGACGACCCTGGCGTCTTCTCTCCGCGAGCTCCCGCCGCAGTCGTTCCCTAGGGTCGTGCTCAGGATGCATGAGATAAAACCTGCTAGCTTCGTGGGCGCGCGGCTTCTTGCGATCCGTTTTTACGGCGGTCCGGACTTGAAGGACGGATTCCGGGTGGCTAGACAAGGATTTCGCGGTACGTAGCCGCAATGGAGGGAGGGAGGAGGCATCTTCTTCTTCACCGATCTGGGTAAACGCAGCCAGAGCTTTCAGTCCGACTTCCGCAGATGAGTAGACAATGTTCGCAGATGTGTCGTCGATCCACTCGATGCGACTGGGCTCCTCGAGCTTGAAGTGGTCGATAGCGAATTGTTTGACATCGTCCGTAGTCAGTTCGTCAACGCCTCTAATGTGAACCTTCTCGTACTGCGCTTCTTCGGTGAGAGGATCAACCGCGCCTTGTTGAGTTGTAACGGTCGCTGGGGCTGGTTCCTATCCAAGAGCGTTAGGAACCCAAGGCGAAACTCGGGCGAGTCTCAGGAAGCACTGACTGTTTCAATAGCCTCCGGCTCTGGGAGCGGACCAAGGTCAAGATCCATATCAATATCCATGGAAGTATCCATGGCGTTAGAAGTAGGATCGACGCCGTTGGAAGGCTGAGGGTCAAGAGAAGGCTGTTGCAGACTGGCGACCTCCATGATTGCTGCGGATTGTTCCGTGTAGAAGAGGTCGGGGTGACGTGAGGTTAGACAATCATCTGAGATTAGAAAGAAGCCAAGTCAAAGAAAGTCAAATGCCCAAAGCAAAACAATTTACAAAAGACGAAGCAGCCGAGTCGCGGTGCTGCTCAGCAGATGTTTGAGCTGCGCAGCAGGAGACTGGAGAAGTCCCGACTGGGATAAGCGCGGGTGTCGGGCTGCGGAGTGACCTCACTGGCTTCCGTCGCCAAGCGCTTCTCAGGCCGCGATGCTCCACAGGCACAATAAGGCGAGATACGCGCTCGAGGTCAACTCTCAGTCTCATGTAACCGGGCATTGAGATGGACCGGCAAACACTCATCACGCTCCTAATCTTTTGATGCTATTCTTCCCTTCTCCCAAGGATAGTAACGGCTCGCGCGACCTCGTTATCTAAGATTGTGATAGGAGCAGACCTCGGTAGAACAAAGTCAACAAGGGCTTTGAATATTCGAAGGCGAGTAACCACCCGGAACAGACGGCCCTAACAACAAGTTATAAAGGGAGTCTATTTGCCAATCCAAGATGGCTTTTAAAGTTTTTCATCACCTACTTCTTCTTCGAGCCCTGCTCGCCGCACATCCAACCTGCGTCCGAGGTTAGTTGCTAAATCAACTATCTACCGTCTTTTAAACGAGGAGATGCTTAATCGCATGGCTGTCGATCCCAGAAAATGCATAAAGTGTGTTTAATTCTAACGTTAATGGGACTGAATATTGTCCCATGGACCAAGTGTGATATTGAGGGGACCTACAACTGCTATGATACCCCAGTCTCAATACCCTCACCGGTGAGCTCCCTTGACATATTTGCCCTAGAACTCCGATCTGCCCGCTCAAGTCGGGATACCGCCCTCAACCAACATCAAGGGGAGAGTGTCCCTGTCCTCGATACCCATGCTCGAGTCCAGCAATGAGTGGACCAGGTGGGAACGGGAGAGCTGAAACTCCCTGATGATAGTCGGGTACGAAGAAATTCTGGGGTATAACAAGGAGAAGTGCGGAGAAATGTCGCAACTGAAATTGAATTTGTATCAAGGTCAAGGCGGAGACCGGGTCAATACCAGTTCAACTGAGTCGACTCATATGTGCAGGGAGAACAACAGTGAAGATACAGCAGATACATGCTGCAGCTTAAACCCTTGTCCCCATAACCAGGGAAGATAGCGGATACTCCAAGTCTGTGACGCCTCCTAAGGAGCACGAACAGTGCAAGCCATTGATTAATTAGCAATGCTGCTAGTCTTGGCGACACCTATTCAGCAGTTCAACTAAAGAGCTGATTGATCTTCTCAGTTGAGCAAATTCAGACAGTCTCTGAGCCGATCTAGCAGCGATTTTCCATCAAGATTGAACGGCGTCAATAAGAACCCCGGCTTTTAAAGCTAACGTCCTCGTTGGATACAAGTTGAACGGTCAACATGGTGTTAGATACACCCTTGACCCCATCATGTCCTTAGTCAAATCATTTGCAAATAGACAATTGTAGACACTTTGCTAAAGGCAGGTTGGTCCTTGTTGCTAAGTAGTAGATTCATAAACAAATAGCCATGGTGATTCCTTGGAACCTTGGTAGAACCTGCACATGATCGGAAGGCTTGTAAGGTGGAACCACAGGATGTTCCCTCGGATAAGACATATCTCAAATGGTCGAGACGGTGAAGCCATGTAGACTTGAATCTCATTACAACCATTTACTTTTCCAGGAGTCATCCGACACCCCGTTTCCGGGGCTGGAAGAGACTCACATTGCCAGAGGATTTCGGGTTCTTGCCATGATCTTCAACTGCTTTATAGCGTGGTGTTGGTCCGGTCCAGCTTCGCTCTGAGATGGTAACCTGGCCATTTCAGTCTGATCTGATTAGTGCTTGTCATGCATTGGGAAGTTTCTGTTCTGTGTTTCTGGGGACTCCTGGACAGGCGTCATCAAAAGAATCTGCTATGTCTCATGGAATACCCCACTAATCTCACGGAACACTCTTGAGCGCTTTTCTCTCCCCCCGCTGAGATGCAAGTACCATGACTCGAGCTGTAACAGAAAGTTATTCCCATCAAATGACACGGGCTCTCCGGGCTTTCTACGGAAGAGCCTACGGGTGTCCACCTGATGCTTCCTGAAATGGTTGTATGTTGCCGGACAAGCAGTCCTCTGAAAAGAGACTGCGGAATGCATCTCGGTTAGCGAGATAGTAATGGATACACTAATCGACGGGATAGTTGTTGAATCGTTCGACTCGCCGGGGCCCTGATTTAGGTGATGTAAGAGAGCTAGGTAAGTCGATTAGGGTAAACCAGGGTAAAAATAAGACAACCAGGGAAGAAGTTGAACTTCGCTCACTCTGGCTTTAAAACACTTCACTGTTGAATGATATCGCACGGAACACCGTAGTTAGGCGAGCGAGGACACAGAGGAACTGCGCATCGAAACTGAAATCCGTCTATGGAGGATTCGGCAGAAATATCTTTTTCGAGGCAGAGGACTAACGGCGCTCCTTGAGCCTCCGGGGGTATTATCATGATTCGCTTCATTAGTCGCACTTCTCCTCTTCCAATTGTTTGAGGTTCTTCCGTAATTCATGTCATGGGTCCCAGAAATCCCTTTGGCCGTGGTGTCATCACCGACATTCTTGCGTCTTCCCATACAAACTCCATAATGTACTGTGTATAATTTTTCATTGAACTTGTGTCTCAAGAATCTTCAGTGTTCAGACGCGGAACGACGATGATCGCAATCGATCAAGACTTGACTACCTCGAGTGACGGATCCAGCGTGGGACAAGACAAAGAAGGACCTGTCAGAGGGTCTGTGTTGATACTGGCCAGCATCCAAGGTGCTTTCCGACTCGTGGAAGTCATTTTTTGAGGTATTTGTCTTTTTTCTGCAAGGTACAAAGGTCACAAGAAAAGTTTCCAGGCCTCAGTGTGCCTACGGGGCTCCACCTCAGAAACCTTGACCCTCAATCTCCGATGACCTGTTTTGGACGTCAGGCGCAGAGTCCGAGAAACATCCATACCTCGTCACATGTCATCACTACCTATTTCTTAGGGTTAGGACTAGTCACACGAGTTATATATGAAGACCTAGACTCAACTCAGACATCTGGTCTTCAACGATCTTTACAAGGCCAATGTCCAGCTCTATCCAGTAGACAGTATAACGCGTTCTCACTCACACCTTGGCCTTGTTCAGACTTGTATCAGAATATGCACAGTGGTGGCATCCAGGCGTAACAAATATTAGCCGAACCGGCTAAAGGTAGAACAAGGATCTTCGAACAGGGCACGCCCCGGACCCTGGAAGCTAGTTTCCTAATCAGGGCGATTGTTTCTCTTTTCAGCCAGTCTCATCATTGTTCATCAAGGCTGATTAAAGCTAATAACATTCTGTACTCCGTACTACGTGGATTGCTGAAGCGAATTAACATTTTTAGCGAACATGCAGACGAAGTCTTGGAAAAGAGCTAGCTTTGGTGATTGATTTAAGACGAGCCTTGTTCGGCGACTCCGATTGATGTCAAGCACGGAGGACGGAGAACACGGCTCTCTGTACTACCCAATTCAATTATCATCCTTCGCCGACGAAATCATATCCTGGGCCTTAGCTCAGGTAAGGCAGAGGGGGTGGAGCTCCATATTCTGTCCTGTCTTTCAAATCCCTGTATCTTCACGTTTCCAGATCTACTTCTGGAACGAAACAGACCAAGCCGCATTGCGTGCGGGGGAGAGGGGGGGAGGGAGAGAAGAAGGGAGAAGAAAAAAGGCGGAGCGCAGCAATACCTGACACGAAGACCAGGAACGTCGCTGACTCTCTTCAGCAGTGGTAGAATTCAAACGAGGCGCTGCCTCCGTAGCTGTTATTTTTGGTTGTGGGGTGACAGGACATGTTGACAAGGGTCTAGCTCAGCAATGTCGAGGTAACTAACCTGGGATGGAGATTAGTCGCGAGGGGCATCCATATATGGAGCGCAACGGCGATCTGGCAGGTCCACGCGGCCCGCCCCTGCTGCTGGATTTTCGCCGCATCAAGATCGAAACAGAGTTACAACAACAACAACACACAGTATGTGAGTACGTAATTAGACCACATCATTGAAACATACCTTAGATAATTGTTATTGTTCAAGTCACCGGTTGGTGACGACAGCAGTAGAGACTACGGAGAAATACTCCGTAGTCTGATGATAGAGTCGTAGTAGTAACAGTGGACCAAATCTAGCCCTTGGCAAATATGGCATCATCACCGAGCTTTTCGGCCCGTCTTGGACGGGATTCAGGCGGGGAAGCTTGGAGGCTGAGCCCCGGAGAAGGACCAGGAGGTGGACATAGTTATATACTGGGAAGATCCGATGGCGGGACGATGGATCTAGCTTGCAGGATCGTACCTAAAGCAGTTATTGCAACTTTTCTTGGCTTTGAGCCTAGGATTTTCACAGTTGATTGACAGATTGAGAAGCTAGATCGCTAATCGGTTGCCCCCGTACGAAGCAGAGAAAGGGGTGAGATAAGGATCCTGTTTGGGCCTCGGCCCTGACGTGGACGGCGCCGGTCGTCAGCGTGGGACCCGCCGGTAACGGAGCAGATCATCAGTCTTCAGAGGAGACGCTGCCTATCATCCGGGAAGTTGGGGAAGCGGCAGGACGGGGCCAGGACCATCGACTGTTGAGCCTTCAGGGTCAGGGCCCCCTGACCTACGAAGTAGAGTGTTACAGCTTACTCCGGAGCAGTAGCATACTCCGTACATACCAAACCCTAGCCCTAGCCACCAAGCCCTAAGCCGTCCTTCCCCACCTACCTAATTACGGTCACCGAGATCCTCCAGGGCTAATCGCAGGGCGTCTTGAAGTTGCGAGCCTACAATGGCCTGGTGATTGCTACTGCTGCAAGTGCCTTGTCACTGTATGCTATTATGATTATTCCTGCGCATCATCATGATCATTATCGCCAGCATAGTCATCATCGTCGCCGCCTTACTAGCATTATTGTCTCCAGATTCCTTCCAGTCTAATGGCCATGCTTTGTCCACTGATAGAATCCAATGATAATTCCTACCGGTTCAACAGGATATGAAACAGACATGCCGAACCATCAGGTGTTTACTCATCCATACTTGAAGGTTACATAATACTACTCCACGCCGCGTATGCATAGGTTCATCCTGTGAACAGTGCTGAATATGAAGCACCCCGGAGTACTCCGTAGAAGAAACACCACTAACTCGTTTACTCCCAGGATCTACCCAACTTCATATTTCTTTTTTTTCTTTTCTTATTTTCTACTAGCCGCAGTACTATCTAGACAACAGATGCATCCCTCGTATTCTGTCTGGTTAACTATTACAAACGACACCGCCCGAAGAGACGTCCATCCCGCCATCCGCCCTGGGACGGATCAAAACAAAGGTTGGAAACTTTAAACAGAACAAACCTGCTGAACAAAAACGGCCTTGGCAAAGTCTAGATGCGTTTGACTTTGGGCCCTGCGTCCGTCCGCCGTGACCCCGTCCGCCCTGGCCAGCCTGCGCTCCCCCAATTCAAATCCAAATCCACATTGCACCTCCCACCACTGCGGCGCAGCGCAGCGCAGCCGCACAGGACCCTGCACTCAGGATCAGCTGCGGGTTGACAAATAGGTTCGTTTCAGAAAGAACAGGCTAAAGTTGAAGCTCTTTTATCTTTATTGTTGAACGGCGAACTGGGCATATTATCAACCCCCATGCTTCGGCCTGCCATGCCATGTGCGCGCTCTTGCTGGTCGTTACTATCTCTGAGATGCCTTGTCGGTGGACACCTCCGCATTATTGAGCATTGCATTGCCATCCACAACGGAGAGGCCGTAGCCTCGCGGCTGGCTGCACGGGGTTGGCGTAGGTGCTGCGCGCTACTTTACTTTCAGCACGACGCAGCCAGAGTCCTCCCTCCGTACCTGTACGGAGAAGTCGACCGTTGTCCCGAAGCTGGGATCGGATCGGAAGGCCAATAATAATGCCACACAACTAAACAGCTGCCACGCTCGAAAAAGACATCCCCGGGGTAATCCCGACATGTCCTTGTCGCCAGCATCTGTATATGTATGAAGATTCATAGACTAGGTACGGTGCGGAGTAGTACAAAGCACATGCACCACATGGGCTCTCTCTCTATCTCTGTTCCGAGTTCCCGCTGAGTATGAGTGAGTATCGGAACGAGCAACCTACCTACCTACCTACCCATCGTCGGATCGGATACCGTACGAGGTACTCCGTTCGCAGGTACAGTGCAGCACTGTCAACTCAACCCAGCCCTTTCAATCAAGTTCTGGTACAGTACCTTAAAGCTAGCCCTGGTTAGCTAGCTATCATATGCTATCTGCTACCTCGCAGCCTACCAACTGCGATCCATTGCAGTCTCACCATCCACCAAGCGGTCCAATCCCATCTCATGGAGCAATAACTTGAATGAACCATCAGTCAGTCCGCAGACGCGGACACTGACGGACGGACGGACGGACGGATGGAGCCTCAATTTTTTTTTTCTTTTGAATTCGTTCTACCGTTCTGACTGACAGACTCCGAAACCCGACCTTCATTGTTATCCTAGGTCAGTCAGAGTTTAGTCAGCGCTCAACAAAGCCACAAATATTCCTTGGGTACTGTTGGCAGTAACAACCACCGCTGCCACACTCGCCCACCCTCGCCTCATGTCCTCATGTAAGTCAGGTTCAGTCAGCATTGAATAATCAGCAAGCAAGCATTCTCATTATTCTATTCCTGACCCCTCTTCACCCGCTCCCCGCCTCTTCTTCTTCCCTGGCGCGCCATACCCCTGTCCCCTCCGTCCCTCCGTCCCTCCCCTCCCGACCGGGAACCGGGATCAAAACCAGGACTAGGACCTAGGACCTAGGGTCTGGTTTCACAAAATCAAAAAAAAAACCTGGCATTATTAGCAAGCAAGCAAGCAAGCAAGCAAGAAAAAGAAAACGGAACAGTATGACAATATATTCACGTACATCGGACGATTCAGTTGATTAGGTTTGGATCTCTCTCCAGTCTCTACGATAGATAGATAGAGTTGCCGGGGCGATTAGGCTAGGTCTGGTAAATAGATCAATGGATCGATGGATCCGATCCGGGGCACGGTTCGGAATACGCGCCAAACTTACCAACCGCTCGTTTATCATTGTTGGCATATCGCATCGTCTGCATGCGGTACACACAGTTCGAGGTAAAGAAAGCTCCAGCGGCATCCGTGGATTTATTTGGTCTGGAAACACTCAGGCCGTTTTGATGTTTGCTTGTTAGGTAGGTAGTTAGGTTGCTGGCGCTTGTTGTTAGGTTACTACTGCCTACATAGGTAGGTATCAGATTCGTATATTCGTATTCAGATACCATGTGCAAATGACAATAATCGATTGTTGGAAAGCGGGGAACGGTAGAGAACCTTGCCACAGCAGCAGCAACAGCCCAGTTGTGGCTTGCCCTTAGATTGGATTGTAGATGATTCTGTTTGGGGAAATCCAAAGGGCTAGGTAAGCGCAGCCGTTTCAAGTCTGAGAATTGAAAGCGGGCACGGCCTCCAAGGGTCGGGATTGGTGGAAAACCGGATCATGGATGATGAGATGAGGGGCTGGGAGGATCAGGGCTGAGGCTGAGATTTGAGAAAGCTCGCATTGTTCCATGGTTCCAACCACCCCTCTAACCTCCCTCTCGGGCCTCTCAGATGCATGCGGCCGATGGATCGATCTCCTTCCCTTGAACCTGGACGGTGGACCGTGGACGGCTGAACCCCCCGAGGCCGGACCTGGTCAGAATACACGACGCCAATTCGTAGTTGAGAAGCCTCGCAGGGCGCTTACGATCCCATCCCTTGCGTCGGCGCCCCCGTCCCGACTCCCCCTCGTCACAACTCACGACTCGTGTCGCATGACTTGGGCGCATTTGCCGTTTTGGAACCCTCTTGGTAGCCACGAGAGGAGATGATGGCCAACGGTCGGGAAAGACGGGACGGGATCGGACCGGGGGACAAGGTCGCAGCTTGCTTTGTTGGACGGGAGGGTCAGAAGAAAAAAGGAAAACACAAGGCTGGCTCATGTTACATGTGGATGCGACGGATAACAAATAACATCATGGGTGGTTCAAGACGTTAGTCAGATAATAGTAATAGATCATTGATGGATAGTAATATAGACAATTCCCAGTGCTTCTTAACACTACAGGGTATTATATGAAAATAAAAGAACAAGACATCAACATTGGGAGGGTATTGTGCGGAAGACAATGAACAAATCGGAAGAAATCAACAACCAGGGGCTGTTCGGCCCCGTTTCCCGCTAGCACCAACACATAAACCTCAGTCCCATGCAATCCCTATCACCGGTTAATGAAAACCTAGGACCCAATGTTTGAAAATAAAAATAAGGGCGGCAAAAAGCCAACCAACCCAACATGAAGAAACAAAGGTATAGTTCCCTGACCACATAACCCCAGATCCTGCAAGGGATGGGAAGAAAGGAGAACCGACATCCACGAAGAGACACGCCAAGAGTTCCCCGCTGCAGAAACGGACCAGACCAGACACCAGATGGCACGCACAGTCAGTGCACATCAAAACTGCGACGCAGGGTGACAAAGCAAATAGGCGGTAGCCAAACGAAAAAGTGTATTTCCACAAAAAGGGCAGGACCCGTACACACATAGGTCTCTTTGCCTGACCCAGAAGAGCAAAGAAAAATAAGAAAAAAAAGTACCAGTGTATCCCAAGATGGGGCCATTACAGTAGATGACCTTCCAAACTCGTAACCATTCCCAGCCATGTACAGATCTGAGCGGCCAAGCCGTCCGTGCCAGTCTCGTCAAAAACAGTGTCCGTGCAAGCAAGTAACACAACATCCAATTAGTTCAGCAGGGAGTCGACGCCCATTCGCGCGTCGCGTGAAGGCCGTCGAGTATCTGCTGAAGTAGATCCTCCAGACTCTCTCCGAGCGGGCGTCGTAGGCACAGTAGACGGCGCCGAATTTAGAAGCTGAGGGTACGGTGGTGCGGAGAAGTCGGGTGTCCACCGCCGCATCGAGGGCATTTCCAACGACTCCGTGGTCTTGCTATGCTCCGGGCTCCGCAGTGAAGGCAGAGAGAAATGATTCTCGTCGCGGATTTGGAGGGCCGGCGCGCTCCCTCTCCGTGGCTCTCCATAGTCCTGTGGGAGAGGCAGCAGCTGGGGAGAAGGAAGTGTCCGTGGCGAAGATGAGGCAACCGAACTGTGATCTGAGACCAGCGACGGCGCACCAAGAGAGGGGGCATGGGAGATGTCAGAGAATGCAGGGGAGGTCAACGGGGCCTCAAGTACGCGGCTGCTAGGAGGCAGCGAGAAAACAGGGGACAGTTGCCGGTTGCTGTCGATCGGCTCCAGCTGCAGAGGCCGTGGTCTCTGCTCACCAAGAGGAGCCGGTTCACAGGGGGTGTTTGTATAAGAATCTCCCCTGTCGGGCGCAGGGTATGGTCCAGGAGACCGAAATTTCTCCACCCGCGAGAAAGACTGTGGCGTCTCGTGCGAAATGGTTTCGAAGCGCGATCGATCGGCGGGGCTGCTGCTAGTCATCGAGGCCTTCGGGTAGGGTGGTTGGACTCTGCCATTGCTCGTTCGCGATGTATGGCCGTTCTGCTGAGCGAGTGATCTTCGCTTCCGGTTCATGCTCCCGTTCCACCAGTTCTTGACGGCGTTGTCGCTCCGGTTGCCCAGTCTCCGTGCGATCTCCGCCCAGCGCTTCCCAATCTCGTTGACCATCCGTTCGATCATCATGCCTTCCTCGGGGGTGATGGGATCGCGGTTCAACGTCGGCTTCAGATTCTGATGGAATCTCTCGCGGCATTGCTTGGGGGATCGGTAGCGCATGTGCTGCGAGATGCGCACCCAGTTGTGGGGTCCTTGCTCGCGCACGAGTCGAAGCAGCGCCTCATCCTCTTCAGGGACCCAAGGCCCACGACGGTGCGTGGGCGCCATAGCTGCAAGTTGGAAAGTAGCGCGGGACTGCTGATCTCTGGAAGAAAGGTCAGATCCCATATAAAGAGTTGAAAGTGGGCAGGAAGGCCACGACGCTGTGCACGAATGTCATGGGGGATTTATGGGCGGCCGGGCTTGTGATGAAGGGGAAGACTGCGGTGGGAGGGAGGAGGAAATGGCTCTTACAGCGTATGGAACGGAGAAGCGCGAAGCTTTAAAGTGTTCTGAGATAGCGACCAAGGGAGCAGAGCAGCTCGAATGCAGGATGTTTCTGCAGAAAGAAGTGACAGGTCGATTGGCAAGGCAGAAGAAGATAAATATGCAACAAAGACAAGCTGGAGCTGAGCGGACTCGCGGATGTGGTAAGAAGATATGTACTTCGGACACCAAGCACACCAGGAGCGTGGACGGTACGCGGGATCCACCGGGAACGGCCAATACCTTCAGCGTACCGCGCTATATGGGGAACAGTATCCAGATCTGAGATCCTCGGAGGTGACAGCTCGAAGCCAACAGAGTGGGTAATAATAATATATGGCAAGCTAATAGAGCTAGGCTGTGGCTGTTCACGACAACGCTGGCGCCGGGCCGCGGGGACCAGGAGGCGCCGGCCCCGGCGCTGACGGTGCAAAAAGTACGCCCGCAGAAAAGAAAAAAAAAAGCATGGACAAGAAGGCTGCAGACGAGAACATGTCCCCTTTCCGGAAGATCGGGCCCACGCTAGACAGGGGATGTCGCAAAGCTATGGGTTCCAGGCCATGCCGCACCCACCCGGCTTTCCAGATCGTGGGGATACTCCTCGCCAATCGAGCTGGGATGGCCATGCTTACCGGCAGGGGCATCGAGCATGCGACGGCCAAGGGACCAAGAACCGGGGAGCTGTATCCACAGGTAATACACAATCATGATTCTTGCCAGACGGTGACAGGAGGGTCGATAGGGCAGGACAAGGGCGGGCCGTCCTGAGCTGGACCCTGGCCAGGCTCCTGGTACAGGGTCTCTTTGGGGTCTCGAGGTTCATGCAACGATGGACGTGCGTTGTGCTGGCTGAAGTCTCCGTCAGAAGGGTCGCACAGCCCAGGCTCGCACACTGCGTGCTGCATCGGCCACAACCTCGACACGGCAATGATGCCTGTAAGCGGGTAGCTCGCGGGCAGGAAGACTCGAACGAGGTTCTGTCCTGCACCGTGGAAGAGCTGGGAGCACCTCGCTGCCTGTCAGGCAATTCCTGACAGGACCTGTTCGGGATGGGCTTCTCCCACACGCTGCAGCAAAGCGTCCACGATAGCACCCACGAAGGGACAGCGGCTGGCAGACCGGCCCATGCTCTGCTCTGTCATGAAACGCCGCGGCAAGCCCGACGCAGAAACAGCCAGCCGTGTCATCAGATCTGTCTGCCGCGGTAACCTAGTTAGCAGCGTTGAGATCAGACTGCAAAAATCATTATTATTCACGAAACAAGGTTGCGGCCCACCGCGTCCCGCGCCATGGCCCACTGGGTCAGGCCCGCTTTCCCTTTTGGTGCAGCCCTCAGCCAGCCATGCGCACGGCAGCGGCTGCCGCGCCTGCTGATTGGCCCAGGGCCAGCCTTCCGGCTCGATCTCGTCGGCCAATCAAGACCGTGGCCCGTCCACCACATGCTCTCTTTCTGTAGACAATATGCCATATGGAGCAGAATGCTCGGGCTCCTCCTTTGAGAATTGGATCTTCGCACCCTTCACCGCTGATGCAACCCTTCTTGGACTCTCCAGAGTCCGGGCCAAAGAATTTGGGGCTAGATTGCTGGAATGAGAACGGAAGCACGGCTGGGGTAGGAGCTGCTTCAGCCTTCCGCAGCTCTGTCTACTGGTAGCTGGATCAACTTCTTGCATGTCCGGTTGCCAGGTACGTCTCTAGCAAGTTTCCAGCTGTTGACATATTTTCATGAGTCTTTACATTCTGGGCCAATTTCTTTTTTCCCTTCCGCCTTTGAATTAAAGCAGGAGCACAGTAATCCATGATAGCCTGAACCGTAACGCGAGCAGAACTTTATATAAATCCCGCATTTACTTACGTCACAACGCTAATGACCAGATAATTCGGCCCCCTTCACGACGTAAGCAACGGTGACAAAAAGAATTCATGGTATTTTGGTGCAAAAGTTAACTCTAGATTAGCACCTGCAATAATCAGGGGGGATGGACGTCGACGATAGACAAGACGTTTGCGGCGTCGTTGGGCCGTGACTGGGCATAACAGGATAGCAAAGAGCCATCAGAGTTAAGGAGATCTGAGACCGTTGGGGTTCATTATTGGTTGCCTCAGGGGCACGCTAATTAGGCGCTCTCCACTCGAAGGGGGCTTTCGGGTTGAAGGACGTAGGATAGGCAGGACTGTTTCTTAGCCACAGCTTTGCTTTTCGAATTGACAAATACCTTAAAGCTTAACTCCATGGGCCTTCCCATGCTGGGGATGATTGACGTCGATGCGTGTGGGGATGGTGTGGCGATCGAAAACCGTCGTACGTAAGTAACTCTGTACAGATGGTGCCAAAAAACGGCGGTCCCGCACACGGTGTACCCCGATGAACTCCGTACTGTGCACAGCACAGCTACTCCGTATAGGCCACGCTACAGACCAGTATCTGTCGGTGTCAAGCTTGCAAAGAATAATTCAATTCTCCGTCATGACTCCGCCATGCCGTCCCGAAACGGAATCCGGATCAATCTGGAGGCTTGCAGGCCGTAACTCGCGTAGAACATCACATACACAAGCTCGTGTATATGAGAAATTGCGGTTGAAGTCCGCTTCTGTCAGGAAAAACACGCATGGCTGCCAAAAGTGGAGCTGATAATGCATAGGGAGTGACACTACTGAGAGAGTAAGCTATTGACCGTTGAAGAAGTGTGAAAAACTCAAAAACAAGGATGTGGCGCGCAAGCCACACCTTCTGTCACCGTACATGCGTGAAGATTGGATGACGAGGCATCGACGGCGTCTTTCAGCCTTGTGATGGCATTATCGCCGCGTTCAGGACGTCATATGCAGTGTCGAGGAACGCCCATTGCAATATGGACCGGTCAATGGAGCCCCCTGAGAGTCGATGCCTTGTCTCAGAAGTATGCGTCGGTTCCTAGATCTGGTCCTCTGTACTCCGTACACACGCCGTTAGCAACAGGCCGACTGGGAGGTGGGAGTGAGACGACCAACTGCCCCAAGCAACGTGGAATCAGCAGAAGTGGACGGACGGGGAAAGGAGGAGGCACCACGGACCGTCTGCCATTGGGCCCTCTCCAGCACGCAGCGCCAGCATCAGCAGCATGCCGGGGCGGGGTGGACGTTGGAGGCGTAGCTGGACTGCTGGAGAAGGAGGGTTGGAGCTTGGAGGCCGGCGGACGGCGGACGTCGACGCTTGGCCCCGACAGCGCGGCTCCACTGCGCAACGCACACGGAGGATCGGGAAAAGACCAGGCCAGCTTTATCGATGGCGCTAGGCCTCTTTCTGGACGCATTCTACGAGACGCACGGGCCACAGGGCCAATGCCCTCCCCCGAACCGGCATGGCGCGCCCGCGCCGATCCGACCGAGGCGCCGAGCTCGGACCACGCCGATTAAAGCCGCCACTCAGCATGCGCTCCTCGTGCCCCACCGCTCACGTTGTGCAGATGATGACCGTTGCCATGAATCAGGATCGACCCTGATCATCGCAGTTTCGCCCTGTCGCTGTCGACCGAAATAGCACCTGTCCAGACTCCAAAATTCCAAATACTCGTTCCTTTCCGTAAACGGAAGCAATCAATCAAAATAATACTCTCTCTCAGAAAAAGCTCTGTGAACAGTATCATCGGAGACGCTGGCAATACTAGACAGTCCCAACCCCTGACTGACAGCACTGAAGCATGCAGGCCCTTGGAATTGCAAAAACCAATACTTCGATTTAGAGTGTCAAAGTCGCGCGGCCAAGGTCGAACTTCATACTGAGGCAGGAGAGAGACATCCCGTGTCACGGACTCATCACGAACGTGACCAAGTCGGGATTGTTCGTGGGGCCTACAGAGTCCAGGGTACATAGTAACTGGGATGATCCAACCCCACACGATGTGTGGGAGCTTCAGCTCTCTCAGGGATGCGTTTCAGAGGCGCTGACCGATGCAGGGCTTGAGATGCAGTGTGCATCGGAAACGGTTTGCACGCGTCCGCTGTACCCGACTGTCGGGCCTGCGGGCTTCAAAAGGGGGCCCGTTGACTTGGAATTTAGATACTGCCAAACAGCAGAGGAGCCAATCCCTTGTCTGTCCTGGGAACCCCATGTTGGCCCCCTGTCGGCAGGTCAGCGGGGAGTCGGGCAAGCCATGCAGTGTCATATGCACTCTATGCAGGGCGCTATGCTGGGACGTTGAAGTCGTTGACGGTGCCGGAGCTATCTCAGACGTGTCACGTGGCACTAGCAAGCCCTCGACCGCCCACCGCCGATACCGCCCAAAGTTCGACTGTTCGAACGGCCCCCACCGCTGAAATGACCAACATACCTTAACTGGTATACGAGCGAATTTCAAACTTGCAAAATCATGCGGTAGGAGGGATTGCCAATAGTGTGGCCACGGGAAAAGCAAAGTGATGCGATGCTGTCTCTACACTGCAGGTTCCTTTGACAGGCTGCCCGGATGGCAGATGATACCATCCTGATGCATAAGACGTCAAACATCCAACCACACGGTGCATTCCGGAGTCTGGGGTTCGACCGATGCGCCGGGAAACTCGGGGACCATGTGCCATATGGTTCCCGATTGGTGGGCCGCTGAATCCAGCACTGACAAATTCCGCGCAGAGCAACAGGATTATTATGTAACACCCTCACAGGTTCACGCTCTCAATCATGCTAACAATGCTTCTGTCCGGCACAATGGATGAATGCCAAATATGTATCATACTTATTCCTCATCACAGGTCTTTCTATCGTGGTCGTGGATTCGCATATATTGTGCATCTGCTCTTGACACTGCGCGGTAGCAGGCACGAAAGTTCGCAACAGGCGCAATCGGATGCCCGGAGTGGATTTGATCGACGCCAGGGGAGGCAGCATGCTAAACGCTCTAGCGCGAAGGATGCGACGAGACTATCGATTTCCTGCGGGAATACGAGGAGCACGTACATCATCACCCTGGACTACGCTGCACCTCCAGCCATGAACCGGATGTCAACGGATTTCACGCTGCTTGAGCAGTCGTGACAACTCTATGGGCAAGCAGTCGACAAAGAAAGCCGGAAGCCCTCGCACTTCCAATCTTCCATGATCTACCGGCTCTCAGACCTTGCGGATATATCAGCCGCACTCGGAACCTCGACCAATGGTCGTTGACCTTGGTAACCAGCGAGACAGACAGACCCTCGAGCCAACCCGAACGAAACAAACCCAATCTCGACAGCCCAAACTCAATCTCAGAGACCATTCCCAGCGCAGAGGTCAAAAGGCGTGCGCAGGGTCACCGTGATGGGGAAGGGTCGGCCTGCAGCGAGTCAGCGACGCCCTTTGGCGAGCGCGGGCCCCCGTCGCAGGGGCCGCGTGCCTGTGCTGACGCCATAGCGCACGCCGCGTGCGGGGGGTTCAGGAACACGCTCGTATCGTTCGTCATCCCCGCGGACGTTGGACAGAGGAGCAAGAGCCCCCTGCTACCTTGACTTTGTGCAAGCGTGACGTCCACTGCGAGCAGGAAACGAAAACGAAAGTTGCATCACATGTGACCTCCAGGGACAGCCCCTGAGGGGAATACTGGAGCTACCTCCATCATACCTAGCCCTGGCAATGTACTGGATACCCAGTTGGGGAGAACGCAGGGGGTGGTAGTAGCAGCCAGCAGAAAAAGGAGCGCGATCCACTGGCGTGCGTAGACCAGCCTGCCAGGCTTTCCCGAAGACAAAAACCTCAAGCGAGTGCCCACACAGGTTTTAATTAGGTCGGGGACCCGGGAGGGATCTCGATCTGCTCCTCAAGTTTCAACGGTCGCCAGCCCTGGAGGGCTCGACCAGCACGGCCACAGCTCGGTGGCGGCACTTGCTTGTGGCAGTGATCATGTATGATGTATCAACTTGAAGTCTCTGGACAGTACAGCAGAATTTCTCAAAGCCAGAAACAGCTATACGGCGACTATATACGACGAGTCAAAGTTACTCATCCTCCTTACTTAGATCCTGAGCTCGGGATCAGCTTGCCCTTGCGTGCAGCGCCTGGCCCTGGTTGAATTGATTATTCAGTGAGGAGAATAAATAGAGAAGCGGAAAAACATCGGCTGGTGTTTCACTGCTCGCTTAAAAACCCAAGTCCCAGATATAACCTACTACTAGTAGTAGGTAGCAAGAGCATGAATAATAATGAACAATATACATAAATATACTATTTAGGTTGTACCTATATTATTGCAGAAGCAGGCGAGGTCACGAGGGGCTTTCACACGCCGGGAACCACAGATGGGACCGGTCCGGCCAATGGCGCCATCCATTATTAAATTATCATGGTCGACCGCCGACATGACATCATAACCACCGCATCAAGTTCCCTCGCTACCAGTCAAAAAAAAATCTTGTTAGGTGTGGAGATCAGAACAACTGGAAAAGGGATGAATAGTGAGGCCTCAAAAATGGTTCACTGCTATGTGACTACTACTATGAAACCATAAGGTTTAAACCTAACCTTCGAAGGAGTCTCGGTTCCATGGAACCCAGGGTTATCTATCTAGCTCTCTCTCTCTCTCTGCCTTTAGTGTTATGCGATGGATGAGAGAGAGCCAGCACCTTCTAAGAAACATATCACGAAACAGAGGGAAAAAAAAGCAATCGGAAGGTATGCCATTGCCACTGTTGCCACTCACCGTTGGGCTCCTTTCTCCCTACTCATCGGTAACCGATTTACGTCCTGTCGCACCTGTTATGACTGTTCGTGTTGACAAGTATCGGAATCAGCACTCAATCATTCCAATATAAGGAATATATATCATCACCTATTGTTCCTCGAATGGACCTTATCTCCTTTTCGACGTCGACGTCTGAAAAGTATATACAGTATCTATGTGGTGGAGCACACAGCTGCCCTACTATGCAGGCAGCACGGGATGAATCTATGCCGAAATTTGTAATTTCACACAAACAGAACAGCTTTTTTTTAAAAAAATATACCATCAGAAAGAAAGAAGCAAGGAAGTCCTTGAGCTGAGAATCATGTATGTGCCTATAGTGTATGGACTGTACAGCTTTTCCTGTCCATAAATACGCGCTCCTTTCTACATGACGCATTTATATATATAAATGTCTCCAACCGACAACCCAGAAAGAAACCTCAAGTACACCCTAAATTCAATTCGGACAAGGATCAAACAATTTGATTGAAAGGAAAGACACAATGCAGAGAACTGACTCATTCCATGACCTGTGTCTAAAGTGAGTGAGTGAGTGAGTGAATGTGAGTGTGGGTGTGTGTGGCATCGACTCTTGTCAAGGACCAAGTCTAACACAGGAAATAGAGAACAGCTCAATCGAAACATAATATTATTAATATATTATGAGCCATCTGGAACCAACCAAGCAACCAACAGAGAAGACAAAAAGCCCCATCAGCATACGTTTGTAGAAGCAGAAGCAGACTGCAGACTCTGTGCTCAACTCAATGATGGCACATCATCTCTATTTCTTTTCTTTTCCATATTTTTCAATCTCCAGTTTGTCCCTTTTCCTTTATCACACACAGTTCACACTGGAAGATATTATATTTAAAATAGCCCCAGCCATGAGTCAGTCTCCTTCTCTTCTTGTTCTCTCAGACGGAGAATGAGAATGTCAAACTCCAGGGACATACACGCATATATGTATGTATCTAATCTAATCAAAGGACATACCATACCAATACATACATATATCCACAACGGGAACCCAACAGAACAGACAAGCAAGCAACGCCTCACGTGACCATACCGTAGCAGCAGAACTAGACCTACCCAGCTAGCCTAGCCGCTTCGATTTCGACTAAACTCCCAGCTCGATTCCACGTTCCAGCGAAGAGACAAACAAGCCAGCGATCGGATCCAACAAGGAAGAGAGCCGGAGAGACTGAACAGGAGAGAGAGAGTTTTGCTGCCATTGCCATTACTGCACAGAAGCCAAGGAGGACAGACAGACAGACATACATAACTTGAAGAACGGGCTTGCTGCTATATAGCTAGCTATACGGCAAGAAAGGAACAAGCATAAGGAGAATCCAACCACCTCTAGTCAATAGAACCGAGAAGACACTCCCAATTTGACAAGAAGGAGGACCTGTACCCTCCCTCTCACTCTCTAATCCTGGCTCTTCCCAATTGTCTATGTCTATGTGTATGCACTTTGTGAATAGGTGCCATTGTGTATAGACAGAGACAAATCTCCAACAGTGCCCTGCCAATCTGCATGTACATCCTTTACAATAAAGGACGACATATAGAAAGAAAGAGAGGAGATCATGGAATGGACATGGACGGATGAGGTAGGATAATGGCAGCGTTGCCGGGCTTTTCTTTCTTTTCCCTTATCCTTGTCTTCTGTTTAGAAACAGGTCTCATAGCAAATACAAGCAATAATAATATGATATCATCATCGTCATACACACGTATCCAAGAAACAAAAGTCGCGAGTCATCATTTCCCATGCATGTCGTTAAAAACATCATAATACATAACCCACCGTGATCCACCCGATTCCGGTCATCATCATGTTTTGTAGTTTCGTCAACATGAACATGCTCAGCAAACCCAACACCCTTGGAACTCCAACTAGCTCAAGTAAATAGATGCCAATGTTCCCTTTCTTCCCTGAATCAAGCCTATAAATGCGAGAACTTCAACAGGGGACTACCGGTTCTATTGGTCCCAGTCAAAGTCACCAAGCAGACAAACGGACCTGAGTCATCACAGTAAGATGCAGCTTCATGTGGACAAAAAGTTGCTCCCCGCAACTACCGCCCAAAAAAATTCATTTCTCTGAATGGTATGCATGCAGATCGACGTCAACCAACCCATTGCTCCCATACATTTGCAGAATGCTGAGTGTGGTCTCCAAAAATAACAGAATACATGATAACATGACGCCTGGCTGTGTCGCCCCCAATTGATTTTTCCCATGTCCAGATAATGCCTCAGTCATCGACCTACCAGTAGATAGGCTGACTAGCAGTCCCAATAGAATGCCCAAAGGCTAGAAGCATATTGCGCAGCGTACTGAGATTTTTTTCGCATCCGTCGACCGATACCAGGATACCTTCCAACGCCTTAACTTGCTAACAACAGGGACAGTCACGGACCAACAAGATGAGAGACCGTGGAAAAAGAGATGCGGGAAGGAAGGTGTAACAATGTCCTTCATGTCTGTATGAGGACAAAGAAAATAGGGATATAAGGGGATGGGGAAAAAGTAAAACAAAGAACTAAAACAAATCGAGAAAAGGGAAAAACAAAAAAAAGAAAGAGGAAAAACAAACAAGGGTATATATCCATCATCACATCATCATAGCCAGACATCTCCTTCTTCACCTTTGACCCATCGCTTCCACACTTCTTCATAGGCATCTTCTAAGGCATTAACCCACCGCCTCGTGTCAAATAGCTTGCTCTCCCATCTGTTTGTGAACAGGATTCTTCTGAGCTCGGACAGCCTTCCAGTTGCTCTGCCATCAGGTCCGTATTTCAAGCCAAGACCCAGGCGAATGGCTTTGTTTTCATAGTCCTCATCGGAAGACGCTATCAGATCAGCCCGAGCCTGTCGGCCGACTTCACCACCTGGCAGGGCACTGGTAAGGATGCTTGATGCCATGCGGGAACACATCTTGTATTTATATCGCGGGTAAGTAAGAATCGGCGTTCCACTCCACAGGACATCGGCAGCAGTCGTGTGGCCATTGCATTCAGGTGTATCGAGGAAAAGATCGAGAACTTTCGCACGGGAAATATGCATGTGCTTGGGAGCAACATCGGTGAAGATGACCCGAGAGGCGGTCTCTTCGCCAGCCCAAGCAACTGCCGTCTGCTTGAGGTTCTGCTCACCGACATCTGGGAAGCGAAGCAACCAAAGGACCGCATTCGGGATGCGGGCGAGGATACGCAGCCAGGTACGGAAAGTAGTGGGTTCGATCTGTGATGAAACACCTTGTTAGAATCCGCGATACCATGTGTCGAGGGTCCGAGAGCAAGAAGGGATAAAAACTTACCTTGTAGAGCTGATTGAAATTGCCCAGAATTATGGTGTCATCGCTGAGGTTTGGAAACAGCTCTTTCCGCATCTGCCATCGCCTTTGCTGCTCTTGTTCCCACGTCAAGCGAGGATCATTAGAGTCTGGCGCACTTTGCTTGTGGTCGCAGCAGAAGAAGGTGTCACGGGTAAAGACTATCCTCTCCCCATAGACCCAGTCCTCGAGATCCTCTCCATGATCCTCCTCGAAGAGCCGGTCCTCTATCCGAACGTCGCGCTTCCCAGGGCTGAGAGTCTCCGGCGGAATCGAGATCTGGTCAGCCAGGATATAGTCTGACCATTCCGCTCCCAGGGTTCCCGCGAAGCCCATAAAGGACATGTGAATCGGAGCGGGTCTTGCGGCAAAAACTTCATTGCGAGCTCCTCGAGTGTAACCATTCAGGTTGACTAGGATGTGGATTCCGTCATCCACAATTTGCTGCACGAGTTTATCGGTCGACCAGGAGCTTGCATCAACGAAGACCGGTGCCTCCCGCTCAATCTGTTGACGATGGACGGAATTATCGCTGGGAGTTGTAGCATAGCAGTAAGCCTTCACTCGGGAGGGGTTGTGCATGCCAAAGACCGATTGCATAAGATGGGCGAGAGGGTGGTTGTTGAAATCCGAAGAGACATAGCCGACCCGCAGGTAGGGGTTCGGTGGAGATGGCGGCCTGTAGACGGTGGCAGGAAGCCACGGAGAGCGAAGCGTGGAGCAGGATATCCGCAGTCCATTCCGTTGCGAGATCTGGCGGACCTGTTTCGCAGAAAGCGGACAAGTAAACGTGTGGAACGGTAGCACGGTCGGTGCGTTGGGGGTCGTGAGTGCAGCCGGGAGCTGTGGCCTGCGGTACTTCGAAAGAGGGTACTCTTTCCCGTACACATATAGATCTTGGTACCACTGCCACATAATCGCCCTGATGGCACGCTCGATAAGCCGAACGACCCTCGATCCTTCCCATTTCTGCCCCGACCATGACTGGAGCAAGGCGACCAAGGACCCTTTCTTGCTGCCCAAGAACCTGCCATTCCCGACTGCGGTGGCAAGCTGCGCGCATAGTTGCTCTATCATGGTATTCGTCAGCAAGCCACGACCCCACGTTTCGCCCTCCTTGAGCTGCCGGTCCACAATCTCAACAACGCGCTTCATCCAGCCGGAACTTGTTCTAGTCCCGTTCGAGTCGACGAGCATCCCTTGGTCGTCGACATGCCATCGGTCCAGGAAGCCATACCCATTGGCGATTCCACCGCGGCCGCCCCAATTGCAGACTGAATTCAATGCGTTTGCCAATCCGCACACGGCTTCTGCAAAGTCTGGATTGACCCTCACAGCTCTCCTGTAGTATCCAATGGCATCGTTGATGCGACCAGAATCCTTGACAGCGTTTGCCAGGTTTGCCAAAGCGATATCAAAGTTGTTATCACACTGCACGGCTTGTTCGTACATCCGAATCGCTGCCTGAAGCTGGCCGATATCTTTGAGAAGGCTGCCAAGGTTCGTGTAAAGATGCGCATGCCGTGAATCAAGGCTCAATCCATAATTGTAATAAGCCAAGGCCAGGGCAGTCCCGCTGCCTGGGACGACGCCGGGAACTTCAGGGTGCTGCATTTCACCGGTGGGACGAGGCTTGACAGGACCGGTGTTTTGGATGCCGGCAAGCAAGATGCCCACGTTGTTCGCTGTGGAGGGACTCGGTTGAAGAGACAACGACAGATAGTAGAGGGCCAATATATCCCTAACGCCGCAGGGCGCTTTGGCGACCCCGGAAGTGGAGGGGCTAGACATTCCATCCTGGTAAATCTTCGCCAGTGAGAGCAACGAGTTACTGGTCGTCGCTATAGCTGCCTTCTTCGCAAGACCGTCCTGGACCCATTGGAATCCCGGAAGATTCCCATATGGAGGGAAGACGAGCTTTGCGGTCTGCAACGCCCTTTCCGGGTAGAGGAGAACGGCTGCTTGGGGATCCTGCTGCTCATAAGGCGGATAGCCAGCACGTGACTCATCCCTGAAAGCAGCGAGAATCTGCTTGACCAGACTCAGAATACCATGGCGTCTTCGACCGGTAGCAATAAGAATAGCATCTTCGAACGCGGCCGCAGCTCCCGCAGTGTCGCCAAGAGCATAAAGCATGTTTCCTTTGGCGTGGACAAGGGCGAGCATTCTACCGTTGTCGGACCCAGGGATGGCATAGCCACTTGATCCGAAGCCAGCAGAGCCTGCGTCAGTCGAGCCGTAACCGAACCCAAAAGAGCGCTCGGGATCGTTGTCATAGTCGAACGCTGCTTTATCATACGATGAGCCCATGTCGGAAAGGCTTGAAGTTCCGCTCTCTGCATCGCTTTCCGGCTCGCTTGCGTGTTCGTCTGCCTTGAAACAGTCCCCGTTCTTCCGGATGCGAAGGGAATTCTCCACATATTCGATAATATTGACCGCTTCCTTCGCGCGCTGACTGCTGCAGAGGAGCCCGATAAGATGCTCCACGGCTTCGAAATAGCTAGGGCGCAGTTTCACGGCAAGCAGCCAGTGCTGCAGTGCCTCCTCGCGGCGGTCAAGAGCGAGAAGCGTGGCAGCAAGATTCGAGATAGCTTCAACATGCGTCCCGTCCCTCGCAATTATTCTCGAGTACCACCTCATGGCCTTGTGATAATCGCCCAACCCGTAGGCCAGGCAACCGCCCAAGAGCATTCCATCAATCCATTCCCAGCCACTTTCGTTGCAGAGGTGGGAGAGCATCTCCAAAGCAGACGCTGCATTCGCCATCGCCGACGCCTCGTTGTTATATTGAGGAGTCGCCAGCCTGGAGACGGCTGCAGCTGCCGACATTCTGCGGAGGCCACGGTATCCGTCAACTGCTTGAGGATCGGGAACTGCACTGGGATGGACCTGGCCCACAGCGGCATACTCGTTGGGTCTGTTGGCTGGAAAGCGAGGCACAGAGTGGAAAGCATTGGCGTTTGCGTGAGCTTGCGCATTCTGAGCATGCACGTCATACTGCGCAGGAGGATAGCTATTGTGCCGTGGAACATCCACACCATGGGACTGAGAGGAGAAATCGACACCGGGTTGACGAGGGGGTTTGGGATAGATGCTTGGTTTCGCGGGCTGGGGGGCTTGGCCATCAGCAGTGGCCTTCGAGGCGCTGTTTCTTCGAGCCTGATGGAGAGACGCCAGGAGGTCCACATAGACGCTATGCGCCCACGAGAGGACTTTCTCCTTGAACTCCGCGTTTTCTGCACGGGAGTTGATCCCCGGAGCTGGGTTCTGGAAGTTGTGGCCAGGTTGAGGTCCAGACCAGCCCAGAGCCTCGTTGCCAGAATGGGGGGGCGCGAGACCGGACCCCGCTTGGGGCGTGCGTGCAACGTGATATGGTAATGCGTTTTGGTCGTGATGGAGGGTATCGAGAGTACTCTGCTGGGAGTGACGAGGGGGGAAATTACTGTGCAAAACAGGTTCCGGATTGACAACCCCCGACGGAGTTTGATTCCAAGAGAGGCCAGAAGTGGGGAGATTAGGGTTAGGAACAGAAGCCTGACCGAACGAGGGCTGTCGTACATCGTAAAAGGGAGGAGGAAGATTCTGGCCGGCCTGGTTTGCGAACGGTGATGCTGGGTAGAAGCGTGAGTCGCGGAAGGCCGCCGGGCGATATGGTATGTACGCTCCGTCCGGCCAATATGGACCATATGGAGCGGTTCCAGCGGGCGCGGTCGGACCAACACCCTGCTGCAGGGTCGCGGGCAGGACCGTCGGGACGGACGGGCCATGTTGCAAATAATACCGCTGAGACGGCTGCATCGGCAAGGTCTGGTTCAACACCGAGTCGATCCCGGGAGTGTAATTCAAGGCGCGAACCCAACTCGGCCCGTTGTTACCTCCCTGGAGTGAGTCGCCGGGCAATCCATTGTTCCCGCTCGAGTCGTGCTTGTTGTATGTCGGTGGAAAGTTCAGACTCTGGGAGGTCGAAGACTGATCAACGACGGGCTGCTGCCAAGTATCCAACGGCAGACCGGTCTGCGGCGACAGGGTCTGGCCAGCCTCGAGGGAGGAGACGAGGATATGCTTCGAGGCGGGCGGCTGAACCGCTCTGTCACCGGGAGTCCCGTCGTAGCCAGCCGCGAGCGTCCCATTTGGCGTTTTCCTCCTCAGAGCATGCTCTCCTGTGTTCGTCGGCCTGGGCTGGTTGGAGTTGACCACGCTGTGAGCGTCAAGTCGCTGAACCGGATGGGGGTACTGCAATCGTGTTCGAGGGACGTTCTGGTATGCGGTTTTGTTAGGATCATTGTTGCGAAGGAGCGCAGCTTGCCAGGCTGCGTCACCACCCACACCGTAGGGCGAGTTTGTGGTATTGTAGGTTAGTTGGTGATCAAGGTGACGATGTGGGTGGAATTGTGGCGGGTGAGCAACTGTTGGCAACATCCTGAAAATCTCGTGCCTTGTGACCCTCCACCACCGTCCCCGGGGACAGCAGACAAGGCCAGGTTCAGACAGGCCACAACCAGTTAAAAGGTCGAAGACAGGTTCAAGGAAGTCAACACACGCGAGAAGAGGTGGCTATTGATGGAACTGTTCATCGACAAGCAACCCTCTTGAAGCGCTTTCGGCACCTCATCATGGCACGGGAGCGGCTCACCAGATGCGCAGACCACGCCGCAGCTGCTGACAATCACCTGTTCATCATGTAGTCGTGCTGGGGGTCCTGGGATCCGTTCGTGCCACAGGCGGCGCTTCGAAGGAGCCGGATGGCTTCCAGAAGGCGAGGAGCGGTGTTCGATGGCCTGGGGAAGCGGGTATGCAAGGGAGAAGAGAAAGGGATGGAGAGTCACCGACCCGGGTTAGCTTTTTCACAGCGCACACCGATGCAGGTGCCCGGGGGAGGAGCACGGCCGGCGGGATGATAGAGAAAGAAAGAGGGAGGAGGGAGAAAGCGGTAAGCAGCTAACGACGGGCGCGCCGGTCGACGGAATCTGCAAGGTCAGCGGGGATCGCGAGCAGGCACCTGCGGTGAGAGAGAGAGAGAGAGAGCGACGACTTGGGATTCGATGTCGAGGAGGGATTCGACGTGCAGCAGGAGGGACCGTTTTGGGAGTTTCAGGTGGGCGTGGGCGGAGTGGAGAGGGCAGGGGACGCCGGGAAGGAAGCGGGCGGTGTTAAGGACCACGGCGCGGCGGCTACGGCAGCGAGAGGAGAGGAATGAGTCGACTGACAGGCTGACGGCGGCGACGCAGGAGAGAAATGTCCAGCAAGCCACCCCACAAACGACAGAATCGCAGGGAATAAAAAGCTCCAGATCGCATGCCCCGAGCGGACGGCCCAGCGATGGAGCTCCAAAAAGAAGCAGCAGGACGGACAGGCTGTGGGCGGCGTGGTGGGACCTGCGCGAGGGCCTGGACGGTTAGACGCCAGCCCTGAGTCGTGTGGCTTGCCCCGGCCCAGCGAGCCCTATGGTTGTTCCGGAGCATCTTACGGGGAGGAGGCGATGACACGCAGCGAGGGACGTTGCCGCAGCCCGTGAGGCGGCCGCTGGCCGGGCATCGCACGTTCCTCCGTCTCTCTCTCTCTCTCTCTCTCTCTCTTGCCTTCTTCCTCCTGCTCGAGCAGCAGCGGCAGGGGCAGCGAGGCAAGCAATACCGGCAACGGCATGGCATCTGCCGCGTCGCGATCTCCCATGGCTCGATGGGCGAGGCTGACCCAGCGACCGGGGCTGAGCCGCCCGGGCATCTACGTAGAGCGCCGCCAGTGGACACGGCGCCGCGGTGGCGCCGGCAGCCGTGCAGACGCGGAAGACGATCTGGCACCTTCGGTGGGCGCTCGCAGCCCCTGGCGCCCTTCTGCACGCCTTCGCATGCAGGGAGGCCGCCCGCCGCCACGCGCCATTGGTCCCGTCGCCCTGCGCCCCGCCCGCCGGCGGTGGAAACGGTCCACCAAGGCCCCAACGTCGCCCAGCCTGAACCGCCCGCCGGTGGGCCCCAGCTAAAGTCCTCGCGCCGCCGCATCTCCAAGGGTTTCAGCAGGATCGTCGATGTCATGCCCCGTCCGCTCGATGATCGCCATCAAAAACACCCATCATCAAGCACCGCTCTTCCATCCACGACGGCATGCTCCCTGTAGCATGACCCAAGTCGCAGTCAATCGTAGGAAACAGACATGCTCCCCAAAACTCAGATGGCTTTCCCTGGTTTAAGACCAGCGTTGCACAAGGTGACCAGACAGCCAAAAAAGGGATGCAGATCCAGGGCTGCCTGCAGATCACGGGCGCCGCCCTCTACCAGGCTCTTTGTTCCTCTGTTCGAATCCGGCCCTCTACTTATTATTATATCAAAAGCAGGCTTACCCAGAACCATCCTGCCTGACCGTTGCGTGCGTGGTTCCCGGTTGGGATCTCAAGCCCGAAGAAAAAAAAAAGCGAAAAAAAACTCCATCCTCACCGTCCTTCACCGTTGGACGATTCGACGAATTTCTTTTTTTTCTGCCTGCCCGCTCCGTGTGAAGAGGGACGAGCTTCCCACGGCCCACACCGCGTGGCACGTAAGTTGAAGTTATCCGGATCGCTCCTCCATAAGCGGCTCAACGGGGCAGTGATCGGCCCTGCTAACTGATGTCCCGTACCCGCTGCGTGACCTCTTAAGGTTACCGCCAAAAGTCTGGGGCATGCAGCATCGTCATCGTCATCATCATATGGGGATCGAGACCATGCCATCCGTCAGGTTTTATCTTGCTCGTTGATGGTCACGCTGACAGTCGCGCGGAGAGCTATCTCGTACCCTAATGGCATACGGAGTTCCGTTTCCGTTCATCTCCGGGATACCCTCTTAGGAAGCAAAGATATACACCACCTTAGTAATGTATGCAGGACCTGCGTAGACACCTCTTGTGTATGTCCTCAACGTACGTATCTGTAGGTATATTCCGGCACAACTTCCGGCCGTCTCGACTGAAACTGAAACCTGCAGCGGCGGTGATACGATCAGGGACATTTTACTCGAACGGGTTTGTCCCAACTGTTCAACATATGACATCAAGATCCCAGCCCGGCCACGTATGTGAGATATTCAGTCTCTCTCTCTATCCAATCTCCACGGTTGCATCTTCTCAGAGAGCAGGTCATCGTTGCCCGGCATGGATGATCTTCCTTGATCAAAGGTTCAAGGTCCCTGGAATCTAATCCCATCACCCCCGTTTCCTCCCCCACCTACGCACCTCCATCCCTCCCTCCATCAACATAGATATCCCAGACCCATGATGCGTCATACCGCGAGCGACCCTCGATTGGTTCTTGGTCCCGCTGATCCCCTGTCCTCCGACTTCCCGGATTCCCGGACATACATGCAGACCTACTACATACGTGGTACATGCATTACGTATATGTATAGGTGGGAAGGGAAGAAGAAGAGAGCGCACGTTTTCTTACTCGCCCTGAATGAAATTTAGTAGTCCAGGAGTCGTAGTCCAGTCACCTGCAGCTAGCTAGCTGGGCTGCACGACACAACGCCCCCGTCCTCTCTCTTGTCAGTATGTCAGCTCAGGCCTGAGCTCCGTCACTCGTGAGAGTCGTAAGCCCATTTGTGACACCCTAGGCAAGCCAGCCCACAGAGAGAGGGCCCGAGGGCACGAGTCCACTGCATGGCGTGCGTGCGCGCGATTCGATTCCTGCACAGGGTGGATGTTAGTCTTTTTGAATAGTTCTTGGACTGGATGCCTTAAAAGGGATGGATATCTGAATAAATTTCCTTCATGCTCGATCCTTAATAGAGTCACAATAAGGATAAGAAGAATAAGCTTACTTATCCAGCAATATGAAGAGAAAAAATGCCCGGAATATCAAATCGCCTACATGTGCAAGAAAAAGAAAAGTACAAAAGATTCATCTAATCTAATCTCCTCCCCTCCCTTCTCCTTCCTTCGCATTCCCCTTCCCTTCTTCCTCATTAGAGATCCATCCTCTCCTCTCCTCCCCCATCATATCCTATCCAAACCGACTGAAAAAGAAAAAGGAAGGTATACCATCTACAATCCCCTGTCCCACGCATGTCCCGTCACTGACACTGACACTGACAATGCACACCGCAGCCAAGCCAACATACAATCCATATCCCCGAAAAGCCGCCGCCGCGGCGCCGCGGTGTGATGTAACCTTGCCGTTCCGGCGGCCCTAGGTGCCCTGCAGCTGCTAGCTAGTACTAACTATATACACTACTACGTACGGTCCTCGCCGTTAGCAAGCGCCCAGGTCGTCGTGTCCCCCAAGAAAAAAAAAACCGAAAATCCACAAAGACAAAGACTGTGACCAGTGGAGTATAGTGTAGAACAGAGTATGTGCTTATGTGTTCTTTAATGTATTCATAAAGCCATGCGGCGGTATGTGTGGTGGTGGGTGGGATAAGATACACGATACCCATGAGACATGAGATCTATTAGAAATTTTCAAGGCCAACAAAAACGAGAGAAAAAAAGATTTTTTGTGCATGGCAGTATGCAGCATGATGACATTCATTTGCGGACAGACAGACACAGACACGACACCGAAAAGCTGCCCGACTGACTAACTGACCGATGGACCGACCGACTGCCGGAGGTGTCCGTCCGGCTCTCTGGGCTGTGAGAACATTGTCTCTGCAAATACAAGTATACCCAACCCTGGATTTAGGCACCTGGGCAGATTAGGTAGACAGATAGGGTACATACTCTACTGGAGGCAGTTACCCTCCAAGTTACCCTCCAATTGGTTATGTAAGGGAGGTTATTAATTGGTAAATCTCCCAGATGTAGCAGTCTCTACCTGATCCAATAATGAAGGGTTGGTCCGGGGTCGGGTATATTATTACATCCATAGATAGAGAGAATCTGAGAAAGAATAGTGCAGATGACGGACAACCTCAACGAAGGCGATCGTGGTTATGTATATTATCAGGGACTCAGCAGTCCGGAAGTGTGATGTTGTATTGTTGCATATATATATATATAAAGTGCATCCCGTATGGTTGGGATATAATTTTTGTCCTGATCGATATAATATATTCTAACGGCAGCAACCAACCATTCAATTCGAAGGACTACATTGGCTAGCCTTTTTTAAAGGACCTGCAGCACCTGACATTTCTGGCCAAAACACCAAACAGACTCCAATTCAGGCATAATCAAGAATGCAGAGAACGGCACACCCAACCGTCGTTTCAAGGTCTGTCTGCCCGATACTACTGCGGGCCGTTGAGAACTGGGTCATGGGTGGGGCTGCCCCCGTCCCTCGATGCAGAAAATTCTGCCGTGGCTTGAGTGCTATATTAGTCTACTTAGTAGTAGTTAGTGGTAGGTCTTGGAAGTATTCACGAGAGCTAGACTGCAGGCTGCAGCTCATAGAGGGGGCCAAGTATGTCGGATGCTTTGAAGTTCTTACAGGTACCTAATACGGCTACGACCACGCTAATGGGAAGGATAGGAAGATTAGAGTTGGACAAAATGATGATCAAAAAGAGAAAAAATTTCGGGGTTTATATTCATGGATCGGTCTATGCACTTAATCGATGTCGGTTGACAGAGCGCCTACGGACAACGCCAGATCTCAGTATCCAAGAAGATACTGGAGAAGGGATGTCGACCCCGATGATGGACCTCTGTATCCACGCAAGGAAAAGCATGAAGACAAAGTGCCTTTCCTCTAGGATACCGCGGTGAGTAGTGGGTCTGGGTTTGATCTTCTTTGCACAAAATAAGCCTATACCACGAAGGATCATAGCCAATCGCGCCTTGGAAGGCGGGAAAGGCCGGTACGGGCCAGAGTGTCGCAAAGGTCGGGAGTGTGTTTCACATCCGGGCTTTGGAGAGCCTGGAAACTGGTTTCTGGTCCCTGAGCCCGTGTAATTCGGTTCGCTATGGGACAGCGGACGAACTTTAGGAAGGGCGGGAATATTGAAGAGTCGAAAAATAGAAATGATCCAAACCATCACGGGGTATGAGCAAGCAAACATTACACGGAACTGAAGTAAAGGTCGTGGTCTCATGAAAGCTTTTTTTTTTTTTTTTGACACTGTCATATCCTCGTGTCTAGCACAGCAAAACAATTCAACTGCGTGCCGTCAAACAAGTAAAATGACCGCCTGCATTCGGCAGAACAATTTACTCGGAAGGAACTGCGGGGTTGTTAGATTTGAGACAGATCAGAAAGGGGCTTAGTGTTGACATACTGTCAATTTCTCCAGCCTTGATGTCATCGCTGACCTCCTTGGGGCTGCGTCCATCGACCTGGCAGCCAACGGAGAAGGCGGTACCCAAGATCTCCAGGACAGTTCCCTTCAGCTCCTTGGCCAAGCTCCGCGGGCGCATGGTGCGGGCGATCTCAATGATGTCATCCAGAGGGATCGACTTGTTGTGCTTGATGTTCTTCTCCTTCTTCCTGTCACGTGGAGGCTCCTTCAGGGCCTTGATGACGAGGGAAGAGGCCGAAGGGACAACCGAGATTTGAGCTTGACGGTTCTGGATGGTGAGCTTGACGGTCACACGGAGACCTTTCTGTACGCGAGCAAAAGGGTGGCGTTAGCTGGAGGGTTCTTCAACGAGCGTGTCGATAATTTCCAAGCGCTTACCCAGTCGCCGGTGGCCTTGGCGATATCTTCACCGATCTTCTTGGGAGACAGACCGAGAGGACCGACCTTAGGGGCCAGAGCGGACTGGGCTCCGACCTCACCACCGGTCACCCTCAGGTGGCTGTAAGGAATATTGTCAGCATCGCATTCATCCAAAGCGAATCCGCGCGCAGGCAGTTCAATGCACACTTACATGATCTTCACCTCATTGGGGTCGAACTTTGGAGCTACCCAAGAGGGGATATGTTAGCCGCCAGGGTGATGCCGTCCAAGGAGATGATACTTACGCATGGCGGTGGATGCGAAAGGTCGTCAATCGTCCTTGGAGATCTGTTGAGGTGGTTGTCGAAGAGAAGAAAAGCGTGCCCCGGAATTGCGAAAAGTTTAGTAGTAGGTGGGCGGCCGCTAAGGTTAAGCGAGTTTTGGAAATGGGTTAGGGTTTCAACCCCATATAATCACGTGACTACAGACAGGCAGGATCCCACTCCATCGGATTCCCAACATGAGTAGAGTAGGTAGGAAATTTCAAATGGTATCAATCATTCAATCTAATATATTGCTAGTATGAGAAACGAGAAGCTTACGCTAAAGATACACACGACTAGAATATTGGACGTCAAGACGCCCTTCTCTTGAGATTACCGCCATTACCTCGTCAAACTTAGTTGGTACCAGACACGGCAAGCCTGGATTGGAATGTTAGCAAAAGGATTCGAACGATGAGCCGGAAGACGGGGTCTACTCACTTCATCAAGTGTTCCATAAAGGTCTGCAGCGAAACATCGTCCGTAAAGATGGTCTGCGAAGACACGCCGTACCCTCCGGTTGAGTGAGTAGTGGATGGGTTGAGCTTCGAGAGCAGGAAACGCGCCTGGGAGCCGCCAGCATCGCATACAATGAAACGTGGAAGTGGGAAACGATCGGCAATGAGTTCCTGTGCCCATGTCAGCCAAATCGCATTGATCTAAAGGGTAAAGTTGACATACCCTGGCATCTTCCTTTGGTTGCTCGAGGATAGCCTTGAAGTTTTCGTAGCCTTCCTGATCCTGGTATCCGGCTTTTCTCCATTCTGCAATAGTCTCTCCGTGGAAAATGAGGATATGGAAAAACGTGTCCAGAAGGAGGATGTGAGTCGGCTGGATCGAGGCAGAATCCAGAAGGACTGGCTGGCTTCCTTCATGCTCAAGAGAATAGGAGTCAAGAGTAGGCTGTATCATGATGAGAGAATCCCCAACGTCTTCATGGTTAAGGACGTGTCGGTAGAACGCCGTCTCATCGGGCGAATTGTTGAAGACTTGCAAAAACTGGCTTCGTCGAAGATGGAACATGAACTGCGGGTACAGTGTGAAGTTCTTCTCCAGGCGGAACGACGTTGGGTCGTCCTTCCGGTAGTCTGCAAAGCGAGAGCAAAGCCTGATGAGCATTCGATCAACCCATCTGAGCACATCAGGACCGTCATCCACTTCGGCCTTGAATACTGCGATTCGCGCCATTAGAACAGCGGCAGTTTCCTGGTCAAAGGACTGCGCAATTGCTGGATCACCAGCCGGGCCACTAAGGTTTCGTGCGATGGTCGTAACTCTGAGATGATACTGTCCTGAAGAGTGTTGGTAGTATGTTAAGAACTGCATCAATGCCCTCTGAGGACCCTGTTGCATCTGTGCAGGGCCGCCCTGGTTCGCGATTTCGAAATATATAGCGTAGCTCGAGGAGGGATCAATTCCGCACATCTTCCAGGCGCAGGTGTTGCCGATACCACACTCCGTCTCGCCGACGGAACTTGACTTCTTGTTCAGGGACACCGCGTGGCCAATTAGACCCGTAACCTTGAGTTCCTTGGTGGTAAGGACCTCGAGAGAGGCGTTGAATCCCATCAAAAGGTTGTCATTTTGGTCCTTGTCGAAGAGCCTGACGAAGGACTGCTTGAATTGGGACGACGTGAAGCTGTCTGTAAGGACCATATGGCCTCCGGTGAAGTTTGCCAGGTTCTTCATCTCCAGGAGACCAACTTGGTCAAGGCAGCCAGCAAAGATGTCGACCACGTGTCCATTGTGGGAAGCTCGTTTGGCAAGGCCGTCGTAGAACTAGCATTGTCAGTTACTATACCACATTAACAGCTAATGAAAAAGCTCACCTTGACAGCCTTCTTATAGTACTTGATGTTATCCCGGTCAATATCATGGTGGGATCGGATGGGTTCCTTCAATTCCGGTCCGACAACAAGACCTGGACCCTCAGTTGCAGGTCCACTGACGAAGAGCATAATGCGTCCACCAGCGTTCTGGAAAGACGTCTCGAGTAACCCAACGGCAACGCTGAGAGCAACACCTGTACACCTCAAAGGTCGCTTGTCATTCGCGACAGGCCACGGGTCGCGCTGCAGCTGCTCAAGCACGTTGGTGATCTGGAATTCAGCTTGCTGGACAGGAAGAAGGAATCGCGATGCCGGAAGGTGTGGACGGGTAGGCTGCTGCTGGGGCATATTCTGGCGCAGGCCGGGAGCGAGAAGACCAAGCATCTCCTGAACCTGCTTCGCAGTATACTCTTTGTTTCCTCTGAACACATATGATTTAGCGCACTCCGTATAGCCGAGTTCGTGGACTTGTGCCTAGGACGTCGTCAGCGCGCTGCCTCGAGAGCAACAAAGCTGGAACCCAATAATGCGTACCATCGTGCCGTATGTGATCAATCCGACCAGCGCAGTTGGCGGGAGCAGAGACAAGCTCATAATCAGAGACTCCTTCAAGGCCTTGAGGCTGTCCTCCTCCTGGCAAGTGTCCACAACAAATAGGAAGATTGGGGGCGCGGGAGCAGGACGCGCCAGTTGGTATTCGATTGTTGTGCTCTGAGGATGAAGCTCAGGAGGTATCGCATTTTCCGTGATATCCTTGTAGTGAGGGGGAAGCGGATTCCGCATAAGACAAAATGGGCATATCCAGATTCGAGCCCGGACATCGACGTTGCTACAGAACGTCAGCCAAGTTTCGGACCTCCATCATAAGATACACGCGACAGACATACGCGTAAGGATTGAGAACCGCCTTGCAAGGCGCCTTGCAGGTCACAGGCTCATACTGAAGCAAAGGAGAGTCTGGTTTCTCCTTCAGCGGAGTGTAGACGGCTCCGATGGGGACAACCAGACGGGATGCTTCCTGCGCAACGTTTAGCAGATGATGCGCATGAAAGGGATGGATATCCAGACCATGCGAGAGCTGGGGAATGTGTTCCAGCTTAATCTGATGCCATCGCGATCCTCTATATCGCTCCATTGGTCTTTCAACGCGTCGTAGTCCATCTTGTCGGATGTTGGTAGCAAGATGCCGGATCGGAGTGATATCGACGAGAATATGAAACGAAGTAGCGGGACCTGGACAACTCTTTAACTTCAGCAAGTGGGTTAATGCACTCTGGCCCCAGGCATAATCGTCACTCGAGACAGGCAACCCGTAGCTGTCGTCGAGAGAGCTGGACGTGGACCAGAAGGGGGGCTCTGTTGTGTGAACCTGGCATCTGGCATGAAGCCAGGTTGCAGCATCTCTGGTCGCTACAGCCACCCGCACCTGGCGGCGCTAGCGCCGCCGCAGCGCTTAAATCTCGACCATCACCTCTCCACCATTTTCTTTTCTTTTTCCTTTTCCTTCCCATCTACATTTCTACAACTATCGCCGACATAGATAACCACCCAATTCACATTACTGCTGGCAGCTTCTGTCATTATCAGTGGCGTAGCTGTTTTCGCGTCGCGCGTAGAACAACTTTACCCATGGCTGGGCACCTGGCTTTGAAAGGTCGTTCTGACTCTTCATGATGAACTGGGAATCAGCAGAGGTTACAAGCATTTTAAGATAATGTCCAAATGTTTCGAGGATTATCTTCCGGACCAAGTTATGAACTTCATTAAAGTCGCCATGTAATCGCAAGGTATTACCATTCTATTTGGTTTGTAGCGACAGCCGCGACATCCTGCAAAATTTTTCATTCATTCCTTCCCACAAGCCAAAACTCCAAACGCCCGACACAAGTGCTGGTCACAGGAAAACAGCATGGAATAGCAGCATGGAATATGATTACCATAATGTCGTGAACGAAGTCACAAGCGCTGTTCTACGCTTCGCCCTTCTTGGGCTTCTGATGATGCTTCAGAAGATAGCTGCGCTTGAAGTAGGTGTTCGGGTGGACAATTGTGTCAAGATCGGTTTGGCTCCATGTCCCTTCCTCCTTCACCCTCTTGATTTCTGTTTTGTGCGTCCATTCGAATACTCGGTTGCAAGCGATGTGATATCGAGACTTCTCTACGTCCTCACGGACGCCACGTAGCACATCGTCATCATGGACTCCGACGGACTGGAGAAGTCCTATGAGGTTGTCAACTGAAAAGTGACGATATGGACAGCCGTGAGTCTGGCCAACACTGGGGCCAGTGTCGTTGAGAATTTTCTGGCAGGAGAAAGGCGGATATCCTCGACCTCTACGGTTGGCGTCACCACCAACGTCACCGTAGGCATGGCGGATATTGTACTTGTATCTCGAGTTGAACTCGTCATCGGTGAAACCTCTGAAGGCCTGACGCCAGAAGACGATACAGTCTTCGAGGGATAACCCGATACCCTTCAAGAATAGGGTGTATTGCAGGCGACCGAAATGCTTCAAATGGCCGTTCTTGCGCAACGTCATGTGCAAACTCCGCATACAGAGCGGGAAGTGCTGTGAAAGGCGGTCGATGGAAGCCGCAGTAATCGGAGCTCCGTCGACAACGCCTTCACCCTCTGAATATACCGACTCGGCACTGCCGAAGTTCTTCGAAAGATGGTTCAGGATCGGAGTGAGACGATCGTCCTCATCTAAACGCGGTAGGGCTCGACTCGTAAGCTAAAATAGTGTCAGCAATACGTTGTGAGCAGTCGTCATGACACTGAGTACCTCGAGCGCTCGTTCCAATCGAGCGGTAAATTCTGCGATGATCATGCTCAGCTGCTCTCTCCCGGGAACATAAGCTTTGCCTTTTCTCACATAGACCGCTCGTCGCTCGACCAGTTCCGGGACTCTTTCCCAGTCAACCTTGAACCAGCTCTCGTCGTCGACTCGACGTAAGCCTGGGGTGGCATTCACGAGATGCTCTGCTAGCTCACGCTTCTCGTCGTCGCCGACCACCTCCCAGTCGAGATTTAGACTCTCAATGAAAGCGCGCCTCTCCTTGGAGTCATCCTGCTGGAAGCGGAATTTGAAGAGCATGGTCTCTGCTCGCACAAATCGCCGTCGAAGGTCCTCGGTAGCCGCAAAGGCCAGACGTAGAATGAAGTGGGAGTAGTGGTCTTTCTGCCGTTCATTTTTCAATCGCTGATCCGCAGCTCCGGACGGAGAGGATGTATTGGAGGACAGAGGAAGGTATTTCTGTAGGAGCGGATTAAGATGCGCAGCGGTCTCTGCAGCGGTCTTGTTGCGGTATGAACAGGCCTCGATCTCTGCGAGAACTATCTGGCTGTCAGCGGGGGACGTCACGAAGGAATCCGGGACGCGTACTTTTCAATCTGTCGATGGCCCATTGTTCAAACTGCTCGAGAGTGATCTCAGCAGTGGGCGGGACCTCGTAGAAGTTCAAGCGGTGCGGGTAGTCCTGTTGCTTGTACGTCGGGGTTGCGAACTGCTTTTTTTTGTAGTCGAGGGTGGCCCTCCGTTTGGGGTCGATGCGATTGATATCTTGTCGAATCATCCTGGCGGTGAGATTAATTTGGGAATGGTTGTTGTATGGTTGTTGAAGACGGCGGTCTTCCGCTGTCGCGGTCACCACATGGTCCAACACACCATCGACCTCGACGCGACGCGCCCGCACGCGCGTCCAACATGGTATATCACGTGACACAGAGATTTTGTCTCACTCATGGTCTCGCTGCCTCGGAGTTGTAAGACCCGGGGAAGCTGGAACTCCGCATTGGAGTTTTGCCAGGAACCGGCCTTGGTTCTTACGTTGACTGTTTCGAGACAGCATGGCTTGCGTGTCTTCCAAACGGTGCAAGCTCGAGATTCGAAAGAAAGCTCAGAATCTCCACGTAAAGATTCTGAAGACTTCAGTTTGCCCTTCATCTTACTAGTATCATGGCTACTGTACCCCATACCCCGGTAGCTGGCAGGCAGGGGCAACGCGTTGCCGACATGAACCCCGGCCCGGCTTGCCTCGGATTCCCCTCACGCTCACAGCCTCACAGGCCACCCTGCACTCCAAGTGCCAGGCACCGAACGTGAGGAGCGCCGTTCTCACCGGCGACCAAACAAAGTACAGCGCGGGCGTGCCCCGACCCCACGCAGGCTTGGCCCTTCCCCAAACGCCGCGAGATCTCCTCATAGGCCCATCACGCGGCCGCCTGGATCGCCTCCATGCCTGCGAAAATCCTCCGCGCTTGCTCCGCACGCGGACCCGATGCCGCGGACGGTCAACGGCATATATTATATTAGTCAAGATGGTCTAGTTTCAATTAAACGTGCCTTGCCCTATATGTCGCCTTTTTCACGCGCGAGCTTTCTCTCCTCATCCTCTTCCCTTTCTCTTGTAAACTTTAAGCATATCTAGATACCCCCAATTTGGAGAATCGGATTTCGCACCAGAAAAGCATCGCGCAACTGTCTCTGGAAGGGGGTGAGAGATGTCCGCCGCGACGAAGCAGCTCAAGAAGGCCGCTCGTATCATTCTCATCGGCGCCCCCGGCGTAGGCAAAGGCACCCAGACGGAGAGATTGATCGCCAGATACCCGCAGCTGGCTGCGATCAGCTCGGGCGACCTCCTGCGAGAGAATGTCCGGAAGAGAACCCCGTTGGGTACGCAATTGCTCCCTTCATTTTTCCTTCCCGTCTCACATGTGTTGTGTAATAACCGTCATGTGTCTCCAGGCCTCAAAGCCGAGTCGGCCATGCAATCCGGCAACCTCGTCCCCGACTCGATGATAGTCGACCTCATCTCCTCCGAACTCACGTCACGGGGTTGGCTCGCGCCTGCTCCCGCGAGCGCCGGAAACGCCCCAACGCTGTCTCCCAATGCGTCCTTCATCCTCGACGGCTTCCCCCGAACGGCCGCTCAGGCCGCAAGCCTCGACAAGCTCATCCCCGTCAACCTCGTCGTCCACCTCCTCACTCCACCGTCGATCATTCTCTCCCGGATCGCGTCGCGCTGGGTGCACGAACCGTCGGGCAGGGTATACAACACCGAATTCAACCCACCCAAGGTTCCCGGGAGGGACGATGTGACCGGCGAGCCACTGACGCAGAGGAAGGATGATTCAGTCGACACGTGGAAGCAGCGGTTCAAGAAGTTCGAGGAGACCAGCAAGCCGCTGCTGGAGCACTACGAGCGCAAGGGCTGCCTGTTGCGTGTCGAGGGCAATTCGAGTGACGAGATTAGCCCGAAGCTATTTGAGGAGATCGAGCGGAGGTTTGCATAGAAGCGGAATGCCAATTACCATGTACGTTTATGTCCTTGTGATCCCTTCTCAGTCTTGTGCGGGTTCCTTCTCCATTGTCTTTTTACGTTTTGTTTCCTTGGCCATTGTCGATGTTTGTCTCATCCATACCCATGTTGTTGTGGATTCTATGTGTTATTTGACTGGAAACGGTTGGCGGGGGATCTTGGGGTTCTGTCACGACACTCAAATGGAGGATATCTGGATTTCTGGGAAGCGTATTCCCCTCAGACTATGCCGCTTGTATATAGCAGGACATGAGATACACGATGTAGATATGATACAAGATAAACGCTGCAAAAAATAGATATAATCCTTCGAACTTCGTGACTCGTAGCAGTGCTGGTTCTATTGTACAACCCAGGAAATGCAATGCATGCAGGGTATAACATTTCTTCCCTCGAGGCATGCAAAATGTACATACATAACAACCATTCATGCGACGTCACGGAGGAAAACCCGATTCAACCAACAGCAGTCGGATATTAGCGCTTTTCACTTCTTCCTCCCCGGTGAGGAATGGACCGGTGAAACGGGCGACGACGACACCGTAGTATGATCCTCTCCTAAACTGCGCAACGACACCCCCATCCGATTCTTGTACTGCCTCGGACTCTCCCAGTCCTTGCCCCCGTTGCGCTTGAAAGCCCTCCACATCCCCCTCCACTGTTCCTTGGCCCACCGCTCCGCCTCGCGGTACTGCCGCTCGCGCTCCTCGCCGCCAAACTCCGCGCCCATCTTGGCCTCGTAGACGGTCGCGAGCCCGCGCTTCAGCATCTCGTACGACACGTCCCGCCGGCGGAACGGGATCGGGAAGTCGAGGAAGCGCCGCACGTAGACGGTCGCCACGACGCGCTGGTACTGGTCCAGCCGGTGGACGTAGGCGCGCACGCGCCGGTTGAGCAGGTACGAGGTGAGCCAGGCGTGCGCCTTGTGGGCGTAGGGCTGCGCCGGGCGCCCAAAGTGCGAGAGCTCCGGGGCGTCGATGCCGGCGAGGCGGACGTGGATCTGATCAAATCATTTCATTATTTCAGTATATGATACTGATATCAAGCGGAGCTGCTTATTTAACAGAAAGAAAAGAAAAAAAAAGCACGTACAGTCCGATCCTTCAGCTCCTTCTTCGACGTCGGGACCTTCTTCCACGGCAGCCATCCCCACCCCGCCAGTCTCCCCCCGGGGGTATGGAACATGCGGAAATTATCGCCATCGCCGACGCTCGTCACGTATCCCAGGAGGCTCCTCCGGCGGAAGTACCCCGGCGCGATGTCCACCGCCTCGGGGAAGCGGCGCAAGAAGCGGCGGTGGACGTGCACGACGAACAGGATCCCGCTCGTCAGGAGAACGGTGGGGATGAGGTTTCGGGGCTCTGTGAACTGGGCCCAGTCGGTGGCATTGAGGATGGAGTTCCAGTCGGTGTATTTGCGTTTGTTGGGGAGTGCGGGGATAGTCGTAGTAGAGGAGGATGAGTAGTATGAGTCGGCGGCGGAGATTGATGCGCTGGTTGGAGTAGTGGTAGTGGTAGGGGGGGCAGGTTTCTTCTGGTTGTTCTTTTCCTCAGAAGAAGAATGGCCCGAGGTGCTATCGTCGCGATCCTCTTTTGACCCAGATGACCATGGCAGCCATCGCATGACGGCCCATGTCCCTTGTTCGGGTGGTTTGAGATCGACAGGGGGAATGTTTTGCTTGCAGCGGTGGGAAGCCTGGGTGGATTGTTATGGTCTTGGCGAGGCGAGGAGCGTGATCTCGCCTCTTGCTTCATTCTGTGTTTACATGTCAACGGTAGCGGCAACCAATTTTTTCCCTTTATTTTTAGATCCATTTACGTTCCTAACATCTACGGTTAAATAACAAAAAAAAAGAGAAAAGAATTTTATATTTACTGCTATAGTTCAATTCCTATGCGCTGTTTCAGAATGCTCTAGTCGTTGTCCATGGTATCTTTGAAACCAGCTGAAGACTCTATCTTTAGAGTCTGACGTCATCTCAAAGATGTTTGGAACCTTCCCAGAACAAATCTTTCTTCCCTGCAAAAGATCAGTGCTGTATGCTGTCTAAAGTATACCTTGAAACAAAACTCGAAATCTATAGCAGTGCCCGCGTGTGTGACAACAAAGACCCTCAAAGGACAGACAAGACAAGACAGAAAAGACGGAAAAGACAGGCAAGACATAATACAGAAACAAAGAATTATTGAACAGATAGGATAGCATAGAATAAAATTATCACTTCAGTGTAACCGGGAGGCTAGTTTTCGCCTTTTCAACTGCAGAACCAGCTGCCTTCCCTAACCTCGCTTTCTTGAGCTTCTGGAGATACGAGAAGAGGATGATGAAGAGGAATTCCACCCTGTTTATCATTAATACGTGTCTCAATTGCACGACCACGGTCAGATATAAACATACCTCTCCTTCGTCATCATTAGCAGACCCTGGACCAGAAGCCCCTTCACTATCTGCGGGCCGATGCCCTTGAAGAGGGAAAGAGGTCCCTCGTGCTCAACAATATAGCGCATGACCTCGATAAAGCTCTTGAAAGGTTTGCCCTGTCGACCTGGTGGCGGCAGGGACTGCAGGCCAACCTTGGCAACAATCAAGGGCTGAGTTGCAACGGTCGCCAAAGCCTTGGAAAGTGCGCCCAGCACTGTATGCTGTCAGGAGTGAACTGGATCAACGGATATCTGTCTAGGACTTACCAAATGCTTCCCATGGCTTAAGACTAGTCTTCCCAGGGAAGAGAATGTCCTTCAGTCTTTGATATGCGCCATATGTTATCGCCGGGTTAACAACGAGGACAAGGCTGGCCTTCAGACCTCTCCACAGGCCAGTCCAACCATCTTCGCTGTTGACAACCTCTCGGCCAGTCTCAATCAGGCCTTTTCTATCCTCCTTTCGCTGTGTCTGCTGCCTTGTGGTGATGACAGACACAGGGATGGTAAACACCTGTGCAGCAGCGCCAGCCACCGCTCCGAGAGTGAGCTCAATTGCGGTACTTGGAGGCTTGGGGACTCGGCTGGAGGCCATGTACAGAGTCCGCACCACAGAGTACCAGTAGAAGTAGGCGAAGTTCATCGAGGCCACACCTAGCAGAGAACCTCCGATACCGGCATACAGGCCTGCGATGCCCTCATTCTTCACAATCTTATTGATGGCATCTAGGGTCGACTTGTAGTGTTCTGTATCACCAGGCACATGGCCATTGGCAGTCTTGGAACTTTTCACCTGCACTTGAAGCTTTGTTTTGACGCTGATGGAGAGCAACAAAAGTCAGGACTCATTAATTGCCACTGGAATCTGAGCAAAGGGAGACGTACATGTCCAGTGGATATACAATTGCATTTGCCAGAACTGCACCGGTTGCGCCGGCCACAGCACTCTCCCAGGGGGAAAGGCGAACTGGCTTCGATTGACCAGTCATTGGGCCAGAGGATGTCAGGTCGCTTCTTTCACAGTTTTCTTTTTTAGAGAACTAGATCTTGAGAGTTCCGTCCAGAGTACCAGACTGCGGTGATATTCAGGGTGGGGCTTGCAGATGTAACGGCAACTGAGACGACAACGCCAGGCCTGTGACGGAGACAGAAAGCAATGCAGCTAGGAGGTAGACAACATGAAGATCCAAAGCAAGCTGCAGCTAAGCTGTGAAGCAGAAGACGACTTGCCGGCGCGCTCAGGAGGAGGGCCCGGAGCCCTCGGCGAACGATCAGCTCCTGGTGAAGTACTCCGGACGGCATGACGTGCAGAAATGAACCGAGGCAACGGCCTTGCCGACCGGCGGACCGCCAGCAGCTCCCCCGGCCGCCCGCGCCCGCGGTTCGCTCGTGGCTGGGCTCTGGAGCTTATCGCGGCGTCCTCCCCGCCTGCCGCAGGCTCAGTCACCTCCTCTCTCTTGCCTGCATCCCAGCTCCCTTTGCCCTCGGATCGGCCACCGGATATCGGCCGCCAGGGCAGGCGTGACGACCTCGGACGGTGCGCCGGATAGTTCTGGGCGTAGCACGGATGCATCGACCTCTGCCTGTCCAGTGCTCCGCAGTCCATTCATGTGCGACCGTTGCGGGTGCATCTCGGTGAGGGGTTCCGTCTGCTGATCGTCTGGTCGAGCATGTCCCGGCCGGCCGCCTCCGCGCAGCAGAAAGCCCTCGAGGCTCAGGCTCTGGTAGGGTCTCCCCGCGTTTAGTTAGCTTATCCGCGTGGAGTTCCATGGACTAACGAGAAACCAGAAAGCCGAACATGGCGTATCCACAGCCACCTCTCAGAGGCAGGCTCTCGAGGCCGCGATCGATGCTGCCGAGTGCTATATGAAGGCCCTGAAGCTAGCCAGCACCAAGGAGGACAAACACCATCTGGACCTGAAGTGCAAGGAATGGATCACCAGAGCAGAGCAGATCAAAAAGGCCAAAACATGGCAGCCAGCGGCACGTGCCGACGCCAGACGTAGATCCAGACTGACCGAACCCGTGTCCACCCGGAAACTGTCAACTCGAGAGGAGATCATTCTTCTCGAGGGTGCCAAGCTGAACGGATTCATATTCCCACCATGGACAACCCCTCCCGATCCGGAGGAGTTCGAGCTAGACCACAGGGAAGGGCCGTTTGTGTATGTACAGATCTTAAAATCTCCCTCACCATAGCCCCATGCTGATATGACTCCCACAGGGATAAACCTGAGCTCAGTCTCTCGCCTCTCCAGCAGGATATCTTTGATGGTTGGAAGCGACCTCACGAGCTTCTAACCAAGACGAGCACCAATGATGGAAAGGACGTGGCTGGCCCAGTGATGTCTGGGTCGGGAAATATTGACCTTGTACAGGACGTGACAACGGATTGCTCTGTTGTGGCCAGTCTTTGCGCTGTGACTTCACGAGCGGAGCGCGGTCATCCCAAGGTATGGATTCAATCACTTTTCCCATGAGTACAGATCTATCTGACACATAGAGTAGCTGTCTTCCTCGCTCATCTATCCCTATGACCATGAAGGCCTCAACCCAAAGCTGTCACCCTCTGGAAAATACATTTTTCGTTTCCACTTCAATGGATGTTATCGGAAGGTAGTGATTGATGATCGTTTGCCGTCATCGAAGACATCCCGGTCTCTCCATGTAGTCGACAGAAATAATCCAAACCTGTTGTGGCCCGCTCTGGTGGAGAAAGCATACCTCAAAGTTCGTGGGGGGTATGATTTTCCTGGAAGCAACTCTGGTACAGATCTCTGGGTCTTGAGCGGTTGGATTCCTGAGCAGATCTTTCTACACCATGAGGATGTGACCTCAGATCAACTGTGGAGACGACTTATCAAGGCCTTCCACTACGGCGACGTTTTGTTGACCGTGGGCACAGGTAAATTAACAGAACGTGAACAGAAAGCTCTAGGTCTGATAAGTGAGCATGATTACGCCATTCTTGATATGAAAGAGTCGGAAGGGCGTCGTCAGATGCTCATCAAGAATCCTTGGGCTGCAGCAGAAGCATCGAGTGCTGGGAAGGACAACATAAACCTTTCATCTGAGTCGCCTCATTACAATCCTCTCTCACCCGGAACATTCTGGATGGACTGCGACAAAGTGTTCCAGAATTTCGAGAATCTCTATCTGAACTGGAATCCCTGTCTATTCAGCTACCGCGAGGATATACATTTTACTTGGGACCTCTCTATCGGACGTGGAATTCCAGGTTGCTTTGCAACGAACCCGCAATTTGCAGTCTCTACCCAGGCTGGCGGTGGTTCTGTCTGGCTCCTCCTTACCAAGCACTTCAGGTCGAATAATCAACAGGCTCGTCAATCTCAATCATTGCTTGATGTGTCGTCAGAGAAGGAGGAACCGGAGTTCATCAGCATATACGTCTTCAAGAAAGACGGGCAAAGGGTCTGCCTCAGCGACGGGGCGATCCACCGAGGACCATATGTGGACTCCCCCAACACACTCATGAGGCTCGAGATGCCCCCGAATACAACTTATACGGTGGTTGCTGCAGAGCAGTCACTTCCCCCGTTGAGCCAAAACTTCACATTATCCGTATTCTCCACATGTCCTGTGAAGCTGGCTCGCGCCCAAGACAGATACTCCCATGTGGCCAAACTCCATGCAGCTTGGACTTCTAAGACGGCAGGTGGCAATGCAGAATCGGCCAGATATCCATCAAACCCGCAGTTTAGTCTACGACTCTCTGAGACGGCTGACGTTTCCATCCTGCTGGAAACACCCGAACCTGATCTGGCAATACATGTCAAGCTCTTTTGGTCAAATGGCAAGCGAGTTGCGACCGTACGGAAGCGTGACATCATCACAGACAGTGGAGACTATCGTCGGGGGTGTGCAGTAGCAGAAACGAATAGTCTAGGGAAAGGTCTGTACACCATAGTGTGTTCGACCTTCGCCCCAGATCAGCTTGGCAACTTCACCCTTTGGGTTTCTACAACAAGCCAGTGTGAAGTGAAGCCTCTCCCCGCTGAAGCCGCTGGAAGACGGGCAGTTATCTCGGATATTGGGATCTTCCCCCCGGGGACCGATAGAATCCTGGCTTCCTTAAGAGTACCCAGACTTACGCGAGTGAAGCTTATTGCAAGGAGTAGAAACTCCATGATAGGTAACCGCGCCGTTGCCCCTTCGCCAATGCTGATGACTGTTGAGCTCGGTCAAGGTCCATACAAGGAAATTTTGGCAACATCAGAGGACGGGGATTACAGTGATGCTGCGTCTGGGATACGTATTGAAGATGTCGATTTACAACCTGAACTTGAGCGGAGAGGTGGCGTCTGGATTGTAATAGAACGAATCGGTGGTCCTGGTGGACAGGTGGAAGACCACATTGAAGTGGAAGCTCTTTCTGAAGAGCGTGTAGAAATAGGAGAGTGGATGCCCGCAGATTTGTGATTGGGTGAGACAGATGTGCTCCTAATAGATGGCGACACCCAGCTACTGTAATCAGGGCATGATATGGGTTCAAACAAGGCGTTCAGGTTTTCGTATAATATTCAAATCCCTTATTTTACAAGAGTATCAGAGTAATAGATGAGCAATGAATGATGAACTCTCAGTGATTCCTTGATAATATTTTGATTCCCGCCATTATTATTCTCAGGTGTGCTCTGTCGCGCAGCGGGAGTTCCTGAAAAGATCCCAGAGCTGCGGGTCGGATGTGCTTCACAAGCTCGAGAGGCCCGCGTGCACGGACACCGCAAAGCTCCAACGTCATCCCGCCTTGAGCGATCTCCCCGCACTGTGAAGGCAACTCCAGCTCTTTCTTCCTAAGAGCTCCAGAATACATCGACTTCATGGCGGCTAACATTCCGGCCAAGTTGAAGCCCGCAGACATTGGGCGCTTTGCCCTCAGGGCTGCCCAGGTCGAGCGGGCGAAACCCGTTATCGCCTATTGGTGTAAGTTGCCTTAACTCGGCCGTTCTCGAGAATTGTGAAAGGAATCTGTGCTGATAACTTGCTTTCTTTTTGCGACAGGTAACTACTGGGTCGTTAACAAAATTATCGAAAAAGGTCTCCATACATCTGACGAAGAGTGCTTACAGTACACGACCAAAATTATGGACAAACTCGAGCAGGTACGCCACCTACGAAGAACGAGCATGTGACGCTGGCCCTTTGCGAAAGCTAATGCTTCATACTCGAAGTTCAAAAGCGAAAATAACGACAATGATGCTGTTACGGATAATGTTGCTGCCCAGGCATATGTTGAACAGTTTGGCTTGGAGGTTTTCAATCGTGCAGACAACGCCGTGAGGGCTAACAAAGCCAGTAGGCACGTCTATGTCCCAACCGGGACTTTCTGACGGGAAGCTAATAATTGAAACTCAGGCAAACTGCAGATACCTTTCAAGCAGCCGCCACGTTTCTTGAACTTTGTCAAATATGGGGCCCGCTCGATCCAGAAATTGCCGCCAAAATCAAGTATGCGAAATACCACGCGGTGCGAATTGCAAAGGCTATCAAGGCTGGGGAGGATCCAAATCTGTCAAACCCAGTTCACGAAGGGGAAGGGCAGATTGAGGAGCTGAAGCCGTTGGATCCCAATGATCCAGATGTGAAGGCACTCCAAGGCGCGGATGCGCCGCGGGTGACGAAACCGCGCCAGCCATCGGTTGAGGAGGTTCCGGATGAGTCTGAACACATGGAACACCAGCTAGCACAGCGATCGAATCTAAATGAATCTATCCACCCATCCAGATCGTCGTCGATTCCTCCTCAGCGAACGCCTGCTGAAGCGAACGCTCCAGTCGGGGGTATGGGTGCGGCATCGGCCACCCCAGATCTTCCCTCAGCACCTGCAGATCTTGCTCCTTCAGCTTTAGTTCCGGATCTTCCAGATACCCCAGCGAATTCACATATTGGCGCAGCACCCCCCTCGGCTGCTACCGACACCTTTCAATCATTTCCTCCGCCGGCACCAAACAAAGCACCTAGTGCACCCGATCTTCCACCCTCTCCTAGCACATTCTATGGAAGACCTCCCTCTGGAGCGCAGCCTTCAGCTCCTGCAGCACCGCCTTCATGGGCGACACTTGGGCCATCTAGTGCCACCTCCCACCATGCACCTGCACCTGCGCCTGCGCCTGCGCCCGTACCTGCTGCAAGTGCAACTTCCGGTGCATCTTCAGCGCAAGTGGTCGATGATCAGTCGATCGCGCTGGCTCAAAAACATGCACGCTGGGCTGTTTCTGCCTTAAGTTTTGACGATGTACCCACAGCAATCAAGGAGCTAAGAAATGCATTAAGATATCTTGGAGCGGAGTGAAGCGCACGTTTTAACGATCCTGGGTCAAGAGGGTGCTGAATAGGCATGTAAATCTAAATAATGAACTATGGGACAGTTATACCACATGATAACCTTGCTCTGACTTTATGTAAAGTGTCATGACCTTCCAGTTGTTGCTTGTTCGCTGTGGCTTAATTCTTAGACTCTTTGTCTTTCACACTTGGTAGCTTGTGTTATTGAAAACACCTTATTAACACAAGACAACATTCAGTATGGCTACTGCAGGAAGATCACTTCTCTCCCTCCAATTTGTAATCCAAATTGTTCTCTGACTTGTTTTTTGGTTTTACTTCTGTCTTATCTCCATCTCATTCTTTATCTCGCCCTCTACCTTTTATCCTGCTCTCTCTCTCATCCTCCCTCTCCCTCCACTCCTCTCTTCCATCCTCTGCCTTGCCTTCTATCTCCATCTCGTCTCCTACATTGTTGTGTACCTTGTCCGTCTGAAGCCGAGACTCTTCTTATGAAGGTCTGACAGGTCCACTTCACCAGCTGTTAGTTGTCTGTTATGATATTCAAGGTTTCCGATGAAAACAAATCCAGGATCATTTCAGCTCAGAGAGGTTCTGGTGACCGCTGGTCTTAACAATCGAACTTCGCTTGGTTTATTTCCATCTACAACCAGTCATCAGGCCTCTGCCCTGAACTTCAACTTCTGTTCATCTGACTTCTACACTGAAGGGGTCTGAATGTGAGTCTGACGATTATCTATCAGCTGTGTTATCTGCTCTGATGTTGACTTGCAAACAAGCTGCACATACTTGAATAGTGAAGAAACTAGTGGGTGACAGCCACTCAGCGAATATGAACTCAGATGAATATACCTCAAGTGGCTCTGATAGGTTGTTTCACATTTTTGATACTTTCTAATATCTCTCAGCTATTCTCTGATTTCACACTGCTCCTGGTTACTCTCTTTCTTGCTCCAACAACTAACAGGCAGAAGACATCCCTCCAGAACCTCAGATCATCATGGCGAGTACACGTCCACGGAGAAGCCTTCATGGCGCTCGGAGTCCTCCGCATGACGCTTCCCCCTCGACTACAAACGCGGAGACAAACGAACTCAAGTTGGCTCTTGATCAGGGCATTCTCACAGTAAAAAACGCGTATCGCGAATTCACAACGTTTCTTGACTTGAAAAGCAACTTCCGAAATGAGTTCTTGACGCGTCTATGGGATCATGTCACCCAGAGTGAACACACCTGGGAGACGCTTTTCGCGAACGAAGGAGAAAGGAGGAAATGTGCAACCGGATTTGCCGACAAAGTCGGCATGGAATACTGGGGAAGTGAGGAGAACAGGAGGTTCTATTTGTTGCCCGACAGCCTGGCAGACAAGGAAGTTCTCTTCATGTATCCGGAACGAAGAGAAGAGTAAGCCTTTTTTTCCTATTTATTTATCATCATTTTGGAATTTTCAATTTACCCGTTCCTTGTCTGATATGATTTCTAGAATCATTCGAGTGGTGACGATCCTACTGGAGAAGAAGGCCAAGAGCGAGATGGGCACACAGCCAGATCCGGAAACAGTAAACACCATCATTCCAAATATTATCATCTGCGTTGACTGAACTAAGTAATTCGCTCTCTCTCTAGGAGAAGTCTTCAAAGCGTGGCCGCGAGAACACTCCAGTCAAAGACTCCAAACGCGGTAAACGCAAAAGTTCACCGAAAAGACAGTCTGCCAATCATGACTGCCCCTCCCCTCAGCTTGGGGATACAGAGATGAAAAATCTGACAGCTGATGCCGAGCAGCCAGTTGGTGAACGGGATAATACTAAATCAATCAAGGCGTCGCCAGACGTCAGGACGACTTCCAGTGTCCCAGAAAAGGAGACAATCCCTGTCGCAGCATCTACCCGAGACGACATCGCAAGCAGCGAGAACTTCAGCTTCCTGGAAGAGAAGTACGCCAAGGTGACCCGATTCCTCGTCAAGGCCTCAACTCAAGGGGACCTCGCTCCGGTATCCGTCCCATTCTACAGGTACTCGTCCGTGTTATCCTTCTTCAGCTTCATGGCCGAGGAGTGCGATCTGCCGAAATGGGACCCCGCCGCCCAGCTCAGCAACGAAATTTCCGATGCGTTCTCGCCGTCCCCGTCGTCCGCGCCCCCCAGCCCTGTCTCCTACGCGTCGGTCAGGTTCGAATGGTCCGGTCACAGCGTCCGGGTCCGTTCAGGCAAGGAGCACGACTGGAACGAGGTGTTGCGCCATATCCACAAGGGGTGGGCCGTGGAGGAACGGAAGCGCCAGATGGAAGGCAACGGTGATGATTACTACTATGGTGCGGATGACTTCAACATCAGCGTCATGCTGCACGTCTCGGGATGAGAGTGAATCAGATCTTGGGGGTGCTTGTCTCGACTTTATTCTTGGCTGTCGTGCGCTTTTCTTTTTTTCCTCTTGCTCCGGCTTTGGGGGCTATCATCATGTGTGTTATGTGTTTTTGTTTCTCTTTTCCAGGGTTTCAGGCTTTCTCCCCTTTTACGCATATCTCTTGGAGTCTTGTCGTGTAATGCATGTCATATGCATCCGACATGACATTTAGGTGATCGCGAGTCTTTTACATGTTCCTCGAAGCGAAAATGCATATCATGGATCGAATTTCTAGGCACTGTGTTGGCGAAAACAGGACGACAGAGAATTATGAATCTACTTCATTAATGCGAAAATAATGAATGAGGAATGTCAAGGCGCATATTTCTGTCTCTCAATTTTCAATGGAACCAAAATTTTCTTTTTTTCCATTTCTTTTTCCTTTTTGCAACCTGTGCAAATGCAGACGTCTTAGATGGAGATCAATTCTCCAAGTGATCGATGCCGCACCAAACTTTCCATGCAGCTCAACAAACCTGCAAGAGGAGACGCGTGAAAATAAAACATGGTGCCATCGATCGAGGAGATGTTCAATAAGTGACGAGTAGTTATAAAGCAAAATAGATGCATTACCTTCCTCGAGGTACTTCCTTTCCCAATTAGCGTCCGGGGGGCCACTGATAGCCTCAAAAAAATGCCAAAGTGTATAGCAGCATTGAAAAACGTGAGCTCTCACAACCCACCACACTTGTCACCATTAAAGACCCGGAGGGCGGGGGCTCACCCTTCGTATGCGGCTGTTTCGTACCCATTCTACTCCAAAGGAGATGTTGAAGCGCGGATCCAAGCAAGCAACGAGAGCGGGACTCTGATTCCATTGAGGCTCAAAGCGCGCTGGTGTTACCAGATGGCGGCAGCCATCAAACACACGCACCTCGTTGCCCACTCCTACCACATGGATATCAAGCCTGGGAACTTCCTGATCGACGATGATGAGAACCTGATCCTGATTGACTGGGAAAAATCGAACGCTTCCCCCACCACTCTTGCGCCCGAGGCTGATGGTACGTGGGATGTACAAGAAGAACGCGTCCCCTCAACTTCGACTACTTCAGCTGCCGGTCCGCAACTCAAATACACGAAATACGAAGGACCAGAGCGCCGAAACATTGATCAAGACATCGGCGGTCACAGCTGGAATATCTGGAACGTCTTTCCCCTCTGGCAAGCCGAAAATCCCAAAGCCCTCGAGCTCGCCGAGGTGTTCAGCCTGGGCAGAAGTATGTGGATGCTGCTTCGACAACCGGACATGGATGGATGGGACGAGATCGAGCACCCGACTGATCTCGTCACGGACTGGACGGACGCGGACAATGCGCCTGAGAGCTGGAGGCAGATGGTCGATCGTTGCATGTCAACAGACCCGAATCGGAGACCGGGGGTCGCGCTTCTAGCTGAATTCTGGGAAGCGGCTACCTCAGAGTTCTCAGACGAAGAAAAATAGAGCTGAGACTCTAATGTTCGATTACATTTCTTTTGGCTGATTTTCTTTTTCCTTTTCGAGGAGCTCCTAAATAGGAGTCTGTTTTTCTTCATGTAACTCTTCTTCCCAGGACTCTCTGATACCGATTCTTCATTCAATGTTTCACGACTCGATGAGCGGTAATATTCATCAATGTCAATGGCTCAAAATTAGACTTGGAGTTCTGGGTCTTCAGTAGTTGCAGTCGTAAGGAGTGGTTCTTAGCAGCTGACAAGACGGGTCCCGATCGGGATTTCAGACCATGCATTCGTGGCGAGATCTTGTTATTCTTCGTGTCCAGTCCCCAAAATGCGCTTTGATCCAATTGGTTTGAATCAGTGAGAAAGGGCTACAGCAATTGTAATCTAGGTGTCCTGATATTTCATATTGTAGATAAACCACAATATGGTATTTGCATACCTACCACTATATGACTGACCAGCAGTGCGCGGTCTAGTCATCAATACCTGATTCGCCCATACGCAACAATAAATTATTAGGTATGGCTTGGGTTACAGGAGCAGATTTCAGGCTCTGGAACTGACTATGATCAATAGACAGCTGCTCAATCCAACCAGCCTCTCAAGCCCAACCCTACAAGGTGCCCCAGATTCGTAGATCCATCTGCCTTCACACCTACCTCCTCCATGTCTTGAAGAATGCCAAAGATGTAGTCACCCGCGCCACTCAGCTCGAGAATACGCGCAATGGCGCGGTGGATGGCGAGGAGTCGAGGGGAAGGGGGGTCAATGGTGTGGTCAGGGCTCAGGTAGAGTGTTCGAGTGACAGGGAATACCTGATCACTTACAGGCAGCATTCTTTCCGTCGAGTCGATTTTGTACCGATGCGGCGGGACCTGATCTGATGTAGGCTCCAATTATATCACAAAACTACCAAACAACCGATGGAGATCAAAGGTTAGTGTATGCGCATTTCTGGGACTGTCGATATTGGGCCCATCGATCAGATGGACGACACCAGGGTCGAACATATCAAGGACTTTAAGGGCGGTTTTCTTTGAGTCGCTCTAGAGTGCCAAGGTCAGTGATGAAAGCGAAGTGTAAATTGCACATTCCCTTTTCTTTTACATACCAGCCCTGAACCTCCACTACCAGTTGACATCAGAGAGTAGGGAAGTATATTGGCTACTTCTAAAATTGAAACTGTCTATCATTTATCAAGGGTCGCCCATCATCGTCTTTGAAACTATCTTCTCGTTGAAGACGATTTCATGCCTCGGCCCAATCAAATTTGTGCGATATCAGACACCGGTGATGGTCACGAATAAGACACTTTTGTCTTAGAGCTGCGATTCGTTCGGTTCTGCTAGCCGCATCTGTAGAGGCTTGGCTTTAGGATTCATTTGGTTTTCGAAGGTATTAGACAAACACGTAAAGTTACACGCTTCAAGATGAGTAAAGGTAAAGCGGAGGAATGCTCCCAGGATGAATAGAAATGGAACTATGTGCGGATGGCTGAAATGAAGGAAGAAAGGCCGATACAATATAGGCAAACATAGATAGCAATGTGACATATCTCTCTTATATCCCTCAGAGCATATAAACATATATCCTCATCATGTGCTGCATTACGCTCATAATAATTAACAACTTATGAAGCAAAATGGGGACCATATGACTAGTGGTCAGTTCAAAATACAGTTCAACAGGGTGGAATAAAAATCGGGTGTTGACCGCGGTAAATATACAGCTAGCATTAACTAATCTCTTCAGAAGGGCGCAAAAGGAGAACTACGAAGTAGCTTATGGAGACGGGCACCGTCCCGCATGTAAGTTCCCATGCAACTCCGGCAGGAGGGAAGAAATAAATGCCTCAGGTTCTACGGTACCTAAACTCCTAGTACTGTACAGTACAACCTCACAAAAAGAGAGCTAGTAAAGCTTAGGCAAATTGCTTCTTGTTAATTAAGCAATCGGAATCCGTCTATCTGCTAATTCTAGAATGTATCCTCTGGGATCGTCAGTAACAGATGATACAGAGGACAGTAGAGATCCCCCATTTGTTATGGATGGCATGGCATGGCTACGTGGTTGCTGCTGGTAGATGGACTACATGCGTAGTCCATTTATCATAAAGGTATGTTTCACCGTACACAGTACTAATAATCCAATATGACCTGGGAACGAAATATGGATGGCATTCCCAAGAAGGTAAGTTTTGATTGGTGTTCTGGTATAAAGTGGGATGGGAACTGGTCGACCGTTGCTGACGTATGGTGGTACGTGGTTTCTCCATAGGCCCTCACTTCACGTCGGCTCAAGCTTGGAGCTTCAGCTCCAATTGATATGTGCTCCGTTGCAGTACGGAGTACCTCACTTGCGTACGTATAGAAAGAGCGACGAATTGATATGTCAACAGTGGGATCAGGTGTACGTCCAGTGACAATGCCCTGCTGAGGTTGAGGCCCAGGCTCTGCTCAGACTCGAAAAAGCGAGATCGAATGAGTTATTATGATCCATTATTATCGAGATCCTGTGCACTGAGCTTTGACCAATTCATCAAGGTTGAACCCGTGCAAACGCACAGAACTCCAGGGGCTCCCGTTGCGGGCCGGCGGTGCCTACTCTGGGCACTCACGCTACCTAACCATCCAGATGCAACCAGTGACCAATCGACACGGCAAACGCGGACAGTTAAGATCCATCGATGATGGACAGGTCCAACTGTCCGAATCCTAAGATCCCAAGGTGCAGAAGTCGGGAACCCGGAAGAACGGCGTTTGGGCCAGCTAGCGGCAGGCGCTCGGGGGCAGCGTTTGGGCGTGCGGGAAGCTTCCAAACTATCGAGGGACCGGGGCGTGGGCAGCGGCTGCCGATTGGCCTGCGCGGAGGTAGGGACGCCGCTGGTCCTGGAGAGCTGGCCGCCATGCAAACTCTATGCGGCTGTGTGTTTGTAATCAATGTATTACGCAGTCGACTGGGTTCCTCCGTTGTCTGTCTTGTTACGCCGAATCTGATTCCTCATAGTTGTAGGTTGTAGTACGGAGTAACTCTGGACAAATGCTTGACGCCCGTTCCAGAGCCCAGCAGCTCCGCGGAGCCCGTCCGAGAGGGAGACACTGACAGAGTCAACTATGTCATCGAGAGGGGCGAGCTGTCGGGAGCTAACGAGACTCGGCGAGTCAGCGGGGTTTGGGAGGGGAAGCCTGAAAGGAAAAATTCCCCAGTAACTCTGAAAGGTTGGTACCTGCTGCTGACTACCTGCCGAAGAATAAGCAGTAGTCGCACGGAAAAAGGGAAAGCAAAGAAGATTTCGGGACCCCTCTGTCGTTGACGTCAGGACTTGCAGGTCAGCGTGGACCAGCCAGCTTCTATCCCTCTTGAGATACCTTGGCTATGGACGGCCAGAGCAGACTGTTTCTAGGGACATAATGCTGTGAGGAATTGACATGCCATGGAACTGCGGTTCGTTCCAAAGGAAGGACCGCCTCGTACCCGAGGTTAAAGACACGGAGTTGCCGTCGATCAGCCCCAGCCCGTTTGTGATATCAACTTGTCGAAGGGATGCTTTGCGGGCCTTGTGCTCCAGCCTCTATGTTGCACAGTGGCACACAGCAAGAGTTAGCACAATCGATCAATCAACCATTAATAATAATAAAATAGTACTCCAAGGAGCTCTTCTGAGACCTGGTAGCACAGCCCAGTGCCACCTATGGAGTAGCTCAGCAGTAGCTCTGGACAGGTTAGGTCCAACACGCCATGCTCAAGCTAGATATGAACGAGTCAGGCGGCTGTCACGGAGGTGAATAGATTCTTTGATCGGCTGCTCACGTAGTATAGACCGCACGCCCTCTGCAGATGTCAACAAACACCGTCACTTCACGTAGAGCGCAAGAACCTGACCAAGGGTCCTTCTCCAGAGTCCCCCGACCCGAGACAGGACCGTCCATACCGTCAACAGACACGATCGCCAGATGGGTACGGCATGCAGGCGCAGGAGAGCCCGGACTCGGGCTTCAGCGATGATCTGATCCCCTGCAGGGGGTCTTCGGGGCGCGTCGGCAAGGTGGCTCGTCCTCGAGCGTCTCAGCGGACGACGGCGTCTTCAGGGGGGCCCACCGCGACGCACGATCGAGCAACTGGTGCTCCTAGGAGGCCCGCTCGCGAAATTTCCAGAGCATCACTATCCCGGACGAGCAGGCGCGCGAACGCGAGACGACAGCATGCGGGCCCGGCTCTCACGTGGCTGGCCGCCCGTTGGCCTTGGCGCGCCGGCCAGCAGCGCTGGCACTGATCGGCGCGAGGGATGAGGGATGGCCAGCAGGGATGCGCATGGCTGTGTCAGGGTAGAGGCCTGCTGGAGGGATCGACATGGTAGGAAGGAGAAGAAGAAGACGAAGCAGAGGAAGAAAAGAACAAGCAGCGAGGAGATACGCAGGAGACACTCGCCCTCGTCCTCCACCGACTCCGCCAGCCCGATCCCCTAAGGATAATTAATCTTCCATCATCGGGCCTCTAGCTCCCCCTGGGCCTTTTTCTACCTCTCTCTCTGCCTCTCCACGACTTCCCCCCAACCGTTGCCGGTGCCGTGGCCCGTCCGTGCTATCCCTCTTCCACCGTCTTGATACCCAAGCGCTCCGCCTCAGAGACCAAGCGCTCCTAGTCCAGAGCTGCCCCGAGCATCGTCGCAGACCCAGGACATCGTTCAGGAACATCGCCTTCATCCGTGTTTCGAAGCAGATTCTTAAGAGAAATTGCTTCCTGCAAGCCTTCCTGACCTGATACCGTCCTGCGCGGGGTGCCAATACGGCCTGAGATCCTTGCGTATCGAGCTTTCGTCACTGAGCCATTTGGCCACCGATTGAACAGCGACAGAACATCGAGTCGTCCATCCCACAGTCGTCATGTCTGGCAACGGGGCTTCGAAGAAGCCGTCTGTGCTGATTGTCGGAGGTCTAGGTGCATACTGCCCGTCACTGGCTCGCTTCGTCGAGTCCGCCTCTCTCTGGTGTCAAGTTAACTGATCCCTTCTGGTATCAACCCACTGCAGGATTCATTGGCCGTTTCCTCGCCCTCTACCTCCATGAGAACAACCTAGCCTCCGAAGTCCGTCTGGTGGACAAGGTTCTGCCTCAGCTGGCGTGGCTGGCGCCCGAGTTCGAGGAGGCATGCTCGAAAGACAAGTTTGTCCAGGCAGATGCCAGTCGTGAGCGTACGTAGCGGACATGCACCCCATTTACTCCCCCTAGTTCCTGGAAGTTGTCAGCCAAGCCGCTCTTCGATAATCGTTGCTAAATCGATCCCGCATCTCTAGAGTCGTTTTCGCGAGTCTTCGACCGAGCCAACGGCGAGCAGTTCGACTATGTGATCAACTGTGGCGGCGAGACCAGACATTCCCAGCCCGACGAGGTCTACGAACTCCGGAGCTACAACCTTTCTGTTGCCCTGGCCCGCGAGGCGGCTCGCAGAGGGGTTCGTGCCTTTGTCGAATGTTCCACCGCCCACGTCTACAAGGCCGGTTCGACCCCTCGGAAGGAAGGGGACAAGAAGGAACCGTGGCACAAGCTGGCCAAGTGGAAGCTTAAGGCGGGAGAGGAAATGCGCAAGATTCCGGGCCTCAACCTCGTCGTCGTGCGGTTCCCCCATGTCTACGGTCCATACGACTCCGGGTACTTCGCCACGGGCATCTGCTTGGCGCGGGTGTACAAGGAACTGAACAGGGAGCTTGAACTGCTGTACACGAAGGATCTCAAAGTCAACACGATCCACGTCAAGGACGCCGCTCGTGCATTGTGGATTGCGGCCGAGTGGAGGGCCAGCAAGGGTCCAATTGCCCCTGACGATGACTCCACCCCGACCGTCTTCAACGTCGTCGACCACGGCGACACGCGCCAGGCGCACATCGCGGAGGCTCTGACCTCCGTCTTCGATATGCAGGTTTCATTCGTCGGTTCCCTGGCGTCTCAGGTCGCCAAGCTCAACCTCGACGAAGTCGTGGACGACATGAACGAGCTGGTCCTGCAGACCTGGGCTGACCTGCTGCAGAAGAAGGGGATCGAGCGTGCGGGACCGATCAGTCCATTCCTCGAGAAGGATATTCTCAAGGAATGGGACATGTCCATTGATGGAACCCTCTTCGAGCAGACGACAGGGTTCCGGCCCGAGAGGGAAGCCTTCAACGCGGAAGGCGTCAAAGAGATGGTCGAGAGCTACAAGCGGATGGGATGGTGGCCATGATATGATGAATGAAAGCGCAGGTACTTTTACAGAAAAAGAAAACACGACCCAGTTCCAGATACTCTTATTTGCACGGTGATCATCATATCACGGGAAAGGATAGCGATCACGAGCCATAACGAATCAGAACCTTGCGTACTCTACGACCGACCAACGAATATCCCGCATCTAGTTCCATCATTCAGTTTGCTGCCCTATTTGATTGAGGTCTTCTTTCCATCGCGTTGCGGTCAGGGGCAGAGACAGTTCTTTCCCAAACCGTGCTTGGCATTGTCATTGTCCTCGCAAGCATCAACATCATTTCCATCCTGTCTTTATACTTTTCTTGGATGTAATTCTATAATTTCTCTCACCTCCTTTCGTATATCCATCCTAGCGAAAAAAAATTCTTCCTTTCTTCGAGCCTCGCTTCTGGTTAGCGAGAGTTTTGATTTTTCTTGTTTCCTTTTACCATCTACCATCCTGATCTAGGGTAGATAGTATCTACCAGGGAGGCCGCTTATCTTTTATTTTGAGCGATCTGTGATCCTGCCTGTTAAATAAATTCTTGAATATATTCCCAGTATTTTTAAGCGGTCTTAAGAGTCATCTCCATTTTCTTTTTTGTCAACACACAAGAAAGAAATTTGTCTGGTCTTCGCAGACCGAGTTTGTTTGTCGAGAAGAAGATACAATATGAATGGAATGACTAGTTTTTCGTTCAGCGTTCTCCATCTCCTCTCTGACACACTATCTCCTCTCCCTTCTTCTATTCCGCTCTACAGAAGGCTCGTGTATATAAGGCGTTAACTGCCCAGGTAGTCAATAAGACAGAAGAATCGATTTGCCAAGTTCAGTATCTAAGATACGGAATATCATTGTTATTATTAATTTTTCCCCCTTCCCCAATCCCTCTGCATCCTTCCCTCCCTCCTTCGGCTCGTCCTTTGCGGGAGACTGTAAGAAATACTAGAGCTACCCAGGGTTACAGTACCCTGATCTTCTTCTCGTAATGACAGTCTAGATCTGAGCCCCCTGATGCACATACATACTTACGGACCTAGGCATCAATAATGTACAGTATGTGCTGCACTTCTACCCATCATCTATACGCACAGGCATGGACTGTATGTACATGTACATGTACTTGGGGTTATTATTATTATTTTCCCCTTGGTCTAGGTAATCATTGCCCTGGAATTAATTTAATAAAATAAATACTCTCTGTACCTTACTGTAACGACAGGCCCTAGAGACTAGGCCCAAAGGGTCGTTGGGTTTATCTTGAAGACAAGAAACAAGGGGGTGAGCAATATAATGGTAAGAATAAGCCTGTGTTACTAGCAATGCCTATATGCCAGGTTGCTATGTGAATCGACCACGAGGGTCGAAATCTATCTGAAAGGAGCGTCATTATATACATGCCGGTTCCCTGGGTCCTGGTGATCACAGTGATCATGGTGATCAAGGTGATTGAAGTGATCGTAGTCATGTGCTGATCAGTTCCTTCCCTCGGTCCTATAATTATCCGGCCTTTGTATGGCAAGGTCCATAACAATGTCCTGGATCTCCCGGACTACGGTGGCCCTGGTCGGGGCGATGGTGACGGATTTGGTCGGGAGACCCAAGACAAGGACTTCTGCGGTGTGCACTCTGCCAGACATGATAATATTATTTAGTGTCTAGATGAAGGGAAGAAAAGACCTGTCTCCGGAGCAAGGATGTTAAGAGGAAAAAAGAAATCAGACGAGGGGCAGTCAATGTTAGGGTTTATATACCTTCCCGCAGGGACCCCAGCGCCCGCTTGTCTAGCTGCAGCCAACAGGGGCGTAGACTAGTTCCCAAATACAGTATTCTGAATGGATGGCATTGCAATAGGCTAAGCTAGCGAAATACTACCTAGGCATATCAGCCAGTCAAGTCTTGTTTCCGCATGCTCTGTGAGTTCATCACTCATGTGACGTTCAACCTTCAATTTGGCTTGATCATTATGATTACTTTAAAAGCTGATCAGAAGTGTATCGAGATAATAGTCCTGGCATGGGTACAGACAAGTACGGAATTAAATTGCTCGTATGCACTATGGTTCTTAAGCGCAGTGCGAATCTCCTGGAAGAGTACTCTATCGTAGCCCTAGACAGATATATCAACTCTATTCCTGCCACACCATGATAAAAGTCGACGAGATCATCGACCAGACCTTCTGTCTATACAACAAGCTAAAGGATTTAAAGCTAGTATAGACGATGTCTACTCCTATAAGCACTATTTAGTATATATAATTTAGTATATAATCTTGATATAGAAACCAATTAAGATTATACTCTCTCTATATAAATATAAGATAGATCATGTAAGCGTTTCTGCGAATATACAATTCTTGTACAGTAGATGTATTTTTCATGTCGCAGGACGAGATGTCAAAATATCGTCGCATAGATCCTAAACCAAAAGAATTAGGGCTGTTAATTTAGGAATATAAAGAAAAGAAGAAAGAACCCGAGAAAGCAAAAAAAAAAGAATGAAGTAGATAAGAATAAAACAAGAGGGTAAACTCACCCAGTTGATTATCTCCGCTGCATCCATCCATCTTTGAATATCACCCTCCTGAAACAAGGCCAAGTCATTGCGAGGGGCAAACTGATCGCCTATGGAAAGTCCTGACGAATCCCGCTGTGTATTGTCTTGACTTTGAAGCGCGGGCAATGGTTGGTGGTTCGATGCTAGATATTAGAGTTAGACGATGAAATGTAATATAAACTCAGATAACGCACCTTGCATGATCGTTATGTCATTGTTGTCGACTTGCACTGAAGCTGGATCCTTCCGGTCCAGCTTGTTCAGCATAATACTGAGCGTCTGGTATGCACTCAACGCCTCGGTGGATTGACCGCTCGATTCGCGCCAGATGGCATGTGATTCCTCGAGCGCCTGGAGGAGCTCCTCTTCTTTGAGAGGGGATGTCGTCTGCTCGGTCTGATGACGGCTTCGCCGCCGATGATCAATGTCCAGACACAGAATCATCGCCGCGAGCAGGAAATCATGGCTGCTGATAGCGGACACCAACCACTTGTTCTCATGTAAGAGACCGTCCGGTTTGGTCTCGGCGTGGATCACGGCTTGATGGCGGAGGATCTTCCATGCTGCTTCGATGCAGGCTGTTCGAGAGTAAGAGTACTGTGACTCGGACCAGGCCAGGATCAGATACTTGCGGTGCAGGATGCAGACAGTTTTGAGGAACAACAAATCCAGATTGAATCGCTGCATGATTAGATGGGGCGGGTCGAGTATTGAACTTCGAACAGGTCGCATTTGCAATGGCGGCGGCGTGGAGGCATACGTGTCTCGCAACTGCCGGTCCCAACGCATGACGTCGTCATAGCTCGCGGGTCGAATCGAGCTGGTCAGATCGGAGATTTGCCCATACACCGCGGCCAGCTTGGTTTTTATGATGGTATAGGAGACCGCGGTGAGTTCGTTGGGTGGTCGCCCCGGCGGCATCACCGACGTGTTTTTATCAAAGTCTTGGTCGTGGAGATTGGCCGGTGGCTCGGTATCTACCTGGGAGAGCTTGATCAGAAAAGGCTGGCCGACTTGCCCTGACCCCAGCGTCTCCAGCGGCAGCAGTACTGCCCACACGCGACGACGCATCTCCGCGTCAAAGGCGGAAATCCGTCCGGGGTAGTGGCGGGGATGGCGGTGATAGCCCATGCGAAAGGCGAGGCGGACAACCATCCCAAAGACCAGCCACACGCCAAATTGCGTCTCGTTGCTGCGGAAGTATTCCGAGCAAAGATACAGCAGGAGCGTTTCGATCGTATAGGGCGCATTTTGCGTATAGTCAGCCAGCTTCAAACATTGGACCGCCCGGCGACGGTAAAGGAGGACACTTTCTTCTGGATAGGCCTCAGAGTCAATCGGTCGACGTCCAGCACGCAGCGAATATAGCGTCGCCAGACACATGATGCAGAATAATAGCCCAAGCCACATGATGGGGGTGGCCTGGGGGTTTTCCCAGAATTGTTCATACTGGTACATGTCAGCGTGTACATTTGAAGTCGTTCATCTGGCCTACCTCGACTTGGAAGGTTGGCGTATGGAGAATGACTGCGCCAGTTAGCCGGCAGCACTGTAGATCACTACAACCGACAACCTACCAGATAGTCCATCCACCGAACTGAAGTAACGAGACACCAGTCGATCGACGACGGGTCGCGGTGGTATCGAACTGAGAATCTCCGTTCTGGTAGGTAAATACGAATCGCTGCGAAGAAGCTCGGGGCCAAAGTGATTGTCATTCGTCAGTGCATGTTGTCGCTCGAGCTCGCTATTGCTCTCCAAGAAATCTTTCACTTCTGCGATCTGTATCTATCAGCGTGGTCCAGTATTGATATATGGGATGAACAGAATTATCCAGAATCGCCGCCCAGTGATTTGGCGAGACATATATCGTCTGGGCGTCGCGAATCTGCATGCGTCCAATGGACTCGCAAACTTCCTTTCCTGTCCCTGCCTGGTGGTCGTGGGTAACTGGGAGAGTTGACAGAACAGGACCAGGACGACTGTCTGGTAGCTGATCGAGAGCTGCTGCAGCTTGACCATTCCGATCCTCCACCAGAGACCGGATCAGCTGCTCGAGGTCATGGATCCGTCTGCGCACGTGGACAATGTCCGAATCGGCCTGGGCGTCAGAATTCATGAAGCGGCATGACGAAGCTAGACCGCGTCTGACACAGTTACCACATGGGTGATTATGGTCACATTTCAATCTACATCCAGTCAGGGTATTGAAAATCAATAGATGATAGAAGGCTCACTTTTTCTGACGGCAGAAGCTGCAGGAGAGCTGCAGCCGTTCCTTTCTTTTCGGCAGAGATGCCGACATGTCGCGCTCCGGAGATGGCTCTCAAGTCCGGTCATGCAATGACTGGAACAGACAAGAGTAGTTAGTCTATGACGCAGTTTGCATCAGCATTTGTTTGAATTCCGTCTTCGATTGCAGGGAAGGCTGGAGTGAGCTGAGTTGGAAGCGGTGATTCTGACGAAATCCGGTACCGGAGATACCGGGGTAATTTTTAATTGCAGCGGAAGAACTCAATATTACATGTAACATTTGGCAATAGATATAACCCAGTATGGTTAGATTTAAGGATCAGCAATATCTATGCTGGATTATACGCTCGCAAATATCGTAAAACTAGAAGTATGCTCAACTGAGACTTGCCCCTGTTCCACACATACCTGAGGTATGAAATAGCCCAAAATAGCCTGGTTAGGCTGTACATGTATCTATTCCATTACATGTCAGCACAGGCAGGCAGATATAGGAATAGAACTGCTAAATTTAAAGAATAAAATTTGAAGATTTTTTTGTTAGTCCGGTTCTTTCTTGTTTTTTCTTTTTCTTTTTCTTTCTTATTTCCCTTTCCTGATTTATCGACTAACCAAAATACGTCGTTCGGAGAAACGACTGATCTCCGGAGCCATTCCTGATGTCTGCCCCTTCGAGAATATTTTTAGCACGCTAAGTTGGAATATAGAGGAGAGACGAACATATATAAAAAAAACTCCTAACATGCTGTGCTGCATTTGCCATTTGATTGAGCTGATCTTTCTTATAGATAACACTTGTCGGTGACCATTCTGAGAAACTATATAACTCTACTTTTTCCAGAATTGATCTGATTTACAGCAACTAGAAACCCTTTCATACTTCCAATTGTTTACTGACAGCACCCCTAATCATCTTAATATTGCCTATTCAACATGTCAGCCCTAAGTCAAGCGTTTCCCTGTCCTCCAACCTTCACAGAGCACAATCTCCCCGATCTGTCCGGCAAGGTACGAACAAACAAACCACAGCAATAGCAACACACTTTATTTATCTTTTTTACTCATTCTGAATTTTCTTTCTTAGGTATTCATCGTCACCGGCTCCGCCGTCGGAGTAGGCTACGAACTAGCCAAGATCCTCTACGAGAAGAACGGCACGGTGTACATCGCGACGCGGAATAAGGAGAAAATCTCCCGGGCCATCGCATCCATCCAGCAGGAGCATCCGGACAGTCGAGGCCGTCTCGAGCCGCTGATTGTGGATCTGGCAGATCTGACGACCATCGGGCCGGCAGCAAGGAAGTTTCTGGCGCAGGAAAGTCGGCTGGACGTGTTGGTGCACAATGCGGGAGTGATGAGGCCGCCAGCTGGGAGCAAGTCGAAACAGGTGGGTTGGATGCAGCATATTGAACTGAACTCTTAATATACAGTAAAACATATGCAGCTAATGAGCTACTACTGCAGGGCCACGATCTCGAAATGGCCACTAACTGCCTCAGCCCCTTCCTGCTGAACCACCACCTGCAGGACATCCTCCAGCGGACGGCCCATCAGGTCGCAAGTCCCGGCAGCGTGCGCATCGTCTGGGCGACGTCGCTGCTCGCCGTCGGCACCATCAAGGGCGGAATAACGTTTGATCCGGCGACAGGCAGTCCGAAGATTCTATCTGACCCGATGAACAACTACATGCAGTCGAAGGTGGGGGACGTCTTTCTAGCGCATGAGTGGGCGAAGCGGTTGGGAGGGGAGGGGATTTTGAGCATGGTATGGGAGCACTTTCCCCTTGTATTGCATCACTTTCGTAGGACAATATGCTGATGATGTACGCGTAGAGCGTTAATCCAGGCCTTATGAAGACGGAGTTACAGCGACATGCGCATCCGATGATGGGCAAAATGATGGTATGTAAAGGGAAATCTAGAAGAAAAATCAATCAACCTTTACCATCGCTGATCTGATTTTCTTTATGACCTACAGCAACTCATCTTCAAACCCGCCAAATACGGCGCCTACAGCGAACTCTACGCCGGATTCTCGCTTGTCCGTGATCCAGACGAGAAGGCCAACCGGCTGTCGTGCATCGCGTACCCCAGCGTCTGCGGCCGGGCGGCTTGGATGGCGCCGTAGTCGTTATTCGTCTTGAGGAACCAGTTGTAGAAGCGGTCGAAGGAGCGTTGCTCGAAGTCGGTGTATGTTGGCTCTTGGCCAAAGAAGGACGGTTTGTAGATTCTGAGCTTGAAAAAGTCAGCAATTATATGAATATTTTTAGCTCTCATGCGTTTGTGATAATTGCTAGCTACTGACAATACTCTGATGCATTCCACATTCAGAGTGGAAAAAAAGGGAGTGGCAATCTCTGCATGCTATTAATATAATATCTATCATATGCTCTTCCATTTCCTCCCCTTCCCTGTATCTAGCTGTTTACGATTCTCCATGCAATATAAGTTGAATTTTTATTAGTTTACCTCTAGGTGGCTAAAACGCAACGGTGGCATGCAGCCCTTCCAGCTCACGCTTAAAGTTCCGATGCTGTGAGATCTGGTAGAAGAACTGGCCCACAAAGTCCTTCGCATCCTTGAGGATCTTGAACCCCTCGCTGAAGCTCTCAGGCTTCTGCTTCCCGCCCACGGTGACGACGCCGTATGACTCGACGACGTTGGGCTCGTTTGGAGTGGCGAACTGCAGACTGGGAACGACGCTCAGCACCTGCTTGACAAGGTCGACAGCCTCGCCCGTCGCGGCCAGAGCCTTCAGGTGCCCGAAGGTCTCGGTGATCCAGTACCGGATCTGCCCGTTCTGGGCCAGCGTCTTGACGTGAGAGCCGCCTGGGATGAAGGTCGCGTCGAACAGGGTCGAGCGCTGTCCGTCGTACTGGTGGTCCGGGATGACGCCCTTGGAGGTGGTTCTGTCTTCGCCTTCGGCGAAGATGGGCTGGCGCTTGGTGCCGATGATGAAGGGCAGAGCGTTGGCGGCCTTGACGGCTGCTTTGATGCCCAAGAACGCTATCGGGTCGTAGCCGTCGCCGATTATGATAGCCACACGGCGGGACTCGATGGTTGGGTTACGAGGATAGAATTCCGTGAAGGACAGCCGGGCCGCTCGCTGGCCTTTGTTCTCCTTGAGGGCTCTCGTCGGGATCGGGGCGCCGACCATCTCGGCGACTTTCTGGGCGAGCCCGAGGTCGATTTCGGCCAGGCGTTCGCCGGCCAACCGACTGTAGACGGTTGGGTCGTCGCAGTGGTCAAGCTCGAAGCTGAATGCCTTGGTAAGATGGAGCTTTTCGTGCTCCGACAGGGAGTTATAGAACATCTGCGCTTGGTTATGATGTTCACGGAATTTATAACTCAAGGTGCGCTGTTTGAGGCCGTGGAATGTCGACGGGTATGTTACGAACCCACCTTCCTCGGGTTTGGTCGGTGGACAAGCTTCGAAGCGGTTGGGCCAGTAGTTAACAGTTCCCTGTGTGATCCTATGTCGCGACTGGCCGTCCCTGTTGTGGTTGAAAACAGGACATACGGGACGGTTGATTGGAAGCTCTTCCCAGTTAATTCCCAGTCGGGTAATCTGGGTATCGAAGTAGGAGAAGTTGCGGCCATGGAGTAGAGGGTCATCAGAGAATTCTATGCCGGGGACAATGTGGCTGGTGCAGAAAGCAACTTGCTCTGTCTGGGTGAAGAACTCGTCCGGATTGCGGTTAAGCTCCAGCTCTCCGATGATACGGACGGGGATGAGATCCTCGGGCCAGAGTTTGGTGGCATCGAGGAGATCAAATTCGAAGTCATGCTGTTTCTCCTCTGGGATCACCTGGATACCAAAATCCCATTTGGGGTAGATCTTGTTGGCAATGGCCTCCCAGAGGTCTTTCCGGTGAAAATCGGGATCCTGGCCAGCAATTTTCTGGGCCTCATCCCAAACGAGTGAGTGCAGGCCAAGCTTGGGGATCCAATGGAACTTGACAAAGGAGCGTTTGCCCTCTTTGTTAACGAGAACGAAAGTGTTCACACTGAATCCTTGCATCATACGGAACGATCGTGGAATTGCTCTATCAGACATGATCCACATGAACATGTGTGTCGCCTCGGGATGCATATATACGAAGTCCCAGAAGTTATTATGGGCCGTCTGCGCTGTAGGGACCTCATTGTGTGGCTCCGGCTTGACAGCGTGAACTTAGTGCAGTTAGTTGCTAGACCTGACAACGGGTAGAATACGAGATCGCGTACCGACATCGGGAAACTTTATAGCTTCCTGGATGAAGAAGACAGGGATGTTGTTGCCCACTATATCCCAATTACCCTCGTCGGTGTAGAACTTAACCGCGAATCCTCGAACGTCGCGGACTGTGTCGGCACTACCCCTACTCCCTTGGACAGTGGAGAAACGGACAAAGACTGGGGTGTTTCGCGACGTGTCCGTCAGTACTCCTGCGTGGGTAACATCCGCCGCGCTCTCCTTGAGTCTGAAGTTTCCGAAGGCACCTGCTCCTCGTGCATGAACCACTCTTTCTGGAATGCGCTCGTGATCGAAGCGGTGAATCTGGATGCGAGTCAAATGCTGCAACCGAGCTTTCATTCGGGAAGAGAAATTGGATATACCTTCTCTCTAGCAAACTGATCTTCCAGGAGGGATGGACCAGTATGCTGGTAATCCACAGCCTTCAGCCAATTGTCGGTATTGCTAATAGCAACGCCATGGTCTGACGTAAAGGGGCACTTTGTGTGGATATTGTCAGTGTCGCGCTCCAAGTCCACCAGCTTCTTGTCCCTCGATGTGGTGTTCTTGATGAGGTCCTGGGCCTTGTGTAGCCCACCAGCAATTGTAGCAGCCATTTACTAGCGAGTTTAGTTTCTGCTCAGCAACACGCGAATTGATTACTGCTGTGCAAACGGAGGATCAATTGGAGGAGATCTAGCCATTCAGATACTCCAGAAAGCTCAATTCGCATCAGAAGTCATTTTTGCATGAGCAAGCGCTTTCATTGCTTATGTATACCACGTCTCTTGACACGCGTCGGATGATATCCGGAACGTGCCTAGGTAAGCATGACGTCCTCGACGTCACCTTGACATGCCCGCTTAGCATTGCGAGAACACTCATTGGTACAATTGACGCTGAACTCCAGTAGATGAGAGCATGACGATAATCGGGTAGTCCGGTTCAAGCGGGGTTGACAGGAAACGAAAAATTCCGGTTGCTGACGGCGCATCGACTGGTTGAAGACGCTATCTCTGAGAGCCAAAGACATGGAACAAAAGGATTCCCTGCAGCATTGTCCAATACTTTGTAGGTAAAAATCGCTGTGATAGATAGCACACTCACGGGCGGGAACTTAGATGCAGGATCGAAGAGATTTAACCTGCATGGGCGTCGGGACCCGTTGTTGCTGCTCTACATCGGTGGTTTGTAATATATGGGGCCTTTGCAAACAATTCGTCAACAACTGCTCATTTATGTGCCCATCATCTCTGACCTTACCGTTTTGTCAAGTAAGTCGAGCTGTCTTCAAGAGACAGCGTGAAGAATCAGACAAACCTTCTTGAATTTCCTGATAGTCAAATGGCACTACACCAGGTTGCCAGGACAGTCACCTCTCCCAGAGCTAAGTGCTTCGTTTCGTATTCTCGGGTTTGTAAACCATGGAATGACAGTCCAAGAACGGAAAGCAGCTTATATGTGGTAAGGGAACACAGGACTTACAATTCATGTCATCTTCACATGCATTCTTCAGGAGATAGAGCCTAGCTTAATATCTTTGTAAACGGCAGTTTAGGTTTGATCAACTTTCGCGGATTGCTGGGAAAATGCACCTTTCGGCACTTAATAAAGGAGATTCGAACTAAGATTGAAATTCCAAAAGCCGAAGTTTTCACTAGGAAAGCACAGCTCGCTAACCTATGACCTGAGCCCTGGTCGGACATTATTATTGTCGAAGCCAATGACGAAGACGGTGACAGACCCAAAGGAGGAGCCAAAGTCAATGACCTCCAAGCTCCCTAACAAAGCAAACCATGGCCGCTAAGAAGGGGAATCTTTACTCTGGATTTTCCTTTCACTAGAGCTGTGTATAAGACCCATAGACTTAGTACGTGAAGGCGCAGCTGAAGCCCTGTTTAGTAGACGCGTCGGGAGTTGTGAATGAGCGACAACCACCCGCTCATAGTTGTTGTCGAGTAGGATAAAACTGAGGAAGACTAATTGTGGGTTTGTACTAGAGAGGCAGACATAATGCTTCTGAATTGCGCCAGTTGCCAACATTGTTTCATCCCTCAAGCTGATGGTGACTGTCTTTCTGCATTAACCTCAGATCCTATTGTTAGTGAAAAAAATAGCGTATGCTAGGAGTGAATCGCAAAGCACATCATTCAAACAGGCGCAGAGGAGTCGAAAATGTGATAGGAAAAGCTGCTACGTCGATAAGACTGCGCCGTCGTGGTTGTGGAGAGGACGAAGCAAGGGGCGTCAGGAATCGTGCGGGAACACGGCGCCAACCGCGCCTTGGAAGCTGTGGAGAGATTAGCTGTAAACACCAACAGGCCCTGAGAACCGTCTTGATCGCTGCCGGTGCGAGCCATTGAATGCCATGGAGAAGCACCAAAAAGCTCAGGTGTATTCTCTCGGGTCGATCGTATGCTGGTGGAATTCCGTCCCACCGCAGAGCAAACCGCCGCTTCTCTCCGGAGAAGCAGGATATCATTCCGGGAAATGATCTATGGCAGCTTCATTCAATGATGCACCATCGATTGGCTCGTATCCCAGTTGAATGTGAGGGATGGTAAGTGTCGATAGCTCTAGGGGCTCTTGTCATGTCGAGCCCAAGGGATATATGGGAGGCTGTCGTCTACCCCCGCAATCCCAATGGCAAGATCCGACCGCAGCGGAGGCCGCCCGCCATGGTAGAGATCAGTAGCTGGATAAAATGGCAGCCCTCTGATCTCCTCCGCATTGTGTGCTTGCTTGTGACCACCGGCAGTGACACTTGCTATTCAAAGGTCGACAATTGAGTGCTACCACTGCTTGCAGAGTCTTATTAACCGGTGAGAAATTCACTTCGCGACCTGCCCAATAATCCCGGTAAGACCAATTAATGCTGACTTACGCGACAAAGGAATTTGACCTTCATCGCCAATTCCATGCTGACCGTCAACTTGCGCTTCAGAGCCAAGGTATATCAGACAGAATGGGCTACAATAACGGCAAGCCAACTACATCGCAAAGGGTAATCTTACGGGGAGCAGAGATTCTCTCGCTGTTGGAGGGCAAGCCTTTGAACGGTACATACCATTCCTCGGTAGAAACTGGGATGCCTTGTTAAAGGTATCGGTATTAACGAGCTACTTGCAGACTTAGCCCAGGCAGAGTCAGCTGTGGATACTTTCCAGGATACTCTGCGCTTGTTCCCCCCTTATCGGGAACAGGATGACACCACGTCTGAGGAGGAAGGTATCCGTTGTCCAGATTGTGAAGCTGTCTTTTCCTCACCGTACGCTCCACATAAGTCCCAAGGCTGACTCTGCCGTTGACATTCTGACGCGTTTCCAGGATTGAGATAGAACAACACTATCTTACGAAATATTGCCGCGGTGCTGCTGTCGTCGTCTATGTCATGACACAAAATCGGTAAGGTCGCTCCCTGCCTGGACCTATATAAAGTGCCCCATCTTGGATCGCAGTTTGCTATCCTTGTGAAAGACGCTGATCTTTTCCGACCGCTCCCAGTCATGTAAAGAAAGGTTATAGAGTTGAGAAGAAGTCAATTCCTTTGGACAGTCAGCCATTCCGAATTCCGTGCAGGAAGTGCGAGGAGCAGTTCACTAGTGAGGAGGACAGAAAGGCCCACGAAAAGACACGTGAGATCGAGTTGCTCCTTTTCCCTGATCAAGTCTAACGATGTAGCATTCAGATAAGTCGGAAAACCAGAAATGTGTTCACTGTGAACGGACATGCGATACCTTGTTAGTATCAGGACAAAATGGCTAGCTTCTTTCTGTCGAGGCTGTTACTGACTGTAACATATCAGATATGAGCTGAATCTCCACTACGATTGGCACAATGATATGGAATATCGACTGTTTCGAGACGAGACATCGAAAACTAATCGTAGCAGAAGCTCAGGCATTACATTTTCAACTAAGCATGCTTCCATAGCAACCCACGTGACTGGCTCGAGCGTCGAGGCAACAATTTCGAATACATCGGGTGGGAAATCAATGTCCCAGAAGCTTTCATGGCCGTTAAAAAGTAGGTTGTAATTTGGGTACGCTATCTGTAGTACGTTTTGAGCCTAACAGTTACTAGAATACGCTCAAGGAGATGATGGTGAGCTGGTTGCAATCAGCTTCATTAGTGCAGAAGATTTAGAGAGAGGTAAAATGATGGACAATATATTGTTCATCTATTTTCCAAGATGAGCTTTGCAAGCTGACATTGAGGCCAGTGTATGCACCGAATGGTGCCTTTCAAGAATTCTCAAAAAGCAACATCACCGTATCGCCTACTAGCCAACTAGTTGCAATCCCAGAGTCGGATTATACAGGTATGTAATTTTGCTTCTGAATTTCCTTTAGCGTCAATACAAAGCATGGGTAACATGCTCTAGGATCAGCTTACGAAGATGCCGCCGTATCGAACGTCGACGCCAAAAATCTGGTGACCACTCTCTGTAAAGACAGAGGAGTGCATTTGAACAAGATGAGCATCAACCCAAATGACAAGCCGTCTTCACAGAATGCAGTATCCCACGATACGGGTTTATCTCGGAAGAAATCCCTCCTTCGGATAATGTTTGGTCAGAAGTTTTCCAGACGTAAGCATAGATCTCTGCCCCTTCGAGCTATCAATTACTTACCAATTTCCAGAGCGGTCACAGACTAGCTCATCACCCAATCGTGGCAGAAAGCTTGAAAAGAAGGCCGGTATCCAGTTCTCCATGTCCAAAAATCCGAAGGACAATGCCCAAGCCACAAATGACGTGGGCAGAGAGAAAACTGGATCAGTAGATGGTAGAGAGTCACCTGCACTCAAAAAACAGATACCGGGGAACCTGTCAGACATTGCTAGCGAATGGGGCTCTCTTGAAGGCAGTCAAGGGCCATTTGTTCACATTCGGTATCACTCTGCTGGAGCTATTATTAACGATGTCTCTGGACGCCAACGAATCCTCTCACTGGACCGGATTGCTCAGGTATACTTGCAGATCAGCGAGGGTTTTTCTTCAGCCGCGATGAGGACCAAAGCGAATGCACTGCAAGCTCGAGCCGAGATAACTTTGAGACGGGGTAATGCTGAAGTCGCGATTTCAGAGTACCATAGAGCTTTGAACATACTTAGCAAGACCCCGGGCTTGGATGTTGATAAATTATCACGAGCGGCTATCTTGCACGAATTAGGGCAGGCGTATATGATCATGAACCAAACTGGAGACTCAGAGGCGTGCTATCTGGAAGCTTTGGGACTGTACAAGAGGAACTTTGGACGGGACTATCCGACGAATTTTGCCATTCTAAATGACCTTGGAATTCTTTGCGAGAGAGACGGATACGCCACTGAAGCTGCAAAACTATACGAGCGGTCGCTCGCAGGTCGGCTGAGGGTACTCGGGCAGAACGCCCCAGAAACATTGAGCAGCATACAGGACCTTGCTACTATCAAGATATCACTTGGTGATCTGGAATCCGCCCTTCTCCTATTTGAAAAGGCTGTTCCTACCCTGGAGACAGTCCTCGGCTTGCAGAATGAGAATACATTAAACGCAATGGATAGTCTTTGCGTTCTATATCAGAGACTCGGGATGAAAGAGGAGTGCCGTGACATGTCTCGAAGAATACTTCCACATTGCAAGACTACTTTCGGGTTAAATAGCCCTGTCACTAGACGTGCTGTCACAAGATGTGTCCAAGATGCCGGGAACTTCGATTTTCCGCCTGTTGTCAGAGATATACTTGACAATTATCGACATTCTCATGTTCCAGAATGCCTCCGGATCCTTCACAGCCTGGGAAGAGCATACATGGATGCAGGACTGAACAGAGATGCTGCTGAGATCTTTGAAGTCTTATTTGAGGAGTTCACCGCCGTGAAGGGAGTGGATGCGCCAGAATCGTTGGATGCTCTTAGCGCATTGTGTGTTGCCCAGGAGAATCTTGACTGGCTGGAAAAAGCTATCAATTCATACGGACAGCTTCTCCAGATTGCACGGAGGACCCCAGAAAACCATCCCTCTCGAAGGAGAATGGACTACGCTCAAAGGAGAGTCAATGAGTTGGCCAATCGACGGCAAGTCCTTGCAGCGGAAAGGAAGGAATGGCGTTTAAGTGAAGAATGGCCCTGTGCCAATTGCAAATCCAGTACTTCAAATCTCTGCAGCAGTAAGTACAGTGCACCTTTCTCTCTGAAACCTCCACAATGTTTTCCCACGGAACTACCTTATTCTTTCCTAAACTGACATTCAAACATCGATTACTAGCATGCAACATTGTCCGATTCTGCTGCGAAACCTGCAGCAACCTAGGTGCTCGGGTTCACCTTCCACGCTGTATACCGTCCGTCACATTCTGCGAATCCAAGTCCATCGCAACAAAGCCCAGATGTCCACTTACAGTCCAGGAACAGGCCCTGGCCAAGATCCGGTCCAAGGGTAACGGTCCCCTCATGGGATTCACAGCGACATACACGTTCTATCTCGACCCGCGCAACTTTACGACCTTCCGCATGAAATTCAGCAACGCAGTCAACTCGTTTGTTCTCTTCGGCGCGGACGCCAATGTTCAATACATAATCCTCGACAATGCCATTGAGGAATCGAAACCGGCACCAGAGTCTCCTTCGTCTACGGCAGGCACCTTAAAATCACCCAAACTTCAAGAAACCCAGCCAGAAATCGTCGAATGGTCAACACCCCAAAGCCAAGACTGTATCTACATCCCCGCGACGCCGCAGTCACACTCATCAACAACAGCAACCTACCTCCTCGTAGCACCGGGGAAGGAGCTGCTAAAACGTACCGTCGCGAAGAGAGTCAAAGCGCGCCGCGGCGGCGGGGAGCAAGAGCAGTTCGAGGCACTCGAAGTGCCGAATAAGGAGCTGATCGAGTATTCGCAGGGACTGCTGCTCAGTGGGTACCCAGGGGAGGCGTTCATGTACGTGTTTGAGTGGGTTTGAAAAACCTTTGAATGTGGCGTTATTCTCACCACGAGGGGATTCATTCATTATCCATTAATCTCAGCCCTTTACTTTCGGATCAGATAATTTCCCTGTCTGCTGTCTTCTCTTGCTCAGTCTTGTCTTATCTTGTTTTATCTTCCAAGTGGACTTGATGATGAGCGTCTCAGTACGAATGAACAGACACAAGGCAACAGGGAGATGGTTCATAATGAACCCTAAAACCCTCCTACCTTCCCACCTAATCAACTCCCAAAAGCAATATTTGCCCAACTGACTGTAAGAGTTAGATCAAATTGTTTTCACTTCAGGAATGTGTGTACTTGTAAAAATATGTTAGCTTCAATGAATTGATCAATCGATTCGCTTGTTCTGGCTTCTGCCAACCTTCCACTAAGAAATATCTATCATGTCTTCTTAGCAGGGGTACCCATTGAGGAGGGGGAAGCATGTTAATATGCGCATAAAAAAGATATTAAACAGAATAGTTAGGTATTCTCTCAGGACTCCATCTATCTGGATACCTACTGAAGCACGCCGGGGTCTAAAATCAAATCACCCGTCCAGTGTCAAGTCATCCCATCAGCAACAACCCCGTAACCATAGCGTAGATAAATTGCCCAAAAACGATGCATACCATTACCCTCTAGTTCATATCTCTGTATCCTTTCCTTTCAACCTTTACTTCCATAAACAGCATACAAGGCAACTCGAAAAGAACAGGGAAAATCAAAGCACGCCATAATAATGATACAGTGTCATAGAATATCAGGACAGACACAGCGATAGCCGAGTCAGGAACGGGCATTATTCTCCTCGTCATCAGACTTATAGTTATCATGATCGCCGTCACCGCCCCAACCTTGCGCTTCCAGGCCTTGGGCGCGGATACCGAAGCTCATGAGAAAGCCAATGAAGGCCACTCCACCAAAGATGCCGAACGACAATAGTTCCTCTTTTGTGACCCTAGCTGCCAAGGAGAAGAGGCCACCGGATAGCAAGGGCCCCGCGGCACGACCAGCTGCAGAGAGTGTCTGGGCAAGACCGTTGAGGGCTCCCAGAACGTGGTGGTTGGGCGCGGAGTTTGTGATCCGTAAATAGCTGTTTAGTATATGCCTTGATCCCGTATTTCTGAAAAGATCTTGACTTACCAATAAGAGAGCACTTGTTAATCCACCAACAGCAGACACCGTCTTGACCAACAGCACAAAGCAAATCTCGAAGGCAAGCACAGCAGACTTGCCCGTCACGCCGCCGCTCTTACTCTTGTATCCAACGAGCGGCATGAGAAGAAACGAAATGACGAATCCGAAGAGGCATATACGGTAGGACCATCTGTTCCCCATTTTGTCCCTCAACTTTCCAAAAATGCAGATCTGAAAGATGATCGTCACCAATCCTGCAAAGCCTTGAGAAAGCCCGATTCCTTGAGGTGTGAGCCCGCGTCCAACGGGGGGCCGGGCCTGGGCGAAAATGGGATACAGTGAATTGAATGAAACATTGCACAGGGCGAAGATGAAGTATGTGAGAAGTAGCAGGATCGTATCTCTGTTGAAGATGTCCTGACGAGTGAGCTCCTCGTGATCGGTGCGGAAAGGGTTTATCGAATGTTGTGATGCTGAATCCAGGTCACTGTCATGTTCTGCACCATTTGCTTGATGCTCTCCACGTCCAGCTCGTATATATGTCGGTTTGTGTGAGCTTGTGAACTGCCAGATCCAACTGAACAAATCGCGAACCCGTTGGCCGATCTGCGGAAGATTTTCTGCCACGTCAAGGCTCTCCTCCAGAAAGATACTGGTAAGTACGAAGTCCACAAGCAGGATAACTGCGGAGACAAGATTTGGGGGGAGGTAAGGATACGGATTTGGCTCGCTCTTGTTGAATGGGTTGCGCTTGAAGACGAGCAAGCCACCTAGAACAGGACCCGTAATTCCCCCGATACCATAGAGTACCGGAAGATAAGTAAACACTCTGGACTGGTTGCTCCGATCCGTTATCTCCCCAAGGCACGTTGACACCAAGCCCTGGTTCCCGTTCACCATTCCTGTCAATGCCTGCACTACTATTGCCTGCCACAACGTCCTGCAAAACCCAAAGGCAATAAAACATGCTGCCGTCAAGATGGTCCCGAGTAGAATGACTGGTTTCCGTCCAACCCGATCAGACAGCCAGCCCCAGAAGTAGTTGGTGAGGAACTGCGCGAGCGCGAAGGCAGACGCGATTGTCCCCACATAGACGCCTACGTCGTTCCCATTAACTTCTGGGAATTTCGACGCCATGTCTGGGAGATACGGGCTAATGGAATTGAGAGCTGTCTGCTCCGCAAGGGCGATCATGGCCAGCACAGCCAGCTGCCTCTTTGGCAACGGCGACTGAGGTGTCAGGCTGTTGTTGCGGCCACTGCTCTGATCATTGGAGCCGCCGTTTGAGGAACCAGATTGACCAGAATGCGGGCGTCCGCGAGACTTCGGGGGCGATGTCGCAAAGGTCTGATAGTGCTGCGTTGAGGATCGCCGCCGGTTGAGCGGTTTCCGCTCTGGTGCCCTCATCCTCGATGTAGCTGTGACGACAGCAACCTTTGAATGCAAGTGTTAACCAACTATTCAAGCCATTGATCACCAAGAGATTGATACCTTGGTGCTTACCAGCCCTTATGTTTCCGGCTGCGCAATGTTCAATTGCTCGTCGAGGTTGGCGGGGTTGTGGTCACGGTCGTAATCGTCTGCCGGAAAGGGCAGACTAAGAAGGGGTTGCGGAATCGCTTGTCAACCACACCGGATGGCGTTTGCAGTGCTCTCTCTCTTCCACTGAAGAGAACATCCTCTTAACAGACGGCGACAGGAACGTGGCTAGATCATCCTTGAAGAACGGAAGGTGCTCTTGCGACTGATGTAAGCGGCCGCCATCGATGAGTAATCGATCTTATCTGATTAACGCCGCGGATCTCCGCCGGTGGAGGGTCTTTCCTATTCGGGCGCTCAGATGTAAACACAGCAGATCGAGACTGCATTCTGCTCCATTACCGCATTAAATCTGCCAAAATTCAAGTTATTTTTCGCATTCGCGACACCATTGGGAATGAATAGAGGTCCGTGGTCAACATATCTCGGACGCAGAGGTTCAACCGGGCCAATTGGCCTAGGGCTTAGGGCTTGGGGCCAGGGCTCAGTCGCTTCGCCATGTCCCCATGTAGAGACCTCGGCATTGACCTTCGCCTCCCATATAATACAATCCACAAATCACTCATATTTGCATATTCAGAACATATCGTCATTCTGTGCGCATTTATGAGAGGGACAGGCATCGCACCGTATCAGCTGGGAATAACGGAAAGCATTTTCGGTGCTTCGAATCAAGACTCAGATAATTATTTGTCAGTAAATGAACATGGGGCATAACCTGCGCACCTAGATAGGCTAGTTCAGCAACAAGTGGCTAATCAGGTACGTGACGCCCATGGAAGTCCTATCATGCAATGGGTCAAGGCATCGCACTACTGGGTGAAGTGCATAGGTCCTGTGCACCTCTTGTGACTTACACATATATCAGAGATGTAGGGAATACATGTATAAGTACTCCTTATGAAATTGGCACTCAAAAGAGGGCCACTTCGCCACGACCTGAAGGGGCTTCAGATTCTGCCTTTTGGGTGGTTCATGTTGTGTCACCGGCTTCTCAAACATATTTGTCGGAGGCTGAAACTGAGAAACAGACGCCTTATATGCCAGCTAAAAACAGCTATCATGGCTGTGAATGAATAGATATATCTGCATCCACAGGAAAGGGCTGACGAAATTCTGTTACTGTGTAACTCCAACAGAATAGTAAGGAACCGTATGTGTGGCTGGTCTATAAACATCAGCGCACAAAGCTAAGGCAGAGTCTTGTGCAAAACTAAAGGGAATAAGTAAGGTTGCACAATCAGTTTGCTTGTGAATGGCATCTCACATGTAGAAGCCGATATAATTTCCGAAGGATTATCACGGAATGCAGCGAGGAACCGATCGGCGATGAAATGATTTACTGTATTGTGCATAATATGAGCCCAAAGCAACAATAAATAAGCGTTATTGGTCTATTCCTTAAACAACTTTAGACTCGACGCTGTCAAGAGGCCTTGGTGCAACCGGTGGTAGAGGCTCCAGCAAGTGCCATCATGCGACGGATAAGAGAAGCTGAATCGCGGGAAAGCGTGCTGACACTGGAATCCTTTGGGGGTCATGATGGAAATGCCAACGCTTCAGGCTGGACCGGCGCCAAAAGATGTCAGAAACATGGGCGTTTGTATCCCTGCTTGTAAGGCTGAAACTCGCGAATAGATCGGCCAAATGGGAAGATCCGTGGCTGCATGGAAGAAATTCGAAGCACGCTAGAAGCAATCTCGACTGTAAAACACATCCAGTGGCTCACGGAGGCTATTATAGGCAAGGATGAGAGACAAGACGATCTGTCCATTCCACGTGGAGAGCTGCGGGTGGCCGTCGGCTGCGAGAAGCTGCGGCTGACGGCGGCTCCTTGTCGAGCGCATCGCGGGCCGTCTCTTTCTCTCCGACTCGTGCGCCTGTCCCTCGGAACGCCTCCCCTTCGCCTGTAGCTGCTTCGTACGCAGTATCCTTTCATCATAAGATCTTCCAGAAAGAGGCAGAGAGGATCCCCGCAAAGTGGCATAATTTGTTCTAGCGCTGACAGAGCCAAGTTTTCTTGCCACCGTGCAGCGTGCCATCTTACCTGACTGCCTCAGCACCAACGTGGCCGGCAAGCTTTGGGCGGCTTCCGGCTGCTGTCACCTCGGACAACATGTTTCTTTTGGAAGTCATAGGCATTCCCAGGGCGTTTTTTTATTATTTTTTTTTTTGGATCAGACCAGGCTGGACCGGTGCTTCTCGGCAGAAGCCCAAAATCACGGCATCCAGCAGTGATTGATTTTACTAAATGCTTCTGTCGGCGGTTGCAGATCCTGGCCCAGCTATGGGATGGAAACCCGAGGGCAGCCCTCGAGTACTCTCTCTCTAGATGGCTGTGCTCGTGGGTACCGCCAACGGCGCCACCGCGGTTTGGCACCAGCTGTTCCTTTGTCGTCTTCGTCCAGTCAGCTGGGAGGCGATGCCAGTGCAGAGTCCCCTTCCATGAGGAGTGCGTTCCCCTTTACATCTGTTGGCTCAGCCTAAGCGTTTGCATATAGTCATTGGACCATATTCTCCCGGCACCAAACCACATAAGGCTATACGAGGTGCTCATTGCTGCTGAAAAAGTCCTCTCTCTGCGACCACTTTCGGCAGTTGGCAGGCTACTCTCCCATCAAAATAAGCTAGACTACTGGTGCTGTGCCTTCTTTTGGATATGGCGCTGTTAAACGATTCTCGATTTGGTCCGGTCGTTCGCTTTACCTGCCATATCTGCCTCGAATATGGGACATTGCTGACGGACAGCTGGCTCTTATGGAGTACTTTCAGCTTTCACACGCCCTTTTCTGTCAAGAAAGAACATTCTTCCATCTAACAATGGTATAGCTCCAGTTCTGTGCGGATTCTTGGCTCGGGTCTTGAAGAAATGACTGGTTTCAACGTCTCTCGCATTATCCAGGGGTTCGATATCAGGAGTGAGGAATACAGCTCCACCAGCATGTTACCTTCATTGCCTAGATGTTGGCCCCCATTGCTATTTAATGTCTCGTGTCACAAGGCTATGCATTGCAGTGTCAGTTCCAATTCTTCAGATTCCATTTCTTCAGACGTACAGGTCAGGTCTATAAAATCTCGGTTTTGCCAAATTTTTTTTTCCACGACTCGCAGGGCCAGTTGCCTACCTCTAGCAGTGAAATTGTTTAATACTATATTGTCACATTGTTTGTTGCAATCTTCGAACGCTGAGTACAAAAGCCGACGTTTCCCTTGCAAACGCATACTGAAGACCGGCTATCCTCCTCTACCCTGCGATCCAGAGGGATCACACTAGGTTCCTTGGAAGCCGTCAGACACCATACCTGCTACTCAAAACTATCTTCGGAGCAGATACATATCTTTCTCTTGATTTGATTGCATCAGACAGTACCCCTCTCCGCCAATCATTATTCTGCGATCTCAGGGCATCGTAACTACTCGGTTAACCTTTTCGCTCCCGAGTGCTTATCTGCAGGTGCTCTTCGAGGCTTCGACCTGGCATCTGCAATTGGCTACAGGCCTGCATTATTAACAATGCAAAAACATTCGTCATCCTCGCCTGACAATATCGCATACAGCTCCCCTGGTCCATATGACTACACCCTGGTGATCCCGGGAACGCTAAATGATCCCAGATCAGCAAGCGATGTCAGCCCGGGCTTTATATATGTAAGTATTCCTCGCCTTTCAACTTTTATTTCTACTTCATCAGCAGAGCAGCTACAATAATATTGATCTATCTCCTTTTCCTTCTTTGACATCCGTTTCCGGTGAACATTTATTTCCTTTTTTTGCTCGTTACTCCTATTCACCCATTATCAGGCCTCCCATATCCGCCCGGAGCTGATATCAAAATGCAGCACAACAAGGAGCAGTTAATCCACTCTCTCCGAACTCACCGCGTCAATACAATTACAGAGCTTCGTCGCATTGAGAAGATATTCGCGCATCTTGGTACTCCTGAAGTGACGGAGCCCATGACCAGTGCTTGGCTTCACTACGTCAACTCGAACAATCTTCTCAGCGAATTGAGGGGCTTAACGAAGAACTACCCCTTCAGCTCTGAATGTCTAGATGAAGCAAAGTGGATGGTCATTGGTGATCCTGAAAGCTCTCGCAGCTGGAATTATTGCTGGCTAGTCCTCACCAAGATTCAGAATATGTACGCCAAACAACTTTTTTGCTTTAGATCGTGTCTGTTCACAAGCTTTATTCTGATACCCGAGCAGGCAATTGATCCCAAAACACGCTCGAGCCCTTGCAGCCAAACCGGCTATGTGGGGAGGGCGCACACCTTCAGCCGCAAACATCGAACAGCTGGCTAACGCCTGCATCGTGGAATGGACGCGCGCCGTCCGTCAGATGCTGCGACATTGGGATACTCCTCCAACTACCACTGGTCGGTAGTGGCCGGATGTGTGACAAATATAGGACGTCAAGATATTGCCTCGCCACCGCCATTATCCTCGTATCTTTTTGCTTGGAACGTGTTAGCCGCTTTCAAATGTTTGAGTCTTTGATTTTTAGATATTTTGCCATATCGACTCTCTTCTGTCATCTTCTTACATCTCCACTTACGCGAAAACTTGGGGTATCAGCCCGGTACTATAACCCGATTCCCCCGTTCTGACTGTGCTTATCTCTCGTATCAATTTGTCTTCTCTTCTTAATCTCTCATTGAATGCACGATGTTAGTAACCTGGATGTATTGTACTGTACGTTATAGCAAAAGTTGAGCACTAATGGTCAATGATATTGTTAAATGCAGCATAGGTGCTTATGTACGTATGTAATTCACGCATGTACGTTCCTACATACTGAGTCATCTTTGCTTTAGTATCCGGTGTATCCGATAGTTAAGTATGTGCCTGGAGGATCCTTCTAGACGTCTCCGCCACAGTCCATGCAACCCGATCAACGTTATTCCACTAATCCTGCAGCCCTAATGCAGCCCTAAATGTTCCAACTGCTCGATTTTCGGCCGGGATGACCATAACATACTAAAACCCTTGTACTATGCAACTAATGCACGCCACTGTTATAAATGGAGCTTATAAGTTCTCTGCTAAAGGAAGAATACCTATTAAATGACGATGATTCTCGCCGCATGTCTGATTATAAACCATCATCGTGTCTCACTATGGCTCTCTGTGAGCCTCGAAAATTAAGGTTATGTACGAGTTGAAGTGAGGTGAGCAGTCACGAGGACAGGATAATGAACGATTGTCAGATTTTGTATGGTTGGTTCATTGGGCATGTTATATTGGGCACATATCTCTACAAAACTAAGCATCCATTATTATTCTTCTTTTTTTTCCATAATCACAGCATCAAGCAGCATATCTTGTCGAGTTTATCTGGAACCAAACAGAAAGAAGGTCAAAATTTTTGGAGTCAGCAGATAAAATGCGCTCTGATGTCACGTTTAGTTTGTGGGAATTTTTCTCTCGTCTTTAGCTATTCCTGGCCATACATACAGTAGTCGCGACTATACTTCAGATGGCATGCACCAGCACTGCGTATCTACTGTAGAAGCATATCTGCAGTCCAAGGCTGTCATCCGGCCGGATACCGATCGGCCGAAAGTTCCATCAATTAATATCTCGAGAAAATAATTAAGATACAAATCGGAACTTCGCGCCTCAATTTCACCCGACCTGCGTACTACAGTACATACGCGCCTTGCTCTACTGACTAATCCACCATGTGCAAGCGCGCCCACTCACTGGGACCTGGAAACAATCCCTGTCATGCGACATGCGACATATGCAACATGCGCCTCGCTTACCTCGGTCTCAAATTACCAATGCACTGCATTATAAGTTAGGTACCTAGGCTAGTATGCAGCAGGCAGCTTCGCCTCAATACGAAGACCTAGTGCTGAGATGATGTCAGCAGCAAACGAAGCCACAGGACTGGACTACCTTACCTACCTAACCTATTTACTATGAAACTTATGGGCTAAAATTAGGTAGATTCTGTAGAAGAGAAGGTAAGAGAAAGAAGGTTGTTGGAGAATGTTCCATGTATGCATTGTTAGCTTAGCATAGTACTCTACATGTATGTATGTGTGTAGTTCGTGCAGGATAGGAGACTGGATTAGTTTTCACTTTCACGCTCGGTGCGGTGAACTGAACACGAATGAATACAGACACGAGCAGAGGAGAGGAATAATATCTGTTTTGAGTATCGGATGGATGGCCTCCCTTGGAGTTGGGCCCTGGGGTATTTGGGGATTTCCCATTCTCTGCTGGATGTTGCCACAATAGTACAGGAGAACAAGAGTCGAGATTATCGATGTTTAGCAGTAGAATGTAAGTACCAAAGTATGTACTCTACAGCCGCTGGTTCGGTCGAACCGGGCTGTTCTTTTTTCCAAATAGCATCAGTCGCCACATAGATGGAATTGGGATTTGCAGCTGGAGAAGAAAAGGTGGGCTTATCTATGACGGACTGAGGGACAAGTACGGTATTCCTAATAATAAGGATATCAGTTCTGTACAATGTATTGTGCCGATTAAGCAAGTAGTCAAGTACAGATACATCCCATAACTTGCCGATCAGTATACAATGTTGTCTGTCCAGTGCCATTTGGGGAACAAAAATTGCAAAATATAGAGGTTATAATTAAGAAGAGCAGGCGGTCTCAATGTAGGCTGTGTGGTTGAGAACTTAAGGGACATTTGTCTATCGATATACTTTCAAACCCACGTACCATTAAACAATTTACGTGATGTGTACCAATAGACATTATGCTCCATTCAGCCTGCTATCTGTTTGATAGTAATGACATAGAAGGTAAACGGAAGAGTTCCTTTTTGGGAGTAGAGAGAGAGTAGTCGAAGCCAGAGAGGTGCTTAAACACAGCCTCGAACGTCTCGCGTCGTTACTGCGAGCCGCTCATTTCATCAATAGCCTTACTGCCCAAGGGACACTGAGACCTCTCAGATCACCGTAATGCTGTCCAACGCCCAGGAACACGATCGGAATTCCAGTAGCATGTACCATGCTGACAAGTGTGCCGATCATATCACCGACCGTATCGCACTTGCTGATAATAAAACCGTCGAGGTTCCTACCGGGCCCGAACGCCTGGTTGAAGTTGCGGGCCTGCATGACGCTGTCTGTTCCGACAAGCGCCTCTCCAACCATGAATATCTTGTCAGGATTAGCGAACTTAGCGAATTTCTCCAACGAGGACATGAGGCGTTGGTCATTATGGCGGCGACCAGCGGTATCGATTAGTACGACATCAAACTTGTTGGCCGTAGCGTAGGCCACCGCATCCTTCGCGACGTTTGCTGCGTCCTTGCCGTACCCTTTCTCGTAAAGCTCCACTTCGCCAACATTCTCACGGGCGCTGAGTTCCTTCAGATTCCGGGCATGAACACGGAGCTGTTCCACAGCACCGGAACGGAAAGTGTCACACGCTGCAATCAGCACACGGTAGTCATTCTGAAGCAAGAAGAAGCATATCTTGCTCAAAGTCGTTGATTTACCAACGCCATTGACGCCAACGATGGAGATGACGTATGGACGAGGAGCTTGCTGCTTGCTTGTCGGAGCGGTGACAGCCTGGATTTCACGCAGCAGATCCAACGAAGATGTTGGCGTCAGGATCTTCCGCAAAGACGACTCCATCGCCGAGCGGAGTGCCGCATCGACACTCTCGAAGCTTCCTGTCTTCTTTCCAACAAGCTCTCGCTTTACCCCCTCGCACAGACGAACTGCCGCTTCACGCGCGACATTTTTCTTCAGCAAATGGTCTTCCATAGCCTTCAGGGGCTTCTCAAGGTCTGCTTCAGTCAAAACCTTCCCTCCCACGATGTTGCGGAAGAAACCACCAATGGCGTTGAAGCTGGATCCCACAACACCCGTGGATGAGGCCCCTTGCGCCTTTTTAGCCTCCGCGTTTTCAAGGATAGAATGAACTTCTTCTCCGATATCTTTCAAGACGAACTGGCCTTTGCCGACCTTGCGTCCCCAAGACTCTTGCGCAACGGCCTCCACTGCAGGTGCCGATTCATCCTCACCGGCAGCGGGGGCGGAGTAATCGAGCTGCTCGCCATCGTCCTCTTCCGCAAGGCCGTCAATACCCCATTTTCGCATTTTCTTTCCTCCAGCCTTCGCATTCTTCCCCTTCTTAGTGTTTTCATCTCCCGACGAGACATTAACATTGGCATTCGCGGCTTTTCGCGCGCGGCGAGAGGCACGGCCACCAGGCCCGGGCTTGGCAGTAAGAATATGGTTCCCAACAGGAGTAGTGGATCTAGACGTCGCAGGAGACTGGGATGGCGTGCTCTCATCGGAGCTCGCCACGGCCCGCGCAGCTTGAGGCTGCGCTGTGAGATAGATCGTCAGCACATTTGTCGACCACAACGAGATCAGCAGAGTACATACCTTTGAGAAGACCGGGAACCGGAGGTGGAGGCGGGCCACCATTGTCAGACGATACAAACGGATCTTTCTTGTCCGTTACTTCCTCAACAGTATGCTCCACAACGACTCCCGCAGTATTCTCGAGCTCCCGGACTTGTTGATCAAAGTATTTATCAAACGGATATTGAACCACTCTAGCCCGCGTGCTCTGCAAATCATCCTTGTAGAGGTCGACGAAAATGGTCGCGATATTATCCAGGAGTTTATCGATCCAGCTGAGGTGAAGCAGAGACTGGTAAACGGCCTGGCAAAGTTGCGGATCAAGTCAGCATCTCCGTAGATATAGGTAGGGAAGCTTCATACTGACCACAAAGATAAGACCCAATTCCTTGACCTGCTTCCACTTCAGTGTGTACTTCTCCTTCTTATAAACAGGGTAGAGACCACCGTCCGCTGTAGAACCCCCCTGAGGCCGCGCTTTCTCTTCGATAAACACGTCGTTGATAAGGCTGTTGATGACATGGGCGCCTACCGGAGCGTACGACTTCGACCACAGCACCACCCCGGAGGTGGTGAGAATCTCGAACGTGTCAAGCATCGTGGAGAAGCCGCTGTACGCCTCCGCTAGTCGCAGGCAGAAACCGTGTGATCTGCGCTTCGAGAAGCTGAAGAACGAGCCTGGCGGGGAGTTTGCAGAAACCGGGGCGAGCGTTCGGCGGGCGAACTGCACTCGGGCCACGTAAACGGACTGCCCAAACTTCAATGCCGGAACTGCGCCGTCCACCATCTCCAACTCCCGCGGCTCCAGCGCCCCTCAACCAAGACCAGGACTGCGTCTCCTCTACTCGTCTCCTCCCTCCCTCTCTCCATCCCTCCTAACCTTCTCGACATCACTCACCATGCATCGCTCAGCCTTCGCCCCGCCGCCGGCGCAGTCCCCTCCCCTCCATCATCCCGTGCCGCAGCATGTGTCGACGGTGCCCATGATGCGCTCACCACCTCCCCCAGTTTCCCAGTCGCAGAGCTCGAGCTATGGCAACCCATATCAACCTGGTCCCTCCCAGGGCGGCAGCAGCATGTTTCCCCCGGCGTTTGGAGGATTCATCAACGATCCGACGGCACAGATGGGCTTCCAGGTCGGCAAGACCGCGATGTTGGCGGGACAGGAATACGTGGAGCAGAATGTATGGGATTGCCATATTATACTCTCCAGTCTGTATGCGGGCTAGATGTCCAGTACTGACCATCGACAGTTTAACCGCTACGTTTCCATACCTGCCCTCAAACACTACTTCAACGTCTCGAACTCGTACGTCCTGAACAAGCTCGCACTCGTCCTCTTTCCCTGGCGTCATAAGCCTTGGTCCCGTCAGCAGGCACGGTTGACTTCGACCGCTACGGGCCCTAATGGCCAGATCTCGCAGCAGCAATACTCTTCGATCTTTCTCCCTCCCCGGGATGATATTAATTCGCCGGATTTGTACATCCCTACCATGGCAGTCGTGACGTACATTCTGCTCTCTGCGGTGCTGGCGGGTCTCCGCGGTAGCTTCCATCCGGAGCTTCTGGGTTCGATTACGACCACGGCTCTGGCGGTCATCGTCTTTGAGATTCTCTGCTTGAAGGTGGCCATGTACCTCCTCAGCATCAGCAACGATTCCCAGCTCTTGGATCTGGTTGCCTATTCAGGCTACAAGTTTGTCGGAATCATCGTGACTCTGGTCGCCTCCGAAGTCCTGACTCCCGGGAGGGGGACCGGCGGCTGGGTTGGCTGGACAGCGTTTACGTACACCTTCCTTGCGAATGCTTTCTTCCTGGTAAGCATCGTCCTATGAATTGCAACGCGTGGGATTTTTTTTTCTGCCATTATCGACCTCTTACTGACATGTACAATAGCTCCGTTCCTTGAAGTATGTCCTCCTCCCCGATTCAACGAGCGACGCCTCCATGCGCACCGGAACCATGCACATTGTTGCCCGCTCCCAGCGCAACCGCCGCACCCAGTTCCTCTTCATCTACTCCTATATCATCCAGTTTTTCTTAATGTGGCTTCTCAGCCGAGAGGGGCCAGCCACCCCAGCGACTAAGGCTGGTGCTGCTGGATCCTTGTCGTAATTTCGTTAAGCCGGGCTTAATGTTCATTAGCTTCATGATAGACTGAACGCATGAAGGGCAAGGGGATAATGTAGGAAATAAATCGGAACATTCCTCTTTTTTATAGCTATGCTTCTTCATTGTGGGCGGTGTATAGTGTTCGGTCAGCTGTCTTTTTCTATATCGTTGCTTTCTTTGGTGGTTAGGTACCCACGTTGTTTTCTATCGGACTTTATTTCAATGGAATAATGACTCGTCCTCGGTTTGAGACCCTGGCAGGATCTGGGCATAGAGACCGGATACGACGAGAAGATCCTAGTTGCGTAGCTGACGAGCAACCATAATTTAATTCCTCTTATATCAAACCAAGTGCGTTATCAGTCTTTCCAAACCTCTGATACTCGGATTCCCTATGGCCCTCTCACATTTTTATAAGCGTTTGAATGAAGAGTCGTTAGATATGGTTGTCAAAGGACTCTGACAGTGGCTCTTCATTGACTGACTACCATGTACGAAATAGCCAAGCAGTTATCGACTTCACTCCAGCTTCACTTGTATTTTTTTCCCTTCGAACCCAGAGGTCATACATCGAGTATTCATGACTTTCAATCATCATTTTCTAGACACTACACGTAAATCCTCCAACCCAGGCACTACCATTATTCGATCACCGGAACAGGGATCGAAACTTCCTCAGGGAGCTTCATCCACCGACTGGTCTGCACCCGTCCCTCCTTTATCACGGCCAGGAGATGCTTATCAGGCTCATCGAATACCAAGATATCATCCAGCGGATTCTCATTCAGAATCAGCATATCCGCCGCGAAGCCCGGTTTGATCTGACCCAGGAAATCCGGCTTCCTCAGCATCTTCGCCGCGTTGAAGGTCGCACTCTGCAGGATCTCCAGCCGCGACAGAACCTGCGACCTGAGCGCGAACTCTCTCGTCTGCGCGATCCCCAGGGGTCCGGCGAGGTCGGTCCCATAGCACATCGTCACACCGGCGTCCGAGGCGATCTGCAGCGAACGCAGCCCGGTATGGAGCACCTCCTCATTCTTGGCCGCCAACTCGGGGGGCAGGAAGCCCTGCCACCTGGGGGATGACATCTCGGAGTATGTGATGAGGGCTGAGGTCAGGGAGATGTCTTTTTCAGCCATGGCTCTCGCGGTCTCCGCGTCGATCATGTTCCCGTGCTCGATGCCCTTGACGCCGTTGTTGATCGCGTACATGATCGACCGAGGCGTGTAAGCGTGCGCTGTGACCCAGGTGTCATTATTCTCTGCCACAGTGGTGATGGCCCTGATCCCCTCCGCCGTAAACTGAACGTTCGCGAGCGCGTCCGTCGGACTCGCGACGCCGCCGCCGGTCATGATTTTCAGAGTCAGCGCCCCGCCTGAGCTCCTCTCTCGCGGCCTTGATGCACTCTGGCATACCGTCGCAGAGCCTTCCGAGCTGGTGCACCAAGCCGCTGCAGAACTCCGTGTGGTCGTGAGAACCTCGCAGGTCGGCGTGCCCGCCGGTCTGGGACGGAGCACACCCGGCGATGAAGAGACGAGGTCCCGGAAACACGCCTTCAGCGATGGCCTCTTTTAACGCGAGCGATGCGCCGCCGCAGTCCCGCACGGTGGTGAACCCGCGACGGAGGATCTGTTGGCACACGAAGGGTCGTCTGAACTTCGATACGTCGGGGGGCATTCCGAAGGAACTGCCCATGTCCTTTGCGCCGGGGACAGCGGTAACGTGGACATGGCAGCCGATCAGTCCTGGGCAAAGATAGTATTTAGATTGCAGATCGAGCGTTGTTACTCCTTCAACAGTGGAGGTTTCTGCGTCCGCGTCCCTGTCGGTGATGGATTCTATCAAGCCGGCAGATATCTTGACCGTACTGTTCCGTTGCACTGAACCATCCACGGGATCTATGATATTTGCATTCTTGAAGACGTACGTCTTCTGCGGCTGAGGAGTCCACGGCTCGAGCAGTCGGTTAGATTCCATTCTGCTTTGCAGTTCGGGATATTACTAGTATCTCTGTTGCTGCTCACAGCTGGGATGGGAGAGTCTAAAACCAAATTATGACTCCGCTGCCTTAAAACAACCGACAATACCTTTTATAGAAACCAGCTCAGTACAGAGGATGGTCAAGTTGAAATGGAAGATCCATGCATTTCCTAGCATCCGAGAAGCGGGCATATCCGTATGTTCATGCATGCAACCCCGCAGCAGCCTATACCCGCTTCCTTATCAGTACTGCTCGATGATAGCAGTATCGGTTCCAAGGAACGACGTATCACACGAAGCAAAAGTGCAAGAGTGTAGAGAATACAGTCCAGCCAGCAATGGTTACTTGCGTCTCGATATTGACTAAATTTCCCATCCCTATTTCATACTTCCCGGTAAGAGTCGATCGCAATACTCGTAATAGAGCCATTTCTAAAGCCCTAACTCAATGTCTTAGATATCTCCGGAATCGAGGGGATAATCGTCAAGGGGACGCAGTAACGGGACAGCTATCTGTACATATCATTCTTCGCAAATTAGCCATATCCATTATCATGCGTCGATTTTGAGCCACAAATGACCAGAGTTTCATGTCGTCAGAAAAGGGTTTGACAAGAGCAACGGTGTGCTGCATTTCCTACCTAATCAACTGTCTTCCCAAGTCGGAGATTATCAATTGCGAGTTGTTGTATTTTCCTCAATCATCAATTTCATAACTTTATTTCAGAGTATCGGGTCAGTTTCACGTGTCATTTTGTCAAAAAGGATGGTGATAGCTGTCACGAGTAGCAGCAAACAGACAAGAAGACCTTGACTCAGCACCCATGCAGATGAGCGCAGGTAGCAAAGAGCATCATCCCAAACTCGTCCACCGACCGCAACCACCGATCGATCCTCTCACGCCGCGTAGGAGACCCCGTCTCCGGCGACCGCCACAGCTCGCAGATCCGCAGCTCCCCATCCCCCCACACGGAGAGGTGTCGATCATACTCTCTTTCCCAGACCGCGCGGTCCCGCGCCTCCCAGAGCACTTTGCTCGAGGCGACCGGAAGCTCTCTCAGCTCCTTCGCCAGGTAAACGGGGATGTCGTTCACGGCATTGAAGACGTTATTGAAGATGTATGCGGTCAGGAGAGCTCGTCTTTTGGCGGAGGCTACGATCCAGGACTCCCATTTGGGACGGGTGTGTGTGAGCTCCCCCGCCGAGACGAGCCCTGTGGCGGAGAGCTGGCAGGCAAATTCCTGGAGGTGCACCATGGTTGAATGGTCAACGAGACTGATGCCCTCGGCCGGTGAGAAATATGCCAGCAGGGCGTAGATGAGATATGCTTGAAAGGCCGCCACGAGGTCCATTTGGTTGTATGATTCGCGCTGCGAAGCACTACGTGGTTAGCCAAGAATTGATTAAGTAGACGATAAGGGTGAGAAAATCATACCTCTTCCAATAGTCTCTCCATTTCGCGCTGAACAGTAGCTGTGACGATCGCCTCGCTCCCTCTAGCTCTCGTCTCCCACATGCGCACGAGACTGTAACAGTTCGCCAGAGGCAGCGGAAGTTGTTGGCCCTCGACCTGCAGGGGATGGATAATGGGAGGAATTCCCCCCTGTCGCAGCATGTACTTCGGATACGTCCCCAGGACGCATGTTAGAAACTGAACTGTATACGGATGAAAGGTTTTGGGGACCTGATCCTCTGAGGGCAGAAAGGACTCCAACCAGCGGTTCCGGATTTTGGCGCTATCGGTAATAGGGACTAAATCGAGATCTGAAAAGTCCAAACTTGATGCTTCCAATGCTCTATTATTATGTCGCGAACTTGGAGCAGGATTGTTTAGTAGTAGAATGTTATCCACGGAAGCCACTGCGCCTGGGTCCAACGGGCTGTTCAACGACAGTGGTGTTGTTCCAAACACAGCCCTTGTCTGACGCTGACGCTCAAGATGTTCCGCTGCTTGAGTATTGTGACTGAAGTTATTAAGGTATTGGCATTCATCCTCTGGGGTAAAATACTGGCAGTCGAGGTTCCGAGATATGCATCTCGAGCAGCGCGGTCGCTCGTGGCCGCAACGAGCCTTGGCCTGGGTACATTGTTTGCAAGCCTTCTTTCTAGCCGGTGCTTTTCTTGTCAACTTAGAATTAGTGTTAGGCATAATTCATTGTATTCACGGTACACTTGGAAATGTGTCGAGACTGAGGTGAACGGCGTTCAGACAAGTTGGACAAGTTCCGGATCTTGCTTAGTCAGCTTGAGATAACAGAATAGCCCTAACTTACAGATTCGATGAACTTGCCTCTATCGCCATTCTTCTGTATGGTAACGTAGTTACTCTGTTTAATGCGTCATACACCTTAGTCAGTTGTAACTTGGGGGATATGAATCTTGTTTCCCTATTCAGTATTGAATGGTTGTTAAATATTAGGTGCACAACAAAATCATGCCACTTTATTTTGGACTAGGAAACTGCATGCAGTCATGCCCCTATTCATTAAAACTGGACTCACCACCTCAGAAAGATTGAAAGTAAACAAGATATGCAGAAAGGATTCATGCAGACAGATCTCCGCGTAACTGACTGAAGTATGTCGTGAATGTCGCCAAAGCAGCTGAATCCATGACGCCAACGGAAAATGTAAGGGAGCAAACAGGATATGTTCTTAGCTCACAGCATGATATTTAAGGCTGCCTTCATATATCAACTGAAGGGTGGACTCCAATTTCCCGGTAATATCATGCAGGTCCAAACAATCTGCAAGCAGGTTCACGCTAGCAAGCTTTCGTCTCATATGTTCTGACTCCTGAAAAGAAGGATCTCTTAACAGGATTTAGTCATGAGTAATCATTTGCACTCAGAACTGTACCAGGTGACCCTCTCAAGACCATTCATTGGCTGACTGTTCATGAGTTGGTTTGAGCACCTTCCTGACTGTTGCCGCACGACCTCACACGCGAGTGGCACATGATACGTGCGGAGCGCTGCCTGGAGATGAGCTCATTTTTTTTCAAAGAGATCAAGTGAAGAGGAGCGGAGACAGCACACAAACGGAGAGAAAAAGGCTAGAGAACTTCTTCATCCCAGTTGTTCTGAAGTTCACATCTCTTCACCCTGAGCTGTAAGCAAGTTACATTCTTCACGGAGAATCTTGTATCCGACACCTTCAAGAACCCTAGGAGCTTTTTCATTGTCTCAAATACCCACGTTTTTCGTGCAGAGTTAAGGTCATCCAGATAGTAGGAAACAATTCCCCAAGTGGTCTCAAGACGCGGATACTGACCATGACCATCCCAACAGAGATGAACAGCAACAATCATGGAAAGAATAACAATGATCGCCAGACATCACAGAGTGTCACTCTGGCTTTAACTGATCAAACGACCATCCAGCAGCTCGCCACTTCGGGTTACATGGCCCGAAGCGCGAGGAGAGCGGGGCAATTGAGAAGACAGTATGCAGCAGAAAAGGCCGCGGGGAAGGCCAAGCAGGCTGAAGCTGCCGCTGCTGCTGAAAAGGAGAAAGCCAATGCAACCAAGAACAATGAAGATCAGAATGAACAGCCATCGGACGGTGGAGATGACAACGAAAACGCCGAACAAGGTTGACTTCCTTGTGGGTAAATACCCGGGCTAGGATTCCAAGGTTCCCCTGTTAAGAGTTTCCGGTAAACATGAACGCTGAAAAGCATGGTCATTCCTTGGTGCTCTCAAACGAAGCTAACATCGAAGGATAATTGCCAGATTCACGCGCTATGTGCGAGTATTCTTCGACCTTGATTACTGTATGATTCTTTGAGCTTTACCGTCGAATCCACGACTTCATTCGCATTTAGACTCCGACGGAGCTGCGATATCTTCGAGATCCGTCAGAGTGACGTTTTCCAATCCAGGAAATTTCGAGTTGATATGTTGCGAGAAGACATTAAGAATCGACGGCGCAGACCCTTTTCTCGTCACCTCTACTCTCCGGAAGACTATCAGAGCGCTTCGGACAGTCTCTCCTCTTCCTGTTAGCACCACGACCTTCTTAATGAATGCGGGAGAACTCTGTCAAGTTGTCGCCATCTCGCTGATCTATTTCTATGTCTCCGTCAACCCATCAGGCAGATATTGCATATCCACCGGCCGTGAGCAGACCCGCACCAGGCCTCCCAAATATTTGATGTGCCAATCCAGATGTACGAATATACGACCCTGGTGGAGCCATGGCGAGGAGAAGATCACGGGGATGAAGTGAGGAACAGGAATCTCGCATGACGAGTGCTGCAAAGTTGTCCTTCAAGATATATCTTTCTTGTCAGGACTGGGATTTTCTTTGGACTGTAGCAGAGTAGGTGAGATCTCAATTCAATTCAGGTTTTTTTCAAAGGGGATGATATCTGTAGAAGCATATTATCTCGATGCTTTTTGGTGGCTGGCATGTAATTAATCAAATATTCCAAAGCAGTTATTTCAGCGGCAGAACGTCTTTCAGTAGATGCAAACGTGATGCAGACTAATAGTGTCTGTACATAATGCAGCTAGGTGAAAGACAGTAAGCATAAGGACTCTAAGTTTGACACTTAGAAAAACCCTGAAGGATATTGTAAGTCCGGAGTATTTTGGAAGGCATCTCGCACAGTGACAAGTGCTGTTGGGCTCTTACCTAGGGGATGCACGTGGTCCGTGCGCTCTGGCTGAACTGGGCGGCCGCTGAGCATTCGCATGAGTCTGTTCACTGTTTGGACATGTTTACTCGAACCTGCACGGGGAGGACAGCCAGGAAGCTGGAAGGATCAGATAGATCTTGCGATTCCCTTGAGCTATAACTTGGGGAGTTGGTAGATGAAGTTATATTTCGGGACATTACAGTATATTCTGCTCGTCTATCCGCTACAGTGCCATACTTGGATACCTGATAAGCTTTTATCAGAAAATTAGATACTTTTGTAAGACTACAAGACAGAAGATTTACCATCTTCCCTACGTCAAGGACAAAACAGAGGACATTGAAGGATCATAAAAGCCATTGATCATGCCAAAATTATCCAAGTACATTCTTGTCAAGGCACGTCTAAGCCAAAGGTTCAAGAGTAGTAATAAAGCTAACACGCGTTGCGAAGAGAGACATCCTCTATGTGCAGAACTGAGCTCAAGGAAAATCAATCTGGAATAAAAATCAAGCCTAAGCCTAAAATAAAGGCCTCCCAGGCAGGGACACGGTTTCTGTTATGAATAGCAAACACACATCGAACCTGCGAACTGCGCAAAGTTAGAGACCAGATTCATTCTAACTGCGGTCAATGATTGAAAGAAGAATGATGTCCTCAGAGATCTTGGTGTGGTAGAAGATATATCATCGCCCGGAGGCGTCAACTACTATCTAGGCGTAAAGTGCATAATCATCGGACGGGGACTAGAAAAAAATGGAACCGACATACCTTGTTAGTTTAAAGAAAAACCACCTTTTGCGCAGGAATTGCGGTGTGTGACGAGCACGCTCGGCTTTTAGAATATTCGCTCCTGGTTCTGGTCTTGGTCGAGTCAGCAAAAGTCTGGATATGGCAAACGAGAAACGAGACAGGAGACAGAGTTTGTGTTGTGAAGATCAGAATATGTAAGAATTGAATATCATGCTCCAGCCCTGTATCGAAACTCCGGCGAAGAGCTTCACAGGAATCTGGGTCAATCGCAAATTACCACATCATATCGAGCGTGGAAGGAAAAAAGAGCGCCTCGCACATACCAGTAAGAAAGCAGCTGGTCACAGATTCATCACGTTAGTATGCGTAAGCAGAACACAAAAGAATAGCCGCCAGAAGCTGAGCGCATATCTCATTTCACGCTGAAGTGCCCATCGAGAGAGCTTTGCGGCGAAACGCCGAGAGAAAATAGAGGGGGAAACCTGGAGAGTTTAAAACTTTGAGGTTCTGGCCGGAACGGAAAAAGATCTCGGCTAAGGGGCCACGCTAGGCGGAAACGCCAACCCTAGAGCACACACAACTGTCTGCGCGCGGTCCTACTGGCTGCTAAGCGAGACTCACTGTGGGCTACACGCTACAACCTCCGAAATTCGCGATCCCAGCACCGCACCTTGTCTGCTTGCTTCGGACGACTTCGACACTCGACCCCCCTTCGATCACAAACCACCTCCTTTGCCCCCTTCCGGAGTAGTCGACCGTGAGTCTATCCCCCCAAATCCCGACGATTCTCGCTCGTCCGGCTTCTCAATGCGCTAACATACACTTTGTTTTGCGTCCGTTCAGGAAGCCTTCGCCATGCCCGAAATCGATATCAAGGCTTCCTCGTGGAAGCTCGTCCAGGTCGGCCGTGTGGTGCTGATCCGCAGCGGCCCATACACCGGCAAGCTGGCCGTCATTGTCGAGATCGTTGACCACAGACGCGTACGTGTACCTCAATTCTGAAGAAAAGGGGGAGCAAAGGGCGAGAAAACGGGTTGTTCGAACATGGTATATATTGACGTGAATTGCGAACCGCAGGTTCTGGTCGACGGTCCTTCCGGCAAGGAGGACAAGGTCGTGCCCCGTCACGTTCTGCCTCTTGCGCACGCCACCCTCACTCCCTTCGTTATCCCCAAGTTCCCCCGTGCCGCCGGCACCGGTCCCGTCAGGAGGTTGTGGGAGAAGAACGAGATCGACGAGAAGTGGGCCAAGAGCTCTTATGTCAAGAAGGAGGAGCAGCGCGAGAAGCGGAAGAACCTGACCGACTTCGAGCGGTTCAAGGTCATGAGACTGAAGAAGCAGGTATGTTGGCGGTCATTTCTATTGTCTGGAGGCGGAATTGGGAGCGTGTTTAGTGCTCCTGCATCACCGGTGTAGGAATGTTGCTAATTGGACTTCAATTGCAGGCTCGTTACGAGATCCAGAAGGCGCACGCCAAGATCAGGGCTGCTGCCAAGTCGTCGTAAACGTTTGCGGGTTTCGGTGCATCGCGTGAGGGAATTGCTTAGGTGGTTCTGATGTCGCTGGTCTTTTCCTTTCCAGCAAATGGCTGTACGAATTATCATTGACAGCAAAAAAAGATTCAAAAATCTTTGATATCCGGGCAGTTTGCTCTCCTTGTCTGTGACGAAAGAGTACACGTTCACCATTACTACGGACTCCGGAGACATGGAAGGAACCTGCCAGTTTCGCTCGGAATGATGGAATGACAGTTTAGACGTAATTTCACAAAGGCTGCCCATTTGTAGATTATAGACATCTTGTAGGAGCTGTAGTTATGTCAACTTGCATGACTGTTAAGATTGGGGTGAGGGCCTGGGACCATGGCTCGCTAACGCTTTTCGGTAAGATGCACGCCCGCCCGCCTCGGACATGCACACTGTGCGGCCTTCAACTTCAGTAAGACAAAATTCCCCATCGTCAACCACAAACCATCTGTCAACGTCAAGGTACGTCGGTGTTGCATTTCGAGCCATGGCTATGTGATTTATATCTTGGAAATCAGAATTCTCCTGACTGCGGGGTGTTTTTCTGAATTTCCAGTGTCTCGCTAATAATTAATAATTCCACACTATGGAACTACTACAAAAGTGCGGAGCACTGACAGTGTGTTTTTACCAGTCAGCCTTCACGTTCGTCCCTTCGCGTTCGTCCAAAACACAACATGTCGGACACCAAGGTGGAAGAGGTCCCCAAGGCTGAGGAGGTCCCCAAGACGGAGGAGGCCCCCAAGGCCGAGGAGGCCAAGGCAGAGGAGGCCCCCAAGGCGGCCGTTGAGGACGCGAACGAGAGCTCTGAGTCCGAGGCTGAGGCTGGCGAGGAGCAGCCCACCACCATCCCCGGCGGCGCTGCTGTCACCATCCACTCGCGCAACGAGAAGAAGGCTAGAAAGGCCATTGGCAAGCTCGGCCTGAAGCACGTCCCGGGCATCACCCGTGTCACCCTCCGCAGACCCAAGAATGTACGAGTCAAGTCTCTGTCCCCTCGGTATCCTGCGATTGATGTGGTGTTTGCGCCCGCCGGCTGAAAGCAGGATCGCATGCTCTTTTTCGACTGCATGGGGAGGTGTTTTGAGGAAGAGGAGGGCTAACGTACCGACTTTATATAGATCCTCTTCGTCATCAACCAGCCCGATGTCTACAGATCCCCTTCGAACAACACCTGGATGTTTGTGGCCCAAACTTTCCCCATAGCCGAGAGAGCCAGTTAGCTGACGATACTCGCAGTATCTTCGGTGAGGCCAAGATCGAGGATCTGAACGTCCAGGCCCAGGCCTCTGCTGCCCAGCAGCTGGCTGCTACCGAATCCGCTGCCGAACACGCCGGTCACGACCACGCCCACGACAAGGGCAAGGCCCCCGAGACCGAGGCCAAGAAGGAGGAGGAAGAGGACGACGGCGAGGAGGTCGACGAGACCGGCCTGGAGCCCAAGGACATCGAGCTGGTCATGGCCCAGGCGAACGTGTCGCGGAAGAAGGCCGTCAAGGCCCTCAGGGAGAATGACAACGATATCGTCAACTCGATCATGGCGCTCAGCATATGATGACCCGGCCGAGGAGATTTGGCAAAAATGACCTGAGTTAGCGCTTGTTTTTCATCATTTGGCCCGCAGGACTTTGGGCGCGCAAGAGAGTTCAGGCTGATATCCCAGGATTCCGATTCCTGGCAGCCACTCTGTAAATCAGTTAGGTAGAATGAAACGAATTGATCCACTTGTTACTGCGATTGGCTCGTTGAGCGCAGAAAGAATAATGCGCTCGCACTGCTGTGCATGTACATGAGACTCTGCCCACAGATGTATGTAGACGCTCCTCGGAACACGGGAAGCATGTAATCACGTGATGCGGCTTCTCACCCAAACCTTGCCGAGCGACCTCACCTCCTCCGGACGTCCAGCTTTGCACGCTGACTGCATCCCCTCCCCCCGCTATCTCCCCTCTCCCCACCCGCCACGATGGCTACGGTACGTCAATTGCGTCCAATTGCCCCTTCTGCGTTGACCGCTCCTCGAAATTGGCCTGACTGACCGTGAACCCACAGCGCAGCGCCGCTCTGAAAATCGACTGGGCCAAGTTGACCAGCTCGCTGGGTCTCCGCGGGCAGACGGCGGCCTCGCTCCAGGCGTTCAAGAAGCGCAACGACGACGCGCGCCGCAAGGTGCAGATGCTGTCGGAGCAGCCGCAGACGGTCGACTTTGACTACTACCGCCGGGTGCTCAAGAACAAGGCCATCGTCGACGAGATCGAGAACGCCTTCAAGAACTTCAAGCCGGCGACGTACGACCTGAACCGCCAGCTCAAGGCCATCGAGGCGTTTGAGGCTCAGGCCATCAAGAACGCCGAGGAGACCAAGGGCAAGGTCGACAAGGAGCTGGACAGCCTGAAGAAGACGCTGGAGAACATCGAGACCGCCCGGCCGTTCGAGGACCTCACTGTGGTATGTTTTTTTTTTTTTTTTTTTTTTTTTTTTTTCTCTTGTCCCTGTGTGTTTCGAGTGGGATACTGATGTTTTGTGTCTTTTGTTTAGGACGACGTTGCCCGCGCCCAGCCCGAGATCGACGAGAAGGCCGCGGCCCTGGTGTCCAAGGGCAAGTGGATGCCGCCGGGATACAAGGTTTGTTACCTCATTCATGCATATTTCGTATATGGTACTAATATCGCCCTGCAGGAGCGCTTTGGCGACCTTTCTCTCCTGTAAACGTCCCGACCTTCCTGTTGCCCTTTGTCTTTTCAGCCGGTGTGACCATGCCGGTGTATCCTCGTTGTCAAGCAGGTGAACCGGGCAGCGCTGCTCCCCGCGTTCTGGTTCTGTGATCTTGGCCGTACGGATGTGTATAGATCGAGGTTTGAATTAGATCTGGTTGTGCACGTCCTCCTGCCTAATCGGATCTGTGATATCCGAGAGTAAACGTCATAGACGGCGGTCTGGGAGAACGCCGTGTCCCGCGGACATGATATTGGCACCTTTGTGGACTGGTAACCGGACTGTAAACTGTACATGCGGCGAGGGTGTTCATTATCAGCACCATCGATCCGCAGAATATCGAGATAAGGGATGGCCTATTGCTCGGCACCTCCAACCGTACATCTCAGGCCTCGTGCGATATGCATTTCAGACTCCCGTAGGAATGTCTCAATCCCAAAGTCCCAATGCCCTGGCAGTTGGCACAGCAGAGTTGGATAGGTGAGATTTCAGCATGTCGTGTGCCTCCCCAGGGAACGAGGCGGCGGAGATGGCAGCCCGTCCAATCAGGCGTCCAGATGCGGACTTGCCCGTGTCAGTATATCAACGTCCAAACAGACACGGACCTGATCGCGGGTGCTGGGACGGTGACGAGCGACACCACCGCCGTTCTCGTAGCCAGGCCGTCCCTGTTGCAGGACGAGAGAGGGCCTGCTCCCGGCTCCGCGCAGGCGTGATGGAAGCGCCTCCGGGCGACGAGACGAGCGCGTGCTAGCTCAAGGCTCCGGGCGGCGGCCTGAACGCCATCACGGACATCACGGACTCTCGACATCTCCATCTCTCTTGGAGAAGAGCATCTCGTCCACCTCTCGTCCACGGCCCCGCAGAGTCCTGCTGCTCCTTCTCGCGGACCGTCCATCCCAGACACATCCATCCGCCAGCCTGAGGTGCAGTACTTCTGACTTGGAACACGTCGTTGGACGTCTCCCCCTGTTCGTTCCAGGCCTCCGGATCCGGCCTGTGCTCCGCGACGAGTCGGATACCAGGTCTCTAATCTCCATCGCAGGCGCCCTATCAGTCTGTCCGTTCTCTCGCCACCCCGCACCTCCAGCTCATCGTGCAGAAGCCCGCCTGGCCGGGAGCCCGCCGCCTCCGGATCCGCGCAGCTGGGACGGTCGAGATTGCTATGCATGGCCTCGAGCCCCGTCTTATATACCCGCAGCGATGCAGCAATCCCCTACGGCATGAATGAATGAGTGAATGGATGGATGGATGGATCACACCTCTCCCCCGTCCTCAGCTGGGCCGCCGCGTCTGCCCCGGATGAACCGCTGGCCTCGCTCCCGCCTCGAGTCGCTGCCCGTCGAGATCATCCAGAAGATCTTCCTCGAGTGCCTCGAGATCAACCTGCCGCGCGCCTCGATCCACATCGCCAGCGCCCTCTCCGACCCGCTCATCTACACCTGGCTCATCCGCCTCGCCTTCAGCAGCGCCAACGAGAGCTCCCGCCATGGCTTCTTCACCCCTGACTTCCTGCCCCCGCCCCTCGACTTCTTCGCCCTGTCGCCCGCGGAGCGCCGCGACCTGCAGACCAACATCCTGCAGTGCCGCTGGAGCACGCTGGCCCTGATGCGCAAGTGCCAGCGCGAGTACGTCGAGCACGCCATCCGCATCAAGTGCAAGGACCTCATCTTCTCCCCCGAGGACCGCCGCCGCCTCGCCAACCTCGACGAGTGCTTCGCCCGCCGCGCCGAGTGCGACCAGGGCCGCAACGGCCGCCGCGGCAAGGGCGACCTCGTCCTCACCGCAAAGGCCCCCAACTCCAACGCCGACCTCAAGGTCGCCATCTGGTTCAACTTTGGCGCCCTGCAGATCCGCGAGCCCAGCCCCGTCTTCTACGAGACCGACGTCTTCCGCCTGCCCTGCTGCTCCATCGACTACCCCGCCCGCATGCCCGACAAGCTGCTCAAGCCGCCGTGGACCGAGGGCAAACTCGAGTACCTCGCCCTGCTCTCCACCGAGGCCTACATCGACGAGGGCAGCTCCTACGACCGCTCCAAGCAGGTCCTGCGCCAGGTCATCCGCGACCGCGACTTCCCCACCTTCGAGCGCCTGCTCAACATGCACATCCGCACCAAGGTCTACAACTACCCGCTCCGCTGGCCGGCGCGGCCCACCCACTTCCGCGCCGCCCTGCGCTACGCCGACGACCACGACGACCCCTTCATCCGGTTGCTGGTCGAGAAGCGCTGGCAGGAACTGCCCCCGAACGACGTGCGGCTCCGCGCCGCTCTGCTGGCCAAGGACGGCCGAAGCCGCATACGCGGGCGGGAGCGTGAGCGTCAGCAGGAGCAGGAGCAGGAGCAGGAGCAGGAGCGCGAGCGTGAAGTCGAGGAATGAAATCGTACTTCCTTACTCTGTCTACATTATATCATATCTACGTGATGATTTCTTTTTTTTTTCTTTTTCTTCTTCTATCTCCGTGGGCTACTGCTCTTCCGGGGAAATAAATAATAGAAAAGTTCCTTTTCCATTTTCTGCCAGAGACCCTTGTTAGATGAGGAGAACCGACAGGACCTGGGGAGATGAATCCCCGAAGAACAGAGAATCTGGACGACGGGGACAACGAAGTCTGAATACCAAATCAACCCCTTCAGCGGAGTGAAATGAATGTCACCGATCTGTTCGTGGTCCCCCAAGAAGGAAGACTAGGCTGCCCACGAAAGCGGCTATATACATACGTCTCTTCACAGGGTCTACACTACCGTAAAAAAAAAAGATACCATATATGTATGTATTTTGATTCATACGGTAGCTAGCAATGGAAGATAATTTCATTGATCTGTGTGGCATGTTGGAAGTTGAGCAGGCTTCAGTGCCTCATCGGAACATTCAACCAGATCCATAACTAGATCTAGCTCTCTAGATATTAGATCCCGCATCTTTTTGGGTCTGGGTCTGGGTTTGGAGTTCGAGTTCTGGTTCCAAGGTTCAGTCAGATGTTAGATGTTAGGTAGGAGATGGATAGATGTAGATGTAGATGTAGGTGGTGGTTGCAGCGAGCAAGAGCGGAGCAGAACAGGGTGGACCTAGAAACCTTGGACAGATGTCTGCTATTGTGTGAGAAAGTAGAAGTTTTTTTCTGTGGTATTCAGTCGTCCATGTGTAATTTTAGTATTTTAATCTGATTTTATTGGTGATTTGGAGGAGGATGATGGTGGATTATTGGACTTTAAAGTATGGAGTACATGGATGTGCTGTACTGTACATGCTAATCAATACAAATAAATAAATTGGGATCTGGGATCTGTGGTCACACGGTTCCTTACCTACCTGGGCTAGCCTCCCTAGAGAGGGTCACGGGCGGGAGGGTGGTGAGTCCGAGGAGGGTTCGATAATAATGGATATGGATTTGGATGGAACTCCTGGGCATTTCGAAGAATAATGTATGTATGGCCCAATGGGGTGATGCTGATACCTAAGGGCTAGATACAGGACGAGATTAGATAAGTATATCTGCGCCGAGTGCCTGCAGGTATCATAGATCTTTTTACGGAGTAGGCTATTAGCTAGATCCATCTTGTTATAATTTTCTGATGTAATTAATGTGTCTGATAGTATAATGTAATAATAGCACTGTACATATCAAGACTTCAGCATGTAAGACAAATGTCCATAGATATCTCTTTTATTGCTATATACCTCATAGATCAAACACATATATGCGGATATCCTTTCTGTGGAGTCTAGATACCCTGCGAGGAGATAGAAAGGATAGACGCTTTTATCTGCGGCCTCCCTGCAAACAAATATCAAATATGGATCTCTACTAGCATGTGCTGTACAGTAGGTATGTACTTGCTCAGATAACAAGTATGTACGGTACACATACAAAATCTTGGGTGTTTCAACTGTGGATTGGACCCCCTTCCCTCCCCCCAACATCGCTTACGAAGCGGAGTTGACATCATCCTTGGTTGTATGATTGACAGATGATATTAACCATTCCTCAATCTTTATTTCCCTTGAGACATGCTTTGTCTTCGGGTTTTAGATTAGAGATTAGAGATATAATTTTCGGCTTGTACTAGCAAAGCATGTAGAAAGTTTAGATCTAGATTCCTGTTCCAGCTTCGGGAGCGCTGCTTTCAGGACAAGGGCTGCTGGGTTCTCCTTGTCTCTGTCAATTTGCTTTCCAAGATGGGTGAGTTTCGGTGTCCCTATCACAGGGAGATGCCACTACAAGACATTTGCTAGAGACAACCTTAGTTGATGACTGTGCAGTAGAGGGCGGTGCCTGTTGGTAGCTGCATAAAAGAGAAAGAGTTAGACTTTTTTCAATCCCTTACAAGTTGTGAACAGATAAGAGCAGTGACAATCCTTACCAGATATCAGTCCATCTTCAAGGACAATATGGTGGTTTGTTAGGCCATACTCTGATATTCCATCATTGGCCCATTCAAGATTGTAGCTCAGAACACCACCCATTGTATGTATGTATATACAGTATCTCCAGACTGTTCTTCTACTTCCTTATCCAGACACTGCACCCCATTTCCAGGGGACCTGTAAATGCATCGATCAGTGATTCTTGACAGACAATAAAATATATATAGGATAGGGCAGGACAAAAAAAATCTCACAGCTGGAATCAAGTACAGTACTATGTCGGCTTTATCCTCTCCCATGGGAAATAGGTCAGAGTCCATATTCTGGGCATAGCAGGTGGGTGTGAGCACTGGTAATGAATATATAAACATAAGTGTAATAGGACAGAGAGTCATTAATCATATCATCTCTGGTTGTGGTTGCGGTTGCGGTAACAGTTCCACCGAGCCTGCAGTGGAAGACGCCCAGAGACTGCTAGGCACTATATATCTATGTCTTGTATAATGCAGCATGAATATGAAAGGGCAGAAAGGCATGGCATGCAAGTATGTTGCGTCTATACAGTTAGGTAGTCGATCAAGTAGATGGACTCATGAGGTACAGTGCTATATTTCAATGTATATATCATCCAGGTAAGTAGTGTAGGCAGATATAGATATAGGTGAGTAGATAGAAGAAGAAGAAAAGAAAGTAAAAGAAGGGAGGGGAAGAGATAGGATAGGTAATATACCCCACTACTGTACTGGACATAGGATACGGCTTCCATTCATTCCCTCTTCTTCGTCTCTCTTCAGCTAGATAGATCGGTAGGTACCTTACCTGCCTCGCATATGCGCACAGAAAAGTCAGTGCAGTAGAAACAATTATCATTCCCTGCCTGCCAGAAGCACTGTCTTTATCATTAAGAGAAATGTTGGAAACATCAATGATCACCCCGAAAAGTAAAAACTGTGGAAACTAGGTACTTAAGGATCTCTAGATAGTGGCGATTCAAGATCCATGTTGCAAAATGTTCTTGTTCCATGAATTAATAAAATAAAAGTGATGATCTCAAATGTCCGTTTTCTCCATTGCAGTGAGGACGGATTACTTGAAATACGGCTCTCCAAATTCGGTAATCATATTCGACATCCATCATAATCCATGGATACACAGGAGGTCCCCTTTACATATTGCATCGTAGTAATTATTGCTAGATACAGTCTACTCCTCTTCCACCACTTTCCACTGGCTAGACACATCAAACGACGTCTCCTCCATCCAACTCGGCAGCTCCGCGACCCCCAGGACCTCATCAAGGTACCGCCTCCCCATCTCAACCTCACGGTTCGCTCTCCCCATGTAGAACACGCCCGCCCCTCTAGGATCACTCCGCGCGGCCTCGATCTGCTGAGGGAGCTGGCACATGAAATCGAGCAGCCACCGTCCGAACGCGCTGTCGAGATCCATCGCCCACTGCGTGATCTCCCAATCGTCCGGAGGGAGCGATTCCGCGTTGGCTCGTAGGAGGATCTGAAGCAGCGTCGGATCGTGGCCTGCGAGGCGCACAGCGGTGCGGAAGTACTCTGCTGGTATAGAGTACTGCAGGTCGGTGGCACCGTTTGCTGCGTGATTTCTGGTGGGGATCGCGGTGCGACCGCGGGTAAAGTACTCGTCTATCTTTAGCAGAGTGGTGAGGGCCCGGGGGTTGTTTTCGACCAGGGCGACGTGGACTCCTTGTTGCAGGTCATCGCGGGAGAAGGAGACGTCAGTGCCTGAGTTCTCGAAACCGTGAGCGGTACGAAGCAGTTCGAGCGAGGCTATATCGTCATCCGAAAAACCCCCATCACCACGAAGCAGCCTTGCAGGAAACGTTTTGAGGCTGAGAACGCGATGTGTCTGGCGTTTATCCGTCTCAGGACGGGAGATACTGACGGAAAGCAAGGGGACGATTGACATTGTGCACCGATTTTTATTTTCATTGGTACCTTCGAACGTTCTGCCATCATGTTTCCTCTCCAGAAATCGATTCAGCGCATCGCGCTGTGTCTCATCCATCGTGATCCCGGCTCCAAACCAGTGCTTCTGTATGGTCAAGTTCATTAAATCCGGCAGATGGGCTACGATGCGCTGGACTGTGCACCATCTGCAGCGCAGAACGGCAGACTGTAGCGCTCTGCGTTGCTCTTCTTCCAGCGGCATGTAGTCCAGCGGTCTCATAATCCGGGATATGGCCGCGACAGACTTATTACTCTCAGCGGGGGAATCATCCCAAAACGAAAGGAGAATAAACACCCTGTAGATCCGCTCCCTAGACAGCGCAGCTGCTAGGACCGGCGACGCACGCGGCAGGTTAACCTCCAAAGAGTAGAGAAAAATCTTCTCAATCAGCTCGACTGGAAGACACTCCAGTCTCGACAGTCCTCTTTGCCGTTTGATCGGTTTGATGTTCTCCGGAGGCCGCGCTCTCAGAGCCGCTCTGGACTGCGAGTTAGACTTTTCCGCAAAAGACATCATCGGCCGGCCTCTTGGCCGGCGTGGCGCTGCATTTGCAGTTGCGCCTGCATTATTATTGCTTCTGTTGTCTGAAGTCTTGTCCTGTACAGCCCGTCGTTTTCTGCGGCCGCGGACTTTGATGGGAGTGAGCGACATTGGATGGAGCCAAGAAGGGAAAGATGTCGGATGGGACTGCTGGGTCTATATTGGTCATGCCATCTCCACGCCAATAGTCCTTATCGAACTATGGAATATGAAGTAGGCTTAAATCAACCTCGTGTGTCGCCGTGGAGATGAGGTTCAGTGGCAGCAGCGGTATTCGAGGCATACCGGGCTACTTCATATCCTCGCGTCGCGCAGCAGAATCGAAGCTTGGCCTGGCGAAGAGCAAATGCGGGAGAGAAGTTACCTGTTATGGCTAGGGCACAAAAAGCACGTGTTGGATTATATAAGCAGATCTATAACCCTTGCGCTAGCCTTTTCTTGGCACCGAACCATCACCGCCTACCGTCTACGTCAGTTTGTCTGCCATTGATGCCACCCGGGACAAGAGAACAAAACAGGGAAACCGATGCTGACCATGCCAAAGGTCAGTCACGACCAGTTCCAATGTTATATATACATATATATATATATATATGTGGCTTAGTTTCATTGTAAATGGCCTGGTTCTGTTCTGGGCCTTGGAAAAGGACTTCACCTTCCCGACCCTTTCAAGTTCCCATCTCCTTGCTTATATAACGGGGCAAGTGATGTGACGTAAGCTATAAGCGAGAGCCACATATAACCGAGCGCCACACCATCCACTAGATGTCTTTATCACCAATTTCAACCACCATATTTGAATTTAAATATCTAATATCGACTAGATCCTAAATATTTAATGGTTAGAGCATTGTCTAATAGTATGCCCTAGTATTCCACATCCACTGCATTTTGGTGGTGCCTGCTTTGCTGGCCATGGATCTGACTGCTCAACCACCTCTTCATACACTTGATCAGCTTGCTGTGCATGTTGCAGTCCCTCTGCAGCTGTTAGAATGCCCCCAGTAGCTATATAGGATCTAGATGCGTTCCTTCTTTTTCTGGTGTTAATTGGCAGCTTGTAGCTCCCTATTTTCCTGCGCAAGAAGGACAGCATTATGCATTGCAATCTGACAGCCCTTAACTAGTTGATTAAGAGCTTGCTTTGCTGGACTTGGTGGGCTTTGTGAATGATGCTTCAAAAGGTGCTTAAGAGCCTGGGTCTGAAGCTCCAATTCCTTGATATTATAAGAAGTTTCAGGGACCCAAGATACTGATTGATTGCTGTGAGATGTAGGGGGTGGTGTAGGTGTCTTCATCTGAATATGAAGTTGTGAAAGCACTTGATCTGGCTGATATGGGACCAGTCCAGTAGCTGCAAATCCACTGCAGATATTGGACGCAGATAGAGCTTCCTTTCTTGCATGTTGATATGCAATCAGAAAGTCCCGTTTATCAATATGATTGATACCCAGCCACATGTTAGATTCAACCCTCTGACCATATGTCTTCTTTAAAGATGAAAAGCAGCCAACATCAAGTGGTTGAAGAAGATGAGAGGAATGCAATGGCATGCATAATGGAATGATCATATTCTGGGTGCAGAACTGATCAAATTCAGGTGTAACATGGCTTCCATGGCCATCAAAGATCAACAACCAATACTTGCGAATTGCACGGGCATGGGTGTGCTTATGGAATATCTCTTTTACCCAAAGCAAGCCAAGTTGATCATTTGTCCAGCCATTCTCACTGACACCAATCACCAAATCTGATGGTATATCTTTATACCATGAAGTTTGGTGCATCTTTCCTGCAAATATAATCATGGGAGGTAAGGCCCATCCAGATGAGTTGATTGATTCAATCACAGTCATCCATTTACAATTTTCTGGCTGTATGAATCTAGCACAGCTAGCTGATTGATCTGAACCAGTGATAGCTTTGGCAGTTGATATCACACCCATTTAAAAGCCTGTCTCATCAAAGTTGTAGATATCTTGATCAACCACACCATATTTTTTGAATAACATCTCACACACATTGAAACTATTCACAGATAATCTTTGGATCCTCACATTGAGCTCATTGATAATCATACTTGCACTTATATTTAGATTTGAGCTTATCATGCCAGCTGATAAAGTTGCGAACTCAGCATTTACCAATAGTAGGTGGATTGGATAGATTTGTGTGTTAAGCTAGTAATAGATTGGCCATTTGCTGAACTGTACTAGCTCTTGGTGCTAGACCACATTGATCCATTGATAGTATTCATTTTTGAAAGAGTGCCCTCTTCAGTAGGAGTCAGTTTCTGACTGTTAGGTGTCAAATTGATGTGTGCAGCGCAACTGTGAAGACAGTAAGCAATAGTTGAATATGAGACATCGTACATGTTTGCAGCAGCTGCTCAGATACTTGAAAATTGACCATTTTTAAAAGCTTGAATGGCTAAAAGAATTCTGCCTTCTTTTGAAGTATCTTGATTGCATTGTGATGTTGACATCTTGATTTGAATCCATTGAACGCGTTATAGGTTGGGGATCGCGTGGCGCTCGTTTATATGTCGCTCTCGCTTATAGATTACGTTAGATAGGAGATATATTAGGTATAGAACTTGGACGAGTTTCGGTCTGAACAGAGGAAGGGTTGACCAAATAAATGGAGGATGGGTCGAATATGTAGGCAGTCGTTGCTTTGATTTTCTTCTGATTGTCAGAGAATTGGATGAGAGGCTGGTATGAGTTTCCTGCTTGACGTGAGATCATCATATTTATGCCTATGACTATGTCTACATACAATTACTGTTTATAATACGCTTTACCATCAGATCGAATTACATACATACATGTCTTACATATTCTTCAGAATCTTCAATATTCCACCAGCCCTACCAGCCAGCGTCAGCTGGTACCCAGTCTCCACAACTCCCTTGCACATCTCCCACGCCCCGTTGCCGTTCTTCCGATCCCCTTCGCCCTTTTGGATCGGATAGTCCACGGCGGGCGGGATCTTCGTCGACATCAGTCTCGGGAAGCGGTCCACGCACACGGCCTTGATGTTGCTCACGGCACGGAGACCCTCCTCACCGGCAAATCGGCCGTACCCGGATCCCTTGACACCGCCGAAGGGGAGCTGCACGGCGTAGTAGCTGCCAAAGTCGTTGACAGCCACCATTCCGGCCTTGATGCCCGACACGCAGGCCTCGACGTCGCGCTGGCGGAAGCCAAAGACGCTGGCGCCCAGGGCGTACTGTGTCGAGTTTGCGATGGAGATGGCATCGGACACGGAGTTGGCCCGCATCATCACGAATACCGGAGCGAAAAGTTCCACCTGAGAGATTTCCATTGAGGGAGTCACGTCAACAAGGAGAGTAGGGGTGAAGTAATGGCCGTGGGGATGCTTGGGGTGGTTGTAGCGTTTCCCACCGCAAATGAGCCGTGCGCCTTGTCGGACTGCGTCCTCAATCAAGGACTCCAGGCGATCAAAATTGTTGGGGGAGATCATAGCTCCAACGTCCGGAGTCATTGGCCTGTAGCTCGGGTCATTAGGATCCGGCTTGGAGTCAAGCAGGATGGAACCAAGGCGGAGGGCCTTGATACGCGGAGTGACGATCTCAATGAGCTTATCGTACACCCCGGGAAGAGCAATGACACGCTCCACACCAATACAGTTCTGACCGGCAGACTGGAAGACGCCCCGCATGAGAATCGAAGTAATGGACGGTAGATTTCTTACGGTGGTCGGATCATCCAGGACAACAGCCGGATCCTTTCCACCCAATTCCACCGTCACAGGGATCAACGCCTTTGCAGCAGATTCGCAGACCTTGTGCGCGACGGGCCTTGAGCCGATAAAGGTCAACTGTGAAATGTCCGGATGGGAGGTCAAGACGCCTGCAACCTCCGGCAGACACACCACGCTCTGGACGAGATCCCGCGGGTGACCACAGCTCGAAAGTGCTCCCCGTATTATCTCCAAGAAGAAAGCAGCGGACCAAGCCGTCTGTTCAGAAGGCTTCACGACAATACCATTACCGGCGAAAATCGCACTGATGACCGGCGAGATAAAGTTATGGAATGGATAGTTCCATGAAACACAGGCAGAAACCACACCAAGAGGCTCGTATCTGACCGTGTTCTTTTTGTACATCATGAGAAAGTTCGTTGGTCGTGATTCGGCCGTAAGTGCCTTCTCGCCATGGTCGATTGTCCACTTCAGCTTCTCTGTGGTCACGAGAATCTCTCCAAAGGACGCATCGACCTTTGTCTTGCCGGAATCCAGGCAGCAGGCGGTGACGATCTCGTCTTGATGCTCAAGGATGTATCTAAATTGCACGGGTGCAACGGTCAGCGTTCCAGCCTCTCCTCGAACGCGTGGTAGCGATGCCATAGGGGACATACTTCAGCAACGTCTTGAGGACCTTCCTCCTTTCTGCAAACGTTGTCTTCGCCCACTCAACCTGCGCAACCTTTGCCGCTTGAACCGCACGATTGATTCCCTCAGGTGTTTCCGGTTTGATGCCGCCAGTGGCCTCGCCCAGAATCCTTCCGTCCGCGGGACAATAGCTCATGATCTTTTTGCTACTCCATTGCTGCGTTTAGAAAGAGATAAGAAGTTAGCCATGGTCCTCTTGCTACAAACCAGCCACTTCCAGTTGAAAAGGACCCGAAAAACTTAAGTTGACATATATATATATATAAAAACCAACTCACCCCTCGAGCCTGACCCTCAAGCAACTTCCTGTCCTCCCCTTGCACATCCTCCCATTTCCTGCCCACCCAATCCGGCCGGACTTCAGGCGGAATAGGAACATTAAAGCTCACAGGCGCTTCCCTCCAACATTGTATGTAGAGGTATCCCCCGTAGACTGCGATGAGAGACGCGAGCGCCGCGAGCGCGAGGCCGGACCATTGCGAATCGACTTGCAATTTCTCCGCGACCGCAGCCAACGGAGGAATGTAGGTGGCTAAATGATCCATCGGAGACGCATGCAGGGAGCGGAGCGGAATCCCGCTGGCTTGCAATTAGCACAGCGTTCAGAGTCTTTGGCAGTTGGGCTGTTCTTTTTAAAGGGGGCCTGAGCTTGAAGTTAAGCGCGGTAAACATGGGCGTGGCGCCGCCCGGCGCGAGGAGGGCCGAGCCGGCCCCCGCAACCAACATCTTGCGTCGATGCTACTACTATTATTACAGGACAGCAGGTCAAGAGGCAGAAAATGTTAGTTAGTCCTATTCAGATATACAATAATCTAGGTACAGCACTCATATCATATTTCATTCGACATTCAATTAAACTGTAAGTTAGAAGAAGCAGCAGAACATCATCAGCCCACATGCTAAAACGCCATGAACTTGAAACTCAACTGCAGGGTTAAAAAATATAGATCCGTACGTCCAGTAGGTAACACGAACAGTCTGGTATTCCGATAGAAGGTGGAACAATTAGCGTCGTAAATGTCGAAATTTCATATAAATAAGACGATCGTGTACCGCCTAACCACTCCTAGAAAAATCCCTGGTGATGCGTCATTTGAAGATGCAAACTACTCTGTCCCTACCCTTTGGAAGACAAATATAGGCCTTCCGCTTATTCGCTGTTACTGATAGTAAATCCCTGGCCGTTTTGTTCCTGACTGTTGGATTTCTGGCCATTAGAGTTCTGGATATTAGGTTCCTGGTTGTCAGATTCTGGGCCACTAGGCTCCTGACCCTGAGATTCCTGGACAGGCTGGCCATTAGGGCTCCCCTTGGGTTTCCTCGCCGACTTTCTACCTGTGGTCTGTGGTTCAGGTCCTCCCTTGCGCTTGCCGGTCCTCTTCACAAGGTGGTCAATAACGCAGCCTTCGTCCCAGCCCTCGCTGGTTTCTCCGGTAATAGCCCGGCATCTAGGACATGATTTCCCATGGAGAATAAAGAGCTGGTGGAGAGAGTACTTCAGATGATCTGGGATGCGCACTTCGAGATGGCTGAATGCAGTGATCTCGTTGACTTTCTCCGATGGGATCCAACCGAGCCACTTAGTAATTCGGAAGACGTGAGTATCAACAGCGAAGCATGGCCGTTGCAGACAGAAGAGGATTACACAAGCAGCCGTCTTGGGACCAATGCCTGGATACTTGGTCAACTCGAGCATTGCCTCTTCCTTGGTCAGGGAGTGGATATGGTTAAGCGACAGGACATTTTCGTTCGCACGTTCGACCTCCAGTTGTTTCTCTATCTCAGTTTCGCTCGCCCCAACTGGCTCCGTGCCCTTTTCCTTGGCGTTTAAGAGGATATTCCTGCGTTCCATGTTCTCCTTGTAAACCATGTCGAGTATCTGCTTCACATACTTGCTCTTGATGTCTGCAAGACCACCGCTCTTCATGGCCTGATAAACTTCTTTAATCGGAGCACGACGAACAGCATCCCAGTTGACACTTCCCTTGCCGATACCTTCCTGTAATATCCCAAATTTTGATACAAGTCCTTGGAATGCCATGGCTGAATTTGCGCCAGTTGTCGCACCACTGAGGAGCGTACGAATAAGAGCATCAAGGACAGAGGGGACCTCACCACACCCGGTGACAGTGAGAGACGGCTCAGGTACAGTATCAGGGGGCTTAATTTCACCATGAACACTTGACAGAAGCCTGTTCACCTCTTCACATTCTTCTGGGGTTGGACGCTCCCAGTCCGGAAATGGGCTGACGCCAGGGGTAAGACCGTATGGATGACCTTTCGTTTTCTTTTTTGCATCTGAAGTACTGTTTAAGGTTACTGTGGCTTTGTCCACAGTCTTCTGAAGTTCATCCTTCAGCATGTTTAACTCGTCTTCTTTCATTGTCTCAGCTGGTATTTTGACAACGACATTGGAACCTTCCGAAACTCCCTGGCTTTGAAGAACCGGTGCCCTTCCCAGGTTGTGTGGCAGCTCATTCATGTCTGGCACTGTAACTGCAGCCATTTTCCTTCGTTTGGTTGTAGCAGCTGTGGCAGAAGTGCCTGGGTTTCGCTGAGAAGGCTTCCTCTTTCTGGAGGAGACAGTTTTAGGAGCAGAAGCTTCCTTTTTGACTCTGGATTTCTTTGTGGTGTCAGAACATTCCGGAAAATTGGACAGCTGAGGTTCCACTGGCAGTCCCACTGGCTGGATCGACGCTGCAAGCAAAGCTGCTTCTCTGGCGGCTGCAGCCCGCGTGATACGGTGCTCCATGGTTTTTGGTGTATGAAGGCAAAGACTGAAGAAACCTGTTGCAAGGCTAGTACTTATGAGAGAGAGAGGGAGGGAGGGAGAGAAAGCTGTGAACAGGCAGCAGCAGTGAATGCTTGCCCTAATGAATGAAGATCCAGCTACGGACTTTGTAGCATTCAGAGAAACACAATACTAACAGGGGTATCTCTTGAGTTAAAGGCAAGAGCTGTAGAGAATGAAGGGGAACCCTGGGAAAGTGCATGGATGTGAATGGAGGACGGTATGTGTCAGACAAAGTCACCCATGACAGCACTGCAGTTTACATCATAAACACGTGATTGAGTCGCCTAGGACAAAGAGCCAGAATAGCGGAGAGAATCTGGCTGGATCGCAGTTTGCAGACACCTGGACTGCATAAAAGGAGGCTAAATAAGCTCAAGATGGAGGATGAAATATAAGGAGGCAACCAGTCATGCATTTGCGATTCAGCAAATGGAAGTTCATCAGTACAATGCTGCTCCCTGGGAGCAAGCAAGACATTAAAATAGACACACTATCCTCCCATTTTGAAACATGCCGAACAAACAGTCCAATAGCCAGATTGCACCGATGCAGCATGTGAAAAGAGATAGAACCCGAAAACCTTCCAAACTCTAGGCAATAAGTTGCTAAGTATTAGCATCCACAGAGTACCGACCCATGTAATCATACATAATCGCCAATGTTATGGATGCTGATATCCATCCGGTCTTTCACCGGTGGGGGTTCTTCTGCCCCTCCATTTGCGTAGGCCTCACGCGTTCGATTGAAGCTGACTTGGGGAACCTCGGATTCCCCAGGCGACGACGCAGGAACAACCTGACCGTTCTTGTCCAGTTTGACCCCATTCGCCGCCATCTGGAACTCCTTCTCACTGGCGACACCATTCAAAACAGCCGCTCTAGCGCGGTCCATAACCTTGAGTTTACGGCCTTCGCCTCTGACCTTCTCCAAATGCTCAAAGTAGCCTTCAGAAACGGGCGTGATGTAGCTACCACAGAAAACGCCAACTTCAAAGTTGACTGGTTCCTCAAGGCCATTCTCCTTTGCGATCTCCGCGCAGGCTCCTGTAAGATCCTCTAGGGTCTGATAGATAACACTGTCTGCACCTATATGCTTGGCGATACTTTCAACATCGCGGTTGTGCGCAACCAGCTCGTGAGGCGACGCCAAGTCAATTCCATAGATATGGGCATGCCTATTTGGAAACTGTTAGATCAGATGAAAACACAAGACGGGGAGTAACTTACGTAATCGGTGGTGCGCAACTTGCAAAGTGAACTTTTCTGGCACCGGCTTCCCTTGCCATCGAAACAATCTCTCGACTTGTCGTTCCACGTACTATGCTGTCGTCAACGAGCAGGACATTACGGTCCTTAAACTCAGACTTCATAGCGTTTAACTTGCGGCGAACACCCTTCTGTCGGGTCTTCTGCTCGGGCATGATAAAGGTCCGGAAGACATAACGGTTCTTCACGAAGCCTTGACAGTAAGGCTTGTCCAGAACGCGCGCGACGCTCGCAGCCGCGGTATTGGAGGTTTCAGGAATTGGAATCACAACATCGATATCCTTGACCTCGTCCGGTCCGAGAACATCGAGGATCCTCGCCGCGAGGCGGTCACCCATCCTCTGTCGGCTACGGTACACACTGATACCGTCGATCACGGAGTCCGGCCGAGCAAAGTACACATATTCGAAGATGTCCGGTGCATACGCCCTCTTTGGTGCGACCTGGCGGAATACTGGCTCTCCGCCCTTCTCGATGATGACTGCTTCACCAGGCTTGATGTCGCGGATATTCGTGAAGCCAAGCTGGTCAAGGGCAACAGATTCTGACGCCATCATGTAGTCCGTGCCTGAGCCATCAATGGAAGGCCTAGACCCAAGGACAAGCGGTCGAATTCCGTAGGAATCACGGAAGCCCAAAATTCCGAAACCTATCTACGTCAATGACCTGCTCAACAACGGGAATATCGAGACGCTCACCTGCAAGCATTGCAGTGCAAGCCCAACCCCCTTGGCACCGATCATACATCCTGCCGAGACTTGCGAAAAGGTCTTCCTTATTCACACGAGCCTTTTTCGTCAGGCTCAGCTCGTCCGCCCAAACGTTCAACATCAGTTCGCTGTCACTGTCCGTATTGATGTGACGGTGAGCTTCGAGGTCAAGATATCTCTTCAGCTCCGGTGCGTTAATCAGGTTCCCATTATGGGCGAGGCAGATGCCATAAGGGCTGTTCACATAGAACGGCTGGGCTTCGGCGTTTGCACTGCTGCCCGCAGTCGGGTATCTCAGGTGTCCGATACCCATGGAGCCCGGAAGGTCGGCCACCCTGGCACCATCCTGAAAGACTTTGGCGGCCATGCCATTGGACTTGAGCTGATATATTCTACCACCTGAAGCACAGGTTGCAATACCTGCAGCATCTTGACCACGATCTATTCATGCCCGTCGAGTTAGCTCAGCAACTACACATACAGTGAGGTAAAACGGTGCGAGAGAGAAGTATCTTGCAAAAAAAAAAAGATTCAATTGCAGAACTTGTCCTCGAGCTATCTCAAAGTAGAGTGCTGGAACTGAATTGCCAAGAATCGCTACTTACGCTGCAGGAGATAGAGTGCTTCATGGAGGTCCACCGCAGCAGCAGCGGATGGGTTTGCCAGGATTAAGGCAAGTATTCCACACATTTTGACTGAGTGGAGATAGATCTGGGCGAGATATAGTCAGTGTGTATCCCGAAAGAATCAACGATGACGGAAAGTGTGCTAAGGTGGGGTAGTAGCTCAGGCCGGACATTTTCCGCAATGATGCTTAGGTAGTCTAACATCTATAAAAAAGGAATAAACTCATCATGGAAGAGAGCAAGCTATGAGGAATATAGTGCCCGGTTATACTTACATACAGATCAGATTACCTTAGCACACAGAAGGGGGTGAGGGGAAGCCTCGGCGCGAGAAAGTGGGTGTGGACTCCTAAACGAACGTAACAATGTTCATCGCGCGTCGTGTCGCAAAAATGGTGTACTATAATACAATCCACAAAGGAGAAGATGCAATTTGGGAGAGGCTGGAGAGGAGAGACAACATGATGAGGAGTAGGAGAGGGGAAAGTGATTTTTCCCCAGAAGCTGGGCCATATCTTCTCCACTGTTTAAGAGTGCGAGCCAAAGTTTGAGTGCGGCGTCCTGACCAAAGAAATTTCGCAAGAATTTTATCCGGGCCGATGTACTTCCGATTCCGGAGCTGACTAAGCAGCACCACTGGCTTCTCATCGCCCGTGACTGCTATCACCTACCTGATATGGAACATGTTCGTGCCTGTCTGGTCTCCATCTGCCAGCTTCACGCCAGGAAGAATTGGATTCTCCTGAGGTTTGCTGATATTTGTTTTAATGCTCAATGGAATTGCTGCCTTCAAATATGGATAGAATTTCTTTCATTCGTTCTTTGTTTCCTTGTTGTATTTTACAGTCGCAATACAGGTTGTGTTCTTGGCGTCTCCCACCCACATTGCAGACAGGCTTGGTGTATAATTAAGACGGCTATCTTATGTCAAAAATGAGAATTGTGATTTTATTTCATTTACATGGCATGTGTCAGTGCTTCTCCATGCTTTAGCAGTTCTCTGTGGCAGCGGTTCATCTTGCTTACTCTCTAAGATGCCATGATATCTTCCACAGCCAGCGTGTGCCAGGTAGACTCACCTTGTCTACATTGGTGATTCAGCTTATTTTAATTCCAACCAAGTTGTGGATCTTTCTCTTCATATTTCTTTCAGAATATCACCTGGAAGGTTTCTCCACATGGAACATCTGCTCTATTCTCTCTATCTACAACCTGGCAGCGTCTGAAGCTCCTTTCAACCCTCTTTTAACCCCCACCTCTCTTTTGAGTACTTTGGCTACATTTCTAGAGACAGGTATAACCTATCTCCATCCTCCATTCTGTCTTCTTCACTACTGCTTCTTTTGTGCTCCACACTCAACTGCGTCTGACAGCATCCATGAGAAGTCTCTGCAATGAGCTTTCTGGATCTGAGGAATCATCGGACTTCACTTCTACATAGTCTTCTCATATCTAAAATAAACAACAGCATATACTAGGTGTTTTGAATTACTTGAGAGCCTGTACACCCTCGCTTCAACCTTGGTGTTGTCCTCAGCTTCACCTCTTACCACTGAGACGAGTCCGAGTCTCCTAACCCGAACCTACCCTTCCTTTGTCGACTTTTTACGACTTCTCCTTCCTTTTGCCGCTAGTTGATAGTACTTTGCTGCCCCGGTTCAAAGAGATCTCACCTTTCCGCACCGTGATGGCTCCATGGCAGGCGTACAACTCAAGAGCCCGACCTATTGAGCTCGATGCAAACCCTGATGAAAGACCTCACACTCGCCCTCGTTCAAATGGAAGTCAGCCAGCTTCTGCGCTTTCGCGATCGCAGCTGACTGTTACGATATACGACAGTGACAGTAGCGAAACATTGGCCAACGATTCGGACGAAGAGATTCTTGTCGATGCTGCATCACCAGACAACATTGGAACTGATTTCGGTAGCCTCACTGGACAGACCCATTCGGGCTTTGATCCTGGTGACTATCTTACTGATGATAACTTCGAGAGCTTTTTGGCTGCGGAAGCTGCAAATTTCATCGAAGTGATTGACCTCACTGAAGAGCCACGGTGTAGCTTTGATCGGAGGAGCTATGTGACATGTGAGGGCACTCGATATCACCGACGAATCATCCCGCAGTTCTCTGCAAATGGCTATGTCTACGCGCCTGGAAAGTCTGTGGAATTAAACGACGGGACATTTCTTCGAATCTTAAATGTCTTGGAAGACCGCCCTGGTGAAATCTTCCTTCGCGGACATCGCTTTCAACGGCTAGAGGATATGGGAAGCAGAGTTCCAGACTGGTTGAACGAGCTTTGCTGGATCGTCGATCAAGCTACAGATGACGCTGTGACAACAGATGTATCTCTTGCTGAGGTAAAACGGTTCCGTACCATCCATCTCACAAACTGGACTTACCCAAATGTGAGTCATCGAACATCTGGATCTTCTTTTCAGTCGAAGAACGAGGCGCGACAGAAAGGTGAACTGTACTGTCGTCTAAAACAGGTGACGATTTCCAGCAGACATCAATCTGAAGTTGAAGTGGCAATCCACTATCTCACTCCTACGGAAGCGGACAAGGAGTATACCGTGTCTCCAGCCTTGTTACGACAGCTTTGGCGAGGAGATACACCATCTTTTGGCAGTACTGAAAGACCGAAACCTCGTCTCCAAAACGAAGTGATTGATTTGGACAACACACCTACCCGAGTCATCGATCTCACCGCCCCTTCAAATGCACCGCTAAAGCAGCGGCGACAATACACATTTGGCGACGGATTCTGCGGCGCTGGAGGTGTATCGTGTGGGGCAGTCCAAGCAGGGCTCCATGTCAAATGGGCATTTGACAAAGATCAGCATGCAGCCAATTCCTACCGATTGAACTTCGAAACAGCAATCTGCGAGACATGTGATGTCACAGACTTCCTGACCAATAAGCCGGAATTTCTCAAAGTCGATGTGAGCCATGCTTCTCCGCCATGTCAAACATTCTCTCCCGCCCACACCGTGGAGTCTTCAAACGATGACGCAAACTCGGCGTGTATCTTCTCTGGTAGAGACTTGGTTGAGCGTTCCAAGTCGCGGGTACACACAATGGAGGAGACATCTGGGCTTTACGAACGCCACAAGCCAACTTTCTTCGGAATCGTCCATGACTTCATCGAGATCGGCTATTCTGTGAGATGGAAAGTGCTGCATTGCATTGACTATGGAGTTCCTCAGCTTCGGAAACGACTGTTTGTCATTGTAGCAGGGTATCCCGATCCATCCACATGCCGTAATCTCTTCTAACTATGCTAACGTACGCTAGCCCTGGAGACGTCCTTCCCGCGTTCCCCAAGCCAACTCATGGGCCTCCCGGCACCGATCTCCTTCCCTACGCTACAATCCACTCGTCGATATCGAATATACCAGAAGGAACGCCGGATCATGACGTGGCAGGTGCTCTGAGCCGTGGTCTGTGTAAGCCACCTTTCGACGCGAACATCCAGGCCCGAACCATCACCTGCAGCGGCGGTGAGTTCAACTACCACCCCAGCGGGAAGCGCCATTACACAAATCGAGAGCTTGCATGCCTGCAGACATTCCCCCTGAAACACCGGTTCGGACAGCAGGGCGTGAAGAAGCAGATCGGCAATGCAGTGCCTCCGGTGCTGGCCAAGGCCGTCTTCCGAGAGGTCATCAAGTCGTTGCAGAAGACCGACGAGGCCGAGCTGAAGGCCATGGAATTGGAGCAGATGGGTCTGGGCCGTGCCAGATAGGAGAGGGACCACGCAATAGTCGCTTCCAGCTTGTTCAGTTATCGGTAGTCATGCCGCAAACCAATCGGACAGTTGGCTCAAGTCTTGAACACTTGTCTGAACTGCTACTCCATTTGTAGCATTATTATTGCCACTTGTTCGGGCGTTGCCGAATTTCTTCAGTCGTTAATCGACATCCACAATCCTCTCCGTGATGACGAGGATAATATTAACCTCTGTGTCTTTGTTATCTACTTTCATGGCAGCTGCAAACGCAGGACCTTTTAACGGACATGTTCTCCTCGGGTGTTGTGATCTACGAGATCTTTACGACTGCGGATGCAAACTGTCCTCTCAATGTGATCTCTGTAGATAGATTTACAAAATATCAAATTGCATTTCTAGAAACGTGAGGATTGATGAGCCTGAAGGATGTAGATTTCAATTCTTAAATCTTGCACTCCCGATATTGCCCCCAGCAGGCCGATCAAAAAAGAATTTAACCTGGAAGATGGTGCTGCTTCTATAAATAAAAGTATTGTTCTATCTGGTGAGCCCCGAGTGGTGCGTTGCCGAGGACGAGCAGGAAGAAAAGTCCGAGCTGGGACGGCTTGCCTGCGGACGGTTCGGTCAACCGGGTCGGGCGGTGCGAAGGCGGGGTCTGGGGAACGCCAGAGCGCTGCCGACGGGGAAGAGAGCCGCCGGAGTCTGGAGAAGCGCGACGAGGGCAGAGAACAGCATCCACGGCCGACCTCTGTTTCTGCCGGCACCGGAGGAAACGCTGCTGCAATGTCCTTGTCTCAGCCTGTCAGGCCGTCTGTTTCCTCCGATCTGATGGATTGCGCAGTCCTCGCTCTGCTGGTGCAGAGCTGATCATCAGATCGCTAGGACAGATCGTCGTCAGACGGCCAGACGTGAACACCGCGAGCCATGATCACCCTGGCCGCGAGGACTGGTTATAACATGTCTCTTCTTTGACCGAAAGCAAGTATGCAGACACTCGCTTTCAGGATCGGGCCAGGGAGCCGTGCGAGACAACAACCGCCGATAACCGCTGCTTGACCGGCAGACGGACGCGACCTCGGCTCGAGGCTGGGTCGACGGCGAAATGAAGTCACCTCCCAGCGCAGCCAGCACCGGGCTTCTTTTTTTTCTGCGCTCTCGCCTGCTCTCCCGGGCCTCCTTCTGGTCGATCTCCAGCTCGTCCGTCTCCTGTTCTGTCCCTGGGTATACTATCCCGTCCAGCGTTGTGCACCATGTCTGCGTCCGGTTCAGCATTGAGACGGCTGACCAACAGGTCCCCCCGCACTTTGGGTGCATCTCGTTTCGCCGCCCCCTCCTCCCTGCTGCGCTGCAGAGCTTCAATCGTCCCCAACACCCTCAAGAATCTGCAGTCGACGACACCGAGAGTCGCTCGCTTCTCCACGATGGCTCCCCTGCAGTCTGCTGCCCCTGCTCCCTCCGTCGAGAGGGAGTACGACCCCGAGATCAAGGACATGGCGGACTACGTCCACAACTACAAGATTGAATCCGATCTGGCGGTATGGATTGCATCTTGGTACTTCCTTTTACCATTGAATGTTACATTCTGACGGACCGGGTGCTCCCCAGTTTGACACTGCCCGTCTTGTCTTCCTGGACACCCTCGGATGCGGATTGGAGGCGCTCAAGTTCAAGGAGTGCACCAAGCTGCTTGGCCCCGTTGTCGAGGGTACCGTCGTCCCCAATGGCACTCGGGTGCCGGGAACTCCCTACCAGCTGGACCCTGTCAACGGCGCCTTCAACATCGGTGCCATGATCCGCTGGCTGGACTACAATGACTGCTGGCTGGCCGCGGAATGGGGTCACCCCTCGGACAACTTGGGTGGTATTCTCGCCGTCGCGGACTGGATCTCCCGCACGAACCGTGCGGGCGGCAAGCTGGGCAATGGCAAGATCCTGAAGATCAGGGACGTGCTCGAGGCGATGATCAAGGCCCACGAGATCCAGGGCGTACTGGCGCTGGAGAACTCGTACAACAAGGTCGGTCTGGACCACGTCGTGCTGGTCAAGGTCGCTACGACCGCCGTGGTCTCGAAGCTGCTCGGTCTCAGCGAGAAGCAGACCGCCGACGCCATCACCCAGGCCTGGGTGGACGGCCAGAGCCTGCGGACGTACCGTCACTCTCCCAACACCATGTCGAGGAAGTCGTGGGCCGCTGGTGACGCTTGCCAGAGGGCCGTCAACCTGGTCCTCAAGGTGCAGAAGGGTGAGAAGGGTATCCCCACTGTCCTGTCCGCGCCTGTCTGGGGATTCTACGACGTGCTCTTCAAGGGCAACAAGTTCAAGTTCCAGCGCCCATACGGCAGCTACGTCATGGAGAATGTTCTCTTCAAGGTGTCCTACCCTGGTAAGTGGCGCCTTTCCATGTCATGGCGGATAGAATCTCACTCTTGAGCAGCCGAGTTCCACTCCCAGACCGCGATCGAGGCCGCCCAGATTATCAACAAGAAGCTCAAGGAGATGGGCAAGAGCGCGAGCGACATCAAGGAGATTGTCAACCGCACGCACGAGGCCTGCATCCGCATCATCGACAAGCAGTTCAAGCCCATGGAGAACTTCGCCGACCGTGACCACTGCGTTCAGGTTAGTTGCCTTGTCGCTGGTGATTGTCCATCTGGTAGTATTTGTGCTGATATACGTCCAGTACATGGTCGCAACCATGCTGGTCTTCAACCGCCTGACCGCGAACGACTACACCGACGGCTCCGAGGCCGCCACGTCGCCTCTGGTCGAGGACCTCCGCAAGCGCATCCGCTGCGTCGAGGACCCCCAGTTCACCAAGGACTACCACGACCCGGCCAAGCGCACCATCCCCAACGCCCTCACCGTCACTCTCAACGACGGCACCGTCCTGGATGAGGTCGTCGTCGAGGCGCCTCTCGGCCACCGCCTGCGCCGCGAGGAGGCCAAGCCCGAGATCCTGGCCAAGTACAAGCGCCACCTCGAGGCGCACTTCGACGCTGCGCGCGTCAACCAGCTGCTCGAGCTGGGCTCGAACAGAGCCGAGCTCGAGAATTACGACGTCGACAAGTACGTCGACCTGTATGTTAAGGACAAGATGGTGCCTGCGTCGTAGGCGCGGGAGGAGAAAAATCTGAATACAATCTATTTTTATGCCCATTTCCCATGTCGAAATGAACGGCAAGTTGAGTTTGATTTATCGTTAGCAAAGCACGTGTAATGTCTCGAGTTTTATGTGAAAACATGATGTGATCCATGGATAAAGGATAGATAAAACTGAATACGAGTTATTTTCATTTCATATTCACACTATTACCACAGAACTCATAGGCGCAGGGCCAGATAGGTAGCAAGGCCAGACGTAAAAATCGAGAAGAATAAAAAAATGACATGAGAGATGAGGAGAACGCGAGGAAAAAAATCATTCCACTCCCTCTTTCCGCGAAAGGCGGGGTAGGGACCTGAGGGTTCAGGGAAAAAAGTTCAGGTCCCGCCCGGGATCGAACCGGGATTAGCGGAACAGGGGTCCCGAAGCTCCGACTAGGCCGAAGCATCTAGTCAGAATCCGCTGTGATAGCCATTACACTACGGAACCTGTGGTTGTCTGTTGGACGGGTGCTAAAATTACATAAGGAGCCTCTGTTGGAGCAGTGACATATGGAAGGCCGGGTGCGGCGTGTGGTCTGTACTTGCTCAGGAAATGTGTGACGAATTTTTTTTGTTTGTTTGGAATAGAGCTCTCTGGTCAATTGGATTTATTCCTTTTTTATATATTATTGTTGCTGAAGTTGTTGATTGCACATGCTTTGTTCTTCGACTTGCTCTGGATATGAAGTGGATGGCATTCTTGGAATATATATTCAACCGAACCACTTACCACGGGTCCTTACTCCTGAAAAACCCGATTTAATTAACTAATTAATTGGCATGATACCACAAATTCGCTTTTCACCACTTACTCCTCTCCTTTGCTCCAGGGCTCCAATATTTTGATCAGAGAATCGCTTTTGGTTATAATTGCCTTGCTTCGTTTTGCCGCTGTTTCAATACCTCCCGTTTCGCCGAAATGATTATTCGCTCTCCCACGGCAAAACTGAAAAAAAAGCGTTTGCCGTACTTGGTGGCCGCACACTCACCAAAGATAACGCGGGCTTTTTTTTCATGGAGGAGGACCGTAGGAATTCTGACTCTCAAAACATGATATATCCATGGGCTGAACTTTTCTCTCCTGGGATGATATATCGTTTCTGTGGGTAAGTTAATTTTCCAGTCGTTGACATAACCCGAAATTTTTTTTTCTAAGCGCTCGACACTTCTCGACTTTGGAAGGTGTCGCAGATGACATTGCTTGATTTATTGCGGATGTTGTGACTTGTTAAATGTCTTGCTTTGGTGTAAAACCTGCTTAATTTTGTCCAATGACGCATATAAAATGTGATGATAATAGTAGCAGCTAGAGAGGATAAATAAAATAAACCCATAACTTTTTCTCCCCTGATGATGGGTTTTAAAACCTCAGCTAGGGGTTGCTGTGGAAGATCTTTCTCCAGGGTTGGTTTTTGACCGAGTATTTCTTTTCGCACTTTTGGGCTTTCCAAGACCTCGATGTAGCTATATGTCCTATGCGTATGCCGCCAATGCTTGAATGCCAGAAGAATCTGTCTCCAAACAGCTGCTTCCTACACCTAATCAGACAGAGGGCCTCTTCCGCCCATGCCTTCTTGTTGTGAAACTTGGGATTGAATCTAATGGGCTCCTCTAAGATGATCTGTCCATACCACAGTTTCTTGGATGTTGGATGGAGAAACCCAGGTTTATTCTTGCCACATATTATCTAAATTTTCTCAGAGAAACAAAATCTACTGACACGCCAGTTAAGTCAGGAATCCGTTGCAACTGCCCTCATTGTCTTGAAATCACGGTTACAAAGACTTCTCTGACACGATATCTTCTCTTGGTCCCGGAGCTGGTGAAATGACAGTTGGCACACGATTCTTTTGGACTGTCTTTTGACTGTAACACAGACCGAAAATGGGCCGTATCCCTTCTCGCAGCTTTGGCACTGCTGCCGCTGATGATTGCCAACAGCTTGGGTCAGGACGGCTTCTCTGTTCGTCCTGTGATAGTATGAAAATCTGTCTCAATACTATGCACTCACTGTGTATAAGAGTGAATGGGTTTTGCCATGCCATCGATTTGCATATATCGTCTCACGAGCCTCGCAGCGTAATCCCGAGTTCTGCAAATGAGAACTATGTCATGTATCCATTGGCCGGTCTCCCCGAGCTTAGCATAATCACTGGCTGCGGATCATTGTACGGCACTTGTGTTCCAGATAATGTTATATGGGACTGTGCTGCTTCCCGTCGGAAGGTTGCTCCATCTTGCCAGCGAACTCGGAGCGGGTGACCAGCAGGCTGTTTGGAAAGAATGGTTAAGCTTGCAGCTGAAGCGGAAATTGGAGAGGAGCGCTAGGAACATGGGAACGGTCAAGGAAGGTGCGGGTCGGATTGGTGATTGATGTAGGTACTGTGATGTGCTCATCAAGTATGACACCAGATGTACAGGGCTAGACCCCACGTTCGTGGCGCTTCGAGTGTAATGCACCAAATCTCCATTTTCAATCTTGCTGGGAGGTTGGTTGTTGTAGTTCCATATGAGCTTACCCTCTCAAACCTGCCCTTTCAGCTTGCTCATGGTGATATCCGGCTTGTCTGGTTCTCGAGATCTCCTTGCTTTCCTCCGCGGCGGAAGAGTCCGAATGGGCGGTCGCATTTCGCGGTACTGTCACTTTCTCTTTCATGAGCGAGGTTTTTGTGAATGCCTCAAAATGGTTCCCTGAGTCATAGAGAGACGAGGCAGTGACCCCCATAGGGTATATAAATTGATAAATAATTCTTACCCCAGAAACGCGGACATGACTCATGGCTCTTCTTCACAGCGAGACCGAGATTCTCGTCTATGCAACAAGCTTTTTTTTTAAGCGGAGCCTTTTCTTTGGGAATGCATACATCGCTGACGTGGAATGTGATTCGGAGAGAATACTGTATGATGCATCGTATGTTGTTATTGGAATAGTCAAGCCTCTTCTTCTAGGACACTAGATATACCGTACAGTACAGACAACCCTGGAACAAAAAAAATCGTGAAGAGCAGCTGCTGATTCCGATACGGTAATTTACACCCATTCTTATCCCCCGAAGCCCGCTTGCATTAAAAAAAAATAAGCAAGTCCGAGACAGGAAAAAGGAGAAAGAAGAACCGCGAATTGCATCCGTCACAGTCGTGCAGGCACGGCCTCCCTTTTCGCCTTGACCTCCCTCACCCACCGCTCAATCGTCCGCACGAGATCGTCGATCTCCGCAGTGGTGTTCCCTGCGTGGAGACACACCCGGACCCGCTCTTTTCCCGCGGGCACGGTGGGCGGCATGATGGCGCGGACAACGAACCCCTGCTGCTGGCAGGCGCTCGCGAGCTGACGGGGAAAGGGGGTCCGGAGGGAGAAGATCGGGGAGTTGGGGACGTGGTCGACCTGGAGGACTGACCCGTCGGCGGCGTGCAGGTAGTCTTTGAGGCGGTTTCGGAGATGCTGGGTCAGGGCCCTGAGGTTGGCTTGTAGCTTCATCGGTCTGTCAGTGACTTCTGCGTCCGTGTACAGCTTGGAATGGGGAAGACTTACGGGCTCAGTTTTCCCCTCGTGGAGAAGTTCGTAGGCTGTGCGGATCGACACCAGTGAGGGAAATGCCATTGCCGTCGTGTAGATCAAACTGCGGGCGTAGTTGATCAGGTATTCTCTCGTGAGAGGGGAGCACAGTACGATTGCTAGTAATGGGTGTCAGTATGGTCTGCCTGCAGCTTTCCGTCTGAATGCTTGCTTGGGGATTGATACCTCCATGGCTCGCCAGGGCTTTCCCGAAAGTATGTATCCTGATGAAGATTCTCCGTTGAACTCCGAGTTCCTGGATGATACCAGCGCCCCGAGGACCGAAAACGCCTGTCGCGTGCGCTTCGTCCACGATAAGATAACCGTTCCCGTTGGGCAGTAGATCGTCTATAGCTTGAATGTACTGCTTCACCGGCGCAATGTCTCCGTCCATGCTGTAGATGGATTCCACAGCGACGAAAACATTGCGAGTACCGTCCGCAATCAACGGATCCCGCGCCCGCTGCTCCTCCAGAATTGCTCTCAGGCTGCTGGGGGAGTTGTGGGAAAACGCGATGCGCTTCCCCGCCCTCGACAGACGCATGCCTTCATGGACACTCGCGTGGATGAGCTCATCGTAAAGGATAACGTCCCCCGGCTGGGGTACGCACGAGTATACACCAACATTGGCATCGAATCCCGAGTTGAACAGCAGTCCGCTGGGCGCATCGTGGAACGAGGCAATGAACCTCTCCAGGTCTTCCGCGTAGGTGGAGTTCCCGTCCAGAAGTCGAGACCCACCGCTGGCAAAGGGGTACGAGGCAGGAACACCGTTGAGGTGACTGAGGAAACGGCAACGGAAATCAGACGAGGTGGAGAGAGACAGGAAGTCATTCGACGAGAAGTCGACCGAGTCCGGTGGAAGGACAGTCAGTCTCCGGCGGCAGGACTTGGACTCTCTGCGGTCCAGGGCCTCCTGGAAGGAGCTCAGAAGGGTCTTCTTGGACGCCATTGTTTTCAGTTTCCTCATACCATGTCCGCGACAGCAGCAGGACCGTCGGACCGGATCATGACTTTATCACCCCGGTGAACGGGAGGGGCCACGAGCCATGACGAAGCATCGCATATCGCTAGAGCAGATGGAGCGGCCGTCTGGCGGACCGCGGAGCCGAGGATTGGCCGCGCGTGGCGGGCGATCTGTGGAGAGCATCCAGGAACGAGGCCCGCAGGACCAGCTCGTGTGTCCACAGCAGCCGGAACAAAGAAGCTTCGGGCGACGAATCGTGTTGGGACGACCGCGCTCAACGACGTGGTGGGTGGAGGTGGAGCGGAGCTGACGGGACGAAAATTTGCGCCTGGGCCTGAAGCGAGGATCGGAGAGCATCCATCGTCGCCCGGACGCTCTGACGACCCCGCGGCCGCAGTTCCAGGCCCTCTTTGGACGCCTGACGCACTTAAGGGAACCTGTTGCTTCGCCCGCCGTGCGGTGGAAGAGCGGAGGTTGACCAGCAAGCATGGCTCCCGTCGGCGCGCTGCTCTGGCGAGCGCTGAGCGCGCACCAGGTCTACGGTGCCAACACCAACGTCGGCAAGACCATCGTCTCGACCGTTCTCTGCAGCGCCGTCCAGCGGCAGAACAGGCCCGTGGCCTTCCTGAAGCCCGTGTCCACCGGGCCGCTGGAGGAGGCGGACGACAGGTGCGTGTGCAGTCCTGTTTAAGCTTGTTCTCCGGTGTCTGACTTGGCAGGCATATCGAACGCTTCGTATCGGGGATCGTCACCGAGTGTCCATTCCGCTTCGACAAGCCCGTCAGCCCGCATATAGCCGCCCGGGAGAAGACGGTAAGTGCATGGAATCTGCCACTTCGTTGCATATCGACTCACTGGACCCGAACCACCCAGATCCCCCGTGATGACGAGATCCTGGGCACCGTGCGTGATACGCTGTCCGCCTGGGCAGACCGCGGGGTGGGATTCGCTCTCGTCGAAACCGCCGGCGGCGTCCATTCCCCAGGACCCAACGGAAACTCACAGGCAGATCTCTATCGACCTCTGCGGCTGCCAGTGGTCCTCGTCGGGGATTCCCGTCTGGGAGGGATCTCGTCTTCCATCTCTGCGTTCGAGTCCCTTTTGATACGGGGCTATGACGTACATGGGGTCCTGCTGTTCAAGGACGATCACTACAAGAATCACGAATATCTAGGTACTTACTTCCAGAGGCGAGGCATCCCGCTGCTCTCGCTCCCGCAGCCTCCCGAGAAGCCGTCCGCCCAGGATGCGGATGCTCTCAGGAGGGACGAGGAGAACATGTCAGAGTACTACCGACGGATCGCAGAGGATCCGGAAGTAGAGGCTCTGTTGGACGGTATGTCCGCCAAGAACAAGGAGAGGATCGAGCGCCTGGAGTCCATGGCCAGTCGAGCGCGTGACGTGATCTGGTATCCGTTTACCCAGCATCACGGCATGACCAGCAAGGACATCACGGTGATCGACTCGGCCCACGATGACTATTTCCAGACCTTCAAGCCGGACCATGGCCGGGAGAACAACAAGGGCTCCCCCGTGCTTCAACCGACGTTCGACGGCTCCGCCTCGTGGTGGACTCAAGGACTGGGACACGGCAACCCCGAGCTCTCCCTCGCGGCAGCATACGCGGCCGGGCGTTACGGACATGTCATGTTCGCCGGTGCCGTCCACGAGCCCGCGCTTTCACTGGCGGAGCTCCTGCTCAAGAGCACCGGGAACCCCAGACTGCGAAGGGTATTCTATTCGGACAATGGCAGCACCGGAATGGAGGTTGCCGTCAAGATGGGCCTGAGGGCAGCATGCGCCAGGTACGGATGGGACGCGAGCAAACAGGAGATCAGCATCCTCGGTCTCAAGGGAAGCTATCACGGTGACACGATCGGCGTGATGGACTGTTCGGAGCCGTCCACCTACAACAAGAAGGTGGAATGGTATCGCGGACGCGGGTACTGGTTCGACTTTCCTCAGGTCAAGATGTCCCAGGGCGTGTGGCGCGTTGAGATTCCGCAGACCCTGAAGGCCGCCCTGGGATCGAATCTGGAGTTCCAGTCACTGAGTTCCATTTTCGACCTGGACAGCAGAAAGGAGTCCGATGCGGGCAAACGCTACCGCGCGTACATCAAGAGCACGCTGGAGGACCTCATCCAGCGGCAGGGCAGGAAGTTCGGCGCCTTGATAATGGAGCCGGTGATCCTGGGCGCCGGTGGCATGCTCTTCGTGTGAGTAAGCTCGCTTACAATTCTACATGGATTCTCCTCACTAACACGACCCGCAGCGACCCCCTGTTCCAGCACTCCCTTGCCCAAGTGGTCCGCGAGAACCCCGGCCTCTTTGGCCAGGCCTCCACGCCCCTCTCCCCCGGATCATGGTCCGGCCTGCCGGTCATCTTCGACGAGGTCTTCACGGGCCTGTACCGGCTCGGACGGCTCACCTCGGCGTCTTTCCTGGGCATCCACCCCGACATCTCGGTGCACGCGAAGCTGCTGACCGGCGGCCTGGTGCCTCTCTGCACGACGCTGGCCAGCGAGGAGATCTTCCAGGCGTTCGCGGGCCCCGAGAAGAGCGACGCCCTGCTCCACGGGCACAGCTACACCGCCCACGCGGTCGGATGCAAGGTCGCGGAGAAGTCGCTGACCACGATGATGGCGATGGAGCGGAGCGGGTCGTGGACGGAGTATCAGCGGGGTTGGGCGTCGTCGTCACCGGAGAAGCACCCGCCCGTCTGGAGCAGCTGGTCGCAGGAGCTGGTGCGCGACCTGTCCTTTGCGGAGTCGGTCGACGGTCTCTTCGCGCTGGGCACCGTGCTCGGCATCACGCTGCGGGATGAGCACGGAGGAGGTAGGTGTCTTGCAGCCCCGTAGCCCTGATCGATCATAACCCGCCCACGTACACATCGAACACAACTGACTGGAGTCTGATCCAGGCTACACCTCGACGGCGGCCAGGGGCCTGCAGCAGCAGCTGGCGGAGGCGGGGCCGCGCTTCAACGTGCACTCGCGGGTGCTGGGCAACGTGCTGTACCTGATGGCCAGCGTGACGTCGAGGCCGGAGACGCTGCGGGAGCTGGAGGGGCTGCTGCGCTCCGCTCTGCTCTGCCGTACATAGTCTGCCTTGTCGACCACATTCTTTCGGTCCAGGGATTCTACATTTCTGTGTCTTGGCTGATGTACGATGGATGTGGATCTACCGCGGCTCATGACCCTGTCGGAAAGATATGATCTCGGGAGTTTCCCTTGCATGTGCGTACCGTCCTGAATACATGTACAGAAAGGTTGTCTTGTATGCTGTATGCCATCCACCCATCTCGGCCCCGTACCTGATCGGTGACGACACACCGATCCACCGCCCGGACCGGCCGAGGACCGAACCCGTGCCTACCCGTCCCGCCCGGCGGACCGAGGCAGCGCGTCACGTGTCGTCCTCGGGCGGGACCGAGTGACTCACTTGTACCACCTGGCTCTTCCTCTGCCCGTTTGATCGCCAGAGCCAGGTCTCTTGACCTGGGCACGCGTTGGTGGCATCTTGATCTGACTCACGGCGCCGCACGTGGTCTGGCGGGCTTTGTTTTTGGCCCCAACGCGATTGGCCCCAGCTCAGGCGGAGTGCTCCTATATCGGGGAAAACACGGCCGCTCGTTGGCCCGGGCGGTTGGGGTCAACAAAACCCCGCAGCGGAACGGGAGAGCGACGCCGCTCCGCCGGGCGGGATAAGTCCCTCTGCTGTCGTGTCTCTTCCCTCTCTCGATCGACCTCTCTCTTCCATCGACTCTCACCATGGCCCTCGCCCTCCCGCGCTCCGCCCTGTCGAGGGTCCTGCGCCGCTCCTACGGCACCGTCCAGTCCGCCGTCCCTCCTCCTGCGCAGTCCCCGACGTCGACCCTCCCCCGCGCCCTGCAGGATGCCGTCGCCGCGACCGCCCCGCGCACCGACTGGACCCGCGACGAGATCCAGCAGATCTACGACACCCCGCTGAGCCAGCTGACCTTTGCTGCGGTATGATATCTTATTCGTGTGAGCCGCTGGGGACTCCGACTGACAAGAAAGGCCACCGTCCACCGCCGCTTCCACGACCCCGCCGCCATCCAGATGTGCACGCTCATGAACATCAAGACCGGCGGCTGCAGCGAGGACTGCGCCTACTGCGCCCAGTCCTCGCGCCACAACACCGGCCTCAGGGCCACCCGCATGAGCTCCGTCGAGGACGTGCTCGCCGCCGCCCGCGTCGCCAAGCAGAACGGCAGCACGCGCTTCTGCATGGGCGCCGCCTGGCGCGACATGCGCGGCCGCAAGACCTCCCTCAAGAACGTCAAGGAGATGGTCGCCGGCGTGCGCGCCATGGGCATGGAGGTCTGCGTCACGCTGGGCATGATCGACGAGCAGCAGGCCCGCGAGCTCAAGGAGGCCGGCCTGACCGCGTACAACCACAACCTCGACACCTCGCGCGAGTTCTACCCCTCCATCATCACCACCCGCACCTACGACGAGCGCCTCAAGACCCTCGCGCACGTCCGCGACGCGGGCATCAACGTCTGCTCCGGCGGCATCATCGGCCTGGGCGAGGCCGACTCGGACCGCGTCGGCCTCATCCACACCGTGGCCACGCTGCCCTCCCACCCGGAGTCCTTCCCCGTCAACGCCCTCGTCCCCATCAAGGGCACCCCCCTCGGCGACCGCAAGATGATCCCCTTCGACACGCTCCTGCGCACCATCGCCACCGCGCGCATCGTCCTGCCCGCCACCATCGTGCGCCTCGCGGCCGGCCGCGTCTCGCTGACCGAGGAGCAGCAGGTCGCGTGCTTCCAGGCGGGCGCCAACGCCGTCTTCACCGGCGAGAAGATGCTCACGACCGACTGCAACGGCTGGGACGAGGACCGCCGCATGTTCGAGAAGTGGGGGTACTACCCCATGCGCAGCTTCGAGCGCGAGGGGACCCAGTCTCAGACGCAGTCTCAGCAGCAGACTGAGCCAAAGGCCCAGGTTGACGGTGCGGTGGTTAGCGACGATGCGAAGCCCGCTGCGCAGGCTGCGGCGAGTGCTTGAACGGTACATACATTACATACTGGAACATACATCCTTGGCCTTTCAAAGGGGGGTTTTTTTGAGGTCATATAGCTTAGACGAGTTTTATGACTTTCTTTTTCGCGACGCAAAATCGGCAGTTTTCAGTACATATTGTCAGACATGAAATAGATCCTTTTTTTTCCCCCCTTCTTCTCAGACGAAAAAAAAAGTTCATTTTGAGCACTTTATGCACGAATCAAGCAAAACCATGAATGAATGAATGGAACAATTCCATCTCGTATCCAAATCCCATTGGACATCATCAAGATAACGATTCGTACCTACGTATGTACATACCTGATCATCTCTATCCATCGATCACATCACATCGCGATGAAGGCAGTAATAAGCATCTATCTATCTATCCATCTGTCTCTCGCATCCTATCGTACCTTCTCTTATCTTATCCTACGTGTGTCTAGATACGTACGTATACCTGTCATCCTATATAGATGGGATTCAATGATCGTTCTATTATTGTTATTACTTCCTTCTGGATTCTGAGAGGGACGGTTTGGAAATGGGTACTATATTAGTCACCTAATATTATATAATGATTGTGTCCTGAAAAAGGTCTGTGTCTGTGTGTGTGTGTGTGTGTGTGTGATACTCGTACGTGCCACCTAACCTAACCTAGTCAGTCTATCCATGGAAGGGAATTATATTCCAAAAGAAAGAAAGATCTACATGGGTTATTGTCATTTTACACCGACATCAAGGGAGGACCAGCCGTTCCCGTACAGTACATTATTATGATTATTGGACCGGACTTCGACTGCGGGACTGCTGCTGTGTTTCGTTCTGCTCCGCCATTTCGAGCTTCATATCGCGCTCGAGGTCCTCGGTCATGTCCGACACGACGGGTCGATACGCGCAGTCCGTGTTGATTTCCTCGGCGATGATCTTCCTCTCGTCCGCCTCGAACGGGTTGTCGGCCAGCATCGCCGGGTACCCTTCGAGCCCTCTGGGCAGAGCCAGGTACGGGTCCAGAGATCGGTCATCTCCGTCTTCGAGACAGAGCTGGTGGACGATGTCCCGCAGGGATGGACACTGGACGTATGTGTACCGCCGTCGGAGATGACGCTCGTCATCGCGGGTGTCTTCGGGGTTGTTGTCGTTGTTATTGCTGTTATGATTGATGTTGTTATTGTTATTTCCAAGCGCCGCAAAATCCAGAACGTACTCGAACGCCGGGTCGTCGTCACCACTCTCGTCCGTCACGACGCGAACCCACGGATGCGGCTGGGGATAGAAGCCCTCGTCGTGCGGCTGATCCCCGGCCTTCGCCCGGCGCTGGAGCAGCGGCATCCAGAACAGCTTCTGCTTGATCGCGGCGGCGAGACACGCGTTGAGCCGCGTGCGGAACCCCGTCCACGCGGGCCGTCTCAGGGGGCTGGAATCGTTCAGCATCTCCTCGCGCCGACAGGCCTTGCAGACGGGCTGCGCGGCGTCGTGGGTGAAGCTGGCGATCTGCGTCTCGGCGAAGCACGCCCCGTACAGGACGGCGTTGCAGGAGCCGCATTCGTACAGGCTGGTCAGGTTACACCCGCGCCGGATGCGCTTGTTCGGGTAGAGATGCCTGATGATGTCGATGAAGGGATCCATGCGGCGGCGGTTGTCCCTGGTCCAGAGGACGGGTCCCTTCCATTCAAGATGGAGCAGATTCAGGACCGTGTCTGCGGGAACGCGCCCGCGGCCGTTGCCCTCGACGTCGAGCATCTCCCGTCGAAAATCCGCATCTTCCGCGAGAAGCTCGGGGTGGTCGCGGATCAGGTACGGCAGATATCTCTGCAGGCGAGCGAGGTAGGGGAAGCGCCCGACCCGGTTGAACGACCGCGCGCTCCTCGCGTCATACGGCAGGATCTCCAACGTGAAGTGCAGGTCGGTTCGCTTGTTCAGGTCGATGATGCTCTCCGGATAGTCGGACGTCAGGCCGATGCTGGAGATGGTGAACTGCATGCAGCGGACGACCGTCGTCCGTCGCAGATTAGGGCAGTCCTTGAACCGGCACACGCGGATGAGATCTTGGGACATCTCATGCACCCTCACCAGCTCGAGGTGCCGGATCCTGGTCGACACCTTCAGCAGATCGATCAGCGCGTATTTGAAGGTCGTGAGGTTGGGAGCGTCGGCTCCGCCCCGCCACACCACCGTCGTCAGGCCCTCGATCTCCTTGCCGACGATCGGCAAGTACAGTATCACCGGCGTCCTGTTCGCGTTGTGCTCACGGTTGAACACCTGGCGATACAGTCCCCTCCGTCCCTGCCAGATGATCGCCGTGCGGGACTGCACCGCATGGAAGGCCGCGTGGTTCACCAGGCAGTACTTGATCCGCGTGCGCCGCGGCAGCTTCTCCAGGATCAGATCCTGGATCTCGTGCGGCAGTTTTCCCAGGGGATGGCCGTCGGGGTTCGCCGGAGGGGCGCACTGCAGCTCTCCGCTGACGTCGGCGTTGATGTCCCTCAGCTCGCACCAGCTCGTCCGGTCGTAGCTGGTGGCGAGGATGGTTGGGGGTAAGCGCCAGCTCTGAACCATGTTGGCAATTGCAGATGGAATCGAGAGAGCAGAGAAGTAAGTCCTTCAAATGCACACGGTCAAGCAACGGTATAGACCAAAAAGGGCACTCGAAACCAAATGGTGGAGATTACGAGATATGTGAGGATGATGATGATGATAAAACTCAGACAGACAAACTCCTTAAAAAGAAGAGCAGGAAGAAATAATCGGAGACTACATGGTAGATCTTATAGATGACTCGAGAGCAATCCTCCAAAACTACAAACAGCAGCAATATGAAAGCTCTTCTCAAAATAGGCCAATGATTCTTTGTATTTCCAACAAAGCCTTTATCTCCTCCAGTCCGTTGTTCTTCATTGTTCTATATATAGGTGTATATATCAAAGCATAGAGGTGGCCGATATGAAATAAAGACATTGTTTCGCTACGCCTCATGCCACACCACACAATCAATTCATTACAGTTGCAGTCATAGATAGTTCAGACAACCTCGTGTATTAATTCGGGCAAGAGCTCCAAAGAGTAAAGCAAGCCAGTCGATCCACTTCAGCTTACATCCTGCGTGACTCCGCAACCATCCATTGATTTCTTTTTTTTTCTTTTCTCTTCTTATTTGTAACAGTGGACTTGGAGTAATTCGATAACTGGCATTATTAAGATTACGGCGGTAGCTTGTCATCATAGTCAGGTTGGGTCTTTATACTTCCAAGAGCTTTTTTTTTCTACAGGATGTTCTGTGTCTTCGTCTATCAAAGACCACTAACCGTCGTCTTCGTTTCCCTCACTTGAGGCTTTTCAAGGAATGCTTAAAAAAAGGAATCATCCTTGTAAGCGATTGCATCCAGAGACGTCCAGCTTTCGATCCATTTGCATCATTAAAATTTGTACAGCATCAAGGGACTTCACGCATAAGTATGAATTCATCTTTACCCTCCATACGTCTCTGGCGGAGGACTCCAAAGGACTCCTGTAACAACATCTGAAGAAATAATAATGGGTGTGATCACAGCTCCGAAAGGTGTTTCTCAAACCTACCTCGTGGTCGTCGTCGAGTTGCATAATATGAATACAATGTAGGTAGTATCTGCGATCTCGGAGTTCGCCCAAGCTTCGACCGGAGTCGAACGGTGTACCTGGTATGTGTTTTTCATGGTTTCGTTCCATTTGATTTTTGTGAAATATGAAGGTTAAAAAATAAGGGTGGCTTTGCGTCGCTAACTAATTCACATATGGGATGTTCATTGATACCATGGTGAATGGTGAGTATTCCTAAACCGCTGAGCGGTTAAACATTGCAAGTAGGCTTACGAACCGAAAATTCTCTGATAAATCTGCAGAGATCCATTGACGGACTCTGTCCGGCTTTTACAGCAAATGTTCCATATTACTTGTACTCTTTAGTGCTCGAGATGCTTCTCTCTATATATAAAAGACTGGAGAGTTTCTCTGGTCACAGTACATTTCGAGACATCAACACCACATACCGCGCTTGAACACGCAAAACTCTCTTCTACTTGGAGATAGCAGACAAGCACATAATAGGAAAAAAGATAAAAACATGCAGCAGCCGGGATTCGCTGGTGGTCACCCACCCAACTACAAACCGGCCGGCGTGTGGCTTAAGTACGGCTGAGCGGACGGGAAGCCCTGTTTTCCACACCCTATGGCCGCATGTGCTAGCCCTTTCTCTACATGCAGTATATAAGGTATTGAGTATGTATAAGATGCTAAAGCGGTCCAGTCCTCCGTTCGTTGAACTCCCCTACACATCCAATTGATTGGCTTGCTTTGTTGACAACTTATTCAATCCATCGCGTATGGGAATTTATATCTCGTAACGATCAAAGAATTCTAGCTGCCGTAGATACCACACAATAATGAGAGAGAGAGAGAGAGAGAGAGAGAGAGCGAACTATTACAGCCTCCAAGTAGACGAATCTTCAAAGTCGCCGTGATCGCGGCGCGCTAGGCCCCAGGCGAGCCACAAAGCGTCACGCCAGCCATCTTTCTTATCATCTGGCTTTCTGGACAGTTTGAAGTCGACGATGTAGCTGTTATTGCAGTAGCACTGATTAGTAATTATTAGCGAGACGATAAAGATATAGGATGCGTTCGAGAGAAAAGACGTGGATATATATATTTTTATCAGCATGCGTAGGTGCGTACAATACGTACCATGTGTTTCTTGATCCCAGAGAAGATTATGAACACCTCTGTCATAGCTGACGACTCCGCAATTCACGCAGTCACTTTGCAGTTCTCATATCAGCTTGTGGACAGTAGAACAATGACTGAGAAGAACCATACATGTATGCCCTTTTGAAGGCTTCGCGAACATCGTCCCGTCCCTCGTGCTCCAACGTCCAAAAACGATCATGCAACGATACTCGGGGCAGCCTGTTCATCAATGTATATGCGATGTAGCCGCCGGGTACCCCACATATTCCACTCTTGCCCGCTTTGCTTGTGATCGAGAAGCTTCGGAGTATACGAGGACCCATTCTCGGTGAGGCGTCTGAGTGCCCAGATTTATTTTCCCGCGGATCCTGACGTCTCGGTGGATGCTTGCGCTGCTTTTGATTCTGGAAGATCCGATTCGGAGCCCCCAATAAGGTATCCTGATTCTGGGTCAGCAGCAGCCGAATTTGGCGTAAGTAGAGCAAGCCAAATACTGTTGTGTTGATAGTACCTGCACCATGCTACGGTACCTTTGTTTGTCCGGGCACCAACCAATCAGCAGCTATTTCAACTGCCTGCATGCTTCCTACATGGGTATCACACATGAGCACCTTCATCTATGTGCCTACCTAAGTAGTGATTAACTATTCTGGCTAGATGACTTAGTATGCAAGAATACGCAGAGGAATAGAAGGATTCTGGGCATGAACGATATAATGAAATTGTGCAGTTGATATGAAAGGCATTGAATATCAACTAGATAGAATCTTAACTGCTGAGTCCGTAAGATAGGAGAAACACTGTACATGCTGTTGGAACAATTGCTGATTGGAAACGGTCCCAATCCACATACAGTATTCTACGATATCTAGAGTGGTATGGCCTCTAATCCAATCACGACGCAGAAACAGGCAAAACAGCAACCGGTCGGTCTAGTTTCTTACCCCGGCTCTGGTACATCAACCAGATTCGGTTGCATGGTCATCCTCATTCTACATGTGATAATCACGCGTCATCTCGAGGGAACTGAGCGGAGAGGAACCGTAGAAGGAACAGTGGAATTTTTCAACACTCATCGTAAACATCGACAGGTCTGTAGAGATACATCTAAACAAACGAGGTATCAGGAAGCTTTTTAACATGAGGGTTATTTCAGTAGTCGTCATGACAATCATTTCTTCGATCCCAGCAGTCCAATCAGGTTGATGCTCTTGGGCCGCTCGATTGGCAGACCCAACGCGCGGTCCCAGATCAGCTGCACCAGTGGTCCGATGGCGCGGCTGACACCGAAGGTGACGGTGTAGTAGAGCGGCTTCTGGAAGCCGTAGTGGTAGAAGAGCACACCGGATGCGGCGTCGACGTTCGGGTGAGGGTTCTTGGTCTGTTGCACGCCGTTAGTTAATATTCGAGGGAGGGTGGGGTTACAACATCCTTATCATACCTTTCCATGCTCGGTCAGGACAGCTGGAGCAATCTCGGAATTCTTCTTGACCAGCTTGAAGACAGGGTTGGCCAGCACATCTGGTCGGCTGGCCGCAAAGTCCATGAGGGCCTGGAAGCGTGGGTCAGGCTTGCGCAGCACACCGTGTCCATATCCAGGAACAACACGGCCGGAGTTCAGAGTGGCCCAGAGATAGTCTCTGACGTCCTGGTCTGTGAAGTTGTCTCCGATCTTCTCCCTCATGTCAAGGATCCAGCGAAGCACTTCCTGGGCGGCGAGGCCGTGCAGGGGACCAGCAAGACCCATCAGACCCGCGCTGTAGCTGAGGAACGGGTCGCTGAGGGCGCTGCCAACCAAGTGGGTGGTGTGGGCAGAGACATTTCCGCCCTCGTGGTCTCCGTGCAGGGCGAGATACAGTCGCAGCAAGTCGTGGAAGTCTGCGTTCTCCTTGCCACCCTTGCCAAGCAGCACTGCGAAGTTGTAGGCCCAGTCCTGGTTGGGGTCCAGGACCTGGGTACCGACCGTGTCGATCTCATCCGGACGGAAGACGAGAGCAGCGACACGAGGGATCTTCGCCAGCAGCGAGATGCTGTCTTCGAAAGTTGGCTCCCAGTAGTCGGCCTTGCTGAGACCCTTCTCGTAGGCCTTTGCAAACACGGACTCCGTATTCAAAGCACCCACAGCTACGGCGAGCTGGGTCATGGGGTGCATGTCCTTGGGAAACGACTTGATCAGGTTCAGAATATGCTGTGGCAGATGAGACTTCTCGGCCAGCTCGCGCGAGAAGGCCCGAATCTGGGCGGTCGAGGGGACCTTGCCCGTCAACAGCAGCCAGAACATGGCCTCTGGGAGCATCTCCGTGCCCGAGGCGCCCTTGGGAAGCTCTCTCTGGCAGTCCTTGATGGTCCTGCCGTGGAAGCGGATGCCCTCCTCCGGGTCCAGGACGGAGCCCTCCCAGAGCATGGCCTTGAGGCTACGCATTCCTCCGATGACATGGGAGATCTTGAGGTCTCCAATGACTTCATCACCACGCTCCTTGGCCTGTTTCAGCAGCTCGCGTTTTTCAGGAATGGCCTCCTTGAGCGTGGTCTTGAGGTCGGGCTCCGCAGTCGAGTAGTGGCGGGAGTAGACTGCTAATGGGCGCGACGAAGCCTGCGAGAGTCAATTCACGATATTCATGCAAGGGACATGCGGTATATTGGATGCGTGAATGCGCGAGGAGCAGGTGGACGTACCTGGGCCAGCCTCAGGGCGTGGCGGGTTGTTCTCGCGGTCAACGCCATTGTCCGGGGAAAACTGCGGGGTAACCTGGGGACAGGACTGGGGAGTCTGGAGAAGGGAGCGGGCACGGATCAGGAGAGGACCTGGGGGAGAGGGGACAGGGGTGAGCACGAGAACCGATGGTCGAAAGGAGAACAAGACGCTCTGCTTTTCTACGACAGACGGGAAATATGCCAGATCGGCTCGCGATGGCAGCCCAAGGCTCGGTTGTCCGAGGCGTGTGAGCCGAGGAAAGCTGGCCGGGGAGGAGAGCGGCTACAGGTGGTTTACCGATGACAGGGGCACGACGACAGCGCGACGCAACCCGTATCGGCGCTTTGTCCGCCGAAAATCGCTGCCAGCCAGCCGCCAGCGAGCATCCTGCCGTATATAACTGGATCTTGGGCTCCTGGATCCGTTCGTCCTGCCGTGGTTGTCGGTTGCAAATGCCCTGCGTCTCGCACGCCGCCCTCGGCTCCCCGCTTCCAGCCAGCGATAGCCGAGTCCAGCAGACAGACAGACAAACCGCCGATCCCGGCAGTTGGGCTTGGGGTCTGCGTCCAGGTTCGGAGATTATTATTCTTATCTGTGTGAGGCGCCGAGTCTGCACAGGACGGAGGGCTGGACCGAGCTAACGATACTTGTCCCGGATGCGAAGCCAAGATCCATACCCAGAAGCATCTCCCGCAGACCTCACCACGCCTCCTCCCCTCTGATTCTCGACGCAACTCTGGAGCGGGAACTGCTGTATACCTGCACAGAACATGCTTCGCTCCGTCTCTCGTCGTGTCTCTCGACGCGTCTCCGTTGCGCCTTTGGCAGGGCGACCGTCCCGCACAACCCCTCTCCGGACGTTCGCCTGCGGTTATCCGCGGATGTCGTCACCCCTCCCTCCAGTCGAGCCTCCAGTCTCTACTACGCTGCCCTCCGACTCGTATCAGTTGTTGCCGGAGTCTCAGAAGGCTGGCGAAGCTGAGGACGCTCTCTTCGAGCAGCAAGTCAAGGATGTCGAGGCATGGTGGAAGACCCCGCGGTTCGAGGGCATCAAACGCCCGTACTCCGCGGTCGACGTCGTGAGCAAGCGCGGGTCTCTTCAACAGACGTACCCAAGCTCCCTCATGGCGCGGAAGCTCTTCGACCTGCTCAATGAAAGGGCTGCGGAGGGGAAACCGGTGCATACCAGTGAGTTCCCCGTACCATGAAGGAGCGTACAGACCTCTCTTCTGACGTCGAAAAGTGGGTGCCATTGACCCCGTACAGATGACGCAGCAGGCTCCAAACCAGGAAGTTTTGTATGTGTCTGGATGGGCTTGCTCGTCCCTGTTGACGACCACCAATGAAGTCTCGCCTGATTTCGGTGACTATCCATACAACACAGTGCCAAACCAGGTTCAGAGACTGTTCAAGGCCCAACAGATGCATGATCGCAAACAGTGGGATGCAAGACGGAAGATGACGCCTGAGCAGCGTAAATCGACCCCGTATATTGACTATCTGAGACCAATAATCGCAGATGGTGACACTGGGTATGTTGGACTGTACTCCCGAGTCTAGGACTTGCTAACATCCCACAGGCACGGCGGCTTGTCAGCGGTTCTCAAACTGGCCAAGCTCTTTGCGGAGAACGGAGCTGCAGCAGTGCACTTTGAAGACCAACTCCACGGTGGAAAGAAATGCGGTCACCTTGCCGGCAAGGTGCTCGTTCCTGTCGGTGAACACATCAACAGGCTTGTTGCTGCTCGGTTCCAGTGGGACTTGATGGGCACCGAGAACCTCCTCATTGCAAGGACCGATTCCGAGAGCGGCAGGCTGTTGAGCAGTGCCATTGACGTCCGCGATCACGAGTTTATCCTCGGAGTTACGGAACCGGGTGAGCCTCTTGCCGAAACCCTCCAGGCGATGGAGCGGGAAGGTGCCTCCGCAGCGGAGATTGATGCTTATGAATTGGACTGGGTGAAGAGGCACAAACTCGTCACATTTGACGAAGGTATGTGTCCTTCTGTATGTGTGGTAGAGGTTGGCTAAGGCCTTTATCCAGCTGTTGATGAGCACCTCGAGAAAGAAGGCGCTCCGCGGTCCGCACGCGACGCATATAAGAAAAAAGTTCAGGAGAACCCCGACCTGTCCCTCTCCCGTCGCCGAGAGCTCGCCAATGACTACACCAAGACTCCCGTTTTCTGGTCGTGCGACATCCCGCGCACCCGGGAAGGTTACTATCACTACCGCGCGGGCTTCCCGGCCGCTACGAAGAGAGCCAAGGAGTTTGCCCCGTACGCTGATCTTCTGTGGGTTGAGACGGGGGATCCAAATGTTGAAAAAGCCGCCAAGCTGGCGGCAGACGTGCGAGCGAAGTATCCTGGAAAGAAGCTGGTCTACAACCTCAGCCCGTCGTTCAACTGGATGGCCCAGGGCTTCGACGAGGCCTCTCTCAAGTCGTTCGTCTGGGACCTTGCTAAGCATGGGTGAGTCGCTCCAGCACAATCTATCCCAACCACAGCCCGTCCAGTTTAAACTGACGACCGTGATATAGCTTCGTCCTCCAACTCATTTCGCTTGCCGGCCTCCACTCCAATGCAACCATTACCACGGAGCTTTCCCGTGCCTTCAAGGACGAAGGCATGCTTGCCTACGTGAGGCTGATCCAGTCCCGCGAAAAAGAGCTCGGCGTCGACGTCCTCACACACCAGAAATGGAGTGGTGCCCCCTACATGGACGGCATCTTGGGCGCGATCCAAAGCGGAAGCAGCAGCAACAAGAGCATGGGCGAGGGCAACACGGAAAAGGGTGAGTTGCCTCTCCTTCCTTCCTGCTCTAGATCTCATCCGTATCTGCTTGAAAGCGGGGACTAACATGCGGTCCTTAACAGGTTTCTAAGTTGAAACGACATTTCAATTCTTCGCAGCCAGTTGAGGTAGAATGGCATGGTAATTTCATGTACGCTTCATTTCCTCTCCTTCCCACTTCTGTTTCCTCTCCCGACAAAGCTTTTGCATCCTCATCTTGCATCTTCTCCATCACTGTTTCATACGATGTATATGTATATTCCAGAATCCATCGACGACGAGACTCGCGGATAGACTTGAATGAAACAAGTGTTAAATGGCGGAGCCTGAACCAATTGTACACTACTAGTTTTATTTCGACTTACTAGTTGTTTCAGTAGCTGCTTGGTAAGTGGCCTTCTGCTGTAAGACCAGGGCAGGGGCGAATGAGCAGCTTACCATGTACCTACGGTCGTGTCTTAGAGTGCAGAAAGTAGAGGACGTGTACGTAGCAGGATCGGCATCCTGCGCGTGGGCCACAGCCCGATCGCTATCTGCTTATCTATCAACTCGTCCAGCGGGACGCCACATGTCGTCCCGCGGGTCACGTTCCACACGGTGGCACCGGATTGGTCAGCAACCGCAAGCCTTGGGCGCCTCAGGCCGAGATCTGTGCTGTTTGTGGCGCTAAGATAAAAAATAATCCAGCTTTTCTGCCGCACTCTCTCGTCCTCAATACCCTTTCTTTCTTCTTTCAACCCACCCTTTTGGGCGACGGGCCCGTGTGCCTTCGTTTTTCTATTATTTTCTATATTAGTTTTTTTTGTTTATACCCGTCTTTTTGAAATAAATTCGACTTTGTTAATTCCGCTCCCTCCCGCATCTCATCGGAGGTGAGGCCGTCGATTACCCCTCGTCGGAGTTTTCGTCATACAAGTTTGACCAGACTCGATCGTTCTCTTCGAAGAGGATGCCACATCAAACTTCCCCGTCAGAGTCGCCCGCCATGCCTACGGCGGTATCGAAGGCACCGTCCTCGGTGCCTCCAACCAACGAGGAAGTCTCCTCGCTTATGAACACCATCCTTACGGCACAGACGTCGCAGGAGTCTCTTGACGCTTCCTATGCCCTCACAAATCTTCTGATTCAATCCGTTGGCTTCCGCGGCCTCCAGAGCTACAACCTCATACCGGACATCAAGAAAGCGGCTGCGGACAAGAAGAGCGGAGCAAAGCGGGAAAGTGCGATGCTGATCCTGGGTGCCCTCTTCGAGCGTTTCCCTCGGGAGCATCCACTGAGTGAGGTTATCTTTCTGATCCAGGATGGCGGCCTTCTCGATCTCGCCTTGGACGCCCTTGCCGATAAGGGTGCGGTGGTGCGAGACGCGGCGCAGTATGCTGTGGACGCTCTATTTGCCTGCCTCAAACCCGAGTCTCTGGTCAACGCACTTCTCCCGGCCCTCGAGCGGTATCTGAGCAAGAGCACTGGAAAATGGCAAGGTGTGGTCGGAGCCTACACACTCGTCGAGAAGATGGCGAAGAAGGCACAGATGGGCACTGGTACCAAGGAGGAGGAGCGATTGAAGGATTTACTGCGCGAGGCCATGGGGAAGACTCTCAAGGAATTGATCCCGATCGTGGAGTCGGGCATGCATGATCTGAAGAATGAAGTCGCGAAGCAGGCTAGCAAGGCTATGACCGCGCTCACGACTCTTCTGTCCAACGATGATGTTGCTCCACGGATTCCTCTTCTGATCAAGACCATGGAGCAGCCTTCTGCGGAGAACCTCCACAAGGCCATCCACGCGCTGTCGCAGACGACTTTTGTTGCAGTTGTCACGTCCCCTGTTCTCGCGCTCCTCACACCTCTTCTTGAGCGGTCCCTCAACACCCCCACAACTCCGCAGGAGGTTCTCCGTCAGACAGTCGTTGTCGTTGAGAACCTGACGAAACTCGTCCATGACCCGACAGAGGCGCGGACATTCCTCCCACAGCTTAAACCCGGTGTTCAGGCGGTGAAAGATCGGGCGTCGCTTCCAGAGGTGCGAGAGCTGGCTTCGCGTGCCTTGAGCGTTATCGAGAAAGCCATGGGTGACAGCGACAACGACGCTGCCAGCACCAAGACCACTCCAGAGGATGTCCTTAAAGTGCTGGAAGCGAAGGTCAAGGAGCACGGCGGTCTCGCTCAGCCGGGAGATGCGGCGTTCTTCGACTTGGTCAAGAAATATATCGCCGAGATGGTCCGGGAAGACGTTAATTGCAGGATGCTTGACCGCATTCCCGGTTGCGTCGGACCGTATCTTCGCGGATTGCTGAAGGACGACCAACACGACGCTGTCTCCTCCGAAATCCATACTTTCTTTGTTGAGGAGGACCGCCGGAAGTTTGGCGAGCCGGCTCAAGACGACAGCAACGAGGTCGAGATTGTCAATGCAGACTTCTCCCTCGCCTATGGAGGAATGCTTCTGTTGTCTCATACAAACCTGCGTCTCCTGAAGGGCCACAGGTATGGGTTGTGTGGACGTAATGGCGCCGGAAAGTCCACCCTGATGCGTAGTATTGCGGAAGGAAAACTGGAAGGATTCCCGCCAAGAGATGTCCTGAAGACCTGCTATGTGGAGCACAATCAAGGTGAAGATGCAGATCTCAGCGTCCTTGAGTACGTCTCCAAGGATCCGGAGATTGCGGCCACGGGGGAGGAGCACATCTCTCAGGTTCTCAGCGAGTTCGGATTCACTGCTGGTCCGGAGGGCAGGCAGCAGCAGAAGGTCGGTTCTCTCTCTGGTGGTTGGAAGATGAAGCTGGCGCTGGCGCGCGCGATGCTTATGAAAGCGGATGTTCTGCTTCTTGACGAACCCACCAACCACTTGGACGTCGCAAACGTGAAGTGGCTACAGGAATATCTGAAGAAGCACACCGAGATCACCAGTCTGATTGTCAGTCACGACTCGGGGTTCTTGGATGAAGTTTGCACGGATATATACCACTATGAAAACAAGAAATTGGTTTGGTACAAGGGCAACTTGGCTGAGTAAGTTAAACTTTTTTTTCTTTCCTTATTATGTATGAGAATAGTGACTTACAGGTGTTGCAGGTTTGTTAAACGCAAGCCTGAAGCGAAGAGCTACTACACGTTGTCTGCTGCCAACGTGCAGTTCAAGTTCCCTCCACCGGGTATTTTGGCTGGAATCAAGTCTCAGACCCGGGCCATTCTCCGAATGAGCAACGTCTCGTACACGTATCCGGGGAACACTAAACCCTCGTTAGTCGATGCGTCAATCACCCTCTCACTGTCATCTCGGACGGCTATCATCGGTGGCAACGGAGCCGGAAAGTCGACCTTTATCAAACTGCTCACTGGTGAACTTATCCCTCAAAGCGGAAAAGTCGAGAAGCACCCCAACCTTCGTATTGGATACATTAAGCAACACGCTCTCGAGCACGTCGAGATGCACCTGGAGAAGACGCCAAACCAGTACCTCCAGTGGAGATACGCAAACGGTGACGATCGCGAGGTCTTTCTGAAACAGACCAGAATCTTCACCGACCAAGACCGGGCTCAGATGGAGAAGCCTATCGATCTGGGCGATGGGAAGGGTCCTCGTCGCATTGAAGCTCTGATGGGAAGACAAAAACACAAGAAGTCCTTCCAATACGAAGTGAAGTGGGTCGGCTGGCTTCCCAAGCACAATAGCATGGTCTCCCGCGAAACCCTACTCGAACTCGGATTCCACAAACTCGTTCAAGAATTCGACGACCACGAAGCTTCGCGCGAAGGGTTGGGATACCGCGTCCTTGAGCCCAAGGTCATCGCCAAGCATTTCGAGGATGTTGGTCTCGATCCTGAGATCGCCAACCACACCCCCATCTCTAGTCTCTCTGGAGGACAGAAGGTGAAGGTCGTTCTTGCTGGTGCCATGTGGAACAACCCTCACTTGCTGGTCCTCGACGAGCCGACCAACTTCTTGGACCGCGACTCTCTGGGTGGTTTGGCTGTTGCCATTCGCGACTACAAGGGCGGTGTCGTCATGATTTCCCACAACGAGGAATTCGTCGGTGCCCTCTGTCCGGAGCGGCTGTACATTCAAGACGGTCGCGTAGTGAGCAGAACCACCAACAACACGGTCCACCTCGATCGTTTCGAGGACAGCCAGGCTGGTACTCCCGCCGACAGCACCGTTGCCAGCTCTGCCGTCTCCAGCGCTGCTCCCTCCGCCGTCAACTCCGGCGCTGAGGATACGGGCGAGCTCAAATTCAAGGCGAAGAAGAAGAAGAAGCTGACCCGTGCTCAGCTGAAGGAGAGGGAAGTGCGGAGGAGACTGAGGCACCTTGAGTGGCTGAGCAGCCCGCCAGGCACTCCTCGTCCTCCAGACACCGATGATGAGGAGGAGTAATTAATATTTCGTCTCCAGGATTGCTTGAATATTGATTTTCAGAAATGTCGACGACTGATACCGTTATAGAGGTCTTTTCTGTGTTTATGAGCGTTATGATTTTTAGAGTTTGGGTATCGAGCCTTTGATAGACGGTCGGCGTTTGCATGGATTTTTTTGTAGTCTTTATTCTATTGGTCTGAAGGCTAGAGTGATAGACGGATGACATTCAGTGTACCTGTTTGATTTGCTATAGACAAGCATGCTTTCTAATTGGATCTTGTTTGCCATTTGGTTAGGACACTTCCTTGTTCATGGCCACATGTGTCAATTCTGCTCTTACAGAGCCGGCAGTGGATCTTCGTAGAAATATAACTACACCTTCCATTGAGGTATGCCTAGGTACAGTACATGTTGTACAATTCTTTGCCTGCCTAGCCTATATTTCCCAGATAACATAATCAGCCTATTCTGAGCGTCCACAACGCAGTTACCGCTTTTTTTTCCTGTTTTAGTCCAGCTCAAGAAAGCCATATATGTACCGTACCTAATCGGTATCTTGTGAGTGATAGATGAGATTCGTAAACTATATCCCTAGATAAATATAAAGCTAGGCCACCACAGCTGACATCAGCCCTGTCCTAGCCTACCAGGTCCGGCTCGGGTGGTCGTACAGTTAGTTATAGGACAGTAAGTGCGAGCAAGAACAGGGCAGTTGATTAATTGATTGATCGATCAGACGCTGAACGCCCGCCAGGAATAAATAGAATAGAATAGAACAGAACAGAATGCAATAAACATGGATAGCTAACCTGCTCAGGAGGGCAAATAGTCAAGTACTCTAGAGTAAGTAGTACTCTGATAACAAGCACGCAAGGAGTGTGATACACAGTTTAAATACTGAGCAAGTATGCTATGGGGCTGTAGGTTGGCTGGGTCACGTTGACAGATAGGGGGGCGCTCAGAAGATCTAGATCTGCTCTCAAGTTGTCGTTGTGATAATACAATGAGTATGGACCTGGACTCCTCTTATCCGTGGATTGATGCGGCGATAAGGAATAAAAGGGCAATATGTTCCCCCTTTTTCTTGTCGGTTGCCGCTAGAGCGAGACCTCTGGATGTTATTTCCATTTCCATTTCCATCTTGGACGGTCGTAGGGCGGGCATTTCAGCTGAAGTACAGTAGTAGGGAGATTTGATCTGATCCCGGTCTGGTCCGAACCTGATCGGCGGGAGTCTCCATGTGAATCTATTTCAGAGCAGAGCATGGGGACATGGGATGTTCTCTACTGATGTAGTATTTCTTTCCCGCAGACAGGCAGACAGGCAGGCAGGTAGAAGTCCAGACTTATCCTTCCTTATCTACTGCGTACCGTCTGGTCTGGCCTTCGGCTCCATACTCCATTAGCGGGGCATCTAATTTAGTAATCAGCAGATTGATGGGGAGTATAGTACCTGCAGGAACAAAAATGTCCGGTGATTAACCGTGAGACGTGAGACGTCAGTAGTCAACTCAGATAACCACGCGTCATCCGAGTAGTACGCAACAGTCTCGACCCGCAAACTAAGCATCCAGCATTGATTATCGCACTAGATAGTAGATACGGAGCGCTGGGAGCTGGGGCCAGTGCATCTCAATATATAGATAGATAGAGTCGATAGATACCCATGCATCAGCCGCTTATCTCCACCCAACCAGAGCGCTGCAAATCCAGGATAGGATCTGGCCGGAACAGACTGCAGCTTTGATAGCTGGTCCCTGCGAGAACTTATGCATGGAGGGGGGAAATCTGGGGAAAAGATTGCTTGTTTCGGGTGTCGCTTCGAGCAAGGGTGATCAGCTACCTACCTAGGTAAGTAGCTACCTAGCTAGCTAGGGCCGGCCGGACGGACGAGACGGGGCTCGACTTGGAGAGGTGCAGCTGGCGCAGTGCATTAACTCCGTACTGCGTATGATTGCGTCGGATGTCCGCTTGTCGATAGGAGTTTTATCGAGCTCCAGTCGATGTTTGTTGGGTTGATCCAATAAGGTTGATGCTGGACGCTGCCAGAAGAGTAGCGGCAGCCCGTGACCGGCTGCATGTTTCCTAGTACGGAATCCTCCGTCCGGTAGGTGCTAGGCCAGGTGCCCGAACTCGACGAACTTCGAGTCTTCGACACACGCCCCTGCAGGATCCCGCTGAAGGACCACGATCTCGAGCGCATCAAAAATGGAGATCCGGATGACAAGGATTCCAGATTCCTACCAATCGCTTGCCTCAGGTAGTTTTTGACGATAACAGCCTGCTGAGATTGTGCATCGATGCTGACGTTTCCCCGGGCTGGATGGAACTGTACCGCCCGTTGACTGCCTTCTGACCTGGATCTGGACCTGGACCTGGTTCCCCTAAGGCGCCAACCCCAGATCAGTCAGTCAGTTCTGTTGGAAATTCGAGTATCAAGGAGCCCAGGTGATGTTGCTTGAGGCCTAGCATGTTGTGCACAATAGGATGGATGACCTTCGTCTCGCAGCTTGCCAGATCGACGATCGGTGTCGACCGACGACGAACGCACCGTTGATGCGCGTTCCGCTTACCATCCTTGACGTTTGGAAGCCGACCTTGGGACCCGAAGGAAAACAATAATGATTATTTGGAGTCTAGAGCAGGTTGAAGTCTGAGGAATGGAAGGTTCTATACAACATTCTCCCGTCCAGCACGAGTGGGTCACGGATCCCGTGTTGAACTTACTTCGACTCTTGGAGTCTCGAGACTACAGACTCTTTTCTTGCAAAATTCGCCCATAAGAGGTTCCCAAGAGCGCGAGAGGACTGCTTACTGGGATCGACGGAACCTAATTCAATAAGACGTATCTTAAGATTTTCTTGTCTGGCTTCCATATCTCCGGGACTTGTGCAGCGAACTTCTCAAGAGCGACCTGCTATCAAAGTTTCAGGGTTTCACAAGCACCGTACGGAGCACATCGGATTGGGGCTAGCCCTGGACTACGCGGGACAGAGCAGACGAACGGTCAAACCGTCAACGCCCAACCTCACCCGTCATATGAATCCCCAGACAGCGGGCTCCCTGGAGCATCTGGCTAGCGGCGGGACACCCATATTATTATTATACCTTGATCCCTTGATATTAATGCATAAAGCCCAGCTGCTCAGTCGTCTGAAAGGGCGGTCGGTCGGAGACTCGGAGTCGGACGGCGGGCTTTTCCTGATCGGCGATGCCAGCGAGCGTATCCGGATGGGGGAACCCGGCCCTAAGCGAAGCCCACCGACTGGCGCGCCCAAACGAGACACGCAGGACCAAAGCCAATTCGGTGCTGACGGCGAGCTCAACGGCTTGGCTGTCCGTTTCAACTTTGTGCCCGCTGCCATTCGCCCATGGGACAACGACTCGCGGCGTTCTCAGCAATGATTCGCCCGCGCGGATCCACCAGAGAGCCGAAGCGCTTGCCGACCAGGGAAGAGCAGCAGAGATTAATGAGATGGATCATGGGCGAGTGCCGCGAGTCGGTCCGGGCAACGATGAGTTTTGCTGTTTTGCAGCGCGGACCTGGTCAGTGATTGGGGGCGACCCCGCGTGCACAAGCCCAGGGAGTCACCGCGCCGAGGTCCGGTCTGTTGAGGTCCTTCCCGGCAGATGTGTTGAGGATGCTCTTGACAGGTCTTGACCTGCATAAGGGCGTGTTTGTGGCCAGCAAGATCGCGACTCTGACGACATGCTGCAGCATGGGGAGACACTTTTATAGAGGCATCGGCGTCTCCTCGAGGTTCGCAGAAAGAACCCCCTGCGGGATGCCCGCAAAAAAACTTTGACAGAGCCCCAGCAACGCCGTCAGCAATATCGTCATAGGCCCCGCGGCCTTGTGCTGGTCGTTATGAATCCCCACCTTCGAGCGCGGGTCCCAGCCCTTTTGGTGCTAACGGCGCCACCGGCCATGCGGCTAAGGCGATGTCCTCGAGGCCGGAGTGGCCGCCAAACACGCAGTGGAGCATCGCAGCATGCCAGGAGCCCCTTCGATCGAGGCTTGCCGTCGCGTGCGCAGCGAAGACGCGACCGGCGCTGGGGCCCGGCGGGTCCCAGGTCGCTGGCGTCCATGGCTCTCAGCATGGCAGATGCTGAGCAGCTATCCGCTATCTGGGTTCCGCCGTGGGTGCGGTCGAGAAAAGGCAGAACAAGAAAAAAAAAAGTTGTACAGTACAAATAGAGGCATCCGGCCCCTCGCCCTCTGGCTCATCCCCAGGCTCATCTCCTCTCCAAGATACCCCCATTACCTCTCCCCTTCCCTCCTTCCCCCTCTTTTCCCCTGTACCTCCTCATCTTCATCCTGTCTGTGAGTGCTGCCGTCGTGGTGGCACCAGAAAGCGGTCGAGTCCCTGTTTCACCACCATCATCGCTGTCACCATCACGCTTTTTGGTTTAACAGAGAAAACGATTGATTCTGTATCGAGTTTTTGCATGCCATCTCTTTGTATCGCGTGACAATTTGCCCGTCATCAAGTGGTAGCTGGCCCTTTTTTTTGGAAGAGCCCATACCGCACCCGAGATTGCAAGTCTGTCATTTGCCCGCGCGGATACCGGATACCCTCGACCCATCGTAGCTGCCCATCGCAGCAACCGGAAGACCTCGAAAGGCCCTGCCAGCGATCGATAGGAACCCGTCCGTTGATACTGAGTGCCCATATGCGCCACTGAATCTCCGGGTTCCCCAGAATTTTCGGCCAACGTCCACCCCTTGGGTATCGATCCATCGTCCGATCCGAACGGTTGACTTGATCTGCCCGGTTTTTCCTACCAGACCAAGTCCATTTCCCCGTTTCGCCTGATAAGATCCCCGTACAAGATGGGAGGCCCAGAGTCTGAGAAGAAACCCGTGGCCAAGCCGGCCCCGGCCGACAACGGAGAGCTTGGCTCTCTGGACGAAGATGCGCTGAAGCTGGCCGAGATGGGGTACACCCAGGACATGCAGCGCAACTTCTCCGTGTTGTCTCTGCTTGGGGTCGGTTTCTCGCTGACAAACTCCTGGTTCGGTGTCTCCACGTCCCTGATCACTGGTATCAACTCGGGAGGCACCGTCCTGACCATCTACGGTATCCCCTGGATGGCCCTCATGTCGACCTGCGTCGGTATCAGTCTGTCGGAGCTTGCCAGCGCCATGCCCAACGCTGGAGGCCAGTATTTCTGGGCCAACGAGCTTGCCCCCCGGAAGTACGCCAACTTCGCCTCCTATCTGACGGGCTGGTTCGCCTGGGCTGGTGCCATCTTCACCTCCGCAAGTGTTGCGCTGGGTGTTGGTGCTGCCGGCGTGGGAATGTGGCAGCTCGCTCATCCTGACTTGTATGCCTCTCCTGAGCCCCTTTTATCTCCAAGGAATCCCGTTCACCCCCTTCCCTAAGATGTCGACAATTTTCCAACCTGGGTCTAACATGAATTGTGAATGATAGCGTCCCCCAGCCCTGGCACACCGTGGTTGCGTACCAGGTGATCAACACGTTCGCATTCCTCTTCAACTGCGTGGGCAAAGTGCTGCCCAAGGTCGCGACGGCGGCCCTGTACACCTCGCTGATCTCGTTCGTCGTGATCCTGATCACAGTGCCTGCCACTTCCCCAACCCACTCTGACGCCAAGTTCGTCTTCGCGACGTTCGTCAACTCGACCGGCTGGAAGTCGGACGGGATTGCGTACATCGTCGGTCTCATCAACGCTAACTGGGTCTTTGCCTGCCTCGACTCCGCCACTCACATGGCCGAGGAGGTCGGCAAGCCAGAGAAGAGCATCCCCATCGCCATCCTGGGCACCGTCGCCATCGGCTTCACCACGGTGTGGTTCTACTGTATCTCCATGTTCTTCAGTATCCGCGACCTGGAGCCCCTGCTCAACACCCCCACCGGCGTGCCAATCCTTGAGCTCTTCTACCAGGCGCTGCGCAACAAGGCAGGCGCCATCGTGCTCGAGTCCCTGGTCCTGGTGACCGGTATTGGATGCCAGATCTCCTCGCACACCTGGCAGTCGCGGCTCTGCTGGTCCTTCGCCCGCGACCGCGGTCTCCCGGGCCACCAGTGGCTGTCAAAGATCTCCAAAACCCTGGACGTGCCGTTCATCGCGCACTGTGTCAGCTGCTTCATCGTCGGCCTGCTGGGCCTGCTGTACCTCGGTTCCTCCACCGCATTCAACAGCATGGTGACCGCGTGCATCGTGCTGCTGTACATCTCCTACGCCATCCCCATTATCTGCCTCCTGATCCGCGGCCGCAACAACATCACCCACGGTCCCTTCTGGCTGGGTCGGATTGGACTCGTCTGCAACTGGGTCGTCCTGGCCTGGACGCTGTTCACGACCGTCATGTACTCGTTCCCCATGGTTATGCCCGCTACCGCTGGATGTAAGTCTTTTCCACATGTAGTCTCCACGACATCGTAGTAGAATCCGCGACTAACATCCATTCTCCTACCTAAGCGATGAACTACGTCTCGGCCGTGTATGCCGTTGTCGTGGCCATCATTCTCATCGACTGGTTCTCGCGCGGCAAACGCTCGTACCGTGGACAGGCAGCACGCCACGAGGAAGTCGAGGTAGCCATGAACCGGAGAGAGGGCGTAGTGCAATAAAGGGGGAGATGAAGTGCTGCGTTTTCTTTCTCATGATCTCGATTCTTCCTTCCAGGTAAGCCAGTGGTCACGGTATGTGAGCCTCTCTGCAAAAGAGAAAAACAAAAACTTGCCGTGGGAAGCTAGCGGCCCAACGAAGGTGTTTGGGCAGCAGCATCAGCACGGCATCGCGATGTCACGGATGATGAAGAGAAAAAAAAGCTGTTCGATCAAATGAACCGCCGCTTTCCTCTCTCGGGGTCTAGAACTCCTGACCGAGGTCATATGACGGACGACACAGACGAACTGACGCGATAGACGACCCAAAAAAGAAAAAAGCTGGTCTGGTCTTGATTGGTTGGCTAACCTCGACTAGACAACGCTTTGATGTATTTTTTGTTTTATTTTTGTGTTTTTGCCAAGCAAGTGTTCGGTTCAGTTCCGTTCCAGGCACAGGACGGAGTACATATATCATTATATACCTATATATCCATATATATATATATATATATCATGTTATAATAGATGCACATAGCACATGAAATTATGTACGATTATGTTCTCTCCAACTTATTACTATTTTCCTTCGACTTCTCCCTTGCAATCATCCCTCCTGTCACAAACCCTGTTGTTCAACCTGCCATGCATCCCGTACCGTACAGTACACAGTACGTAAACCAAAGAAGTAAAAAAAGGAGGGGAAAAAAGGCCTGATGGCCAATGCATGTATACTCCGTAAAACTATTATGCAATCGAGTCTCGAGAATCGACCACTCCGTATAGCTCAGGCCACTGCGGCAGATATCCCCGGCGGAACAAACTGGGGAACTTTGCTGAGTTTGGCTCCCATGGACTATCCGCGGGCGGGGCGGGATGGTCGACCTCAGGGAAATATTTGCCTGTTTTGGAATAGATGGAGTACATAGCGCATATATGTCAGGTCCAAACACCTCCACCACATCTTTTCTGTACAGAGTACAGTAGTGTGTACTGTGTACAGTACAGTGTGTATGTATCGATCGTTTGCTCCGTAATAATAATAATCAGTTAGTTGGGTTGGGTAGTTTGGTTAGGTTAGGTATGTGGGCTAAGTACGGAGTACACTACTACCTGTAGTTTCTCTATACAATAATCACTGTCTGGTTATTATTATTGTTGTGTGCAGCTACTGACTACTGGCTGCAATGCAATGTTCTGTTGGCTGTGCCTGTGCAGGATGCAATAATATCCTTCCTTTCACAGACTACTCTGTACTGTAGTCTGTAGGGAAGTAGTGATGGGTCAGCGACTACAGAGTAGTACAGTACTCTTAGATAGAGTGAGAAATGAAAGAAAGAAAGATGTCAGGGGTGGATTATTGTGACTATTGTCTTTATCTGCCTTAGTAGCTAGGTATTGTGCAGATTAGCAGAATCAGTGTAATCAATGTTAGACGTATGAACTTGCAGATTTGAGTGGAGGTGCTTCTGTTTCTTTTTTTCCTTCTTCCTGAGAGATGATGGTGATTGTGTAGTCTGCACGATGTGATTTCCGGAGAGATATTTATGAAACAAGAGGTTGGTGGGCAGATCAAGGTGATAAATGTATAAAGAGCATTGAAATCGAAGGATAATGCACAAAGTACTGTGAAAGATCTTATCCTGTTTCTATTATTTTTATTATAGACCTTGTAAACCTTATTGCAGTTCTGAGTGGAGACAAAAAATTCCAAAGATTATCTGTTTTTCTCCCCCCCCTCCCTCTCTCTCCATTGGTGCCCAATCTATAAAGTCCAATGATTCAATCTAACATTCAATTCGCTAATCATCTATTTGTGCAGGAGAGTTGATCATAGAAGATCGTTAAAGGGATGGCCACTGGTCATGTTCAATATAACATGACGATGATGGGAGAACATGATTGTAGATACTAGTGGAAGCAACTCGATGATGGGCACTATATTGGCAAGGAATGAGACAGTATAGGAGTATTAGGGCATATGGAGATTATGGAAATTAGCAGCCATGGAGCAACGTAAAGCAATAACGCTTGAAACGCCCCGACTGACAATGAAGTTATTTCTCTGCAGAGCCCTAACCGAAATAATCGGGAATCGGGATGATCTCCTGTGACGGCCAGCAATGCCTCCGTCTTCTCTCAACCTGCTCTAATTCCTCTTCTGTTAGAATGCTTCGCCATCTGAAGTACTCATCAGACTCTGACACAGGAGCGATTTTTGCTATTTCTCTTTGATAGTAATTTTCTTCCCTTGCTTTATCTGGGATATGCAAAAGTCCCAGTGCCGCCATTCTCCTCAGATCCCAGATGGCAAAGCCAAAACGCCGGAAGACGCGAAACTCGACGTATCTCAGCGGAGATTTCGGCATGGTACCAAGGTTGTGTGAAACAAAAGAGAATCCCGGGGCCGCTGAATTGACGTCCCTCTCGCTCTGGCCCCATGTTTCTTCGCTTGCAGGTTTCGACTCGAAGGTAGGAGGACAGCAACAGCACACCCGAGAAAACTCGGTTGGGATGGTAGAAAGAAAGGATGGATATTGATATTGTTCCGTTTGCGGTGTCATAGATATCGATGAAAAGAGATATTCCGCCACCGTCTTCAGCTCGTGAATCTGACAAGTCCGAAAAGGGATATAAAAGGTCTCCAAAAGTCATCATACTGGAGGCTTTGAAGGCGATGAACGTCGTCCTCCGACCAATTCCATCGCGTTTTCTTGGTCTTGGTCCCAATTACAGCATCCCGCAGCTCGAGAAACATTATTAGGCGCCAGATCGCGCGGCAGACTCGTTTGCTCTTCGACCCATGAAGGGGGTCCGGCATCCACCAGTTGGTATCGTTCCCCTGGGGGTATTTGGGCTGGCCGGTACTCCCTTGGCTTGCGGTTAGAAAATGAGCTGTACTTGAGATATTGAAATTTCAAGCCCTTCTGCAGACGCGACGGTTCCAGTGCTATGCAACGATCGATCGTCTCGTGCATGCACCGGTGCGCCAGAAGCCTGACCCTCACTGCCATCGAGTGAATTCGGCAGAGGACGGCGGAGTGGATTTGGGAAGGTGATCACGACCACAGGCATAATCCTTCACCACCATGTATGATTCGACGTTCCGCATATATGCTCCGAATGCTTCCCAGGAGGAGAAGAACGCCGGAGCGTCATCATTAGGACACTTCCACCGGATGAGAGCTGTTCAGCGGATCAGGACCCGAATCTGCTTCGGGCCGCTTCTGGACATGATGGCTTCGAAAATCGGCGGCGCAACGCCGTCCTCTTGCAACAGCGAGGCAACGACAGGGGATGCGTCATGGAAATTATGGAGGGAGAGGAGATCGTTGAGGAGCTCCAGAATCATCTCTAGGATGGGGGCTGGGAGGGCTCCGAAGGGGTCCATTGTACAGTACATACAGTACAACAGATTCCGCCTATGTTATAGAAGACTAAGACAAATGACGTGATGTCTTTCAAGAAAACGCACTGTTTCGCATCGAGCGACACGCCTTGATTCCTGGACAACTTGGACTGCGAATGGAAATGGAGAGTGAAGGTACTGGTGCTACATGCTTTATCTGCCATGAGGGGTAGGTAGTAGATTTTGCGGTCCGAGGAGGTGCGAATGTTGACCACTCCTTGCTCCTGGTCAGCCTTCTGCCATCCTCCAGCGACGTCCATCCAAAGCAGTGATTCTTGAAAGACATAATCGTGTTTCAGTCTTTTACAACAAACATAGCAGGGCCCCACTAAACTGTACGGCCAGTGAACGGACCCCTTTCAGATCATCCCGGCTCCCATCCTTGAGATGATCCCGGAGCTTTTCCCGATCTTGGGAGTTTTGCACGTTCCAGCCGGAGCTAGGGAAGATCTAGAACCATGTAACAGCGAATGATACTGTATCAGTCTGATGAGTTCTTCAGGTGGAAAAGCAGCCAAACAGAAGAGGAAGTGGAGGAGGTTGAACGGAGACGACAGCATTACTGGCCAGCATTTGATATCATCCCAATTGACTACTACGAAGACACACATATCGATTGGGGGGCCACCAAGTCTCTTCAAGACTCGTATATTCGCTCGGATACTATGAAGGATGTCGACCTACAATTCATTTCAAAGTAATGGTCGACAGAGAAAGAAGTAGTAAATAGGTAGGTAAATACATGAAATATGCCAGGAAATCCCTTATTCTCTTTCGAAACCCAACCACGCCGCAACGATCAACGGCCAGAAGGCTCAAGAAGGCGGGGTCCAATCTTCGATTTCATAGAATATATTTTTTTATTGTCTCGTCCTTGTCTAACGGATCGACTGATTCGAAGACCGATATAGCCTTAATCGTTTTGATTCCCATCTGCCTTTTGTGATTGATCAGGAGCCATGCAACCCCACTGCTGTTTGGTGTACCAAGTAGAGCATTATATTCTTCTGATCCCGCATACCACGTCTGACGGTTTTCCCAGTCGCCGTAAGTTGCCCCCGATCTCGAAAGTGCCTCGTCCATCATGTCTTCTGTTTCAGTGTTGGATATACTTACCTGAAAAACGTATTTTAACCCTCCGACGTCTGTACCCGCAGTACTGCATAAGTGCTGCCAGGTGAGAAAAGTCAAGTCAGACCACTGTTTCCGTTGAACATAAGGGAGGCCTTGCTCTTCAATCTCAGGACTTGACGTTTTGGGGTTAAAATTCTCATCGGCAGCAATTAACCCCCCTTGAGTATTGAAGACGTTTGCATACCGTGATCCACTAGGCTGCAACATGGAAGTGTAAGCGTCTCCTTGATTACATGACATCACAAATCTTGCTAGCTCCCTGTGGGCATTGTGATTACAAAAGTCAGATGAGACTTACACGGTAGTCTATTCCGTCCATTGTCACATCCCGTGATTGTACCCACTGCTTTGGAACATTATCAGAAACCTTTACCCCCAAGCTGGTGAAAACACTGTCAAGGGTGTTTTCAAATCCTGGCTCGGTATAGCCGTTATTACTTTCCCATCCCCATGCTGCTATACTTGCAAAGTCCGTCCATTGACTCGCCATGGACCCCTGGTTTATAAGTGTTCATGTAGGCTTGTGCGTTTGCGGCGTTATTCTCCATCAGGCAGGAGAGAGCATTGCCTTTTGCAACAGCCCGATTCCAGGTGAGGATTTGTCTTTTCTGGAGTGTTTGGTGCCGTACATCTTGTTGGATCGAAGCTTTACCGAGAGGATAAAGTTGCAGAGTGTTCGCTAGGAGGAGAAGCAGAAGGCTTGCTATCATGCAGGAAAGGGTGACCTTCACCCATCTCCGCTGCCTATGGCGGTAAATGACCATGATGACTTAACGTTGTCTATTCTGGGAAGGGGGAGGGTACATAAGCGAAATAAGCAAAATAATTGGAAGCTGTTCTCTCACCGGACAGCACAAACTGGGGTATCAAGCAAATGTCTGAAGTTATGAGCAAGAGTTTCGACGCAAATTATATCCTGAAATGGTTGGAAAGACGAAGATCTTGGAAAATGATTTGTGTTGGACAGGAGGATTGGACTTTTAACAGGATGCTTGAGATGTGCTACTTGAATGTTGCTAGCTAGGGTTTCATATGAGATCGAATGCGGGCTTAATATTATGTGGAAGCTGAATTTCCGCGTATGGCACCTGAGCATAATACCAGGCTTAGCACAGAACGAGTCTCATTCCAGAAATACAACGAGACTAAGAAGACTACAGTGTAAGTGTATTTGATTTCGAGATTGTTTTGGACCACAGGAAACCGAACCAGCTTGGACATGACACTAGTAGAGCCCATATTTCTGCATGCCACAACAACTACTAGGCAATACATAAGTACGTGAACGTGAAGCCGGTTGTTCCTGCTTCAAGGGAGTGCAGACAGACTAATTCGTGGAATTCCAGCAGTCTCCACGCGAGTTCATATGTAAGGCTGCCACCGGCTCAAACCGAAAAGTGCCTAAATAGTCCTAATTTCTTGCCATCCGGCCATGTCTGAAGCCAGTGCCAGAAAGTGTTATCACTGCTGCTCAAACAAACCTTGTCCCTCAATATGGACACCGCTGGTCTTCACATAGTTCTCCTAAGAGGAAAGTTCTCCAGGACATGGACTTAGCCAATAAGGTGACTAAGTACTGTACGCGACCGCAAAAGGCTCAATTGAAATGGGCCAAAAGTACGTAGGTAATCTGGTCTCTGCGAAGCGATTCAACGTGCATCCTGGACCGGGAACCCGCAAGCTTCTGCTGGCTACAAGAATTCAGCCCGAATTCCTCTACCAATGTAACACTGATAGTATGAACCCTTCCAGCATCTATCACCATTATCCGCTAACGAGAAACTAGTTTTAGATGCTGTACACTAAAGAAAGACAAATAAACTAGTCCCATGCGCGTCACAGTGATTTAGCAAGACAGAAGGGAACTGTAGATTTGAGAGGTTCCGGACGCAAACTGCGTCCGCCATAGCCGAGAGAAGGGGTATATGCAGTAAGTATACGGACACTACCATGAGTATTTGAACAATAGATTACAGCCAGGGTTTAAGGTCCATCTCACTTAACCTCGCTGAGCTTTGTGACAATCTAATGGCATCTTTCCCAAAATGGCTACAATACTTCTCTGACAGGTTCTCATTTGTAATATACATTCCCTCCTAAAGATAAGGTGTCAGAGACTGGGAACATTACTTCCAGCTCTGCACTGTCCAACTGTTTTTCCAAGTAGTGGTGGCAGTTGGGAAGCTTTTGTTTTCTCAGTTCCAGCAGCATGAACAACCTACTACGCTTTTCATTGATGGCAGCGAATATGTGGTGGCTTTGGCTTTCCTATCTTCCGGCCTTTCTGGCTTCTCCCATCGAAAATATTCTGCTTCCACCACTGCCTTCGTGGTACAATATTTCGGCACTACCACCTGGAAATCCAACAGTATGTGACGCTTTTCTTTTGCCAGGCGTTGAGCCGCCCAGGTGCTGAAAAAATAGTATCACTTTTACCGAAGCCTCCGCCAGACTATATGGTCAACAATCAAGGCAACACGTTTGGCGTTGCCCCTGATAAAGGTAGAGTGAAAACCTTGCGTGTTCTTCCATATTCATCATCAAACGCTCCCTCTTCTAACCCTAATCTCTGTTTCTTCTGTAGGCTCGATGAACGGACCTGTGATCTCACAGGCCGGTATGAGGGCAGCTGAGCAGCCAAAGAAGAATCGCAAAACGCAGCAGAGTAATAGTGGGTTCTGGATAGATGGAATTGCCCATGGAAAAGCAGGTCCTCAAAGAAGGTTTCACCGGAAACACGGACACTGACAAGAACAACAGATGCCGTTTGCGCCAAGTGGATATACATTCTACCGGAATGTCATGGACTATGGAGTCAGAGGTGATGGAGTCACAGACGACACAGAGGCCATAAACCGCGCAGTTTCCGACGGCAATCGCCGCGGAGAGACTTGCGGCTCGAATACAGTCCTCGGTGCGCTCGTTTACTTTCCTGTAGGTAGTTATGTTTTGCTTGACAGACTTCAAATGGACATCTCGCTGACGAAAAACTTTCCTAGCCCGGTACTTACATGATTAGTACACGAATTATTCAGTACGTGAATACGTTTGGACCTTTTACTCCAGAGAACTAGGCTAACGGTATTGCGTCGTGAAGATATTATTACACTCAATTCGTCGGGGATGCCAACAATAGGCCTACCATCAAGGGCATGCAGAACTTCACTGGTATTGCTCTTATTGATACTGATGTCTATATTCCTGGCGGTAACGGCAATGAGTGGTACATTAACCAAAATCAATTCTATCGTCAAATCAGAAATTTCATTCTTGATCTGGCTGAGATGAACTCCACAGACTATGACTCGGGGCAGATGTATGTTCCTACCGGGATTCACTGGCAGGTTGCACAGGCAACTTCCCTACAGAACATCCACTTCAACATGCCATTATCAACTCCAGATCAGACTACCACTGCTGTGGGCATCTTCATGGAAAATGGGTCCGGTGGTTTCTTAAGCGACCTCACTTTCTATGGAGGCAACATCGGCTTCCGGGCAGGATCACAACAATACACTGCCCGGAATTTACAGTTTACTTTATGTTTGACTGCGATATCTATGATTTGGGACTGGGGCTTTACATGGAAGAATATCAAGGTCCAGGCTTGCTACGTTGCAATCGATTGCACCGGCGTTGGATGCACTGGTGGTCAAGGAACCGGATCGATATCTGTCCTCGGTAGGGTCAACTATATTCCATTCCCCCTTATCCTTAATCATTATTACTTATTTTCGGTGTCTGTTCTTTTAGATTCCACCTTTGATTCTGTTCCGTATCCAATTACACTACGGAATGGTGGCCCATACCCCGACATTATCCTCGACAATCTTTTGATCAAGAACTCTGCCAGCGTGGTGTTGATATCTGGAGGCAAAACCATCTTTCCAGGTGAGTCCCAATTTGTTGAGATGCCTTGTTGTGAACAAAGACTTCGTTACTAACGGCCGATACAGGCTCCTCAGGCGAGATATATATCACTTCATGGGGCTAGGGAAGACGATATACATCGACGGATGGTGCTGGAACCACAACCTATGGACTCATCGAGCCTGCCCCAATCAAACCAGCGAGCCTCTTCGATGGTTCAGGCAATATATTTGAACGGTCCAAGACCCAGTATGAGACTTATAGCGCTGAGAACTTCATCGTTGCTACAGATCATGGCATTGCCAATGATGCAACTGGTGATCAGACGGCTGCAATCAAAAGTCTTCTGAGTGGGAACATTGGCAAACCGATTTTCTTTCCCGCTGGGATATATTTGGTTCAAAAGACGGTTTTTATCCCGGTTGGTTCAATAATTATAGGTGAAGGATGGTCTCAAGTAAGTTTGAATCTAGCTGTCCCGGAAAAAAATCTTATTAGTTTTTGGAAGTCATATTGACAGCCATAGATTACGGGAACTGGTTCCTACTTTGAGGATGCAGCAAACCCTCAGGTTATGGTCCAGTATGTCTCCTGAAAGCCACGTCCACTAAGATAGAAACCAACATAAAGGACAGGGTCGGCTATCCCGGTGATCAAGGGATTGTTGAAATCTCCGATATGTTATTCACTGTGAAAGGTCCCACTGCTGGTGCGATCCTCATGGAATGGAACGTACACGAAAGCACACAAGGCTCTGGTACGTCATTCTAACTCCCAAATAGATAAAGAAATGAGTTTGCAGCCTAAATTTGTCCGAAACTCCGTGGATTTATTGCTAACCTCCAGTGGTGATCAGCGTGCACGTGGGATTCCCACTTCCGTGTCGGTGGCGCTTATGGAACCAATCTCCAGATGGCTGACTGCCCTAAACTTACCGGGACTGTGAACAAGAACTGCATGGCTGCTAGTCTGCTGTTACGCCTCACTCCATCTTCCTCCGGGTACTTTGAAAACGTCTGGCTTGGGTCGCTGACCACGATATTGATGAACCACCGGATGGCAACACGACGACATCTACTCAAATCAACATTTATGCAGGCCGTGGTGTTCTGATTGAATCTAAAGGCAAGTATTTGTTTCTGAGACTTTCCGGTTGAAGCTTTTAAAATAACGCTTTTCCCTGCAGGTCCAACTTGGTTTTATGGGTCATCTGCTGAGCATAGTATCTTATATCAGTACCAGCTTTCAAATACCCATAACATCTACTTAGGGCATATGCAAACGGAAACTCCCTACTTCCAAGCTGACCCAGATCCCTCGCAACCGTACACGATCAGGAAGTTCCCATCGGACCCAACATATCAGGATTGTGTTTCAGGCACCTATTGCGAAGAGGCTTATGCTCTGCGGGTCATTGCTTCATCGGATATTCTGATCTATAGTGCCGGTTTCTACAGTTTCTTTCAGCAGTATGACCAGTCTTGCCTTGACAACGAGGCTTGTCAGTTGCGGCTAGTCGAAACGAGCTATACGGAGGGGTTATGGCTCTACAATATCTTTACAAAAGGGGCTGTTCAGGTAGTCAGCCCTAAAGGTGGCATTCCTCCCACCTATCAGGATGACAACAACCAGAAGTAAGTCTGTCCATGAATCTTTTCCTGGACTGATTTTGTTTGTTAAGACTCTGCAGTGGGTATACAATCGAAATCAGTGCCTGGTTGGTTCTGGCACTTACAGGAGCCAATATTAGCGACGACGGCAATGACCAAAGCGAGGGATCAGGAGTGGTCTATGTTGATCCCAAAATCTTTTCTGAGCCAAGCCCTGTTGTGCAGTGCTGGAATCCTTGCACCTTGGTGATGCCTCCATCAACCATTGCGTCTCCAACAGTCATTCATTTCCCTCCGATCAGCACGTCTCTTGTCATTGGCGGTGCCACCATCACTTCAATTAGCGTTCCACAAGGTATGTTCCAAATAATGGAGGTATCTAGTTCATATAAGGTCCTCTGACTAATCAAGGTGACAACTAGCTACAACCTCCGTGATCAGTTTCTGGAATATGCCGGTCCCTTCGGGAAAAGATTCATTTACCTTCGCGCTGATTTCGAGTTTGAAAGCTTCCCCGTTTGCAATCACAGTGGACGGCACCACGACGACCGTGACTCCTTACCCGGTGTCGATACCTGTAGAAACGACAACGACAACAGTTCCAATCAACATTTTCCTCCCAACGACTGTCTTCACCTCGAATGGGTTCACTCAGACCTTTTCAGAGGCACAGATAACGAGCCTAGCAAAGATATCTACCACAACCACGGTTACAACATCGTTCGTCGAATCCGCACCGGGCACATCATCCTCAACAACTTCGACCACGATAGTGCCCATCTGGGTCACCATTGGTGGTTTTTACTGGTCGCCGATGCCCGAGCCAACCTTGCCGCCATTCCGGATCCCGTCGATCCCATCGCTTCCCCCGGTTCCCTCCCCGCCGTGCTTTAAACTCTTTGACATCTTTTCGATCGACTGTCCCCCGACTGATATAAGGGATCGCCAACAACAACCTTCAGTCGCGGCCCTCCTTCACCAACCTGCACAAGGGGTTGCGGGACTCTCTGTACAGCCGACTGCGGCACTGATGGGTCTCCCTCGCAGACGTCCGAGCCCACGACAAGCTCGTGTAGCACTCAAACGGTCACTGCGTGCCGTACTATGTGTACCACCACACCCTGCGTCACTTCTTGCGCCTCCTATTTGGGCTGCGAATGTGAGACTTCCACTGTGACTATTATGCCTCCTGTACACTGTCATCCTGCACGACAACCAGCTCTGCTGTGGTCACCGGCTGCTATGTCACGGCGTCGGATTACACCACGGGGGAATACTGCGTCTCCGGCGTCACAGTGCTGTCAGATGATGATCGGGGTCAAGTTGGAATCCTCACTATCCATACTGGGTCCTTATCGACAACACTCCCCGAATCCGCAGTGGTCAGTGGCACGGCTTACACGCCCACATCGGGAACCATTGTGGTCAGTGGAAGAACACTGACTATTCCCGTTGTTACCTCCATCACCACTGAGGTCGTGGGAGGGGAGACCGTGATAATTGTTCCCAAGGCAACTGTCAAGGTCGCGCCCTCGACCACGTCATCTTCCACTTCCACTACCACTACCACTCCTGCTCCAGAAGCAACTCTAGGCGTTGAAGGCTACAGCGGACTCCTGGGCGGAACGGGACTATACCGTCGGCGTGAGCAGCAATTACCCCTGCAGCATCATCGAGGAAAACACCCTCTCGCAGCCGGGCAACGCGCACTACACCGATTTCCCTTCTTCGTGGGCCTTTACCCGTCCTCTCCACGGTTACACTTCCTGCACGTACCTGAATACGGCCGCGCCGAAGGCCGCTGTGGGGACGTTGACTTGTCCGATCTCCCGACCAAAGTGTCTTGTCCGCCGACCGAGGGGACGTATTCTTGCATTGCGGGAGCTCATTCGCTCTCATTTACAGCACTTTTTCACTGTCATCTTTACTAAATCATTGGGTGTGAGCAGTATATAGGCGTATCGTGAAAGGGGCTGGTGCCGACTATGATAAGTCTTAGAATCTCTTAGAATCCCTGGGAGGGGCGATTCTGAAATTGAAGGACAACTACCTGGAAGCTATCAAGATGCTAACGTTGCCGTCGGATCAGCCATGTTCGTGGACGATTGCTAGTGTACCAGAAGTGGTGTGGACTTCAATATATAGTATGCATCCCGTATGCACTGTCAGTCTAGAGTGTAGTGATGCCAAATCGCACACATCCTACTGTAAGTTATAAGGTACCTCTACTATTGAAGAAAAATATACGGAGTATTACGATAACTATGTCAGCAAGGAGTGGTCAGCTCTTAGATCAATTTCGAAACAAGACATCATATCTGTTGCTAGTTAGGTAATGTTGCTACGTAAGAAGTCTCTTGTTCATCTAATATTCAATGGGAGGTCGTACTGGATCAGATTGCAACAATGCGTCTTTACATGTATGAGGTATCCTATGTAGGTACCTAGGTAGCCATATAGGGCTACTCCATCGAGTCCGTTCTCCAATCTCCCTGAACGGTGGACCAGGGAACAGTGCAGTTGATGGACCAGGTATTACAATCACTTGACGTCAGACTGGAGTGGAATTTTGCCTAAAGTCAAATGGAAAGTGGAGGGAAAGTGTTGCATGTAAAGATGCTTTGATACGGGTCACAGCTGCATGAAATGTGACGGTATAACAAAGAATCACGGTACAAAACTACTGTTTGTTCATTAATCGTATGCACTTGCTTGAATCAGACTGGACCAACTAGATAGACCTCTTTGATAGCCTCGCGAGTTCTACAGCATCAACGGCTACAACGAGAGTTTATATTCCAGATCTTGCTGAATTTCACCATCGGACGGTCCTCAAAAAATCTCGCATTCTTCGACAGTTCACAGTTAACAAAAAGCTCACCGGTACATCCTCTGTATACTCCGTCTGATAACAGTTCCTCTCTGCTTTTCACAGGTCAAGGAATGCTGACCGATGCTTACGGAGGAGATGTACATGAACTTACTTGAACTTGCTGCATAGCGAATTATCCTGCCAATACGCACTGAGACTGCAATGTTTTTAATCATCCTCGTGATGGCTCTCCATATTGCATTACCCGTGCTAGCTATATCCTTGCTTTGGACTTGAAAACCACTGCGTGACCATATACATTAGGACCTGTCAGATCCTTGCAGATGCAAGTCGACGGTGCGATCCAGCCAAATACAAGCTTTAGACTAAGCCTCCTGCCAAGGACACCAATGAACACGATGAATGCTTGTCGTAGTTAATTTATCCTGCTAATAATGTTTGCTTTCTCTTCCGAGCCTCCGAGAATTCCTTCTACAGCTCTCGATTGATTTCCAAAGCCTCCATAGGTGTTGCATCTTTCGTGTGAGTATGCTCACAAGCTGCTACTTCCAACTTTCATCAATGGATCCCGCTTCGCAATGGAGTCTACTAAACCCCGAAAGCTTTTCATTGACAGCTTATTGGCAGTGGCAAAAGACCCCGGCATTTTTTAGTTTCTATCTGTTCCTTCAGCCCGGCTAAATCCCAGTGCGCAACGAATAGAAGCATTCTTTGTTCTGCACTGGCTTTCACCGACATAGTGTGCTCTCTGCATGACTAGAGCTGAAATTCACTCATCTGCCAACTACTTAGAAGCTCTTCGAGATTCGAAGTGGGAATGCCCTTGAGGCCGCATGGGCTAGCTTAGCCGTGTCGCGCGTTATTTCGATGGATGCGGGCAGTCTTTTTCTATGCCCCTCAGAATTCTCCGTGATGGGGTGGCTGGGTATTCTGTACAGGATTGGAGTTCGGCGTGGTTATCGAGAGGCGAAAAACCGCAGTCGGAGTTCGAGTCGAACCTGGCTGAGAATAGTAAGTATATAAGCTGACTCAAGGTCCCCATGGGAGAGAGTCAATCCTCAGACATTCAATTTTCACAGTTCAACCAGTCCGCCAGAAAGACAAAGAAACAAAATCTAAATCTCTACCACCAAAGACGCAAACATGCGCGTAGCAACGGTCATCACTCTCGTGCTCTCTACTACACTTTCTGTCCTCGCAGCCCCTGCCGTAAACGTGACTGCTATTCTGAAAGATAGACAGGATAGTGGCTGCTATGCCTTGTCAGTACTTTGATTATTATTTCTTGTTGATCCCAGCAGTATATGTTTGTCTGCCAGACATAACCGAATCAAGGTGCTGACTGTTCCCTTAGTGAAGATCCAGACTGCTGTATCGACTACACCGTCTGTCAATGCGCGAATGGCACGTATCTTTTTACATTCCTCTATCTATACCTACTCACCTTTTCCGCCTCCCCCGTTGCTTCGTGTCTGTGTAGTTGTCTCTGGCTGACATTGTATCCCCGAACAAATAGGCTGGTACTATCTATATAACCCGGATTCTCCGGGCGGTTGCAATCCCCCGTGGGGAATTTTGGCTACGTCCGAGTCCGGTCTTGGAGGTTACTGCTGTTGATTGAGTCATTGACGCATGAAGTTGAACATGACAAGATGAGGCATGAAATGACGATTTACGGAAACACATTTTGATGACGTTGACCTTCTGACGGTTAGCTGGCGCTCGTGCACTATCTTGCCCAGGGTCGGGGGTATTCATGCTGCAATGAGTCTTCATACAGTTGTACATAACTTTCGCAAGTTATCGCCCCCGAGGACGTGAGAAGGTGCCATAAACTGTTCTGGCCTCTCCCATTATACATAAGTTTGCTTAGCGATCTGTCTATAACTAAGTTATGCAACTTTGGAATTTTATGTAATACAGATCTTGACAATTGCATCTCCGAATCTTTTAATATGTTCCCCATTCACCTATTTGGCAAAAGAGGGGCCACTTTCGAAGACTCTGTATGATGCTATCTTTGCTTTCTGAACACGGATAAACAGTGATAGACGGAAAAATTCCCATAAAAGCCCGCGAAACAATTCCAAAACAGCTCCAAGATGTCACTTTACCTTAATGATAAACACAAACTGGATAGATGGACCGTCACTGATTTTTATAGTGGCATATGTGTGAAAAAAGACCATTCTTATCTGCTTATTGTCCTTTATATATATAACTTTCTCTATACCGATGACGTGTATAGCAGTTGGATCTCTATCTATCCACTATCCACTTAAATACCAAGTCCTGTATCCTCATTCCGCCAAACTATAGAGCATGCTTTTCGATTTTCACGCATCAATTATCTGATCCTGGAAGTAAGCGGTGCATGTAGGTGATGCAAAGATACTTTTCTATGGATCATGTCATGAAATCAGTAGAACTGCAGATCGCTATTTTAAGCCATCATATAATCAACTTCTCTTTTTTAGAAGTGAAATGTTCTGCTTGCTTCTTTTCCGTTCTCATTTTTAAGCTTGTCTTGCTTTCTTCCTATGACTCCGGCTCCGAGAACTGACCTTGGAGATATGTTTAAAGAGGAACTGTGTATGATCTTTCTAATCTGGTCATGATGGGCATGGAAGAAGTCAAAAAGAGCGACATCGGTCGGGAGCAAGGCTCATTAGGCGGGTGGACGGTGTTTCTGCATATACTGCTTATAAATCCAATGCTGCTTGGATTGGAAATTATGATTACGAAAAGGATAGTGAATAATCGGTACCTGGAAACGGTGTTGAAATAATATAATAATATATTTGAATAGTAAATACAAATAAACGAAAGCAACAACCAACCAACTAGCCAACAGACCAATCACTCACTCTCCACCAACTCACCCACTACTTTCCAACCACACTTCCTCTTCCTCTTCCTCCTCCTCCTTCTTACTCCCGTACGGCCGTAACCCCATCAACGCGATTCACATTCCAACCATCTCCCTCGACTCAACTCCACTCAACTCACAACCCAACCTTTCCTCCAACTCCAAAAGTCCACGACAGGAAGGAGAAGCTTAGATGTACTGCCAAGCAGCAGCGGTGTTGTTCTTGCTCTCGTAGGGCTTGGCAAGGGCGTCGAAGCCAATGCAGTCCTCGACCTTGCCGGTCGGCGGCTTGGCGTTGGGCATGTTGACGAAGACCTGGTAGACGAGCTGGCCCTTGACCTTGTTCTGGAGCGGGCAGGCCATCCAGCCCTTAGCACCCTCGCCATCGTAGGTGTACTTGCCGAAGGGGTTGCCCGCGGTGTAGGTGAAGGGGCCCTGGGAGGAGCCGGCGGGGATGTTGGCGGAGTGGGCCTGGGTGAAGCGCAGGGCACCGCTGGGGTCGACGTAGATCTTCTGGCCGCCGGGGACCTCGACGTCCTGGTTTCTCTGTTAGTGTTTTATTCCACAGATGATGTCTGTTAAAATGGAATTGCGACATACCAGAGCGCCACCACCAGGAGCAAAGACGGTCTCAGTGCCCGCCGGGCAGTTGGCGACGTTCTCCGGGCAGTAGGTCGAGGCGTTTCCGCCCAGCCAGAAGTACTGGCCGGCGGCCTCCATGGGGAGGAGGTGGATGGAAGAGCCGGAGTGCGAGGCGGTCACGGTGAAGGCCGAGGCCTGGGCATCGCGAGCCTGGATGGCCGGCGCAGTGGCGGCGAGGAGAGGCAGGAGAGAGACGGCAGAGAGCTCGAACTTCATTGTGACGGAATTAAAAGGACTGTAGAGTAGAGAGTAATGTACAAGAGCGAAATGAAGAGACTGGTAACGACTGTCGAAGTTGGGAAACCGTTCAGTTATCGATCGGTAGATAGGCAGTTGGTTGTTGGTGAGCAAGGGAAGGGAGAGGCATCACGACGGCCATACTTATATGTTGTTGATAGAACCTCCTGCCCCTGTCACTGTGAAAGCTCCAACTGGCACGGCCCCAATGGGGCCATTCGCAAAGCGGAGACACCCGGAAAAAGGAGGTGTGATGGAACTAGAAACGCGAAAAAGAACAACCGTCAGTCGAGTCACATAGGACTCCGGGATCCCTCCGCGGTCATTGCCACAGGCCGGGGAGGATACGATGTGGGAACGGTGCCGATCTGGCATCCACGCGGAGAACTCGGTTGGGCGTTGCTGGCGGATCGTCGCGGGCTAATATCCGAGACATCTCACACCAACTGTGGCTGATGCTGCAGAATTCTTTATGCTGTATGGACGCTAGAACATCCCGCTGTACTACCGGGTGACATTGGATGTAACTGTAAGTGTTAGTCCCTGCCAAGTTTGTAACCGAGACCTCGTATCTGAGGTTCAGAGTGCTGACTTTCGCAGACCATTGTCTCGGATTTCTAATTCTGGAAAGAAGGCTTCCACAATCCATCGCCATGGACTCGTTGTCACGTTGTACGGAGGCTCCGGTCTAATAGGAGTACTCCGCACATGTGCCCATCGTGCCCCAAAAGGGTTAATTCCGCCGTCAGGTAAGATGATAGTCTCCGTAGTGGCGGCGGCGGAGGTAACGTAGCTCAGGGAGGATCCAATCGCTGTAGCCTGTGAGCCGTGCAGATCACTGGTGCTTAGCCTGTGGGGCGGGGAGGGGCGGGGGAGAACAAAAAAGAAACAAGGGCAATTCCTCTGAAGGGAAAGAAGTAGCTAGCTACGTATATCATTATGGCCACCGACCTGGGGTGTTACTGATCCCCGTTAATAATTGATAATATTAGTACAGCGTACCGGCATAGAGAGCGTTGAACTTACTCTGTAGTGTGCAGAGTAAATAACATGCTAATGCAAGGAGAACCCCATATTAGCATAGTGCATAGTGCATCCAAGCAGTCGGATCATCATCATTGATGTTACCGAGTAGAGAAAACCGTTGCCTGCCAGGGAGGAACGTACCGTGTAGATCGCGTAGATCGCTTAGCCTAGTAGTGCAGTAGCCCTGACGACAATCAGGTAGAATCAATCTATTTACTATGGAAGTTCTCACAACTTGACTCATGAACATTGACTTCGCGCTCTGTATGTCATCTGGAGCATAACTCAAAAAGGGGTTTCCTCAACCGTCAAATTGTCCCAATTCCACGGTTGACACTATCCCGTCGGTTTGGTTCGGTTCGTTTAGGTGCCAAGAAAAAACGCTGAGCCTATCGGTGATTGGCTCCCAAAAATCTAACCTAAATCTAAGACATGACGTCACGACAAACAAATAAACAGAACATCGGACGAAAAGAAAAAAGCTATCGAATAAAGCAGCACTTTGATTTGACTGTCAAACCAATAATTATAACAAGTATCCAATTTCTCTGATGCAGCTAGATCCCAACCCCTATCCTATCCGTACCCCGTGCTCCATACAAACCACGCGCGAGGTACTGTACACATTATAATACGATTAGTAAGTAGTATCCTCGCACTACTCGTACTAACAAAACAACTCCTTTAAACAACCAACCAATGGGATTATTCCATGCCAATCCAGGGGCCAAACTAAAGCTCATCGACGATCGACATCCCATGCATTGCAGCAGCGCAGCCAAATACTTTGCGGGGCCGCACACGCACAACCACCCGCGTCCGCCCCCGGTCCGGTCCGATCTTCCGGATGCCGGGTACCGGGTACCGGCAGGGGTCTGCTGCCCACTCTGCGCAACCTCCCTGTATGCGGTACTAACTGTGTACGGCACGAACTAGGCATCGTCCGCAAGAGCTGGGCAGGTTGGACGGCGGGAGATCTGCATCCGACATTACAGTATCCTAGCTTATAGCAGCCTCCTGACTTCTGAGGATCATCATGGTTCATGATTCAGGATTCATGGCACAAACAGACAAACAAGTTGAAGTCAACAACCTTGAAAGTAATAATATGCTTCCGAAACCAATAAACTTGCTGTCCCCCCCCCCCCCCCCCCAAAAAAAAAAAAAAA
>ENA-UOWK01000014-UOWK01000014.1-bioreactor-metagenome-genome-assembly--contig:-NODE-14-length-245407-cov-25.122795_pt1 | contig 245407 bp, 144 predicted proteins | sample MGYA00238157_ERZ761612 | MGnify/ENA primary metagenome ERZ761612 (study PRJEB28901, sample SAMN06268035) | bioreactor metagenome | isolation source: Joint BioEnergy Institute, California, USA...
TGATTCTGGTCTTCTTGAACCATCACCATTCAGCTTTGTCATGTCATCTAGGAGTTCTAGTTTGGTCCTCAAATTGATCATCTTCATTGTTTACGTTGACAATGACTTGTGCTCTCCATCTCCAGTGTCAGGAGCTAGAGAGGGGGTCTCTCTAGACAGGAAATCTATAAGGATAGTGTGAAGAAGACTGTATTATCGCCAGGGCGTAGCAATAGTATATAGGGATTTTTTTTGCAAGGCTGATCCTTGTCCTCCTAAACTACCAGGAGGCCAAGGTCATATATACTACATACATACAAGTCATGGTGCGTGGGTATGCGAGTCGTGATGACTTTGCAGCGAGGTCCAGTGCGTGTCAGTATGACTTCGCAGTGAGTCGCACACAAGGAGACCTAGCCCTAAGCCCCTAGTTCCTGGGCCAGTCCTGACAATAAAGATGGGGTGAGAGTCTAAATAAGCTCAGATAAGCAAATCACCTTGACTGGGTGATCTGATCATCTGACTCATCCAGCTCACCCACTTTTAAAGCAGTGATGTCTGAGTGAGGAGGGAAAGAGCCGCTTGCAGATTTTTATACAATACTTTGACCCACCTAACCTACCTGCCTGCCTGCCTTAGGTACCTAAGGTACCTTAGGTAGTAGATTGAATCAAGTCAGAACAGGATCTTGATACCTTACCTTCCTCCTTCCATAATGATATTGCACATACAGTTAGCTCAGTTCTCTTCCCCACCCACCCAACCCATCCTTTCTGCAGAGAACCAGTCTTCTGCCTTGTTTTTTTTTCCTTTTTTGGTTCTTCTGTCCCTGTGTCCTGTGTGTCCTGCCCCTTCTTAAAGATACTATATGAGATGCACACTCCACTCCAAGCAGCACCTGACCTGACTGGAATGGATAGATGGATGGATCGATGGATCGACGTTGTTGATCCACACACAGATCGATACCAATCTATCTATCTATCTATCAGACCTAACTGCTTTAAGCAAAAAAGAAAAAAAAAGGACCTACAGAGTAATGAGATATATATATATATTATCCAAAGAATATGATTTAAAAACCGGGGGATACTTAGTAGTACTTGGTTTAATCGGCTGCACTTTCTTGTCCAGAGGAAGAATGTGGAAAGAAAAGAAAGAATACCATTCATTTGGTGTTAAATCATTGCTGTCCTTCGTAACTATTAATGACAAAGGGAAAAAAAAAGAAAAAAAATCGTAGATTCATGACAGGACAGGTCAGATCAGGACATTCGCATCCCATTGTGGATTGGACGCCTATCTTCAGTCACAACCGAAAACTTCCCGGGAAAAAAAACCCCCCACAGATACATTATCCAAATCGTCTGAATATGAACAGGAATGAATCCAACTACAGCCTCGTCCCCATGTTGACATGGACGGCCTTGATCTGCGAGTACGCCTCGAGCCCGGCCTCGCCCAGCTCGCGCCCGATGCCGCTCTGCTTGACGCCGCCGAACGGCACGCGGAAGTCGCTGTCGTTGCTGCTGTTGATCCAGACCATGCCGGACTCGATCTCGGCCGCGACGCGGTGCGCGCGCTCGATGTCGCGGGTGAAGACGGCGGCGCCGAGGCCGTAGGTGGTGTCGTTGGCCTTGGCCAGGGCCTCCTCCTCGGTGCGGAAGCTGGCGATGACGACGAAGGGGCCGAAGATCTCCTCGCGGTAGATGCGCATGGTGTCCGTCACGTTGGTGAAGATGGTGGGCGCGATGAAGAAGCCGCGGCCGCCGGCGACGTTCTTGCACGGCTCGCCGCCCGCCACGAGCGTGGCGCCCTCGGCCTTGCCGCTCTCGATGTACGACAGCACGCGCTCGTACTGCGCCCGGGTGACCTGCGGGCCCTGGAAGGTCTCGTCGTGGAAGGGGTCGCCGACCTTGCTGGTCTTGGCGACGACGTCCTTGAACAGCTCGACGAACCGGTCGTAGATGGTGTCCTGCACGAGGATGCGCGAGGTGGCGGTGCAGATCTGGCCCTGGTTGGACATGATGCCGATGTGCGCCCACTTGGCGGCCTGCTCGAGGTCCGCGTCCTCGAAGACCAGCAGCGGCGACTTGCCGCCCGTCTCCAGCGTCACGTTCTTGAGCGTGGCCGCGGCCATCTTCATGATCTGCCGGCCCGTGGCCGTGGAGCCGGTGAAGGCGACCTTGTCGATGTCCGGGTGCTCGACGATGGCCGCGCCGGCAACCCTTCCCAGACCGTTCAGGATGTTGACGACGCCGGGCGGGAAGCCGGCCTCCTTGATCAGGTTGGCAAGATACAAGATGCTGAGCGGGGTCTGCTCCGCCGCCTTCAGCACGACCGTGTTGCCGCACGCGAGCGCGGGGCCCAGCTTCCACGCGGCCATGGCCAGGGGGTAGTTCCAGGGGATGATCTGGCCCACGACGCCGATGGGCTGGCGGATGGTGTAGGCGAACTTGGCGGGGGTGGTGCTGATGGTCTGGCCAAAGACCTTGTCGGCCCATCCGGCGTAGTATCGGATGGTGCTGATGACCTCGGTGAGATCCTCGGACAGGGCGACGGAATACGGTTTTCCTGCAGACGATCAGCATCAATGTCCACAGCATCAGCAGGACAGGCATGAAAAACGCAGCGCACCGTTGTCCCACGTCTCAATGGTTGCCAGCGTCTCCCGGTGCTGCTCGATGAGGTCCGCCAGCTTGTTCATGAGATATCCGCGCTCCGTCGGGGGCAGCTGCTTCCACGAGGGGTCCTTGAGGGCCCTGCGAGCGGCCTTGACGGCGATGTCGACATCTTCCGGTCCTGCCGCGTAGACGGAGGTGATCTCGGACTCGTCCCTGTCGACGGTCAGACATGAACCTGATGGTAGGTCTGGAGCTCCTTACGTGGGGTTGATGGTGGCGATCTTCTCGCCGGACTTGGATCTGACGAACTCATTGTCGATGAACAGGCCCAGGGGCTGGGTGTACTTGCGGCCGTTGGGGGCCGTCAGCTCGACGAAGAGATCGGACATGCTGTGGACGCTTCTGCAGGGGGTTCTGAGCGGAGAGGCGAGTGTGGTAAAAGAAACCTGCCTGAATCCGGGACCACGACAGCACCAGCGGGAGAAGAGAGGCGCGAGGCTGGACATATATCTATAGATATAAGGAGAGAAAAACCCCAGCCCGGGCGAGACGGCGACAAGCTTGAGGGGATGCTTCGGTGGTGAGGGGAGTTTGTCGACAGGGCGGGGAAACGCGCCGCCCCGCCGGTCGGATACACCTGCTCTTTCCAGGCCTTCTTTTTCCTTTCTTTTTTCCTTTTCTCTCCCCGCGTTGCAGCCCGTCCATCCCCTCTGCCAGACGAGTGCCACAGCACCATGGCCGACGACGCCCCCGACTCGCACATCGACCACACCGCGTCGCTGCGCTACTGGAACTCGGTCGACGCCAACATCAATAGCATGCTGGGCGGCTTCCCCCAGGTCTCGCGCGTCGACCTGCGCGGCTCCGCGGCCTTCCTGGCCCGGCTGCGCCGCCTGCTGCCCGGCATCATGCCCCCCGCGGGCACGAAGCTGCCGCGGGGCGTCGACTGCGGCGCGGGCATCGGGCGCGTCACGGAAGGTTTTCTCAGCCAGGCCTGCGAGGTGGTGGATGTCGTCGAGCCCGTCGAGAAGTTCGCGCGCGTCGTGCGCGAGGGCCCGCTCAAGAAAGAAGGCAAAGTGGGCGACGTCTACGTGACGGGCCTGGAGAGCTGGGTGCCCGAGAAGAAGTACGACCTCATCTGGAACCAGTGGTGCGTGGGCCACCTGACGGACGCGCAGCTCGTCGAGTACCTGAAGCGCTGTAAAGGGGCGCTGACCCCGTCGGGCGTCGTCGTCGTCAAGGAGAACGTCTCGACCGGCGAGGACATCTACGACGAGCTCGACAGCAGCGTCACCCGCACCGACCACAAGTTCCGCGCCCTCTTCCGCCAGGCCGGCATGGCCCTCGTCAGGACCGAGGAGCAGCTGGGCTTCCCCAAGAGCCTCGGCCTCTTCCCCGTGCGCTTCTACGCTCTGCGGCCGGAGCCGGAGGACGGTCGATGAAAACAGAGAAACAGCATCCATTAAACGCCATCTAGAAATACAGGAACACACAATAATACCACCCGAATCCCGGTCCACGGGTCTTCCTTACGCCTCGTCCTTCTTCTTCTTCTCGGCTTCCTCCGCACCAGCGGTCGCCTCCTTACGCTCCCCCTCACCACTGGCCGTCGCTTCGGTCTGACCCGCTGCCGCCTCCTTCTGGCCCTCCTTACCATCGGCAGCCCCTTCAGCGGGCTTGGCATCCTCAGCCTTCTTCTCGTCGCCAGACTTCTCGGACTTCTGCTCGCCCTCCGGCTCCTCCCCGGCCAGCCCCAGGATGAACTTCCACTGCTTCCGGCTGACGGCGGTCACGCTCAGCCGGCTCTGCCGCACCACCTGCAGCTTCTCCAGCGGCCCGCCGGGCTTGGCGTGCGACTTGAGCTCGTCCAGCGTCACCATCTTCTTGAACTTGCGCCGGAACTCGACGTGGACCAGCTCCCACTTGGGGTTGTCGCGGCTGGACTTGGGGTCGTAGTACGGGTGGTTGGGGTCGAAGGCGGTTTCTGAGTCGCGTGTTAGCTTGTCTTGTTATTGCGCAAAAGAAAGGGGTTAGGATACGCACCGTCAACGGAGTGCTCCCGAACGATCTCCATGATACCCACGATTCCTGGGGTCTTGCAGTTGGAGTGGTAGAAGAAGGCAAGGTCGCCCTTCCTCATCGCCCGGATGTTGTTGCGTGCTGCTTCCGCGTAAGAGACTGTCCATTCTATCTAAAGAAGGAAAGCAACCTACCGACAGCGTTGCGGACACCTGGCAGCAACATTAGCATCAGTCGACATAGGGAAAGATATGTGTGTGCTTGACTTACCCTCCCACGGCTCCGGCTCCTTCGCCGCGGCCAGATCGTCGATCGAGAACTTGACATCCACGCCCTTCTCCACGCGCGACTCGGGCTCCGCCTTCATGAGCCAGTAGGAGCGCCCGTCGTCGTCTTCCTCCTCGTCCATTTCGATCTCCGGGATCTCGTCGGACAGGTCCGCCTTGCCCTTGGCAGGCCCGACGTCCGACTTGCGGGGCCGTCCGCGCTTCTTCGTCTCGGTCTTGGCAGCGCCTGCGGTGGATTCTTTATCAAGCGTCAGCTTCAAGACAGAGCAAATCAAGATAGAGATGATAGATAGACTCTACAAACCTTTCGCAGCCACACCCGTCTCCTTGCGCGGCCGTCCCCTCTTCCCTTTGCTCGGCGTCTCCGTCGCAGTAGCAGCAGCAGCAGTAGGAGTAGTAGCAGCAGTAGTACCAGCCTTAGCAGGCTTAGCAGCACCTCTTCCCTTCCCAGCTGCCGTCGCTGCCGTCGCCGCCTTCTTAGCCGCAGGAGCAGCAGCGTCCTTGGCCGTCGTCGTAGCCTTCCTCTTCTTCGACGGCGCCGCAGCAGTCGCAGCAGCAGTAGTAGAAGTAGTGGCAGTGCCAGTGGTAGAAGCAGCCTGCCTGCTCGCCCTCACGCGCCTCATCTCCTTCTCACTGGGGCCTCTCTTGGGCCTGCTCGCCGCAGCCGTCGTCTCGACGCGCGCGGCGGCGGGCTTGCGCGCCCGCTTGGCCGCGGGGGGCGCGGTGGACGCATCCTTGTTATCCTTGTCCTTGCTGTCCTTGCTGTCCTTGCTGTCTTTGTTGTCTTTGTTGTCTTTGTTGTCTTTGTCTTTGTTGTCCGCGTTGGAAGTAGTAGGAGGATTGTTGTTGTCGTTCTTCTCGTTCTTCTCGTTCCCGTCTTTTTGTTGTTGTTGTTGTTGTTGTTGTTGTTGTTGTTGTTGTTGTTGTTGCGCGGCGGCGGTGGTGGCAGCGGCGGACTCGGAGGCGGTGGATTTGCGCTTGGGTGGCATTTTGATTTATTTCCTTTTTTAGGGTTTGATGAGGCGAGGACGCGACAGATGAGGGCTAGCTAATTGATATTGATTGATCGATAAGGGGCTGCGATTGAGGTTGAGGGATTTTGTTTTGGAAGACGCGCGCGCGCGGTGGTCGGCGAATCGATTGGCTTTGCGCTTGACGGTTTCCTTTTGTTTTCTTTTTCAAAAGCTCAGGACTGGATCGCAAGGAGCAGATCGAGTCCTGCTGGTAAACTGGCGGTGTGGTGTTGTGTTGGAAGACGTTGGACACCGCGCGCGAAAGGTCGAGGAGAGGTGAGGTGAGGATGGGAGGCGTTCTGGAAACAGGAGCTCACCGCGACACGACACGAGCGGCTGCAGGTCCGGGTCGGGGGGCGCCGGCGCGGCCCGGTGCCGCGGGGGCACACGCGTCGGGGTACGTCGGTCACGTGGGCCTGGCGGCGAGCCGGGTCCCGCGAGAGTCGGAGGCCTGAGGCATCACAATATCGGCGTACCGATGCTTCCGATTGGATAATGTAAAGATAGATTAGCCATCCGAGCCTAATTCACCGGAATTTCAAGTCAGGGAGGACCATGTCTAGAGTATTCTCGCGAGAACCCATATTGATAACGATGTGGAATAAGTTAGTGTGGGTTGTGAGCTAGACTGTTTTGATTGACTGTTCATGTTCCGGTGTGTTCAGTCTAGGATACGGGTTTTATAATTTCTATATAGGGGAGATAATAGGTTGAAACAGATGCCACGACAGTTATCGTATGTATGTACCATATTTTCAAGGAGTTTCGCAGACTGTGTATCCCTCGTCCATTCGCTTCCTGGTATCAGGGAGTGATACTAAGTAACGGATGATAATAAATACTTAAGATTCATTGTCACTCGACGATGTTCCAAAAGAGGAGTAAGGGGGAAACGAAAAGGGAGGGAAACCCAACTGCGGCGGTATCAGAAAAGCGTCACACCCAGCTCTCGAATCCGTCGTATCTCATCCTCATCAGGCACATCATTCCGGCTGCGATATTCATCCATCCGAGTCATCCAGTATCCTAGCAGGAAATCCCTCAATGGCTGTCCGAGTTCGTCGTACTTTTCCTCAAACTCAGCTACTAGCTCTTCAAGCTCTTCGAGCATCGGCTGCTCTTCCTCGCGGATTTCCTCTATTTCCTCCCTGTCGAGATCTTCCAAGAGCGTGTCAAAACCACAACGGCAGCATGTGTGCGTGAGCTCCATATCACTGAAAGTCATGAACCGGATAATCGCCCGACAAACGACTGAATTCCTAGTAAGTACTGGACCGAGATAGTCCAAGACTAACAAGACCATATTTAGCCATGGTTCGTCTTTCCTATTGATCTGCCATATCTCTAAGGTTTGAAACATGGAACGCAGCATTTCTGTCACAGTATGGCATCCACGGAGCGAGCAAGAGCAAAGACACTCGTCTGTATCTTCTGCAGTCAACATTTCTAGCAGAAAATCATGACATCGTGTGCCACGACTGAACTTGTACTTGTTTCGATGATACAGAAATCCCAATTCAAACCCCGTACTTGCACATAGCTGGTGCAGAACTGAAGCTGTAGAGCGAGGCATCCTTTGGTAGCTGTTAGCACCTTTGTTAATTAACCACTGTGCATATTCCAAGTGATCGAAAAAGATTTCCAACAAGCCAGACCACTTTCCAACGCTCATCAAAGGTGTCTCTTGACTGTTATTGGCATCATCAATGTCACGAAAGCCTGCTTGATAGAGCTGGTCTGCGACCCGGCAGGTCATCGAGCAGCGATGATAGAGGGAGGAACCATCTTTCTGCGTGACTTTCAGAGCTGGCTCCACTGGAACATTGTTCTCCATCAATGCAGCATATATGGTTGATGCCTCTCGGTCAGGAAGCCGGTCCTTCTGGAGACGGAGCTGGTCAAGAATCTCCTCGGGTAATCTTTCTTCAGCGAGTTTTTGGAGCCGCCGCCGTCTTTCAGCCAGCCCAACTATAATAGTCATTGTAATACTTTCATTATAGTCGCGCATGTAAGGACTAATTCCGAGGCAGATATCATCATAACCATCCAGGCTACATCCAGCCTCCAACAACAAGCGCACTGATGGGAGGCACTGTACTTCACATGCTCTGTCGATCGGCAATTTTCCATTAAGGTCTCTTTGATTGATATCTGCTCCTGCCTCTAGCAGTATCTTAATGCCTTGAGGCCATTCCGCAGATAGGCCAAGGGCTGTGTTCGGCCCAATGTTCAAATTCACGGCGTTGTGATTGCTAGAAATTACGTCCTTGAGCTCCTTCTCTGATCGAGAGAGGATCGCTTCTGCAAGATCAGACGAGGATAGTTCTAGATCCAATCAGTACATCATTGCCTCTTAATGGTATTATTTTAATCTGACCTTCGTCGCTTTTTTCTTCGATAGAGCAAAGTAGCTGTAAGTAATTGGAAAATTCCCCTGGCAAGATATCAGAGCGCTCAGTTGGGTACCCGCCACCTCTAACCATCACCAGACTGAGGGCGAGCCCTTCGTCCAGAGAGAAACTGGCTAGGGAAAGAGAGCGGAACAGGTAGTCGAAGGAATTTCTACCATGGTTGTCTTCCTCGTCTAGAGGAACGCCAGCATCGATCAACCATTTGAGTATCCGAGATTTGCTTTTAACCCCTTTCCCATAGTCGGCGTGAATGAAGGCAGGTATGCTAAATAGAATTTTAGTCTCTTCTTTTCAATTTAGCGTCAAGAGCCCTTACGTGCAGAAGCGTCCGTCCGTCTGGAGTCAGATCAGTTGGAGCTGCCTTCATTGAACAGATCAAGTATATGCTGTAATGCAGACTCCAGGAACTCATCGAAGTCGTAGTTGGGGACCCAGCGTCTACTGAAGATTTGATTAAGGCAATCAAACGCAGGTGAATCATAAGGGACAATAGTTCGAACGTTCAGTCGAGGGCCAATTGAAAAGCCACCAGCTCCTTTTGTCATGGACAGTGCGATCTGCAGTGAGAACCTCAGGTAACTGCTGCAAAAATTGATTCCAGTCTCTATATATTCTGCTTTCCGAGCAAATCTATATAGAGGACATGAGCGATCGTGGGAGCTTATCTGTAGCTGGTAAAATCGCCTTCGGCGGATCGAAGACCAAGATTGGGCCATGTATGTGCGCCGCGAACAAGTACAATCTAAGATGTGGCTCGCTGTCTGTCTGTATAATCTCGAAGTCACCAGAGTTCCATGCTTTGTATAGCGTAGTTCACATTGTGTCTCAGCCTGTAGCTGCTGTTGCTGGTCGCAGAGTGACCGATGTAGCATCGGGTCGAGAATAACGCGCTTTTCTAAGCTTTTGATCGTGGATATCTGTAATTTTATGTTAGAACTGAAATTGGTTTAGTAACTCTGACCAATTTCTTCACCAATTCCTTCAGTCTCTGTTCACTCTCCGCCATCTTTACCAAGATTTCTGAAGCAGTGCCCTGGATTTTAGGTAATGTCTGTTGAGCAACAACCATGCCAGAACCTATATCAGATGATATCTCTTGATGCATGTTTTTCACATCTGTAGACAGAGCTGTTGAAAAGGACGCGAAGATTAACAAGGCACTAGACAATGAAAAGTTAGCCTTCCTTCCAACAGGTCAACTATTTTGCCAGTCCATCAAACGCACACTTGTACTGAAGTATCGAGGTCTGCTTGGATACCATCCAGGGTATCTCTCAGACATAGCAGACCACCGCGTCGGAATGGATACAAGGCCTTCCTCCCGTGTGTACGAATTTTCTCCTGCAGACTATCAGTCCTGCTGTAGCTGATGGGCTGAAGGCCCCCCATGCATATCTTGAGCTGTGCCTCGAGCTCACGTATACCTTCTTCGCATGTGATGACCTTGTTCAGAACATCGGCAAATACCGGATTATCCTCCAAGTCTCCTTTTGCAGCAAGTTCTCGTACCACATTAAGCGTTGACTGTAGTCCATTGGCTTTGTTGGCAATACTACTCGCCTCCTTGTCACAACCCTTTACCGAACTGCAGTACTCGACAAGATGTTGGCAAACAGTCAGTCCGAACGAGACGATGCCAACCGCAGTACCGGACAAGGAAAGAGGGTCGGTCATTTTCTTCTGAAAAGTGTTATGCTGACTTGGGAGAAATGAAACAGGGGATGGGATCGATCATCTAAGAAACCATGTTCTGCTTAAGACATTTGTTCGTAAATATTCTTCGCTGGAGAGACCTCTACAGCCTTGCGTCTGCGACACTAATGCGCATCGCCTCGTTCGACCCTGCTCGTTAGCATAGTTGGGTTGTCATGCATTGCCTGGATTGTGAATGGTTGTCAGCCTTGTCGCTGCTGAAGCCGATGCGGCCAATAATCACCAACACTGCCTCATCTTCTTACCTAGTACCAGTCTCATGATCTAGTCACCGGCCACTTTTCCAATACACTTCCATTAATGGCGACAATTACGTGGAAACCGTGGGCCACTGAACGGTACTGGGATGGAGCATCCGCATCTTCATCGCTGCATGAGACTAGTTTTAATTGTGGACAGGTCAACAGGCAGGAATATACCATATACTGTCCACAAGAGGTCAACATGTTTCTGTGGTGCATCGGAATTGTGGAGTACTTAGTTCTGCATATGGTCTCTGCGCTGTTGGAACCGAATCTCTACTTCTTCGAGCGACACGTGCTGGCCGACCACAGCCTTACTGCGATGCACAGCCCCGATATAATCATCGTTCAATTTCCGTAGTCAGTGCATAGCCATGAAGCTCTTGGGCGATGGAAAGCTGCTGCTTAGGTTCCAATAGCATCTCAGGGCTGACTCGAGCGACCGTGGAGGAAATGAATGGTATCCTCTTCATCTGCCGCTATCGTCATCATTCAAGAAGAAGGCAAGCAGGATGCAGCACGTCTGCCATCTCGACGTACATTAAACTTTTGCAGTTAAATGTCTCCGGACATGATCTCGCAATCGGTGGAAAATTCTCGGACGCCTTCCAGACAAAAGAGGAACTACTGTACCTCCGTAGCGGGAGCCGCAATTATCAAGCGACGAGGCGGCAAGTAAAGCGCTTGTCCAGCTGGTATTCCAGACATTCCAGCCAATGGAGAACGATAACAGAATTTGCAAGTAAGGTACGGAGTAGCCTCTCGATAAAAACCCTGCATAATGTGAAACAGGCCTTGCAAGGGATGTCCTGTGATAGTAGAGTGCACGTAGATCTGTCGGTCATAACTAAGTAGTGGGGGCCATTTGGTACTCCGCCGGTGGCAGCTTCCGAAAGCTTAGAAACTTCCTGCTGAAACTTCAATCCCGCTGCTCGTTTGACTCATATCCTGCCTAGGTAAAGACCTAGGTACAGAGTATGGAGTACTGATGGACGTGACGTGGTACCCCGCACAAGGTAGCCAGAAAAGTTCTAGAAGAACTCGATAACAGAAGGCAGATTTGTAATCCAAGCATCTCCATTTCCTTCTGCGGCGTAGACACACGGGCTTTGACCTGACGGACGAGCTCCCTAGCTAAGTTGACGACTCTGCCGAAAGTTGTGGTGCCGTGCTTCCCGATTTCCGCCAGAAGCTGGTCACCGCCGGGGAGATAGGGTAGAGATCCTGAGGCGCGAAAAAAAAAAAGGACGCGCCTTGTTGGACTCGTCCACTGAAAATCTCTCGTATCAAGACCCCTGGTCGAGGCTCTCGTCAGCAGAACAATATATCTCCTGCAGCCCTGTCATTAGTACCGAACTTTTGTTTTCTCTGGGTCCTGTTCGGAGAAGCAGTCGGCGTGCGTTCCTTATCTACAGGTTTGTAAGCAGTGCGCCGTCGATGGAGCTCGGTACGCCCTTTCGGTAAAGAACGTTGAAGATCCCTGGCTCGAGCAGCTGTCTTCCCCACTCTCTGATAGATATCCGACAGAGCTTGGGGCCCCCCGGGGCTATCGCCGTGGCCCGCCACGGGCCGAGGCGTCTGTAGAACGGTGAAGACCCTTCATATATAGTCGACAGGAAGTCACTTTTTTTCTTTCTTGTCCATGGGTATCTGTGTCCCAGGAGACCGTGCACTATTGCCGTCTGGAGACCACCCGCGAAGATGACAACTCCCACAGAAGGCGATCAAGCTCCGCGCGGCTCTCGGGAGCTGAGTCCGGAGGACAGTGCACGCTCGGGGACCACAGAGATCACGGTTGTTGGAAGAGAACCGCAGGAGGGCCATGGGATAACGGAGAAGGCAGGGGACACATCCCAGCCACAGGAGATAGAATATCTGTATCTCACGTTCGAGACTCCGCTACCCACGCCCGCAGGCATTTCGTCGCCTCCGCAACCTGGCCAATCGCCGCCGCCAGAATGCCCCGATCTGAAGCCGTACACATCGCCGTTCCTCTGGTCCAGCACCCGCAAGACAGTGATAACATGGATCTCGTGCGCTGTCACCGCATTGGCTGGCTATTCTGCAGGAGAGTACGCCCCCGCGACGCCGGTGTTGAGCCCCTGGTGGAACGTGAGCCATGTGGTGTGCAACCTAGGGATCACCGTCTTCTGCATAGGATTCGCGATCGCGCCGATGGTCCTGGCCCCGTTCTCTGAGATCAACGGGAGGAGGCCGATGTTTGTATCCAGTGGCATCCTTTTCACTGGTGAGTACAGGAGCCGTGCTCGGCACCGGATCTCCCTGGATACTAGCAGTGGTGCTAACAGCGATGCTCTGCGGATAGTATGTCTGATCGGATGTGGAGCCACCAATTCCTTTGCGGGGATGCTTGTCGCGCGGTTTTTCCAGGGTGTGGGAGGATGTACGTCTAGAAACGGTTGATGGCGTTGATCTTGGTGTCAAGCTGACCTTTGTTTCTTCCCAGCGACCTTCTCCACCATGGTTGGCGGTGTCATCAGCGATATCTATCACGCTGAAGACCGGAACACGCCCATGGCCCTGTTCTCGGGAGCCGCGCTCTTCGGTACGGGGCTGGGTCCGATGTTGTCAAGCATCATCGTGCAGCGTACGACATGGCGATGGGTATATTACTCCCATGCGATTGCTTCTGCTGTGTTTGTGGCGGTGATATTTGTCCTATTCAAAGAGACCCGCGGCAGCGTCCTTCTGAGCCGGAAGGCCAGGCTACTCAACAAATATTACGAGGAGCTGGAGAAGGCAGGCTATTACGGCGTCCTAATGCCGGCTGGGGAATCTGCGGAAAAGCAGCGCGTGCGGCGCATCAGGTGGAAGGTCAAGAGTGACGAGGAGCGGGAGTCTCTGGCCAAGATGATCGGTATATCCTGCTACCGGCCGTTCCGTATGTTCCCCAACAGATTACCTCCCTTTCTTAGACAGTAATGACTGATACCATGCAATAGATCTACTCTTCACGGAGCCAGTGGTCTTCTTCTTCTCCCTCTGGGTTTCTTTCAGCTGGGCTGTCCTCTACCTGCAGTTCGGCTCCATTCCGCTTGTCTTCGAAACCAACCATCACTTCAATACCGAGCAGGCTGGAGCCGTGTTTACGGGTAAGTGCTGACTCATCTATACCTCGATCGCGGCTGCACGGCTGATGCTAATCAATACCAGCTATGTGCGTCGGGTCGATTCTTGCAACTATCCTGAGCATCTACCAGGAGAAGCTTGCGCGCAGGCTTGGCAAGATGTCCGCCACTCCAGAAGGACGACTATACTTTTGCTGCATTGAGTCGATCATGATGCCTGCCGGCCTCTTCTGGTTCGGTTGGACGTCCTTCCCGTCCATTCCATGGATCGTGCCGTCGCTAGCTGTTGGATGTGCGACGATGGGGATTTTCTCCATCTACCTGGCGGTTTTCAATTATCTCGCCGACACGTATCATCGATACGCCAGCTCCGCTCTGGCTGCTCAGTCTTGCTGTGAGCTCGCGCTCCCCGACTCGCTGTTCTTGGCCTTTATCTGGTCTTTCCTAACAGTGATCATTTAGGTCGAAATCTCCTGGGTGGAGTGTTCCCGCTGGTGACAAACGCCATGTTCAATAACCTTGGATACCCTGCTGCGTCAAGTCTCCTGGGCGGAATCGTATGACCCCATTCATTGGTTTTCTTGTGTTGTCTCTCACTGACACCAACAAGGGTGCTCTTCTGACGCTGGTTCCGTGGGTTCTTGTCTTCTACGGAACCAAGATCCGCGCGAGGAGCAAGTTCGCTAGTGTCTGTGGCTCATTTTCCTGACCTCTCCCACTGTTTGCTGACTGCGTACAGGAACTTCTGCATCAGCAGTAGACGCACCGAGAGATCTGCTCTGTCATCCGTATGTCCCGTTCTTCGGAAATGGATAACCGGGCCGACCTCCATGGCCGCTGGAAGCCAGGCTTTTCAGGGTCGGGATCCCGAACACGTACCTCCGATCTCCATTCCCTGCAGAGCCCTGGTGACGGCTATGTCAAAAAAATATATGAGAAAACATAATGATATATCATGCCCATGCTCACGCGACATGAATCTCATGGTCTCCGAGAGAATTCACGAATCAGGAATTTTCATGGGCCTGAGGCCAGCATGAGTTCTCAGCACCTACATGCCTAGTCAGGTACCTGGGGAGGTTTCGAGGTACCCACCGACGCGAGAGACCAGTCGGCGAGGACGGACGCTAGCGGGCCTTAAGGTCCCCGACGAGAAGTCCCCGGGTTGGTGGCGCTTCCTGCGTCTATGATGTACACGCACATGCGGGCGGGGCTGCAGGTGCTGGAAACCACTAACTTTTGCATACCCCTTCCCCTCTTCCCATCCTGGACGTGATGGGAACTATACCTAACTTGTGAATACGCTTTTTCAAGGCCATGGACATAGAGTGTCTAATAGATATTATGTATTAGGATAATAATGAAATTTAGAGACGGCCCGCATGTGGGACGCATTTACTTCTCACCTGTGACCCCTCTGTTCCCCCCGCGACGGCCCGACGGGAGACGCTCAGTCCCTAGCTCCCAGAAAATCCCTCTCTCGTAAAATGGGCAGCACTGTAAGAGTCTTTTTTTTTTTTCTCTCCCTCGGTGTCCATACGGACAGATGGACAGGACAGATGCCCGATTGCGCCATCTCCAGGAGCATTCATTGGCGTTCGGGCGGATGTGCTAGTCGGCCGAGCCGTGCCTGGATGCGAGTCATTCGGCCGACTCTCTCGGGGAAGAGAGGCTTGAGTTTGCGCCGTTTGGCGCTCGACGAGCGTTCTATATATCGGGGTGGTGGATGGCGCGAAAGGATGTGCAGATGAGACGAGAGGGACGAGACGAGAGCAAACGTCCGGGTGTCCTAGCAGTGCCTGGAGTCCGGTGACAAAAAGCTAACCCCCCGTGGCAGTCCCTTGATGTAGTCCGGTCCCTTTTTCGCTGTGCTCCGGAACAGAACGCGCATCGAGAAGCCTCCCACACGACTCGTCCGAAAGACCCTCGAGGACCGCGGCGCGCAGGGCGAACAAGAGGGGCCAGGCGTGCGCGCAGGGATGCGCTAAACAGCCCACCATGGATGGCCTCACCGGGGGCCAATGGGAGCCGTTCTGCCGCGGGCGGTGAGCGATTGCGTGATCGCAGGTGGGATGAGGGGATGATGGCAGCGGAGCATCAACGTGCAGGCGACCGCGGCGTGCAGTGGAGTGCGAGGGGCCGTCGAGCGGACGAGGGGAGGCAGTGAGCTTCTTTTATATCGTCGCCTCTCGTCCCTTGTTCCTGTCGTCTCATCCTCATCATCAATCCATCCTCTGCTTTCCATCGCCAGCCTCTCTGCCCTCTCAGATACCCCTCCTACCTTTCCTATCTTCCGCGCCTTTAGCACCTTACACATCCATCTCACTTCACAATGGCTCAGGAACAGCGTGTCCCGTAAGTCTTCGACTCCTCGTCGTGGCATCGACGCCGCGAGAAGTAAGCTGACGGGCTTCTGCGCAGTCTCCGTCTGGGCTCCATTGCCCCCAACTTCGATGCTGAGACCACCAACGGTCCCATCAACTTCCACGAGTTCATTGGCAACAACTGGGTTGTCCTCTTCTCCCACCCGGTTCGTCACCACCTCCTCCGATACCGATTCTCCCCATCAAGCGAGCGTGCAATTGACTGGAATCTCTACAGGATGACTTCACCCCCATTTGCACCACTGAGCTCGGTGCCTTCGCCAAGCTCGAGCCCGAGTTCGCTGCCCGTGGCGTTAAGCTGATCGGTCTGGTACGTCGAGAGAGTCTCTTGATGGCCGGAGAAACGAACACCGCTGACGGGTATCCAGAGCGCCAACAACCTTGAATCCCACCGCGAGTGGATCAAGGACATTGACGAGGTCACTGGCTCCAACCTCAAGTTCCCCATCATCTCCGACCCGGAGCGCAAGGTCGCCTACCTGTACGACATGATCGACTACGATGACACCACCAACGTCGACCAGAAGGGTATGATACTCGTTCCTCTCCGCGTAGATGCTCCGTTCTCGCAGACGCTGACCCCGTCTCAGGCCTGGCTCTGACCATCCGCTCCGTCTTCATCATCGACCCCAACAAGAAGATCCGTCTCATCTTCTCCTACCCCGCTTCGACCGGCCGCAACACCGCGGAGGTCCTCCGTGTCATTGACGCTCTCCAGACCACCGACAAGAACGGTGTCACCACCCCCATCAACTGGCTGCCCGGTGACGACGTTGTCGTCCCTCCCACCGTCTCCACCGAGGACGCCAAGAAGAAGTTCGGTGAAATCCGCGAGGTTAAGCCGTAAGTTTCCCCCTTCTTGGAGCTAGGAGTCTCTGTGGAGATCAATGCTGACTGCTTTGTGCGACAGTTACCTCCGTTACACCACCCTCAAGAAGGAGTAAATTTGTTGAACGATGGATTGAAAAGCAACTAAAGTCATGTAATGGCATGGGTCGGTTGGCAGTCTTTTGATACCTATTATGCGCGTCCTGTATGTCGACGGCTACTTTACGTCTAGCAATGGAATTGTGAAATAAGCATGTTCTCTTTTCAGAGGACCTCGTGCGCCTTCGTCCCCGCTAGGTGTCGGACGCAAGATCGAGGTTGTACTGTATTGTACTGTACAACTGTACATCACAATGGCCAAGGATACTCATCCCGGCGACCATGCCTTACGTAACAATCTACCGCGCAAGTCCCTGTAACTGTTTGGTAGGGCGATGTCGATCATGCATACATGTGGTAGCGTCTGTTGAGATCGATATGCAGCTCGCAAAGTTCCGAACGTGACTTAAGACCCACACTGTGTATGTCCCTCAACATCGCACGTTGTACTGCGAATCGCTCATATCCGCGTCGGGACGACCTCTACTGGAGCGTGTTAATAATGCGTCTTTTTAAGGTCAGGCACTAGACATGCCTCAGCATGGTAAGCGCGGTGCGAGGCGTCCCTGCGTCGTCGCCGGCTCGGCTGCGCTTGTCGGGTCGGCTCGGCCCTGCCAAGACGGCGCGGGCCTTCTTTAATCCATGGCTGTCTCGCCGACGACTCGCTGCCTGAGGAGCTAAGGCGGCCAATCCTCTCCCCGGGTTGGATGTGACTACTATCCCTGAATCTGCAGTAGCGGTTATTATTTTTATCTTGTCCGTCAACTATTCTAGGACGGAGAGGAGTCTGCAGCAGTTAATCCCCGTAACCCTGCCCCGAACTTCAAAGGTTCGGCTACCATGCCTGCGGTAGTCGTTGCTTAGCGCGTGGGCGGTGTGCTGCAGCTCGCTCTCTCTCCCTGTAAGTAGTTACGCGGCCGCGGTTATCGATCGATCTGACCAAATTTCCTTTCTCGTTTGCTCCGCACTCTTCCCTTTCGAACCGGTTACGGCGCCTGCGTGAGGCCAGACTAACATTACTACTATTTTCCCCGGATCCCCATATTTCTTAGCTTGCTGGTTCGGGACCCAGAGGCCTGTTTCCCCGGTCGCTGCGGGACGGTTTGTGTCGGTCGGTGAACATCGGGGCCCGGACCGTGACTCGATCGATACAACCTGGAACATATGTGGTTCCCCGTGCACTGAGGGCACAGAGCCTCGCGGCCCAGCACTGGCAGCACAGTTCATGTGTCGCGCTGAATCGGCACATCGTCCTCTGATAGTCGTGTACAGTACACACAAGTCTTGACTGACTGGCTCGTTGGATTGCAAACCGACCGGTGGTTCTGTAAGTATGTACTCTCCGCGGCGAGATTCGCCCGCGTCTCTCTGTCCCCTTTTCGCGCATGGCCCTTGTAGCATGATCTTCGCTGATTCCTTTCGCCTCTCACTGGCGATTGCAGCTGCTAGGTGTCTGCACTCCGAGAAGGAGCAAAATAAAATAAATCGACGGAACCCTTGCCGGACTGGCTGCCTTTGGTGCCCGAGAGCGCGGAGTGCCATACGATCCCGCACACCACCTCCGCCCCCGTGTTCGGTTCACCTTATCTCTACCTGGGTACCTGCTACCTGTACCACTTGCCAGGGCTCTCTACCTGCACATTTGTGAGGTAGGATTCCCCTTTCGAGAAGCCGACTGTGAACAGGGATCTTCGACTCGTTTCGAAACACCTGCCCGGTCCGCCTCCCGAACATTCAGGCCGAAGCAGGGGGCCTTGCCGGCGTCTCGTCCCTTAAACCTCCGCGCTTACACATTGCGAACGCCGCCTTTCGATTTGATACGATAGACATAACGCACGTTCGAGTCTCAGGATCCTCCTTCGACCTTTCGCTCTTCCAGGTGGAATGCCGTACCTCCGAACCGAGAGCTGTCTGCATCGCTAGATAGGGAATAAACATAAAGATCAGGGGTTGGGGTTAGTGCTTGCTCAGAGTTTGGCGGTTCGTCCTGCTCTGAGGCGTCCTCTCAGGGAAATCAGACCACCCGTCCTTGAATTGCGCGGTCCTGGTTGGCCTCGTGGGATCTGACCGTTGGACCACTCCTGGTGGGCAGTGTCAACATGAGTCGAAGTCAGTCGGTCTTGGGCCATGTCGACACCGGTAGGGAGGAGCTCTCAGTACCGCAGGGTGCTCCCAATGCGGCTGCGGGAACGTCTCCTGCTTTGAATCAGCAGACGGGGCCCATCAACTTATCCGGGCTGGTATGCAATGTACGCAGGACGACAGGGAGAGAGCCTCCCCCTCTCGTGGGTGCTACTACGACGATTCTGGGCGACAAACTGTACGTCTTTGGTGGCCGTGTGCTATCGAGGACCCGTCCGCAGCTGACGTCTGACCTGTACGAGCTGGACTTGATACGACGGCACTGGTCGAAGATCGACGCGACGGGTGACATACCTCCGCCTCGTTACTTTCACAGCGTATGCGCCCTCGGGGATACCAAATTGGTCTGCTATGGAGGCATGTCTCCAGTTCCGTCTTCCAGAGAGCCCTCAGTGAGCGCCAATGCTGCTGCTCAGGACGCACAACCGGAGGTCGTGGTGATGTCGGATATACACATCTTCGATGTGCCTTCGCGGAAATGGACTCGTATTCCCGCGAGCGATCCCCCCCAAGGACGCTATGCCCACTGCGCGGCGATTTTGCCCTCTAGCGCCTATTTCACATCCGCAAACGCCCCGTTATCAGCCATACATCACAATCCACCCTCTTCCAATCCACATCAGGGTACGATCGGTGTCGATATCGATGGGTTTGGGGGCGCGGAAATGATCATTGTTGGAGGACAAGACAGCTCCAACCATTACATTGAACAGATCAGCGTGTTCAACTTCCGGAGTCTAAAGTGGACCAGCACGAGCCCCTTTGGGAGAAGCTGTGGTGCGTACCGGAGTGTTGCCGCGCCATTGATCGGAATGGACGTTGCAGAAATCGGATCTGCTTCCGAAGGGAAAGAGAAAAGGCAATCAACATCGGACTACTCACAAGGCCAGGGTTGCCCCATGCTCATATACTCAAACTACAACTTCCTGGACGTCAAGTTGGAGCTACAGATACGTCTGCCTGACGGTAGGTTGATTGAGAAGCCCATGTACGGTCAGGCGGCGCCTCCTGGTTTGAGGTTCCCCAACGGCGGAGTTATCAACGGACATTTCGTGGTCAGCGGAACGTACCTCACATCCTCGAAGCAGGAATACGCACTGTGGGCTCTTGATCTCAAGACGCTCACGTGGGGCCGCATCGATGCCGGTGGAGCCGTTTTTGGCCACGGCAGCTGGAACCGTGGTGTGCTCTGGGACAGGAGAAGCGCCTTTGTGATCCTTGGCCATCGGAAGCGAAGTCTGGTGGAAGACTACAATCACCGCAGGATCAATTTCTCGCACATTTGCCTGGTGGAGTTGGAGGCGTTTGGACTATACAACAACCCTTGCAGGACCTCGCCAACTTCCGGCTATGTGTCGAACAGCGCTCCTGCTGTTCCGGCATCTCTCCAGCCGAAACTAATTCAGTTGACGTCCGGTGGGAGGCCGTTCTCTTCCGCTTCGGACGAACTGGGAAAATTCATGTCGTCATTTGTGGAGACGGCAGATATGGAACTTCAGGCCTTGGGAGGTGAACGTATACCCGTCAGCTCTCGCATTCTGGCAAGGAGATGGGGGCCATATTTCATTCACCTCCTCCGAGAATCCTGTGACGCTGGGATCTCGGATTCTGCCACGCTCCGGCCGGGCACTGAAAAATATACCAATCGTAATTCGAGCGTCACGATCACTCCGTCGATCAGCCACGGAAGTACATATTCCATGGCCACCACGCTGGTTAGTCAGTCATCCAATTCGAAATCGCAGAACTCTTTAATGTCGAATCTTGAGCCACCCTCTGCGCACACACTAACTCCTACATCCCGTCCTCGCGTTCTCTACCTTCCTCACACCCACCTCACCATCAAACTCCTCGTTTATTACCTCTATACCTCATCCCTGCCCCCCATTTCCGATCCTCTTTGCACACCGCAGATCCTGTGCTCCGTGCTTCAGCTTGCTCGACCGTACCAGGTTGACGGACTCCTAGAGGCCACTGTCGAACGGCTGCACCAGGTGCTCGATGGAAGAAACGCCGCTGCCGTCTTCAACGCTGCCGCCATGGCCGCAGGGGGTGGCCGCGGAACAGGCTTTACCAGCGGAATAGGCGGCACGCTGGAAGCTCTGAACGGCGCAGCCGGCGAGTCGTCAGCTGCCGGCACCGGGGGAGACGACTCTTCTGTCACCGAACCCGGCACAGCAGGGCTCTCCGGCAGACCCATGCCTCTGCGCATCAACACCAACTTCTCCAGCCGAGGCCGCGAGGACTCCGTCAGCAGCGTCAACTCCGCGACGTCCGCCTCGACGAGCACCAGCTTCAGCCAGGCCGAATCCGACATCGTGGGCGACCACCCCCGCGTCGGACGCAGCCGACGGAACACGGACGCGGACGGCTTTGACGGGCCGCACCGTGAGATCTGGACCGGCGACATCAGCAGCGTCATTGGGCTCCAGAAGCGCGGCCTGCGCGGGCTCATGGAGGGTCGCAGGTTGCGAGAACAGCGTAGCGGGAAGCCGATGGGCGCCGGCGGTAGTGGTAACGCTGCTGCTTCTGGTGGTGGTGCCGGTGGTGCTGCACCGGTCGGTTTGGGAGTCGGAGAGGTTCACGCGGGCGGTGGATGATCTATCTATCTATCTATCTATCTATCTATCTATCTATATACGTATATATCTATCATATATAAGCTGGGTTAAGACTGGAAATATTTACCTTCAACTGTTGATATTTCCCGATATTGGACGATAGTTATATATCTAGCGATTTGGTTTGGTTTTGTTTAGTGACTGACTGAGTGACTGACCGGATTTGCCAATTCAACTTGTCTTGATTCAGTTTCAGCGTTGTCGTTTATTTATTTATCTATCTATTTAGTCCGTGCTGGTGAGGCATAGAAATGTGGAATTGGGAAAAAAAAATATCATGCTTCTTCCGCATGAGTGAGGTTATCCCGTAGATTTACCTGTCTATTTATTCTGTTCCCACGTACGTGTGTATCGCTTCGACGATCAGTGGTATATGTACGGTACATATGCCGTCATCTTTGTCAGCGTGATATTCTCTCTTTTTTTTGGCCCCCTCCCTGGTCCAGACTGTACTGCGTTGCCTCGCCTTGAAATCGTCCCTATTGGTCGAAAGTCAGAAAACCGGAAACCAATCAGTCATCAACCATGAGTTAATTCATTAATGATGTCTACCAAGATATTTACCTACCTAGTCGGCCGAGTCAAGTCGAGTTCGCGTTCAATTGAGTCAGACGCAACAAGCGTTTGCTCTGCTTGCTTTATAATATATATATATATATATACACATATATATGTCCTCGCGCATAAGTACAAAGTACCTCGGTAATAAGAAAATAGATACCAACTACAAATCAAAGTGTACTGCGTACATGAGTTTTATCGATTGCTGTTGAAGAGGAATGAAATGAAATGAATTTAGTGTTTATTTCTCTACCGGTCTGCTCTGCTTGTCTGGTTGTCATGGAACATGATCCTTTTTTCTTCTTTTTCCTTTCGTATATATATATATATATGTGCCGAGTGTTTTGATGTTGCTTGCTTGCTTGCTTCCTTTCCGGCTGAGCTGTGAGGTATTTATTATGTAAATTTGGCAGAATGTACAGTAGGAATGAATATTGATATGTATCTGTCTCATGTCATGCCTCATCAGATCTGATCTGATCTGATCATATATATATATATTGTATTGGAACAGATCTGCGAAGGATGTTGACAGACCGTTGAATGTTTCTTAGCTAGCGGGTTTGTAAAAGTGGTGGTGGTGGTGGTGATGATGCTCCGCTGGCAAGCATAGTATTTATTGATTGATTGATAAGTAATGGTTTAGAAAGAAAGAAAGATAGATATATCGACCCAAACTGGTAGGGACAGGACTCCCTATATACAAGTCACAAAAGCAGTAATCTATCGATTGTTTTCCCCCCTTCCATATTAACTAACTGACGATCGATCAATCAATCAAAAGTCAAAAAGAAAAAAAAAAGCAGACCAGAATATAGAAATCCGGCAGTGATACACCGCCACCCAATTCACACATTCCTGCATCCTGCATAGGTCCGCCGCAGCGCAGCGCTCTATATATATATATGCCCCGGCATCCGAGATCTCGATCGATCATTTTTCCGTCAAAGGAAGGTACGTGTAGCAGTACAATACGGTACCAACTTTTATTAATTAGGGCTGTTTCGGGAGGTATAGTACATAGGATGGATGGGGGTTGAAACATAAGAAGTCATGGGCATGTCAAAAGGAGGGGAATTCAATTTAAAATACTGTCCGGTGTAGACTTCTCTGGAAAGCTTCCTTCCTGTTCTTTCTTCATTGCTCCTCCGTCGAGTCACTTCGCCATAGGTAAGGTAGCTGGATCGTCACAGATTAATTTGTTCGTCCCAAGTTCACCTTCTGTTTATTCGGTTGATATTCTTCTTCAATATGTACGTGTACGTGCACTGTACCTTATAATCGGCCAACGGATGGATCAGACTAGTTTGAAAAAGAGTGTCCGTTTCTCAGGTTATCATCTACAGTGTTAGTTTTTTTTTCCCCGCCCTGAAGCTAAGGTACGGTACATAACACTCTGATTGATCTCAGAGTACATATAGACTCCGAGTCCGTTTCTTCACGTCGTCATGAGACACTAAAGTCAATGAACGGATTTCATTCCCAGCCAGAGGTTGTGCTGCAGCAGAGAAAGAAAAAAAATCTTTCCTAGATTTCCTAGAAGGGGGCACTGGTTAAAATTATAATCCCATCTAGGACCTGGCTTTGCTTAGCGTGAGACACAAGTGTTGTTATATATGGAATACACGGTCTCTATTAGATTGATTACTCATTGACTAGTCAGCAGGTAATAGGAGGAAGGAGGAGGTATTTTTTGCTCATCCGTTTCAATTTTAACTACCCTAATTCATGCAGTGAGGGGTCCGTGACGGCCAGGATCGTATTGTTATCCTTCGAAACATGGGTTGCAAGGGAGGGAGGAAAAGTAATGCTTGTTGTACTGTATCCCATTGATAGTGAGCCAGCCAGCTTTTTATTGGTGGCGAACGATGGACGAGGAGCCTGGTTGGTTGCGATTCAGAGCATGAATCATGAACCAGCATGAGCATGTTTTATTGTTATCTTTCCGGTGGGGGCGAATGGAATCGCTTAGAGCGCAGGACGCGCCGAGCTGGAAATGGTAAAAAAAAAAAGCGTTGGCAGCTCGAGTTCCGGGTGTGGTCGCAATGATGGCAAAGTCGCTGGCAGATGCAGACAGATGTGATTGATATACATAGCACAGAGCAGAATCCTCCATACATGGTCTTCATCTTGGTAGGCAGGCTGGCAACCTGTGACGTGCGAGGCATACGGAGTACTCCTTCCTTTCTCGCGTACATACGTGGTTCGATCCGAAGCGCCTGGGCAACATGTCTGCGCTATCATGCAGTATGCGGTCCATGGACGAACAAACAAAGGCTGAAGGCTGAAGCAAAGCTCCCGCGAACCAGCGCTGGCGGCTGCAAATAATAATCTCGCATCACATGTGCTTCACACTCGCATGCGAAATCGGTCATGTGATGGCCAGGCGGCCTGGTGGTTGGATGGTCGCGCCGGAGCGCGTCCGGGGAGAGGCATCCCCTTGTTTCTTGGCAGCAAAAAGAACCAGCATGCCGTCGAAGACTGCACTGTGACTGGGAAGGGAAGTAAGATCCGGCGCTGCGGGGATGCCCTGCCCGACGGCGAGGCAGCGGGCTCAGGCCGGTCAGCTCCCGTCGCCCATGCAGTCGGGCGTTCAGGGAACAAAAACGCGGGGGCCAATCCATGGCCTCAGGGCTGCTAGCCTATGCGACATATCTCATCGGTCTGTCGGGCCGTTGTGATTCTCACCTGGGAGTGGCGGACGACGGAGGCGGCGTAAGCAGCACCTTGTCCTATTGCCCAACAACCCAACTGAAGGCTGCTGACTCGGTGCCTGAAACAGTTGCCATTTTAGGGCGCAGCGTTAGAGCTTTCGGACGTATCCTGGGGTGCATTGTGGCAGAGAATGGGTCCGCAGAAGCTCTCTCAAGCCCCGAATCCATCGCCGGCATGATGGCTGACCTGGAACTTGTGATAATAACAACGGTCATATGTCATGATTCCGGCAGAGCAGCGTTTTGTACTTCCTGCGTACGGAGTAGACTGACCTCCAGGGTGATGAGCGACCGCCATGAATCGTTCTATCCTTCTACGAATGTTCTAGACTCCCATTGTTTTCTAAGGCCAATCCGCAATGGTCCAAGTCCGAGACAGTCGATGTTGGCGTCCTCTGCCTGCGGTTCCTTTTAACGCTCATTGATCGATCCTGTGGAGAATGATATGGCTCGGCATTCCTCATCCAGGCCGTCCGGCGTCCGCGCTGCTCGATCTGTGGGGTTGATATGACGGTGTACGGAGTACTCCTGCTGACTGTAGCGTGACCATGCTGATCTGCAGCGGGTTCCAATCTTTCAGAATCTCCTTTGCTCACAATTTCCACGCTAGAATCCTAGATCATGATAGTGGAATACACTTGTACTCCGTACATACTCCGTACAGACTCCGCTCTTTGTCCTTTCGAGTCTCTTTTCGTGACCTTTTTCCTATCTGAGAATCGCTGCGGGTTTCCGCTCCCGCGAAGCATTACGGAGTAGGTAACAGGTTCCTCCATACTCTGTACTCCGTTCGGCCCTTCCACTTAACGTGGTGAGGTACGGAGTACTTCATGGCATCCCGGTAGCTATCACGGTTCAAGTCTTCAAGATATTATTACGGCGTCGCTATGATGAGATCGGATCTGGCTGGAGTGCGGCGCTGCTGGGATCGCCATTAGCTTAACGTCATCAGCGGAAGTTGGGATTTCTGTGCCCGCGCCGTCCTGTCATCGAACTCGCTGTCTTTGCGTCGTTCTGCACAACTGTTCTCCGCCCATCTCCGTGGTGTGGACGGAGGACGTCAGGACTGCGCTTTCTGGTTCAGATCTAACGACCCGCCGGCCCGATGGGATCCCGTGCTTCCCCGAGCGGCCAACAGGACGGGTCATGCCATGCGGAGACGCCGGGTCTCGGTTACACAGCATCTGCAGCGGCGGTCTGCCAGACTCCCGGATCAGATTCCCGTTCACCTAGCGGCGGTGGGTCGGAGGTGCTCCGTGGAAGCTGGGCGGGTTGTCTCCAGGTGCCATATCCTGCCCGTCACTTGGCTATGCCTATAAGATCGGATCGATTCCTATTGCTCGAGCGGTCCCTGGTACGTTTTAACTAGCTTGGGTGTCGGCGGTCGCAGTTTTTTATCTTCCGCCATTTCTTTTTGGCAAAAACAGGGCAGATCATCGACCGATTTGCTAACTTACCCTGTCTCTGGGTTCTTCGACGTGGGCCCCTCTCTGTGGTAACCGTAACTGAGATGGTTAATCTGTCGATGTGTCTCCAAGTTAGCTGTCGGCCGGCAAAGGCACCCAACCTGTTACACTAATGATTCCAAACTCAATACGGAGTATCTTGAAGCCAGAAGGTCCCGCAGGCCATTCTTTGGAATGGATCCTGCTGACTTTGAGGTTGTCTACTCTGTAAGCACGGAGTACTGCTTACTCTGTATGTCTATCGTCCGTGGTGTTTAGCCGTTGGCGGATGGATTGGACCCTGTCATCGGCCCCTTGACGACTGTCAGCCTGTCAGAATGAGACCTTGAACTGTCAGGGATCCAGGGAGATTCACCTAGGAGCAAGTTTCTGCGCCACAGCTGTCACGGAGATTTCAAATTGCTAGAATAATAACGATATCGCCGTGACGACAGTATCCTTGTCCTCTGTCGTGCGTTACACCAGCATGGCCCCAAATATTGGGTGTTGGGAGAGTGGCGGTGGGCTATCCTGGAGGGGTATGTCATTGTGGGCAGGTCGAGCTTGGCGGGCGGACTATTGACTATAGCGGTGGGAAGGGGTGTCCCTGAACCCACACAGGTAGCTGACAGCCTGACACCCGCGAACGTGATGATAACGTTCGTTCCAGCGCCTCCCACGATCACTGTTCCGAGATCTCTGGCCGTGACTCGACTCGTGTCACTCGTCCCCCTATTATCCGCCCGGCTCAAGGATTTCTTGTCAAGCTACACCGACCAACCGGAGGACTCGGTGCAAGGACAAAAAGACCTGAGTGGTTCGGCCCCACTACCGACTGGCACAATAATGTCAACCATTCAGAAGTGGACGGTCACGGAGGTACGTAACTTTCAAAGACGACTCTGCTTTCTGCCAACAATCATTGTCCGGGGTAGCTTGACGGGGCGTTGATCCCTGATCTGCCTTTAGCCCTATGTCGACATCGAGGGGACCCTCCTCGAAGGCCCATATTACGACGAGACTCGAAACCAGCTTCGTTTCGTCGACATCTGGGAGCAGAAGCTCTATTTTGTGGACCTAGACAAGGGACCCGACTCACTCGAGAGCATCGATACGGATGTCCCCATCGGGTAAGATGAGAGAAGCCTCTCCTTTCTCTGAAACCCGGCGATAGTGACAAGCTTGCCGCGGGAAACCGCTGATCCACGATGCAGGGTTACTGCCAACATCGAAAAGCGTGGTGATGCCTACAATGACAAAATTATTGTTGGCGCTAAACATGGGTTCGCAACTGTCGACCTGAATACAGGAGAGCTCTCCTATATCCGCAAGGTCTGGAATGAGCAAGATGGCCCTGGCAAGGAAGAGAGGTATGGCGAACCGGGTTAACTTAACGGAGTAGTCACTATGAGACAATAGTTGAGCATTACGTAAACTGACGGAGCCAACAGGATGCGCTTCAACGATGGGGCAGTTGACTCTCGCGGAAGATTCTGGGCTGGGGCCATGAACGACCCGAAGGTTCAGGAGCCCACGGACGAAGGCGTCCTGTTCAGACTGGACCCGGATCTCAAGGTGCACCGTATGCTCACCAAGATGACCATCCCCAATGGCATAGGGTGGAACGCGAAGAACGATACCATGTACGTGACGGACTCGCCGACGGGGAAGATCTTCGCGTTCGACTTCAACGCCGAGACCGGCGAAATCAGCAACCGGAGAGTTCATTTCCATCTCGATGATGGCTCCGGTGTTCCCGATGGGTTTGCCATGGATGAGGAAGGATGCATCTGGACTGCCATCTACGGTGGCAGCAAGGTGCTTCGCATCTCCCCGGAAGGAAAGGTCATCGGGGAGATCTCCCTCCCGACGCGGAACGTCACATGCGCGGAGTTTGTCGGCACCGAACTCTTCATCACGACGGCCAAGGACGAGGAGGCGGACAAGTTTCCCACCTCGGCCCGTTATAGCGGCAAGCTCTTCAAGGTTGACGTCGGCATCAGGGGAAAGCCGAAGAACAAGGACAAGTTCCACTTCCGGCCCTGACTTAATCCGGTATGCAGGCTCGATGCCGTAGCTGGTGCTTTCCGGACCATGAAGTGAGCCATGAGTAGTTATGTAGAGACGCAATTTACTACCTAGATATCTATTGGACATTGCAGATCTCTTCCCTGGAAGCATTTCGAGAATCTGGAGTGTAAAGACAGGTAGCTTTGTAGATAGGGTAGATGGTGCTCACTTTCCTAGAGCACGGTCAGAAGATACTATGCAGCGAGGGAGATATAACATCTATGTACTTCCATACTATCCCTAAGCCTTATGCCGTTAGTGATGTCATGGGTCCTGGATCCCCTCCGTAAGCAAGCAGAAGTGATCTGCAACATGTCCAGTTCAAGGCACATGGTCTATGCTTATGCATGTGTTGGCATCTGCCGTACGAAGAAGGTGCACATTTACCTAGTAGTGATAGTGCTAGTTCAGACATCGCAAGATGAAATAATAAGCTATGGCAAAATTTACTTCTAGCAAAGAAAAAGTAGGTAGAGAGGTAGATGCAATGGCAAGAAAGCTATTGGAAACGGGACGCCTGAGCCCCTCTTAAAAAGACGGTAGTGTAGTGGAGTACAGTGTGCCTGAGATTTTCGCTTTCCTGCGTCCCCTGTCGTGCGATGACATATAGCAAAGAGAACTACGCATCAATCGACTTCAGGGCAGCATGTTTTCCATTTAAGCCCCGAGTCTGAGTCTACAGGGCGACGAGTCATGGTCGAACGTTCGTATTCGAAGTGGTAGGGATCTGAGATCTGTGTCGCGGATTTAAGAGTCTAACCATAACAAGCCGATCACGCGTGCATAAGTAGTCTTATGCAGGGCTAGGTTAGGGAAATAATACATTACACCAAGTGCACGCACACACTTGAAATTTGTCTGAGATTTCTGACGGCTAGGCATGGAGTACCTATGGTATGAGATAGGGGTCAGGCCTTTTTCTAGCTTCTCTGACCACCTATTTGAGTTCGTTTCCTGCAGCTGAGTGATGCAGACAAGACAGTGAGAGACTTTTTTACATTAACGTACTGTATGTCTTGCTCCCGAAACTCAAAAATTCGACTCAAGAAACTCAATGACCGGGCGCCACGCCCCGTTTGGCGTCGCGATTTTCTATTATGCATACGTACATTGGGCACCTATCGAAGGTTTGACTTTGGATGCACGTTTTTTTAACACATCACCAGACGTGTATTTTGTGCATATTATCGCGGCAACCCACTCGAGGCCCGAGAAGCAGGTGTAGCATGGCCATGGCGTGGAGTGGCGTGGCGTGGCTTAGCTGTATGTGCGCTGCAATATGCACGCATGCAAGTCACCACGACCCGACTGCAAGCAACGTGGTTGCGTGGCGGGAGGCAGATCCTTTTAGATACTTGCCGAGATAGGTATGGGAATTTGAAAGTATGAGATACGTATCGGGAAAATAATCAATAGAGGCTGTGTCCTTGATTTCCAGACTCACTACCTACTTTGGTAATCAGGACTGAAGCGCTGGGTGTACACAACCATACTATAGCAACCTCAATCGTCTAAGGGACTCTCAAGGCTTGACGAATCGACGGCCACTACGTATGTGGTCATCCTTTAGGATTGTACTGTTGTAGTCACAGATACATATGCAATATGCAGGAAACTGGAGATAAAATTTAACTGTGCTGCACGGCCAGCGAAGCCCTGGCTCGGTTAACATCCGGTCCGGTCCCTGTAATCTGCTGCCACTGCAGACTGCCAGCCCTCGATTTTTTCTTTTCGGGAATGGGATATGCATATGCAATATGCATGCATGCGAGCACTGTGCTGGCGGGGCCCAGCCACCCAGCATTGACATGATGTAGTCAGTAGAATACCTACCTATCGTATCCGTCTACAGCACTGTACATGTACTACTGTCTCATATACCTGCTGGGGGGGGGGGGGGGATGTTTGATTTTCTTTCGTCATTACCATACCAGACCGGGTCCCATTATTGTCATTATAATTCGGGATAATAATAATAGTAATAATATTAATGATAAATGATAATAATAATAACGGCCTCGGGCAAGCTACTCGTGAGTTTGGTCGGGCAGCGTTGGCTACCGGCACCAGGGGCCAGGGGGCATCCTCCCCAGGTACCTAAGGTGAGGCAGAGGAGATATGACAGTATGGAGTACAGTACAACCGGGTAGGCATGCCGTATGGGGCCTCTATCGAGCTAGGTAGTTTCATCAACTATGAAATGAATTTGTGGCCGAAAATCTATTCCGAAGCAAGAGATGAGACAAATAAGTGTGGCAAGGAGATTCGAGCGGGATTGCAAGAATCTAGATACATCAAAGCAGGACATGATGGCCAAACGCGTCTCATAAGTATTGCGTACTACTACTGTCCGCAGGAACACGGGACTTCAAAGAGGATACGCAGTACGTACGTGGTAGCAGCTCTGTGTCCCCATACTCCGTGCCCAGCCTCCGTAGAGGCAAGAAGATGAACGTACTTCGTACAGACCGTTGATCAGATGTCTGACTGCGCAGATCATCGCCAGGACAACGGCAAGCGAGGCTAGCGAGCAGCAAGCACTGGGGCAGGTGCGCGCAGGGTAGACACGGGTCGCAGGGACGCCCGGGACCAGCGTCAGACTGTGGAAGCCCAAGTACCGGATACCTGGGAGTACCTAACAGGGAGCTAGAGTACTGGACGGCGTCGCGCACGCACTAGCCCTTGCTAGCCCGCGCGCGGACTCGGGCGGGCGGGCGTCCACCATCCAGCCGCCACGCTCCACCGTCTCGCTCGACGCTTCTCGTCCACCGTCCTGCTCCTCTGACAATAGGCTTTGTCGGTCCCCCGGAGGCTGATCATCGCGTCCGCAGGTGGCTCCACGCTCCACTCAGCTTCTGACTATCTGTCCTGCGGACAAGCTCAGATCCAATGATCCATTCATCCTGCGAGCCGACGCCCTCTTCTGGTCTCGTTGACGCTCCACCGCCAGTACAGAGTACACAGGACAACGGTCGTACGGAGCACGGAGTACAGAGCTGAGTACGGAGTATACAGAGTCCTCCGGACTCTATCCACAGTGTATACGGTGTACGGACTACGAAGTACAGCCTGCTTCTTTTCACCAGTCTCGTCCTGCCCAGTGGACGGACTAATCGACATGTCAGCTAACTATCCTAGGTGCCTAGTTCCAGCTGACGGGAGCAATGTCCCAGCTGTGTCTTTTCCAGAACAACGTCCCAGGTCCACAGGATCTACGGATCAAGCAACCCGCCGGTAGTGGCACCAAAGCGGACCATGGCGTCGCGTGATAGCACATGATCGCTGACGCATGAGGCAGGGATCACGACCTGGAAACCAATGAGCCGAGCCAGAGCTCCATCAAAGCTCATTTGCGGTCAAGGGTTCCTGGGAGAGAACCGTTCGACCGGTCAGTACTCTCCCGATAGCAGCTTAGCACCCTCCTACGTCACATATGTGAGGCACGTTACGCTTGCAGTACTGTCCTCGTGGCGGGTTTCTTCGCAGCCAGTTTACCTGCTTACTTTAAGCCTCGAAAAAACAGAGCTAAAAAGAAAGCCGCAGCGGAATGTGTTGGCAGGGCTGTGACCTCAATTAAGGTCAATGGGTCAATAAATCTGAAGGTGATCAGCAACAAGTCCAAATAGCCGCAGTCGAAAAAGTCAAGCTAATATTTAGCTAACTGGTCAACGGTGGACATAGCTCTTCATCCATTTCTGGCATGGCGGGTAAGCAACTCTGATAGCGAACTACTGCAAGTTCTCGTGCGGAAAACCCACAGCGTGTGGACATGGTCATTGCTTGATACAAGAACCGCCTAAACGAGCTTTCCTCCTCTTTGGGGCTCGGAGAACGACCTGCCGAAGTGCTACACTCCCTGTCAGGTCCCCCTAGAACGCAACCACGCAGAAGAGAAAAAGGGCATTGGAGAGGCCACCATGGTACCCATTTTATATGCCCTTTACCAGTTAAGCCTTACAAGGATTTCCTGTTTCCGGAGAGCTGGCTTTTTAAAATACGTCGTTTCAAACGTCCTGCGGTCATCCCGGACGCGTCAAGGAACCGGCTGATCTATTTTACCGCTTGCTGCCCAAGCTGCAAGAAATTAGCTGCTCCGGTTACCACAGACGGATATTTGAGTCCTTTCTCTTCATACGGAGCCCTGCGTACGCGCTAGGAGTTTTGTTACCTTCCGCTGGACCTTGCTTCATCAAGAGCTTGGAGAGTGGGTTTCAGAAAGCAAGCTGCAGTCCCGCCGTGCGGCAGTATGGAATCCACCGCACGGCGTACCCGCATCGTTACCGAACTCTAGGTTGCGGAGAAGCCGTTCTTAGGATCTCAGGTATTGCCACGCCTGTATCAAATCAGCCTTCAGGATACAACCTTGGCGCTACTCTTCTGAAGAGCAATAGTGATAATTATGGGACATGGTCAATTAAAGGAACACGTTCAACTCGCCCGCCAGTATTCTCGTGGTCGAAATCGGGGTATACAGAACCAGTCACCTTACAGCTCATCTCCCTATGGTCTTCAATTAAGCATTCTTCTGCTCCTGAATTTGCACGATAGCTGTGCTGTTGTTTTCTAAAGTGGCCATTTACTGCTGCCTAACGATACAGCTGGTCTCTCCTTTTTCATGTTAGACTCGGCGGCAAGTCCCTAGAACGGTGTCCGGACCACTCATGTCAACACAAGGGAACCCGAGATCGATCTCTGAGCTTTGTAATTATAATATGTTCTCTTAAGACATACAAGTGGGAAGTGCGGTCCTTTTATCGGAACATTTCAAACAAGGACTGCCCATGAACAGGATATTACAGTCACAGTGGTTGCGATTATTGTTTTCAAGTCTCAGTTCGAAGGCATGCGTTCGTTACGGAGTGCTACTGCCAGTAGTGGCTATGACAGCGCCTGCAACGGTCCTTATCCGCGGATCATGATGCATGCAAAGACAACGTCGCCTTGCGGGCCAGTTGGTGATCCTGTACTGAGGTTTAGGCGCTGCTGAGTTTCATAGCCAAAACGCCTCATCGGAACGAGACGAGCCCCTGACGATTACGATTAGGGCGCTTTCTCCAGGTGAGCCGGTTTACAGAATGGGGAGGGAGACCTGATGGGCCGCGATACTTTTCCCGTGAGAGTTGTAGAGTGGGCTGCGGGTCCTGATTTCAATGTCGTTCCTACGGTCTGAGCTTCCCACTGTCCCGGCAGGAATGAAATAACCGATTTTTCAAGATAATGGGGTTGAAAAGGTGACCCTCACCCCGGCCGTCTCTGAAGCCAGTTAGCAGCCGCCTCGCCATTAGCGCAGCCTCAGATCCACCATGGCCCTCTTCCTAGGACACCCTTTACCATGGAGACGGGGCGCGTAGCACATGCATCGAGCATGCTGCCCGACCATAAAAACACCGTCAAAATAGAAGCTCTGGTTCTGCTTGGTCGCAATTGCTGCGCTAGCCTACATCTCGTGCTCTGGAGTCTAAACCAAAGTGCTTCCGAATGCCCCGGTCCATCCCAGCGTCCCCAGGGCGTACTGCGTACGAAAGCTCATGAGAAAGCTAGCTTTAGCTGCTTACTGTCACGGTGATCTCTCGAATGGGTCCTCCTGCGTCCCTCTCACCGCTGGACCTCTGTCGACCACTAGATATCTTCTCGCGGAGAAATCTGACAGCTTGTTAACAGGCTCGTCCTTTTGCTTTCTGACATTAAAATTTATCCAGCTGCCCTCACTTTTCTCACTCTTACTTGACTTACTTGACACATACCTTGTATCGTTCTTTGAACAGCATTGTTTCTGTCCCTCCGTCTGTTTAAGCACGACAACTCTTTTGCATACATCAGGTTCTCACTCTCAAAGAGTCATCCTACCCGTTAGTCTTTCACCGTGGCTGCTCTAGGGATCAACGTCCAGCCTGTTCCTTACACCAACTCACTGAATCTACCCAATCCGTATCATCACCAACTTGCCGGCTATCTTTCGACACAGTCCACCTCCCTCTCTCATAGTCGACTAAAGGAGGGCCATAGTCATCTTGAGAGAGGGAGGGACCGGCCATGTTCCGGTTCGCGGCGGCTGCCAAACGAAGGAGAACCGGAGCATATGTCGCAGAATTCCCCTGCGCCAGGCCCTCCTTCCAGCGATGCCCCTCAACAACACAGTCGCAGTCTGATCGAGGGAGCCGACTCTTCAGCAGAGCGGCATGCATCAGGCACTGCCGCCAATCCTGATACTCATGAACCCGCTAGCACGCAGGCGTTTTCATGGCATCGATCTGCCCCGGTAGAGCATCCTGTACCAACCCAACCACGGTCTATAGGAGTCCACGCCATCCTCAATCCCCCAGAGAGTGCTGCTCTGAGTTCGACGTCCCGACGAAGCAGCCGCGATGGCCTTGATTTGCCCGTTTCGATATCTCCGTCCCCCCAACAGCGAACATCTTCATCTCCTGTGGCTCGTCTTGTCCATCCGAGCAATCAGCATCTCCAAACAGACCGTCCGCCGCTCTCACCAGGCACGCGTCCACGTCGAATAATTACTCCAGTTTCTCCCGCTGCACGAGCTGCAAGCGCTGCTGGGAGACTCAATAATACGTTACCTGGAAAAATAAGCGTTTCCCAGTCTCCGTTTGTGCTGGAACCATCTAGTGGCGTTTACAATATTCCTCCAGGCCCTCAATTGCCTGAAGCGAATGCTCAGAGTATAGCTCTACCGGGGCAATACCCCCAGCCTCAGCCGCCGTCTGTACATTCGACTCCAATATTCCACGCAAGACGGACAAGTGCAGGTCCAGCGACAAACCCGAGCTCACAGGAGACTAGCCCCAGCACGCCACATTCGACATACAGCCAGTTCGGCCACTCTCCTCCGGCCGTTGGTCCGGGACTGCTGCAACCGCCAGCAGCTCCCCTCATGAAGACTCCGCCTTTTCCGACAATGGATCCTCTAAGTCGATTGCCAAGTGTTCCTGGTGGTCCAAGATATGGCGAAGACCCGTCATATCCTCCGGATGTCCCTCCTGGCCTGATTCCTGTTACCGTCGATTACAAATCGGGGTCTAGGAGCCAGGCTGAGAAGCGAAAGGCGAACAGTGATGCTTCGAGAAGGTTTCGAAATCGCAAGAAGCAGGAGCAGGCCATGGAACAAAGGATTAAGTCCCAGGAGGAAGAAATCCGGATGTTGACTGAGGAGAGAGACTACTATCGCGCCGAGAGGGACTTTTATCGCGAGACCTTGAGCCGAACTGTAGGATTGGGACAGCTACCGGCCCGACCGCCGTCGCCGCGACAATTTCGGTCGTCTCTGAACCAGCAGGCTAGCGAATCTCGTCAGGAGTCATGGCGTGCGGGCGAAGGTACAGCAGGCAATACAGGGAGCGGGGCAGAGAGAGATACCACAGGGCAACTCGTCCCCCAGGGCATTGCCTCTGCTCCCCAGCTGGCACCCGTTCCTCCAGTGGCTCACGGCGGGTGGTCTTCTGATGCGCCATCTTTTGCGATGCCAGCTCCAAATGTTGGACGACAGTCTGCCCCGGATGATCGACAGATACGACCACAGCAACCATTCCCAGCTCCGTGGACAAGCGGTGCAGCGACTGGAAATCTTAATGGGGGACAGCTATCACAAGCACAGCTAACTTCGACGTCTGCTCCTCAAGACCCGCAGCCATCAGGGCGAACCTTTTGAGAGGATCTGGAATTCTCATCCCTGAGATGGTCTCCGTATGGGTCGGGACATTTCTCAGCGCCTATATCTCTTCTTTCCACATACGTTGTCTTTGTGTCGTTAGTAGCTTCTCTGTTGTTTTCTTAACTCCTTTCTCAGGGCTCTTGCATTGATCGTACGGAAAGGAAAAGTTAACCTTTGGTTGGTGTCAAGAAGGTTAAAAAGCTTCCCCCGACTGGTGCGGCATTGTTGCGGTTGTACGTGACTCTCGGAAGAACATCAAAAGATACATTTCTGGCTTTTCTTCCCTGCCTTCTGCATCCATTGGTTTCTGCCTTGGTTCTGTTTTTTTTTTTCTCCAATGGCTGTTATATGATGTCGTCACTAATTCCCAGATCCGGGAATCGTTCGTCTCGGTAGATACCCTGGGTGGTAATCTGCTATTCTGTGTTTGGGATTCTGCGATTTGAGGATATCTGGCTTCTACGTGGAGCGAGATCCGGAGTTGAAGTTGCATTTGAGTTTTCTTTAACCAATCTGTCCGCTCGGCCTAGTCTACATGACGTTCTTGGGTTCTCTACTCGTTTGAGCGTCGATGACACGCCACACTTTAGCAGGCGGTCATGATTCTGTACACCGCATAGCACTCGTGCTTTGCTTTTTGTTTGCTTCTATGTAGTTGTGAAGTGGGCGGCTCTCTGCTTGGCATTTTTTGGGTCTCAGGTCAGGAGAAAAGGCGGTGTTGTCATAGCTAATTCTATGGGAGGAACTAAATTGTTATAGCATGTGTTGTTATTACACAGATTTTAGGGATGAATGCCATGGAGTTTCGATTGGACCTGTCACCTTTCAAACCCGCTTGCAAATGGAATCCTGCCAGCTTTCTACAACAGCAATGGGCTTCGATCGCGACCGGCTTGTTACTTGCATAGGCAGGTAAATAGCAGCTCAGGCTGCCAGAATTCAGGAATCCCGAGGGGACTATAAAACCACAACGGGATAGTCCGAATTGGCGTTGCTGCTGGACATGACTAGCAAGCACGCCGGCTGATGTACCCTGGCAAAATGACAGGCATTATGAGGCCTGCCACGTCGACTGCCGATAATAATCTCTTGCAAATCAGGTATTTACAGGATTTCTGAATAGCGGGGTTTCACTGATGGTACCTATACATATCACGCCGTCGGCGCCCCTCAGGTTAACGCTCGTTAGCTCAGTACAGATACTACCCACCCATCAAGCGAGGGTCGAATTGAATCCTTCCCTTTCACCCAACTCTTGTCGCAAACTGACTATCTCCCAAGACACTCTGAATTGCCGAATTCAACGGGCACGTTTTGGCACCGCGTCTATCATACACGAAGCCCTGGGAGAAGGACAGTGTATCCTGAGCAGCGTGAAGCACTCAACAGCACTGTTCCAGGACTTGAGGTCGCCTCTTTTCGCTTTTGGTCATTCCTTGATTTGAGGAGACTTGAAGACAATGGCTGAATCCCCTGACCAAGCCAACGCAAATGTCGAAGCAGCCACTGGTCAAGTCAATCCAAGCACCGAACAAGCCACTAGCCCAACTCCTACAAATATCGAAGTCGACCGCGAGGCTACCGACAATGATTCTACTTATGGAAGGGAGCTTTCGACCTACACCACTTCCCTCACCTCGTCAGTCCTTAATTACAGGCACGAAAATGGCAGAACCTACCATGGATACCGCGATGGTGCTTACCTCCTGCCTAATGATGAAGACGAAAAGGATCGCCTGGACATGATACATGAAATGATGTTGGTGATGTTGGATCGGAAACTGTTCAAGGCACCTATCAAGTCACCACAACGTGTTATCGATCTTGGTACAGGGACTGGAATTTGGGCCATACAGTTGTATGTAGTAAAATCTCTCAGATCCCCATGCTGGTGTCATGATTCACTTGGCTCTAACATAATTACTCACTTAGCGCGGATCAATTCCCTGCAGCCGAGGTTTTGGGTACTGATTTGAGTCCTATTCAGCCGACTCTTGTCCCACCAAATTGTAAATTCATCGTTGATGACATGGAGGATGATTGGGTGGAGGACCAACCATATGACTATATTCACGCCCGCTTTCTGGCAGCCAGTATCAAGGACTACCCCAGGCTGCTGAAACAGTGTTATGAGCATACCACACCTGGAGGATGGGTGGAAATGCAGGACTGGGACGCAATGATGTATTCAGAAGATGGATCCACAAAAGGCACATCAATTGAACGATACTGGGAATATGTTATTCCTGCATTTGAAAAGGCAGGAATTACTATACGCCCGGGACCAAATTTGGAAAAGTGGTTTCGTGAGGCAGGCTTTGTGGACATCCATGTTGAAAAGTGCCGAATGCCCTTGGGGACCTGGCCAAAGGATCCATATTATGTATGTTTATACTCTTCTGGTGCTTCTGGTGTTGTTTACATCACTGACTAATGAACCAGAAAAAAATTGGAACTTGGAATTTGCTTCAAGCTGAGAGTGGCTTTGAGGCAACAGCAATGGCAGTGTTGACAAGATATGAAAATTGGAAGCCAGAAGAAGTGACTGTTCTTGTGGCAAAAACTTTGAATGATGCAAGAGATCGTAAGATTCATGCGCTGTTTGACTTTTATATTGTCTATGGTAGGAAGCCAGAATGATCTTCTGTGGTGCTTCCTGGTCATGCTGAGTTTCAAGTCAATGAATTTTTGTTTCTAGCTAGGCAATATGCCTATGGGGTCTTTTGTTTCAAATTGGGATTCTTGCAATACCCTTATGTCTATCTGCCAAAAGCAGTGCTCAAAGCCCTATTAGTTGTCAAGGTTGTTTCCACTCAGATTTTCCTGTATATAAGGCGAAAACAACACTGTCAATAACAAAGTCCACTTCTGGAGAACCCAGTCTTCTTCAAAGCGCGCAACACTACATGGACGATTAGTGCTGTGTAAAGATCCAGGACAGGTCATATTTCTCTGACATGTTGTCACCTGAATTGTCTACTCGTCTCTCTGAGAACTGTTTTCTCCCGCTGACACTGCTCTTCCGGCCGGCTGGCTGGCAAACAGCCCTCTTCACAACCAGGAGGAACATGTGCTGAGACTTCAGATTGTCAGAGATTCTTGCTCCCATAGAGTATCATGGCCTGCTTTTTGTAGTCTCCTGAACCGGCGCAAGAACAGCTATCCATTGAGAGTGGTCAAGTTTTTTTGATGTAGTACCAGATACCTAAGTACTGGCGGCATCATATATGTGTTAGGTAGCTAGCCAAGTGTGAGCTTGGTACTCCGTATGATAGTGAATAGAATAGTCGATAATTCAATCGGTTGGTAGGTACCTAAGGTAGTTGGGTAAGCACCTAGGCAGGTGATCTACAATACCGTTTACCTGCACCAGCTGCCTTCGTGTGAGGCAGATAACTTCGCAGCCCTTCAAAGAATTCATACACACTCGAGTAGCAGAGAGCAGCAGAACATGCGGTCAGCGGTCGAGATATGATATCGGACCTAGCTGATCAACGTGCCAATATCGCAACCCGATCAGAGATTTTCTGACCAATCAAGATGGTCATTGGTGGGAGGTGGTCGAGCTTTCGAGGGCTCTAGGGCGACGAGGTCAATGCAGTGGAGCTTCTTTGTCTCGATCCTTGCATTATTGTTGATGATGTTGCTGGTGATGCTTGGCCACAGTAGTCTGCGATGCGGAGACCTCGGCGGTCAGCAACGGGGTCACTGGCGCTGAGACGGCCGTCGCTTCACGCGACTTTTTAGCGCGGTGCCTGGCCTCCTCTCACGTGCTGCCACGGGTGCCAGCCTGTTCCCGCCTATCAGGCGCACATGTGCTCTCCGCCTGCGTGTCGACGGACATGGCCCGTTCTCGCCTCCTTCATCTGGGGAAGACTCTTCCCCGGACCTAGCAGAGGGAGGAAGGGAGTTTCTTGGATAGATACAGTACCTTTTACTGCTTACTGCTTACTACTTTTTTAATTTTAATCTAGGTACCTTCTGTACAGTGCCGTGCATCTGGTGTACTCGGTACCTCCAGCTCCACTTCGGTTCCTGTCCGCTTCCAATTGTCGCATTAATAGCATTGTCTTTTAAGGCTTTTCGCCGTTCTCACCCTGTGCTGGCTACGGACTTATCCCCTTCTGGAAACGGTGAACACAATGGTCGAAAGATGGCAGACTCGAAGACGAGTCTGTTGGACCATCGGGGCCGGGGACATGCCGATAACGGGGGGGATGCTGAATATACAAATCTCCTCCGTTCCTCAAGTCCATCTTTGTCATGGTCGTCGACTCAAAATACCTTTGGCCGGGACAAGTGTCTCCCTGCGCTGAGGAGGCAGATTGCTGTGGTCACGATGTATCTGCTGCTGGGTGTGCTTGCTGGTGTCTTTATCCTGTCTAAGTGAGTATATATACTGCTATCCGGGACTTTTTGCGAGCATGGGTCATGCATGTTCCGATGATTCTTGCTCTCAATACTAAACCATGACTTCTGCACAGTGTCTCGGAAAGCTTGCCTCTCAAGAGAGAGTCCTGCAGCACTGTCGACAGAGGATACCAGTGCAACCCCAACATCACACACTTCTGGGGACAAAACTCTCCTTACTTCTCTCTGAGTGACGTCTCAGAGATCTCCCCGGAGATTCCTGCAGGCTGCAGTGTCACTTTTGCCCAGGTTCTCTCGCGTCATGGAGCCAGGTATCCCACTGCGAAGAAGACGCAGCTCTACTCTGACATCATTACCCGCATCCAACAGAGTGCGCAGTCATTCAATGGTGACTTTGCCTTCTTGGAGCGATACAACTATACCCTCGGAGCTGAGGACCTCACTGCTTTCGGGGAGGATGAGATGACCAAATCGGGGATCCAGTTCTATAATCGTTACAAGACCCTTGCTAGTTCTATTGTGCCCTTTGTTCGTGCCTCTGGTTCTGATCGCGTCATTGCGTCCGGAGAGAGGTTCCTGGAGGGTTTTCAATCTGCGAAGATGATGGATCCATCCTCGAACAAGAACGACAGTTTGCCAAAGATCAGCGTCATCATTGCTGAGAGCGACTCATCTAACAATACGTTGGACCACAGCGGTTGCGCTGCTTTTGAGGACGACAATACTAAGGACATCGTGCAGTCGGAATTCCTTGAAGTGTTCGCACCTGCTATCCTCGACCGGTTCAAAGCGGGTCTGCCAGGTGTAAACCTCTCTGTCTCGGATGTTCCCGATGTCATGGACATATGCGCCTTTGAGACGGTGGCCAATACCCCTGACGCGAGCCAACTGTCCCCATTCTGTTCTTTGTTCACGGAGGAAGAATGGCTCCAGTATGACTATTATCAGTCCCTGGGAAAGTACTACGGGTACGGAGATGGAAACCCGCTTGGCGCAACCCAGGGGGTTGGGTTTGTCAACGAGCTGATTGCTCGTTTGACCAATACCCCTGTTGAGGACCATACCACTGTCAACCACACGCTGGATTCCAACCCGGAGACGTTCCCCTTGAATGCGACGCTCTACGCAGATTTCAGTCACGACAACACCATAGCCTCCATACATGCAGCTCTGGGTCTGTACAACGGTACTAAGAAGCTGTCGACGACGAGGGTGCAATCAGTCGCTGAAACAAACGGCTATTCCGCGGCTTGGACGGTCCCTTTCAGCGCCAGGACATATGTCGAGATGATGCAATGTAGCTCTGAAAATGAGCCATTTGTGCGGATTTTGGTTAACGATCGTGTGGTGCCTCTTCACGGCTGCGAGGTGGACTCTCTGGGGAGGTGCAAGCGAGACGACTTCGTCCGCGGGTTGAGTTTCGCCAGGAGTGGTGGTAACTGGGCAAGCTGTTAATCTGACAATGTCAACTGACAAGATATCTCTTCTGTTATGGTCTGCTGTTGGCCCAGCGCTGCCCAAGGCAAAGCGAAGAGGCGGGGGCACCGCCCCGTTCAATGAAAGTAGTGAATGATACAGTGCCAGTTGATTCAAAGGCGAACGCCGACAGCACATGAATTATTAGCCGTCTTCTGTGCGGCCTTCTTGAGCATTTCTCCCCTCACTTCCCGCATTTTGTCCCTTTCCCTTTTCGTGTATCGCATCTCGTCTTCAAACCTATCTGCAACGGAGCAACGTCTCTAAGATGGCTAGCAGTACAACAACACCAGACAGCGACGACTTCAGTCAGACCTCGACAGTCATGGCCATGGCCACTACCTCCCCAGAGCAGTCTGAAAGTGAATCCGACCTGGACTCGAAACCAATCATCATCCTCGTTTCCACGTACGAGGTCCTCGGTTTCAACCGACGCTTCAGTAAACTCCTGGCACGCCTCCGGCGGGAAGCGCGTCTCATCCGCGTCACCAACAGCGACATGTTCGATGCCGCTCTCGTCCAATACGAGGAGGACATCCACGGTATCATCGTCACCGACGCGTCCATCATGCAGCCCGCCCACGAGGACCTGTCGCAGCGGCTCTCCAGCGTCCTCCGCCTCCCCTTCAACGACTGGGCCATCCTCTTCGCGTTCGACTTCCCCCTGCAAGTGGCCGGCAAGGCGCACCAGTTCGCCCGGTACATGAGGCGCGTCTTCCAGCTCGACTGGAAGATCAGCGGCGTCTCGTTCCAAAAGGTCGAGCTGGAGCTGCGTGAGAGGGCCCTTTCGAGGCTCGGCAGCCGCGAGTACCGCTGGTACTACGAGATGCGGGCGGTCTTCCTGAGGCACGTCAGCCAGGAAGATAAGATCCTCGTCGTGAAGGGTTCTGTCCAGGAAGAAGACGAAGACGAAGACGAGGATGAGGACGGGGACGAGGAAATGGACGACCACTATGGAACCGAGCACGACAACAACGAGCGCGAATACGGAGACGAAGACGGATACGAGAATGGAGATGAGACCAACAACCACAACGGAGGCAGCCACGGCTACGAACACTACTACTTCGACGACGCATCCACCGAAAGCTCCCAGTCGACGACGACGACAAACGGACCCTTCCGCCCGATCCACGGAGATCCCACCCTCATCATCGACAGCCCCGTCGTCTGGCACGAGTTCAGGAGCGGCGACTACGATTATGATAATGACGATGACGACAATTATGACGATGATGATAATGGTTCCCCTGCATCTCAGGCGGTCGGGTACCTGGGTTTCGTGGGCCACGTGGAGGACGAGAGGCAGCTCGCGGGACTGATCCTGGGCATGTGTGCGATCGTGCCGGGGGGTGTTGAGTGAGATCGGTCCAGTTCTGTACCCAGGACTCTGATTGACATCGACCCTGTGGATTTATTGTTATTATTATTTCTTCAATTGTTTGGACTGGACTGGACAGGATGGGTGTTGATGATGATGTTGTTGATTGATGTGTACTGGATGTTACTGTTTCTGATTATTGAGTGGTCGATGGTGGTCATTCAGCACAGAGTGATTTGATTTGATTGGAGAGAGAAGAGCGTGGTGAGATGTCTAATTAAGTCAATCAATGGCTTGATTCATAGGTAGGAAGCAGTTGGGAGTGGCAGAAAATAACACCAGTCAGTTTGAGGCTTTACTTACTTGTATGATTTTCTTCCTTTTTTTTTCTTTTGGTTCTCACTTTAGCCTATCTTTAAAAAGAAAAAAATTCAGAACTTTATACACAAGTAACATAACTGACCCCTAGTCACAAAAAGTGTAGATATATCTATCCCTCAAAAAGTGATGAGGAGAGGATATTGTCGAACAAAACAAAGGTCAGCGTTACCAAATTTCTCCTTCAAGTTTTTTTTCAACCTTGTATGCTTGTATACTCAGAGTCAACATATGTAATGTAGTGCATGAATGAATGAATCAAATAATGGAGCAGAGTACCTCCCTCCCGCGATGTGCTTATTATATATACTGTACATTTGCTTTTTTCCCTTCTGTTTTTGCTTCTTTCTTTCTTTCTTTTTGTCTTTCTTTCTGTACAACGATAAGTATTAAAGAAATAAGATTTCAGAAGAAAAACAAAGAGGAGGAGGAAGAGGATAAAATAAGAACCTGAAAGATGCATGGAAACATAAATGAGAAGAAGGGATATCGTGGATGTAGTGCACACTGTGATAGTCAGTGGATAGCTGTAACATGATATATAGATAGACATGATTCCCATAAATCATAAAAAAAATAAATAATAAATAACCGAATCAAATCAACTCAAATCAAATCAATCATGGAAAAGTTGCTGCAAACAGTTTGCTGTGTCAATCAATCAATCAATCAGTGACAGTCATTGATGGCATATATACACATAGACGTATATACATATACGCATGGAGTATGCATTGTACAGTACATGCACACACAAGCACAGTACATAGATAGATAGATAGATGCATATATCATCGTCATATCATGCAAGGAACAAAGATGAAAGGTCTATGTAGAAATAGTTATCAAATCGAATCGAAAAGTATAACTCAAAAGTCAACTCAACTCGAAGAGGACGATTCGTTCCCCTTGTCGTTGCTGTTGTCGATGGGCGCCTCCGGCTCAATGAGCCGCTTCGGACGCTTGCCTCCGTATGCTGTTTGTGTTATTTAATTAGCCTTGCCTGTCGAGACGGCCCAGGAAGTCCCCTGGTTGTTGTGTGGGAGAGACGGAGAGAGGAAATCGAATCATGACTACTACGACAGATAGATACTCACCTCGCTCGTACAGAACATAGCTCGTGTATATCAGGATCGGGAGCCCCACCATCACGGAGGTCCATCTATTTGTATTTTTTAACCGGGTCAGCTTAGTGGTCATATGTCCATACGTATGTATATTTAAATGTATAATATAACATGTGTATATACATAGATAGATAGATAGAGATAGATATGAGGTTAATTAACAACATACCTCCTTGCAGCAGCCCTATACTCCGGCGTCTGTCGGATATCTACTGGCCGGGGCGGTTGCCGTGGTCGTGACCCGAGCTCCTTGACCTCTTGAGGGTCGAGCACTCTTGGTTTTCGTGGGAGCGCGCCTTGGCTTTGGGTTGGTTGTTGTTTGGCGGACATGATGTTTGGGTGCTGGTGGTGACGCTGATGGTGCTCCTAGTAATGACGATGATAGTGGTCGTGGTGAGAGCGGTTGTTCTCCTGTGACAGTTGGAGGAGAAACGCTGGTAGAAGATTGCTTGCTCGTATGGAGAGCTTGAACGATTCTTGAAGTGCTTGAATCAGGAACTTGAGAAGGAGAAGAAAGAGGGCCTGGTTCTGGGTGCGTAGTTGTGGTTGCAGCTCGTGCTATGTATTCTCTTCCGGTCCTGAACAGAATCACTGGTTGACGAGCCCTTGACTTTGGCAAGCTCTCCTGGATTTTCCGAAGGAGCTAATTCCGCTGAAGGTGGCTCCTGAGAAGAATAAGAATCAGGGATTCTCTGAACTTGAGCTTGAGCCGCTTTGTAGTTGCTGATATCTCAAGCTCCGGTTCTGTCGTAGCCTCAGTGTCGCGCAGTGCTGGAACTAACGCCCCCAGAATGATCAGAAACAGTAGATTCAGAAGAACTTTCTTCCTCGCCCTTCTCCCCAACTTCAACCACGCTCAAGATCTCCGGCTTCGACCCCCGCAGCAGAAGCACTGACGCTTGCTCTTGTTCCTGTTCTTCCTTGAACTCGAACGCCCAGACTGTGCCGGAGTGGTCTCAGTCTTGATCAATTCCTCTGATGTAGTAGCAACAGTCTCTTCTTTAGTAGTAGTATTAGTCTTTCTCTTCTTGCACGCGGGCGGGGCCTCATCCGCAATCCCTATGGTTTCCGTGTCTGGGGAACTTTTTCGACGATACCCGTTTGGGCGGGACTTTTTTTCTCGGCCTTGGCACTTGCAGCGGCCGCCCGCTGCAGGAACATCAACACCAACGCCAGTACCAACACCGGCGTTTTCGCCCTCATTATTATTATCATTACTCATTTTCCTGGACAGCAGGGACATTCCCGTGCCCGACCTCGCCAGCGAGCAGCTGCAGCTGCGGTTGTTGCTGGTGTGGACCTATACCACTATTCTGAATCCACCAATTATATATTATCCAGGCCCAAATCTCAACTATCAAACCCGTTTGCAGCACTCAATTTGGCTATATATACTGAAAAGGATGGAGATCTTAGACTTTGCCTAGATTTATGTCAACACACAGAATCTACATAAATAGAGAGATAGATAGGCAGATAGATTGAGAATCAGAGCTCTCCCCCGCCATCCATAGATCTCTCATACTGGTTAGTACTTCTAGAATTCCACTTAATCCGTCACATTGTCTGTTTGTTTGTTTGTCTTTCTCTGATCTTATTTCTAGGCTCCAATGATAAATAATCTCATGCGATCTCCATCGATCGGCGGAGGTGGTGAGAGAGAAGAGAATGTTTGAAGCAACGTATTATTGATAATGATAATGGATTCGGAAGACAAGTGTCAGACAGCCAAAATACCATTATCTGACTGCAACTAGTGGCCTTGGCCTCTTTTTGTAGTCGAGCAGTATTTTGGGTCAACAGCAAGACACGACACGAGGTGTCTCGCGGGTAAAACCTGGTATATGCTACTACGACTACTGCTGCTGTAGGCAGGGCAGGCAGAAGAGAAAGGAAACTTCGTTAATTCTACCTCTTCAGGGGTTCAGCTTGCGGTTGTTGGACAAAAAGGCAACGCTACCTATTTATTTGTCCTTGCAAGTTTCCGACCTTATATTCCAACAGCGGTACGTCCACTGGGTTTCGAGCTCGACTGGGGTTATTTTGGCTTTGATGTCTACATGAAGTACAGTGCATACTTTTCATACATAGGTGGGGATTGGGCCATCATTACAAAGGCTTAAGTTAGATCCAGCTTGCTACCACTACATTCAATCCACTTGTGACGTAAAAAACATGGAGTACAGCCCTCTAGCAACAGTTGCATTCACTAGCAGGTCCATCGGACCCTATTGACCATCGGACGCTGCAAAAATGTAAAGGCAATGTGTCCATCAGACCCATCGCTCCGTAGAGGGGGCCCAAGTGGCAGAAAATTAAAACAAACATGCACAAACTAACACACACACGCTAGAAAGAGATATGCCCTGAAGCCCGATCGATCACCGCCCATGCGCCAATGAGGTCCTCAGAGGAATGCATATCCGTCAAGAAACAACTAAACAAGAAACAAGACAAAGACGACAAGAGGTCCGTAGCAAGTTGCTCCAGCCCAATCTATTATCGTTGAAGCCGCCAGCCATGCAAAGATATATACACACACACAATCTATGCTGCCGAACCGACATCAGAGACGATAAATAACCACACCCGGCCATTCGAATGCATTGTTAGACAAAGAGAACCAACCCCCCAATCATGCTCCTTGAAAATAAACCAGCCAGTAACGCCGTCGAAGCTCGTAACCTGGCACCGAACCGAAAGTCTCATCCGCGCGCTGATATTCTCCAGTTAGAATTAAAGCCATGAGGTATGCTTCAAGCCATCCGTGGTGTATCGTCGCTCCCGTCACCGTTGGCTGGACTTATTCGAGCCAGAACCAACGAGATAATGAAACGTAAAATCCGAGTACACGGAAGATCAATATATCAAAGCCTATACGAGGCGTCGCTTGGTTCGGACGGCCAAATTGAAGTATAAAAGGCGCGTTAAAGAGGAGGTATAGTATATCAGGCACCGTCGCACGGTTCCATCGTCTGGGCCTCATCTCCATGGGCCCCTTCCCCTTCTGCTTCCGCTCCGCCGCTTGCCTGATCGCCAGAGGCGGCATTTGACGGTCTCTTGCGTGAGCTTGCCTTGCGGGCCCTGGCCTCAGCCTGACTCTGAAGTTGAGCCAGTAGTGCTGCAGCAGCGCGTCGCCTAGGGCGCCCTCCAGGGCCTGGAGACTCGGTTACTCCAGAATTGTCCTGCTCCGGTGTCTCCTCTTGGTCCGCGGTCGCCGCAACTGCTTCTTTGCCGTTCTCTTCGGTACCAGCGGCAGCTGATTCAACGCCGTCTGGCTGCTCCACCGCAGAATGGAGCCGCTTCTTCCTCGCGCTCCCGCCAGTGACGTTGGCATCCTGGGAGTTTCTGGCAGCGCCTCTCTCCACCTCATCAAGGGAACGCCTCTTCTGTTTCCCAGAAGCTTTCTCATCGGCAAGCTCGCTAGGCTTTGCGGTAGAGCGGCGCTTCTTGCGAGGCCGTTCTTCCGCAGGGCTGCTCTCTTCCAAGTTATTGCCCGCGACCACGTCAAGAGAGCGGTTTCTGGATCCTTGGGCGGTCTTTCTACCCTCGACCGCCTCAACGGCGGTCGTTTCTGTGCGACGTCTTTTCCGCGACCCCGCAGCAGGGGTGTCGGCATTGTTCTGTCCGGCATCGGATTCAGCCGGAGCAACTTGCGCAAGGCCGCGCTTCTTCCGTCTTGAGGAGCCCGGATTGTCGTGCTCCTGGATTTTCGCCTCGAGCTCGGCCAGGGACATGGACCGGTCGACGGTGATGCCCCTCTTCGCTGCCTCCTCGCGAGCCTTGATCTTGGCGGTTTCGACTCCCACGTCCTCGGGGACGAACGGACGTGGTTCGCCCCGAGGGAGATTGCGCTGCCCAATGGGCGGTGGGAAACCAAAGATCCTGTCCTTTTCTGTCTGTTCGCGAGACTTCAAGCGAGGAGGCGGCAGAGGGAGCCCACAATTCCCATATACGTTAGCCGGTCGGACCCAGACGTATGTGTCGGGGACTAGGACGATTTCCTCTCCATGGTCGTTGACGCGACCCGTATGTGTCCACCCGTCCTCATCTGTCCAAGGGCGAGGAATATTGGGATGATCAAGGGCGGGAGCAGGGCCCGGCTCCCGTGCGTTCTGTGCCGGATTGACGGCCGATTCTGCCTCCCCGGACCCCGAACCGTCCTCAGAAGGACCTCCCGGAGCCGCCAGCCTTCGACTGGCATAGTACTCCTCGCGGAGTCTCTCGACACTGAGGTCCTCATCCGAGGCCGGTCTGAAGTCCGGTGCGACAGCAGCGGCCGCCAACTCGAACAACTGGCTCGCTATAAATTCCTCCTCTGTGCTGAAGGAATGCGGCACCGACGGCTCCGTGAGCTCGGTCGACGCACCAAGCTCAGCAATGGTTGCAGTATCTGAGCGTTGGTGGGACGCGATTGTGGTTGAAGCTTGCGGGTTTTCTTCCGAAGTGGCATTGGCTTCGATCGCTCCACTCGTCAGAGACTGGACCTTGCTCGAGCTCGCCCTTGGCTTCCGGGCCTTTGGCTTTTGCTGCTGGGACTCAAGGGCCCTGGCAGTGGGCTTGCGCAGCCGCCCAGAGGTTCGCGGTGAAGGTGTCTGGACACCGGGCTCCGAGTCCATTTGGCCGTCAAGGCCCAGGCCACTCTTCTGGTTTCCCCCGTCGAAGTCGAGCAGAACCTCGCTGGCGTAGACCTGCGCAGTGATCGCCCGGGCGCCTTGCATTACCTCCGGATCGCGCGATAGTATGTCAAGCGCCTCCGAGAACCTTGGCGAATCCGACGCCTCCTGATCCAGAACGCGGATCAGTGCGTCCGTTGCTCGCTGACACTTGACTCTCTCCTCGGGGCCTAGAAGAGCCGGCAGAACATTTGCAAGGAGTTTGCCAGCCGCAACGGTATCCGCGTTAAGACGTAGTTCCTTTGCCTTGGCATCGAAGTAAGCATCGGCGAATCCGAGGTTGAATGGTTTGAGGTTCTTGATCTTTGGAGCGATCTTTTCGGCTTGCTGGTCCATTAACTTGTCGAATGAATCGGAATAAACCCGATCTATCCGAGACGTATGAATGTCTGCCCCGGAATTCATATCCAAATTTCTCGCTTCATTTTCGCCTGACTGCGCGTTGCTCCGAAGGAGATTGACATCCGGCTGTCGGAGTTTTCGTGTGACGTGATCCTCCCTAGTCATATCAGTAACGAGGTCGAGATTCCTGTTCTCATTAGACTCGCGGCGAGATTGCGATCTCAGGGGAGTAGTAGTGCGAGAAGACGCTCGGCTGGGTAGCAAGGAGGTGGCTTGTGGAGAGCGCACATTCTTAGCATTTTCGATTTTCTGGGCAACCCATATAGCGACTGCGATTGGATTGTTGTTCCACGGGTAGTTTGAGAAATTTAGAGCGGTTGATTTCATACTGTCAGTGGACGTTGCAGAATTCTGTTGGGGCTTTGGTCTGTCTTGCGCATCCTGACGCTCCATCTGAGTCTGAGTTGATTTGCCGTTGACCATACTAGGAGTGAATGTTCGGAGAGTATTTCTCAAGGGAGACTCGGTAGAGACAACATCATTCTTCATCTTCATCGACTTGCGGGCACTTTTCGAGGTTTCTTTCGGTGTTGAACGGTGATGATGATATTTGGAAACGCTCTCGATTTCAGATACTCTTGTCCCAATGCGCGCAGACCCTGTAGATTTACGACCGCCGCGGGTGGAACGTGAGGTCGAATTAGTGGGACCAGATTCGGAAAGGCTGTCAATCTCATATACTCTCGTGCTGTCGAGTTCGGTCCCTACAGGTTTGCGACCATTGCGACGATTCTTTGTAGCGAAAGTGTGGAATAAAGGACCTTGGGAGGTGCGAAAAGAGATTGCAGAATTTTCGGCTCGGCTTGACCCAACTTTGGAAGACTCGAGGTCACCGAGGTTGTTGGGGGTTGAAGTTTGCAGACGATTCTTCAGAAGAGTGTCTGATTCTAATACTCCTGTACTGTTCCTCTTAACTCCTGCGGATTTACGCCCACCGCGGGCGCTTTTTGGAGTCGAAGTACGGGGAGCAGAAAGCCGGGAAGCTTCCGAGCCAGTTTCAAATCCTTCGGCTTCCTTCCGGTTCACTTGCGAAGACCTATGTCCGCCACGACCGGTCTTGGGAGTGGAAGTTTGTACAGATGGTTCGGTGCCGTCACCACTAGGAGCAGCACTTTTCCGTTCCTTTTTCAGAGACTTACGTCCGCTGAAAGACGTCTTTAAGAAGAAAGTGTGGATAGTGGGCTGAGGGATATTAAGCTTGGCCTTAGGGTCTGAAGTACTTTTGCGTCCTCCTTGAGACTTTCGACCACCGTGAGAAGGGTTTGGTGTGGAAGTGTTCGGAATACATCCGTTAGGCTTGTCCCGTTCCACTTGCGAGGACTTCTGACTGCCGTTGGCGATATTATGAGTGAAAGCTTGACGCTGATCACCAGAGAAGTGTTCTGTATTTGGCCCTCCCGTGGTGTTTTCTTCCACTTGTACAGAGCTGTTGTCACCGTTCAGATTCCGTTGTGTTTGTCGACGACTCGCAGTAGGCATTGAGTCTTGGGACGACGAAGGCTGGGGAGTAGCTGGAAGAGACAGAGATGTATTTGGCAGGGATGTGGAAGCCTGGTTAATTCCTTCGTCTCCAGCTAGGCTCCGGAATGTACGAGAAGAGCGCCGTCGGTTGGCCTAAGGTGTGGTTAGGTATGATAAACATGTGGCAAAGGTCGAATCGTTGACTTACTTGTGGCTTGCGATATGAGCCGGTTGGGGAACTGATCCTCTGGCTCGAAGCTTTACCAACCACTATGCAGTTGATCCTGGGTCAGTGACGTATGTTCCAGTAGAGTGAATGTGCCCAGGAATCCGTAATAGGGTTTGTGGAAATCCTCGAGAGCAACACAAGAGAGGGTGATCCAACGGGGGAAAAAAACGGCGGGTCCTCGCTTACTGACTGCTGTCCCAAGTCCTTATGTGTGAGTGTTCAGCGGATAGGGTCCGGGGATGTTGCGTTGTTGGAAAGAGGGCGTCCTCCCGGACAGGGTTATGGGAACTTCGACAACGCGGCATGCAATATACACGGGAGACGTAGTCGGGAACGGGAGTTGCGAAGAGCGAGGAGTAAATAAGGGGCCTCTTGAATTCCTTCACAATCGTTTCTGTTCTGTGGTAAGCAGGTCTGGTCGAAGGGAAACGCGTTGTGAGACGAGAGCAGGAAGTAGGGTTCGGGAGAGCTGCGGAGCGTCCGAGAGACTGCAACATAGCGAAAGATGCAGTTGAGGGCAATAGGGACAACCAGACACGACTTACCAGCTCCTATTATGAGGCAAAGTGTTCGACAAGCCCAAGGACGGTAGAAATGTCGGTTTTCGAGAAGTACAAAGAAAGATGGCCAAGTATGTCGGAGAAAAGACCCAAGCCGCGGGAAGGTCTGAGAAACACAACAATGCGCGGGCGAGCAGGCTCGGGGACCTAGCGTAAAGATACTGGGAGCATGGCGCACGAGCAGAGAGACGAGTCCCGGTGGCTTCGAGGTCTTGCAGGCAGGGAGCGTTGCGGGAGATGCCGTCGAACAGGTCAAGACGAAGAAACTGGCGGATGGGTTTGGGGGACAGCAGGTCAAGAAATTAGGGTTTGGTCTGGCGGGCAGCAGGTCACTGGACCGCAGCTTGCCCCAAGTCCTCCCGCCGGCTCGCGCTCGCCCGATCGCCGCCGCCGGACCCTAAAGCAACTCTGAACACGGTAACAGCTCGAGCTTGTGCTTGCTTGTTTTCCCTTTGTTATCTCCTTTCATTTCTCCAAAGGATGCGCCTCTTGCACTGCGCTCTGCAGCTTGGTCTGCTGTCGGCCGCCCTTCCTTCTGCTTATGCAGACTCCGCGTGGGGATTCAGCGATGCCACCGTGTCCGTTCAGACAAAGGGCGCTGGAGTCGGCGCTGGTTTCCAGGAGAAGTATGCTCTCAAAGCTTGCCAGGGCTACTTTCATTATCTGAACATACAAGGCGACTGACAAGAACAGGATTTCGGAGGATAAACCCCTGTCCAAGCCCGTGTCGCTCGGAGGATCCGATACGCTCAAGATCACCCTGACCGCCCAGGAAGGACGCTCTGCGAAACGACCACATCAAGCCTTTCTCCTCTTGAAGGATCCAGCTACTGGCCTGGATATCTCATACCCCTTTAGCGTGAAGGACAATGGCAAGTCCAAACTCGAATTGGTGAGTTGTGCTGTGGTGAACGTTGCGGCTCGCCATGCGCCTGACACAATGCTGCTGCAGACTCAGAAAGACCTCCCGACCCAATTCCTTGCTGCATCAGAGCTGGTAGACGCCCGCTTTGTAATCGGGTCGTTTGGCAGCTCCAAGGCATACGACCGTGCCGTCTTCAAGCTGTCGATTGACCGCGACCCCGATGAGCCCCTCCCGTCTCCCGAGGTCGTGAGATACGGCAAGCTCCCCGAGATCCACCATATATTCAAGCCAGCTCCAAAGATCCCACCGGTCATTGTTTCCGTTATCTTCGCTGCAACGGTGATAGCGGCATTCCCTATACTAGCTGGCGTCGTATGTTGATACATGTTGAAACATGATTCATTGTCGCTTGCTAACCATATCTAGTGGCTCTACCTCGGTGCCAATGTCAACCACCTTCCCACAGCAATGAAGTCAGCCCCTATTCCCCATATCCTTTTTGTGGGATCGATCGTCGGGCTCGAGGGAATCTTCTTCCTGTACTATACTTCATGGAACCTGTTCCGGACCCTGCCCGTTGCCTTGGCGGTTGGTGCTGTCACATTCATCAGTGGCAGCCGCGCACTGGGTGAGGTTCAGGGTAGACGTCTGGCAGGTTTGAGATGACTTGTTTTATGCCAAATTCATGGGTGAGATACAGATGATTTTATAGGCTTGATGATCTGTTTACCTGGGACCTAAAAGATTCCCCTTTCCACGCGCAATCGATTTCCGCAGGCACACGACCTCGTAATGTGGTATAACAAAGGAATCAATGATACAGAGGAATGCAATTTTACGAATGTTAGATAGCTGGGTAGATGGCGTTGTAATATGTTATGAAACTGTCCAATGAGAAGTACCCAATATTCTGCGTACCTCGACTGCTGACGTCAGGCCGCACGGATGTCATCCTAGGGCGAATTTGCTGCAAGGTGGGCCGTCTCCGCGTTTGGGGGACGGACTCCGCGTCCCCTCCGCAAGAGCTCGAACTCAAAGCTGTCCTTTCTTATTTCCCGGATCATTATAGTTTATGGACCTCATGGGCCATTTCAGATGGGCTCCTTAATCTCAAAACCGGCGAGGTCAGCGGTGGGCGCGGCTTCGCGCCGCAAATACCCCAGAACACCGTCCCCCTCCACAACGACGAGCCCTCAGGAGCAAGAATCCAAGGCTCGAGCTCAGGGGCCAACATATCATCCCAAGGAACAAGCTTCGACGGCCAGGTCTGCAGGTGCGTGGTTTCCGGTTTTCTCTTCCACTTTCATCGTAAACTTTTAAATTGGGATTCGCATTGCGGGAATGCAATGTCCCCGGCGGACTAGAAAAAAAACCGAGCAAGAATCCAAATCGAAATAGACTTATTTACGACTCAAGAAGCTGACAACTAAACAACTCCACAGCGATCGACCTTGACGGTCGCGATCCCGATTTTGCTGCCTCCCTGCGATCCATTGGCCCCGTGACGCCCAATCCCACATTTTCCAACTCCAGCGCGTTCAACCGCTTCCCTCCTTCTTTCACTCAACCGGGACAGGCCGTTTTCCCGCAGGCCACGAACCCAGCGTTGCTTGTTATGTCTGCGCGCCAGCGGATTGCTAAAGCGGCAGAGCTAGAAGCTGAGACGTTCGGAAAGCAGAGCCACGCGGGGCGAGAGTTCCTGGATATCGAGACGATCCGCCAGGCATTGTCGATGCGGGATCGGGAGGGATTGCCCGCAGAGGAGATTGAGCGGCGGTTGAGATTGAAAGAGGGGGTTGTGGGGAGATTAGGGAAGAAGGGAGTTGTCGCGTTAATCGGATAGGACATGGGAAATCTGAACAGGAAATAGGGAGAAGGTATCCAGAACTAGGCGATACTGGCGATGGGATGTCTCCAAGCGATGTACCATCCCTTGTGGAGATTTCTACTACGGATGTAGTCGTTTGGTTTCCTGGGGCATGTTGGCCCTACGTTCAGCAAACTTGTACAGTAGATATATGTATATCACAACCGAGATGAATGAATGGCCTTATGCTGAATGACTATGTGGCTTATAGCTCATTCTTTTTAGCGTAGAACACTCTCATAGAACTGTGAATGACTCTATTAGGTGTTTAGATAACGGAAAGCCCCAGTCTTCAAACATATCCCATATTCTAGATGCACTAGCTTTTGAGTCTTTGACATGCTTGCACCTGCGAAGCTCTAAACGTCAATTCTAAGGTCAGGATATGTCTGGCTCTTCTTTGAAATTTATGATAGAGTGTACCTCCCCGCGCTTCAAGACGATATTACCGTCAAAACATTCTAATAAATATACAAACGAATCCGTACATGGGCTGTTCTTATTGGCAGAAGATAGAGAAACCACCAGATTAACAGGCTGACAGCGCTTGGATTCACATGGATCGCAGCATAGGTGTGTGGTCGATGCAAAGAGGGAAGCGGCTGCATGCATAACCCTGGCAGCAGCCTTCCTCCAGTCGAAATTGTCCAATGCACAAAGGCACACCATCCTGTATCATCATCCTTACAACACGACTTTTATGCAGCTGCATGCACCTTTATATGTCAGTTTCCTCCCACCAATGAACGGCCTCTGGCAGATGTCGGAAATAGAAAGACATAAGGCAGCGCACACAGCCCAATTTATTTGTTAAGCTTGATGCATTGTCCTTCTAACTTCTGAGCTGGCACTGTTCTGCCTGTCTTCTATTTCTCAAAATATCATCTCAATTGACTCAAACTAGCCTCACTGTTATTTATTTATTGAAACTTTTCTAAACGCTGTGCATTTTGTCAGCGACTACCAGCGAATTGTCTAGAAATCATGGCCAATGACTTCGCGACTGCCGCACTTTCGGAGCTACGCTCATCAGCAACAGACCCTATTGGATGAGATCGATAATCTCCGACTTCAGGGAGTCGGCGAGTTTGTATTCCTGCCCCAGACTGTCGTCTGCGGAGATCAGTCCAGCGGGAAAAGCTCCGTACTTGAAGCCATATCCGGGGTGCCGTTCCCTCGCAGCGACACGCTCTGTACACGTTTCGCTACGGAAGTTATCCTTCGACAAGCGCCAACGGCTGGAGCTTCAGTCTCTATTGTGCCAGGCGAAGACGCTTCAGAAGCAGAACGTGCTAAGTTGCTCCAATTCAAAGCCGACCTGCAAGGGCTGGACGGATTCCCTGATCTTGTCGAGAGAGCAAAGTCAGTGATGGGTCTCACTACGGCAGAGCCTTTTCAAAGAATATCCTTCGAGTGGAGATCTTTGGTCCAGACCAACCGAAGTTGACTGTCGTGGACTTGCCTGGTCTGATCCAAACTGACAGTGAACAGCACTCAGAGTCAGATGTCGAATTGATCTCGGATTCCACGAAGCGTAATTCTAGCAGTTGTTTCGGCGAAGAATGACTATGCCAACCAGGTCATCTTGAAACGAGCTAGGCAAGTCGATGCCAAAGGCTCGCGAACACTGGGACTGATAACAAAGCCTGATTACCTGCCCGAGGGTTCAGAGAGCGAGAGGGACTTGTAAGGCTCGCCAGAAATGAAAATATCTACTTCCGGCTCGGTTGGCACGTAGTCAGATATCGAGATTACAAGGAACGAGACTGGTCAACGGCTGAGCGCGATGAAAACGAGAAGAAGTTCTTCTCTGAGGGTGTCTGGAAGAGTATGCCGCGTTATATGGTTGGCATCGGATCCCTTCGCCGTCGACTATGCGGGATCCTCTTGGACCAAATCAAGACATACCTTCCAACATTGATGGACGACATGCAATCAAACATTAAGGAGTGCAAGAAGAAGCTTGACAAGCTGGGTGATAGCCGCGATACACTCGACCGCCAACGACAACTCTTACTCAAATTGAGCCAGTCTTTTCAGACTCTTTGCAGGGCGGCCATCGATAGCAACTATGAACACTCTTTTTTTGGAGACCCTTCTTCGGACGATGAGTACTGCAAACGACTGCGGGCCGTGGTGCAGAATCTGAACATCGAGTTTTCGGAGGTGATGCGAAACAAAGGCAATCATAGATCAATTTATGATGATGGGTGCCTTAAACCAAGGATACTAATTCGGTTCAGAAATCTGATTCTGCTATCCGGCAACTTCATATGAGCAGGAAAGACGCCATCGAATGGGTTCGTCAGCTGCTGATCAAGAGCAGAGGCCGCGAGTTACCTGGTTCCTTTAACCCTCTACTCGTCGGCGAGCTGTCTCGCGATCAATCTGTCAACTGGGAAACAATCGCGCGAGAGCATGTCAAGAAGATTTGGGTTGCATGCAGGCAATTTCTTGAGAAGCTCCTCAGTTGTATCGCCGATGATGGGACCATCGCGTCTTTGTTTACCAATTGGATCGATCCCAAGATCAACAAGAAATTCGAGGACGCAAATAAGGCTCTGGATTAGCCTCCTAACGGATCGTCAGAGGCACCCGATAACGTACAATCACTATTACACCGAGACCTTACAAAAGATCAGACAGGAACGCCAGGAGAAGGAGCTTGAGATGAAGATCCATGATTTTCTTCGCACCACTGACCCCGTCTGTACGTTGAATAGCCATACCATCCCGGCGTTAGCAAAATCACTCTCAACACATTCTGAGAAGGATATGGACTCTTTTGCATGTTCGGAGTTACTGGACAGTATGCAAGCATACTACAAGGTACACTCTTACACCTCTTGTCGACTTCATTCGAAGCTAATGGCCTGATCTAGGTAGCGCTAAAGACCTTCGTCGACAACGTCTCAATCCAAGTGGTTGAGCGGATTCTGATAGCAGACACATGGTCTATTTTCTCCCCGACTGATGTCGGGCAGACGTCTCCAGACCTCGTCTCTAAGATCGCCGCAGAGTCCACTGAGGCTCAGGAACTCCGTCAGCAGCTTGAGCGAAAGTTCCGCATCTTAGAAAAGGGGATGGAGATCTGTCAGCGACATTCCACGCACACTACCGTAGGAGGTAGTTCCTGTTTTGTTTTTCATCTCATCTCCCCGTTCCAGGTCTGCGGACAGTTTCTGAATACTGATGATCATAGGACTTCCTTCCGGCATGGACCCCCAGGGGAACGGCAACGCTCAAAGCGACCGAAGCACTCTTCTACCTGTATCAGTCTTGGAAGACTATCCCCGCGCGGTTAGTCCAGTGTATTAGTACCTGACCTACATGTTACGTGGCTGATTGCAGAGCAGCGAGAAGACAGCGGCAGCCCGCCGGCCATAGTGGTAGCTACAGGTGAAGGGGAGGCCACAGAGATCGCGGAACCAGCGTGCGAAGAACCTGAACCGCCACAGACGGCGAAGGCTCGATTCACGTTCGAACAATGGGACTGGGACTCGTTCGGACGTTTTGATGCTTTCAATGCTCTGAGTAAAGGGTCTGGTACGGAGACTGGATCCCGGTTCGGGGGAGGCGGCTCGTCGGGACAATCAAGAGGTCAGGCCAGAAGGCCCAGGAGGGGAGGCCTCTGAGGTAATTGGGATTGGAAGATCGATCCTTCTATCTTCCTCGATACCAAAGATGCGGGATTTGACACTTTTCTTTCGCGATGTTAATCTGAAGGTTTAAATGCATCGTTTTCCGTGGACTTGGGATTGCGATTTGAGGGCTAATACCTGCCTTTATGTGTGGGAATTCAGAGTGGAGCAGATGTTACTATTAGCATAATGTTGTTTAGGACCAGCATACTCAAAAGCCGTTGAAACATCTGCTTGCCTACATTGATAATAATTGATGAACAATCAGTCTCACTCCACTACAATGGTTCACTTGGCAACCCTGCTAAGATCCAGAGGTGAGAGTGAGAATGTGATATCCCTAATGTCTACAATTACTTGGTCAAGTATCAGCGTCAAGAATATAAGATCGATACGAGAACATCAGGACTATGATATGTACAGTACATCCATCATGACCCAGCCTCTGAAGCTGTTTCGGTATTTTATTTTATCACCGAACCTCTGCTTCCGGTAGATGCTGCCACTGCACTGCATGACAGCCCGGCTCTACAGGTACTTGTGTCTTCTTCTTCTCGCAAACCAAACTGTTTAAAGCTCCACAGATTTACTAGCTAGAACCCACCACCTATCTGAGCGTAACTAGAAAGGGTTCCCACGATCCCATCCAGCGATGTTTCCGGTCGTTTTTTGCCTTTCTGCTCGGGTGCTAGCCGCTTGACTGTCGTGGAGTGGGGTCGTCAGTATGGAAACATTAATAATATCGTGGATGAATATAGTAAAGGAACGAAAAAAATGTAACTTACAATCCTCCCACTCCCACAGCTCCCACCTGAACGGCTCCTTCGTGACCTCCCTCGCCTCGTTATAATTCCGCATGCACCACGCCGCGACCAGGAAATCCAGGACGGCCGGCCCCTCGAGCTGCGCGACGATCTCGAGCCGGGCTCTGTCGCCTCGATCGTCCCGTTCCATCTCCGCCTCGTCTCCACGGCGAGGAGGGTCCCGTGCGTGTCGTGCCAGTGCAGCACGTCTGCATCGCCGTCATGCCGGTTGTTATTATTATTCGCATGCGACGGTAATAGCAAACTCAGCGTCTTCCGACGCTGCTGTCCCCGACGTATCCGCAACCCCGGCAACAACGTCCCTACCTGCCCACTCTTCTCCCTCTTCCGCTCCTCACTGTCGGTACGACTGCTTTTAACTGTAAACTCACTCCCGCCGAGCCCTACACCTCCAAACCCCTTCCGTCCACACGCCTCAACGCCCCCCGTCCCCTCGGACATGCCGTACAGATATGTCCGGCCCAGCGGGTCCCGGACCTTGCGGATATCGTAGAGATGCGTCCTGGAGATGTGGGAGGTCTTTCTGTCGTCGTCGTCGACATCGCCGCGGCGGTAGGAGGTTCGACGGATGCCGATGAGGCCGACGACTCCGCCGCGGTCACGGCCGTCGAAGGGGGTGGGTGAGTTCGTAGAGGGGTTCAATGGTGGAGGAGGAGAGGATATTGGAGCCGGAGATGGTGAGGGTGAGGGGGAAGGAGGAGGGTGGTAGGTGTAGTCCCCATAGGTCTTTGTCTTCTTGCTGTTGGCCCTTGTTCGTAGGTATGTCGGATGAGGTGTCGATGGAGGTGTTTTCTCTGTATGTGATCGTGGTAGAGGGTCCAGGGAAAAGGAAAAAGAGGTGGAAAAAAGCTTGGCTGTTGGTGTCTATTGTCATTATAATCGTTATGTATGTAGTGCAATACAGGAAAAAGAAATTTTGAATAATCGATTGCTCCTGATTTCTGATGCTCTCAGGGATGGTGCATAGCATACACAGTACTTCTGTACCTGTACCTGTAACAGTACACACTATCAAGAGTTGCCTGATGTCAAAAATTCCACGTTGAGATACCAGAAGAGCAGACGGGGTCACACAATACGGTTACACATGCGGCTTATTTGAACGATATTTAGATAAATGCAGATGCAGCGCATTTCAGCCGCAATTGCTGACAAGACAGTGTTGCAAGGCGCAGCTAGACTACAAGGCGGCTGCCGTGGGCGCTGTTTCTTGGCAGCGTCCACAGCGGCCCGCAGATCGCCTGCCTGTCACATCAATTTGAGGCTCAGAAGTTGTGCGGTTCGCCATTTCAGTGAGCGATGTGCTGTAGGCAGGGCTGTCAACTCCGTACAGGATTACCGTGTACTGTAGTCCTTATGGCATGGAGGATGTTGAGGTAAGCTCCGTTGAGGATCCTAGCGCTGTCCAGTCCAGACTCCGTTGAGTGGGACCTCTGGGGTTTTGAAGGGTCTTCATATTAATCGCAGGGGGTCTGCTCGCTTTATTATTATCGATTATTCTTATCAATGGAAGCACAAGCACAGACCCTGCCAACTGGTGGCCTCACTTTTTCTCCGTTGTCGTACGCGGTTCAACTGAGGGATAACATCCTATCTTTTCCTCTGCTCTCGATGAGTACTACTTTATACAGCATGAGGTTAGGCAGTGTCCTGAAGTTTCGCCGTGTCCAAGTTGGCGGTTTCTCTACAGGCACGCCAAGGCACTTGCCGAGGTATCTTGAGGCTGATAGAAGAGGACCGCAGGCGCTTCTATCGCCAAAGTCTATGGCTGGATAAATACTTCCTCCTCCATTCATTTTTGTGGCTTCACTGGGTCCAGCATCCTCAGTGGCTCAGCTTCCCTAGCGCTTACGCAAAATTTGTCACCAAGGACCGTTTGTAGGCGGATTACCACGACCTGGGGTACGATTTCTGCGAGCGTATATTCCCCACGGGGAAAGCCAAAGGATCCCAAATCTCTGTAGATATGGCAAGCTTGCCCTCTGTTTTAGAGACTTGGCGGTAGTCACGCTTTTCCGATATATTCCATACATGTGAGTAGGCCAGCCTTGGTCTTCGGAACCGATATCCCTAGAAACCGGTTTGCGCTCTGCTAGGGATAGGCTAGATACCTGCCCGGCTACACCTTTCTCTCCCTCAGCTCAGAGGTGTCGCTCAGGCGGTGTCACAGGAGCCTGATTCGATAGCGAACGCCAGCCATGGGAGGTACAAAGCAGTGTCGTGTAAGCACGACCGCAGCCTTGTCTCTCACTGCAACCGGTTCAGAAGCATCTCGCTGCAAGGCCAGAGGACATGCCTCTCAAAGTCCCGGGATAGAGTGTGCTTTGTAGATCACCCTTTGAAACTTGCTGGCAGGGCCGGGCAACATGGGAGCCTCCAGGTGTTCGACTTCCTGGTCACGGGTCTGGACGGAGCCCTAACCCTAGGGAGACCCTGGACCCGGGCCGGACGCTGCCACCGCCCCACCGGGCCGCGTCTCAGCCTCCAACCACCGGCTTCGATGCCTTCGATGTCTGCTTCGCTGTGCTATTTATGCAAACGTCTCTTACGCAGGGTCCCGCCGGGAGGATGACGGGCAGTGGGCAAACGCGCTCCTCTGTCCATGCCTGGACCCGGCTAAGCTTTTCTCGAGTGGCTCCTGGAGCGCGTCCCCCGTGATGTCTTGCCAGAAATGAACACAGGCGCGCCAGTGATCTTCGCCTGTAACAGGATGACCCTGTCCCTCAGTGGCCACCCCCCACAGTCCGGCCTCTTGGAATCATGGATGGGCTCCTGGGTCCTTGTTCCGTTGACGTGCGGTGACAGCCGGTCTCCGTGGCATGTTTCGCAGGGTCGCGCTGAGAAACGCCGAGAGGTTTCCTTTATATCACCTCGTGAACGGCGCAAGTGCTGCGCGGGCGGCCTGCCATCCTTTCACTCGTCTATCCATCCCTGACACATGCCGTTCTCTGGCATGACCATTCTCTTTCTCGAGTATCTCATGGTTTAGCCATGATGATCACGCCAATCTCATTTCGGCTCTGAGCTCTTCATCATGCATCCAACATCCTGTCTTCCGTCCCCTCCCTTCCTCTTTTCCCTTCTCGCCGTGAGCGGTCTCTCAGCCAAGGTCCTGCACATTCTACAGCATGTCCACTCCTTACATCCCCTCTACCTCATTATCTATCTGCCAACCTTGTTCCTAGTTGATTTCCTGGTGATCAGCTTTGGACGGCTGCTGCTGCGGACGCCAGACAATTCACTCCAGCTACTAGGATGCGTGGTTGGCGGTGTTTTGGCGTGAGTCACCGGTTCCCCCCTCCTGTGAAATGGGTGGCTTTCTGACAATGGAACAGTCTGGTCACCTTTGGTGCCTCTGCGATTCAGTTCGGGTTCTTCTTCCAGACGGGATCTGAGGTAGAATGGAGCGCGTCGAACAGTTTCTTGCGAGACCCAGCGGCGATGAAGTTGCTCATGAGTGGGATATGGAGCGTGTTCAGTGCTGGCGCGGTCATCCTCGTCGTCTCGTGGTTGCTTAGTCCCCATTTACATACGCTCGTCGGTGCCGGGTTTGAGGCCATTCGCAACGGGTTATGTAAGGGCATAAAAGCGCAAGAGAGCCTGCTTCCGCTCCCCGTATTGTACCGCAGCTCATGGAACCTCCGTTGGTGGATGCCAGCAATCGCCATCACGATTTCTTTGCTCGTCCTTGAAGCCTCTCGGCCATCTGTTCCTTACGACCATCTGTCAGAAGCACTCCCTCTTACGCTCTTGCATGCTTTCCATGGAAAGGCAGAATCATGCCCTGCGGCTCCGATACCTTTCCCCTTTCCGGATCTGATTTCTGAAGAGAAGTGGGAGAGTCCGCAGGGCGATTACCCCGGCTGGAACCCGGGCAAAGTCCTGAAGCCGGATGAGACCCCGGAACGCCCGGCGTGGCTTCCTGAACGCCTGCCACCCGGTTTCCAACGCTGGAAGACTCGACATGATGCGGCAGACGGGTGTTCGGGCAGGCTAGGAGCATATCCGTCCTACAGTCCAGCTTTGGATCCTCTCAAGATATCGAATCTTGACCTCGATATCTTAGAGCCTCTGCGGCAGGCGTTCCAAGAGACTTCCATCGAGATCAATCATATTGTGATGGTGACGCTCGAAAGTGCGCGAAAAGAAGTTTTCCCAATGCAGGCCTCAACCCCTTTGTACGATATAATTGTCGAATCCCACGACGACGAGAGACAAAGGAATAGAACCATCGATAAGCTGTCCCGACTGACCCCCGTCGCACAGATGGTCACCGGTGAATATGCCTTGAACAGCAAAGGAGAACGCAACAATTTCAGCGATGTCAACTGGCAGGATCATTCTGCCCCGGGTATGGGTGGCATTAATGTCAAGGGCGCTGTCACAGGCAGCACCTTGACTTTGAAAAGCCTTCTAGGCAGTCACTGCGGCGTCAGTCCGTTGCCGGTGGACCTTTTGGAGGAGGTAAAGTACGATATCTATCAACCCTGTTTGCCTCACATCTTGGAGTTGTTCAACCGAGCCAAGAGCGACTCGTCGGGCGATGAAGCAAAGAGCCCGGAAGACTTCCAGGAACGGCCTTGGAATTCCGTGTTCTTGCAATCTATTACGGATACGTACGACCGACAGCGGAGGCTGAATTATAACATTGGATTCAATCAAAGCGTCGTGAAAGAGACGCTGGACAGCCCGTTCTCGCGATATTATCCCCCAAAGACCGATGAGATAAACTACTTTGGGTAGGCCATCTCTTCCCATTTTGGCATCTATCCATCGTCTCTCTTTCTCTATCTTCTCGGCCTTTACAGAGTCGATCAAGTGTTCGAGCGCTGACTGTCGTTGCAGCTATGCCGAAGAGGAAGTCAAGCCGTACCTGCGCGACTTTATCTTCGACGCGGCGCAGAACAAGACACGCCTTTTCCTCTCACATGTTACCAGCTCCACTCATCATCCTTGGAACGTGCCAAAATCATTCCACAAGGAGCAGTACATGGGCCGCGGCGGTCGGTCGGGCGTCAACCACCGGCCCATGAATGACTACCTCAACACGGTCCGCTATGACGATGAATGGCTGGGTGAGATTCTTGGGCTACTCGATGAGGCGAAGATCGCAGACTCGACCCTCGTAGTCCTAGTCGGTGACCAGTAGGTTTCCCTTGAGCATTTGCATTGCTGTCATATCATGTGCGCCGTTCGCTAGAGATACTGACAACGGACGATAGCGGTCAAGCCTTCGCCGAAGACACCAAAGTCACGGGGACCTTCGAGAACGGACACATCAGCAACTTCCGCGTGCCTCTCGTCTTCCGACATCCCCGACTTCCCCGGATCGACATCTCCGCCAACGTGACCTCCCTCTCGATCGTCCCCACGATCCTCGATCTGCTCGTACAGACGCACTCCCTGAACGAGCACGACAGCCGCATCGCCTCGGCCCTCATGCACGAGTACCAAGGCCAGTCCCTCCTGCGCCCGTTCCGAAGCAGCCACAACGGCCGCCAGGTCTGGAACATGGGGCTCATCAACGCCGGCGGGGCGCTGCTCTCGGTTGCATCCGCCGAGGTCCCCTACCGCCTCGTCCTGCCGCTGAAAGAGGGCTTCCAGTACCGGTTCACGCACCTGGAGCGGGACCCGGCTGAGAAGCGGCCTCTGGAGGCATGGGAGCTGGACAGGTTGCAGGCGCGGGTGCTCCAGGCGTACGGGCAGGACGCGGCCAACTGGCTCAAGGACGCGGCGAAGGTGGGCAGGTGGTGGGTCGCAGAGCAGAAACGGATCTGGAATTATCGCGGTTAGTCCGTGAGAATGATAGAACGGGAAGGAAAACAAATCCTGGCATGGCATGTCTTAATGAACGACCTGTACATTAGAATAATGTCTTTTGACTGATGGATGTCTAATCTTCATTTCTCTTCCTTGAGATGTAGGGTGGATTATTTGATTCAGTGCTGTCCATATACATACAGTTAGAGCTAGAAGCAACTATTGAATCGATTCATTCATTCAAATCAGATGGGAAAATATATATATATATCAAAAAGCCCTCAGTGGCAGACAGACAGGTCCTACCATACCATACCTACCTAATACCTAATAATAATACCTAGCCTGTCGCGTTCCATCACGTACCTACTACTGTAGGTAGGTGCCTTGCCATGTAATATATACATACATACCATGCCACGCCCAAGTTCAAGTCCATCATGTTTCTTTCTTTCTTTCTTCATATCCGGATTACTGCCCATCAGCCATGTCACACGCCATAACCATACCATGACACGCCCCCATCCCATCCATCTCCATCCAGACACGACACGAAAATCCCAACCCCAAACCTAGACCTAAACCTAGGCCCGGTCCAATCCTGAAGATGTTTGCAAACAAGGAGGGTATAGTAGTAGGGATATCCAGGAATCAACATGTGCCTATGCTTTTTTTTTTCTAACGCTTCTATCGACTTCAACGTGGCACTTACTGTATCGATGGTCAGAAGCCGAGGCGCTAGCGCATGACAATAGCTGGCATTATTATGCCTGCATGTACAGATGGTATGCATGGCTTCATTAGGGTCTGCCACTGCCAATAAATAAATAAACACAAAGGAATCACGGCCCTGCGCCGTTGGAACAACGCATCCACATCGAAGAACGAAAAAGACAAGAGAAAAATGCAGAACGAGACGTCATCGTGAAGCGACCCAGAACCAGACCATCCAGAGACCCGAAAACCGAATCATGAGCACACACGCCTGCTGGGCAACCGGATAACGCCACCCGAAAGAACGAAAGTCCAATGATGATGATCGACAGGGGATATATAAGCAGCTGAGGGGAAAAACGTGTCTACCACGCGGCGTGACCGCCGTCGATGCGGAGATCGCTGCCGGTCATGAAGCTGCTGGCGTCGCTGATCAGGAAGACGGCGGCCCCGCGGTACTCCTCGGGCTTGGAGAGGCGGCCCAGCATGTTCTGCTTGGGCCACTCGTCGCGGCGCTCGGGGTACTGGACGAATAGGTCCTCGACCATCTTGGTCACGATGTAGCCGGGAGAGATGGTGTTGACGCGGATGCCGTACGCACCCCACTCGGCGGCGAGGTTGCGCGCGAGCTGGATGACGGCGGCCTTGGAGGCGTTGTACGCGGGACAGATGAGGCCCTGCACGAGTCAGCGTATGCTTATGTCAGCATGCGGGGGATGCAGTGCGGGGAGCGAACGTACCCTGTTGGCAATCGTGCCACTCATGCTGGCGATCAAGACAATGCTGCCACCCTTGCCAAAGCGGATCATCTGCTTGGCCGCCGCCTGGGCCGTCATGAACACACCCGTGACGTTGACCTCGAACATTCTGTTGGCATCCTTGGCCGTGTACTCGAGGGCCGGCGTCTCCTGCTGGATGCCCGCGGCCGCTATGAGGCCGTCCAGGCGGCCCTCGGTGTTGGCGATCTCCTCGACGACGTTGTTGAGCAGCTCCGTGTCACGCACGTCGATCCGACGGTAGTGCAGCGCAGTGCCCAGCTCCTCAGTAGCACGCTTCTGGATGCGGTAGAAGTCGGAGGACTGCGTAACCAACGATTAGCCAATAATACTCTTCGAGACAACATGGGTGGGCGGGAAATTGATATGTACCGGTTCCTCCAGACGGTCGAGTGCGTAGACCTTGGCGCCCGCCTCCAGCAGAGCCTCCGCCTGCGTCAGACCGAGGCCCCGCGCGGCACCCGAGACCAAGACGACCTTGTCCGCGAGGGAGAACTCGGGCAGCCGTCCCTTGGTGCCCACGGAGACTTGGTCGTTGGAGGCCTTGGGGGCCTGGACGTTAGTAGGCTCGACCGCGATAGACGTCGACATTGTATGGGAGTTGTATGGTATATGAGGGCAAGGGAAGAGATGAGACGAGGGAAGCGCTTCGAGATCTAGAGAGTATCTAGAGGACGAGTCTGCTACAGGGAAGAAGACCTCTAGGTGCTGCTCTCGCTGGAAACAGAAGAGAGATCTGGGAGAACTGGGATGCGGGCAGACGTCTGAAGAACTGATGAATGGAGGGAGGACGATGGCTGAAGGGACGTAGCATCGTGTCTTTTTATAACCTTTTATCCGGTGGAACCTTCAAGGGGGGGAAGCTCATGTGGACAGAAGAATAGTCCAGAACCGCCAACCTGTACGGCGTGCGACGACGCGGGGCAGCAGGTCGAGAGTCCAGACCGAACCCGGAGCATGCGCGATGCACCGCCAGGCCGGCGTTGCTCCGACACGACGCTTGCGTTGTCCACAACGTGACGCAAAGATTCCCCATTCCTGTGCTGATAACTCATCGACGGCGGCAGACACATCATCAATGCCCTGATCCCAGCATCAGAGAAGCCCTGTACGTCGTTCGACTGGCAGAGAGGCTGTCCATTGATCTCATCAATGACCTCGGGATGTATCGAGGCCGTCCAAACCGGGAAACAAAGCCAGCATCACTGCCATCACGCGCCACACGACACGAGAGCGCCGGCAGCGGGGGAGCGGTGCGGAGGCCCGGTTTTCTTCTTTGGGGAATCCGAAAAGGCCGGGGACGGGAGTGCAGATTGGGGAAAGGTCGCGGGCATGGAGAGCGGTGGTGACTTTTCTTCCATGGAACGCTGCCCGAGATCTGGACTTTTCTGGAACAGCCCCGGCGGAACCCGCGGGAGCGCCGCGCGGGTCATGTGCAGGTCATGTGCGGTCACGTGTGGGGCCTCGAAGATCGTCGAAGAGGATGCATCCAAGGATATTCTTAGAACGCACGCGGATGCTGCTCGTCCTCTCTTTCAACATGACAGACTCGCAGCCCCTGGCTTAGCATCGAGTCCCAAGCTATCGGGCATCGCTGTCTGCCCTCGACTTCCTCCCTGATATCCACCCTCCTGGGCCTCAACACCACGTCTGACCATCACGAGCTAGCTATATTCCTGTGTAGGCTGTGCCGCAAGGACAACCGGAAAAGACTCGGCCTTCGACCACGCAGTACAACGCATATGCAGTCTACCTTCGACAATTCGGATATTTCCACACGCTGGGGCGACCCAGCTCCTCGCAAACGGGGCGACTGCAGTACTCCGTATGTGCTTCCCAAACGGGTAGTCGGCTTCAGGTACCTAGGAACGAGTCAACGGTGTCCCTTGTAAGGCCCCGTGTGACCTTCAGATTCTCTCCTGATCAGCCTCCATTGTACACACATCTTATCGGCGTTATTGTCCTTCTGCGGCCCTGCGAGGCGTGCCTTGCCGCCCGGCGTGCTAGTTACCCGCCTCGGAATTTCCGGGTTAACACTAGCCCGAACAGGACCCATACCAGTTGGGCTGACGCTGCCGTCGAGAGACGACGATCGAGTTAACCACATCTGTCTTATCGCCCTCAATCCCTCGTCCTGATCAGAACTGCTGTCTCTGATAACTCAATTCTGGCCGCCCCCCTGCTAGACAAGCTTCTTTCAGCGGTCCGCGATGCTAGTGGGTCTGGCTGCATACTCGCTGCGTCTGAGTTCCGCTGCAAGATCTGGCTTCATCCGAACGCGAGCAGCCGGGAAAGGGGAGCCTCGCTCCACAGCTTAGCGCGCTGCTCACACAGATCCCCAGGTTCCAAACAAGATATTCTTCATGCTGTGGTCCGTGCGGGAATGCACGCAGCTCCTGTGGGGTCAATCATGCCCGCGTGACCTGGCAAAAAAGATGTTGTTATCAGGGGCGATGGCCCGCGCTTCGCTCCTCCTCTGGACGGGAAAACTGACGTGGCGCGCATTGCATCCCGCGGACTCGTCATATTTTATTATTTATCGCGGCTACAATTCAGCCGCAATACTTGCAAACATACCGCAGCTACTTTGGATGTTGCGTTGTCTACCAAGTTGTTGAGTGGAGAGATCGTACGTATCCATTGATTGGGTGTCCGTGGACAACTGGAAGCCTCGGGGGTTTCCCGATTCCACAGCCGTTTAGCTGGCCACATGATTTTGATATCCGCATCATTGGAAAGGAATTCCGTCCTAGGACCCGGTTTGCCTGTAATAGCATAGCTATTCAGCTTACTTCAGCGCCTATCACGATGCTACAAGGCACCATTGCTCTGGTTTGTATGACCGTCCACTTAATGACGCCAAGGGATGTCTTTACTTTTGTGTTTTTTTGGCAACATTAACGATGAAGCTCCAGAATGCTTTAGCTTACATATATGGAGTATATCCAACTCTACCATTGGAGACTCTGCAGCCAGTTGACACAGGCCACAACGGCGCTGAAAACGCCCCTGATCGCAAGTGGGGTATTATCAGATCAGAGCCCAGCCACAAATAATTTATCCGGCGTTATTACGCGAGGCTGCATGCATGGCGGCTAGTGCATATAGAATTGGAAGAAGTTTTTTTCCTGAAGCTCTGGCATGTGCGGACTTTTTTCTCCATTGATCCGACGGCCTCCCGATGCGGAAGAGGATTGGGCCATAATCGTGAATCATCTACTGGATGAAGCAGGGCTTGTACTGGACACGTCTCCCTTATCTTCCTTTTTTTTCCCGTCGTACATGATGTTGCTGATCGGATGACATTGATGTGTAATGCCACCTTTTGCCCCTTGTGCAAGAAAACAAAATGGTCGTATCTAAAAAGTTTCCTACGGTATGACTGTCCTCTGCGCCAACAAGATCCATCTAAAACGTAGCGGGTATCCAGAAAGACTCGCAAGTGCCTATGCTGAAAGGACGCCGACGATTCCTACGCAATCCACAGAGATGTTTCAAATACCTTCGTGGGCCAGAGCTTCAAGCAAAGTCTCCGGTGTACCCCTCTCTGTTGGCCCATAGCTCGGAAGCCGCGACAGGATGCCAAACAGAGCCTGCAGCTCCCTATCGCTGAACTCGCGCGGAGGCTTCTCGAATTCCTCAACGGGGATCTCGTCCTCATCGTCTTCGATACCCGGCAGCTGCGAATCGTCTTGATCATAACTGAGCTGAAAATATCGGTGAAAAGTCATATCTCGGGTAGGAGTCTCGATAATGGCTTGTCGAGCTTCACTGTCGTCCAATCCCTCGTACCATTTTGCCGGTGGCTGTCCCAGGGTCGCTTTCAGGTCTGCCATCACGCTTATCCGATCCGCGAGGAAAGAATCCACGAACGTTCTCCCCGTTATGAATTCAGATAACTGTAGAAAGCCCTGCCGTCACCTACGGTACAGCGTTTTTTTTTTGCACACGGAGAACTTACCAGACATCCCATGCTCCACATGTTCACGTACTTGCTCAGCGGTTGGCCGTAGAGAGCTTCCGGCGCGCGGACATGCCATGGGGTGGACAGTTGCTGAGGCGGGTTCTGATGAAAGAATGCTTTTTCGCCATGTCAGCTAGTATATCATATCATATATATATATTCAAACGGTATACTTGTTCCAATTTCAAACAGTACTGTACATACATACCGTTTCCAAAATCCACTATCTTGACCTCCGCATCGCTCCCGTAGATCGAAACGGGCCTGACCAGATAGGCCGGTATCGACGGGTCACAGCGGCGGCGCCCGTCTCGTCGCCTGACTGCGCCGGTCTCTGGCCGTCCGAGGCGCGACATGATCTGCTCTTCTGAGAGTCGAGACATCGCGGGCGCGGTGAAGAGGACGTTTCTTATGTGTAGATCTTTTTTTCGTATTTTTTTAGTTGCTTTTATTTAGGATGTACGTAGCGAGGTACAATACAACTCACCTCCATGCGCAACACCACACTTCCAGAGATAATCTAAACCGAGGACCACCTGCCTCACGACACGCAGAGCCGTCTCCCTCGGTAACCGAGAGCCCTTGTTCTTTTGACTGTGACGATCCGCGCGGGCCTGCACTTCCATCCCCAGCACGTCCAACACGAGACATCTGTGCGAGACGGACAGGTCGAGGCTGTCGCGGAGCTGGACCACCGCGTGGCGGCCGGGATGCGAAGCATTCTCCTGCGCAATAGATGAATGCTGGAGGTGGTGCAGGATTTGAAATTCCTGGGCGTTAGCGCCGATATCCTTGTTGATGTTGATGATCTTTAGGAGAACGTTCGAGTTCTCCCTGTCCCCTGGAAGTGAGTTATACCGCGTTTCCATTTCCCAAGGGGAACCCGTGGCTAGGGACACCGGTGACGCAAATGCAAATGCCGGCAAGGCAAGAAGGACGAGAACGTACACATCATCCCTAGCAAGCCAGACCGTCGCGAACCCGCCCCATCCGAGCTTGTGCGTGACGCGGTACCTCCCGTCTTTACCAAACACGTCCCAGAGATGCACTGGGAAATAGCGTCCGGTGCGGTAGCTGTTGGGGTCTTCGGCTTCGATGCTGCATTCGTACTCATACGATAGTCGCTCGGGGACGCGATGAATACTTCTGTGAGTCGACATTCTTCTTCTGGAAAGATGGTGGTTGTGGTCGTTGCATGGCGGATTGACACGCGGGCAGAAAACCTCATGGTGCAATTTATGGGAGGATACAGTGGTCAAGCGATGGTGGTGGAGGTAGAGGAATGATAATGGGTGGTGATGGTGGGAATGCGGCATGACTTAATGAGTGGCTTCATGATAAGTGAGTAGTAGATAGAACCTTTGAAGTCGCGAAGATTTGCTATTATTATCATTTCGCACGCTGGACAGAGTGGAAATTTTTTCAAAATTTATCATGGTATCGTAAATTCAGAAAATTCCAACGGTGTTTTTTGAAATTTTTGGCAATTGATATTTTGGGGTCACTTGCGATCGAACCTATAAGTACTGAGTGATAGATGACTAAGACTGGAAGGTCACTGGAATAACTGAAGAATTGGCACAGTACAAGCCTCAGAAGTGGAAGTTATTAAAAAAAATACAAATACCGCCGACTCTGCGAATCATATCTTATCACCTCTGTTTATGTTCCTTTCTTTTGTGATTTGACTGTCAACTCTGTTTCTGTAACTTTGCACTGTGACCTAGTCCAGTTTCCAAGTGCCAGCAGGAACGGTCGGACCAGACCAGACTCTGACATTCTGCCTTTGGAGGGATGGTGCTGCGCATGAAAATATGTATATTGTATACTCTGCCCACCTAGACGGCTAGGCACATGCTTGCCCTGATTACGATCGGGGGCTGGGGACTGTGGCTGGTGTTTCGATCTGAGCTATTATGGCGCCGACGGTGAGGGGCACGCTGGCGAGAGCTCTCCGGCCTAGGAACTTGGCAACCGTGGACGGAGGCGTGATTGTTGCCACCATGTCCTTTCGATTGTTTCTATACTGCAGCTGGAAGCGCTATGCGTAGATGATACGACTGGTAGATGATCACGATCGGACGGCGGCCCCCTGCAGCGCGTGTCCGGCAATGATGTCAGGTGGAGCGCGCATGGGGCCGAAGACCCTGCAGAGAGCACGGGGATCGATGGTATATGATATAACACAGTACATCTACATGCCGCATGCTCCGGAGTACTCGTGGTCGTACAGAGAACAGCACATACACCATGCAGATTATATCACTTCGAGGTTTGTTTTTTCTCCAGCTGCCTGTGGAGAGGACCGGTCTCTCCGCCTGTCAGGGCTGAGCTGGTGGGCATCGATTGCGATATTAATAGCCCGGCCGGCCGGCGCCTTGGCTCGTGCCATCAGGCGGCGCGAACTCTGCTCACGCTTGTGGGGAGGATATCCATGAGAACACCAAGATACGATTATTTCTCTGAAGCCGGACGATAAAAACATTGTCGATTGATGTGTCGAGGCAGAGAGCTAGGCCATCCGCTGCAGCATGCCGACGCGATGGCGGGGATGCCCAGCAAGGGGAGAGGAGGGGCCAGCCCGCCGAGATGGTGATGATTCGCTCTCCGCCGCGCTGCCACGGGCTGGGCATCTCCGCCGCTTCCGCAGCGCCCCGCTGGGAGGGATTGTACACGGGGTAGGACAGGTCAGCTCAGCTGGTGTCGTCGCGCTGAGGTTGTATAAAAGCATGCACGGCGTCCCGTCTCCGCTTACTGTGTGATCTTCCCCCAGCCTCTTTCCCCGCCGTGGATATCCCAATCTATACATGCAACTCCGGTGAGCGTGCTCCAGTTCACCCGAGATGAGAGCCATTGCCGCTGCCGCCGGCTTGTCTGTCCTTGTGGCACAGCTTTCGGGTAAGTCTGAAGCGCCCCTGGAGCGCTCCCCCGGGCAGTTCCCCTCCATTGACCTGTTCATCCTGCGTCCTGGGTTCGCAGTTGACTGATTGTATGCTCCAGCCGCCGCGGCCACCTCTCACGTCTCGTCCGCTGAGGACCTCGCCGTCGAGGTCGTCAGACGCGCGCTCCCCAACGCCCCGGACGGATATGCGCCCGCCCACGTCGACTGCCCGGCGGAACGCCCCCGCATCCGCAGTGCCGCCACCCTCTCCCCGAGCGAGTCGTCGTGGCTGGAGAAGCGCAGGAACAAGACCGTCCAGGCGATGCGGGATTTCTTCGGCCATGTCACCGTGGACTCGTTCGACGCCGTCTCCTACATCAACTCCGTCGCCAACAATGCGTCCGCCCTGCCCAACATCGGCATCGCCGTGTCCGGAGGCGGCTACCGGGCGCTGATGAACGGCGCCGGCGCCATCAAGGCCTTCGACAGTCGCACGGAGAACTCGACGGCCCCGGGACACCTGGGCGGGCTGCTGCAGTCCGCCACGTACCTGGCCGGCCTCAGCGGCGGTGGCTGGCTGCTGGGCTCCATCTACATCAACAACTTCACCACCATTTCCGCGCTGCAGACGCAGACCAAGGGGTCGGTCTGGCAGTTTGGAAACTCCATCTTCGAGGGCCCCGCGGGGGGCGGGATCCAGATCCTCGATTCGGCGTCCTATTACAAGGATATCGCCGACATGGTGTCCTCCAAGAGAGACGCCGGTTTCCCGACATCCATCACCGATTACTGGTAGTTCCTCCTCTGATCAGTTTTCTGTCGTCTGCGGTACTGATCATTTTGTAGGGGCCGCGCTCTCTCCTACCAGCTGATCAGCGCGACCAACGGCGGTCCAAGCTACACCTGGTCGTCAATCGCCCTGACATCGCATTTCCGGGATGGAAACATGCCAATGCCCATTCTGGTTGCGGATGGCCGCAACCCCGGTGAGCTGATTGTGGGAAGCAACTCGACCGTGTTCGAATTCAACCCCTGGGAGTTTGGCTCGTTCGATCCGACGGTTTTCGGATTCGCCCCGCTCGAGTTCCTGGGATCGAGATTCGTGGGCGGGGTGCTGCCGGACAACGAGACCTGCGTCCGCGGCTTCGACAACGCCGGCTTCGTGATGGGCACCTCTTCGTCGCTCTTCAACCAGTTCCTCCTCCAGGTCAATTCGACCAGCCTCCCCAGCTTCTGGAAGGATCAGTTTGCCAAAATCCTGCAGGGAATTGGCCAGGACAACAACGATATCGCGGTCTACCGACCCAACCCGTTCTACCACTACTCGAACAACAGCTCCCCCTATGCCAATCAGCAGGATCTGGACATGGTCGACGGAGGCGAGGACCTCGAGAACATCCCCCTGCACCCGCTGATCCAGCCGGAGCGGCACGTCGACGTCATCTTCGCGGTCGACTCGTCCGCCGACACGGACTTCCACTGGCCCAACGGCACCGCCCTGGTCGCCACGTACGAGCGCAGCCTGAACCGGACAGGCATCGCCAACGGCACCGCGTTCCCCGCGATCCCGGACCAGAACACCTTTGTCAACCTGGGTCTGAACGCCCGCCCGACCTTCTTCGGCTGCGACAGCGCCAACCTGACGGGCCCCGCGCCGCTGATCGTCTACATCCCCAACTTCCCCTACGTCACCAACTCCAACATGTCCACCTTCGACCCGGCCTACAACAACACCCAGCGCGACGCCGTCATCCTGAATGGCTACAACGTCGCGACGATGGGCAACGCCACGCGCGACAGCAAGTGGCCGGCCTGTGTCGGCTGTGCCATCCTGAGCCGGTCGCTGAAGCGGACCGGCACGCGCGTGCCGGACATCTGCACCCAGTGCTTCCGGAGGTACTGCTGGGACGGTAGGACCAATAGCACGACGCCCGCGCCCTACGACCCGACGCCCGTCGGGGATCTCGTCAGTCTGGATAGTGCGGCGGTCGGCAGGGTCGCGCCCAGCTTGATTGCCATGGTCGTCACTGTGGCTGTTGCTCTGTGTTGGTTGATGTGATTTAGTAGATTGGATTCCAAGGTCAGGCAGGGGGTTCTGGACATTTAGCTTGGTGGATGATCTTTTCAAAATTTTCATTTTTTCTCGATTTCCTACTTCTCGGATATCATTTTGTTTCTTCTACAAAATATCACATCTAGGAATGGAAAAATTTAGGGGGAGGTTCACATTGGACTATATTAATGATCCTAGGAGAAGATAATAATATGGACATTCGAGGACTGTGACGACAGGGCCACCGCCCATGTGACCTCACGTGCTGCGCACGTTGCCCCGGGCGACGGCGGGTGATCGGCGGCGCCAGCGCGCAGCGACAAACAAACGCCGACCCGCGACGGCCCGCTGGTTCTACCCCCGACCCCCTACTTGACCACCATCCCCGATACACGGCCTGTGGAGAGGCTTAGGTATCCTCGGACAGCCAGTGCCGACAGTTGAGCGTCCATACAGGTTCCTGGCTGCCCTTCGAGTCGACTCGAGGACGCTCAGCTCAGCTCAGCTGCAGCGCAGCATGTCGTGTCGCGATTGTTGACTAACCACGCAGTCTCCTTGCCTACTTACCCATCTACACCGCTACGTACGGCACGACCGGGAAGATAACGAATCAGTACGGATTGATTACGGCTAAACTCAGTCCGACGACTATCTGATTCAGTGATTCGAGATCAATTTGACAAGTCAAGACAAAGACAAGAACAATGGCCCGCGCCGCGACCATCCCCCCTCAGGTTCGGTCCCCGCCGAAGCGGGTGACGCGCGCAAGCGCCAGAACTCGCGGAGCAACAGCCAAGGCTGCTGCGGCAGCCAAAGTTGCCGCTGAAGAACCGGTTGCTGTTACAGCGCCCAGACCCAGAGGGAGGCCAGCAGGAGCAACAACAAAGACAGCGCAGAAGGATGAGCAGAAGAAGAAGCCCGGCCGGAAACCTGCGACCGCGGCGGCGCCTGCGGAAAAGGTAGATGTTGATATGGTCGACGATGACCATGACGACGATGACGATAATGACGATGATGATGACACGGACGACGAGATTGGATTTGCTACTGCGCATGCGAAGAAGGCGCCTGCGTCTGCGCCTGTCTCCAGGGGGAAAGTTTCTTCAACATCATCAGTTGCTTCTAAAGCCAGTACTGCTGCGAGTCGCGGGTCGAGGAATGCCACAACTACCACTCCTAATCATAATAATACCGCTGCGGACAGTGGTGAGTCCGATGACGACGAATTGGCGCAGGTCTCCGCGGATGTCCCGAAGAGGAAGGTTGGGAGGCCGAGGACGAAGCCTGCGCCTGAGGCCACAACGGCTAGATCGGATATTGCGGCCAAACCGACGAGGGGCCGACCCCGGACAGTAACAAAAGCTGCATCCACTGTGACAGCTGAGACGGACGCAGAGAAGAAGGTCAGCGCGCGGGCAGCCGTGAGTTCCAAGGCGGAGCCCAAGACATCGCGGACGACGGCGGCAACGACAGCGCCCACTGCTTCCTCTCTGGCAAAGTCGAGCTCCCTCAAGGATCCGCCTAAGAAGAAGAAGGTCACGTTTCAGGATGTTATCTTTGATTCTGATAAGGAGAATCTGCCTGTCGCCGCCTCCGCGGGCGCCACTACTGGGAAAAAGGCTTCTACTACAGCTCCACCCCAAACGGGTCTGAAGGCTAAACCGGTCCGTAAGGCTGCCACCGCTGCAGCTACAGCTACATCTACCCGTGGACGTAAACCTGCGGCAGACTCGAAGACGGCAGAGAAAGAAGCAGCACAGCCGTTGTCTCCCAAGAAGGCTACCCAGGTCGCAAAGTCAGGGTCAGGCTCGTTTTCCAGTTCGCAGGATGATGGCGAAGACGACGAATTGAGTGGCGCGAAGACTACGGTCAAACTGGTCGTCAGGTCGCCTACTAAGAATAACGATTCTGAAAACTTTGGGCTCAGCTCGCCTGTGAAGAAGGTCAATTTCACTGGCTCCACCACACCCATCCTCCCGCCGAAGCCGGCGGATTCTGCCGTGCAGAATAATGAGAATGGTGCCGAGGCCACGAAGCCACCGGTTGACTTCAAGGACTCCGTCATCATGGCCAGCCCGGCAAGAAGACTCCCTCCTTCTCCTTGGAAGGACTCGATCAGAGAGACTCCCCGGAGGGGTCCCCTGTTTATCAAAGATCAGTCCAGCAAGCAGATTGCTCCGCCGGACTTTGCGCCCATGCAGACGTCGCCGTTGAAGTCGTCGCCCAAGAAGGCAAGCATCTTGGCGGCTTCGTTCGCGCAGCAGTCGCAGTCTCCGCTGAAGGCACCTTCGACGCCGGGTAAGGCGTCGTTGCTGAAGAGTCCGGCGAGGAGGCTTTTTACGCCGCTGAAGATAACGGGTGTTACGCCGAGGAAGTCGTTGGTGAAGGGAGAGGCAGGGCAGTCTGAACCTGCTGTTAAGGATGGTGAGGATGAGAATGTCGCGTCCAAGCTGTTCGGAGGTGATGCTTCGGCTGATTCGCCTGCTCCTGAGAAGGCTCGTGTTAGCGGTGAGGCTAATGATGAGGGATTCGAGGTGGAGGAGAAGAAGGAAGTCAATGAGGACTTCGACATGGAGGAAAAGAAAGAAGCGGCTGATGTCTTTGTTGACGACCCTTTCGTCGACAAGCCGGAGCAGAGCTTCCGGGAAGTGGAGGAGGAGCCATTGCAGCTGCCGGATGCAGATGAGGATGGAGCTACGGAGGATGTCGACCATGCCCCTGCAGAGAATCCCACCCATGTTTCTGCACAGGATTTCGAAATCCACGTTGATCCGGAGGATGAGGTTGAATGTGCGGATCCTCCCGTCCAAGAGGAGGCTCTGCCATCCGCAGGCGCTGAAGTCACTGCAGTTGCTTCCCCACCAGTCTCTCCGTATGAGGTTGCCGAAAGTGAAGAGACAAGGAGTCCCCTTGAGAAGGTCTGTAGCATTCCTCCCCCGGCCCCATGGCCCCCGACGATGGCTGCCGGCGAATACCGTAACGAGGCAGGCAATGAGTCGGACGATGAAGCGACGGCGGAGGATAGCCCCTGCAAGAACCGATCGAGCCCCTCGACTCGTGGGATTGTTCGACCAGAGACGCCGACACCGTTTGGCCAGGAGGACGACCAAAACGAGTCTATGACTATCGAACAGGAAAACACTAACGATCTTGGTTTTACACCTTTGGCTGACCAGCTCAGCCAGTGGAAAGCCAGCAGTCCGGAAAAGGCTCAGACGAGACGACGTCGGCGAAGGGGTGTTTTCTCTCTTGGTCGCGCACGCCGGAGTTCTGGTGTTTCTGCAAGGGAGTCGCTGGAGCCCTACCAACGTCGAGCAACGAGGCGATCGCTTTCTGCAAGGAGGTCTTCTCTCTTGGCAGGATCTCCTGTTTCTGCGGATCAACAGACTTCCGTTGAAGCGGAGATGGCTGCTCACGAGGAGGACGCCACTGCCGAGTCCCACGAGGTCAGGGAGGGGCCAGAATCACATCAGGCCGAAGAGGAGCAAGACATCACTGTCTTCGAGGATCAGCCTGTTGAGATGGAGGATCCCCAGCCGCAGGATGATGACATCGTCCAAGATGAAGAGGAGCCTGAGGCGGGCGAAAGTGAGGACGAGACAGTATATGGCGATGAAAATGTACCCCCTCCCGCGGAGGACTCGCGTCCCAGTACGCCTGTGCAGCCTGCCGAGGACGAAGTGGATGAGGACAAGGAGAATCACCAGGATGAGAACACTCCTCTTCCATTGCTGACTCCAGTCAAGCCCAACCTCTCTTATCCGCGTGAGATCCATACCGTGACCAAGGTGCCCTTGAAACCGGAGGGACCGGTCTCACCTCTCAAGATGCCTCGCAAGCGAACCAGGTCTCTCTCAGGCTCTCCTGCCCGTTCCTCTCCCAGGCTCCGTGCGCTGGACATGACGAGGATTCAGACCGCTCCCTCTCTCTCACCTCGCAAGTCGCTCGATCCCGCAGAAGAGGCTGATCCGGTGAAAAAGGAGGAGGACAGCGATGAGGAGACTGTGCAGAGCTACACGCCCAAGGCCCGGTCGACTACCACTTCCCCTTCAAAGACTCCGCAGCGGAATAACACGGCCGAGCAGGGGGTTCTGCGCGGGGCCGTGGTGTATGTCGACGTCCACACGAGCGAGGGAGAAGATGCCAGCGGCATCTTCATCGAGCTGCTGACCCAGATGGGCGCCAAGTGCGTCAAGACGTGGTCCTGGAACCCGCGGTCGAGCTTGTCCCCTGACGAAGGGGGCGAGCCGAGAGAGAAGGTCGGCATCACGCACGTCATCTTCAAGGACGGCGGGGTGCGGACGCTGGAGAAGGTCAGAGCGGCTGGGGGTCTGGTGAAGTGTGTGGGCGTTGGATGGGTTCTTGAGTATGTTTCCCCTTTCTCCAGTCATAGGCAACCTTGGACAATTCCTTTTTGGGCATCTTGCTGACTTGTTCTAGCTGCGAAAGGGAAAACAGATGGCTCGACGAGTCGCCCTACGAGGTCGACCGGTCGATCATCCCACGTGGCGGCCACAAGCGCCGCAAGAGCATGGAGCCGCGGGCGCTGAGCAACGTCAACGGCACGATCAAGGTCGACTCGAGCTCGTCGTCCAGCGGACGCCGTGCGGGCGCCATGCAGGAGTTCATCCGGCTGGCTCCAAGCACGCCGGGACCTGCGCCGCGGCGCAGGTTTGACGAGCTGGCTCCCAGCACCCCTGTCCAGGACGAGGACGGTTACAACTTCAACCTGGACACCGTCGGCATGTCGCCCGCGACGCCGTACTACCTCTCACAGCGCGCGAAGCTGGTGCAGCAGACGTGCCCGCCCAAGCAGACGCGCCAAGGCCTGTTCCCGGCCGGCGGGCCGATCGAGGAGGAGCCGCGCGAGAAGCTGCGCGCGAGGCTGGAGGCGGCGAGGCGGAAGAGCCTGGTGTTCAAGCCCAAGGTAGGGAGTCCGCTGGGGCGGTAGTCCGTAGTCTGTCGTGTTCTCGGTCGTCTTGCATACATGGGTTGATGTCTCGTGTACTGTGCCTGAGGGCTCTGGGTAATGCTTCATGGTGGTTTGAAGCGGACTGTACATACATCATCATCTGGTTTGGTCAGGATTGGGCGGTGGACTGGCGTTTTGGGCATGTCCAGGGTTTGTGGTTTATTATGGGTCATTATCTTTGTGCGTGTATGCTACATTACTGGCTGATATCTTTGAGGTGCAGTGTGAATAGGAATATGTTGGATACTTTCTCAAGTCTGGATATCCATGGTAGCTCTGTACGTTGGCTCTGTTATACTTGGATACATGACCTCTCAACATGTATATAGAAAGCGGAGCATCGGACGTCCGATAGATACCTGGCAAACCTGTCCAAGCTTTCCGATCCGTAGCGGAGAACCTGCACGGTCCATTATTCCCGCCACCGCCATCCCCGCTGGGCTTGCCTTGCCGTACTGAGTCTGAGCCACTGGGTCAGATTCGGACCGATCGTCTGATTATTTATTTATCATCATTTTTGATGTTATCGCCCTGGAGAGTGGAGGCTGGAGCCGGCTAAGTCGGCACGAGCCCGCAGTGGCGGTGGAGGGCGTCGGAGGGACCGCTCGGAAGTCGGAACTTCCCCGCAGCGGCGGAAAGGTGAACGACGGGTTCCGGTTGGATCTCTGCGATCGATTTGGCGCCGATGGAGGCACGCGACCTGCAAGCAGCGAGCCTGAAGCAGAAAAGGCGGAAAAGAGATTGCTTACTTACTGCCGTAGGTGGACTTAGAGATTCCTTCTTGTTCTTTCATATGTTGTGCACTCTGTACATACATGCCTTGTGTTTGTGGTGGATGCGGTGGCTCGAGTGACGGTGACTGAGACTGCTTGAGATTTGTCATTTGGATTGTTATCTCAGTCAAGCTTTTGCTTTTTGCTTGGCTTGCAGAGCGGGTTCCTGTTCCTGACTGAGATTGCGGATTGCGGCGTTTTGCTGCTGGATTGCGCTATCGATTCGGGACTTCAGTCGCTATTCGTTATCACCTTCTCAAAAGATATCCTTTCTTTGTCGACATTGGATGCGATTGAGTCTGCCCATGCGAGATGCCACAAGATGAGCGTGAGGCGGGCGCTGCCCGTGATGGTCTTGAACGTCGAGATGGGGACGTGGAGGTAGATGGCCGTGTTCATCGTCCTCCTCCAGATGTTGATGTCGATGTCGATGCGGAGACGGATACAGAGACAGACGACGGCAGCATCCACGACACGAGCAGACTACTCGGTCCTCCATCCCCCTCCTCCCCCGACGCCAACAGAGACGATGAGAAAAAGGACGAAAAACCCGTCACCTGGGCCTCCCTGCCCAAGAAGTCCCAGCTCGCCATCCTCACCCTCGCCCGTCTCTCCGAACCCTTGACCCAGACCTCCCTGCAGGCCTACATCTTCTACATGCTCAAGTCGTTCGACCCCTCCCTGCCGGACTCGACCGTCTCCGCGCAGGCGGGCATCCTGCAGGGCAGCTTCACCGCGGCACAGTTCCTGACGGCCGTGTTCTGGGGCCGGCTGGCGGACACGGAGTGGATGGGGCGGAAGCGGGTGCTGCTGATCGGTCTGCTGGGGACATGCATGTCGTGCGTCGGGTTCGGCTTCTCGCGGTCGTTTGTGGCCGCGGCGGTGTTTCGGACGCTGGGGGGCGTGCTGAATAGTAATGTGGGTGTCATGAGGACGATGATTGCGGAGATTGTGGTGGAGAAGAAGTATGTCTTTGTCCCTTTCCTTTGGGATCTGTATATCTTGTCTCTTTTGTGGACACTGGTGAAGGAGCAGCTGCTGACGAGCTAGATATCAATCGCGCGCCTTCTTGCTCCTGCCCATGTGCTTCAACATCGGCGTCATCATCGGTCCCATCCTGGGAGGTATCCTGGCCGATCCCGTCAAGAGCTATCCGAAGCTCCTCGGTCCTGGCTCGCTGTTAGGAGGAAAAGATGGCGTCTGGTGGATGCAGCACTGGCCCTACGCGCTGCCCAACGTCCTGAGCGCCATGTTCCTCTTCTGCGCTGCCGTGGCGGTGTTTCTTGGTCTGGATGAGGTATGCCAGTCTACTACCTAACCTATGCTCGGATGTGCCCGTTCGATGCTAATCCTCCAGACACATGAAACCGCAAAATACAGAACCGACTGGGGTCGGCAGCTGGGCAAGGCGCTCGCAAGAGCCCTCCGCTTCCGTCGAGCCTCCCAGCACTACGACCCCCTCAGCACCGTCTCTGACGCTGCAAATTCCTTAGATCTCGAACGCTCAAGGCCTACGACGCCCAAAAAACAGACTCCTAAACGCAGCCGCCCTGCCTTCCGCCAGATCTGGACGCGTAACGTGCTCCTGACCCTGGCGACGCACTTCCTCCTGGCCTTCCACACCAGCGCCTTCAACGCCATGACCTTCGTCTTCCTGCCCACGCCGCGCGCCCCCGAAGGCTCCCGCCGCGGCTTCTTCCACTTCAGCGGCGGTCTCGGGCTGTCGTCGTCGCGCGTCGGCCTCGCCACGGCCCTGATCGGCATCATCGGCCTGCCGCTGCAGATCTTCCTCTACCCGCGCATCCAGTTCCGCCTGGGCACGCTGAGATGCTACCGCACCTTCCTCCCCTTCTCGCCGCTCGCGTACGTGCTCATGCCCTTCCTCGTCCTGATCCCGCGCTCCCCATTCTGGCTCGTCTGGCCCGCCTTCACCGTCGTCGTCGGGCTGCAGGTCGTCTCGCGCACCTTCTCGCTGCCCGCGACCATCATCCTCGTCAACAACTGCGTCACGGACCCCAAGATCCTGGGTACCGTGCACGGCATCGCGCAGAGCGTGTCGAGCGCCGCGCGCACGCTGGGCCCGCTCGTCGGCGGGTGGGGGCTGGGCTTGGGGCTGAAGCATAACATCGTCGGCGCGGTGTGGTGGGCGCTGGCGGTGGAGGCGCTGGCGGGGTGGTTGATAACGTGGACGATTACGGAGGGGAGGGGGATCGAGAGGAGGAAGGAGGTGGAGGAAGAGGAAGGAGAGGAAACTCGATAGAGGGTGCATCGTGCTGTTCCTTTTCTCTACATATGGTCCTTACGAAAAAGTCTAGATAATGCTGGAACGAGATGAGATATCACGAGTTTTAAATGTCTTGTTTAGTCTGATCTGTTTGGGGCTTGGCATGAAATAATGTTGCGTGATCTGCTTTGTTCTTTTCATTTCATTTCTTGTGGCATACATAATCTTATGGCATAGACATGGATGTATGTACGTACATGACATGAGATAATGAAAATAAATAAGCTTCATGATAGGTAGAGTGGATATCGCATCTAGTTCAAGACAGAACAGTACAGTACAGTTCATGAATATCTATATTACGTCTCTTCCTCCCAATTGCTTTTTTTTTCATGACTATAAAGCGTCTGGCCAATAATGCCCTGTCTATCTATAGACCCTTATTTTCCAATATGCAACCTTTTAGTCCAATTCCTCTAATATAACATGGCTTGCTACTTGCTTGCCTGCCCTTTTTTTTTCTTTTCTGCACACACCTCAGAGCTAGCTCCGTTTAGGAGTAGAGTATGAGTGAGGCTGCACCGAGACATGCGGCGCAGTGCGTGTGGACGACGGTATCATATCTTATCGTATCATATCATCTGACCCGCTCTCTTGGGAGCGTTATTGTGGGAGCGTATAAACACCATCCGATCGATGTCATCTGTCATTCCATTCAATTCACCCAACCTTCCTCCCAGGAGTCTTCGTCCCTCTTCTCAAAATCCGTCATCTTGCTTGCCCCATCCCATCTCATCCCATCCCATCAGTGACACGGCTTCAGGGTATATAAAATGGGTTTTGACAAGTGCGGTTGAGTGGTCGGTCGATTGATCGGTCATGCACCGACTGAGATGAACGCCTTGATCGCCTTGGTCGCGTCGCCGTCATGGGCCTTCAGCAGCTCGGTGGCCTTGTTCTTGGTTAGGTCGAGGTGGTCGACCTGTATATATAAGAACACATTGAGTCAGTCACAGTTCTCCATCCATTCAGTCGTTCGTCTGTTCTCTACCCAGACAAACATGACCCCTCACACAACGACAAACCACAAGGAAAAAGAGAAAAAGGATACTAACCAACAGCGCCACATCCTCCGCCGCAACCTTGACGGCCTTCTTCTTGACCGCCTCCGCCTCCCCCTCCTTCTTCCCAGCGGCCTTCGTCCCCGCCGCATCCGCGGCCTTTCCACCCGCCCCGGCGGCGGAGATCTCCAGCCGACTCATCGCCTTGCCCAGCGCCTCCTGGTCCGCCGCGGAGGGGACCTTGCCGGCACCCGCCGCGCCGTCGCCGTCGGGCTGGGAGATCTCGTTGTCGTTGAGCGCCGACAGGGCCGCGGCCGCTTTGCGGTCCTCGGCGCTCTTGGGGAGCTGCTGCTGCTGCTCGTCGGAGGCGGTGTCGGCCATGTTATTTCTCTCTCTCTCTGTGTCTCTCTCTCTCTATGGATACGGCCGGTTCGGATTCAGCTTCGGGTCTGTGCGCCTCGGTGGCTGGCTGGTATGTATGTATATCGTCGGTATACAAGTGCAGCCGGTTGACGTTGAAACAGGCGGGACGGAACGGGGCCAGAATTTCCGTGTTCGGCTCGCTCCGATCGGGATATGGATCTGGTAAGGCTCCGCCCGGAGATTGACAATGCCGTCTGTCTAACAGTGACTCAGGTCACGGGTAACGTCGAGGGGGCGGCCGCCGGTAAGCGCACTTTGTCTTTCGAACCTGAATTCGTGCTTTGTGCGCGCCGGTAAAGACTTCATTTGTCTTCCTTCCTTTTTTCCTTTCTTTTCTTTCTTTCTCTGGTTTGCAGTCTTTACCATATTCCACAGGTTTTTACTTGTTGAACTCAGCCGTCTTTAGTGGGTTCGATTGGGTGATCGCTAGTACCTAGTACTGCTTGGCGATATCCATATCACTCATTGCTTGAGACGTCTGGGGTTGCAACAGGGACTTTTCATAAAATTGCGATATCCCCTCATTTGATTGTGCGAAAAAAAAAGGCTGAGGTGTTGGATAGCGATTTGTGTGTCTATCTGCACAGCCTGTCCTTAGTCTTATTCTTCCTCTACATTTGTCTAGAAGGCAGACAGTGTCTTACTAAGATCTTCACTGCGCACTACATCCTCATTTTGAGTGAAAACCTAAACTGAACGATACCAACCATGTCTGCTGATTGGAGTCCATCCTGTTTGTCTTCCGTCTCTATAAGATTTCTCTCTGTCAGATACTAACAGCTCGAACCAGCGTGGACCTCCAAGCCCATCAAGCAGGAAGTCGTCTATGAGGATCAAGAGGGCTTCCAGGCTGCGCTCGCGAAGCTGCAGCAGCTGCCCCCGCTGGTGACCCCGCAGGAGGTGCGTGAATCAACGCGCTGTGACACGTCTTGGACTTCAGACTGACAGGTGACAGATTGTCAACCTCAAGAAGAGCCTGCGCAATGTTGCATTGGGAAAGGCGTTTGTTCTCCAGGGAGGTGTGTATGCGTTTTTCATTTGATATGCAGCTGAGAGATCTGTTTGGCTCATTCAGCTTTATAGGTGATTGTGCCGAGCTTTTTGATTATTGTAACCAGGAGATGATAGAGGCCAAAGTGAAGCTTCTTCTCCAAATGAGCCTGGTGCTGATCTGGGGTATGTACTGTCCTTTATATTCGAATGTGTGCTGCATCGTGAGCTCTGGCCAATGTTGTGCGAATGTCTTTAGGCGCCAACAAGCCCGTTGTGAGGATTGCTCGTATCGCCGGCCAGTTCGCGAAGTGAGTCCTGGTTTATTCTCTGTGGTGTGATGCATGTTGATTGACTTGTCTCCCAGACCTCGATCTAATCCAACTGAAACTGTCAACGGCGTCACAATGCTATCCTTCAGAGGGGACAACATAAATGGGTTCCCTGCAGATCCTGAATCCCGCAAGCCAGACCCCTCCCGTCTCGTGTCGGCCTACTTCCACTCTGCCGCGACTTTAAACTATCTCAGGGCTGCGCTGTCTTCCGGTCTTGCCGATTTGCACTCGCCGCTTGACTGGGGCCTTGGCCATGTAATAACCCCCTCCGTCAAGGAGAAGTACGAGCGCATCGTCAACCGCGTGACTGACGCACTCCGCTTCATGCGCACCGTGGGTCTTGATACGGACCGCGGCATCGAAACTGTCGACATCTACACGAGCCACGAGGGCCTTCACCTCGAGTACGAGCAGAGCCTGACCCGTCTCCTCAAGCATCCCCCGAGTGCGTTCTCCGAGCCTGAACCGGCCGCATACCCCGGATCTCCCTCCGCAGGAGCTACTACTACTGCATCATCTACACCTTCTAAAGGATTCTACGCCACCTCCGCGCACTTCCTCTGGATCGGCGACCGCACGCGCCAGCTCGACGGCGCCCACGTCGAGTTCTTCCGCGGCCTCGCGAACCCGATCGGCATCAAGATCGGCCCCAGCATGAGCCCCGACGACCTCGTCAAGCTCCTCGACACCGTCAACCCCACGAAAGAAATCGGCAAGGTCACGCTCATCACGCGCTACGGCGCCTCCAAGATCGCGCAGCACCTCCCCGGCCACATCGCGGCCGTCCAGAAGTCGGGCCACCTCCCCGTGTGGCAGTGCGACCCCATGCACGGCAACACGCAGACGACCCCGTCGGGCGTCAAGACCCGACACTTCTCGGACATCCTCTCGGAGCTGCGACAGGCGCTGGAGATCCACCGCGCCGCGGGCTCCTTCCTGGGCGGCATGCACCTCGAGCTGACGGGCGAGGCGGTCACCGAGTGCGTCGGCGGCGCCGCGGGCCTGACCGAGGACGGCCTCAGCGAGCGCTACACGACCTTCTGCGACCCGCGGCTGAACGAGAAGCAGGCGCTCGAGCTGGCGTTCTTGGTGGCGGGCTTTTATCGCGAGGGGCTGGACGGTGGGGCGAGCAATGCGATTTGATGAATTTTCTTTTTTTTTTCTCCTGAAGTCGGAAAGTGAAGTGAATGTGAAGTGAAGTTAGAAAAGTGAAAAACTACAGAAAAGATTAAAGAATAGGGTTTGAAAGGGAAGCGAAACAAAAAAAATGTGGCTACAGGAATAAAATTCTTCGCACAGTTTGAATGAAACGTGGTTTTGTACTTAGGTACAGAGATCAAATTCGATGGTAATGGATGAATTGATGCAAACGCACTGTCCTACCTTGTGGTTGTATTTTATGAGTAGACGGAGCGCCCCCGCATCAAAAAATGCTGTACAAGTAAACGAAAATATCTCTCCTTACATGCATCACCTGGAGTATCTGATTTTCTCTGCATCTTAGAATCTGGTTTTTTCGTCTGCTCTGCTCTGATAAAGGCTATCAAGCCCATAGAAACTGAAAACTCTCTGCTCTGTATCCAACATAACAGAAAATTTGCCCTATCTCTCCGATATATATATGAACATAATTCCAATTCTGCTAGATGAACCTCCTAGGACCACCTTTTTTTTTCTTCTGTCCCGCTCTCTTCCAACAGTGTCTCTGTGTCTTATTTTCTTTCGTTGCCTCCTGGACTTCCCCCGTCTCCGGTTATTTATTTCTTAAGCGAAACCCTGACCCATAGCTATATAGGTCTCCGATACAAAACAAAAAAAGGTTGCAGTTTCCCTGGATAGATAAGATAGACCAGGTAAGTTACCCGTTTGAATGAAAGTGGGTATTTAATTAATCCAGGTAGTAAGTAAGGTCCACGCAGGACGATGAATGCGGTGTGGAGAGCTGATTTTGAATTTCCATGTACATACATATATATGCAAGAGACAAATCCGTGACCTGCTTCTCCATGAATTACTTATGCTTTGAGATTTATCTTGGCAGATAGTGGGACTCCTGGTAACCAGTTTAGACTCTTCTCAGAGTTCTCTTTTGTTCTTGTCATTAAGATAAGATAAAATATTTGAGCTGTGCAAAAATATATATGTTGTGCCCTTTTTGATCTCTGTCTTCCTCGCATTGCATTTTTGCACTCGGAGCAGAGCTGAGCTTGCGGGTGCTGTTGAGCTTGCAGTTTATTGTTATTATAGTGTCGAAGGGGATCTGTCTGCAATTGGGTTATCGGAGCTCTTGTAGTAGGAACCACAAGGTCTAGACTGGTCTCATTGAGCTCTGTGTGTGTGTGTGTGTGTCTTTGGCAAGGGTTGTCTGCTGACCTGCATCGAGGATAAGTCAGCTTGTTATATAGAACTCCCTTTATAAAACATCTTCAAGCTCGGACTGCTTTTCGCGCCAGCGACTTCTTGAGCTTTGTCGAGCTCCGTGTCCCTATCTGGCAACGGCTTTTTTGGCATGGAGAACAGATATACTGGTGCATGCATATACCACCAGCCAGCGCTGCCTCTGAGATGGGCCAACGTTTCAGATAAAGCAAACATATGCCATGACAATTGTTGGTCAATCTGTTGGGTTATCTCAATGAATAAATCTTGGAGTTCCAAGCTGAATCATCTTTCAGGAAGAAGTTGAGTTGAGACTGGAGTATTTTTTTTCCCTTCCATCAATTGGTAGCTATGAGATTGCGATCTGGTGTTCTTAGACAGATAAGTATATAAATTATATTCTTGTCTAGCAAAGCGGTGAGGAGTTTAGTTGCATATTAGATTAAGAGCGTAAGTATAACAAATAACAATCAGCAGATTTGCATTCGTACTTACATATTTCTCTATGCTGTCGCGGTTCTGCTCAATCTTCTTAGGATTCTTTCCTTTCTTAGTGATGTTCTCAAAAATGAGACACTGCTGAGTTAAAAAAAATCTGCTAGCAGCTCATCTGCCTGTGCAGCGATATATATATGTCTGGGTGCTTTGTTTGTACGGGTCCTGTTGGATCATGAATCAGCGGTAATAGCTGTGTAGTACATTTCCCTCAACAATTCTCCACCGCACATCAAAGCGGCTGTATCCGCTGGTCACCTCGCTCTCGCAGTGGAGCTTAACGCACGGTGGGAAAAGCTTTGCGAATATATATGGTGCCATCTCTGAGAGAATTTTCCTAGGGGGAAGCTCCTACATGTCTTTTGCTGACGTCGAAGATCTGACATGTGCTTACCTGCTCCATCAGCCTGCCTGTCTGTGGTCGAATCCGGTGTTCATGTGATCGGTCACCATCTCCAAATTTGGTGGATGTGATGGCCAACTGCACCTCCGATGACCTCTCTGTCATCCCAGATGTATCGCTCAACAGCTTTTCTGATAAAAATTCTAACTGATATTTCCAGGGCGCATCTTCGTGGGCCTCGAATGGATTAAACTCCTCCAACTTCGGAGACAGTTCTCTGTCCAACATACGGTCATTGTGTGAGGATTCAAAGGACAAATCCCCGGCTGTCACCAACGCAGCTGCATGCCGTCAGGCCTTCTTTCTGTGCACATACTGCAAAGTACTCTGTGCAGTATGCTAAGTAGGAGATAGGACAATGATGCATGGACAGTGAGGATGCTGCAAAATCCTTCTAGACATTTGCAGCAATGCAATTCTTGACCGCTCAATCCGGCTCCCTGGAGTATCAAGGCTCATTCTGGATAAGAAAGTGACGAAGGACTTTCCCTTCCTTTAACGCCATTCAAATCTTTGCCTCTCGGAAGAGCATGGAGGTCCCATCTCCCGCTCTTGTCGAGAACAATAATTTTGTAGCCCTGGGGGATTGTCTGAACCTCATCAGGTACAATCACAATTTGGTGTTTGTCCAAAGCTCTCTCAACAGCATGTCGTAGGAATAGTCCATTGCGAGCTATTTTGGAGAGACCTATCTAGCTGTTCTGTTAAGTGTTTCTTTCCATAGGCAATAAAGACAGAAATCACTGCTGGTGAATAGGGGTTCGTCTTATATTTGACGCGTGCCGGTAACATCTTTAGTTCAGTTCGACGCCCTCTGTTCCAACTGTATTCTATTGTGTAGTGTACCATTCTCGGCAGGCTTCACCTTCTTTTTTCTCAGAAGAGTTGCCATTAAAGTTATAGTCATGATCAGGGTTGACCTTGATCCAACACTGTTCTAGATCGTGATACAACAGACAACCCCGGTCAGCAGCAGCCCCAGGAGAGAGACCGGGGAGGCAATATATGCTGGGTGGTCTCCTGGCTTTGCCAGTTTTTTCTGACACAGTATTTGTGCTGTTTTCTGTCTCACTCATCTTGAAACAGCAAGCGGAATAATGAAATACTTTTGTTTCTCGCAGAAGGGGCAGTGCAGTACTTCGATTATGCCTGAAGAGGAAGAAATCTGATGGTTCCCATTTCCCATTGATTTTGCATAAGTTCTTTTTTTTGTTGTCAAATGTCAGATGTGCTTTGAGAAACGGCCAAACCACTCTCAGCAATATGCATTGCTCATGTGTCATCTTTGATGCGGCTCTTATCTGCATGAATTCTTTTCTAATCGATGCCAGCTTGCCTTGCTAGATCATGCCCTTGGTCTTTTTGTTTTCTGGAACCCCTGTCGTGAAGAGTTTGAGATATTAGTCCTCTTGCCTTCTTACCTCCTTTCTTGTCCACACAGACAGAGCGAACAATTTTCTGAAAGATGTTTAGTAAAGCCGAAAATATCTGGCAGAGGATTGGTATCGAGCCTCTCTTGAAGCTTCAGGCCGGGTAAACAGGCTTATTGTACCCACTGGACACAAAGACCAGGTGACCTAGTGGGAGGGAATTCCTAGGGTTGCCCATATCCCTTCAATATGTAGGCAAGGAATCCCTCCATTAGAGCCATTTTTCCGTCATACTAATGGCATACTAATGGCTGGCGAGGTTTCTGCTGGTGGAATTCGAGAATCTATAAACAAAATAAGGTCATAATCTGTTTCCGGTTCGTCACGCAGGTATAGTTTAAAAAAAGCCGGCTCTTTGATTTCGCTGAAAAAAATGTCGTCCTGTCTAAATAAATGGGTAAGCACCCAGGAATAGTTTTGAATTCACGTCTCTTGGACTGGTCAGTCGTTGCATCTCATTTTGGATATAGACACACTCATCCAACCTCTGCGACTGGAATGACCGCTGACACTTCCACGGATTCTGGTCTAGTAAGCAGTTTCCCAGCAAGTAAAGGATTTCCTGCCAGACATCGTTCTCTGACAATATTTGGCGCTGAGCACATGGCAGGAGGATTGGGCATGACTGCTGCAGGCTCTAATATCAGCTCTTTGTATCTATCTACTCCAAGAAGGCAGGACAGGCAGACAACTTACCTGGCAAAGTCTTTTGGCACAAATAGGAAGATGGAGAATATTTATTTGGTTAGGAATCCGGTGCACAGCTTGGATCCATCCTGCCCTTCGTGCTCTTTGAACCAGTATTCGATAACAGGCATTGCCGCGGCCAGCTCTCCTGCTCCCACTGTTTCTCCATCACTTTTTCCATCGTTCTTTCTCCTTCTCCCATTGCTCCCTGTCATTCTTCCTTTCTGTCTGTCTGGAGTCTGCACTCAGCGTTTCGGGAGCTGTTGAGTTGCTCCCTTAGGACCGTTGCTTCCTGCTTATAGTCTGAGACATTCCCTCGCTGTCACCATTCTAGTGATTTAATAGGCTTCAGCAAACTTGTCAAAGTCAAGAAAGGCCACACACACCTTTGATCTGCGCCAGAATCGGCCGCTCAGGGATAGCAGCCCAGACTACCGTTCGATCTCGACTGCTGCGTGCCAGGTCCCATCCAGCGTCTTCGTCTGGAAGCAGCCGTTCTGATATCCATGCAATGCTTCATATGTACTCAAACTTCCTACCAGTTCTTTTCCGTCCAATCCTCTCTGCAGACTGTGTATATCATCTGAAAGAATGTGATGCGTCATTTCCAGCACCTTCGATTGAATTGCTCCCCAGATGTTGAATTCAACCCACACAATTGACATCCATAATGGCAGTCGTCGGGACTATTTGCCACGAAGAAGTCCCATCTTGCGGTAATTAAGACAAATAAAGTAAATATATATTTGTCTCATGATTAAGAGGCACTCTAGCAGTCCGTATTGAAAGATAGAGATATGACCTGAATGAATGTAGAATTAATCAGCATGTTCCACTTTCTTTTCAACTCCAGAGAAGTCTTCATGTTTCAATGCAAATGACAATTTCAACATGCGCAATATTATCAATATAATAAGAAAGCAAAAAGTATCAGCGGCAGTTTATTATTAGCCACAGCATCACCACAGCACAGTCTGAGGTGCTTCGGCGTTGAGAATGAGGGCACATTTGCTGTAGATATACTAACTGTAAGCACTGCGGGAGACTGTTAATTTCCATTCCATGCCCCAGCAGAGAGAAAACATTGTAGTGAGATTATGAAATATCAATCAATAATTATATAGAGACGCTGAGAAAGTATAAAAATCATAGCATTTGAGACGATGTGCCCCGCTGTCAGGGCAATGTAAGTCAAACCATCTTGTCATGATCAATGGGATGCAATGATCATTCCAATGATACCCGCACGATGTTCGCTATTCGAATAAATATAACGATGTAGAAAGAGTCTGCACTTATCTAGGCACCAATGCACCTCAGTGTGTAATGCATTTTACATGGTTACTACATTCGAGGCATCGTTGATGTCATCCACAACGATATCCAGGATGTTTTGAACAGCCGGAAAGAAAGATAAACGGAATGATTAACTCCAGTTTCAATTCCATGTCTCTGAAGTTTTGTATATGGATATAAGCATCTGTCAGAATTAGCTACTAGAAGAGAAAGGAACGGTAGACTTTGCGCCTTTCACTGGATTCAATTTTATATCAACAGGCTTCGGATATAACATACATATTGCCGTCTCGTTGCATGCAGTGTCTCCTCAGCGCAGTTCGGTCATTGCAGGAGACTGGCTCTAATATCTGTGATGCAATGTCAATATTCCCAATGGAGTCCTGGACTCCGAACCGAGGAGATTAGGTGATGACTGGGGTTTGACTAGGTGCTTTCGTGTCACCAAACTTGAAGCGAGATTATGTAGTTTATCTCATTGCTCTGATACTCCATCACATCATTGGCAATATATTTCCTTGTCCGTTATATATCATAGAGGCTTTCAATGCACCTGAGCAGAGAAAACGAGCAGAGCTTGCCGAAGATATATAGCCCGCTTTGAAGACGCTCTGAAGACATTCGCCGAAGTTGTACGCGGAGTGCATAAACGTGAATGGGACCGGGTAGACGGACCCCAAGATCGCAGAGACGATCGATGCTATCACCAACCCGATGAGCTCTATTTTTGACGGACAGAAAATGCAACAGGTTCTAGGGGAAGGGAAACAAAAAGTTGGCTCAGGGGGGTCAATGGTTTCTTTGTTTGCCATTGGAGGAGTCAGACTCCAAAGCGTGAAGGACACTTCGAGTTTTAATTGATACAGAGCGAGTGCAGGTCAACAATGTGAAGAGGAGCCCAGTTTATGGATCGAGCAGTTCTATTGAACATTCTGATGTCTCTCTCAAGAACTTTGCCGTCATACTTTGGGTCTCTATTCTGCATGATCGTCCCTTGCTTTACCGTACTTAGCTGAGAAGGTACCAAAGAAGAGTCATTCTGCAATCGAGACATCGCTTGAAGGTTAGAACAAGTAAAAGGAATGCAAGCTAACGAAGCGTCTGATGACGAGAAGGACTGTTCGAAGCCGGAATAGAGAAGGTTGTACTGTACTATATATCTCGGTTAGCAATCGGTCTAGTAGATTGCTGATGGTTGGATCTTGTGAGAGGAATAAGATATACTAAGGAAGTGGGTTCAACATAAGGAGGTATGTGGACCTGGAGTTTGCTGGCTGTCAGATGGAAGTTACAGAGCCCTGAATATGCGAGGGGAAAGACGTGGATGGCCTGGGAACTATCCCAAACCACAGCTTTGATGTTCGCTTGGTTCTGGACTTTTGTAACGATGCATCCGCGATCTCATTGGCGTACACCATTTGCAAAAGCATGATGTCTTGTCACAGATGAAAGTTCGGTTACAGTCCAAGTTAGGCATGCTAGCCTTGCCCTAGCATGGCATCCCTTTTTAGATCATCTGTAACGCAGACAGATACAGGAAGAATCGGACGTAACGACCAACAGCAACTGCTCCATATGCGGGGTGAGTATTTGTCCTGTTTCGATGGACTGAATATCCTATATATAAACGTTGACGATCGTAAACCGTGAGCGTTCATCTGGGATTTATTGTAGGTCTCCTTTTGGTTATTGGCGTTGCCATTGAGAATGGTATGATGTGGGCAACTTCAGTTCTGTGAGATTTGTTTTTGCAGATACATTCAGTTTCGAGGACTGATAGTCGTCATGTTGGTTTATAACATACTTGTTATACCTATTCCGGGAGAGGCACTCTTCTTTCAGCCATTTTGATCATTGCAAGAAGGCGATTTGGTCATTTCAATGGATAGATTCTGGATGGAACCTTCGAGGTTGAAGAAAAGAGATTGGTAACTGGTTTTTTTCACATGCTTTCATCGGAAACAAAAGAAAAGGCTTTCGACCAAGGAACAGAATAGGAAAGTTTGTATATCCTGTAGAGCTGGTCATCGCTCTGGCAGCCCTGGAATCGATGCGAGGATGCACTGCACAGTATATATAAAACAATCCATAGATGTTTCTTTCCTGACTTTCTTTCAAGTTCCTTTGCCGCATAGACTAATTTGATAGATGCCGGTGTTTTTCAAGACTGCTCTCTGTCGAGGAGCTGATTATATTCATTGGCTAGGAATCCGAGGAATGCTGATATCGTGTGGTATTCCAATGGGTGTTCTGTTCTGCCCAAACCTCGCCCCGGGATCTTACGATCCAAGCGTAGCAGTTGGCTGCTATCGCTATCGTCTTCGAATCCATACCAACTTGCGACATTTCCAAGCCGGTTCACGAGTGTGTTTCTTGGACGACCGAGGGGCACGGACTGATTCCCACCTCCGAAACGGACATTCAAGCTCCCCATTGAACGCTTTCACCGGAGATAATGGTTGTGAAGGAGGATCTTGACGAGGACAACAAATGGATGATAGGTGTGTATCAGTCTCTCGTTCCCAGCAGTCGCAGCAGGCTTTGTATATATATATAAAGTGCTGCTCTGCCCTTGCTGGGTTACATCACCCATTCTGCAGATGTTGTTTCTTTCCACTGTCTGTCAGTTATATAAAAATTTCCACCGACCCTTTGCGGCAACTGCATGTGTTCGTAATTTCATTGTGGACATCCAATATATGTTCCTGGAAGCGTCTAACAGGCTTGAAAGAGCCATATTCAGGTATGTAAAGTACCCCGTCATCGAGCCTGCCACTTGACTTTCTATATATATGATATTTGGGGTTCATAGCAGGAGGATATCTCTTTCTTGCATTCCCACTTCCTCCTTAAGTAGAGCGCAATGTAGAGTCAATCTTTGTTGAACCATGGCATAACTCTAGACGATGGACATCGATAACAATAAACGGAGATTGAAAGATAAATGTGTGTGTATCTAGCCCTTCTGGGAGCTGGGAGAGGTAACTCGAATGGCGGTGTCACAGTTTATGCTCCAGATATATGGAAGAGCAGATCAACGCTTGACCTGCGTTTCCGAACGTACCCGCCTGTGGAGGAGACGTCGGCATTGGATTTCCAGCGATCTGTACATCTTTCAGGAGATGGTCCCAGCAATTCATGATGTTCTGTATATTGGAGCTAGATGACGACACGATGTATATAAGATATATGATCTTATGATTTCCGTGGCGCTCTTGCGGATATCACTATAGAATGGCAGCTCTGAAAATACAACAGACCGCATATTCCAGCTTCCGGATGAGGGTCTGACCTGCGTATTATAGTAGACAACTGGACCGTCCAAGACACGACCAGACACTGTGATGAGATTTGGAGTAGGATTCAAACCAAAGTTTGTGAGGGTATTGTTTATCTGAGGGGTTATGCCGAGTACAGAAGCTCAATTTGTAACTATTGTGTATGCATTCTCTGCCGGCCTGCGAACAGCAAAACGTATCATGTTCCCTGTCTGATCGGCACTCAGTTTTGATTTCGCCGGTTGGCCTGGCTCGACGATGCAGACATCAGCTGGCAGGTATGATGGCTTTTCTTTGGTCCCAAGAGAATAAGAACGTTACCTGGTTTTCCATTTTGAAGTTCCATAGAAAATATTAAAAGGTTAGAAAGAAGTAGGTAGCTGATAGATCGGGTTTAAAACAAGTCATCTGCATTTAGAAGACCGAGAGCAGGCAAAAAAGCATATTTAAGTACATATCAAAAGCGAATCATCGTAGATTCTAAAGGAGTGCAGTATTAGTAGTGTCCCCAACTGCACCTTCATCGGAATCGTCATGCACTGCTTTCTTTTGTAGTCCTGGGTCTGCCCAACTGTCAACATTGTTTGTTACAAACAGGACTTTGGAGAACATACCGAAACTCCGTTGCGTCTTTGGTAAAAATCAATCAGTGGCAGTTCGCGCTGGTATAATATTATTGTTGACATCCTCGACGACGAAGATGCACTTTCTGAATGAATGAGCCTGATGTGGTTTTTCCGGCTTTGTGCAATTGGTACAAGATGCTAAATGTTAGCCCAGCATGCGAGCCGCCTGCTCCTGGAGGGATTGCGGCGAGGTCGGCGAGGTACATCCGCGGCCGGGACCTCATCACAACTTTCGCCGACGGAGGCACGGAGAATCTCGGCCAGGAGTGCAGTGATCATTGTAAAGACATAAAAACTGCATCAGGCGTAACTCCTCGTATACCCGTGTAACCACATGGTGGGGGCGATCATCGTCTTTGAACGGAGAGTAATTAATAATAATGAAGAGAATCTGGTAGTGGTAAATTGATATCGAGGTACGTATATACATCCATACGCCCTACGAACTTCTCTTTCGAAGTCTGACCACGGCCCTATGTGAGACGTTGGCATAAAACATAAAACATGGTTTTTTTCGTGTGTTGCATCTGATTCCGTCGATGATATATATCACAATTTGCAAAGGTGGAAGACAGTCCTCCACAGTCTGTGTGTGTACCGGTTAGGCTAGGCTGTTGACCATCTTGGTTGAGAACTTGAGATTGGGCGTGGGATAATCTCCGCGCCATTTGCAGTGCTAATCCAACTTTTCCGGTTGCTAGGAGCAGGCCCAAGAAGAAGAAGAGGAGGAAGTTCATTTATGGAATTAGAGTAGGTATTGAGATAGTAGATACGGGCCTCATTCTTTTTGAGATGACTACTGCCCATTGGTGAAGTGAATATAAGCACCCCAAGAACTCCAAGGCTATATATCTATAGAGAGAAATAGATTACTTGACCAATCTGTAAGTGTGCAAAAGTGATGACCTGTTCCAAAGGATGATAAACAGATTTATGTATGAAAGGACGGAGTAGGAAGATCGATCGACGTCCTGTAGTGTAATATAAGTTCGAACGTACCGTACCGGTAGTACATGTACAAGCCAGAAGAAAAAAATCCTTCACGGTCCGGAAATCAGTGAATGTAGAAGTATGGAGAATCAAAAAAAAAAACATTGAATATTTGCAAGAAGCGCAGTGAATGACAAGCTAAATGCATACCAGTGGGTATGTAGAGATAAAAGATGAGTATAGATTAGGTAGGTAAGAATCTATCAAGACGCAGTATCATTGTCTGCTAGAAGAGAAATGAAAACATAGAGTAATGTATAGAGAGCAGTAAGTAGATAAGGACTTGTAGGACAGACAGATCTATCTATGGATGAGACAACAGAGATGGTGATGGTGATGATAGTGGTGATAGTTAAGGAACAAATCCATCTATCTAGGTGGGTAATGAATGAATGCAACAGTCCAAATTCAATCTATGAGGTATCATACCGGATCAAACCATACTATGCATGGCATATAAGGATCGAAACTGATCGTGTGCAAAGACGAAGGTAGTAGCAGCCTAACCACGACGAACGATTCGATAGAGAGAAAAAAAGTGGGCGGTAGAGATAGAGGATGAGGGACAAGGAGGAAAAGGGGGAAAGTGCGATAGTGACTACTTTCTTTTCCTTCTTGCCGCAACTTGCTACCGGTGAGTGAGTGAATTGAGGGGGGAGGAGGGAATTCATGGAGTCATTAAAGGGGAAAGATCCATTCCCTTAGGAATCGATGACAATCTTTATTCTCGGAACGCAAGTGAAAAAGCAAAGGGAGAAATTGAATGATAGTGATTTATTCACATAATTCACATATTTCCATCCTCTCGGAGGTTGCGTCTGTTCATTTCGGCTTGAAAAGTCGACAAGCCGTGCAGTCTATATGGCAGGTGCAGTATGAGCAATTAGCACTGTAATATTTTATCCTGCAGTTCGTATCGTTTATGACGCCGCCTATAAACAATTTTTGTGGATATAAAAAAATGGTGACTTCCACCGAAGCAGCTGCAGGCAAATGGGGGAAAATGAAAAACTTCTAGAAAAAAGTTCGTGCGCCGACCGGGATTCGAACCCGGGTCGCAGTCTAGCCCAAGAAGACCCCCCAATCCGCGGGATTGGCGATGGGAGGACTGCATCGTAACCCCTTGACCATCGGCGCCACCCACTTGTTGTGGGGATTTCTTCATATGGCCTGATCAAGGGGCTTTTTGTGAGCCCACCACACCCACACGCCACTGTTCAATGCTTACTTTGCTTGTTTGCCACAGACAGGTCTGCCGAGTTGCGATGCATGCAATGCAGTACAGTGCAATTGCAGTATTGTTTGCGACATTAGTTAGCTACCTTCCTTTTTTTTCTTCATTTGATTCATTCGTCGATATGTTCCTGCGTCAGATCCCCTTTGGTGTGTGTGTGGGGTGTACTCCGTACAGGTTGGGCTCGTTCCCATTTAAATTTATATTTTCAGTTCGAGCAATCCCCGACCTTATTACTAACGCAGTCACAAACGCCACTCGAGATGCAAAACCCCAAATAAGCCCCCTTCCGCTGTGGAGCTATGCAATTTTATTCCAACCAGACTAGGTAATCGGTCATTGCCTCGCCACGGCTCCTTATGGGGCTCCAGATCCATGGATAGATGGGCTTTAGCATCGCAATGACGGATGGGACTGGATGCCCGTCAGGCGACTGAGGTGATAAAGTAGATAGATGTACCAGAGCTGTGCCAATTCACGTATCTACCAATGTATCTTATCATCTAGCTATCTACAGTACCTATTTAGGTGCTCACATGTACAGCACAGTCCTCCGAGGTCGTCTTTCCAACAACACATGTACGGCAATGATAAGACATGAAAAAAACCGAAATCTACCCGACGGGTATTTCAAGCAACAAACAAATCCGAAATTGGTATCAAACAGGGAGCCTTACAAGGAAAAATTCGCATTCCAAGTGATCATTCCAATCCGATCCCCTCAACGCCGCTCCTCCTCTTTCCTCCTGGGAAGAACCCAATAGTGCCGGACTGAATCCTTTTTCCTTTTTAAAGTACTAGTCGTGGGAAAAAGATCGAGTTCTTTTCGGAATACCCATGTTTCGAGATATCTCTTTTATTGGTAGCAGCCTTCATCCCACGCCAGGAATGTTTGGACTTCCGTTCTCTCACCAGACCAGATCGCAAGACGTCACACGTCCCCAGAGAACATACCAACATGAGCGTCGAAGTCGTCCTGTCGTGGTGGGAAATTCGTGAGTCGTAGCGCGGGAGACAAAGCCCGTGAGAATCCGGGCAGCTTGAAGGAAGTATTCCGTTGCAAAGGGTAGCTCGGATCAAGCCAACGTCTTGCTGTCCGACGATTCCACTCTGCGTTCGCTCTCGATGCTAGAATGACCTCGGGATTCGGTATCATTACAGACGACTTCTGCTTGATACTTCCCTCCCAGGATCTCGGTGTTGAAACTATGACTCGATTCGCCCTCCTTTTGAATGGCAGGCCTTTCGCTCTTCACCACGTTGTATTCGACTTTGTGCCATATTTCCAGCGGCAAGCCAATCTCCACATCATGGTTCCCTTCTCGGACACTGCTAGGAACGTTTATCGCCTCCTCGCTCGTCGTGGTCGTTAACGTTTTGCCGTTGGAATCCGGCCGTTTCACGGGGCGTGGCATGCTGGGGACGTGCGTCGAATCCCGAAAACCTCGAACGCAATTCAACGGGCCTCCGCGGGAAGAGCGTCTGGAAGAGACCATCGTGGATCCGTGCCAGTTCGAGGAGCGGCGCGAACCGTATGCCGGGTACCGACGGCAGCCGCTGCTTTGCTGGAACGCCTTGAATCCGAAGATCTTCCGCAGCAGAGGCCACCAGCACATGATGTTTGCGACATATATGGCCGTGCTGGCTTCGCGGATATACCAGATCTGATAGGTGGTCGTGAGCGGAGAGGCGAAGTTGAAATACTTGTTCAGAATCGCGGCGACGATCACGAAGATGCCTAGACTCATGACGCACATGAGCAGGATCTTCTTCCTGAGATTGATCTGGGCCTTGATGAGCAGCGGGATGGGGATGGCTAGCATAGCAGCATCCGACGAGATGTTGAAAACCGCCTGCGTGATCGAGTAATGCTGGTAGGTCGCGCATTGCATGTCCTTCACCGGCATCGCCCAGTATTGGGAGAATGGTCGACAGTAGACGGCATAGTACGTGACCAGGATGACAATGAGGCCGATCGCCACGTAGACCGCGAGTGCCTTGACATAGAGATTCATGCGTAGGCCCTTGGTCATCCGGTAGTACATGATCAGCATGCAGGATTTTACACCCCATGTCGAGAACAGCATGCACTGCTCCAGGCCGATGACGATCTTGCTGCCGTAAATCCGGTCCTTGACTTCTTGCGGGTTTGACAGCACCTTGTCGTAATCCGCCGGGTCCATGAGATTGGTCGCATAATGGGCAGAAATCTGAATGAGAACGAGCATGGCCGTGTATATACACTGTCAAAACGTCAGTCGACGTCCTGTCTACTGGGAGACGACGAAACTGACAAAGGTGAAGGTCATGACATAGTCGTCCACTGCATGACAATCAGGTTAGATACGTGGTCTCGTCAAGACGAAGCGACGTCGGGGACATACGGAACAAACGTTTAATCGATCCATTTGCGATGATCCGCGAGACCCTGGTGGAGTCAGAGAATGGCCGGCGTGAATGGCATTGTATCTGACAGCACCTACATCCTCCCGATGTAAAGAACAACACCAATACTCCAGAAGATGGCCGCTTCCGTGAGCAATTGGTGAGGAGTCGGCGACTCGTTGCCCATCTTAACGGACGGAGCGGCAGGCGCTCCAGGTCTGAGACGCCCAACAGCGGTCTACATGCAGCGGCTGAGGATGAAGCTATCCCAGGGCGACCCGGTCTCATTAAAGCCGGCCGATCGGACAGGAGGAAGCAGGAAAATCTCAGCCTCCAAGGCCGAAAACCTTGTTGGAGCAGACGGGTCTTCGGACAGGGCTATCCAGATCGGCAATCACTGATCAGAAATCAGCGGACAGCTGCCATGAGGGACATCGAGGGGCGGGGCGACGCCGGAGCCGACAAGAGAAAAGGGCCCATCGTGCTCTTGGAGGCCACACTCTGGCACGCAGCATGTGCGATTGGGTTGGAGTCTGGCGGGGCTGCTCGTCCACCGCCAGGCACCGTAGCAGCATCAAGGACACACACAGTGGGATGATCTGCCGTGGGAGGGCCGCATGCTGCGCGCGGACCAGGCCAACCACACGTGTCTGTGTGAATGATTTCTGATGAGTCTCAGGGCAGAACCCGGCTCGGTGCAGGGAAAGTCGCCCATGGGGCACGCCAGCGGCCGGGGGAGAGGAAAGCTGGGCCAGAATTCCATGAGAGCACAGCAACAGTGGGCTTGGCACAGAAATGGCCACTTATCAAGCTAGAGAAAAAAAGACAGGTGCATGCTGCAAAGACAGCTCTTCCCTGCAGTCGCCATGTCACCCAGTTTTGCTTTTCCTTTTTCTTGCTCCCCACGGCACGACAGATCAGACTTGAGAGACTGCCATCACCGTCCCCAAAGGACAGCATGCACGGTTCCTGAGGATGTGCAGAGACCTGCCCGATGACGTCTTTACTCGAGCGCCAAGAGAAAAGATTTGACAAAACTCGATGATCGCGATCGCAATTTCGCGCACGAGCTGTGGACAGATTAACCCGGAGCGGAAAGGGACCACCAGACGGATCAGGCCGCAAGCCCTCGCCCCCACCGGCGATCGGCAGCAGGGATGCCTGGCTGGGCCAAGAGCGTGGGAAAAAAAAGCATTAAACCCAGCTGCAGTTTTTCAATAATTCAGAGCATTTCAGCCCCAGGATCTTCCAGCCTGGATGCCTCGCGGAGTGACCGATCATTAAAAAAAGGCTCATACGGCGATGTCGGAGGCGTTCTGAAGTGCGGAGTAGATATCCCGTACCGCCGGGGGACGTCCTCCCCGCGCCGTACCGCGGATACCGCGCCCGACCCGATCGGTCCCGATCCGCCGACGCGGTGGCGCGCTGGATGGTTTCCAGGGCTCAGAAAGAGCATTATTAGAAACGATGGGACGGGGAAATCCTAGGGTTTGCAGGTGTTCTACCGGTGAATCGTAACCTCATACTGAGAGCCCCATCGTTCATGGGGCCATGATCACGATGCATACTCCGTACAGACGAAGGCTCTCGAGTTCGAGCTTCTGTAGCGTCATGAGAGAAAATAATTTTAAGGTTGCGGCGTGTCTGGGCGGCGAGTTGCGGCCCCGTGACGGGCCGAGCATCTTCAGGTACGCTCCACCACCCTGCGACGCAACACAGACCACACAGCTCGACCATCTCTCCTCCACCGTGATGCAAGGACTGTCGCCATGATCCATCTCGCGAGCTGCCCAGCCTCGACAAAGTTGCCAAGAATGGATGCATGTCCTGAAGGTCCCGCCTGCTCCCCTGCAAGTCGGTGGCCCCTGCGGCGCACCAGGGACAATGATCGCGAACTGCATGAACTTCGACCTGGGGGAAAGGATCTCAATGCCTGGACACATTGTTCTAGAATACTCCGGGCTGGCTTGCCTTTTCTCACAGCATGGACGCAGGGCCAATCCACTGGAGAACAAAGGACCGTAGATGGAAGGAAGATAGCGGAATATAGTCAATATGGTCACTGGACATCTTCTAGCTCCTCGAGGAGTGGGTATGCATCTCCAAGCGCGTCGCTAGTCCACCAAGGTACAGGCAGGATGCAGCTTTCTCCCCCGGCGTGTTCTGGCCTCCTCCGTCCTACTGACTTGGTGCTGGTCTGCGAGAAGCAAGGCACGTGGCCGCCCATGCACAGGTTTTTTCTTCTCGTGGGCCTGGTGTAACGCTCTGACAAGCAATTGACCAAGTTCTCTTTTCTCATCATTGCTTCTCCTTCTCTAGCGATGCCTCATCAACCGTGCCCGTAGCACTGGACGTTGCCCTTTCCTTCGTCTCCAGGGGATATCGCGCTGATATCCAACCTCATGTGGCCGAAGCGGCTGTTCCGTACCGGGGCAGACGGTGATGCTATGGACAAGGGTGATGTCCAGGTCGATGCAGTCCGCCTGGAGGCGGCCTTGGGCCACAAGCAGGAACTCGTCCGAGGATTCGGGCTTTTCAGTCTGACGGCTCTGGGTGTCATCATTGCAAAGTGCGTCCATTTCAGATTTGGCTCTATCTTGATCAAGTGCGCGTCGACCTGACTTTGTATTCCAGTTCCTGGGCTGCCACAGGTGGCACGATTGTTACAGCTCTCTACAATGGCGGGCCTATGGCCGTCCTTTACGGACTGATCGTGGTTAGTATCTTCTACACAGCCATCTCTGCTTCTCTGGCGGAGCTGGCGTCGTCGATCCCTTCTGCGGGTGGCGTCTACCACTGGTCGAGTGTCGTGAGCAAGAAGTATGGCCGTGCAGCGGGTTTCTTCACCGGCTATCTGAATGCTTGTGCATGGCTTCTGTCTGCGTCTTCGATAAGCTCTATTCTTGGGAACGAAGTTGTGGCCATGTACCTGCTGCGGCATCCCGATGTGGAGTGGCATCCGTGGCAGGTGTTCATCCCGTTCCAGATCGTCAACTGGCTCTGCTGTGCTATTGTCTGTCTGGGAAACCGCTTCTTGCCGCTCATCAACCGGATCGCATTCATTCTCTCGATGGGTGGCCTTCTAATCACGATCATTGTTCTTGCAGTGATGCCGCGAGGGAGGCATGCGACCGACGCGGCCGTGTGGAGAGTATATAGCAACGAGACCGGTGGTTGGTCCGATGGAATCTGCTTCCTTACTGGACTCCTCAATGCCGCCTTTGCAGTTGGAGTTCCAGACTGCATCAGTCATCTGTCTGAAGAGGGTACGTGATACCTTTTCCTATATAGATGTCGCGTGTATTAACGTAAGTTCTCCAGTCCCTAAACCCGAATACAAGGTGCCTCAGGGCATCATGCTGCAGATGTTCACAGCCTTCTCCACCGCATTCGTGTATCTTATTGCCCTCTTCTACTCCATCCACGACCTCGATGCCATCCTCAACAGCAGCCGGACCTATTTCCCAACCGCAGACATCTACGTGCAGGCCACGGGTTCCCACGCCGGCGCAATTGGCCTGACCTGCCTCCTCTTCCTGGCCACGTTCCCAACGCTCATCGGCACCCTCGTCACCGGCGGACGCATGTGGTGGAGCCTTGCACGCGACAACGCGACTCCCTTCCCGTCCTTCTTCGCGCAGGTCCACCCCACGCTCAACTCCCCCGTGCGTGCCACGGTTGCCATGAGCTTCATGGTCACCTGCCTGGGCTGCATCTATGTCGGGAGCACGACGGCCTTCCAGGCGTTGATCTCCTCCTTCATCGTGCTCAGCACGTTGTCCTACGCGGGCGCTATCCTCCCGCACGTCCTGACGGGCCGCAGGAACATCGTCCCGGGCCCCTTCCACATGGGCCGCACCCTGGGCTTCGCCGTCAACATCGTCGCCCTGGTCTACATCTTCGTGACGGTCGTCTTCTTCTGCTTCCCGTTCGTCCTGCCCGTCACGGCTCAGAACATGAACTACACGAGCGTCATCACCGTCGGCCTGATGGCCCTCGTCGGGCTGTGGTGGGTCGTCCAGGGGTTCCGCAGGTACGAGGGTCCCAAGTACAGCATGGAGGCCGCGCGGAAGCTGGCCGTGGTGCACGAGGACTCAGAGGCGGAGAAGAAGCAGAACGTCGTGCAGGAGCTCTTTGGCGGTGCGAAGGACGATTCCACCACCTTCAAGGGGCTGGAGCTGAACCTGAACCTCGACGTGAAAGAAGACGGCGATGGAGACATAAATATCACCACTACCACAACCACTAATAACAATAACAATACCAATAAGGAGAAATGAAGCTTGTGTGGAAGCATGCCAGCTTAATTATGCCCTTTTTTGAGAAGAAGAACAGGGGGGTCGGTTTGGAAAAGACGATGTGATACCCCATCCCCTTATTATATAAATTCTTGTTGTTTTTCCCCTTTCCCATTTAGACGAACATTCTCGCGTATATATTTCATCATTCATTTCCTTCTGTACATTCTGCCCACTTTCTGTTCCATGTATCATGTACTTATGTACCGTCGCTTCTTTTTTAGCGCTGTTCCCCTGCTTCGGATGTCTATTTTTGGAAGATACACGGATCATTCTTCAAGAAACTAACTTCAGCCTTTGATTTCGAAATTCTAGCTGTGCAATTCTAGCTGTTGTTGCAAGTTGAAACTGAATTAGTCGAGTCGATTGCTGCCGTTGGATGGACAATGACCGCTCAAACCTATGTTCGTCTCGTCATAATTACATCTGCTGGTGCATCGCAACATCATCTTTCTGCATGCGTCACAGAGGAAATTCAGACTTCAAACCGCCTGCTCAGAACTCCGGCAATTCCTCTCCCAACCCCTATCCCTCAGAAAGGAAAGACATTCATCTAACGCCAGAAAGGAGAAAAAATTCACGACCTAGCCCGGATCGTCTGTGCACCCTCCCACGTCTCCCCGGCCTCCAGCGTCTGCCACCCCGCCACGGAGCCCGCCTCTACGCAGATCATATTCTTGTAGGCCTCGTCGGGCGCGAAGTCGCTCATGCCCTTGGCCTTTTCGATCCACGGGTTCCAGACGACGACGTCGTTGAGCGACTCGCGGGTGATCGAGAAGAGCGGCTTGTCGTCGTCCGAGGAGACGACGATGGGCACCTTCGGGTCTAGTTCCTGGTAGACGCGGTCGGTCTCCTGCGTGATGGCCACGGCGGGGGAGGACTCGGTGTGGGTGGTCGCGTTCTGGGTCTTGTCGATGTAGGTCTTGCCCTCGAGGTTCTTGATGCGGATCTTGGAGATGTCCTGCGGAGCAATCGAACACATTAGTTACCACATTATCCGGACTCGAGAAGAAACAAGATAGAGAAAATGGGAGGAAAAAGGAATCTCACATCGACCCTGAAGTACGTATGCATCAGCACCTGGAAGTCAAACGGCTGCGCGCCCTTGTTCTGCACCTGCAGCGACGTCTCCAGACTGTCCCTGGCCAGGGTGACGCTGTACACGAGCCCAAACTCGAACGGCCACGCCTTGCGGAACTCGTCGCTCAGCATGGTGTTGGAGAGGCCAAAGTCGAGCTTGACGGCGTCGCCGCCGTCGCGCTGTTCGCGGCCCAGCGACTCCGAGGTCGACTTGCCCAGGAACTCCCAGTACGAGTTGCGCGCGAAGCCGTGCTGCGGCAGGGCGGAGGTGGCGTGGTCTTTGGGTGGGGGGCCGAAGACCTATACGTTATATTTCATAACTTAGCTTGGTTGAGCCCTTGTATGTAAGAAGAAGAAAAACGTACAGGAAACACAAGCGGGATCCCGCCCCGGATGGGCTTGGACCCGTCCAGATGCGCCTTCTCGCTCAGAAACAGCTGCTCCTCGCCGCCCGCCAGCTTCCACGACGTCACCGTCGCGCCGTACAGGTGCACGGTCACCGACTCGCCCGTCGGCAGCGCCGCCTCGACGCGGTTCTCGCGGATGGTGACGGTCGGCTGCGGCAGGGACTTGGTCACGCCGATGGCGGCGGGCTTGTTGGAGCGCTCCATCATTGCTTGCCGGTTGCGGTTGCGGGGTGGGGGTTCAGGAGTTCGGAGCTGAGAGGAAGAGAATATGGATTGGATTAGGGGTAACGAAGAAGGAGAGGAGGCGGAGAGATGACAATTGTGTTTGGGGAGGGAATAGGTTGTTTGTGTTGGTGTTGTTGTCTATATGCCAATGTCTCAGTTAGGAGTACCTCTGTCCGGTCTGGGCAAGGAGGGGCACCTCCGACATCATGCTCCGTAGGTCGTTTCGGAGCTGAGCTAGCGGGTGCCCCGTGCGGCGTGGCTGCCGGGCGGTGTGCGGCGCCGCTCAAGCCACACAGATCGATCGGATCAGCTGACGAGCGGAGCGGGGCCGCTCCCGACTTTCCTGGCGGAGAAAGATGCCACTTGACTCCTCTGCTACCTTAATCCTGCAATTGTGTCACGGCTGAGATTCGGACGATAATCTGTTTATTGCTCATGTATGAGCTCTATGGGACAGTAGTACGTCTGCACTTGCCCCATGCTATCTATCAGGCTTATCATGGATATCGATCTCGAAGGTTGGCCTCCTCTGCGTTTATGAATGCGGGGCACTGGTGTGTCTCCTGTCCTCTCTCTCTCTGTGCCACGAGTTCCTAACCTGATCTCTCAGGAATCCCTTCGGACCGAAGGAGCTGAATTGGAATAACTCAAGCAGGAGTTGCTGTCTCTGACCAACAAAATATCTCGAAGTCTCGATAAACACGCAAAGAGAAACCAGGACGCTATAGAACCAAACCTAGGTTCTCAAAATTCTGACAAGATCTCCTGCCCTCTGTTAGCTTTAAAATGTCATGGGACTGTCACGATAGATGAGCGATGAAGCACCGCATGATCATGCATATACATCGGTAAACACGCAATGAAAACAGATATAACTGTCGATAATGGAAATAGCATCACAGGAATCGGGCTATGACAGAGGTCACCCCTGCTGAAACAGGACGGTCTTCTTCCCCTCCAGGCTGACGCTCTCAATGTGCTGGATTTCCTCCGGCGACAACCTCCACCCCAGAGCCCTCATGTTCTGCTCAGCTTCCTCCAGGTTGCGCACACCAACGCAGGGTATCGCCCCCTTGTTCAGGACGAAGTTCAGCGCGACAGCACTGATGCACACTCGTTTCTGCTCCGCGATCCGCCTCAGCACACCGACGATCGTCTCCAGCTCGTTGATCGGGTAACTGCTGAACCGGTAGGACTTGGGGGGTTTATTCCCATTCGAGTACCTCCCCGTGAGACGGCCCTGCGCGAGCGGCGCGTAGCTCTGGAAGACGATGCCTCGCTCGCGACACTCCCGTATCAGGTGGTGTGTCTCCGGATGCCTCCTCACGACCGAATACTCGCATTGGTTGATCGCGAGCGGGATATTGTGCTTTGCCAGCGCGTCCGCCATCCGGATCATATCCTCCTTGTCGTAGTTGCACACGCCCACGCACCGCGTTAAACCCGACTGGACACACTCCGCGAGCCCCTTCGCAACGGTCGAGATCGTACTCGGATGGACAGGCCCATGCACGAGATAGACATCGACATAGTCGAGCCGCAGCCGCTCCAGCGACTCCCGGAGCTTCTTCACCGGCGCCGCCGACTGCGAGAGCAAGTTCTCCATATTGGGGATGGAGAACCACTTCGTCTGGATGACAAAGTCATTCCGGTCCAGGCCCCGGACCAGCTCGCCGCAGATGCGCTCGCTCTCCCCGCTGCCGTAGGCCTGCGCCGTGTCGATCCAGTTCAGCCCCGCCGTGCGCAGCCTCTCCCATGCCGCCCTGATGTGCGGGAACTCGTCGCGCGAGTAGTTCCACGTGGAGGTGTCGCCCCAGCTCCACGCGCCGATGCACATGTAGGGCACCAGGACGTCCTGCGTCGTGCCCCGCAGCGTCAGCCTGCTGTGCGTGTCCGGGATGATGTTGTCGGGCAGGACGTAGGGCTCGTCGCTCTTGGTCGGGTTCACGGGTTTGAGCTTCTTCGAGTGTCGGCCCTCCGTCGCGGACATGCCGGCCGCGAGGCCGGCTTGCAGGATCTTCTGGGCCATGCGACCTCTCTCTCTCTCTCTCTCTCTCTCTCTCTTTCTAAAAACAGGACAGGTGAAAGAAAAAGTCGCCCTTAGGGCGGCGAAACCTGCGTTAGCAGGATCGATCTATCGATAGTGGCCTTCTTACCTATCTAGGAAACTAGGCAGGTAGATGACTGCAGAAATACATACGTCAATATGCTTACCCCCAAAGATATATTAACTTGGCACTCCACGTGGAGACCCAGCACACAGAGCCTTAGACATACATCATCATGACGGCTAACAGGACAGACAAACTCTATCTAAGATATAGGCTCCAAACACTCCCAGATCCAGGTCTCAGGCGCGCGGGTATCAACTTCAGAACACAGGACAGCCTATGTACTCTCCACAGGAGCCAATCAATCTCGATAGGTAGGTGGGTAGTCCCAGAGTCAACGACTGGCCTAAGGCGCAGCAGGTCTTACCGTATTGTGAAGTCATCGCTCCCGCGACCACATACCTAGGTACTGTACCTACCTACCTTGCCTATCCAGAGGAAAGCTCGAAGCTAAATTTCGAAAAATGGCGACTCCTACTCCCGGACCCAGAGTCAGAAGTCGGAGGCTTGCTTAGTTATTATCGCAGTTGATTTTTTATCGTTTTTTTTTTTTTAAAAAAGTGACTGACAATTACGATGGAACCTCCTATTCCTTTCCAATTTTCCTATTTTTCCTATTTTTTATCTATCCTACCTATCCATACATACATATATGATTGCGTTGACTGACTGACTGGCCGATATACTCTATAATCGAATCGAGAGAGAAAACTAAACTAACCATAGTATAACACACTCCCCTAACACACACACACACACAGACACTGTTCATCATATGATAATGATGATGTGAATGTAAGGAAAAAAGGAAAAAGCCGAAACAAATAAAAATGAAACAAGAGGAACAAAACAGGTCAATAAATAAAGACATACCAACAAAAACAGAAAAAGGAACGAGAACAGAAACAAACAATAACCACGAAAAAAGCAATACAATCTGGGAACTTCTCAGAAAAAGAAAGAAAAAAAGAAAGCCCCAATAGAATACCATAATCTATCTATCATATCATATCCGTTGCGCCGTCGCTATGCCATACAAAAAACCATGCAATGCTCTCTCTGCTATTGCTAACTCAAGGTAGGTAGCCAAGTGAAAGAAGGAACTTGAAAAAAAGAAAACCACAACCCCTCTCCCATTCCTATCCTAGCAAACGAAAATCTTACCCTAGCCTCTCGTATCCTATCCTATCTTATCTCATTTTATTTTTATCCTGTTTTCATCTTTTGTATCTTGGTTTTTGGCTTTTTTAGTCGACATGATGCCTCCGCGCAGCCTCATGCGTCTCGACCCGGATATCGAACATCAGGTCGTCCAGCTCCCGCAGGGCGGAGCGGCTGATGCTAGCGGCCGCTTTGATGGTCCCCAGGACTCTGCGGAGGGAGTCGATGATGGCGGTCTCGCTGGGCGGCTCCGGCTCCGTCTGCGTCTCCGTCTCCGGGACGCTGTCTTTCTCGTCGGTTTGGACCGCGTGGGAGACGTATGGTGCGGTTGTTGCTGTCGCTGTTGAGGCGTCGTGGGAAGGAGGAGGTGGTGGAGGAGGGGGAGGAGGAGGAGCAGGAGGAGAGGTATCCTTTTCTTTCTCCTTTTCCTTCTCCTTCTCCGGTGTCTTGACTGCGTCGACTGCGTCCACTTCCATACGTTCCGTCTGTACACCTGCTTCCGAGGTATCCTGCTCTGTCTGCTGGGGCGGTTGCGCTGGTTCAGTTTCAGCTGGTGCTTCGGCAGGTTTTTCTGGTTCTTCTCGTGTTGCGTGAGGCTCTTGCGGAGTGATAGTGTCTTGGGCAGTTTGCTCTTCTTGCTCTTGAGACGAGTCCGGCGTACGAGGTTCCTGAATTGGAGCCTCTTCTTGTGGTTGAGGCTCGTCTTGCGTTCGCGACTCCTCAGGCTTGTCCTGACTGCGGGGGGTCCGCTGCGTCTGAGAACGAGTGGCTCGAGATGACTTCCTGCTCAGAGTTTCTTTTGTCGTTTCTTTCGTCTCCGGAAGAGGAGACGCTGGGTGTACGCTGAGGCGGAGCGACCTCCTCTTCACCTGGGGCGACTGAGTCGAGCTGTTTGAAGCCTTGTCAACATCCCCGGGGAGACTTCTCTTCCTAGACTTTGATGATTCAGCCACTTCCGCTTCTGGCTTATTGGGCTGGGCCTTTCGCTTCTTAGACGCAGGGGTTGCCAGCGAGGGCACGTTGGCTTCTTCAACTGCGCCTGAAGCAGCAGCAGATCTTCTGGTTTGAATGGTCCGTCGTTCTTGGGCTTCTTCCTTGGCCTGTCCCCTTGTGACGACGGAAGAGCTTCTCGTGGAGCGACGCTTCCCCTTTTCAGGAGTAGCGGAAGCCTCCTCCATTTCCCTCTTCCTCTTCCTGGTCATCGGGAAGCTGTTTGGAAGATCCGGGGACTGCTGTGTATCTGTCGTCTTTTTCGAATCCACCGCCAGTTCCAGATCTTGCTCCAGCTGAGACGCGATCTGCAGTTCCATGTCATCACTGAATGAATCTGGAATGCAGTCAACAGGCATTTTGAAGCTTGACTCGCCGTGGTCGGTTGGGCCCTCGGTCGGCATAGGGTCGTTCGCCGCAGGCTCTGAGACTGCAACGTCCTGTCCGGAAGGACTTGTGGCGGTCCGAAGAGGGTCTATGGCGTTCGGGTTCACGTTATCGGCTTCAGGAACCTTTGTAAGAGGTCCTGAATCCAGTGAGGTGGTCTCTGGGAGATTCGTATCGCCGGAGGTAGTCGCCTCTATCGGCGCATTCGAAGTTCCCCCCGCATCCCCAGGTCCCAGGGTATTCTGGCCAGCATCTTGGTGCCCCTTCTCATCCTCACGAGCATTTTGCTCCGCTCTGACGCCTTCCAATGGAGCCTGCGATGCATCAGGATTAGCCGGCCTCTCGAGATCACCGTCCCCGATGCCGCTTGAGCTAGCAGCCGGCAGCTGCTCGGACCCAGGGTTTGCATGTAATGATAATGGAACAGGCTCCGAGTCTTTGAGATCTTTCGGCAAGGGTTGTGCGACTTCTGGCGGGGAAGACGGCGGATCCATATGCTCATGAGTATCAAGAGCTTGGACCGACAGAGACGAAGGGAGCTTGGATCCACCGAGCCGTGCTCGACCTTTCGAACCAGGGGTAGGAGACGACCCGAGGAAAACATCATCATTCTCGGCCAACGCGGCCGGGATTGTAGGTGTTAGCGGAATTTCAGCGACTGGTTCCGGGCTACGCAAGTCGCGCAATTGGGGAGGTGTATGAAGAACGTGATTGCGGCGAGCGTTGGAGGAAACTGGAGAAGAAGGTCGGATTCCGTTCAAAATCATTGACGGGTCATTACGCTGTCTTTCCTTGACTTCTTTCTGATGCTCAGTGAGCAACTGGCTCTCAGGTTCAGATGGAAGGGCCGGTGACGATTCGACGGCAATGAATTGGACTTGAGAGTCATCATGGCGCAGTCGCTGTTTCGGAGTGAGATCCATTGATTTCTCCGGCAACGCGATTGCAGGTTCATATTCCCTGATAATTGGAGAAGAGCTGAAGTTTGTAGGTCGAGAGATTCTTGATTTATGTCGCAATGTGAATCTCCCAGGAGACTCGTCACGCACTCTAGCTTGCGTTTCGGGACCAATGCTATCATCCTGTGAAATGAAGTCCGGGCTGGTTTGATTTGCCTGCAACCTATTAGCCACGACGATACCCTTTTTAGTCTCACCGGTACACACCTGTGAATCGTTCAGCGGAGGCAAGCATGGTAGTTGTAGCTCCACGAAGGGCTCCAACTTTCTCAGTGCCCGCACCACTGATTCGGGATATTCGAGGGACTCCTGTAAGCCGAAGGTATTGTTCCACATCTCGATGAATCTGTTCGTTGTCGACTTATGTGACGACTCCAGACCCGAAGAGACGATAACCTCGAATTTATGAAGGCTTGACGTATCATGAGTTACACACGTTTGCAGAATATTTGGAACAGCTAGAGAGAGTGCACGGACCTGTCCAATGTCAGCACTGTGTTAAGAATAGTAATTGAACGCACTTACAGCAATCAGAATCCTGCTATCCGCACAGTATTCGGCGGTCAACTGGCGTACTTCGTCCCTCAACCACAAAGAGAGCGGGGTCTGCAGGGCTTCCAAGACAGCGCAACGAAAGGCAAGAATGCCGCTGCTAAGGAACGAAGTCAAGGATTCAATAAAACCCGTAACACCAGCGGTTTCGGCAGGATTAAACATTTTGTAAGAGTCTCGAAGCATCCTATCGACCAAGTTTAGAAGCTTGTGAGGAAAGAGCAATTGATCTTTCTGGCAAGCAGCAGACGAGCTGGACATAAATCCCGCTCGTTTTTGATTCAACATCCCTTGGTGGCAGTATGGTAGAGACAAGGCATGATTAAGAAGTGCTGCCGATGGCGAGTAGGCTTCCTCAAGCCGAAAGCGTATCAAAACTTCTGCTAGAGGCTCAATTATAATTGATGCAATCGCGCGCTCGCCTTGTTCAGTTCGCAGAACACGAACAAACGCGTTGAGAAGCTGGCTCCACACTAGATAAGCATCGGGAAATTGCAGCCCAGACAGAAGGATCGTCATCACGTTGTCATAGTCGCGAGAGACAGATCCATCTCGATCTCTGGCAGACTCGACCGGGAATGAAGATAAGCAACGCTCGGTCAACTTTGCAGTCGACTGCCAGATAAACCGAGCAAATGTAGAGGCTGTAGATGTATGAATCCCAGCATCACCCGGGACTATATCCGCACACTGCCGGAAGAGAGCCAGACGTGACCCTCTAGATAATCGCCCGTGGGCTGCAGATTCCAGAATACCGTCGATTAAGCGAAGATAGGAGGGGCTGACTTCTGAAGGTCCAGAGAAAGAGCTTATCAGCCGAAGGAAATGAATGATAGGGGTGTCGAGATTGGTGTCATGAGAACGGTGATGGGTAGGTGTGTTGGCGGCCTGGAAACTCTCCTGTGCAGTCTTCAAAAGAAGCTTTTCGGTAAACGGTATAGTACCGAAGGATAGTATCATCGTGGTGGACAGGAAGCGAAACCGATCAAAGAATCTATCCGTGCTATTATCACCGACAGCATTCAGCGAAGAAGGACCACCGTTCCAGAGACGAACCAGTAATGCGAGCACGCTGGCGACAGCTTGCATCGATTCAGTTGAGGGCTTTATCTCTTTGCTCGACGCGTTGGACAATGCTCTGGAAAGGCTTATCCAGGCGACAGCAATGTTCGACTTGTCAATAGCATCATCGACCCAAACAGATGATTTAAAAAGACATTCAAAAGTCTTCAGAATCGTGCCAATCCGTGACCTAACCCATTTGGAGTCCAGCGAAGGCAGTTCTTCGGGATCGAGCCTGCTAGTTTCATTCACCTTATTTTCAGTCCAGACTTTGGGCTGTGAGCTCCACAGCAAAGCAGAAAGAATCTGGGATGCTCGGTCATTCAGGCTTGGGGCCGAGCTAAAGATACCTGCGAAGGGCTGCGCAATGTATTCCTCCCAGACAACGTCAAGGTGCTGATAAGACGCAGAGGGACGGAATGCATAATAAATGAGGTTGTGGTAGCTTGACAGTGCCAACTGATTGACCTGCATCCCACTTCTTTCATGTTTCCTTCGTTCGAACTGGGACAAAATCGGTTTGCTCAGCATCCTGATCATGGAAAGGCTCGTCGATTCGCTGGGACCAATGGCGTAGACAAATCTATCCCATCCCACGATAGCTTGTGCCTTGATGGCAGCTTCGCTGCAGTTGAAGCATTTCTGCAGGACGAGCACCCACTCCTTGAAATGCTCCCACTGATCGATACTGAAGCGCTTGCTTCTCAGGAGCAGAACAATGACGCTCCAGATTTGTGGAACGTGCACCCCACTATCCGTTGATGCCATCATTCGTGACATGCGTTCGCATACCTCCGACACCAGCTTTCTACCCTTATCGAGAGATCTGTCGAAGATATCACGGATGGTGTTTGACACGGTGGCATTCGGTCCAATGGCCATGGCGGCCTGAATGCCGAGAGATATTGCCCTTGATCTGGTGTCCTTGATATGATGGAGTAACCCGGAAATCAGGTGTTCGATCCATAGTGTTGATTGGGTGGCCATAGTCGATTTGGACTGACTGAGTATCCGCTGATAGATGCATAATCGCTGGGAGACGATGGTATTTCCGCTGATACGATCGGTAACGTCGTAGAGAACGGTAAGAAGGCGTGTTATTCTAGTATTCGTCATGACCTTCGGAGGGAAGTTCTGTGTTGCCAGGACATGCATATAGTGCGTCAAGATGGACTTGGCTATTTTGGCCTCCTGGAGGCAGTTGATCGAGTGGTCGATGATGAAAGTCCTAAACTCATCAGAGAGCTGTGCCGCTAGCCCAGAATGCCAGAGAAGGGCCATGCACAGCTTAAGCGCATGAATGACTATGTTTACATCCAAGGGGCCTTCAAGATTCCTGCATAGGTCCCGCTGTATGAACTGCGCGAGTAGACCCAGCTTCCCGGCCATTTCTTGCTCACCGGGGATCCCTTCGTACGCCTTTAACGCCCCCACAAGATGCATATAAGCATCTAGCCGCGAGCTCGGAGACTCTCCGGCCAGCTGCTGGGTGACAGACTCCAACAGCATGACGAAGGACTCTGGGGTGTGAGGAGCATTGTTCGAAGGACTAAGAGGGACAGGGCTGTGGGTTGTCTTGAGAATCGACTTAGACGGCTTGCATTCATTCGAAGGACGCAAGGCTTTCAGATCCGTCTGCGATGTCGAGGCGGAGTTGGTAAAGGTCGGGGGCTTGATATAGTTGGTCCATGGGGAGAAATTGACTCGCTTGGTGCGTCTCCCGGAGGGGTTCGTCGATCCGTTTGCTGAAGACGGAGAATCACCGGGAGTCTCGAGAAGAGCCTGATTTCCCTGCAACTGATCTCCTTCGCCGTCGAGCGACAAGGCACGAGACGATGCCCTAGGCGGAGTTGGCGGACGAGCAGGAAGCGCGCTCAGAACCTCCACCATATTTCGGACCGGGAGAGCGAAGTGGAAGCAGTCGACGGAGAATCCAGGGAACGAAGAAACATTGCTGTGTGAGAACAGGTCCGCTCAGAGGGTGGCACCCATGTTCAGCTTGAACAGGGGGATCTGGAGCAATTGAAGCCCTCGAGCTGGCACTGCGGCGAGCTGGAGAAGAGCCACGCCCACGCAGCACTTTTGACGCGCATCGAGCTCGGGCGCAGCGATCGCGACAGTGTGGCTGGTGCACGCGTAAAGTGGTCGGGGGCGCGTCTGATGCCTGAGGCATCAACAAGGAGCGCGCCCGTCCGCCGTCCCGACACGGGAACATGGACTGCGGCGACTGCGGCGCGTCGAGGTGTTATTGAGCCATATACACAGGGAGAGTGTTGGAAACCCAGCCCTGTTCCGCATCATGTCACCCTGTAGACCATTGACTCGTAGCTTACATATATCTATGGCCCAAAGTCCATCCTGTCTGTGAGAAAGACGGCATTCCAGACTAAGAATTCTGCGGGGAAGCACGTCGAAGCAGCCTTGGTGGGGCCTTTCGGCTCCGTTGCTTGCTGCTTGGAGCCCGCGGATGGTCAGCATCGAGTCCTTTGAGCGCTGACGTCCCCTGGCAGGATAGCCGGTCGTTGCACCAAGTTGCTTCCTTTGTCATACATCGTTTCCTCGTTCCCCCTCCGCCAGCGTCACCATTCGCATGAATGCCTAGCTGCTGCGTCAGCCCTGATAAATCAGCGGTTGGCTCTGAGCACTAAGATCGCCGTGTTTCGCGAACACTACCTTCAGGAACAGCTGATCGACGATTCACAGAACTTGCTCTACACTCCGGCAACATGGATATCACGCCGCTGCATGGCCCAGGTATGCACCAGCGCTAACCGGTCCCCGCATGGGAGTGGGATGGTGGGACTAATCGCATCAATCTATCTGCAGATAAGCTTAAGGAGGTCACCCAACTGATGGTCTCCCTTGAGAGGGACCTGGAAGGGAAACTTCTCTCTCCCGATCGTACGTCTCACAGGACAGAGCTGGAACGTCAGCGGGCACACCTGACCTGGCCCTTTTGATGCAGAACGGGTCCAGATCCTTCTGAAGTTACGACAACATGGAACAAACCCGGAGAACGCGGACCCCATCTATTCAAAGAAAGTACGCTGTTCCCGAGACATCGATTACGTTGCTATGTCTGACAGGCGCGCAGGGCATGGAGACATTGGTAAAATATGGCGCTGATGGAGAGACCCCCGACATACGCCGCGCTGCCCTGCGATGCGTTGCGAACGCGCTGCTCTTGGATCCCAAGATGCGCCAGATTTTTGTGGATACAGGATATGGCGGTAAAATTGCAGAGAGGCTCAAGGTACGAATGCGATCTAGTTCAAGGCCCTGCACCTTAGGGTTGATGTTGACCGCCCGTGTAAGACCGATAATTCAGAGGACGAAATGGTGATAAGTCGGATTCTTTTCCTCTCCACATATGACACTACCATGGATTTCGAAAAACTTATCAATAATCACTCTTTGGGAGAGAATATCAACAACGTAAGTGAAGCCTCGGACTTGTGCACTCGCAGCCCTTTCTGACTGTTGCAGCAACTCGCACGGCACGCAAAGCAATTCCCAAAGGGGAGCAAGAAGCCTCTGCCTCAGATCGACGAACTGGCCTTGACAGACACCCTGAAATTGATTTTCAATGTTGCTAAGCTTTATCCGGACTTAGCAGCGACATTCACTCCTTCGATCCCTCATATCCTCAAGATCATCAGTCGCATAGATATTCCAGAGAAGCCTCTGGATGGATTGATCAGCTACCTTATTAATTCTCTAACTGTCCTTGATCTCGAAGGAAAGAATGGCGGGCCCTTTGAAAGCAACCCGCTTTTCCCGAAATTCAACCAGAATTGCAATGTGGACAAACTGATCAACATCTTGGATCAAGCGGTTGCCATATACAAGCCGGAAGAACTTGAGGCACGCGCTCTACCGCTCCTGCACCTGCTTATCACGATCCACGAGTTAGCCCCAGAAGGTCCTAGAAAGTATATGCAGTGGCTGCTTCTGCCGGAGGACAGAGACCGCAGCAAGCCTATTGGCCATGACGACACACTCTCCTCCAAGCTCTTGAAACTAACATCTTCACCTTGTCAAAATTTGACCACCGCAATCTCGGAGCTGCTGTTCGTGCTCTCCGGGAAAAATGCGGAGAATCTCACCAGGAAAATTGGGTACGGATTTGCGTCGGGATTCCTTGCTTCCCGCGGCATGGAAATCCCGCAAAATGCCAACGAGGCATTTGCTACAAACATGGATCCGGAAATCAATCCTATCACCGGCCAAAGGTGGGATGCAGAACCGAAAGACACCGGCCCACCTATGACAAAAGAAGAGAAGGAAAGGGAAGCAGAGAGGTTGTTTGTTCTCTTTGAGAGGTACCTGTCCCTAGCTTTTGTCGATTCTCTTAACACTTACTCACCTTTACATGTAGGGCGAAGGCGAATGGCGTTATCAATGTCGAGAATCCTGTGGCCCAAGCCCTCCGCGAAGGAAGACTTGAGGAACTTCCGGATTCCGACTCAGATAGTGATTGAAATATTTTGGCGGCTTCTGCTGATTATCATTCTGTTTCTTTCGGGTAAATAATTCTGTATATTGCATTCAGCAAGGCGAACATGTTGGACAGGATGTCTGCATAGCTAGCATGGCAATAGGCCTTTTTAAATCTTGATCGAATGTCGAGACTGTAGATATTGTCGCCCTTTCCAATACTACATCTTCTACATCTTCTTTTAATCACATGGCATATCAGCGTTGTTATTCCAGGAGGCGCTGTTATCTTATCTGTGCTAGAATTATGGAAACTTCTGCTGCGGGGCCTCAGCTTAAGTTGACTGATGACGTACCGGGAGCGTTGGAGCTTCGGCGGGGTTTCGCGACCAAGCGCGCTCCGCCCGAAAAATTAATTATTGCGGGACAACTTCGCGACCGGCATCCACAAGACTGAAAAGCAACAGCTTTCACCAGAACATCGTTCTGACATATTCTCTGAATCAATATCATTCGGGAAGCCATTTGTCATTTGGCGCACACTCCCCATCCACCATGTCTAAACCATTCGACCCTGAGAAGGCCGAGAACCTCGAAGATGTATGTTCCAGCGTCCAGCCAATTTACGACCTGAAAATTCCCAAACGACTAACCCTGAGTTGTAGATTGAGAAGCAGTTTGCGGTGAAGGGTTAGCCCTCCGATCCTGCGCTTACGGGAGTTACCTATTTGTTGAACACGTCCCTAACATCTCAATAGCCGTGGAACATCTGGAGACGTACTGGTCGATTCTTCAGAAGACGCCGGGCTCCAAGCTGCGCCTGACGAAGATCGACGACGAAATCTACGAACATTTCAAGAAGGAATTCCCCGACTTCGACCCTGCGGAGACCATCGATGAGGACAAGATGAAGAGCAAGGAGGGCAAGGAGAAGTGGCGCAACTTCATGAACCAGTATGAGAAGAAAATCAAAGACTACAATTTCGGGACGATTATACGGACGAACCCTAAATTCGAGTACGACCAACACACGACCATTTTTGGTAAGTTGGCTTATCGCTGTTGGAGTTGCATGGTGGCGTGGCTCGGTGGCGGAGCTGACGAGCTTTTTATAGGTATGCGCATGCAGTTTTATGCCATTGAGATCGCAAGGTAAGGGAAATATCGCCAGTCGCGCAATTTCTGGGGCTTCTCTGACACGGATCAGAAACCGCGCGGGCCTGAACGACTGGATCTATGAGAAGGCCCAGCAGGAGAAGAAGTCGAGTTCGTAACGCTGATAGCGTATTCATCATTACCATCTTCCATCGAGACCCTCGATGATATCCCAAAAGTATCAAAGACTCTGGAGTGTCTTTGTTATATGAGCCGGATGCGTCTTGGAAGACACAGCATAATACCTAGCCCTGGGTGCTTGCCGCGGCCTCCATTTTGCAGCCGATTCTGTGGCTCTTCTCGAATGACTTGCGATGCAGTGTGTGTGTTAGACAGAACTTGAAACTGGAACAGTTGCCTCAAAGGATTGTTCCACGGACCCTAATGATTTAGTGAAATGCGATATTATCGCTTTCTTGGGTCATGATAGTGGAAGTTTTCAGCCGCACCACCGGCATTATACCCCGCCTCCACATCTTCTGGATAAGAAATAGATCAGAATCAGGAAAGGAATTATGTTCAATTCTTTATTCCATCTGCATACAGAAATAAGATAAATGGCTGTGGATGTTAGATCGGAGACGGTTGTGAATACTCTTTGTCACATGACGGGCTCTCCCAGCCGGTGAGAACAACACAAAGGAAACGCATTCATCTCTTTCAACCATCTGTGGACTGTATCCTCATCAATGCTACCGAATTTAGAATTTTCCTCATATTGTCGTTCGCTTAGCTACAACGTGGGTTTTACTTTGTTCGAGTGGGCACTTTCTTGGATAATATGCTATCCCCTACTATCTCCTTATCCGCTGTGGTCCGCATTGCTTGAAGTGCAACAGTCAACAATTTGGGAAACATGAAGTCTGCTGTTCTAAGCTCTGAGGAGATCTCAGAACATGAAGAAGCAATGTCAGCTTCGAGTCCTAGAGACGATGATGAGGCGCACTCCGAAGCGAGCTGGAAATCGCTGTTCAACTTCACGACTCGAAAGCATATCTTAACGCTCGCAGCGACATTGATAGTCACCATTGCAGCTGGGATAATTACCCCTGCGTTTGCAATATTCCTCGGGAATCTATTCGAATACTTCACAAAGTTCGGAGCCGGGGACGTCTCAGATCGAGAGCTGCTCAGCAGGGTGTCTAATAATTGCCTAGCACTGCTAGGTCTGGGAGCGGTCGGTTGGATATTGAATGGCAGCTATTTTACCCTGTGGCTCATATTTGGGGAGCTGCAAGCAAGAAGCGTCCGTGATAGGCTCTTTATTGAATTACTGAAGAAAGATGTCGAGTGGTTCGAAATGCGGCAAGGAGGCGTGGGCGCCTTTTTATCTGGCATTCAAGCGCAAGTCTATTCGTTCCTAGATCTTCTATTGAATATGCTGACTTCTACTTTAGTCAAATACACGACCTGCAAATGGGTACATCTCAACCGCTAGGTCTTACGCTGCAGTACTCTGTCAAGACCGTCGCATCCCTCGGGTTGGCGTTCTATACTTCGTGGAGCCTCACTCTGGTCACTCTGGCTGCGGTCCCTTTCTGTTCAGCAGCCGTCACCTTTCTCTCCTCCAAAATGCAACGCAGCATCAAAGCGCAGCGGGATGAACTCACGAATGCATCTAAGTTGTCCTATAATGCTTTCTCCTCTGTAGATACGGTGAAGTGTTTCAACGGGCAGTCGTTCGAGTGCCGCCAATATTCTGCCAGCATCAGTTCAGCCGCACGCTACTATCTCAGGCAAGCGCGTTTAAATGCTCTTCAGATAGCATGCATTCGGCTTATGATGTTCGGAATGTTTGTTCAAGGATTTTGGTATGGCAGCTCACTGGTTGGTTCAACGAAAATCTCGGCAGGCGATGTTTTGAGAACATTCTGGGCTTGCTTGGTCGCTACGCAATCGATAGAGCAGGTCCTCCCTCAGACGATCGTCCTGGAGAAAGGAAAAGCTGCCGGAGCATCTCTGAAGGCTCTCTTACAGCGTCTTGATCGTGATAAGCCTACAACAAGGATGACCGGGATGCTGTACCCTCGATATTGCGAGGGAGATATTGAAATGAAAAACGTAAGTGCAATTGGTATTTTCCGAAGGGGCAAATGCTAACAACAGCAAGGTTTCTTTTGCCTACCCGTCCCAGCCTGGAAAATTTGTACTCAAGTCATCGAGCTTCTTTTTCCCTGCTGGTGAGACAACTTTGGTGGTCGGACGAAGCGGATCTGGAAAGAGTACTCTCGGCAATCTCCTGATGCGATTTCACTCGCCTACGTCTGGCGAGATCCTCATCGACGGCTACGCGATCGAGACGCTCAATATTAGCTGGATTCGGAACAACATCACCCTTGTTCTGCAACGAAGTGTCCTCTTCAACGAGACAATCTTCCGAAACATCGCTTTCGGTTGTCGAGATTACGACCGTATCGGAAAGGAGCAGATCCAGGACTGCATCGACCTGGCGATGCTCCAGAGCACGATTGACGATCTGCCAGATGGACTCGATACTGTCGTTGGTGCGGGTGGAAGCGCACTGAGCGGAGGCCAGAGACAGCGAGTCGCCATCGCCAGAGCCAGATTGAGGGATACACCCATTCTCATCTTAGACGAGTCCACAAGCGCCCTTGACTATACAAGTCGAACTGCAGTGATGAAGGCTATCCGTAGGTGGCGAAAAGGAAAAACCACGATCATTATCACACATGATATGTCACAAATCCTTAGAGAGGACTTCGTTTATATCCTGGAACATGGAAGTGTGGTATATTCGGGCTACAGAAAAGCACTGGAGGAGATCGGCGAAGACAAAAATATTCCTTTCCTTAGCTTAAAAGGAAGGGCATCCAATCTCGAAGACAGCGACGACCATCCTCCTGCGGTTGATATAGTGGATTCTTTTTGGCATTCTGGCTCAGATTCTGACTTCTCTTCAATTCAATCGTCATGGGAGAAATCACCAAACGTCAAAGCTTGCCTAGAACCAATCTCTATGCCTGTCACCTCCGCTCATAACGAAGAAGTGGCCTTTCAGACTCCTCAACCTCGATACCCGCAAACGACAATGTCCCAATGTCCAGACCTTCCAGATTTTCCTCGACGCAAGTCTACTGGCGATGGACTGGCAGGGCTCCTCCGTACTGATCCGAATTTGGATCAGCACATCTCCAAGTTTTCATCGCCTCGGATCTATGACCTTGGTTTAGTTGAGACAGCAGATGAGAAGACAACGGCTGACAACGTAACAAACACCGGAGTGCCACGAAGAGACTCACAGTCTGTGTCTTCGGAGTTAGAACGAACAGCCTCGAAACCTTCAATGGCCCGGGATCGAAAACGAAGGTGGAAATTTAGCCACGCCAAAAAGGGGCGTCGCAATGAACCTTCCATCTACAGAATTCTGCTTACAATCATCCCCCAGCTGACCATTCCGCAGCGTATCCTTCTCGTTCTGGGGTTCATGTGCGCTCTTATACATGCCACTGCAACACCGCTCTTCGCCTACATGCTCTCACAGCTCCTTAACACGTTCTCCCTGCCCAAAAACCGCGCACAAGAGGCAATGAAGTGGTCATTGGCTGTCCTCGGGCTCTCTGTCTGTGATGCGAGCGTATCTTATCTAATGCATTATCTCCTAGAATATTGCGGACAAGCGTGGGTGGACGCCCTCCGGAGGCAAGCCATGAATCGAATTCTAGACCGACCACGATCGTGGTTCGAACGGGATGAGAACCAGCCCTCCAACCTCACGGCCTGTCTCGACCAGAACGCAGAGGAGATGCGGAATCTAGTCGGCAGGTTTGCGGGCTTTGCGCTCGTCGCCATCACCATCGTCGTTATAGCCGTCATCTGGAGTGTCGTCATTTGCTGGAAAATGACACTCGTCGGTCTGTCGTGCGGCCCCATCATGTATGGTATCACCAGGGGGTTCGAGAGCGTTAGCGGGAAGTGGGAGAAACGGTTGAATGACGTCCACGAGAAGATATATTCGATCTTCTCGGAGACCTTTTCGGATATACGCACGGTGAGGTCGTTGACGCTGGAGTCTTACTTCCACAAGAAGCATATCAAATCTACGGCGAAGGCTATGGAGGTGGGTTTAAAACGGGCTGGATACACGGGGTCTCTGTTTGGACTTGCAGAGTCCGCGATCATATTCGCCAGCGGTAAGTATATACATCTACTTTTAAAATGTAAACAGTGGATCTAACTTTGATAAACAGCGTTAATCTTCTACTACGGGGCCGTCCTGGCATCTTCGCGAGATTTCACCGCCAAAGAAATCCTGACCGTATTCGCTATGCTTCTATTTAGTATTGGATATGCGACCACGGTGCTATCTTGGAGTATGTGTTCACCCTTTGCCCTTTGTAACATTTCTTCTAACCCACCGCATCTAGTCCCTCAAATGAGTTCGTCTCGCGATACTGCAGCCCGACTTCTGCGTCTGGTAAACCCTCCCCGGCAAGCTTCGCACGAGCATGTCGGCAGGCTCAGCATCTCGGACCCAACTCCCATAAAATTCACAAATCTCAACTTCAGATACCCCCGCAGGCCGGACACCCTCGCCATCCGGGACTTCTCCCTGACCATCCCCGCGAACACATGTACCGCGATCGTAGGACGCTCCGGGTCCGGCAAGTCAACGATAGCATCACTACTCCTGTCCCTTTACGAGGCACCAGCGCCATCGATCAAGGACGGTTCCGCAGCAATCTCACTGGGTGGAATCGACATCCGACAACTCCATACCCCGACCCTCCGATCCCTGATCTCGATCGTGCCCCAGCAACCGACCCTATTCCCGGACACCATCAGCGCAAACATCAGCTATGGCCTGCCCGCCTCATCCCCGCTGAACACGGCCGAGAACATCCGCGCCGCCGCGCAGGCCGCGGGAATCGACGAGTTCATCAGCTCCCTGCCCAAGGGGTACGCCACGGTCGTGGGCGACGGCGGCGTCGGGCTCTCGGGCGGGCAGGCGCAGCGGGTGGTCATCGCACGGGCGCTCGTGCGGCGGCCGCGGATCCTCATCCTCGACGAGGCCACGTCCAGCCTGGACGCGGAGAGCGCGGAGGTGGTGCGGCGGACGGTGCAGCGGCTGCTCGGAGCGGATAAGAAGAGGGAAGGGTCGGGGTTGACGGTCATCATCATCACGCATGCGAAGGAGATGATGGAGATTGCGGACAATGTGGTTGTCGTCGAGCAGGGGAGGGTCGTTGAGGAGGGGCCGTACCATGTGCTTGCGAGGCGTCCGGAGGGGAAGTTGGGGCAGATGCTGCGCGCTGGTGGTGTCTTTGATGAGAGTTGAGTTGAGGAACAGACATAGGAGATATTTCTTGGACTTTTTCTCGGTATTCGATTTTTATGCGATGTGCAATTCTCCAAATGTCGTTATTATGTAGGAATCGGAGTCTAGCAGCAGCAATTTGGATCTCGTTCTCAATGTTCTCTTTTATAATGTTTATAATGGACATACATGACCATCAAACGGATATACCTAGATACCTAGTGGCTCTGTAGTAGGTACCGGAAATGTATTTACATACAAGATACCTATTTTTCTTGCAGCTATGTAAAACAGCGATTAGACCAACACCCAAAATATTCTCAGCAAACTGACAAACCAAGAGTTGGACTTCATACTGTGTAAAGCAGAAACTCCGAGGTAGGTAATAATTCTTTTTCTGTTCGTTTCCGTCGAATAGTAAATTATTATTATGACGCGTCTCGCATACTCCATCATACCTCCCGCGCCCCACACTGACAGTTACAGTACTGTACCGACGTTGTCCAGTACTGTTGTAATAAATCATCTGTAACGGCAAGTGACGACGATCACGAATAATATGATAATCATACGATGAGACACAACGGTCCCAAGATCGCCATACCTGTGACATTGTACTGTGTCAAGCCCGAGAAGAAGCTCTGCTCAACAGCTGCCCCTAGCTGGTGCGGAAGAACCGCACACAAGCCCTATGAAAATAAAGACCACCCGTGCGACAGCCGCCGTTCTTGGCAGGGTCGGAATTGATATCCCTAGATTTATGATAACCGGAAGTACCGGCCGTCCATGGGTTTGATCGACAGCATGGTGTGGTCAGGGCCCCTCCGTGCGCGGGCCATGGTTCTCTTTTTCGATATGAATAATGCATCTTTCGTACAGAAGAACATGTGGTCGAGTGCGACCAACGCAAGGCCATCAACCACGAGGATGTTGCGTCAGAACCCAGACGGGCGGTGCTAAATATGGAGCCTCGCGGACCCCGGGGACGCCCCTAGTTTGATGACTACCAGCAACGATCGTCCAGGATGAAGCGCGCACACTACAATTCTTCTTCTGATCCGCCGGGGTCGAGTGGAGAGAGGCCCGAGACCGACCGTCTGTATGGGCTCGATGATCGATCCCTCAGATGTCAGCGCCGTGCACTGCCGCCCTTCTTTGTCTGGCCCACGGCCCTCCAGGATGACCCCGGCTGTCTCACCTCGTGTTTATTGTCTACTTAAGCGTTTACCTCGCTGCTCGCAGAGTATACACACACAATTTTTGTTTCTCTTTCTCAACTTGACCAAGTGTTACCATGTCTCCTCCAATTGCGGGCGCCTGAAACCTTTCGCTGCAGCCAAGGCATCCACCTCGAGCTCTCCGGCTCCCGCGGTCTCGGATTACGAATAATCGTGTTCCAGCTGAGCCACACGCGGCCGGCCAGCACAGAATTCGTCCGGGGGCCTGACGTTGGTGGTCTTCAAGCAACTTGTATGCTCCCGAGTTGGAGTATTCCACCTCGTCCCTCTTGGATTATCTAAGAGCGTCAAGATGCCCATTCCCCCACTGCGTGGACCGCTGGGATCCCACCAAAGTCGTGAGTCCCCGCAGACGGGCGACAAGAACACCAGCTTCATTATTGTAGGCCTTATCCAACCTCTCAATCTCCTCGTGAAATTCCAGTCTCACTAATCCTGACATACCTGCTCACCCGATATAGGCCGCTTCAGTGACCACTGCCTTCCTTGCCTCTTGCATTTTGTCATACCTCGTCCTCCGCAGCCTCCGCAGAAAGAACTACAGCCCCAAGTTACTGCCGGGCAAATATCTGAAGCGCAAGTGGAATCAATGGACTCCGGGGATTCCGTACAGTCAAGTCTCGGGCGGCTCGCCGTCCGATCGCAATGAGGACACTGCATACCATGGCGCCGCCGGGGGTGGATCGGGGCCGACTGTGAATTACATCCGCCGTGAGACTTCCGTTCGATCAGTCATCACTCTGCCAGCGTACTCGGCGGAGCCCAAGCCCACGGAGCAGACCATCGCCCGGGAGGGGGAGCGTGGAGGGATGGACGTGGTGATCGAGTTCCCCGAGACCGCGGAAGAGGAGGAGGCGCGCAGAGAAGCAGAGATGGAGGCGTTGTATCAGATCCGTCTCCAGCGGCGGCGGGAAATCGCAGAGCGGGAGGCGCGGAGACGGGAGCGTCAGGAAGCCCGCGCCCGGGGCGACTTGCTTCGTCTGGAAGAGCTCCGGCAAGAAAGCCGCGCCAACAACAACAACCTCACCTCCGCCATGATGCTTGCGGAGCACCGGGCCCGTGGTCGACAGAGGCGGGTAGCCAGCGTCAATTACGCGGACCTGGGCGAGGTCCGGCACGACGGCTCCCGAATACGCGCGAGTTCGGCGGACTCGGATCAACGCCCGTTGTTGGGCTCCGCTGCCTCAATGGGCGCGGATGGAAACGGGAGGAACTCTCTGTCGTCTACTCGCGCAAATACGACTACCCGCTCGCGCGGCAATTCCGCTTCGTCCGTCCTGTCTGCGTCGACGACTCCACCATACGAACAGGAGGAGGGCGATGTAGGGGCGCTGCAGATGCCGCCTCCCGATTATGAGGAATTGGATTGGGGGCCGGCACCGCCGTACGAGAGCCCAGTGAGGGAAAGAGGCGAAGGCCCGCCGCAGTTGCCTGAGATACCCAGGATCCAGATCGACGTTGCCACGCCCTCCAACACGGGCACACCCAATACGCCGGCGACCCCTATTCTCCGGGAGCAGCAGCAGAGTGCGTCTGGAGGGGGAGAAACTCAGCAATCTTCTTCACAAGGTTCTCAGTTGGATGTGCATGGTGCACGTTCCGATTGAAACTTTTTGCATGTCGAAACGACGGACATGGAGGACGCTCCAGGCTCAGTGCATTTCCTTTACGGCGCACGTACATACAAGTGACGTGAACATGACTTTACGATATTATTCATTTTAGAACCCTCGTTTTGGGTCTTGTCTTGTTCTTTTTTTTATTTTTCCTGCCATTCTAATCGAGATACCCAGCATGGTGTTGGGGGATTGCTGTGGAGACATATCCTCGTTTTCATCGTCTGTGCTTGTATCCATAGGTACTTAACTATGTGGTTTCTGTGTGCATCAGTGTGAGGATCTTGAGCTCATACCTGCATTGCATTGGGAGTCTCCTATCCTGTGTTCTTCCATTCAGATATGTTCTTTTTTTTATATATATAGAAGAAGAAGGAGAAGGAGAGTAAATTGGACTATCTCGCTCGAGATGCCGCGAAAACAGGGACACGGTTCGACAGAGTTCATTTTTCACTCGGTCTGGAATTTGAGAATACAAGCCCAGACCGTCCTGACATTATTGAGTTGTCATGGATACTGCTGGTTTTCACAAAAAAAGGCATCATTTGGCTCCTTCCCCTCGAGAAATAAAACTGCTGGAACAACTTGGATCGTTTGTGAAAGCTATCCCTCGAATCTGCGGACAGCACGGTTTTTTTCAACGTGGAGGACTAAATAAATATTCAGAGTTCTGTGAAACTGTAGATGCCTAATACAGTAAACACTTGGGCCCACGTCACTGGTGGGATGATATTCATAAGGGATTGTATCCGCGGATGCCGTGTCCGTGGGACCAAGATCCCCAAGACCATCCTCTGTGGGCGGATACCTTGGGCAAGTCAAGTCGGTGCCTGTGTACAGCACATCAGATCGACTCGCATGCAAGGGGCAGCAGCGCGCGCCTGTCGGAAACGTGCCAGCGGGAGCTCAGACACGCCGCTCCGCTGAGGCGGTCAGGGCGCAGGGCGGGAGGCCCGCGTCGCTCGCTCCCGCGGTCGGGGCCCGTCCGTCGCCTCGCGGGCACGCCGTAAACAAACCCACCGTCCGCCTCCATCCCCAGACCTGCGACAAGCCCAGGGCAGCGCGTTGTTCGTGCTGACCGTGCCGGAGTAGCCCGTCGACAGGACCTCGGCCGTCTCGTTCTATTCTCTTGCAGCTGTCCTCTCTGTTTTACAGAGCCCGTTTCTTCGCCTGACGACGCGTCTCTCCACGACACCCGCCGCGATCCACGCTCATCCTTCAGAGAAGAGATCGACCCGGTGGATAGATGACGGACGAGGCCTGAAGAAGCACAACACACTGTCTTTTCACCTCATCGTCCCCCGAGCTGCAGGCCCGCGCAGGCCTTCTCCCCGACATGTCGCGCGACGCCTACACGAGACACTCTGAAGCCACGACGGCCACTCACTCGTCCATCGGCTCCGTCATGTCTGACTTCGACCCCGAGCACGAGGCCCTGGTGTCCACCCAGCAGATGGATGACAGCCACGATCTCCCGGAGATCGGAGGCAGCCTGCGGAAGCAGCGCCATTACGCGCCTCCTCAGGAAGAGGAACCCGATTACGCTATCAACACGTCTGCCATTGAGCGCGCCTTCCCGGAGTTTTCCCAGGTCCATACCTCCGAAGAGGAGGAGGACGACCTCGAAGAAGAGGAAGAGGAAGAAGAAGTATCCATTGAAGTCGGAAGAGGAGCAAAGAAGCCCGCGCGTCGGCTGGACGACTCGCGGAACTCCACAGTGAGCTTCGAGAACAGCGTGCGCTCCTCGTCGCCCGCCGTCAAGCTCGACTACCCTGCTACTACTACTTCACAGACGCCGCCCAAGTCCGCGGTGCGCAACGCTTCTGCGAAACGAGCGACCAGCGGTGGTGATAACCTCCGCAGGGACGCTCAGATCCGACGAGCCAGTCAGATCCAGAAGGAAAACGCCGATCCCCAGGCTTCCAGGTCTCCTGGTTCGCAGCGCAACGAGCAGCGGCGAACCTTGTCAGAGATGCATGCCAAGGTCCGCGACACTTATGAGGGCTCGTATGTCAGCGACGAGAGGCCATCCGGTCCCGTGGTAAATGCGCGGACAACTCGGTTTGGAAACGCAAGAGCGAACAATGTTGCGAACCAGGTCGCGAAAGCGGTGGACAGGGCCTCCCAGGAGTACCTGAATGAAACGCGCCGTGGAAAAACAGCCGCGAACTCACGCAATCCACCCGCCAACGCGACGATCACGACCAATACCTTTCCCGACAACACCACGACTCACCACTCTTTCCTCCTTCCCGACCTTCCAAACCTTTCGGAGCTTGTCTCCGGGGTCTTTGAAGATGGTACGCCTGTTTGGCCTCGTCAGACCAAGACGCGAACAACGCGTTTTGTGTCACCGCCGCACGACGCCGCAGACGTGTCGCACACACAGGAGCATGTGCGACTCGACGCGGTCCCAATCCCGGATGACGAAAAGGCCCTGTTCGTGTCACTGAGGCTCCTTCAGGACAAGGTCGCAGAGCTTGAGCTTGCCAAGACTGAAGCCGAGAGGAAACTGGAAGACGTCCGGCAGGAGAACGCAGCGCTGAAAAAAGAACGATCCCGCCACCAAAAAGAGCGGTATGATCGCCGAAGAACGTACAGCGACGAGGAGGATGATTACCGACGGAGCAGCGGAAGACTCGCGAGTGAGAAGAATAGTACGTAGAATTCTTATCTTCTGACAATGACTTTATTTTTTTTTGCTAATACGGTTTTTAGGGCTGGAAGCGGAGAACCTGGCTTTGCAGAACAGGCTCGATATCGCTGAGCGCAAGGTCCAGGTGCATGAAACTGCACTCAAGAATCTCACACGGGAGAGAGACATGGCTGTTTCTCAGCTGGGTGTCGCCTATCTCAATTCACAAGAACTCAAATCTGAAAACGAGAAACTGAGGCGGGAGAATGCAGAGCTCAGGGCTCAGCTGGCCAAACTGACCTCCTTGACCCGAGCATCCACGAAAAACGAAGACACTTCGCGTTCGAGGGAACAGAACCACACGGAGCAAAGCGTGGTGGAAGAAGAAGATTCAGACGACAGCCAGATCCAAACGCGACAGACAGTGGAGACCACAGGGCAAGACCAGGAGCAATCGCCCTCGAAGAACGTGCGTCAAAAAGCGAAGACTGGAGCTCGGAATGATTCCCGAGCGAAGGTGTCCAGCCAGGTCGACAAGGAACTCTCCAGAATCGAGAAAGAAAGGCAGGATGAAGCACTCTTCTCCCTTGACTTGCCATACCCGAGTCGTACCTCCACAGCCCCCCGATCAGCGAATGCGGAAAGCCGTTCCAAGTCTGAAACTGCCACGGCGAAGAAGCAACCAAACACGAGCAGACAACGGACCAAGAAAGTCATTGTCGAAGAAGTCTCCGTCAGCGAGCCTCTTAACGTAAACGTCAGGGGGGCGACTGAAGAAGCGGACCAGGATATAACAATGCTGAGCTTCATCGACGGCCGTGAAATCGCTCAGCTTCGCAAGACTCTCGAGGAGGAGAGAATTGCCCGGAAGCAACGACAGGCTGCGGCCGCGAAGGATCGTACCGTGAATGAGACCGTCAACTCTACCCGTCAAACGGGACCTGCGTCGAGTCCCCAGCGCAAATCTTCCTTGAAGGAGCCAAAGACGAAATTGACCCGGCCTGCGTCGGCAATCGGCGAGGCAACGACCACCGGAAAGGTCGGCGTGGATGGAGGAGAAGACGACGTTTCGCGAGCTGTCTCCGAGCGTCGTCGACGCCATTCGGATAATGCTGTACCTACCCCTGGCCAGCGGCGTCGGCGCAGACCTGTTGAAGAAATGACGTCTGCTTTTATCCTTCCTGATATTACGTTCCATCGCAACCCGGTTGATGAGGAGCACGCGCAGTTGTCTGAATCCGCGCAGAAGGCACTGGACAACATGGCAGGCCACAACGGCAAGAACTGCATGGTTTGCAAGCGTCAGATTCCTGCCGACGCCACGCAGAACCACGAATGCCATATCACGATTCCCAAACCCATCCCTGTTTCCCAGCGCATGCCTGAGCCCTCTGTCTACAATGAGGACCCTACCATGCGCCCAGCACAACCACCCGCTCTCGCCCTGGCCACGGTGCTTAAAGGGCTGGAGGACGAGCTGGCGCACTTGAAGATGCAACTAGCGACGTGCCAGAATGCATACAACAAACTCGACGCGTCCCTCAGCAAGCGGCAGAGGAAGTCGCTATACGGAAAGATCGACAAGCTGCTGCGGGACATCGACATGAAAGCGGATCAGATCTACGCGCTTTACGATGTCCTTGAGGGCCAGCGACAGAATGGCCATGAATTGACAGAGCAGGAGGTTGAGGTGACGCTTCAGTCGATCGGTATCAATGTTGCTGCGGCGCGCCCCGCCGATCTGACTGGAGCCACGGATGTGTCACCCAAGAAGGACGTCGAAGCGGACGACGACCTGGATGACGATGAGGAGCTACCTTGGGAGGGGATTGAAAGCACGGTTGAAACGACCAGTCGATAAGTGTTGGGAGCCGGCGGGACAACCAGTCTATGCCTGGCGTAGCCCTTTGCATGGGTGTGCAAACGGTTTCTGTGTGTTTCCTGTCTATCTCGAAGGCGTCCGCTCGCTTTTCTACCTGTTTCGATCTGGTGTTTATTGTTAGGTGCCTCGCATCGTGGTCCCGGGTCAGGTTTCAGACTGACTTCTGTGCATGTCCCTGTCCGCGGTCGACCTTTTGCTTGAGGCCCGAGTCAGCGTCCGACTGTCTTCCACGGAAGACTATGTCCGCGACTCATTTTGTTTTCCCTCTTTTTCTGTACCTAATACGGCATGCGTCTTGAGCTTGGCTGTCGGTTGGCGTCGACTGACCTCGGTGTATGTCCGCCATCTGGGCTTTGAGATCGACGTACGGCTCGTTGAGGGTTTCTGTTGTTTATTATTATTATTTTTTTTTCGCCGTCGAGATGGTCGCCCTTGAGTGCATGTTGGCATTGTCTGGTCATGTTCAACAGATTGTTTGTCGAGTTAGTCCTGGATAGGGGCTGCTGTAGTTTTATTATGGCGTTGGAAAAAATCAATCCTGTTTGTTTGCAATGAGCAAGATTTGTTGCGGTTGCGGGGTACTGTTTCTAGAAAGTCATCCGCCAGATGTATTGTATTGTAGGGAAATGAATAGCATTATTAATTGATGAGTTGCTTCTTGATTCAGGATAATCCCATTTGACCTAGTCTGACCCACGTACAGTATCTGCCGCTATCAGCGTAGCCTTTCGACAATCATCGCATAACCAAGTCCATCCGTTCTCCACCGGCCGGAAGTATAGATATAAAATAAACGCCCAAACTCCGTCGCTATGCTCTGAACCAGGATGACAACCAACGAAAGTAATAGACAAATACACTTAAAAGAAAAAAAATAAAAGCAACGTCTCAAGGCCCAATCCCCTCCGACACCGCCGCCGCCGCGGCGGCGTCTGTCGCCACATGCTTCCCCGCCGCCCCCAGCAACATAGCATCCCGCCTCGCAACCTCCTCCTCGACGAAGCACCCCAGCCCCGCGAACGCCTCGAGCAGCGTGCGCGCGTAGTACTCGCGCAGGTCGTACCCGCCGGCCTGCGCGCGGACGTCGGCGCGCACGCGGTCGAGGTACGACGACGGGTAGTGGTCCTGCAGGACGTAGTAGCCGCGCGTGTTGGCGGCGAGGGGGGCGAGGCCGCCGAAGGGGTCGTAGGGTTTCTCGGGCTCCGGGGGCTTGATCTTCTTGAGGCCTTTGATTGTGAGGCCTGTTTCTTGTGTCTCTTCGGCGGTGACTTCGGTGGTGGTGGTGTCTGTGCCGGCTGTATCAGCTGTCGTTGGAGGGGGGATCTGGCCTGCCGTGGCGGCAGAGGCAGCCTGCTGCTTGCGCACATCCATCCCCCGCAGCTGCGCCTGTTTCTGCCGGATGCGCTCCTCCTCGCTCCGCCGCGCGGAGGACTTCTTGAGCCGGACCGTCGTCTGGCCCTCCTTGGCGATCGCGTCCGCGTCTGCTCCGCCGGGGGCAGCAGCAGCCATCCGGGCGAGCGCGTCCTCGCGCTGTGCGGCCGCCTCGCGGCGCTCGTTCTCGTACTCCTGCCGCGCCATCTGCCGGCGCAGCCGGGCCTGCTCCTGCTCGAGCGACTGCTGCTCGAGGAAGGATGCGTGCTCCGACTGCTCGCGCGCCTGGTTGGCGCGGATCGAGTGCATGTTGGCGGCGGCGTAGGCCTGCAGGTCGGCCTCGGTCTTGGCGACGTCGATGCCGTGCACCAGGTTCGCGATGATGGTCTCGCGCTGCTCGAGGAAGTCGTCGTACGCGCGCTTGCTGTCGAATTCGTCTTCGCGGCGGTTCAATCTATTATTATTAACCCGTAGGGTCAATATACATCCCAAGGGGATATAACATATTTGTAAGGGAGAAGAGAAGCATACATCTGCATCACCCGCCTCCGCACATCCACCTCCCGCTCCACTTCTATATCCTCGAAGGTCTGCTTGCGGAACCGGTTCTTGCGCAGCGTCTTGTGGCACCCGGCCACGGGGCACGGTGCGGGGCCCGACGAGAAGATGCGGTCCACGCACGATTCGCACATCTTGTGGTAGCACTCCGGGTTGATGAGGAAGCGCATGTCCGGGTTCAGGTACCGCGAGGATTTGCAGACGGGGCAGACCTCTGCTCTTCGTTAGCTACCTATCCTGGCTGGATAAACCCGGGTCCATCTTCTTCTGGATGTAGCTGGCGGGGAAAAGAAAAAGTGTCACTTACCGTCCTCCTCCCCGCGATGGACCACGCCATTGCGCTGGACAGACATGGTAACGGCTGACCGTGAAGGAGAGACGAGGGCGTGGACGAGCCTGAGGAGCAGAGCTCGATCGATGAGATCGATGCGTGCTTGGCTCGGCGGAGACGCTGGGCTGCGGCGCCGGCGCGGAGCCGCCGTTGCCTCCGAGCGCCGCTTTTCGCCCCATCCTATAAAACCTCACACAATCTTCTTTTTCTACCTTCCCCCTCGCCTCTCGCGGCACCATACACGGTTCCCCGCCAGAACCCACACAAAAAAAGACACTGTCCACCATGAACTGAAATCGAGCAGAGGCTGAAAAATGCCCGCCCCAACAGAGGACACGAACCTCGCCGACCTCGAGCGCCAGCGCCGCGAGCTCGAGGATAACGTCCGTAAGCTCCAGCAGTCCCTCTACCACTGGCGCCTCTGGGAGGCCGAGTACGACGGCCTCAAGGAGGAGCTCGCCTCCCTGCGCGAGGACGCCACGCGGGACGAGCTCCTCGACAAGGGCCGCGAGTTCGGCGGCTCCGTCGTCACCGAGGACGAGGTGCGCGACCTGCTGGGCCTGAAGAAACAGAGCCAGAAGCAGTCGTCTGCATCCGTGCCGTCAGCATCACGCTCCCGCGACCAGGTCGTCCAGCTCATCGCCCGCCGCATCGACTACGTCCGGCAGAATGTCGCCACGATGGAGAAGCGGCTGCAGGCCGCGGAGGACCGGCTGAACGAGCTGCTCGGCGTGACTGCCGAGAGGCCGCGGGACGTGGCCGCCGCCGCGAGCAAGGGAGGAGGAGGAGACGATGACGGGGGCGCGTACCCCGTCACCGAGATCGTGGAGGAGCTGGACGAGGAAGGGAATGTGATTAAAGGCACGACGACCAAGCCCGGCGAGCAGGCGCCCGAGCTGCTCGAGGTCCTGAAGAAGGCGGGCGTCATGCAGATCTCGGACAGGATCACGGAGAAGGCGAAGGCGGTTGAGCAGAAGCACAAGCAGGGGCAGGAGAAGCAGCAGGAGAAGGAGGGCAGCAAGCCTGCTGCCGCTGAGAAGGAGGTTTCAACGCCGGAACCGAAGAAGGCACCGGAGCAGAAACCGAAGATGGGCCCTGAGCCGCCTCCTAAGCTGGCGGAGAAGAAGGGACCGAAGCCTCAACCGAAGCCCGCGCCCAAGCAGGAAGCGAAGCAGGAACCCAAGCAAGTTCCCAAGCAGGAACAGAAGCAACCAAAGCCGGAACCGAAGAAGGAGCCGGAGCAGAAACCGATACTGGGACCTGAGCCGCCCCCTAAGCCATTGGAAAAGAAGACGACACATAAGCCTGAACCTAAGCCGGCAGAGAAGAAGGAACCTCAGCGTCATCCGAAGCCCGAGTCGAAGCAAGAACCGAAGCAGGGTCCAGAGCAAGGGCCAAAGCCGGAACCGAAGCCTGAGCCTAAGCCTGAGCCAAAGAAGGAACCCCAGGAATTGAAGAAGCAGGGTCCGAAGCAGGAACCTAAGCCAGAACCTAAGCAGGTTCCCAAGCCAGAGCCCAAACCAGCAGCCAAGCAGGAACAGAAGCCCGAGAAGCCCGTTGCCATTCAGGTCGGCGGGGCTCCGAAACAGCCTGAAAAGACTGTTTCCCCGCAGGTCAACGGGGCTGCGCATCCTACTGCCGCTGCCAAGCCTGAAAAGGCCGAAGATGTGCGTCCGGTCACCGATGTCGACGAGTCGCCGGAGGACGCCAAGCTGCGCAGGGAGATGCTGCAGTACGGGCTCAACGAGGTCGGCGCGATTGTTGCGGAATTGGAGCTCGACGAAAACGCGAGCGAATTTTCTATTACTGATGAAGAATACGACGACTCCTACGAGGACGTTGACCCTGACGACGAAAGCGAGTCAGAGGACGAATACGGACGGACTACACGGAGGGTCCTGACCGACGAGATCCATCAGCAGATGCGCGAATTGGAGCGGAAGCTGAACGCTCGAGGTATGCTCAACATCGGCCGCGACACCAGCTCACTCCCCGAGGAAGTGAGACGGGAATTAGAAGAGCCGCGCGTTGACAGGGTCGAGAGATCCGAAGCTTCGCAGGAGGCTGAAAAGGCTGAGAAAGGTGATAAATCTGATAAAGCTGAAGCAGCTGAAACAGCTGAAAAAGTTGAACAAGTTGAACAAGCTGAAAAAGCGCCAGAGACGAAGCCGAAGAAGAAGGTGGCTTTCGCTCCGGAGCTCGACATCGCGCCAGACCCTGAACCTCCCGCCGCGGAAAAGAAGACTCGGCCCAGGAAGCCGGAGACACCTGCTGTCTCGGACACCATCGTGGAACGCACGGAGGCCGTCAAGGAGGAGAAGCGCGCAGAAGAACGCAAGCCTCCCAAGAAGGTCTCGCGGTTCAAGAGCGCCCGCGCTGCTGGCACTCCAACGGCGGAGACGATTACTACTACTCCTGCCCCTACCGCGTCCACCACGAAACCTCCAACGGTCCGCTCCTCTGTCGGACAGCCAGACCCGTCCTCACTTCCTCTGTTCCCGGCTAAGCCAAAAGAACCGAAGCCCTTCTCCCAGCCCATCGCCGCCGATATTATCGAAAACGATACCCTTTCTTCCAGCTCCCGATCTCGATCACGTCCTTCAGAGCCCCGACCCCCCGAGGGCAAGATTCTCGCCGACAACCTCGTCGAGCGCGAAGTCTCCGAGGGCAGCGCCGCGCCGCCCGACCCGGACGAGCTCGACGAGGAGCTGCACCGCAAGGAGATCGCGACCGAGTTCCACCGCATGCGGAACCGGATGATCCACCGCAGCGGGGGGTACCTGAACGACGACGAGCGCGAGACGGTGCCGCTGGACGAGGACGAGGATCAGACGGCCGACGGACAGCCCAAGAGGCGCGTCAGTCGCTTCAAGGCGGCGCGGATGCGGTAGTTGCCTTTTTTATACCCCTACTACTACCTAGAGTAGATACCCTGGATAGTCCACCGTTCCTTAATTACTTGCATGATTACGCCGCAAGAGATGATAAGAGAAATGAATGAACGGATGAATGAATGAATGAAAAGCGCTCCAACTGAATCCAATGGAGTTATGAATATTCCCTTCACGAACTTATCCCCCTCCCTCCGTCCCTTTCTCTGATCTTGCTTTCCACCGCTACAACGTAGTGTTCTATTCTGCCTCGTCATCTCATCAGCACAGCACAACAGCAACCCCAAACCCAAGCACAAACAACGGAACTCTCGCCCCATCCATACCCCCTTCCATCGTTTCCACGGTCTCGAGATGGAAATATGGAGGAGGTATGGATGGATGGATGGGAACTCCAATCCGTGGTCAATCCGGCTTCCCGCCTCTCCTGGGCTGATCACGACGCGAAGTTCCAAGAGCAAAAGCAGCAACACGGTGGGCTCTCTGACTGCGTCGCCCCAATCTGTCCGCCCCTTGGGTATTTATGGCCTCCTTAAGGGGAGTTGGGGATTGGAACCCTTTTGTTTTCTTCTCTGTGGTGACGCGGTAACGTTTCACCCACTACATTCCACTTGCAGTCTTCGTAGAAAAAAGAAGTACGTAGGTAGCTCGTAGTAATAATGTAGATCATGAATGAATAAATATATATGATGGATATGTATTTCTCCCGTTGGCCTTGTTATTGTACTAATATTATGAAAAAAAAGCAAAAAAGGAACTCGGACTTGTCAATTTTTATCTATTTATCACCTAAGATCTATATAGATATGATATGGTATGGATATGTGTTTTGTCCTTGTCTGTCCCATAGCAAGTGAAATGGAATAAGTAATAACGAAGTGGAGTACATATTGTAACGTAACCTATCTTATCTAGATAGATAGATCATGGCCCATTGCCCTTCCCTTGATAGATAGACGGATAGATAGATAGAAGAGAGGTAGACAAAAAATCCCATTCTTTTTTTTCTTCAACCATCCGTGTTCGCGTTCATCTTCGTGTTCGTGTCCATTCATCAATGAGATAACCAGGGTATAACATAACTTTTTTTTTGTTGCCGTTTCTTTCAACTTCGCATAACATCATCATCATCGTCATAGAATGAAATAATAGCAAGGCATACATATATGATCGAGCCGCCGCCTACCCTATCCTACCATACACACCATACCCCCTTTCTTCCGCCCAGAAGCCCGAAAGGAACAGAAACACCAGAGCTTAAAACAAGAAACATGAACCGAAAAGGAAATTTTATTAAAAAGCACGAGTTATGCGAATGTGAATGCATGCATATGCGGAATAAATACTGTAGCCTCCCGCGGATGCACTGAGCAAAAACGAATGTTATACATTTTTCCCGAAATTAGAAAAGAGAAACAGTTTTACCGTCATCGTTAAGGCCCCAACACGGTCGAGCTCGCTGTGGAGGCGCTCCACACGCACAGGACTCCCAACTTCATGCTGAGCCCGACGACCAGCAGATGCGCGACCACAGCAAGGACCTGGGCCTTTAGACTCCGCGTACCGAGGTTCACGGCCGCGAGCACGAGGAGCGGGTAGAACACCCACGGATTGACCGCGAGGGGCGAGCAGGGCTGGAACACGGTGACGATCTTGAAGAGGAACAGCGCCAGCTGCACGGCCGGGAACGTGGAGGACAGTCGTCGCGGGGCGAGGGATCGCAGGTGGAACGCGAGCGCGTCGAGGGATACGAGTCCGTTCGGCGGCGGCGGCGGCAGCAGTTGGTGCTGGTGGTGCTGGATCTGCTGGTGTCGGTACCGCTGTTCGTCGCGGTCTTCGCTTGCCGTCGGGGACAGGGAAGAAGGGGTGGCGGAGAACTTGGGGCGGACGATCAGATGCCGCTCAGGGCTGATGGAGGAAGAGGAGCGATTGCCCGTCTCTGACGACTCGGTTTCCGGAGTCTGGGTGGACCTCGCGTTGCTCGACTCGTACATCGGACTCTGGCGTAGAGGTATGGCTTTGACTTGAGATAGGCCTTTTGTTGGCGACTTTGTGCGTCGCAGATTGGATGTAGGTCCCGGGCTGTCGACGGGCTGGATTCGCGGGGTCGAACGATAGTCGGGCCCATTGGAGCCAGCTCGGGTGAATCGACGATTTTCATTGCCATTGATATTGTTGACGCCGGCCTGGATACCGTTCAAAACTTCGTCCGCGGTAGGTCGCTTATCAGGGTCAACCGACAGCAGCCGCTTCAGGAACGTATACAGCTTTTCTGGCAGATCTGGCCTCAGCCTCCGTGCGTCATCGAATCCGGTCCACTGGCTGATCTCCTCGCGGAGCTTATCAAGGTCCTCCTTCTCTTCGTTGATTATATCAGCGTTGCGGTAAGGGAGCTGCGCGAAACAGAGGAAATGGAGGATCATTCCCAGAGAGAAGATATCGGACTTGAAGGTGAAGTTCCCATAGGGGCCGTTCGGATACTCCCGCCGCAGGACCTCCGGCGCGCAGTACGATACGGTCCCTGTCGCTCCTGTGGATTTACGGACCGTATTCTCGTACTGAACCTCTCCGAAATCGCTCACCAGAACCCGTAACTCATGCCCGGTTTCATGCAGCAGACAGTTGCTGGGCTTGAGGTCCCGGTGGATGTAGCCGTTCATGTGGAGGAAACGCAAACCCGAGGTGATATCCTTGAAGAAGGAATATATCTCCTCGAAATGGAGTTTTCTGGGCCCTCCGAGTTCCGCTGGAGGGTCGGGTTCGCCTTTCGACCGTCTCCTCAGACGTTCCTTCAACTGCTGCGTCGTAGTGGATGTCTGGGTTGACCCATATACGTATTTCTGAAGATCTCCCGCGTTGCAGTACTGCTGGAGGATGAAGGCGCACGGCACGCTGGGACCGAAGTTGCTGAGCTTCACATCCTCGAGCCAGACGTGACGGTAGGACACGAGGTTCTGGTGCGAGAGATGCTGCAGCAGCTGCACTTCCGCCAGCACCTTTTTGAGCCATTCGTGATCGTCGCCGACGGGGACACGTTTGCACGCAAAGTGCCCGAGTTCGACACCGTCTAGCACATGCTTCACGAGCAGCACGACTCCCTTGCCACCTCTCCCAAGCACCGCTTCTTCGACGAAGAACTTCTTGAAGTAATTCTGGCTGAACGCCGCAGACGATATGCCCTGCGGGGCCGGAGTACTTCTCGAATAGTCCGAGCCGGTCGTCGGGCCGTCCGCCAGGGCGGGTTGGACGAGCCGTCGACGCGGGGAGGGCGGAGCGGACGTCTCTGCGGAGCTGGGCAAGCTGTTATGGAGCATACGGAAATACTCCGGATTGACGAATTCCGGTTGCGCTGGACCCGGGCCGTGGCGGCCGTCTCGTCCCGTATCTCCTCCATCTCGCATGGGACGGTGGCAGTAGGGGCAGTCGGTCAGCTCAATGTCATTGTTGCTGCTTGCCGTACTCCGCAGGACGAGCTGCTGGGACTCGCGGTCGAGCACGACGATCGCATCATTGTGGCGTCTATTTGCGCAGGGACATTAGAGATATCGTCCATTGACTGGGAGCTAAGTCTTTGGGGAGAAGAGGAGCAGCCTTACAGGACAATGTCACGGTTAGACGAGTGGTAGGGTATGATGGACATGCCGTCTTCCGCCATGATGGTGGCAATGGTCGGGCATCTCCGGCAGGATTGGAGACGCGGCGGATATTTATCATCTTCCTCGAGAGCAACGAGGCCCCGGAACGACGGGCAGGTTGCTCTGCATGGGCCAAAGGGCGTCGCGATGACTCGTGCCCGCACCGGTCGATCTGCGTGCTGGTGATGGGCGAGGCTGCGAGGCTGGGATGCCGCCGGCCCCACGTGAGGCGGCGGCGACAGAGCTGCCGCTGCGCCGCCAGCGCCAGACCACCCGGGGAGTTCATGGGAGAAGGGCTAGAACTTCGTAACGGAGTCTACCATTGTTCCAGATATGGCATTGCATCATTACTTGCAGTGTTTCGTCAAGATATGCTGGGGTATCTAAGGTACGATGGGCAAAACCGACGCCTATCCAAGTATATGACAACATGGGTGCGCCGGCAGATCGTCCAGTCGTCCAAGACCGGGCGTCCGCCTGGACAAGCTGGAGACACTCGACGCGCTGCCATTGAGCTTCGACACCAACTGCAAATCCGCAGGTGGGTCACAAACAGCCTTCGTCTGTGAAACACGCGGGCGACGTGGCTCTATGATAGAGCACGCCCTCCGGGTGTTCTTGTGCGACGAACTGCCACCCCGGCGTCGTGCAGTGGTCGGAGTGCCCCATTTGTGTTTTTTCGAGGGAGAGATCCCTCCCCATGTTCTAGATGCAGCAAGATCCACAGGAGGTATCTGGTTGGACACAGACTCAATCGCTTTCCTGAGCGCTCCCATCATCGCTCTCTTCCGCGATCTCATCTCCATCGCTTCCTTCTGCGTCACTGTCACTGAATCCTTCGAACTCTTCCTCTTCCTCGTCCTCGTCCTCATCCTCGTCCGACCCCTCGTTCTCGCTGTCAGAACCCTCATTTCCAGACTCCTTGGAGTCAGAAGTCGCCGTCTCATCTCTCTTCCGCTTTCGAGTAATCTCTCCTAGTCTACCTTCTCGCCCCTCCATCTTTTCGTCTTCTTCATCGCCCGATCCTTTGGGCGGAGGAGTAAACCAAGGTAGCTTCCCGCGAAGAAAGTCGTTTATGACCATCTTCGCAACGCCGTCAAGATCGGGCTCTCCGCCCTTGAGAAGTCTGCCGCCTTTGCGTGCCAGCTTGCTCAAGAAATCTTGGGCATCGGTGAAACCCTTGATCTCATAAGTACGTTCAAGATGCCGAGGCTGAACTCGTTTGAGGATGGCTGGGATATATTGCTCAGGGTTCTGAACATTCTCCACCCGAACCACTCCCCGGAGCAAGATATCCTCTTCAGTATCGTTGGGATTCGGAGGGACCACACCGGGGCAGTCGATCAAGTATATTCTCCTCATCAGAGTAATATACTGCCACACCTTTGTCTCACCAGGAATAGGCGCTACCGTGCACACTTTCTTCTTTCGAAGAGTGTTGATGATCGAAGACTTCCCCGTGTTCGGATACCCAATGAATCCACATTGGATCTGCTTCCGCTCCGAGTGAAGCGAGGAGAACTGTCGGAGAAGCTGAATCAAAGATCCTTTGCCGAAGGAGTTATTGATAGAAGCATGGAATGCAAGCGTGGGATATTCTTTGGACAGGTGCCGTACCCAAGATGCCTGGCAGCAACCAGTTAGCAACCAATAACCGGCCATAACTTCGATACTGTGTGAGAATAATGTGTGAGATGCTACTAAGAGAACTGCCACGAAGCCACCAAAACGGCAGAGGCAGTACTCAACTCTAAACAAAACACGACTTGGCCCTTTGCGACAACGCTTTCAAAACGAAAGGATGTCAACCCAAACTTCAGAAAGAAGCCGGGCGGCGGGCAAGTGTTGATCTACCAAAGCTGTAACAGACAAACTTCCATGGAGAAATGTGCAATGGATTGCACGGAAGTAGCCTTGACTTAGCAATGGAACGGGTGACGTTGGAAATGGGTCGGAAAGCGAAAAATGAAGATATTATAAGTAGCAAACAACTTACAGCAACGCTCGTCGGTACGAGATCACATTTATTGAGCACAAAGACCAGGTGCTTGTGCGGGGCTTCCTCACGGATATACTTCTCAATGCTTCTGCACCGTGTGCCTTCGGGATCACGGGCATCGAGAACATGGATTACCACGTCCGATGAGTCAATGACCTTGTAGAGTTCATTCCAGATCCGCTTGCTCTGTCCCTTGGAGAAGACGGGTTCTCGCGCTGTAGCGAGAGTGCCGTCGTCACCATCGGCGTCGTTGCCAGCGGAACCGGAATTGCCATTAAGAAGCTTTTGCTGATCCAGTCTTTCGACATAGGAATCGTGCATCTTAACGGTCTCATCTGCAAGGTCTTCCAGAGTACCTACTCCCAGCTTGACTCGCTTCCTCTGTGCCTTGGGCCCGAAGGTTTCGCTGAAAGGTTCCTGTTCCACGGTCATCTTTGCCTTGTGCTGTTTCAGCCCATTGATGCCCGGACTATCTCTGATCAGGCTCATGGGCAGCTTGTTCGTTTTCAGGAGGACTTGGTAAGGATCCGAAGCCTTTTCAGCAACTGCCTCCCGGAAGGCGGCCAATGCCTCCTGAGAGATCACTCTGGTATTCGAAAACCATTTACGGTTCGGTTCAATCCGAGCCTTTGGGATCTCCTTAGACTGGTACGAGGCAGCCTTGATGATCTTCCCGGAAGCGTCCCGTTTGGGCTTGCCGTCCTTGAACATGTTCAGAGTCCTCAATTTCTTCGCATCTCTACAGGAAGTTAGCGATAGATTGACTCAAGCAACCCTCATATAAAAAAAGAAGGCTTTAGTATTGCCAAAGAACAAGGCAGGCTCACCTGTAGAAGTTTTCACCTTTGACCCGAACATTGTTCATACCATCCCCAGTCTTCCCCTGCCGCTCTCTGCGAGCGGCTTCCTTCTTGCGCGTACCCATGGCGACGCCTACCAGGTGTCCAAACCTGGAACTCTCTTTGTCAAGGTAGGGTCGTGGTGAAGGGAGTGACAGAAGGCTGTGTTTATTTCACAGCACTTGGAGGAGAAGATGGGATAAAAAAATTCGAGAGGGAAATATTTCGAGCGGCGGGCGCCAAGCGTTGTGGTGCACGGGCCACACGCAAGAAAATCGCTTCAGCCTCTTCCGAGTCCCCTCGCAGCGAACTCCGCGTCGTCTTCTGGCCCATGTGCAGACTGGCCGCTCTGCACACCCAGTGATGCGCTAAATTGAACCTTCTTACTTTCAATTCAATCTCTCTTTTTCTTCACATTCGCTGTGTTACGGTTGCCTCTTAGTCCACACGCGGGGCCCAGGATGTCTCTGTACCGTCGCTGTTGGACTGCCGCAGGGCAGGTCCGCGGATTCGCATCGTCGGCCAGTCTCAGAGTCGGACCAGAATCGCCGAATTTCATTGATATCCCAAAGCCTATCCAGCCTGATCTCCCTTCCAAACCCCGTGTCAAGGGTACACTCCCAGTCCCGCGAGAACTGTTCCCGGCTCGTCGGCGGGACAAGCCTTCGGAAGCATACATCGCTGCTGCAACCCCACCGCCTTCGAAGGAGCCGGAGATCCAGCGTGACGACCCCAACGCCGAATACAATGAGTGGAGGCGGAAAATGGCCGAGACGCGGCGGCGGAACCTGAGAGAGGGTCTCCTTGAACTGTACGAGCGGAAACAGAGGACCGAGAGCTTTATGAGACGGCGGAGTCGTGCGAAGCAGGCCAGGAGGGAACGGATTCTGAATCAGCCGGAAAGGGAGGATGAGCGCTTGACGAAGCCGTCGATCATCCAGGCAATGATGCCAACTAAACAGGCAGTGCTGCCCGACCCGGACCGCGAAGAGCGTCTCGCTCGATCCAAGGCGCGCCTGGAAGCCCGGGAGGCCAAAAAGAAGGCCGAGCGACAGGACGCCCTGCATACGCTGTACGTGAACGCGCGCAACTTCATCACCACGGAAGCGCAGCTTAATGCCGAGATCGAACGCGTCTTCCCTGAGGGTGACAACCCGGCCTGGCGCAGCGACCACCAGCAGGGAGACAACATCTGGAACTTGGGTGTGCCCCCAACGGTCCAATCCATGGTCAACCACTCGAAGAAGAACGAGGTCGCTCGCTGGGATATCATCCAGGACAGGGTCAAGCAGCTTGCGGAGGCGATCACCGGCGGAAAGATGTGACGGACGATGTGAGGTCTTGTATATTATTCGGAGATTTGAAGACTTGTTCTCGGAGATGCGAGCTTGTCTCATGTATCTGTCTAGGCGAAGAGTCGCCCTCTGTTTTGAGAAGGCATGTATTATGTGTTTATATGGCTATCAAGAGATTCTCCTACCTCTTGTTAACGACGGTCCGTTCGGTCTGGTTGACCGGCACATCCGGGTAATGTTCTGACCGGTTAGAGACGGTCACTCTCTTTTCCAGTCTATGCGTTACGGCTCACTCTGTCGGAATGTCAGAGTAAAGTTTTCATTGAAATAAGAGCGGCTTTTGACTAGGCGTGCAGCTGAGATGAAACCTAAGGTCTAAAGCTAGGCGCTCGCTACGAAGTTCTATCCATCTCTCAGCGTCTCTGATGAGAAGCCGCCTTTTGCTCTCTACCAATATATGCCATAGATTAGGTATCTATCTAAGAAAATTCCATGTCAAAAAAATATAGCATTGGGTGATCTTAGACCATCCATCTACTGCTTCCTGCATACATAGATCTGCTGCAGAGGTCATATATGTATGCCTGGATCTGAGAGATTTCCAGTCATCCTATCAAAGGGATATACTCTGAGCTAATTTCATTTATTAAGTGGGTTCAGAAAGTAGGACTCTGTTGAGACCTATAATAGAAAAATACTTTTTAAGGAAAATTCGAGTGATAACTTCTGAAATAGTTATACAAGCAGATTATTAAAGAAGAGAATGTAATATAAATATAAATATATTGTTCTGTAGACTTCTTTGGAGCTCTTGCTTTTTTTTCTCATATCACTCTTTATCACTTTATTATAGATAGGTAGCTAGATTTTCCTAAATTAATCCGTTCATCCTGAAGTCACTCTGCTTATTCAATTGGCGTTCTTCTTCCAAAATGTCCGCCCTTTGCTACTGAAGCTGTCTGGAATCCTATCAGTGTATGCTATCTATCTGTGAAATACATCCCGATATTAATGCAGCGGTCTTAGTAATGATCCGTGTGCTCTCGGGGTGCGGACGCCGAAGACTCCGGGCTGCTGCCCGAGGTCTCCGAGGTGCTTCGAATACTTTTTAGTCTAGGCATTTAGTAATTTCACAACAGGGCTTCAGTGAACGTTGGGTCTGGAAACTAAATTGGTTAACTTGGCCCGTAAGTGCAATTCCGTCTACCCTTGTTATGAGCGCTTCTGGAGATCACGCGACGGCATAACCGTTGCAAAATGGCAATCGTCTCAAGAGGACTTCAACTGAGGTGATAAGTGCTTTCCATCACCGAACACATGTGGAAAACGCAAACTACTACTGTCAAAGTGAAAGACTCCTCCAACAGTCTGCATTTCTCTGATCCGATAAGAGACTTAGCGCTGCTGTTTCCCCGGCTCAGTCGTCTCAGCAGCAGCAGCTGTAACAGTTCAAGTATCAGGTCGACCGGCGGTTCTACGCCCGTTTAATTTCATAGAAAAATGCTCGTTGCGTTCTTTTTCCTCTATGGTTCAAACAATGCAGAACAGTTTCCACAGCGAGTAACCGCCGCGGTCTGCGTCCCGGCCTCTGGGGAAGGTGACGCGTATTCTCCGAAGAGGAGACGTTTAGAGGAACTGGAGGTTTCGATCGGCGAGAGACCCGGAATCTGGCTGTCTCGAACGTGAGGGGCATCGATCGGAGCGATGATATCCATGGCCAGAGGGCTCGTCGTGGTCCACCGGACGCGGTTGGAGTGCGGCACGGCGTCGCTGATTCGCAGAGGCGCTAAGAATAGCAGCGCTCGAGGTCCTCTGCACGGGCATCCCAAGCTGCCAAGCACGAAAGGAAGCGCCGGCGCCACGCAACGCCGCCCTAGCCGAAGCTTGTGTCGACCTCACGTTTGCCATCAACGTTAGATGCAGACATTCTTCGTACGCGGTGAACTTGGCTTTGGCACTGTGTATATTATTTCTTGGCCGCAGGACATGGCCGCTTCAAGGTGCGAGATTCTCAGTCTGCTGGTTATCTGCTCAAGTTCCAAGAATAGAAAAATTTCCATTGTCTCCCGCATCTTCCGAAAAGTCACTGCCTGTTCCAATGATCCGACGTTAGGGTCCTGGGTCGCTTCAGGGTCGGAACCAGCAGTTGGGATCACCAGCCCACGGCCTCCTTCAACATTGGAAGATGATTCTACGAGGTTGATCTTGCAAGCCATGGCCTGCGATCCAAAAAACCCGCTACGCCAAGTTCGACAGATATGGAGTGCCACGATCTGCCTGCTATCTGCTCCACACTGTGATCGGTACCGCTGATATGGCCTACATCCATCAAGTGACTTCTAGAACTTGCCCTGTCGGTAGAACGCATCCTACACCCAGCGTGGGTCGCTTCTCCAGCTTCTTCGGTGGGCACAGCCTCGCAGGGCAACTCTTGCATGTCATGTTCGACCTATGACGCTTATCCAACTGCAAGGGACTTACCCACTGTTTCCAATTTGAGCCCCGGCTGTGCCGGAAGAGAAGACTGAACTCTGGCTCGGAATCCCTTCCCCCCGTCATGTTCCTGCGATCATGGTCCACATCGTCGTCTTTTCCACATACAACTGGTTTCTTTTTTCTCTCAGATTCTGGTGGGACTGTTTCTTTTCTTGATCGTAATGTGGGGTTATCGGGCCATATCGGCGTGGCTTCTATGGCAGATTATTCATCGTGCTCTGTTACCCACATGGGGTTATAAATACAAGATGCATTCCTCGTCTCCAGGCTGGATTTGAACCAAGTAAGAAAGACTTGTCTTTCTTTCTGGTTTAAGCTCTTACACTCGCTTTCTTCCCTTGGACCAGCGTCTTTCGTTGCACCGTCTCTCGTTGCTGGGTTTCCCAATTATGAAAAACGTTGTCGCTGTCGCAGCCTTCGCGGCTGGCGCGAAGGCTCTTGTAGGCAGAAGCAACACATGTTGCTTCGGCCTGACAGCTTCTGGCGGGGTCTCCGGCACAGTTGGCCAGATTGGTGACGGACAGATCCGCGTCCTTGGAGGACTGCCTCCTTCGCAGTTCTGCATTGATTCCAGCGGCGCCATCACCGACAGCAACGGACGCGGATGCATCTTGGCCGGTGCGTGAATCGGTGCCATGAAGGATCAACGATCAAGCCTCTGCTAACAGTATATCAGGTGCTCCTAGCCAATGGCAGTGTGATCAGGGAGCAAAGCCCATCCCTGGTTTCTCTATTGGACCGGAGGGCACTCTCCAGTACAACGGCAGTTCCCATTTCGTCGCTTGCGAGACGGGTGAAAATGGCGGAATGAACGTCTACACCAAGGAATCGGACGCCGTGACCGGCTGCAAAGAGATCACCCTGATGGCCGACTCTTGCAAGGGGCAGGGCTCTTCTTCCTCTTCGGCTTCTCCCGCTCCAGAGTCGAGTGCTCCAGCGTCGACCGCTCAGTCCGCTCCTGCTCCAAAGTCGAGTGCTCCAGGTTCAGGCTCCCAGTCTGCACCAGCCCCTGGGTACACTGCCCCTGGCTCTGGTTCTCAATCCTCTCCCGCTCCTGGATCGACTGCTCCAGGTTCGAGCTCGGGCTCTCAGCCTGTTCCTGTTCCTCAGCCATCTGCTCCTGGCTCGGGCTACAAGCCATCACCCTCTGAATCGTCTGCTCCGGGCACTGGCTCCGGCTCCGGTTCTGGTACTGGTTCTGGTTCTGGTTCTCAGCCAGCATCTGTTTCTGAATCAAGCGCACCGGCGTCAGGCAGTCAGCCATCACCCGCTCCTGGCTCTGGCGCTGGCTCTGGTGCTGGCTCGGGATCGTGCTCTACTCCCGGAGTTGGATCGAGCGCCCCAGGCTCTGGCTCTCAGCCCGCTCCTGCCCCGGGATCGTCTGCTCCAGCTTCAGGCTCTCAGCCTGCCCCGGCTCCTGAGTCGTCCGCTCCGGCCTCGACTTCTCAACCTGCGCCTGTTCCTAAGCCATCTGCTCCTGGCTCCGGCTCTGGTTCTGGCACTGGCACTGGATCTGGCTCTGGATCTGGCAGCGGCAGTGGCTCTGGCTCTGGCTCAGGTTCAGGTTCAGGCTCTGGCACTGGATCTGGCTCTGGATCTGGCAGCGGCAGTGGCAGTGGCTCTGGCTCCGGCTCTGGCTCCGGCTCTGGTTCAGGCTCTGGATCCGGCACTGGCTCTGGATCTGGCAGCGGCAGTGGCACTGGCTCTGGCTCAGGTTCAGGTTCAGGCTCTGGCACTGGATCTGGTTCTGGCACCCAGTCTGCACCGGCTCCTGGCTACACTGCTCCAGGCTCTGGCTCTCAGACTGCCCCTGCTCCTCAGTCGACTTCTGCGGGTTCCGGTTCCCAGCCTTCCGCCGCGCCCAAGTCGTCGAGCACCCCGGGTTCGGGCCCCCAGCCTTCGCCATCCCAGAGCTCTTCTGTTCCTTCTGCTCCCCAGCCGTCTCAAACCCAGCCCGCAGCCTCTGGATGCCCGGCGAATCTCTCTGGCAACTATGAGTACCCTCACTTGATCGTCCCGATCGATTCTTCCGCTCCGAACAAGGCTGAGGGTACCCAGTACAACGGCACGGTCACCTCTACCGTCTCGACCATCTTCAACTTCGACATCCCCGCCAGCGACAAGGGCAAGAAGTGCTCCCTGGTCTTCCTGTTCCCCAAGAAGGAAGACCTGGAGACCTCTTCCTACAGCTTCAGCGGTGACGGCAAGCTCGACTTTGCTTCTCTGGAGAAGCCTGCCACCCAGGGCACCACCTACAGCAATGCCCCGGCAGTCAAGGAGGACTACGGCGTGTTCACCGTTTCCCCTGGCAACTCCTACACCATCGCCACCTTCGACTGCCCCGCGGGACAGGCGGTTGGGTACAAGATCAGCAACGCCGGTTCGACCGAGCTGAACTTCTTCCAGGACTACAACCCCTCACCGTAAGTGCTACACTTGCCCCCTTTGATGGGAAGGACGCTGGCTAACAGGAGTGTAGACTCGGTCTGTACATCACTGTTTGCTAAATGAAACTAAATAGATAACTGCCAATTGTTGACTTTCTTTTGGATTCTCGGGAACCCCCCTGTGGCTCACCATGTATTATTCCACACGTTCTTTTTATGCTGTTGATATGATCGACATTGTGCGCTTCCATGTACACGCTCTTTAACCCTGTAAATGAGAAACGCAATAGGAAATTGTACATAAATCAAATGTCAACTTTGTTCAAGTTTCTGAACTCTGGTGGCGCAGTAATCACGAGTGATAGCTGCGTCGGTGGTGTTTGGTCTATTTGTAGCGGCAATCCTACCTCTGCTATGTAATAATAATGTTGCGTATGGGGGTCTCGGACCCACTCCAAGGGCCTCCTGCATAGATCCGCTGCAGGGTCCGACATTCGTGAATCTGAAACCTTGATCGGATCACCGCTTCCCCGTACTGACCTTTGATTGAAATAGGCTGAGAACTAGTTAGATGAATCCAAGACATGTTCATGGACTGCTTCTGAAGTCGCCGTAGTATTGTTATTCTTTGATGCTAATAATATACCTAGAGGCTATGCTGGTCTATCTGCAGGAGGCCGTTGCCGAGGCTGTCCCCTGTGGGGGAAGTCTTAGTGAGGAGACTAGGTGTCATCGGGAAATGAATGGCTGGGGAGGATGGTCCCCGACGGTTCGATGGTTTCAACAGAACGCCGGACCGTACATGTACTCGTCTGATGTTCTATCTGTCATCGTCATCTTCAACAGCGGGTTTCGCGTGACTTTCTTCCCCTTAGTCAGCTTACTATTCGATCTGCATGTCTAGAATTCTACACAGTAGTGTTGCCATCTTGTTCGTCTAGAGCCATCCTCACTACTTCTGCCAGCTTCTCTGTCCGGAAGCTTTTCCGGGATCTATATGGGTCCCATCACGTAACCATGTGGGCTGGGTGATAGACGGGCGCGGTCTGTGCCGTCGCGTTACGACCGAACAGGCAAATTTTCACCTGTGGACGGTGTCCCGGCGCCCAAAGAGGGCGGTCGTGGGATGGCACCAGCCACAGGGCCCAATGGCCGGCGAGGACACGTGCGCGGCCGGGACGCATCCCTTTGGCGGGCGGGACGAACAAGCAGCGGCAGCGCGTCGATCACGTCTGGAGATCTTGGCGCTCAGGCCCCCCCGGCCGCGGCCAGACCCCATGATCCGGCACGGCGGCGTCTCCAGGCCACGCAAGACAGGGCTGTGTGGCTGCCGGTGGGCACGAGGGCCATCTCTTCTTTAAGTCCTCCGCACGGTGTGTAATCTGCGGTCGCTTTTTTTTTTCTCCGTAGTCTGTACACACAGGTCAAAAAGACCACCTGCTGGGAGATCATATTTCATTCCAGGACCGTCGCGACTCGAAACGCTGCAGGTGGCAGACTGTTCTGCTTGGCAGACTTGGCCACGGTGCAGCTGCTCAAGGATCGCCGGTCTTGAGGAGGGATCGAGGGAGCCTGCCAGGCGCCATCTCCCACCCTCGTTTCTCCCCCCCCGTGTTTTGCGTAACTCGGGTGGTGAACTTTTCTGGGGACCTCTGTTCTTTTCTTGGGATTTTGCTAGGTATTCTATTTCTCCTTCATCATATCTTTTATTTGAGTTAGACGGCGGAATCATGGACCACATCCCCTCCAAACTTCCCTTCTCCAAGAAGCGGTTACGCGCCCGCATCATCATCTCGTGAGATCTCCTTCGCAAACGCCTGGCGTGGAGTGGACGTCCTTTTCATGCTAACTGTCTCCTCGTCAGGTACATCTTTGACTACTTGATCATCATGTTCGTTGCCCTCCTTGCCCGCTGCGACATGCGACTCCTCGCGTCCCCCGTCTGGCATCGAGGCTGACCAGGAACCGCAACAGTGCCCTCGTCATTGGATTCTACATCCTTGACGCGATCGAACCGTACCACCAGCACTTCTCCCTGAGAAACATTTCCATCCAGTATCCATACGCCGAACACGAACATGTGACGATCCAGCAGGCCCTCGCGCTCTCCTTTGGCCTCCCCGTGGTGGTCATCGCCGTCTACACCCTCTTCATCGATGGCCTCTTTTCCCACCACAAGCCCTCCAAGGCCTCGATGTCGGGGCGGCGGAAGCTGTCCGGGACGTACCGGTGGAAGGATCGACTGTGGGAGCTGAACTGCGGCATCCTCGGCCTGCTGCTGTCTCAAGGGCTGGCCTTTGTCGTCACGCAGATCCTGAAGAACGCCTGTGGGAAGCCCAGGCCGGACCTCATCGCCCGATGCGACCCGGATCCGAATGCCCGGGATATGATTCCCGGTCTTTCCAATTACACGATATGCAGGCAGACTGATAAGCTGATTTTGAAGGATGGGTTTCGCTCGTGGCCGTCTGGTTCGTTGACCCTTTGATGTTCCGGATTCTCAATTCAGAGGATTGAATGCTGACTTGACACTCCAGGCCATAGCAGCTGTAAGAAGTCATCCAACGCTCGCAATGTTTCTGTGGATCTTCCGTCGCTGACTCTCTTCTAGCCTCCTTTGCTGGCCTGTTCTACCTCTCGCTCTATCTGAGTGGTAAGCTGCATATCATGGACAACCGGGGCGAAGTCTGGAAGACAGTCTTGGTCTTGATCCCATGCCTCATAGCCACCCTCATCGCTGTGTCTCGCATCATGGATGCCAGGCACCATCCCTTCGACGTCATCAGCGGGTCCTTGCTGGGGGTCTTCATGGCCTGGGCCTCGTACCGCCAGTACTTCCCGCCGATCACAGAGCCGTGGAAGAAGGGCCGGGCATACCCGATCCGCACCTGGGGCACCGAGCCCCGGCCACCGACCGGTGACCCCCGCATCGAAGGATACGGCGAGAGCGCCGTGGCGCTCCGCAACCCCGACGAGGAACGAATCGACGAAGCTGACGCCAGAGAACTCCGACCACATCCATCTGCAGGCCCGTCTCCCCAACCCTACCAGGTGAATGTGTACGGCCGTCAGCACCATGACGGTGGCCGTAGCGGGGACTACTCGTCGTCCTCGAGCGAGGATGTGACCGATGGATATGAGATGCGGAGCCCGTACATGAGGACTCAGAATCCCGGATACAACTCGCAACTCCCGACCTACGAGGCGGACACGGCCTACCATCCACGGGGACCAGCGACCCAGGGCGGTCCGGCCGGCGAGGTGCAGCGGCCGTCAACAACGGCACAACCGCACGCCGTATGAGTGTAGAAATCTTGTGGGATATGGGACTCGCGGTGGACTTGGTCCTTTGTGTTGCATTGCATTTTTGAAAAGGGCATTTGGGACGATGCTTATGGGCATGGGAGCATTCTGGTGTCTGTCTGTTTTTGCCTGCTATGTCGATGACATGATAGCTTCTCTTCGTCGCGTTGAATGAATACCACCGGTTCGTGTTGCGGTTCTGCAGGGGGTGTTGTATTCTACAGGCTGCATACCCTGTCTGTTATAGAGTACTCTGTACATCTTCTGTGGCTGTTGCATTTTGAACCATCTAGCGAAAGGAATTCAGAAGCAACGGTCCTTGCATTAAGTGATGCGTGTAGCGCTTGTAACACGCGATCGGAAATGAGGCTTAATGTACTGCTCTTGGCAGCCAGGAGTTAAAAAGCACATGGAGACCAACATGTCAGTATTCCGGTTTATTATTGGATGAAGATCCCTTTGTTGGAGAGTCAGCAATTGGAGAGCATGGTAAAGCCGCACTTGAATGCTTTTGTCGACGGACGATGTAACGATCTCCGGAACGGGGCGCGGGGCCGTCCGCAGTTCCATCCCCAGGCCTTCCATCGGGAGCTCGGGCCATCAAGAACAACGGCGACGGACAGCGTCCGCGCCCGGTGGCTGCTGGCTGCTAACATCGGCCTTTGTCAAGGCTAGCGGTGAGAAGAAACCTTAGATCCCGGACGGCCTTTGATTTGATCGCCGCGCACATGGCGAGCTGACGTGCAGACCGCCGTGCGCTTCGAGACTTTGACCAGTCCCCCGGCCCGCCCTGCGACGGAACATTTCCGGTTTCCCAGCCTCCTCAGTTGAAAAGTAAGCAGCTGGAGGACCCCCGCCAGTCACCATGGCCACGGTGTTGGGATGCATGACCCTGACGGGTCTTTTTTGTCTTTTTGTCTCTTTCTTTTCTTTTTCTTTCTTTCGTTTTTTTTTTTTTTTTTCACACCTTGATCAGACTGCTCTTTGGCTGTCGCGTCTGCTTCTGCAGTACTACCGTTTACTATCGTCGTACAGAACATCTCTTCACCGCCCGTCTCAGATGACGTTCGAGTTGTCGCAACTGTCCCATTAATTCCCCCAGTTCATCGCATCAGCAACGAGAAAAGAGGTCAAGACGGTTCCAAGATGTTCGGCAGTCTCTTCTTCATCTTCTGGCGGATCGTGGAGATCACCTTCCTGATCCCCATCATTGGCATGCTGGTAAGAACAGCCACATGTGATATACGCAATCCGCGTTACATTAGACTCCTAACCACCGCGAATTCCGCAGGCCTACTTCGTCGACGGCTTCGTCAAGAACAACCAGCTGACCCCGTCCTACATCCTCGTTCTTTTCATCGTCAGCGTCATCGCCGTCTTCTGGGCCCTCGACACGCTGATCCGCCACTCGACCACCAAGCGCTCCGCGGCCTTCGTCGCCTTCGTCGACGTCTGCTTCTTCGGCGCCTTCGTCGCCGCCGTCTACCAGCTGCGCTTCATCGCCGACCAGAACTGCGCGCGCTGGGACGGCGGCGCCGTCTACGTCTCGCTGGGGCCCTTTGGCTACTATGGCGTGCGCACCGGCAACCCGCTGTCGTTCGACCTCGACAAGACGTGCGCCATGCTCAAGACGTGCTTCGCGCTCGGCATCATGGAGACCGTCTTCTTCTTCTGGACCGCCGTCTTCGCGCTCTTCATGCACCGCCACGGCCGCGAGGTCGTCGTTCGCGAGACCAAGGAGACGACGACGACCGTGCGCCGCAGGAGCCACAGCAGCAGGCGGGGGCACTCGCAGCGCCGGAGCTCGTCGGGCCGGCGGCCGCAGTATGTGGTGTAGGTCGTCTGGCCGATTTCTTTGGAATCAAACAGAAATGTGGAAAAAAGATGACTGATAGGCTTCTGAATTTTTTTTTTACGATATCGCACTGCGACCTGGGTGACTCTCGGCTCAAAGAAATATCGATCTCATGAAGACGATGCTATCTCGAAACGAGGTGCATAGACATTCATGACGCATCTGCAACGAATCTCATTGACTGATGATCCGTCTATCATGTCTTCATATTACAATGACCTCGTCGGAGGATACCTCCTGTGTTTCCGAACCGGATATGCTTGTTCTGGCTCTATTTCTTTTTCGAGAAGAGTCCGATCGATCTAGGGGCAACCCGATTAATCGAGACCCGGGGTTCGTTCGTATCTTCTGTTATGAATGACATTGACATGAAATGTGGAAAAAAGAAAGATAAGATACCTTTGTTTTTCACACCCCGTTATGTCTCTATCTTGGATGATGGTCTTGGTCTTGTCTATTTTTCATTCCCTGTACTTATTATCATCCCTGGACATTAGGTTGACTTCACGAGAGAATGAATGAATGAATTAATGAAATGGAAAACCTCGGTGAAAACTACTTACTCTGAGAGAGAAAGAGAGAGAGAAATCACTACTATCTGCATAATATCGAAATTGGTGGTTTCAAGGAAAGAAAAATAATTGTTCAAATTATTCCAAGGTTTGGGATGGGATGGGACGCAGCTGAGCCAGACGGGACAGAGTGCACATTTCGTTTCCAGAGACCGATTCAGGCTTCAATGCTGCTCAGGGCTGCTCAGTGCTACTACTAGGCCAGCTCAGTGCTCGGCTGCAGGCTCAGCACAGCCCAGCCCAGATATCACTACTACTAACCAACCCAACCCCCCATCGCCGTTATTTGCGAGGCGAGCTCTGCCGCGGACGCGCGGAACGCGCCGTGGTAGATGAGCTAAGGGGAAGGTGTGTGTGTTTGTGTTCGTTGGGGGGGGGGGGGGGGATAAGTAATAAGGTTGGATCCATGGATTGCGGATATATTTGTTATTGGATTGAGATTCGAGGAATTCCAAACTATTAATGGCGGACGCCGGCGACTACCTAACTAAATCAAGAGTGGGAGAGAGAACTCAGAGTCAGAAAAGGTCCAGGAGGGGGGGGGGGAGAGACTTATGCGATGCGACCCGGGCCGGCGCCCGGGTTGCGATAAGTACTGTACCTAGGTAGGACGGTAGGAGTAGTAGTAGATGGTAGTAGTGGTGGTGCGTGTGGCCATAAATAATAATAAAGGTTACTCCGTTGCAAAGGTTCTCTGTCGCGGATCTGTTATGGGGAGTCTTGAGTCTCTACAGTATTATTCTATTATTCATGTATATGTACTGTTATTATTATTATTTCCACGACCCCGCCGGGCTCCTCCGAACCGACGGACTCCCGGACGCTCACCTTTTACTGGATGATTCGTACCGCCCGCCCAGCGCGATAAGGTACAGGACACGTGAGCAGTGGTGATGACGATGCTGACGGAGCGGCTTACCATTATCCCTGCATGCATAGAGTCCACCATAGACATTATTATTAGGTAGACAGCCCGGGGACACCGTACAGTACCTATCTGCGGGGTATGCATAGGGTATGGGTTGCCTGATCGGTTGAAAGTACAGCACATATATGAATCGAGTGAGTTGCTGTGCTGAGAATTACAATCTGACGCTGCCATGAACACTGTTGAGGTGAGCGAGCAGAGCAGAGCAGAGCAGAGAGGGCTTTAGGTAGGCCTGCTAGCTTGCTAGCTGACTTAAATTACCCGGCTAGATACCCCGCATAGGTACCGGGCCCGGGCTGACAGTTACCTCTGATATCATCACTCGTATCGGGCCGCTCCGATCGACGGACTGACTATGCCACCACTACTCTGCCAGTGCCGGGGATCTGGGCCGCGATCGACATAGGAACAATTAATTAATGACAGCTTCAACTTCGACCTTCGACTTTTGACATTTCTCTTGCTTTCTTTCTTTTCCTTCTTTGCCTGACGCGTGCTTACTTATTCTGGTTAATATTATTCCTTTTGGATATCTTCGTTAATCGATTTGTTGCTCTGGCATTTTCGAACCTTTTTTTGTTTCTATTCCCTATGTGATCTTGAATTTTTTTTTTCTGATTGAACGGTTCTCAGGCTGTGTCTATCTGGCCTTATCGTCGATATACTTCTTACTTCCTGCTTTCTGTTCATTCGCTGTCTATCGAGCGGGCTGGGATACTTAGGTACAGTGCTGCCTAGGTGCTTACCTACCTAACTTTACCTGTGGCAGCGCCACGTGCATACCTTCAAGTTTGCTACGCCTGTTTCTTCTTGTGGAACAGTGGTACGGTGGACAGTTGAACCAAGGTCATTTTCTGGGGAAGGTTTCCAGAATTGATTTCTTATATGCACATATTGGGGAATTCGGAAGTTCTGTTCGCCATTTCACTGTGATGGATGGAAACGCTTCCAAACAGAAACAGAGCCCTGGCTCCGACCTCGACGACTACGGACGAGGCTACGCCCACGACGTGGACACGCTCCGCGAGCTCGAGTACCCGCTGCTCAGGGACACCACCTACCTCGACCACGCCGGCACCACCCTCTACGCTAAATCTCTTGTCGACGCCTTCGCGCGCGACCTGGCCGGCAACCTCTTCGGCAACCCGCACTCGTCGCACTCGGCCGCCTCGCAGCTCTCGACCCGCCGCGTCGACGACGTCCGTCTGCGCGCGCTGCGCTTCTTCGGTGCCGATCCGGACGTGTTTGATCTGGTCTTTGTCGCCAACGCGACGGCGGGGATTAAGCTTGTTGCGGATGCGTTGAGGGATTATCCTTGTGACGATGGCTGCGCCAGGGATGAGGGTTCGGGGTCTGGCTTCTGGTACGGGTACCATGTGGATTCCCATACGAGTGTGGTTGGGGTGAGGGAGCTTGCGGAGAGGGGGAGTCGGTGTTTTTTGACGGATGAGGAGGCTGATGGGTGGATTAAGGGGTTGGCTGCGGGTGAACAAGAGGGGAGAAATGTTCCAAAGCTCTTTGCCTTTCCTGCGCAGTCGAATATGACCGGAAGACGGTTACCGCTGCGATGGTGCGAGGAGATTCGAACAGCAGCAGGTGACGGAGGGAACGTTTTCACTCTCCTCGACGCTTCGTCCCTCGTGTCCACGTCCCCGCTGGATCTGAGCAACGTCTCGGCCGCGCCAGACTTCACGGTCCTGAGCTTCTACAAGATCTTCGGCTTTCCCGATCTGGGGGCTCTGATCGTCCGCAAGAGCGCGGGACATGTCCTGCAGCGAAGACGGTACTTTGGCGGCGGCACCGTCGGCATGGTCATTACTCTCGGAGAGCAGTGGCACGCGAAGAAGGACACCTCGATCCATGACCATCTGGAGGACGGGACGCTGCCGTTTCACAGCGTCATCGCGCTGGATTCCGCGTTCGACACGCACAAGCGCTTGTATGGTTCAATGGCCAATATCTCACGCCATACCCGCTTCCTGGCGAAGCGCCTGGCTGACCGTCTAGCCTCGCTGACGCACTATAACGGCGTCAAGGTCTGCCAGCTGTATTCGTCGCCGTCGGCGGACTATGCGGATCCGTCCACGCAGGGCCCGATCATCGCGTTCAACCTCCGCAACAGTCGCGGCGAGTGGGTTGGCAAGTCCGAGGTTGAGAAGGTTGCGGCGGTCAAGAACATCCAGATGAGATCCGGGTCGCTCTGCAATCCCGGAGGCACGGCTTATCACATTGGTTTGAGCCAGGACGTGCTGAGACGGGCGTACGCTGCGGGCGTGCGCTGCGGAGACGAGAACGACATCGTCGATGGCATGCCGATGGGTGCGTTGAGGGTCAGCCTCGGCGCGATGAGCAGCATGGGCGACGTTGACCGGTTTCTCGACTTTATCGAAGAGTTCTACGTCGAGAAATCGTTGAACACGAATACACTGGCACCGCCTGTAGCGCTAAACTCAGCGACAGCAACTGAAAACAAGTCAAGATTCTACGTCGAAAGCCTCTGCGTGTACCCGATCAAGAGCTGCGGGAGCTTCAAGGTCCCAGAGGGAAAGCCCTGGGAAGTCAGAAAGGAAGGGCTGGCATGGGACAGGGAGTGGTGCCTCATCCACCAGGGGACGGGCGTGGCACTCAGCCAGAAGAGATACCCCCGTATGGCTCTGATTCGACCGTACATCGACCTCGATCGAGGCGTCTTGCGGATCACCTGCGGCGGCGTCGGCAGCGTTCAATCTGTACCCGAACGGAAGAGTCTCGAGATCTCCCTCGCAAGAGACGATCCCGATCTCGTCTCCACCCAAATGTGCCAGAACTCGATGAAGAAGATGTCCACCGTCTGCGGAGACCGGGTCACCGTACTGACGTACTCGTCGCCAGCCGTATCCGCCTTCTTCTCCGACTTCCTCGGGATCCCGTGTACCCTGGCCCGGTTCCCCCCGGATAGTTCATCCAGGCGCTACTCCAAGCCGCGTCGCCGGCCTCATGAGAGTGTCGGCTGGCGAGAGTTGATTCGAAGCGTCGTCGCCATGCCGGGTTCGTTCCCGGAGGATCCTTTACCACCGTCTTCTTCTGCACAGCAGCAACAGAATCCGATTCTCTTATCCAACGAAAGCCCCATCCTCCTGATATCCCGCTCCTCCGTGAACCGCCTGAACGAGACCATCAAGGCCAATGCGAGGAATACGAGTAATAATAGCAGCAGCGGAATCAGCAAAACCATCGCCGCGGACGTGTTTCGGGCGAATATCGTTGTTGCGGAGAACCTACCCTCCTCCTCCTCCTCCTCCAGCTTCCCCAGTAGCAACAACAACAGTAATAACGGTAATACGGAACAACCCTTCATCGAAGACACCTGGACCTCGCTCCGCATCTGCCCCCAAACCCACACCCGAACCCAGAGCCAAGGCCAAGGCCAGGACCCAAGCAAGGGCCCAGGCCTCCTCTTCGACGTCCTCGACTCGTGCCAGCGGTGCCAGATGGTCTGCGTGGACCCGTTCACGGGCGTGCGCGGCGAGGAGCCGTACGCGACGCTGGCGAAGACGAGGAAGGTCGATGGGAGGGTGCTGTTTGGGAGGCATATTTGTCTTTCTTCCTCAGCGGAGCTGGAAGACGAGGATGAGGAGGAGGAGGATGGGGTGGAGGAGAGGAAGAGGAAGAAGACGAACACGATAATGGTTGGGGATGTGGTTATCCCGTCGTATGAATGAATGGATGAGATGAGATGGGGCTGCTGCCGGCAGGTACATACATACATACATACATACATACATACATACATACATACATACATACATATATATATATATATATATATATATTGACGGTCTTCTCGGAGCAATTACCAGATCCGAATAAGCGGTTATGACGGGATAAGTTTATGAATACTCTGCGTGACATGCATAGGTGGATGGACTTGCATTGCACTTGCTGTTGAGCTGAAAGCACTATGAGATTATTAGCAGGGTTATGGGATTAAGGGTCTGGCTCTTTACATTTATACTTGCTAAGTTTGGAGTTTATATGTGCTTAGCTACCTACCTAAACGTTTAGGTATATAATAGCATGCTTAACTCATGAGTACTGAAGTGTAAGCCTCAATAGTATTTTCGCAAGGACTGCAAACTACAATTCCATATTTGGATCCTAGACGTTGATCCCGGGAGCATGGAAACATGTCTTTTGAGGAAGGGGAACTGGCCTCGCTATAAATATAAGCATTGACACCTATTGGTACATACAGCTGAGAGAGAAGTTTGCATTGTACATCGTACACCCCGTAATGAGCCATTGTAAAAGTCCGCCGCAATGGTATTGCGTCAAATCCTGAAAGGAAAAGGAACAGCCTTCCTTGTTGCTGTCGTCTCCGAACATAAAGCCCTGCCAGCGACGGCCCGTTGCGATTACCGTTTGGGCCACTTCTTCCAGCCTCTTCCGTGACCTCTCTATTTTTCTCAAGTGTTAGCAAATTCTGCACCAGATTCAGCTGCTTATAGCAGCAGACTGCAGCAGGAAGGGACCTCACCTGCTTCCACTCCCGGATGAGGAACGGCATCTCCAGCATGGCCTTGCGCCGCTCCTCCAGCTTCGTCTCCAGCTCGCGCTCCCACTTGTGGCCCTTGACCTTCTGCCCGATTCCCGTGCCCTTGATCTGCAGGCCGCGCTCCATGCGCCGCGCCTCCTTGTACTCGGTCGACTTCTTGCCGGGCGGCAGCAGCGGCTCGACGCCGTACTGCTTGGCCAGCTTCACCAGCTCCGCCTGCCGCCGCAGGCCGATGCGCGCCCCCATCCACTTGCCCGTGCGCGGGTTCTTGCGCGGCAGGAAGGGGTTCGGGTAGTCCGGGTTGGAGTAGAGGAGGGCCTTGGACAGCGACCATGCCGTCGGGTCCTGCCGCTTGGCGCCCTTTGCATCGCGGTCCGGGGTGTATGGCGAGGGGAGAGTAGTCGATTCTCCGTCTGACGAAGAAGAAGATGATGATGCTTGCTTGTTCGCTTCGAGATAGCCCGGGGGAGGGGTCGGCTTCGGGGCGACCAGCGCGGAGTAGATTTGGGGAGGGTAGCGGGCGAAGAAGTTGCGCAGGCGCTGGGGCAGCTTGCTCACCAGGCTCTCGGTGGCCTGGGTCGCGGACATCTTGGCCTGCTTGGCTGATCAACGGTGACCAGCTTGTCAATTGAGGGAGAAACGAGAAAAGGAAGAGAGATTAAGGTGTCTTCTCTGCTCGCAGGCTTGACCAGGTCTTGTCGGCGACGTTGAGAAATTCACGATGCTCCGCTCCGGAGCCGCTAAACCGCGTCGGGCTCGGGCGGGCTCGGCCGCGCAAAAGAAGCAGCTCGACGCCGCCGAGTGGCTGGCTGGGCCGTCCGTCTCTCTCGCTCTCTCTTCTCTCTCTCGTCTTCATCTCGCTTTCTTGCGCTGAAGAAATCTCCCCTCTCCCCCATCCCCCAGCGCGCTGCGTTCCCACCCTGCCAGAGCTTCTGCCGTTTTGAGTGAGTCCTCGACCGCTGCCGCCATGGCTGAGTATAACTACGGAGGAACGGAGGAGGAGAATGCGGAACTGAAGAAGCTGCACGCCGAAGTGGTAAGCAGGGATATATATACGCTCCCCTGGCGTCTCCCTTGAACCACCGTGTCTGACGATGCTGCGCGTTGCCAGGCCGAAGATCCGGACAACTTCGATGCGTGGGAGAAGCTCGTCCGCGCCGCGGAGAACCTCGAGGGCGGCATCAACCGCAACTCCAACCCGCAGGCCATTACGACCGTGAGGAGCGTCTACGACCGCTTTCTGGCCAAGTACCCGCTGCTGTTCGGGTACTGGAAGAAGTATGCCGACCTGGAGTTCTCGATCGCGGGCACTGAGGCGGCGGAGATGGTGAGACTGTCTCATCCTGCCTCCGATGGAGGCTGTTTCTCGTGCTGCTGCTGACGCTCAACAGGTCTACGAGCGAGGCGTCGCGAGCATCTCGACCTCCGTCGACCTGTGGACCAACTACTGCTCCTTCAAGCTCGAGACCTCTCACGACCCGGATATCATTCGAGAGTAAGTACAAAAGAACTTGGTTTTCCTTCCCTATAACCGTTACCAACGCAGCGCGGACACTGTTCTGGTCTCGAATATGCGCATCCCATGATGCAGATGGTCTCTGGCAAGGTTCCTCGATGATGGGTGAGACTCGTCGCCTACCACCCAGGTTCCCTGGAATTTACTTCTCACCCATGACTCTTCTCAGGCTGTTTCTTTTCCTAAAAAAAAGCAAAACCAGCACCACCACCACCACCAACACACCAAATGACCCTGTTCGGAGGCTTCTATTCTGCGCACGATCAGGATGATGATCACCTTGTCCGTTGATGATTTTTTGGGCCCACAATCCACTCAAAGCTTATATTACTGCTCATGTTTGCCATCCTTGCCATTCCCTCGCTCTTGTCCCTCCCTTCGCTGGTGGATCAGGCAATGCTGATGTTCCTTTGCACAGGTTGTTCGAGCGGGGAGCCAGCAGTGTGGGACTCGATTTCCTGGCGCATCCATTCTGGGACAAGTACATCGAGTTCGAGGAACGGTTGGAGGCGTACGACAAGATCTTCGCCATCCTGGGCCGTGTCATACACATCCCCATGCATCAGTATGCTCGGTACTTTGAGCGGTACCGCCAGCTCGCGCAGACGCGTCCAGTGTCTGAATTGGCTCCGCCCGAGCTCCTGTCCCAATTCCGGGCAGAGGTCGAGGCCGCTTCCGCGCACATGGCGCCAGGCTCCAAAGCCGAGGCGGAGATCGAGAGGGACCTCAGGCTGCGCATCGACAACTACCATCTGGAGATCTTCTCGCGAACCCAGACGGAGACGACGAAGCGGTGGCCCTATGAGTCTGAGATCAAGCGTCCTTACTTCCACGTCACCGAGTTGGACGAAGGTCAGCTCGCCAACTGGAGGAAGTACCTCGACTTCGAGGAGGCTGAGGGTTCCTATGCCAGGATCCAGTTCCTGTATGAGAGATGTCTTGTGACGTGCGCTCAGTACGACGAGTTCTGGCTGCGGTATGCGCGCTGGATGTCCGCTCAGCCAGACAAGGAGGAGGAGGTGCGCAACATCTACCAGCGCGCAAGCTGCTTCTACGTGCCGATTGCGAACCCGACCACTCGACTCCACTATGCTTACTTTGAGGAGATGTGTGGCCGGGTCGACGTGGCGAAGGAGATCCACAACGCGATCCTCCTCACTTTGCCTGGCCACATCGAGACTATCGTGTCGCTGGCCAACCTGTCGCGTCGTCACGGTGGCCTTGAGGCTGCGATCGAGGTCTACAAGAGCCAGGTGGAATCGCCGCAGTGCGATCTCTCCACCAAGGCAGCTCTCGTCGCTGAATGGGCGCGGCTGCTGTGGAAGATCAAGGGCTCGCCGGAGGACGCGAGGCAGGTGTTCCAGAAGAACGAGCAGTACTACCTCGACAGCCGTCCTTTCTGGAGCAGCTATCTTGAGTTTGAGCTGCAGCAGCCGACGAGCGCTGCAACCGAACACGTCCAGTATCAGCGCATCAGACAAGTCATTGACGATATCAGGAAGAAGAGCACTCTTCCGGCGGACGTTGTCAAGGAGCTTGTGCAGACCTACATGGTCTACCTGCTGGAGAGGGGCACCAAGGATGCAGCCAAGGAGTACATGACTCTGGACCGCGAAGTCCACGGTCCTGCTTCGGTTGCGGCGACCAAGACGAGAGAGTCTGACAAAGGCCCGCAGAACGGTGGCCAGCCTGCCCCTGCTGATCATACTGCTGCGGCTGCTCACGGCAATCCCTATGCCTACTATCAGCACCCTGTCTCCAACGGCGGTGTAAGGTTCCCCGGTTCGTACCAATATGCATCCTGAAGGCTGATCGAGCACAGATCCCATCCCACCCGATCCGCTACCAATGATCGCCGTTCCCTTCTGTCGTGTTCCTAGTGTTCTTGAGTGTCCACGTGTGTAGTAGGTGTAGAAACCGGGCGATTCTTTTCCTGTGACATTTTTCACTTCGGCGTGTTCAAAGGGAAGGGGGGCGAGATATTGCGACGGGGCAGCTACTTGACTGCCCTCTGTGAAATGAATGACATATCACTTCCAAATTCAATGACCATCGGATCGGGATCTATGGGATTGGACAGTTGCTTGTACTCTATACTCTACGGGCTCTGCCGACGTACTCACTAGTTAGTTATCGTTCGTAATGTATTCATTTGTACTTTGTTTTACTCGCTTACTCTCTTTGACCTGGCCTTGATAACTGCGTAAATGAAAGAGGCCAATTTGAAGCTCTCGAGCTGCTGAGACATATCACGTGACTACCTGCGCATGTGGCTCACCGCGCTCGCCGCATAAAGTCCCGATGGCGAAGTCGCGCCGCAGCTTCGATGCCCGTTCAACCACGCCGTTTACAGACGTCGCTCTGCACGATGATGGACGGCATTGTCATGAACGGCAACGGGGAGGTCCCCCCTCCGGCGCCTCCTCCGGAGCCTGCGGAGCGTCCCCCAACCCCCCCTCCTCCTCCGCCTGACATGTCCGCCCCTCCTCCTCCTCCAGACACGGCTGCGCCCCCTCCGCCGCCCGACGAGGTGCCGCCGCCGCCTCCAGAACCGGAGGAGGAGCCGAAGAAAAAGCAGAAGAAGGGATGGGGCGGTACCCAGCGCCCGACGACCACGCCGTTGAGTATCGAGGAGCTGCTGCGGAAGAAGCGAGAGGCGGATGCCGCTGCGGCGAAGGTACGTTTGTCCTGCTTCTCTCTCGTCTTCGTGCGTTGGAATGTTACTGACCTGTCGCTTGTGCAGCCCAAATTCCTTTCCAGAGCGGAGCGGGAGAGGCTCGCGCTCGAGAAACGTGCCAAAGAAGTCGAGGCCGAGCGTCGGGCGAAGGCCGAACGCGCTGCGAACGCCGTGGACCGGAACGGCACGAAGTCATCAGATACGAAGCCTGACGGCCCTAATGGCGACACGGCAAAGCCCATCCCGACGGCACCGCGAGCTCTGCGGAACGGAGAGCCCCCGACCGCGCCGGCCGCCATGCGCAATGCACAACAGCAGCAGCAACAACGGCAGGAGCCGAATAAGGACTACGACATGCAGCCTCCGCCTCCGCCCAAGCCGATCTCCTTCGGTCCTGAGGAATCGAAGGGCGAGAAGCGCTCCGCGGAGGAGGAGGAGGCCCAGGTTCTGATCAGACAGCGGTACATGGGCGTGGATCCGACGTCCAGCTTCTCCGCGAAGAAGAAGCGAAGACGGACGACGGAGCGGAAGTTCAACTTCGAGTGGAGCGCCGACGAGGATACGAGCGCGGATTACAACCCGCTCTACCAGAACCGCGCAGAGGTGAATTTCTTCGGCCGCGGCCGCCTGGCGGGCTTCGGAGACGATGTCGCCGACAATGCGACTAGACGGTACGCCAAAGCGCTCGAGGATCGGGACAAGAAGGCGGGGAGCGCGAGAGCGCGGGAGATCCTGGAGATGGAGCGCAGGCGCAGGGAGGAGAGCAGCCGCGCCGCGCTGGACAAGCACTGGAGCGAGAAGAGGCTGGATCAGATGCGCGAGCGCGACTGGCGCATCTTCAAGGAGGACTTCAACATCAGCACCAAGGGCGGCAACGTGCCGAATCCCATGCGGTCGTGGGCCGAGTCGGGCCTGCCCAAGCGGCTGCTTGAGCTGATCGAGAAGGTCGGCTACCACGAGCCCACGCCCATCCAGCGGGCTGCCATCCCGATTGCCCTGCAGTCGCGCGACCTCATCGGCGTCGCCGTCACCGGTTCGGGTAAGACCGCGGCCTTCTTGCTCCCCTTGCTTGTCTACATCGCCGAGCTGCCTCGGATCGACGAGTTCGAGTGGAGGAAGAATGACGGCCCTTACGCGATCATCCTGGCGCCGACGCGTGAGCTGGCGCAGCAGATCGAGATCGAGGCGAAGAAATTCGCCGATCCGCTCGGGTTCACCGTCGTCAGTATCGTCGGTGGTCACTCGTTTGAGGAGCAGGCGTACAGCCTGCGCAACGGCGCCGAGGTCGTCATCGCGACGCCCGGTCGTCTGGTCGACTGTCTCGAGCGGCGGCTGCTCGTCCTGAGCCAGTGCTGCTACGTGATCATGGACGAGGCCGACCGCATGATCGATCTCGGGTTCGAGGAGCCCGTGAACAAGATCCTGGCGGCGCTGCCCGTGTCCAACGAGAAGCCCGACACCGAGGAGGCGGAGGACGCGCGCGCCATGAGCCAGCACATCGGCGGCCGCGAACGCTACCGGCAGACGATGATGTACACGGCGACGATGCCGCCGGCCGTGGAGCGCATCGCCCGGCGGTACCTGCGCCGGCCGGCGATCGTGACGATCGGCAACGTCGGCCAGGCCGTCGACACGGTCGAGCAGCGCGTCGAGTTCATCGCGGGCGAGGACAAGCGCAAGAAGCGGCTGGCCGAGATCCTCAACTCGGGCGAGTTCGCGCCGCCGATCATCGTCTTCGTCAACATCAAGCGCAACTGCGACGTCATCGCGCGCGACATCAAGCAGATGGGCTTCTCGGCCGTCACGCTGCACGGCAGCAAGACGCAGGAGCAGCGCGAGGCGGCGCTGGCCTCGCTGCGCAACGGCACCGCCGACGTGCTCGTCGCGACCGACCTCGCCGGGCGCGGTATCGACGTGCCCGACGTCAGCCTCGTCATCAACTTCAACATGGCGACCACCATCGAGAGCTACACGCACCGCATCGGCCGGACGGGCCGTGCCGGCAAGAGCGGTGTCGCCATCACGTTCCTGGGCAATGAGGATGCGGATGTCATGTATGTTCCTTTTCCCCTTCTCCCCGTTGTTGCTCTACACAGCATATACTAACCGTCTACAGGTACGACCTCAAGCAGATGCTCATGAAGTCCTCCGTCTCGCGGGTCCCCGACGAGCTGCGCAAGCACGAGGCGGCGCAGTCGAAGCCGAACCGCGCCAAGAAGATCGAGGAGAGCAGCGGCTTTGGCGGGAAGGGGGGATGGTAGAGAGGTTTCTTTTGTTTTGCGTTGTGTGTATGAAAAGTGATCACGACGGTTTTGTTCTTTTTTTTTGTCTTCATTTTTTTTCTGGGCTGAGGTCTGGCGTTGGTAGATAGATATCTCACATGTAGTGCACTGTACATGTACCATACATACTAGTCGTTGCTAAGTGAACATGCTGGAGCTTTTGATGATGAATCGAGGTAATTTACATCCTGTCTCCTTATTCTCCTCCTCCTCCTCCTCCTCCTCCTCTAGAAATAATTCATGAAAATATTTAAGACCCCCCATTCGGCCCCCCGATCCAACTCGGATTCGTCCGCAACACCACCTCCCGATCGCTCTTATACTCGCCCTCCACCACCCGGTTCAACCACACCCCCAACCGCACCGCCGCCTTGGCCACCTGCATCTCGACGATCGGGTACGCGCCCGCTGCGTACCCGCTCGTCATCAAATCCACCACTGTCCCGTTCCCATCCGGGGCGGTGGTCCCGTTGAACACCTGACTAAAGACGTAATCGCACGTCCAGCGGTTCGATTCGCGCGCCCAGCGCAGCGCGCACTCGATGGGCGTGGACGGGTCGGTGCAGGCGGTCCAGGACGCGACGGGCTCGGGGAAGGTGTCCTCGCGGATGCGGGACACTAGGTCCGAGAAAAAGGGGTCGATGGAGAGGTTGGAGAATCTGGGGGTCTGGGCGAGGGAGTAGATGATGGAGCCGTCCCAGACCTGGTTCACCCACCGGTTAGTATATGATATGTTTATATATGGGGAGGTTAAGGCAGGGGTGCTACGCACAGAGTGTAAATTCGTCTCACTCCCGTTGAAGACGACGGCGTAGCCGTTGCCCCCCGCCGCGGCGCCCGAGGCGTGCAGCGGCTGGGCGATGTCGCCGATGAAGTCTATACAATATAACCATTAACATCCTCTACATGGTATACAGTGCAGTACAGAGTAGGAGATGAATGGGGGACACTCACGAACAACCCACTTCAGCGCCCTCGCGCACTCCACACCCACATCTATATCCACACCTTCTTCATCCTCACCCTGACTGCTGTCCCCCAGTCGAGGGAGGAGTCGATCACCCCGCTTGATCGCATCCACGCACTGCGCCAGCCTGACGGTCTGGTTCGCGATCGCGTGCACCACGCACCCGCCCCGCGTGCAGTCGCGGTTGTAGTAGACGTTGCAGTACGCGGGGGGCTATCCATATCCATCCATATAATGGAGCTGTTAGCGGTGCCCGCACCATATATATATATATATAAAAGGGGAACCTACGTTATCAGCAGAATCAATCCAATGCCACTGGTACGAGTAGGCGCCCTCGTCCGTGTGCGCAAAGGCATCGGCCCACGCGGCCGCGCGGCCGATGGACCCGTTATACAGCAACTGGTACTGGGGCTCATCCCCGGCGAGGATGCGCGCCAGGACGCGCGCCGTGTACGGCGTCAGGAAGGACTCGGCCATGAAGCCGATCTGGTTGTGGATGTCGGTGTTCCATGCTTGGGCTTGGTGTGGCAGTAGTAGGATGCTGCATGTGAGGGCGGCGGCGGCGGCGGCGGTGAGGGTTGTTTTGAGGGAGAAGGAAGATCGGGGTCGGGATCTGGGTCTGAGTCTGGATGTGCCCATTGTGATTGATGTGATCTGATTCGGTCTATTTATTTATGTTGTGTTGTGCAGATGTAGATGTAAACAAAGGGTGACAGGACAGGACAGAGAAGAGAGCAATGGGATATGAATGAAGGAAATAGGGAAGACAACACAAGCTGGGGTGGAAAACTCTTTCTTCTAGAAAGAAGAAAAGGACTAGTGAGAAAAAAAAATAGATAATCGAATTATTTTTCTGTTTCGATTTTCGTCCCCGCGCCAAACAAAAACGTTAGGTACATAGCAATAGATAAGCGGTAGAAATAGAAATCATCGGCACCTCCGCGATAAGATCTCTTCTGGGCCCTCACAGACCCTCACCGCAAGGTTACAGCTTTTACGTCAGGCTATCCCTATCTAGCATTCCTATCACGTCCCGTGTGGAGGGACCTGCCTTTTAAGTAAAGAAGCTCAAGAAAGGGTCTCGTTGGCGGTGGAGACCTGCTTTAGTACCGCGTAGTTAAAAAAAAAGCAACGGTGGGGCAAGTTTGAATTTGGGGCAGCTAGAAATCATATAAACCAGACCAGATCTCAATGCCAGAGTCTTACTCTGTAGAGATCCGTCGGTTTTCAGCGCCGCTACTACTGTATGCAGGAGTTCTCTCTTGGAGGAAAGGTTGGCGGCGGCGTGCCTGCATGGATCAAATCGAAGGCCCTTGGGGAACCGGGGAAGGAAAAGACGCGGTCCGCGGTCTGATAACAATGGCCGAGTCGACAGGCGGAGCCCGGCGGACGGTCCGATAAACAACAAACAAACGCCCATGGTGCGGCGTAACGGTAAAAAAAAGTGTTGATAGGTGCCTGAGGCAGCTTGGATAAGCGGTGAATCAACAAGCAGTATGTTGACATCGCTGATGGCTGCATAGAAGCTTGGAACAATAATACATCTACCAAATGATCACTTAGGACTCGTGAATAGAGTCATGAGTTGAACACCCTGCTACATCCTGGATCTGCTACACAGAACTGACTACTGCTAACATCGTAACACTTGATTCGATTCGCCTCGACAGTCTACTAGTCATATATCAACCGAAAGAGACACCTAGTACACTACTCCGACGGGTCGCTGGGACCTCCCATAATTCTATGCTGCTACAGCCCAGCTCGGAGGCCGAAGCTGGGGTACGTATGACTTCTCTCGTATGTCTTCATTCTCAGTTCCGCCGCTACAGCTTCTGCTCAACGAGATATCCGTTCGCCCTGAGCCAGCTCTCCACATCGCCCCGGTCACGCTTGAGCCAGTTGGCCTTGGCCCGGATGGCATCCAGGCTCTGCTCGACTGCGCGGTCGTAGCCCTGTTGACATGTCAGAAAACATGAATCAACCCAGATTCAGACAGGCCGGGATCTAAACGCACCTTTGTATCCTTCGAGGCGAAGAACTCCTCCACCTCCTTCAGCTGGCTCTCCGTGCAGAAGCTCGAGGTGGTGATCTGCACGACCGTGCCCAGCATGCCCAAGGACGGCGGCAGACGCTTGTACAGCTCGTCCCAGTTCTTCTTCAGCCAGGCCCACCGCGCCTCGATGCCGGTGACGTGCCCTCTCAGGCCCGCAAGCGGCATGTAGATGTCCTGGTTCTTCACCTCGTCGCTGCGCGCGAGCTCCAGGGTCCTCTGGATCAGAGCGGGATCCTCGGCCGCTCCCAGGCTGCGGAGAGCCGTGTTCTTCTCGTCCGAGGTGGGTGCGTTGCGGTATCGGTCCAGGACAATGTTGTACTCCTTCTCGCCACCGTTCTTCAGCACGATGCTGAAGACACTGCCCCGGATGTTGGGGTGGATGGCGTTCAGATCGCCGTCCGCGAAACGCTTGAACATCTCCTTGGCGGCGTTGACCACGGTTGGGTCGTCAGCCATGCCAGCGCTGCCGAACATGAGCCCCTTGAACTGCTGCAGGATGTGGCCGTCGCCGTCCGAGAACTGCCAGCCGAGCTCGTGCGCCTTCGCGCTCACCAGCGAGCGCTGGAAGGCCTTCAGAGCGTCCCTGACCTTGCTGTCCTCGAAGACCCAGGCAGCACGCAGGGTGCCCACGCGGTTGAGGATCTCGTTCCACACGACATACTCCGACTCGCTGTCAAAGCCCTTCAGCAGAGAAAGCAAACCGGAAGTCTTCTGGTAACCGGACGCGGCCAACGCTCCAGAGTCGGCGATCATACCCGCACGATCCTCGACCGTCAGAAGGCCATTCTTGGCAGCCTGACCAAGCTTCTCCAGTCGCTCCGGGCTGTACGAAGTCCGGTAGAGACCGGAGTGGTCAGCGTTCAGCTTGAAGAAGTCCAGCTCAGGCACCTTGAATTCTCCCTCGCGCTGATCGAGAGTCAGACTCTCGTCAACGCCGTGCTTGGTCCTCAGGCCCAGGAAGACCGGGTAGATTGTCTGGTCCTCCTCCGGCCGGACATCCCCGGTGCGAAGGAAGCGGTTCTGCCTGAGCTTGATGGTCCCTGCGCTCGGGTTCTCCGAGACCGTGACAACCGGGTAGCCGACGTTCTTCGTCCAGATGTCCATGACTTTCTCGACGGGCTTGCCGCTGGCTTCGCCCAGAGCGGCCCACAGATCGCTCGTCCGGGTGTTGCCGTAGGCATGCTTCTTGATGTAGTTCCGGACACCCTGGATGAAGGTGTCCTCACCCAGGTATTTCGAGATCATTCGCAGGACCGACGAGCCCTTGGAGTACGAAATGGCATCGAAGATCTGGTTGATCTCATCCGCCCGCTTGACGGGCACCTCGATGGGGTGACTGCTCCTCAGAGAGTCCAGGGCCAGGGCGCTCTGGAGGTTGTCGATCACGTAGGTCTGCCAGACCTTCCACTCCGGGTAGAAGGCATTGCACGAGTACCACGACATCCAGGTGGCGAAGCCCTCGTTCAGCCAGAGACCATCCCAGAAGTCCATGGTCACGAGGTTTCCGAACCACTGGTGCGCCAGCTCGTGCTGGACGGTCTCCGCGATCCTCTCCTTCATGGAGGCGCCGCTAGTCTTCTCGTCCAGAAGCAGGTCGACGATTCTGTAGGTGATCAGACCCCAGTTCTCCATGGCACCGGCGCTGAAGTCCGGAACCGCGACCATGTCCATCTTAGGAAGAGGGAACTTGCTGTCGAACTTCTCCTCGTAGAATGCCAGAGTCTTGGCCGCGAGTTCCAGGGAGAATCGACCGTGCTCAATGTCCTGGTCGGGGGTGGCATAGACGCGGATCGGGACCCTGAAGCTGTTGGTCTCGATGTAGTTCAGCTCGCCGACGATGAAGGCGACCAGGTACGTCGACATCAGCGGGGACTTGTTGAACCGGACGGCCTTCTTCTTGCCGCCGCTCATCTTCGAGTCCACCTCGGTCTCCGAAGCGACGTCCATGTTGCTCAGGCAGGTCAGATGCTTGTCCGCGATCAGGGTGACGGTGAACTGTGCCTTGAGAGCCGGCTCGTCAAAGCACGGGAAGGCCCTGCGGGCGTCGGTGGGCTCCATCTGCGTGGTCGCAATGTACTTGGTCTCCCCGTTCTTCCCCTTGTAGGAAGAGCGGTAGAAGCCCGCCATGTTGTCATTGAGGTATCCGGTGAAGGTGTGCTTCAGCTGGGCCTTGGACCCAGCGGGGATGGTCTCTGCAAACTTGATGGTCGTCACCTGCGCATCCTTGTTGTGGGAGACCTCCGGGTTGGAGGCCACGACAGAACCTCCCACGGAGATGGTGGTGCTGTGGATGTCAATCTCGTTGGAGTTGAGAGAGATGGAGTTGGTATCCTCGACGACATCGAGACTGTTGAAACAACTGTTAGCCAAAGACTAGAAGCTCCATACAACGCAATGTCAGAGCAAAACGCTGCCAACAGCACAGAACCACTTCTGGCCAGCGCTTCATGGCCCCGCTGCGGGGTTCACTGGACGGGACACCGCACGTACTCTATGATGACCGTCCCCTCGTAGGTGAAGTTGTCGAAATTGGGCTCGAGGGTCAGGTCGTAGTGTAATGGCTTGACGTTGGTCGGCAGCACCTCCCGGCCCTGGACGTTGGTGACGCCCGAGGGCGCGTCCGCAAGCCTCGAACGACACATCCTGCGGTAGGAGCAGTATCTCTTGGGAGTCTGAAGGAGCGGAGAGAGGCGGATAGGGAGGCGGGAGGGAGGAGAGAGGGGGGTTCTGGCGGTGCAGAGGGAGCGAGGAGCAGGACAAAGACGCGGGAGTCGAGGGACGGCAGCCGGCGGGGGCCTTGCGAGCGCGGCCAGCGGCGGGCTGCTGCGAGGGAGACGCATCGAGGCGCAGCTGAGGCAGACAAAGCTGGATCTCTGGCGTCAGTCCGCCGTCTTCTGCGCGGGGCGGCGCGGAGGCAGACCCGGGCGGTGAGCGGGCGGCCTGGAAACAGACGTTAGGGCTAGGGCTAGGGCAGGTCACGGCTTGGCAGGAGATATTTCTTTGCAACGAGGCCCGACGAACCTCTTTTCTTTTCAATGCTCTTCTCCATACCGCAAGAGACTTCCCCAGCAGCGCTGCCACCCCATGGCAAAAAGCTGTTGTGTCTATGATCGGTGGGCGTCCACCGTTCGTCTTGCCAGAACGTCCTCCAGCCGGTTTGAGGGGCCCATTATTGTCCAGCATGCGTGGGTTCCATAGACGACTGGGACACGCTTCGCTCGAGGCAAGCATGTAGCAGACTGACGATCCCCTCGATGGATTTTCTTTGACCACTGTTCCTGCTGATGTGCCATTACTGGATAGAGGCGGCGACGGAATGCTGCCAGTCAGCCACTTCGTTTTTCCTGTTCAAGAATGTCAGGATTTATGGACTTCGCCATCGCTCTTGATGAAGGATCCTGCCATTCTTGCAATGCCTGTTTCTTGTGTGTTTACTGATCACAGCCATGTGTGCATACTCCAACCCCTACCGGCCTGGATCCAGACTGCAAGCAGCCCGAGGTTGGCTGCCATCGTGCGCAATCTGCCATCTCGAGTGGCTCAGACATGTCATGCTGGGACGACAGGAGGCTGTCGACCCCATATATTGCTCTTATGGGCAGGTGCCACTTATCGGCCGGGTGGACGACTCGTGGCATATTTGGGGATGTCGATTGGCTTCCTTGTTTGGCTACTGATCGAGTCTTATACCTCCCTGAAAAATAAGATATCATGTTTCCTTCTTATTGATACATCCATATGTTAGTCCTATCGTATAGTCATCAGCATAAGCTTTTGTTCAACCGCTGTTTCTCTTATGCGGCTTCTTAGTGGCGGGCCAAAATGCTCCGTCAACACGCTGCATGCATGGCTGACATCCTGTCAGACGTCAGTTTACGCGGGGTACAGTGCAGACGAACAGAAACACCGTTCCCGGAGAGTCCGAGCGGCAGCCATCGAGGCTTTATCAATATCTGACAGATTCTTCAGCAAATGAGGTGACGTCAACGGACGGTCCGGGAGGCTGTATTCATGGTGCTCCAATTCGCCCGCTGATATCTGGTTTCCGTGAACAGGAATGGGTCAGGACTAACGAAAAAGGTGCCAGGATCCTGCCTTGTCCAACCGGCAGCATGCTGAATCACACAGTTCTCTTGCTATATACCATGCAGTTTGCGAGCGGGATTTCTGCTCTACCCCCGTGTAGAGTTGCAGTGCTGAGCGCCCCCAAGTATATATGCATGGGCAAGAGCGCCTCAATACCCCAATTTGACCGGCTCTCACATTCCATTTCCAACCAGTACATACTCTCCACAAGACCCTCCTATTCGATATGGCCCTCGATCCGTCACAGAGACCGCCGCTGAAACCTGGAGAAACCAATGAGCCGGTCTATTTCCCAGAGGAGCGCGATGGCTGGCACGGGTACATAGAGTGGGAGAAGTATCCCGAAAAGAAAGCGGAGGCAGCGAGGATCCTATCCAAATACCAATTCCTCGATGTATGATCCGCGACGAATACTCGCCCCCGGTTATTCCAATTGCTGACGCCCTAGCCTCCGGAATTCCAACTGGTTCCGCTGCCAAATACGAACCCCGTCCTCGACGGGGCCCGCCACAAGCAGTACCATGAGGTCATGGGGCCGACTCTGAAGAACGTGCCTGCAGAAAGCTGGGAGACCGTTCTGGAGGAGAAGGCCAAGGACATGGTGCACATCTTACAGTTCCCGTACAATGGTGAACCGCCAAGAGTGGGTTTTTCGCCTCTCGTTTTGAATGTTCAGAGCGTTCTTCATGACCTGATTTTTTTGACAGGAACGGTTGGTCGAAAATGAGATCACTTTAAACGAGGACTTCTTTGTCCGCAACCACGGGGGTATCCCCCATATTGACGCCGATAAGTTCACTCTCGAGATCGGCGGCCTGGTCAACAACCCCAGGACCTTCACCCTGAAGGAGCTCCAGGATGAATCGGTCTTCCCCCGGCAGAGCAACATCGTCACCATCCAATGTTCCGGGACGCGCCGTATCGAGCAGATCCACGAGTACCCCGGCGACGGGGACGAGCTGATCAACGCTCCCTGGGGCGAGGGCGCCATCGGGAACGCGCGATGGACCGGTGTCAGCCTCAAGAAGGTCATCAAAGCCTGCGGCGGCCTCAAGGACGGGGCGAAGCACCTCGAGTTCGTCGGCGCAGAGACGTACTTCAAGCAGGGCCAGGTGTACAACTACGCCGTCTCCGTCCCCTGGCGCAAGGTCCAGCGCAACGAGGTGCTCCTCGCGTGGGAGATGAACGGCAAACCCCTGCCCAGGATCCACGGCTACCCGCTCCGCGCGGTCGTCTTTGGGTACATCGGCGCGCGCAGCTGCAAGTGGCTGTACCGCATCAACGCGCTCCGGGAGCCCAGCGACGGCCCCGTCCAGAAGAAGGAGTACCTCTACTTCAACCCGCAGATCGGGAAGCACAACTCGACGTACTCGAGCGGCTTCTCGATCCAGGACATGCCCGTCTCGAGCGCCATCATCACCCCGACGGACAAGTCGGTCATCGTGCACGACGGCAAGATCCGGATCCGCGGCTGGGCGTACAGCGGCGGCGGCCACTGGCCGGAGAGGATCGACGTCTCCGGCGACGGCGGCTCGATCTGGTACGAGGTGCCGCAGGGGAACTGCTCGACCAAGTACTTCTACGGCTGGCGGCTGTGGTGGATCGATCTGCCGGTCGACGCGGAGGGATGGCTCGAGATCGTCGCCCGGTGCTGGGACGACGCGCTGAACACTCAGGTCAGCACCTTGCTGTCTAATAATGCCTGCAAATGAGGATATCTGCTAACCCATCCAGCCGACATACGTCCGCTCCGCATGGAACTGGGACCTCCACGTGACCTCCAGCTGCCATCGCGTCAAGATCTACAGCGTGAACAAAAGCCGCCCCAAGACGGCCCGCCGCCTCGCGGCGCTCGAGAAGGCCGGGAAGAGCCTGCTGCCGCTCACCCGGCCGCTGCCGTTCAAGCAGGAGCCCGACTCCGAATACGAGGCGGAGACGGCCCGGATGGGGGGAAGAGATCCGCTGGAGTAGATAGATGATCTGTATCTATCTGGGATATAAATTTATATCGCTGCGCCAGCGACATCATGATCCTCCACCCCCTGCAGGGCTAGGCTAGCCAAGGAAGATCTGGCACGTGGACGTAAATGAAGCATGATGATGATGATGATAAACTGGTGCGATGTGCAGCAGCATCCACCCACCCATCCACTATTTCCAGACCGGTTGGAGACTCGTTATCATTATGTGTGGAACCTCGAAGCGCAACGTTAAGATATCGAATAACCATCTTTTAGTTACCTTTTCCTTTCCTAGGACTTCTTAGGTACACGATATTATCATATCCAGTTGGCATCGATCAATTACAATCACCAGAGCAATTGATTCCATGGTTGCGTGCGTCATTGGCTAGGTAGGTACTTTGTTTTTTTTCGATGTCAGAAATCTCTCTCACGGTTCGATGACGAACCAGCTAGCTGTGGCAGAGAGCACAAAAAGGAGGAGGAGGAGGTTTTTTTTGGTCATTGGGGCTGGGTTGGGTTGGGTTGGGTTTGGTTGGCCCGCAGGGAAGGCGAGGTAGAGATAGAGGTAGAAGGAAGAGATATCTGATCTGATCTGTTGAACAGTATGTAGTGATACAGCCGCTTCTTGCTGTTGTTGTTGTTGTTGTTGTTGTTATTGTTCTTTGCCATGGTGAGGATGGCAGTGAAAGTTGCTCCGTGATCAGTCAGTCAACTTCCTGAGCTCGACGAGCTGGTTGGGGGGGGGGGGGGGGTAGTCAGTCAGTCTCGAGGGTTGGCCTTGTATATAGTTCGTCCCGATTATCGTCGGGTTTTTGGCGTATGGGAGAACCAGTCCGGAGCGTTGTTGGAAGTAGTCCCGGTGCTGGCGGAGGATTTGGCTGCCGGGTCTCCCTGTCGGGATTGAATGTATTTATGATTATATATATATATTAGGTAGTTTAGTTTTATTTTTTTTTTTTTTAAAAAAAAATCACCGGATTTGGAAAGTCGACAGGAGAGAGGCATTACATGTACATTACATAGCCTGTCTGATAGCAACTGGGTAATAATAAAACATACATACATACATACGTATCTCCCTCTCTAGGTATACCACCAACCACCCACCCAACCAACCCAACCCACTCCGAACCAACAATAATACTAATACTGATTAATCGATTAATCAATTACTATCCACCACTCTCGCCGACCGCTCCACATCGCCCAGCTTTCTCGCGGGCGTCTTGACAAACACGCTCCGCGACCAGCCGTCGCGCCCGACAATCGTCTCCTTGACGAGCGTGTACCCGCCGAGCCGCGGGAGCAGGATCGCCCAGAAGACGTAGTATACGGCGCCGGCCGCGAAGACGCCCAGCGCGACGACGCAGTGCAGGTAGTAGGGGATGTCCTCGTAGACGGACTCGCCCGCGTCCGGGGGCACGTACGGCGCGATGGTCAGGTAGAGGTTGGAGAGGAAGAAGAAGACGGCCACGGGCAGCGTGGCACGGATGCCGGGGGCCCAGGTGGGGTGTCGGTGCGGGAAGAGGTAGATATAGATGAGGCCGGCAGAGACGAAGACGTTGACGATGGAGAGGGGGTAGGAGATGAGACTTTTTTTTTTTTTTCCCACGTCAGCGTGGAGATTAGATTGAGAAAGGCAAGGGAGAAACTCACTTCAGCAAAAAGTTATAAGCGTCACCCGGAGGAGGCGCGAGCATGACAATCACAGAAACGAGGTAGTGCTCGAACAGTCCCGCCATGGGGGAGTTGAAGGGCCAGTTGCTGGCCCAGACCTTGGAGAAGGGGAGCACGCCTTCGCGGCCCAGCTCCTGGACGACTGTGCCTGCGTCAGTATGTGGTTTCCAAAAGTTGTACAGGAAAAGGAAACAAAGAAACATACTCCGCCCCTGAGAGAACAGCACTGACAAAACGTTGCCAAACGCAGACAACGCCACAAACACAGACATCACCCTCTCCGCCTTCTCGCCAAACATGTTGCGGAAGAAGGACGCAGCCAGGATCCGTCCCGACTCCAGGATCTCCTCCTTGGGGACGGCCGCGAAGTAGGCGATGTTGACGAGCATGTACAGCACCCCAACGGCGATGACCGCCACGGGGGCGGCGATCTTCAGGGTGCGGACGGGATTCTTGGTCTCGCTCAGAGCCTACACCTCGTTCAGAAGTGGTCAATCAGACGGAGACGACAGATCACCTACGTAGTTTGCATTCGAGTAACCGATATACGACCAGATCACGTTATACAGCGCCGTGACAATGCCATATCCGCTGCCCCTCGTCCCCTCAAAGGCATTGGAGAAGTTATGCGGCTTCTCGATCTTCAGGTGGCCCGCCAGCGCGACCCAGCCCGAGACGATGATGATCAGGACGATGATCAGCTTGATCGTCCCCAGCACGTTCTGCAGCCGGAGACCCCACTTGAGCGCCGTGGAGTGGATGAGAAAGGCCGCGGTGATGCAGGCCAGCCCGACGCCGCGCTGGTTCCACCGCGTGACTTCGACCTGCGCGGCGTTGAGGATGTACTCGCCGAAGATGACGCTGTTGCCCGCGGCCCAGCCGAGCAGGACGGCGTACGCCGCGAACATGGCCGTGGCAAGGAACTTGGGCTTCGTGTAGATGTATTCGAGGTAGTTTTTCTCGCCTCCGTTTCTACGGGAGTCAACACCAGAATCGCCCGACAGATTATACAGGCAACAAAGTTGCAACATACCTCGGAATCGCCGTCCCCCATTCCAGGTAGACGGCGGTGCCCGCCATGGCGATCAGCATGCCCGCGACCCAGATGAACAGCGACAGGCCGACGCTGCCGCACAGCGAGAGGATGGCGCTCGGGGTCGCAAAGATACCGGTGCCGATGATGCGGTTGAAGATCAGAAACGATGCGGTGACGACGCCGATCTGCCGTCGGCTGTCGGGGGTTTCATTAAAGACGTTGCCATCGTCTGGGACAGACAGATAGACAGGTCAGCTTGAAACCGGACCAGAGAATAAGGATGCTTTCTTCTGTAAACAGTACATACACAGCTGTGAGATCCCGTCCGCCCTCCGCGGCGCATTCTCGGCCGCCGGCTTGACGTCGGAGACCACGCCCTTCTGGAATTCGAGATCCTGGGGTTGAGAGGAGCTCATGTTGACTGAGGTGATTCTTCTGTTTGACACAGGAAGGTTGTGTCTAAGCTCCCATAGCCCAGAGGCGGTGGGCCCGGCCGGGGAAGGTCTTTCTTATATAAGAAAGATATATCGGAACTGGGGAGGAGTCTGGGACCAGAAAGGCACAACAGCTGGGTTTATACCCAGCGTCCCACAGACAGCTTGCAAGAGAATCGTGAGAGCACCGACGATATCCGCGTTGCGTGCAGCTGTGGATGGGGATGATGTGCTTGGGCTAAGAGTGGCGCAATATAACAGAGCACGCGGGAAGCAGCCTGAGACGGAGCTATTACTCTCTCAGCTAGTGAGGGACCCAAGCAGAAGAAAAGAATAATAATAATAATACCTCAAGGGTATCTCTTGGGAAAGTCGAAGAGAAACGGAAAGAAGAGGTAGGGGAAAACGGGCAGTCTCCAACGATCCCCAGAAATTAAGTAGGTCCCTCCCAACACCAGATTTTCCACACACACACACACACACAGTAAGTTTGAATCAAAATCAAGATCAAGACCGGTGTTCCATGAAGAAGGAAGAGAGAGAAGAAAAAGAGAGACAGCTTGTCCAGACCGCAGAGGTCCAGCGTCCGCCAGCGCTAGAGGAGAAAAAAAAGGCACATGGCACATGCAGCGTCCGGGCGTCGATGGCGCAATCGGGCAAAAAAAAAGCACGACAAACGAGATCTCGCCAGAGCTCCGCCCGCTTAAACCGAAAACGGTGATGGGGGAGCCGTCGAGGCGTCCACGGCTCCCTTCTCCCAGCGAGACGACGGCGGAGACGCGCCGGATCCATGGGCGTCGGCGGACGGGGCGGACGAGCAGCCTCTTGGCTCGCGCCGCCCCGTGCAGAGACAGGCCCTGCGGACGCGCAGCACCCACCGAAGCCCGTGGGAGAGAAGCAGAGCTCTACACAGGTTATACAGCGTCCTGAGCTCGCGCGGAGACCGGGGCCGCCGGCGCGGTGGAGTGCCGTCCCTGGAGCGGTTTAGCGGCAATCACGCAATTTTCGCCTGCGCCCGCGCCGTTCGGGATCCCGAGCCGCCGGCGACCGACACAAGGTCTACACGTTTATCAACGGCGGAACACATATCTCACGAATCTGGTCCATTATTATCGTCTGTAGCCAATGCAGAGACATAGACACAAACCACCCACGCAGAAGTCACGCTGGTACGCAAAACCCTTCGGGTTCCCCCCTCGACAGACGCACCGTGCCAACGCCTGCACCGCCCTTTCATGTCCCTTGCCCAGGAAGAAGAAGAAGCAGAAAAAAAAAAGAGAAGAAAAAAAAAAGAGAAAACCCTATGTACACCAGATGTCCATACATTAACAAGGAGAGGGCCTCCGCATGAGCGATGCTAGGTCATGCCATCCCGTTTCATCCCGGCACCAGTGCCCTGCTGCGGTATTCGTCCATGACATCGAGGGGAAGAAAAAAAAAATAACACGAAAAAAAAGGCAACAAGCAGAGAGTCGAGTGTGTCAGTCTGTAGATCCCATCCCAAACAGAAACGCCGGTGGTAACAACTCCCTCTTCTCGTCCCAGTGGATATACGACACAAACTGAGCCAGAAACGTTAGTAAAAGATATCCAACGATCATCAAGCAACAAAAGCCGCCCAGCATAATATCACGTCAAAAAGAAAACGGTTCGAGTCGTAGAACAGGATCAAAGCCACCGTGGTAAGCATGGCCCATGTAACACCACTCGGAGAGCCGCAAAAAGAAAGACGGAGATAAAGCGAATGCCGAATAGCATCCGACGTGCAAATGTAAGCGAAAAAAAATAACAATAGAAAAAAAAAATTAGTCCTGCGTTGACCGGATCAGGTCCCACCGCAGTTCGATGATGACCGTGTCGAACGATCAGAAAGGAGTTCGGAGTCCTGCTTTCACACAGGAAAAGCTCCCAGTTCACCGGCCGACGCCAACGGTGCCCGTCCCTTGTGGTTGAGCAGTCCATGGTGCATCTAAACCCGTATCTGATTCTTCGAGTTTGCGACACACTGCCAAAGTACACGTCGTTCCGTGCCGGGAACGTGACTCTTCGAAGAGTATGATGGATGGTCAACGCGACATCTGTGCTATTTATTATGAGTCCCCGTTCATTTTGGCGGAGTAGCCCCGACAGCGGGAGAAGCAGGACGGAGATTCGAGGCCGGCACCTTGCCAGTTGGCGCGACTGGCGGAGCCGACGCCCGCTTCGCCATCAGTGCGATCTTCTTGCGAAGAGAGGCAAGACGACCGCGAATACTCGCGACGACTACGTCACGTCAGCAATCCATTTGGAAGACACATAAAAGGAAGCAATACTCACGCTTCACCACGACTTTCCGGTCTTCAGCCCGAACGCCGTCAAGGACAATCTTGTCCTCATCCAGAGCCTCTCCTTTCTCTGCGTCGCCGCCTTTCCGCGGCCGTGGCACTTCATCCGTCTCCAGCACCGCCTCGAGCATCCTGATGGCCGTCATGTACGCAATCTCACAGCCAGGGAGGTCTTCTCCCGTGAGCTCGTTGATCGCAGCGGCCCTGCTCATCTCAAGGGCCCGGTCGTACATGAGCTTCTCTGCAGTGACCCCGGTGCTGACGACGACATTCTCGGCTGCCGTCCCCAGACCTCCCGCGGAAGCGGCGCCCGGCGGATGGTTGTTGGGATGACTGGGATGGTCCGGTGGCAGTCGTCTCTGTCCCTCGATCAGCTTCAGGCGGACGAATTCAGCCTTCTCCAGCACCTCGTTGAACCGGCCTCGGACCCATTGGACAACGTTGTTGATGCGGGTGCCCACCAGCGCGCTGGTGGCAGACATGCCGTCCCGAGAGTCGCCAAAGGCCTCGCCGCTGTTCTTGCGTGCCCACCACGCGCCTGCGATGTCCATGGACTTGGCGAGCAGTGATAGGGCTTTCACGTAGAGCACCAGAGCCTCCTCGCACAGCGTCACGACCGCATCCACGGTCAACCCGCCATCGGCTAGATCCGAAGGGTCCGCACCAGGCTTGACGGCCGTGCCTGTCTGCCCAGAGGGCGTCAGGGGCATGAGCTGCTTGTATTTGACTTCGGCAAATCCGTAGACAACGTCGCTTCGGGTCGCACATTCCTCGATGATCTGCACGGTCTTGGTATCCTCGTCCAGGGCGACATTCGTTTTGGCGCCATCTCCGACGATCATGAGATTGCCTTGCGTCGTCGGGTACGCCGGGTATGGGTTGTATCCCAACGGAGGGGAGCGACCGCCCTTGGCCAGAGGGGGAGAGAAACCGACACCGAAGAGCCGCCCGCTGGCCATGTTGAGGGCCTTGGAGATGGCAGACGTCGGGCTCTGGCTATATCTGCGTTCATAGGAGCTCTGGCGATGGTGACCCCGCCCCGGAGCGACCTGCATGGCCTTGGCGGGAGTGGCCTGGGCGCCGGCGGCTGGCGGGACTCCCTGCATGGTGGCTCGACGGGATGCGGCTCCGCCCTTGGAGGTGGTCTGCTTGGGCAGTCCGCCATGGATGTGTGGACTGTTCGCCAGTTCGTCCGCAAACGCATTGACTTCGACTGCGCGCTTTTCGACGACAACGTAGTCTCGCTCAAAGGCGACGTCTTGCGCAGCCCGTTCCCGCTCCTCCCGTGCGGCCTCTTCCTGCCTCTGCCGCTCCCGCACCTGCTCGGAGGAGGGCGATGCATCCGGGGGATGCGCGGTTCGACTCCTCTGGCGTTCCAGTGCCGCGGCTGCGGGATTGCGGTCAGGGAGTTCTTGCCGTCCCGGGGCAGCAGCGGGAGAAGCCGGGCCAGGTCGCTGGGCCGTAACAGCAGCCCGTTGCAGGTCTTTGCCTGCGGCCAGGGGCTTACCATGATCCCCACTGGCGACCCGGCGCACGGGGCTGGCATCCGGGGGCGTCTCCGACCGTAGACGGGGAGTAATGGGCCGTTGAGCGTTTGCCAGAAGGGGGGAATCACGACCCCCGCCCTCTCTGGCAGCAGCCCTTGAGGGCCTCGCCTGGTCCACGGCCGCGGCATCCACGTCGGCGGAACGGCGGCGCTCCGGGGGCCGGTCCTCGCCGACCAGCCCGGGGATCTCGCCCTGGACGACGATGTTGTCAAAGAAGTCGTTGAACGTCATCCGTTCCACCGGATTCCGTTTCAGGAGCCCCCGGATGAGCTTCTTGATGTCATCCGATGCTTCGTTGTCCTCCGGGAACTTGATCCTGTCCTCCCCCTTCTCGATCTTCCGGAGGAGCTCGACGTGATTCGTGGCCCGGAACGGCGGCTTGCCGACCACCATCTCGTACAGGACGGTTCCGACCGACCAGAGGTCTGCCTTGGCATCATACTTTTCGTATCTCAGGATCTCCGGGGCCATGTAGAGCGGGGAGCCGCAGAGGGTTTCCGCCAGGGAGGTGGACGGCAGGGAGCGAGCAAACCCAAAGTCTGCGATCTTGAGCATGGGGAGGGACTCGAGCCCGGCCAGGGGCGTGAACGAGTCCTCGCTGCCCTTGTAGGGTACGATCGGGGGCGGAGCGTGGCTCCGGTACGATGCGGGGGAGGGGCACAGGAGGAGGTTCTGGGGCTTGATGTCCCGGTGGATGAGGTTCCGGTCGCGGAGGAACTTGAGGGCGCTGGCCAGCTGCTTGAGGAAATGCCGGACGACCACCTCGTTGAGGGCACCGACCCGGGGGTTGGGGTACTTGGCGATCATATCCCGGGTGTACCGGTGGTCCCCGAGGGTATCCCGGCGCTTGATGAAGAGCGAGAGGTCCCCGAGAGCGCAGTACTCCATGACCAGGTGGATGTGGGAGGAGGACTCGTGGCAGTCGATGAGGGCGACGATGTGCGGATGGTGGAGGCCCTTGAGGATCTCGATCTCCGAGGACAGGTTATCCTTGAGCTTCTTGTTGAGCTTCCCGAGGTTGACGGACTTGATAGCCACGTAGGCGCGGTTTTTCTGAGGTAATTGATTAGCGGAGCAGCTCCCAGAAGAAGACGGCCCTGCCTGCACCGGCGCAAGGCGACCGCGGAGACCATATGGTCCCGCGGGGGGTAGAGATGCGGAGAGATGACTCACGGTGTGTATGCCCTGGTAGACGGTAGCGAAGCTGCCCCGTCCGATCTCATCGAGCCTGGTGTAGCGCCCGATCGACAGCTCCCGGTGGGAGCTCTCCCGCGACCTCCTGCTGGGAGGATGCTGTTGAGCCGCCATGGCCGCGGGTGCCGGAGATGCCTATCCGCACAGCACCACGCCACTGAGCTCTCTCTCTCTCTCTCTGACACTCTCCGACAGCGGACGCTGCCTGGGAAACCAACCACTTCTCCGACACAACTAGCTCAACAGCGGTGGGTAGGACGGCGGAGAGCGGCCGTTGCCCATCAGGAAGGAGAAGGAAGGGGGAGAGCTCGACCTGACAGCTGGGGAGGCGGGAGAGGACGGAGAGATGGGGGAAGGGAGAGCCAGGAACGGGGGAGACGGGGAACGAGGCGGATGGCTGCAGGAACCGGACCCGGGCGAACCGCACGACGTCAACGGCAGGGAATCACGGTTGAGGCGACGGACGATGGCGAGAGAAGGAAGAACAGGATGGGGATCGGGAGGGGGGGCCGGTGGGATGGCCTGCCGGACGGGTAGGGCTGGATGGGATGGGGAGATGCGGAGAGGGCAAGATGCTGGATGGGAGCAACAGGGGAGGGAGGAAGAACAGGAGACGGCCGGCGCGAGGAGCGATGATGTGACGGGGATGCGCGGAGGGAGCGGTGGACGTCGATCCAGGGAACCCGGGCAGAGAGCGACGAGGGTGATGGGCGGCGGCGCAAGGCGGTCAGGAGGGCGGGCGGCACGGAGCTAGGCCGCTCTGAGACGGGCGGAGATGGAGGCGAGTCGGTCTGCACGGGCGCGGAGGGGGGAGGGATCTGGAGGAGCAGCAGAGACAAGAGGGACAAGAGGACAGAGAAGACACAGCGAGACGAGGGACGAGGGCGTGACCTGAAACCAGGGTCTCGGTCCTGACTCATCGCGACGCTCCGCGTTATCACGGGCTCCCACTTCACCATGACGCCATCGCCAGGCCATCATCTCCTTATCGCCCTGCCTGCATCCATGGATCTTGCGCTCTCTTTTTCTGCCTCTCAGACAGCGCTCAACTGACCTGCAGACGGCTATCTCTGACTCCTACCATCCACCCGTCGGGTCCTGTGACGGCCCGTGCAGCCTGAGATCCCGTGAGCGCCGCTGCCCTGCCATGAGACCTGTCACTCCCTCTCTCTCTGGTCACAGCGGCTGCGGCTGCGGCTGCTGCGCACAATAAATGCCTGCTCTGTCTCCCTCGGGCCAACAACACTCCCCTCTCCCACTGGACCCTATCACCACCCTCCCACAGCCGCGTCTGCTTCTGCCGCTGCAGCAACCAGGCCGCGCTCGACGTGGCACCTCCCCCGAGGCCGTTTCGTTTCCATCTCCCACTCCGGACCTGCTGCGGACTCTACGTTCCAGCAATCGCCGACGGCCACACGCAGGGCGCGCCGCGGCTGCGGCACCCGGCTGGTCCCGACCCCTCTGAGGCTTGTCGGTGGAGGAAAAAAAAAAAAAGCAACGGGTACCTACTGTACGATTGGAGTCGCAGGGGAGAAATCGCAGATTTGCCAGAGACATGGACCCGGCCACTGAGGCTGCGCAGGCAGCGTCATCTTCCGGTCTGCAGCGACATGGGCCTTCTCCGCGCCGCCTATCGATCGCGAGCGTCGCTAGTCGCAGCCCCATCCCCACAGATCGTCGGATCCACCCGGCCGTCCCGATCTATCTGTGTCGACGATTCCGCCTGCTGTGGCGTCAGTCATGGCGCATGTGTCCAGGGTACACGTAGGATCTGTCTCAGGTGCGCGGTCGGTGCCTGCAAGTACATGGACTGTGTAGTGGTACAGTACGCAGTAGTCATCGATGTCACAGTAGATAAGAAGTACAGACGTAGTACCCCGTACATTAGTCCCCCGTCTGATAAGAGTAGCACTCCGCTAGACCCTTAGCTACGGAGCAAGATCCTCCGTCCTCCGTGCATCCCCAAGCCCCGGTCTCCCAGGAGACCACATAGGCTGATAGTGATCGATAAATACACAGTAGACAGCCGTGAACCCGAGACGGAGGCACCTTGACGATTTTACCGCCTCAGGGATCCGTCACCCAGGTAGCAGGTACCTGGTACATTCATACCTACGCCAGGCAAACATCTCGATCCAGCCCGAGCACAGGGCTGTTAGTATTATTACAGGTTCAAAAGTACAGGGTACCACCACAGAGTTATCTTAGGTAATCAGATTCGTCGCTGCTACTGATCAATAATCTCATCCAAATCCCGACGTCTACTCCCTAGGAACCTACCCAACCGTGACCGCCATTTCACAAAGTACTGCACGGAGTGCTCGGGTACGTAGGCACCTGAACCAGCCGCGCAGACGGCAGATTCCTACACAGGTACCTGCTCCGTACCTCGTATTCCGAGCTCGTTTCAGATCCAACAGGGATGGACCCTGTCGGAGGAGCTCCGTACCGTATGTACTGTACATGCCTGTGGGCTGTACCGCAGACACACACGACTACTACTGGATCCAATCGCATCGGATCCAGGTACCGGAATTTTCTTTTCTTATTCTTCTTCTTTTTCTTTTTCTTGCTCTGAGCGCCGAGGAATCTGCATAGACCCGTCTCCAATTGATTAATGAATTGATTTTAATTGCGTACCGGACCAACCTAACGTACTGTACAGTGTATGGATGGATGGATGGAAGATCCGTCATATCCATCCAGCTGCCTCCATACAGACATACATACATACAGAGTACAGTAGGCTGAAGGTTGGCTGGCTCAGTCTGCCTGTCTGCCTCACTTTTTTTTTTCCCTTTTTTCTATTTTTTGCCTAACAAAGAAATTATACATAGTATCTGCACTCTCACCTCCCCTTGTCCTTGTGTTGCCTTGCCTTGAACTTGACAGCTCAGACAGGACACAACACAGGAGAAAGAAAGAAAGAAAGAGACAGAACCAGAAGGGAAAGAAATAAAACATGACACCTTCAAGAGCCTGTATCTACCTATCTGACTAACCTACTGTACTCGACAGTTCAGCACACAAGGTACGGAGTATAGAACCTCAGGTCCTGCACACACACACCCACTGTGTGTACCGCCCCGCACCGCAGTTCCATCATCTACACAGTATACACAGTAGACATGATACCCAGTTTAATCCTGAATCTGAATCCAACAATCCCCAACCTCCTCCTCCTCCTACTACTACTTCTGTATGTAGGTACCTAATGCCTCTGTACTCTGTACAGTATATTAACTCCAATTAATTCATTTAGTCTACTGTAGTTCCCCAATCTATTGGTCTTGGCAATTAATTAATTAATTAATTAATGGCATGGGTTGTGGTGTCGTGCTGTGCCCTGCCCTGCCCTGCCCGTGCCCCCAAGCCTGGTGCCCGGACCATGTTCCAGGTTCCAGTTCCACCCAGTTCGCCTCACTTCATCTCAACGTTTCCCTATTTGGGGATAATATGGTTTTTTTTTTTTTTACCTCAGAATCCTAGATTGCAGCAGGTACAGTACTAACCTGACCTGACCTACCCAAATCAGTTAATGGTGTACTTACTGTACGCGCAATACATGCTGTCTGTCCACACACACACACACACACACACAAAAAATTAGGGGGTCAAATTAAAATGAAACTAATTTTTTTTTAAACAGGACTGTTATTTAGTTAGTTGGTGTTAGGAGTAATAACTACTGCTGCTATGGTCGACTGATTCAGTCAGTGCTGCTTGTTTCCCCACCTTGCTTACTACTCTTCTGTGCGGAGGAGACTGGGAAGTAAATAAAGCGGATTATTAGCATTGAGCTTTGTATCCTGTGTTTATCCTTCTTTCTGGGGAAAAAAAAGATAGGATACACGTTCGAAAGGAAAGTCACATGTCATGTCAATTAGTTCATCAATCAAGCAGGGGACTCTCCAGTTGCAGGGATTGACTTCATTATTGCTGGTCGTGTCATATCTGTCTATTGTTGGATAATGGATCAATCCAATACCTTTGCAGAACGTCGTGCGTATGGTCCTGTAGCCTTGTGTGTATATACAGTACGGAGGACAACACAGTTAATCCAACCCGCAAGCAAGAAAGCTGGCCTCCTCAGCAAGAGAGGAAAAGGGAGAAGAGACAAAACAGTGACACCATACCCAACCGCCCCTGGCCTTCGTCTTTGTCTATTCTACATACATCAACCAAACGACTGCAACCGTGAACGGGATAAGATAAATACACAGTAGAAGCAAGACTCGTCCATCATACACACTGCCTGCAGAGCTTCCTCCGTTCATTCAATACCGGTATGGTCAACAGGTCGATATGCCACAACTTGGGTGCTTCTTCATGTGCAGTAATGGATAATTCGTGGAGAAAAGGCATCAGATACGAGAATCAGACTCGATCAGATGGATAGTCCTCTCACGAGCAGCCACAGCACCACCGGTACAATGACATTGTCGTTTCCTCCCGTGAGGACCGCCTCCGTTGCGCTGGCACCCATCGCGGCGAGGATTGATTTCCCCACGACGACAGGCCAGGAGTCACCAACACCGGAGCCGGGAGTCTGCCAACCGCCGAAGGCCAGCCACGCCCGCGCGAAGATCAGGCCCGCAGACACGGCCGCCGTGAACGCCACGCTGCCCTCGAGCGACTTGCCTCCGCCCCAGAACCACTTGAGGCGTCCGAACCGCCGGCCGACCAGCGACGCCGCGGCGTCTCCCATGCCCACGCAGACCACTCCACTGACCATGCTGACGTCCCGAGAAAGGACGTCCCATCCTTCCCACGGGGCACTTCCGGCGCGCGGCGTGTCCGCGAGGGAGAGCCAGAGCGGGATGGCACAGCCGATGAGGAGGAAGATGTGCGACACGATGACGGGACCGCGGTGGTCACGGCCATCGGTGTAGGGTGCTAGGAAGTGGGTAAGGGGCCTCGAGATGGGAGGCAACTGGGAGGCGCGGAAGAGGTCCAGGAGCAGGAAGATCGCAAGCATGAGGGCCAGAGCGAGCGCGCAGAATGCAGGGTCGATGTATATCGTCGGAAGGAACATCACGACCATCATGCCGTGGAAAACCTTGCGCCGGGTGTCCACTTCGACGACCGAGCTGAGTCGAAACACAATGGCCATGCCTGTGACCAGCACGAGGACGCAGTGCGCGCATATCAACAGGCGTGTGTTGGCCTCTCCGAAAATGTCGTAGCGGAGATGTTCGACCCAACCCAGGTGGCAAGTCCCGCCGGTCGATGGGTCGAGCAGAGGCGGGATCGGAATCCAGTCCTCCAAATTCGACGTAACCGCCCAGAACCTGAACAATGGGATGTCCCCGAAAAGGTAGCCAAGCGCCCAGCCGAATGGCTCGTTCCCGTGAAGGGCCCTATCACCGACATACTTCCTCACGGGGACCATTATTATAAGAAGAATGGCCACATACACATACGCAGCGTAAAGCCATTTCCGGACTTGCGCTTGAGCGGCCGTCAGCGACAGGAATGAGGCAAGACCTGGTGCCAGGGATCGCTTTCGTCGGCCGCTTGGAGTGGTTCTGGCCTGATGATGTGCAGCTTCTTCAAATGATGAAATCGTATGCCGCCTCCTGTGTATCATCCTGAAGTGATTCTGGAAGATGTCTTCGATTCTGATATTGTCAACTGCGGAGACTGCTTCCCTGGATCCAGCACTCCTATGTCCTCTCGAACTCGAGCGGACAGGCAACGTCCCGCGGCCTGCCTTCCGCTGCCTGATAGCGAGCGAGCCGTTCGGGACATCGCTGTCCGATGTGAGCTCCTCGGTGGAACCAACTCGGCTCAGCTTCTGGCAGATCTTGTGGTCCAAAATGTTCAGGATGCTTTTCGGCGACTGCGACCCACTGGGAGATCGGCGGAATTTCCAGGTTGGAATCCTGGCCAGAGCAACCTCCCATCGTAGGACGTGTTGGCACGAGATAAAGACGCAGATTCCGCCAAGCCACAGTAACGCTTTAAGAATCTCCGCCTGGGAAGAAGTAGAGAAGATAAACAAATTTATTAAAGCGGTTGCCAAAGCCTGCAGCTCGGCAGGTAAAAGGCTAGTCGTCAAGAGAAAATCAAGGGTGGGTATCAATGCTTGGTGTAACGGGAAAACGAGAAAGAGGATCTCCGACTCCAGGCCCCTGAGGGGCAAAGGTCTGAGGATGGTCCTGCTGAACAATGAATTCTCTGAGACGATGATCGGGATCAACGTGACTAGCCAGTGGGCTAGACTGTACCCGTGGAAAGATCTGTAGAGTGGAATGACCTGCGGCGGTAGAGACGAGAGGCTGAGAATTATGTTCGGCAAAACCAACGCCTGACGCTGGCGAGTCAACGACAGGGAGACGAGAACAGGTATTATAATGGGGTATAGTAACGGTGCTGGATCGAAGCTAGACGGTACGGAGAACGAGAAGATCGATGAGAGTCGGGGTCGTTTGGATCGATGGTTCCATCTGGATATCCGGAGAGGGTACAGTGCGTAGAGTCCAGTGACGAGAGTGATATGAGTGAGAATCTCTAACTACCAGTCAGCGAAGTGTCCCCAATGCCTGACAGAAACTGAAAGATCCAAGCCGCACCTCTGTGCCAAGATAACGCGAGCAAGCGCACCTCCTCTCTGGCAAAGACCACCGCACCGACAGAGAGGAGCAACGCCGTCTCCGACAGCCTGCGCAGTACCTCAATTCGTCTTCTTCTGGCAGTTCTCTCCCGCACCTCGACGGCCTCTGCATCCATCTCCTCGCTCGAACTGCGTCTCGAGCCGCGAGACGGCGACCGCGCGTAGAACGGCCACGGCCGACTGGGCACAAACCACAGGCTCGGATCCTCCCCGCCGTTGACTGCGACGCGCAAGCCCTTCCGGGGCCTGGCAGGAGGCGCAGGCAGGCCCTTCAGAAAGCCGGTGCTCTCATCATCCGCCTCCGTTCCGCTGTCGCTGGATGTCCTGGGGGTCCTCCACCACCCCGAGGCGCGGCTGTAGCGATCGCCATTGTCCGTGGGCGCCGAGTCCGAGTCCGGGAGCCTGGAGCTGGAGCGGTGGTAAGGATGAGGGGAGCGCGAGAACCGCCGCAGGTCGTCGGGGACGGAGATCCTGAGGCCCGCGGGCTCTTCGGCTATCTTATCCTCATGATCCTGCTGGGATGCCATAGCACCATCGTATTGAGTCGTCGCAGCTAGGTCGACCAGAACGCCATGTCGTGGTGTCTTTGAGGCGAAACGAACAGTGGATGACGAACGAGGAGCGATGCCACGTCTTATCGCTGAGCAGGCCGGGTCGCAGAACAGGCGGAAGACAGCGACCGCAGGCCTTATCGGACGAGGGACGAGGATTCGAGACAGGCGAGTTGTTCTTCTGGACGGCGAGGCGGGCGTGGTCGTTTCCGGAGCAGCACATGGGGCTCAGCAGCACAAGCATACGGTTCTCGCCGAACGCGTGCGCTGCTTCCGTCAGCCAGCGTCCGCCGCCGCCGCCAAAGCCGCCTGTCGGGGCCGCCATCATCATACTCGATGCTTTGCTTCTTGGATCAGCTCTGGCGACTTCAGGTTTCCACACGAGACCGTGCGCCTGGCTCGTGTCCCTCGTTTGGCGGGTGGGACGATCTTCCAACGTCGTTTCTAACGGCTGCAGGTCTCGTCTGTCCGGGTACAGTACCTAATCCGGTTCGAGATCCAACATCTAGAGCACGTAATCTTTCGACCTCAACTCCTCATTGCTTGGCAGCTGTTCAGTTCATGACGGGAAATTGCGTCTAATCCTCTCCAGCCTGGATATGCTCCGTCTACCTTAAACTTAAGAGGGTGGTTAAGTCGATGGTTACGAGCACGTCTTGCAGATGCTGCAGTCCATACGAACCAATACCACAAAATAGCCTTAGAAAGTGTTGTTCCAGCCCGATGTCCAGCCTTCAAAATTCTACTGACAGATCTAGATACGGATTTCTCTTTCTTCTGGAAGCATGCTTGAGGGTGCTTGAGCCGGCTTCCGGCTGGAAACCCAGTACTTGCGATCTAAGATGTAGTCTCTCACTTTCATCCATCTGCTATTCCATGCTTATTGCGCATATTGATGCTAGTTAATTACGGCGCCTGGTCTGCAGGGTTATCGCGGCGGCCAGCCTGCGCCCTCGCGGCCCCCAGACGGACTTGCATGGGATGATCTGACCCGGCCATGAACCCTTCGGCAGCGGATACGCGGTATAAATCACCGCGTGAGACGGCTCTCCGTCGTGGCCCTGACTTTCTACGGCTCGTTGTAAGCGAGTCTCGAAGGAAGCCCCGGACTCTTCCGCTCCGATTTCGATACCCAGGAAGATGGATCCGTTTACCGCAGTGGACTGAATCTTCAGTCCGTCATCGAGATCTTCAGCGGTCATGTCCACTTGCTCACACCGCGATCCCAGGCCCTGCCATTCAATATCGCTTCCCCTGGGTAGCTCGTCGAGTTGAACGGCAAAGAAAGGAGGTATTAGCGAGCTTCCTTCTGCCACTGCAAAGTTTGGCAGGGGTTGCACTCGAGGCTTTATGCTTCCAAGATCTCCACGACGTCCGTACTTGATATCCCAAGCGTCCAGCACCGGCTCGTCTCCGTCGTCTTCAGTCGTGCCTTGAGTATGCATCTTCTCCCAGAGGTCCCATGCAACCCGAGCCTTGGTCTCTATCCTGTCTGTCCCGGCCAAGAAGGCAACAGCGCCTAGCCACCAATCGACCTGCATTGCCGTACCGATTCTCCAGAGGTGCTGCAGTGATAATACAGCATGTAATGCGTAATTCTTAAACCATGTCTGTGGATCTCGAGATAGCCCATCTGCAAGCTCCATGGACGCTGGCTCAAGGGGTATCTGACCGGCAATGTACACCAACCCACCACCGTCTTCGATTCGTGAACCCGGCTTCGCCGGGACAGAGATGGCCTGCGAGTATGGCCCTATATTTGCAGGCGCCCAGTATGACCGTGACTGGACATGGAGACCCTGTCTCATGTCTCTAGATCCCAGGTCAACGACGACGGAGACCATGATCTCGACGCCTTCTGGTAGACTGTCCCCGCACGCCACCGTGATTCTCGCCGGAGGGTTCGGTTTCTTGAAGAGAGTGGCATACACGCCGTTGATGGCTGCAAAATCACCCATGGATCGGAGGAGCACGGTAGCGAAGACGATATCCTCCGTTCCTCGCCGGCCGCATCTCATGTTCGCGGACGACTTCAGAATCTCGTCCAGCTTGTTCGCTATCCCCTTCATCTGTTCACCAGCGCCAGGACCCGCTTCGGGGGCTGTGATGTTGGAAATCGCCCACGTATCTTCACACTCAGATAGAGTCATTTCGATGTCCCGATTTGGTTGTCTGTCAACCGTAGGCAACTCCACGTCTGCTCCCACCGTCTTCTTCTCGTAGCTCTTTGACTGAAGTAGTCCGTCAAGCGCATCCGCGAACCGCTCGTCCAGCAGAGCAGGCCGTCTTACGTCCTGCGGCCCTATCCTCGGCCGCAGATCTTCAGTCGTGGAAGAAGTAGTTTTGGGCACACATTTTGCACCTCTCAAACGCACATATCCTACGCCCCCATCCCCAACCCTGACCTCCCTCTCCTCGACCACGATCCTCTGCTTCCACAGGAAATCGGGCCCATCCAGCGCCAGCGTCTCGTACTCCCCTCCCTCCCCCAACACCGCGCCTCGTAGATCCTCAGCGGCGAACCGCCTCATCCCCTTGACGATCCGCCTCCGCACGTCCCCGTCGCGCGAGGCCACATCCCCCCAGAGCAAGTCGGCATCCAGCCCGCCCGAGGCGACCTTGATGATCCGCGCCTCGCACCCGCAGGACGCCATATCTTCCAGCAAGCCCGCGTCTGCTGCAGCAGCAGAATCTTTCCTCTCCACCGGCGGCGGCAGGACGGGGTACATCCACAGCCACGCGAGCGGCACGAGCCCCAGTCTCGCCGCGACGTTCTCGATCCGCGTCCGCTGGTACGTGGAGAGGATGGCCCCCGCGGAGACGGCGTTGGCCTCGGGATGCGCGCGCATGATCCGTCGCAGGAGCGGGACCAGGGATTCGGTCTCGTCTTCCTCTCCTCCTGCTGCTGCTCCTCCGTCTCCCTCCCCCCCTGCTGCTGCAGGCTCTGCGGACTGGTCCGCGGCATCATGCCGGTACACACGCGCCGTATCGACCGCCCCGCCCGTGATGGGCGCCCGGTACAGCGGGATGCCCAGCGCGGACTCGTACAGCGGGATCACGCGGTGCCCGACGGTCTGGTACATGAAGCTGTTGATGTCTTCTTCCTCCTGTTCCTGTTCCTGATCCTGATCCTGATCAGAAGAAGGGCTGTTCTTCAACGGTGGATGGAGATTCGCCAGCGCGACGACGCTGTGTCCGTTCCGGATGCAGTGCAGGATCGAGTACACCGAGTCCTTGCCGCCGGAGATGAGGGCGATGACGTTAAGGGGGGGCATTTTATATGTGGCTGTTTGTGGTGATCAGAAGGTATATAGGCTGAGTGGTAGAGAGGGGGGGGGGTTCCTCTAGCAAAAGAGCGAAAAAAAAACGGATCAAAATCAATCAAGAAAAAATAGGGGTATCAAGAAGAAATAAGAAGAAGGCGAAGAAGAAGAAGATCTAGCCTTAGAAGCGGAACCCAGAACACAGAACCCGGAACAGAACTACTGAGAGCCATATACGCTCCCGCCAGTTCTACGGAACCGTAACTGAAAGTCTGTAGATCAGAAGTTAAAAGAAGAAGAATCTTGAAAAAAAAGCTCGCTTGAGATATGTAACTGTACTTTTTCAATGTTAATAATGGATGGATTGATCCTCCGCGCAGTCCCGCTGGAGTGAGTGGCAGGCACACAGAGAGGTTCGATATGAAGACAGACGGTGAGACCATAGAAACTCGCCTCGCACCGCACACAATAACCTTCGGAGAACCCCCCAAAAAATGGGGGGCAATATAATCTGGTCGCAAGAATGGGAGAAATAAAAATGTCAATCACACATGCACAGTACAATTATCATCCGTCGTGTCGTGCGAGCGAGCGCGCGGGTTTTGAGGTTTGAGGTGCTTGATTTGAGGGTCGCGATCAAAAAAGAAAGGCCTTGGGCTTGGCACTGCCGGCCGCTGTGGATGAACCATGGTATGCACATAGATTTTCGACCTTCCGATCGATCCACCCGACTCTTCAATGTCGCATTGCGAGCTTCGTTTGAAATCACACACACACACACACACACACACACACACACACTCCTGACACAGCAGGTGGTCTGGGTACAGTACAATCCACAGATGGAACGACTCCCGTAGGAGGCCCGGAGCACAACTACCTAAGCCTTCAAGTTTTGAGTAAAGTTGTATGGAGTAGGTACTGTATGTACCTACTCAGTCGCTTACTGTCCTCAGTGCATTCCGAGGACTACACCAATCTACATGTAGCAGGTCCTACTAAACACAGAGAAATAAGCAAGTTGGCTCCAAGTAGCTTCGAATTTAAACTTCGTTTTTTGTTTCTTCTTCCCCTTTTCAAACTTGCTCAAATCGACACTAGCTAGCTACGATGCAGACACAACAAGCAAGCGCGCCAAACACACACACACACACATATGTCGTGATGCAAAGGACAAAGCGGAGGGGGAATAATTATGGGGTATGCATTCACAAAAACACATCGCTGGGGGGTATGATGAGAAAACGACAGGAGAGAAACACAAAAAAAGATTAAAACTACACAAAGTGACCAGCACCGAAAAAAGAATGAAAAAATCAAAAGAATAAGCACACAGAATGCAGGATGGTAAGAAGGGGCAAAAATGAGTACACGAAGTGGAAAAAAAATAAAAATCAAATGACGCGTCGAGCAAGACAGACCGTCGACTCGCCATCTGCAAGAAAAGAACATAGAAATACAATAAATCAAAAGTACATGCGGGAGGTATTATGTTCATGTCGCGCGCACCGCTCAGAGAATAGTAATCGTCATCGCTCTAAACCCTTAGCAGATTCGTCGACGCCTTGTTCGCCAGATCCCCACAGCAGCCCATTATTATGCACTTCTCGTTCTTCAACGGAGATGACTGCGATGCAAGACGGGTCAAGTAGGCGAAAGACAAGCGCTGAAGGAGTGAAAAAAAAAAAGCTCATCTGGTATATTACTCCCGTTGCCAAAGCCCGAACGCCAACCCACAAAGCCAAAGCCAAAATCGACAAGCCGCAGAGGTATGATAAGACGGCCCTTTAACGATTTTGCGAGAGAAAAGAAATAAGAATCTCCTGGTCTCATTATCATCATGATCGCCTCAAGGAGGAAAGACTGAAGGACGGCTTGCGATTCTACGCAGATTCGTCACGCTTGCGCTTCTTGAGGGGCCGCCGATCCAAGGATGCGGAAGATTCGGTTGCACTCCCATCGGAGGATTCGCTCGTCGTCGACTTGGTAGCAGCGGCATGAGCAGCCTCGTAGAGCACAGCGCCCAATGCACCAGCGTCGCTGTCGTCGAATGTGGAAGTCGGAGGTGCGACGTCGCTGGAGTCCAAGACACCCATAACGATCGCCCCGCCGCCGTGAGTCCTGGCGTGTTGGGCCAGGTTGTCACTGCGGGAGAACCTCTTGCCACATTCCGTGCACTCGAAGGGCTTGTCCTGGGTGTGAAGTGAGCGATAGTGACGCTTGAGGTGCTCCTGGCGGCGGAAGCGACGAGAGCACAGACTGCAGACAAAAGTCTTGGAGGGATCGTCGGTCAACGACTGCTTCCGACCGCGACGGCTCACAGGCACCGGCTGTGGAGCAGGAGCCTCCGATGAGCCGGAGGCAGAGACATTCGTCTCCACCTTCTCCTGAGTCTGAGTGCTGGTCTGCTGAGCCGACGAGGCAGGTGTCTGGGTGCTGTTACCCCGGCTGTTGACATTGGCCTGAGCTTTCTTGATCGCTGATCCAAGCGTGTCGGAATCGGTGTCGGAAGTATTGGACTTCTTCATCGACTTGCGCGATGCACCACGCTTCTTGGCCTTCATGTCGCCGATCGCGTCTTCGGAATCGCCCTGGGAGTCCGAAGATCCAAACGCGAACAGGCTCGATTGGGCGAAAGCGTCGTCGTCTTCAAAATCGTCGAGACTCTGCTCACTCAGGAACCCGTCGTCATCGGTGAAAGCACCAATGCGCTGTTTCTTGTCGCCGAGGTAGAACGCGTTGCCGCTGGGGTTGAAGTCGACGAGGCGATTGAATTCGTCGTCCGAATCAAGATCGGAGAAGCTGTCGAAGTTGGGAAGGGTGGTGAGGGTATCTTCAGCGGAACCGGTGAACGCGGACTGCGTGTTGTCGTTGGCAGGGAGGGTCACAGTCGCATCGCCCAGGACCAGCTTGTGCTCCTCGTCATCACCAGAGCAGAGGGTCGGGAGAGGCGGGAAGTCGCTGGCGGTCGAGGTGGAGAGAGAGGACTCGACCGTGAGCTGTCGAGGGTCGCAGAAATCGGAGCTGGATGGCTCGACCGAGAAGCCCGACTGAGGCTGCGGCGAGAGCAGGGACGTGGGGTCCGGAGAGGGCGAGGGAGAAAGGGAGGGACAGGAGCCGTTTGCGGAGAGGAGCTCCGAAGCTTGGCTGGCGGTAAGCGAAGGCGGGTGAATGAACACTGCGGAGTTGTGGTTAGCATCCGGGCCGCCCGTCGGGTGTTTCACAGTTTAAGAGTAGCTCCCCCAAGATACCCAAACCCTTGCATCGACGCCCAACCCCTTCAGAAAACGCAGAGACTTCACACGTCTCATGCACAACAGAAGGGAACGAAGCGTGAATTTTGGAACACACCGCCAAATCTCAAGAGAACAGCCTAAGCGAAACAGGGGTCACTCACCAGGCGTCAACGGGGGAGAATCCGACCGCGACCAGTCGGTGTTGGCCAGAATCTCGCTGTGCACCTCGTTCTCGCATCCCTCCTTCACGCCCTCCACCTTGTCCAGCGGGAAGAAGCTTCCACTCACGGGCGTGTGCAGAGCGCCGCTGCTGGACGGTGGACTGCTGATGGTACTCCCCGGCGTGGAGAGCGGCGGGGTCGAGGGGAATCCATAAAAGTCAGAGCTCACAAACCTCGTGTCCAGAGGCATGAGAGCAGGGGAATCCTGCTGGACGACGATCGTAGGCTTGAGGTGCGATGGCTGGGGGGAGGCCATGGGCGTCAGGTTGAGCGCGCCGTGGAAGGCACTCTTCATGGCCATCTGATGCTGCATGTTCATCTGGCCATGCGGAGCGTACATTGGCTGTTGCTCAGGCATACAAGTCTGCTGGAAAGCTTGCATCTGCCCGTTGAATGGAGACATGTCGGATGGATGACTGGTGAAGTGCTGTCGGTGTTGCGACTCCGCATCCGCAGTGTAATAATAAAACGACTGCCCTGGCATAGTCGCAGGGTGCATTGCGTACGAAGCTTCCATTATGCAGTAATCTTTATATTATATCTGCGGAATGGGTGTCAGCCGTACTGTTGCGGGCATCGACGGTGGACGCGCTTCATCTGACTCACTATGTAAACTGGATTGATGGTGGGAGGGTCGACCGTGATCGAGACACTCCCGCGCCGTGGTTCCGTCGAAGGCGAAGGATCGTATCACCGAATCTCGTCTTGCGATATTAAGAACTAGGTGTGTACTCTGTTACCCGATGTTGGCCCTGGATAATCGAGCGGCCAGCAAATAGGTAGGTATAAGATAAGGATAGCACGGGGCGGAAGATGCGCCGCGGGATGCTGAATGAATGTGTATGTTTCCTTTGATGTTCGAATGAATGACTGATCCAACAGCCTCGGTGGTTGCCCGACGACTGTCTAATAGATGCACCGGTGTGTAGAGATGGGCCGCGAGGTAGGATATCTATGTAGGGCAGCGGTGCGACTGAAAAAGGAAGGGCAGGACCTTATTGGAGGCGAGCCAAACAATAAATGAGTGGGACGGAATCGATGAGGATCCGGGCAAAAAAAAGAAGCAGGAAGAAATCAAGATATGAATTAACAGGCTGGACGGCCGCGGGGAACGAGAGACAAGGCCTGTATGCTGGAGGGAATGACAGACAGATGGGTGGGCAGTGGATAAAAAGAGCGATCAGCCTGGGTTTAGGCCACGAACAGGACGAGCACGACTAAACTCTAGTCCGGGGCGGGATTCGGGACGCTGGCATCCCACTCTTGCGACGATACGCCACACGGGTCTCTCCATCGACGGGGGGAGGGCCGTGACGGTGCATAAAGGCCCGGGATCCACCGTCGGCCGGGGAGCCAAAAGCGCGCAAGGCCGGTGGAGCCCCGGCACGAGTGGGAGATTGCGACCATCAATGGTGCATCGCTTGGCTGCGCGCTGGGAAATGCGGAGGGACGAGTCGTACCACTTGCGCCGTGTCGACACACCGCCGGGGAAGCCTGGCGCATGAAGCCGTCGCGCCGCCGACCGGCCTGGCACACGAGGGCGGCGTCAGCTCGAGTCTTGTGTGTTTGGAGAGGGATCGAGGTTGGCGCTCACCAGAGGCTACCCTTCTCAGACCTCACCTACCGTACTGTACGCGCTCAGCTGGCTGTGTGCGCAGTCACTGGCGGCTTTGCAGGTGCGTGTCGCGCAGTGGTCTCCCACCTATGGCCGCTGGCGTCGACGTTATTCGACCGCGTCGCCGTAGGACAGTGCACCCTGTACGCAACAACGCCCAGCGCCCGGTGCCAATGGGACGTGGTGGTGAGATGTGATCGACTCCTCGGTTAGCCTGGACGGTTCCACCGCGCACCCGTCCGGAGGCGCCTTGGGACATGCCCTCATTTCCCAGCCTGCCATCGGCCACCTGCCCGCAACGCTTCCTGGCCTCGTCGCCGGAGTGCTTTTTCCCGGTCGCAGGTCGTTATCAACGGTGGCGATAATACACAGGCATATTGAAAAAAAAAAGGCACCTTGTCCCAAACCTCATGCCCTTGAACAATGGTGAAACACTTCCATCACTACTTGAATCAGTCGAAGCAAACCGCACTGGAATTGGTCAGCGCCGGATTTCATGCTGGGAGAGTTTCAGCATCCGTAGGACACCGAGTTGAGTATCATTATTGTTGCAGTTATTACTGTTTCATATGCAAATCCTCGACAGTGTACAGGCTCCCATAACCCCGCGTAAAAAACGGCCTCCGTTGTGCGATCAGCTCTACACTCCATAAAGAAAAAAATTCAATCGCCTCGATGGTGCACAGTAGTATCGGGTCACGGCTCTAGCCGTCTGTGCTGCCTTGTTTCGACGGACATGGTAGTTGTGCAGTCTAATGCAGGAACCGTACAAATACTGCAAGTCGCAGCTGGGGAATCTGAGCAGATCCTAGCCCTACTACTTCGCCTCTGGGAGGACGCAACCACTGATATACGCAGTTCCTTCTGTTGTGCTGCACATCGCTATCAAGGAGGGTCGGGCTGGCTTGGGGGTGGAGAAGAATCCTCACCGCCGTCCGTCCTGATGCAGCGCGAGAAATATACTTGGCCCAATGGCAGGCTATGTAGACGAGTCATCCTTGTTGGCTTGGTCTGGCTATGTCAAATAAAAACTCAAGGGTGCTTGTTTAATAATAAATTAATCATCGCCCGCTTCATGGACCGAGCGGAAGACAAAGAGGGAATGAATAAAAGGCAACAAAATATGCAGAGAGGAAAAGAGAGAGGAAAAAAAAAAGAAAAGAGACGTACATGGTCGATTCCACATGATAGGATGATCGCAACGGCGGGCAGTTGATAGATCTTACGGAGCGCTCACATCCAATTGCAACAGCATGTGGGATATGCCAGCGACTGCTCGATCGTCGGTGGGCAAGCTTGTGCGGGTCGAGCCTACGACCCGACTTTGGGTCTTGACTGGACGGGCTGGCGGTTCGGGTCACCAAATCTGCAACCCGCTCATAAAGTTCTGTGCCGCTCTCCTCTTCCGGTAATTATTGGTCGATCTAAAGATAGAATGGTACACATCCCTGTCCGTTTTCTGGAAAGCAGCAGTCGCGCTTTACCGTCTCGGGGCAAGGCCTCGGCCGATGTTCCTCTTGAGGCTTGAGGTGATAAGAACGGTACAGCGACCCCCATGGATGTAACACCCAGCTTCTCTCTCCGGTTAGACGCGTGATACCTGTCGAAGCTGCATAAAAACCGCCGGCCTTCCAGAAATTTTAACTGTGATTCGATACCGGGTACGTTCCAAGCAGTGTTTCGGCGATCTCTAGTGCACGAATGCCCTCGATCACCGGCCCTACACGGAGTTAAGACGACAGCCAACGGCCAACGGCGTAGGACAGAAAGAAGAATGTTGTTTGTCAAGTGTGCCAACATATCCCGCTCTCTTCTTTGACCAAGTCCAGGGACCCAAGGGAAGAGTGCATGCGTGATTGCTGCTGCATTTATGATTCGACGGATAGCGGGCTCTGGGCAGACCGTCTCTAGCCCTTTTGGGGGAAGACGGCAGCCCTCTCAGGGAAGGGCTCCTCCACAGTCCCCATCTCCTCTCGAGCCTCACGACCCAGCAGCTAGATAGGACTGGGAACCTCGGGACGGTTGCCAAGGGCCTTGGATCCTCTCGCCTGTGGCTGAAGTGGGGATAGCGCATCCGAGTCGACGGAGTCCGGACGGATCTAGCAGGAGGCGCCGTCGCCGCGGAAGGAGTTCCCTAGATAAGTGGGTGGGCTCGAGGATAAATAAGTCGCAGTCGCGCAGAAGGCCGGTCGCTTGAACCAAGCCGCAGCGGTTGCGTCTAAAAATTCCCCGGCGAATCCGGTCTTATCGTCTGCAAATCAGGCGGAGATAGCTCCAACATCCCAAATTCAGGTGGTTCGGGAAGGAGCAGTTGCCTCGATTTTAGCCTGCCGCGAGCCTCCGGACGCGTTCTCGGTAGACCACTGATAGGTCCCGCGTCGGAGCAATAATAATATCAGACAATCTGGAGCGTCAGATGGTTGGATTTGTTGATCGATCTCGGCGGGAAGACGCACAATAACATCTCGAGATGACGAGCCAAGACGGAGCAATAACAATAATAATGATGAGTTGCGCAAATCTTCCAACCCACTGCGGATCATCCTCTGTAGAGCGTCCCAGATATCGAGAAAATACTCTATGCGGAATAAGCAGTAGGAAGCACGACGTTTCTAGAACGTCAAGACCCCGCAACTATCGCGACAGCGACCAGAACGGCGGAGGGACTTGATGCGCAACGATCCCACCAGTCAGGTACAAGCCTGAGACACGGCACGGCGGTTGGATCTCGGAGCCAGAAGCACCTCACGGGAAACCGCGCAGGCCCGCGACGGTACCATGACTCCATCCACCCACTGGGGGATAGACGACTGCATGCTTTCACGTTCTCTGAGCCTGTTCAGATCACTACTGTACTGTCCAGACTCCAGCGGCGGAAGGGTCCCTGTTGATCATCCCAATCGGTACCTGAGGATCCGTCTCGCGCGAGTGCAACCGTCGCCGGAGCATTTACCCACACACAACGCTCTCCCAGAATCCAGGTTCAGGCCACCCCGGTACCAGTGCGTCGGTCTGGCTGGAAGTTTCCTGGGTAACGTGCACAGTCGTCGAAGCGCCTGAAACAGGCGTAGACTCGAAGGGGACATTGGTGATGTTCCCAGCAAGTCGAGACAGGGCGACAGGGACACGGATGGCGTCGCATAGCAGTCCGGAGTAGCAGGCTGATAGACAGTCAGACGTAGTTAGACCGTACGCGGCGATGAGGGTGGCGTGCAATCCAGAGGCTGTGGTGACCGTCGCGTCGCCTGCTAGCTAGCCACTGGCGCTACTGTTTCATTCTTCAACGCTCGCGCGGCGGCGCGAGGACCTGGTGCGCAACCTGGCGGGCTAGCGGCCTTAGTCGCCTTTAGACTCACTTTAAGACGGTACAGGGGTTCGTGATATGCAGAGCAGGCCACTACTCTTACAAGTAAGGCCCCCGAGGCGCGGCAGCCCATCTATGGGGTCTTAATAATAATCTTGCTCGCCGTTGTTAGCGAGGCCGGGAACGAGGGTGATGGTCGACTGCCGAGAGCTGCCATGCGCAGGCACGAGGTCGAGCTCGCGGCCGCCCTCTTGCTTTCCGGCTTGCCTCTTGGACAGCGCTCCACTCTCTCTGCAATCTGCATCTTACTGTCGAGATCACAGCTTGCCATGGTCGGTCTCTTGCCGAATCCCTGCGAGCTTAAGGCCTGCATCTGAATCTGAAACGCCAAGGTCCTCGAGGTCCTCGTGGTGAGGAGCACGTTTTTCGGAGGGCCGGGCGACTGCCGGGCCGATATCCAGCACTGCCGGGGCTGCAGAGGATAAGAATCCAAGCTCGATGGGCATTGAAAAAAAACGCAATTGCTCGAAACCTCAAGCATAACTCTATAAGAAGCAAATCATACGGCAGAATTCCGCGCGAGATGTTGCTCCGGACTGCTACGGGAGGGAGCAACTACCTAGGTACAGCTCGTACCTGAGGGTGGGCCGGGGCGAGCGGGCTTCGCAACGCCAGGTACCCAGGACCTGGGCCTAGGTGCCGTTCCTCAGCGCTAGCGAGGTACCTGGTACCTAGGTCTTCAGGCCGCCGGCTTCGAGAACTTCCAGCGTCTGGCCGTCAGTCTCTAGATGCACTAGTCGCCTGCACGCCGCCGAGCCGCGAGCGCCATCTTTCCGACCTGGGACCGTTCCCCGCAATTCCGGATTTCAGGTCCATCCAGACAGTCAGACCTTACGCAAGAGAGTATCTGGTCGGTCTGGTACAGGTCGCTCCGTGCCGAATACGAACCATAGCACTCTCCAACGTCCACTGATTCCCCAGAGAAATACGATCACCGGCGGTTCGATTTACGTAAAAGGCAGATGCGGCGATCGAAGATCTGGAGATAGCGTCGTCCTCCAGCGCTCAACCATATACACGACAAGGTTCAGGATTCACTCCGCCTTTCCCAAGGGATCCAGAGGCTGGTTATCAGACGTCGCGGGTTGTTAAGCTACGGAGTCCTTCCGTACCGTTATACCCACTGTGCCAGCCAATGCCGTATCTGACGTATCTGTCTAGCCCTGTCGCCGATATCTGATGCTCCGACATCGCAACCGCGCCTGACTCGACTGGGATATTCGAGTCGACACTCTGGAGCGGAGGGTGCGGGAGGTGATCTGTGATGTTTATCTTAGGGACAAACCAATAGCGCCGAGCTTGAAACGCCATCTCGTCGACTCAAGAGGCTAGAAGCAGGCAGGCCACCGATCCGGAGTCCACGCGAGGTCCGGCCAAACCAGGATGGGTAAGTCCCAGAGGTGTCAAATATCACGATCGACGGGATCATGGATGCGACCATCCTAGTCGGTCCTGACGTGCTCGTCGGCTCGGGCCCCCGATAACCCGGATGCCCGGACAACAGCCATCTCCTCAGGTCTTTAACCGGTTCAAGCTTTCAGGCTATTGAAGCCAAAAAGTGTTTAGATGCCTTTACATGAAGAGATGCTCAGCAAATACGAGAGTAATAATCCCGACTATCACTTCATAATTATTTTGGGTTCCGTGAGACTTTGGCACAGTAGCAATAATGCAACAATAATAACAAATCGGCAGCCGACCGCGTAATTGCGTAAGTACCAAATAGCCCGTCAAATAATCCCGGTGATTTGTCTCAGGCCGCGAAATATTTATAGCAAAAACCAAAACAGCAGATTTTACCTACGATCTCTGGCCCAGGTTCAGCAGTGCGCAACAGGTGATCCTCGAATCTCGATAGACATGGAACATTCATTCCAAAAATGGCAGCCAATGTTCTCAGCCTCAATAACAAAGTGTAAAACAAAAACAGAACCAATGAACTTTGAAGAGATCTTTCGAGGCAATTCATAATAATAAATAATAATTAAAGTGAGGCAGGCAATAATAAGAAGAATAACAATAGAGTTGAAACTTGGCGCCCTGTCACGACTCGCGACCAGAAAAACTATCCGGCGGCAGCTACCTTAGGGTACCTACCTTACCTTCCAACGATGCCGAAAATAATGCCGCCGTGCAAGATGTCCAGAACCTGACACTACTGACAAGGTACTCGTGGTTAACTGCAAGCGTGGACCGTCATATGACAGGATCCAAAACAATAATTGATTAAATTATTACTCCGTAAAAATCACGATTATCGATCGATCGATCAATCGATCGAGCAATAATGCGAATCGCAACACAAGTTGCTAAAGATGTTATACTGTTATCGATCAAAAGTACCAAAAATAAGAAACTTAAAACAATAATACATCACATATAGGGTCATTGCTTATTTCTTTATCTCTCTATATATACATATATCCAAATGGTGTCCGGCAGTTATTCACCACCTGGACCACTGCCTGGCCCTGGCAAAGCCTTTTTCGAAAGAAGCAGAAGAACATGGAGAAGAATATGGAGTCATTTTGATGCGATGCACTGTACTGGATCAGGTACCTACTGTCTCGCACCCCAGGACACAGTACTCCGTACTTGGTTGGCAGCAAGATTGCCAGCATGCTAAGTACCTAATAATAATAAGGCTTCAGAGGACATGGGTTATAATAAGATCACGGTCCTCGAGGCTAAAGCCCAGAAGGGCTTCAGCCTCTTCCTATGACTTTTTTAAGATACCTGATTCCTCTCAGGCATCTCCTCATCACAAGCCTTGTTGATCAAAGAGAGAAGAAAGGAAAAACTACCTCGCCTCACCAGGGCGCACAAATAGCTTGTCACAAAATCTGAATTCTTGGTTTTTTTGTTTGTTTGCACCGCACTAAACCAAAGACGGAGAGTTTCACCATTTTCCATGCAAGGTTTTTCCGAGGGTTGTGCCGCCAGAAGAATAAATTCAGCATTCTGCCCCGCGACTTTTTGGAATTTTTTTTCTCCTCTTCTTTCTTTTCTTCGTGCGGCGACGCAGCGAATATTTCACCCGTGTTGCCTTAACATCCTTACCCATGATGTTGCCTTAGGTGTCAGCTGCGTCATAGAACGATGGAATTGCACGCCGGTTCTTGCTTTATTGGTCCTTCTTCTCCTTTTCCAAGGGTGTGGCCATTTGGTTTGGGATCGGACAAACTTTTAATATCACATCGTCTTTGATGCTCTTTGATGTGGGAGCTTGGAGATGTTTTTAGTAGTTGTACTGGATGTTCTTGCTGTACTCTCTGTAACAGTATCATGCATTTCGAATGCCCGTAGCACCTCTCATGAGAAATGAATAGAAAGATGTGTTTCGCTTGGAAAAGCACTCTCTACGAGATCTACTCTCCCGGCTCGTCGCCGATCTTCTCCAGCTTGCCCATTTCTCTCTTCTCGCCAGTCTCGCCCAGAATCCTGATCCTGTCCACCCGGATCTTGTCCCCATCTCCATCTCCGTCGACGAAGAAGATAACCAGGGACGAGACATTCTGGAACTTGACGAAACGCAGCTCAACTTTTGCGGTTCCTGTCTGAGCATCCCAGTCCCGCGGCTCGATCGTGACCGTCTGGACGGGAGTGATGTCCTCTGCCTCCTCGAAGCCCAGCACATGCGAACGGTTCGTGTAGAGTCGGAGCGTCTTTGGCCGCATCGGCACGTCGTCGCCAGAGCTTGGAGGCAGAGAGGTGATGTGTAGCGAGTGAATCTTCAGCGTCGACTGGAAGGGCATGTAGAGCATCAGCTGCTCGTCCGTGTCGCTCTCGACCCAGTCCGGCGTCGTCTCCCCGGCCTTGCCCTTGCCCTTGCTGTCACCACTCAGGGCCGACGGTCTCGATGTCTCGAAAAGCACTTTCGCGGGACCGAGCTCACTGTCGCAGTTCAGCAAGTCGATGCCATTGATCTCCACCTGGTCCGTAACGTCGTTGTATCCCTTGGGAACGGCTGCGCCCAGCCATCGACCAGCTCCTGCTCCTCCACTCGACGCTCCTCCGAAGCCTTCTCCCGCCGCACCGCCTTCAGCTGCGCTTGCCTCGGCTGCGAGTTTCTGTACCGCCTCGGATAGCTTCTTGGGGTCTGCGCCGCGGATGGTGGACACGGTTCGCGCATTCTTGAAGATCATGAACGTGGGCATCCTGGATGTGTAGACAACATCCTATGTCAGTAGCACGCTCACATTTACATGCATCCATCCCCTTCCTCGTGAAAATAAGAGTATCAAAGTTGAGCACGGGTTCGTCGAGTCGGGCAAGTATCAACATACGCTGTGATGCCATATGCCTTCGCGATCTCCTTCTGCTGGTCAACATTGACCTTGGTGAATGTGATCCGGTTCGGGCGCGAGAGCTGTCGAGCCAGCTGCTCGTACATGGGTGCTATGGCCTTGCATGGTCCACACCAATCTGCGTAGACTGTGGGATGCGCGTAAGAAGTCAGCCTCGACGCCCATAGAGAGACTCCTCGTCCGCCCATTCGGCGGGGTAAAAAGGCGCGGGGTGTTGGGAGGGCATCTGGCTGGACTCACAGTCTGTCACGACGATTGTCGAGGACGATAGAAGGGAGCTGAATTGCTCCTTTGAGGATATGTTGATGGGTGTCGACATTTTGGTGTCGGTATGGTGGTTGAAAGGTGCTGCTGGTCGAGGTTCCGTGGCCGAAACTGAGGTTGTAAACTTTCGCCGAAGAAGGGAATATGTCATCCAAGTGGAAGCCGTGGCAAAGGCAGCAGCAGCAAATCCACCACGACGCTTGAACTCTGGGAGGGAGCGGCCAGTAATACTAAATTATTACGTTCGTTTAAAGAATTGATTTTTTATTTCTATCTCTTGCCGTAGCGGCACTGTTTTGCTTCGTCTATGTCTAGCAGATATAATATTTATTCGATGCAACACAGCATTAGCGGCACCGAAAGTATACACGGGAACTTCAGACAGCTATCGACACGACAAACGTCCCAGTTTATATTATGTTCTCTGCATGGGTGCAAGTCATGTGCGTACCTCATCTCAATGTACTGAGGTCTCGTCCACCATAGTCCTGGTAGCGCCCGCACAGACCGTAGAAGAGTCGTCAGTTGTAGTGGACGCCGGCTTCGATTTTTCCCAGATCAATCTGGTTTTCCAACAGAGACTCCTAGCCTCTGTTGATATATTGTAGACATCACCGCGATCTTCTCAGAAGACCACGATACTCCCTGCTCGTTAGAGTATCCACCGTTTTCTATCGGACGGCTGCAGCGCAAGAGGAGCTGAGAAGAGCTGACCGCCTGACGCAATATCGCAACGCTCGTGGATTGTTGCATCCCTTGCGGAAGGCAGGCCACAATAGCTCCTCGGCGAGACTCTGTGCAATGGGAGTATCTGGACGGGAGACTTCAAAAATCTGAGCACAGAGCGGACAAGCACACCCCAGACGTCACTTCTTCCCATCCTCTCCAGGAGCATCATCACCTGCGTCTCCCTCTTCCGTCTCGACCGCGAACAGAACCTTCATCCAAAGGCTGCAACCGCGGCATCCGACGACTATTTCACCATGCTCTGCCTCCCGTTCTAGATCCTGCTCGGTGATCAGGAACCCTCTTTCGTCTCCGCATCTGCAGCCGCGATACCAGAAGGCACCTGTGGCCTGTCCCTCCTGTCCCTCCTCGTAGTTCAGGTCCTCCAGATCGACAACCTCCAAGCCAGTATGGAAGACACCGCCGCCATTATTATTGCCCTCTCTGCCTCCTCCGCCCCCCAAGCGCTGGAGGCGAAGCGAACGGTCGTATTCCGCCCGTAGATACGGGTCGGATAGGGTCTTGTAGGCAGCCGTGATCTCGTCGACCGTGTATGTCCGTGTGTGTGGTTCGTCGTCTCGCAGAGAGGACGTGGCCGGCTTCGTTTTCGTTGTCGGCGAGTTTGCGGCGAGTGCGCCCGCTGCTTTGTCTGGATGATGCCTGAGTAAAGCTCGGTGGTATGCGACCTTGATCTGCTGTTTCGAGAGGGTAGTGGATGTCCCCGTGAAAGGGAGATTGAGGATCTCGTAGAAGTCGTGCTCAATGTGATCGGATACTGCCATTTTTTTGTTCGAAGCCGTCTAGCCGGGGCAGGGCAGGCAGCGGTCTCACAGAACCACGACTTCAGGGCAGAAGAAGCGACATAGACTGCCTAAACGGATATGGTAGCATTGCCATAGTACCCAGACGTCTAGCCTCTAAGTAGGCATAGACTTGTATTTCTCTAGATTGGGGAAGGCGGGGTTTGTTTCGACTCTCCTGAGGCCGGTGTCGGCGCCGATAAAGGTTTTCGGTTCCGCTTTACATAACCTCCGAACAAAGTTATCTTCTAAAAACTCGACGTAGGTTGACAGTAACACCACTCATCCAAGGCTCGGAACAGCACCTCACAAAAAACAAAAAAAAGAAAAAACCACGAGCAGAAGCAATTAAGCAATTACTCTCTCCATCATAGACCTATTGATATTTGTCTTTACAGCTCAGTCTACTCAGGTTCTTAAATGGCGGATATGAGTGCATGTGAACACATTGCACCTGAAGTTTGGCTCATGACACTAGAAGTGGAAATGGTATGTATGCTCCCACATGCAGTGAAACAACTGGCAGTTGTCGTTGAGAATAGAGCTTTATTTGGCAGATCTATAGCTGATACAGACCAGGCCAACAGTCCCTCGCACAATGCTTCCCAATATCGTCCGTTGCGTCCACAGCGAAGGGAGCGTCAAGCTCGAGAGGAAAAGTGAAGACACCCAAACCAATTGAGATATAGACGCCAGAAAGAGTCCGCAGAGATCTGTCTCAAAAGACTCAACATGAGAAACCCATTGGATATCCAAACATCAAAACAAAAAAAGATCACAGGCATGTAAGCCTGTAAAATGTTGGAATAACAGGCTAGGGAAAAAAATGCAGGGGTACAGGGAATCAGGTAACACTACAACTCAACAGCCAGGCCCATTTACGCAGAGGTCTTGAAGACCCATCTCTCTTCCTGCTTGAACGGAACGCCCAGCTCGAGCAGCTTGACAAATGCCTCAGAGAATTCCTTGAAGAACGCGTCGCTGTCCTTGGCATAGCGCTCGACGTGCTTCCTGAACTCCTTGTCCTTGATGAGAGCAATGTCGGTCGGGAGCATCATCAGGGTCTTGGTGGAGTTGTCGGTGTACTGGGCAGGACCGTTCCACTGTTGCCAATGTTAGCATTTACTCATTCAGATTTAGGACGATGGAAAGACGTGTGGCACTCACCTTCCTCCACGACCACTTCTCCTCAACCAGCAGTCTGAAGAACTCGTTGGAGAAGACAGTAGGGCTGAAGTCCCAAGGGCCGTCATAGCCAGAGCGGTCAGTGTGGGCTCGGCCCAGAGAGTGGGCACCGATGAGGGCGACCATCTCGCGGTCATCGAAGCCCATGCGTCCGAAAATAGCACGGATGTGCTTCTGGTCCTTGGAGGCATCAGGAAGACGCCCGTCAGGAGTGCAGGCAGAGACATCCTTGTCCTGACGGCCAGGTCTCCATGGGATGGCAGGACCCTGCATCTCCTGGATGGCGCAGACACCAGCCAGGGTCCAGAGGTCAGAGTAAGAGATCCATGGGAACTTCGCTGTGAACTGTGTTAGTGCTGACCGCGCAAAGCAAACGAACAGAAGAGGAACGTACCCTTGACAGGCTCAAGGAACTCCCTGGCCACGTGCAGACCGGCGTTGGCACCGTGCGAAGCCTCGGGAGCGAATCTCATGGTGGCGCCGTTGCTACCACCCGTGCCAGTCTCCTTGTCGTAGGTACCGCTCGCGTGCCACGCAAGTCGAACAAGGACCGGGCCATAGCTGCCATCGTCGTAATCGGTCTTCTCAGCCAGAAGTCTCGCAATCTCGTCGTAGACCTTCTGGTAGTCCTCCTTGGTGGGAACGAAGGGGCCGCTGGACTTGGTGGAGACGTCAGCGCCGTTGAGGTAGAAGTAGGCGCCAACACCACCGGCGGCAGCGAGACCAATACCCCAGATCAGGGCGTTGGAAGACTTGCCCGAGCCGGCCTCAGAGGCATATCCCCGGCGCGACGAGGCACGGAGGGTCTGGGCAGGCAGGGCAAAGCGGGCGTTGCGAGCAACGGGTCTGAAGGAGGAGGTGGCGGGGGTCGTGCGGGCAAAGGCCCGGGAGAAGGTGCGTGCAGCCGAGGCCATTGTGATATCTAGGAGCAGTAGTGATCGTACGGTTGATCTGAAGCGTCAGGAACGGGAGGAAAACGGGAGACGCTGGTCAGAAAAGGAGAGAATGGGATGAACAGAGGACTTCCCGCAGCAAGGAGGTCTGAAGAGGAAGAAAGAGAGGAAGAACGTGCGGAGCAGCAGAAGATAATAAACGACGACCATGAAGCCGAACGCTGGGCCAAATGGCAAAAACACGCAGAACCGAGTCGAAGCCGGGGCCGGGTGACCAATCACTGCGCCGCCATTGGTGCGCTCTGGACGCCGTCTGCTTACTCAGCAACGACCTCCGCATTTTCCCTGCTTCTGGCGCTTCTGGCGCCGCCGCCCAGGCCTCGAGCGAGCCCCGCGTCCGGCTCTTCAGCCAGTTTGCCGTTGTCCTCGACAGGCGTTCGACGGCCCTCCGCGCTGCTGCGAGGTGTATACGATGTGCACTCGCCTGAATAGCAGCCTCATGAGCATTCAGATGCGATGTCTGCCATGGAAGCAGCCGGCGTTGTGCTGGCCCGCCGGGACGGGACCCCGCTTCGCCTCTGCCCTGCTCGCCTCCCGTTCTAGGCCGCGCCTGATTATTCAGCGGTGGCCTCAGGCCTTCCAGACTTCCTCATCCGTCCAGGGACCTTGCCACGTCCAGACCTCCCCTTGTGCCACCCCCGACAGTGAGCATGCTGAGGTGGGTGGCATCGCGGACACTGAACGGGAGACCAGGTCCAGCCACAGGAGCTGATGCGACTTAGCCTCTTCGTGATGGTCGGATTACCAAATATGCCTATCTCTCTCCATCCAGTTTCAGATGGCATCCTCTGGTCTACATATGGCCGCGGAGCCAGGGCATGCTGATTCTCTGCACCACCCTTCTGCATTTTGATTGTTTCGCCAGCGAGAGATATTACCTTCGAGGTTTCCGCGATGGCTACTGCATGCATGTCTTCAAGTTACTCAATTCATCCTTCGTGTTGAACTTGGTTGGCACTCACTTCGCCTATTGGTGCCCAGGAATCTCGCTGCTACACTTCTGCCGCCGTGTCTCAGAGCTCTCGATACGGAACATACGACGTACATCATTGTCAATAGTCTCTTGGAGCACTCTTCTGCAGAGTTGTTGAAAGGCTGCCATCAATTCAGAGTACATCATCAGCCTTCATTTCAGATTTGTGGATTTCAAGAACCTTATTGCGTTGAATTTCCTTTTATCTGCGTCAGCCTCAACGATGACAATCGGTCGATTTATCGATGGTCCTCTAACTTGCTCCAAAGGCCTCCTAATCGGTTGTCGACCACCTCTACGTGATGCCGTGGCACCTCAGGTCCAATGCTGTTAGACAGTAGGAATAGATGTCACATCTCATGGCTTTTTTTCTTCCTTGCTACTTTTCTCCTTAGCCCAGGGTGAGGGACGCATGCTCCGCTACGGGCAGCAACTGTGATTTGTCCTCACTGCTCTCCCTTATCCTTGTCTAGTAGGCTCAGTGGATTGATCGTCTATCTGTCTGTCCCGCTTTCCACATGCCATATCGAGTCCTGATACGAGAAAGTCACCGTGTTATACAGACTGGGCTGAGTGTATCGTGTGCAATATATACGCAAAAAGCCCATGGTGCTGGGAAAATGGCGCTTATCAATCCAATGCCCACACCCCAACTTTCCATGTATAAATTCTCCAGTTGGTCCCGCGCTCAGGTTACCCTTGATGTGAAGATATCCAGATGGTTGTTGCTCGTTTGCAGGACACTATTGCAGGTCCGAGAAATTTGTCTTCACGCTTTTAGATTCACGACACGCTTAGAATGTGTACAAAGGAGAGTATGTATTCTCCGTCATTTTTTGTGACCCTCTCAATGGCTGATCACTATCAGACAAAGATGAGTGGGACCATAATGTGGAAAGTATTTCTCAAAAAGGGGATAGAAATGAAGCTCGCTCTTCTGACTTAACGTTCGTATCGGACGCGGTTCAGCTGCCTCCATTGCAGCATACAACAGAGAGGAACTTGATTCTTAAAATTGACCTCAGAGTCATCCCTTGTCCCACAATCCTATTTTTACTCTGTTTCCTGGACCGGTGAGATGATCTCCTTGCTTCTCTCTTGAAGTCCAAAAAGGCTGACCTTGAACAGGACAAACATAGGAAACGCGTCCATATACGGACTTCGGGAAGAACTGCACATGTCCGACTTGGATTATAGTACGGCTCTGACCATGTTCTACATACCTTACATCTTATTCGAGATCCCGTCGAATATGCTGTTAAAGAAGCTGTCCCCCCACGTATGGCGTACGTCTACCTGATCCATTCCTGTTTTTGCACCACCCAGGCTTAGCTAGGACATACCTAGTCTCGATCTGCATGTTCGGATTCGGCATAGTTACACTTTGCACGGGATTCATCAGAAGCTATGGTGGCCTTCTAGCATTGCGCTTTCTCCTGGGTTTGGCAGAAGCAGGTATGGTGCCAGGCAATGTATATCTTATGGGCGCCTGGTATAAACGCAGCGAGGCTCAACGTCGCTTTGCTTTCTTCTTCAGCTCAGCCAGTCTCGCTGGCGCATTTAGCGGTCTCCTCGCGGCAGCAATCGGCAATATGAATGGGATGCGCGGTTACGCTGGCTGGAGATGGATCTTCATCCTAGAAGGAGCGGCATCCTGCGCCGTGGCTGTCGTCTGCTTCTTCTTCCTTGCGGATTTTCCAGAAAATACGAAGTGGCTGACGGAGGAGGAGCGAGAGTACGTCAAAGCCCGGTTGAAGATCGAACAGGGAAGCTCAGGCATCGAATATTCAATCAAAGCCCGCGACGTCTTGAACACGTTCAGGGACCCTAAGATTTTCATTGGTGGACTGCTGCACTTTTCGGCTACCGTGCCATCGTATATGGGCTCTTATTTTGCGCCGGTGATCATCAGCAGCTTAGGATACACCCAGATCGGGACGCAGCTTCACACCGCTCCGCCCTGGCTGGTCACCTTTGCTCTGCAGCTGATTGCAGCATACATTTCCGACAAGTTCCAACATCGGTATTTGCTGGCGATGTTTGGTGTGTTGTTGGCCATCGCCGGTTACGCCGTGCTGCTAACGGTACATCATAATAACCAAGCCCAGTACGGCGCATTATTTTTGGCATTTGGAGGAACGCACCTTTTTATACCTAGTAGGTTTTCCCCTCAGTTTACGTCTTCATAGCCACTGTAGTACCCAGGAATATTAGGGGAAAAGAAGGAAAAAAGGCAGTAGCCACTAATTTTCCAACACAGTTGAGGTCTGCTGGTTTGCCCTGAATCTTGGTGGCCACCGTCGACGTGCTGTCGGCACCGCCTGGCAGGTGGGCTTCGGCAATATCGGCGGCATCATCGCGTCCTACTCCTTTCGATCGCGGGACGCTCCCGAGTATCGATTCGAGTACACGCTCAGCATTGGCTTTTGCTGCTTCTCTGCCGTGATGTGTTCCATCTACGCCTTTGCCTGCTGGTATCAGAATCGGAGAAGGGCCGCCAAAGGATGGGGAGCGGAGCTGACGGAGGCGGAGAAGACAGATATGGGAGATATGAGTCCAAGCTATAAGTATCTGCTTTGAAGACGTCACGTTGATAGAGGACGAGTCTCCCATCCCGGGTCAGGTTTACCTGGAAAGACGGCCACTACTTTGCCATCGATGGCAACCATTTTCTCAGGGTGATACATATTGACCTGAATCGTGAGTTAGAATGAACGGTCGCAATCTGTTGCAGATATTTCTGTCCTTGCTGCAAGTTACAGGGCATTCACGTTTGGCGCTTATCTTTGTTGCACGAAAAGCAAAAAAAAAAAAAAAAAAAAAAAAAAAATTGACTTTGGAATTTTAAAAATAGGATCAATCTAAGTTTTCTATGACGGAATATACTCCATAAATAAAGAGGAGGCACAGAAAGGATTTAAAAAAAGTATTGGTCTCTGAATCCCTAGCCTTTTCTTTTCTCTTCCCCCTCCCCCCCTTCATCCCTCCCTCCCTCTCATGGTGATTTGGCCAGCAGGCAGGCAGGCTCCCTGTAGAGGACTCTCCGACACCTGTTCAGCTTCCGTGAATCCCAGCAAGGTCCACCCTGTCCATTACAGAGAGAAGAAAACAAAAGTGGGCATCCCACAGCATTCCCTACAGCAAACGGCAGTCGATGATTTCGATCTTTGTGAACCCCGGCCACGTAGTACTGTTGTACACGTAGCACCGTTCCACAAATCATTGACTTTCTTTTTTTCCCAGGTTCATTTTTACTGGTAAGATGTAGCTAGCTAGGCCTCCGAGACCCGGCGGAGCAGGTTGTCAAGTCAAGGTGAGACAAGTCAGTCTCTCGATGATCTCCTTACACGACCGACACTCGACTTGACTCGATTCGATTCGTTATAGATAAGAATAGTGTACGATACAGCGAGCGTGAGGGATTATTGTTATTATTGATTATCATGTTGTGCGCGACGTGACGGACGGGTCATACAATACACGATTGCTAGGTTAGGTAGGTAGTAGCTAGCTGCTGGGACTTCTTTTTTTTCGAGGATGAAGATGAGGTCCCCAAGCTTCATTATTCAGCTTTCCTTGCTTTGCTGCTCTATCTCTACCCCTACCCTACTCTACCAAGGATGATCCATGAATGAATGAATCGAATTGGAATATTGCTACATACCTACCCTACCTTACTCATGTTTTATGTATATGTTTTCCGGAATTTTTCTGATTTGACCTGCCTTGATTTTGATTTTGATTCAAGGTAAGGTGAGCGAGCGAGTGAGTAATTGAGTGGAGTGAGAAGGGAAGGGAAGGGGAAGGGAAGGGATGATGTTATTAATTAATTAATTAATTAATTAATTAATCAATACCTTTTGAGGTGAGAGATGGGAGTCCTTCTCCGGAGAGATAGTTATTCTTAACGGGAGAGACACGGTAACCAACTAGTGTCAGTAATGATGCCTAAAAATAAAAAATATAAAAGGGCAGGGATCTAGGTAGATAACTGACTGGGGCGAGCTGTTCTCTACTTATTTTCTGTATTGTATTGTATTGTAAATCTATCAATCTATCTATCAATCTATCTTGTTCGGTTCATATGCGGGGAGGGAGAAGGGGGCGGGGGTGGGAAGGGGAATAAACATCCTGCCTGTCTGCTTGTTCTATGTCTATCTGGGTCTTTGCGAGCTTGCGCTCGGCATATAGTGTTTGTTTTTACTCTGCAGTCAGAGATGATAATGAGATTCCTGGAACTGATGGCTGAAGGGGAGAATGCCTAGACAAGATCGCCCCCCCAACGCCCCCAACGCCCCCCACTCTCTCTCCTTCCTTACTAGACTAGACCCTGGCATAGCGGCCTACTGTGCTTTGTTTGTCAACGGGTTTTTTTTCTTATTCACATATCGACTTACAGTTCTGTATGTACTTCATAATAGCATAGAAAGGAACAGAATATAACAGGGAAAGAGAGTAGATAGATGATAGATAGATTCTTGATCTGAGTAAATATATATATTATGTACCGTCAATACCTACTTACTTAAATCAATAAATAGGTGACACAGCGCCCATTCTACCTTTTTATGTTCTTTTTCTTCTACAGACCTAGGTAGCGATGTTTGTATGCACTGTCTTAGGTATGTATGTAGATACCATCCCTGGCAAGGCTAGTCTTGTCCCTTTACGACCGCTCTACTCACGGTCTCCCAGCGTCTTCCTCTGCTGGTCAATCCAGCGCTGCATGGAGGAGCCCCGCTTCGCAGTCAGGATGGCGTCAGTTACGTCAGTCTGGTTCTGGAGGGGTGTGTTCGGGAAAAAGGGTAAAAAGGGGTATAAGGGAAGACAAGGCCGCAGATGTACTCATTGTACAGGCAGGCCCGACGCCGATCTTGTTGATCAGAGGCAGGACCGTGGCGCTGCCGGCCGCGGAGCAGAAGTACTGGATGAAGTACTTGCCTGCCATGACTTCGGTTCTCTTGCCGGGCATGACCTCTGCGAGAGCGGTTAGTTTTGTTTCCATCTTGGTCTGATCTTAGAATTGAATGGGTAAAACTTCCCTGTACAGTATGTGTTGAGGCTGCTGAAAGCCACCATCAGCCCAACACCGCTGAAGAAGATGGCGACCGTCGGCACGGCGAGCCCGCCAACCGTGAACTGCAGGCTCCAGCCGTAGATTGCGGTCGCGATCGGGACGAGGAGGAAAAAGGCCAGGATCCTACTGTTCAGCCGGTCCTGCGCGATGCGGACGCCGTTGCGTTTGATGATGTTCCTCTTGACGGTAATGTCGGCCCATTTACCGCCGAGGGTGGTGCCGATGAGGAAGCCTGCGCCCGGAGCGAGGTAGAAGAGACCAGACACAAGGGGCGTGGTGAGATGGAACCGGGGGTTGATGAGGGTACGGGGAGGCGTCAGGAGGGAATACATGGTCCAGCTGAGGAGACCGCAGGCGACATCCTGCGGAAGCGGTTTTGGTCAGGGGTGACTGACTCGAGGAAAAGATTAGCCACGGGAGAAGACGTACAGTAAGAAGGACATTCGGATATATCAATAGTTCAAGGACCCGCATCGGGTTGAAGCGGGAGCGCGCCTGTTTCTCGGCGGCACTGTCATTGGAGACGGATCGGGCGGCAGATGGAACATATATCAGAGCCAGCAGTAGGCCGAACCCTGCCATGGCCGCCTGGAGCCAGAAGATTGCTCGCCACGAGGCAAACGTGACGATGATCCCGCCGACGCAGGGACCTGGAAAGCAAAATCAGCTCTAGTCTCTCTTCTCCCGTACGGGGTTTGATAGAGCTTTGCCTCGCGCACCTAAAGCCGGTCCACAGACTGTTCCGCTCATGAAGAAGCCGACTGCGGTTCCACGAGTGGCCTTCAATTGAACAATGTCAGGTTATCCACAGTATAAATGGACGGATGGCGCTACTAACCGGGGCAAAGATATCAGCGATCATGGCCTGACCTGCAACCATGAAGAACGAAGCCTCGAAACCGGCCAGCGTCCGCATCGCGACGAACGTGGGGAAGTTCTTGGACACGGCTGCCCCGATGGCGAACATGAGGAAAATGAACACGGCAAGGTTATACGCATGTCTTCGGCCAAGCACCTGCTCATGCAAAGTCAAAATAAGCCAATTCCTTTACCTAGCACAAAAGAGAAAAAGAAGAAGGAAGGAATAGATAGATGAATAAATAAAAAGAGTAGTGAAAAAAAGAACTGGAAAATCAATCAGCATCAAACCAGTCCGTACGAACCGTGCTCACAGGTCCCCAGATAAACGACGCAAACCCCATCGCCAGCAGGATGCCCGCATTACTGATGTTCACCACCTCGGTCGAGGTACCGAACTCGGCCGCGATCTCCGGAGCAGCGGGGAAGAGCGAGGTACTGGAGAAGGTCGCTGCCAGCGTCATCCAGCTGGCCGTGAACAGGATCAGGATCTTCCGCCACGTCGGATACTTTTCCGACAGGGGAACCACATCATCGGAGGCCGAGGAGGTTGCTGGAGCACCGCTGCCCGTATTATCTGGAGGAGTGATACTGTTCGATGGTTCTGCTGGTGTTTGCAGCTCTATGATGGGGGCAGACCTCTGCTGCTTTGCGACTGCAGCCGGGACGGTGACAGTTGACGCCGTTACTGTGGACATGATGGCGGATATGAGAGATTGTACCAGACATGCACACAACGTAGCAGGCCACTCAATTGGTGGATGAATGCATAGCAGAAATGGCACGGTCTTCTCGATAGAAAGATCGAGTACTCTTGAGTCATGCTCCGGACGAAAATAGTTCTATTTCCGTACACCGAACAGCTGAATTCGAGATCACCGGCCGGCGCGCCTAACCCCCCGGTCCGCACCTCGAATTGGCCAGTTGGAGCCTACCGACATCGAGGAGAAAAGAGCACGGAATATAAGAACGAAGTACTCCGTATTTAGTGAGTATAACGTCTGGTGCATCCCCGAGAGCGGTAAGCCGACCGTGCGGAGCCGAGGACATCGGGCTCGGACGGGATCGGGAACACTTCTCACCCCGGATTCCCCCAGTCGCTGCACCCATGATCTACTACTTACTAGCAGTAGTCACCTGCGAACACGGCTTTGGATCCTGCAGACTGCTTGGGAATGTGACGGCCGTCTAGAATGAAAGGGCCTAGGAATGTCATTCTAGGGTGCAGCGTAGGTCCCTGCTCCTCCAGGACTGCTGCGAGCTCCGTTCAGACGTAGGTGTCCAACGTTATGTACAATTTCTTATGAGTCTCTTTGGTCTGGGCAGAAGAATATAGGTAGGTCCTTAGTATATATGCACAACGCAGTCATCTCTGCCATTCTGGCTCATTGACGTTTTACGGGATCCTCAAGGAAACAACCGAAAACAAAAAGTTTCGCCGTGGCCCACCTCCACATGTCACAAGTATGTGCTTCCATTACATAAATAGACCTTCATCTAATATTCTACTACCGCAGCTACTGCTACTAAAACTACATTCTCTACTCCCCCCAGCGCATCCCATGATGCACAGCGAACCTGCAGACGACCATGAGATTCCTGGGGTCATCTAAGCAATTGCACGAAAGAGGATATCACAAATTGGTTTTGCAAACAGATGCTCACGGCACGTTGGTCTCCTCCGTCTGGTCCGGAGAGTAATAGGCTCGAGAAATGCAAGCAGAGACACAAGCCATGAAAAGTGACAGGTGGGTAGGAAAGGGGAAGCGGGAGGCAAAGCAGGTTCAACGGTGCAGTTAATGCAATGAATGGTAAGAAAGACGTGATACATGCAAACAGTCTCAACAGAGATCAAACAAACACCGCTGACTCCTGCAATGGGCAACAGACGTAACTGAGATTCGGCTTGACACACGCAGCCACATTGTGTAGACCTGGCTGGCATGTGGCAGGTGTTGTGTGGCAGATCAACCGTAACTTTAATGTGGATTCATTGAAAAAAATACATAATGACCACCATAGACATCACCCAGCAAACCAGGCCAGACTCACAAAGCGGGTCTAGGTACAAAACGGATAATGGGTATATCAAATGTGAGGGGTGAATGATGAATCTGATCATGTCTTGTGCTGTCTTTCGGGGTTTGATAAGTTTAGATTAAGGACTAGCCCGCTCACTTGCTTTATTCCCTTCTCCATCCCGCCCCCGTGGCATGGGTGTCTGTCACTTGCAGCTACGAGCTCTTCTCATGTTGTGTGGAGACCCGCTGCAATGAAACCACTATGAAACACAGTGTTAGAGGAGGTATGACAATGGCCAAAGTCAAATACCCAGGGAAACTCACCGAAATCTTCCAGATTACGCTGCTTCTGGTTGCCTCTAGGGCTCTTCCCGTGCATCAGGTTGTCAAACCCCCTCGAGCCCTGCAGGAGGTAATACAGACCACCCAAAACACAGAAGACACCAAAGGAGAAGATCCAGATGCGGACAACGGCGACGATCGAGGTTTGTCCGCCGACGAACCATCCGAAAATACAGAATAAGGTCGCGACGATGTCCACAAGCAGGATGGCACCGGTCAGCTGCCACGAGGGGATCGATGACCAGAAAGGTCCGTTCGCACGTGTGATGAAAATCAGCCAGTTCTCCGTCAGCGAGATCTCAAGGAACAGCACCTCATCACGCTTTCCAAAGTTCTGCACGATACCACCATCCTCACCGCCAGCGAACATGGTGGTCAGAGTGATCCAGGTGCCGATTGCCAGGACGACCCCCAGGAGGACTGACATACCCCACAACTTTGGCAGGTTCCACTTGACGGGAGTCTTGGAGAACGGGGCGTTGTCGTAGGCAATAGCCAAAGTCGCAATATCAGCGAAGATAGCGATGAAGACGACCAGTTGGAGGTTCAGGTTCTCGTTCAGAATGGCGATCCATAGACCCAGGAATATCTCGAGGTGAAGCGACAGTGCGATACGGTAGACGACGTACGCGTACATACGGTGGAAGATCTGACGGGAGGTCTTCAGAGCATCAATGATGGCGGACAGACCGGGAGCCAGGAAGACAATATCAGCAGCAGAGCGGGCAGCATCAGAGGCACCCTCTACGGCGATACCGGTGTCGGCCTTTTTGAGTGATGGGGCGTCATTGACACCATCGCCAGTCATGGCAACTAGATAACCACGCTGCTGTAAGATCTCGACAACGTTGTACTTGTGCTGAGGAAACACCTCTGCAAAACCATCGGCAGCCTCTACAAAGTCATACACCTCAGAACCGGGCATGGTGCCACCACCACCCAGACCCAGACGCTCCGCATTATACACGTTGGTCCCCAGACCAAGCTGACGGGACGTTTCACGGGCGATACCCACGGCGTCACCGGTCAACATCTTGATCGAGAGACCCAGGGTCTTGGCCTCATTGATGGTCTTTGCCGTGTCGTGGCGAGGAGGGTCCGAGCAGGGCATGATGCCGAGAATTTCCCATGAGCCCTCACCACGCTTGCGGGCAACACCGAGTGAGCGGAAGCCACGGGTAGCAAATTCTGCGACTTTGTTCTTGTATGCAGTATCGATATCCTCGGGGATCGGGTGGTCCTCCTCAACGGTCCTCAAAACGAAGAGCGGGGCGCCCTTGACGCAGGTAATACGCTCACCCTGGGGAGACAGGACTACGGCGCTGACCTTCTTGGAGACAGGGTCAAACGGGTGGAACTCCAACACCTTGTACTGGGTTAGCACGCTCTTGGCGCGAGGGTAGTGACGCAGTGCCTTCAGGAAGGCCTTGTCAATGGCGTCGATTCCTTTCTTCTTGCGCGAGGCGGCCAGACAGGCAGTTAGCATGAGGTCCTCCGGGTCGACGCCGGCAACTGTGTAAGGCTCAGACAAGGACAGCTTGTTCTTGGTCAGAGTGCCAGTCTTGTCGGAGCACAGGATCTCAACACCGGCCAACGACTCGATGGCAGACAGTTTCTGGACAATAGCCTTCTTCTTGGCAAGATAAGCAGCACCGACGGCCATCGTGGTGGTGACGACTGCGGGAAGACCGACCGGCACACCGATGATCGTGATGGCCAGGGTGAACTCAAGGATTGTGACGATGCCATTGGAACGGTAGAAAGACGCAACCCACACGACTAGGAGGGTCATTATTACCAGAATCAGCAGGACGGTGCCAATGTCGTTGAGAACTTCGGTGAAATGGCCACTTCCAGCAGACGCAGCGTTGACCAGGGCGGCCGCGCGGCCGACAAAGGTATTGTCGCCGGTTGCAGTGATGATAAGGAAGGCCTCACCGCGTTTGACGGCGGACGAGGCATAGCAGGTGTCGCCCTTGTGCTTGTCGACAGCAAGAGACTCGCCCGTGATGGCGGACTGGTCAACCTGAAGGAACGCATCTTCCGTGACAATGCGTCCGTCAGCCGGAACAATGGTACCCTGCAGGAATCGTCAGCATGAGCTCGTCGCCATTTTCTCGGTCGTCGCTGGTCCTCACCTCCTCGACCTGCAGAATATCACCGGGGACGACCTCGGTAGCATCAACCTCGCTCAGTCGACCGTTACGGAGGACCACAGCCTTCAGGGCGAGGGTCTTCTTTAGCTCGTCGACGATCGAACCCGCCTGGAATTCCTGGACGAAACCGACACAGGCGTTGAGCAGGAGCAAAGCGCAGATGACACCGAAATCGACCCAGTCCTCGAGACCGGCCGCCAGAATAGCCGCAGCCTACATGAGGCACGATGCAGCGTCAGCTATATTTTTCCAATTGACGTGTCGCACACAACAGCACACATCTCCGAACCGGGCAACATATAGTTCTGAGCGCCGCTGTTGAAGACTCAACTCACCTCCATGACAAACTGGATGGGACCAATGAAGTAGGAGAAGAACTTGAGGACCAAGTTCTCCTTCTCTTCCTTCATCTGGTTGAGACCAAACTTTTTGCGACGCGCCAGAACCTCGCTGTCGGTCAGACCCGTGCGGGTGTCGGTCTGGAGCAGCTCCTCGGGGACCGGACGAGCACCGCCAGGCTCCTCTGGGCCCTCGTCCTCGGCGTCGATGTGACCGTCCTGACTCTCAAGCTCCTCGATGAGGGCATCCATGTCCTCCTCCTCATCGTCGTCGGGGCCCGTCTTCTCCTCCTGCGAAGGATGCTGGAGTTCGGGCTTGTCTGTGACGCCGTCAAAGCGTCCCGACGGGACGGAGGGAGCCACATGGTTAGAGACCCCATGAGCTCCAGAGCCAGTTGGTTCCGCCATGGCGGGGAGGCTGGAGGTGGAATGAATGTTCAAGCCAGGAGTTAAGGCTACACAGATAACCAGGCCGTGTGAAGGGGAGGGATTGAGGAAGGGAGAGAGACGCGAGGGTTTGTGCGTTGATGGAAAGCGTGAGAGGAAGAGGGAAGGGAGACGAGGGAAGTAACGGGCAGTGGTGACAAGGAAAGAGGTAGTTTCCCGAGCAGGGAATGAGACAAAGGGCAAGGGAAGCGGAAGATAGATTCCGGCCTTGGTGGCAGGACAGAACAGCGGCCGCGATCACAGGCACATTGAGAAGGATGACCAGGGCAGAAAAGAAGAGGGAGAGATCTGAGCAGAGGAGCAAGAGAGTGGGAGAAAAAAAAAGAGGGGGGCAAAGCAGGGCAGGGCCACGCAGAGATAAACAGCGACGCTGCATGGTTCTTGGTGGTGAATGCGGCGGCCGCCGTTCTGTCCTGTTCTGTCCTGTCTGGTTCCGTCATGTCATGTCCGGTATCACTGCATACTCTGATAATGAGTTCTTCGAGAGGAGCTCTGCTTGGCGCTGTCACGGGCGGCCCAGGTGGTACTACTTTGCTACTAGCTAGCTACCACATCTGGCCTACTGCGTGCAGGCCAAGATCTCCCCTACAGGGCTCCAGACTAATCGGCTGCTCCATCTGGGAATGTCAGATGGCTGGTGTGGGCCGTGGATCCTCAAGTGGGCTTGTGGAGGGTGCCTTTCCGAGGGCCGGCGCAGTGGGGTGGGCAACACGGTCGGGAGCAACCCACAGTTACAGTGCTCCGTACTTTGGAACCACTGCACATCAAGTACAGCAGTTCTTTCTTGGCGCGGAGAGGAGTATATGCCCGGAGCTGCCAAGAAAGCCTTTGAGATGCCTCAAGATGAGAGTGCTGATCCAAGCTTGTTGCATGACGCATTCGGTTCATTCACTAGCAGTTCACCTTCACGCTTAGGCTGTCTTTGCACTTGTCTCCATCGTGAAAGATCATCTCTCTTGTGATGAGCGAGTGATAATCATGATATTTGCTTATTTACCCCGTCTGTATGGTACTTTCTCCTGTGGTACCATATGCCATGTGCGGAGTACGGCCTTCCGATACGATAGCTCGAGGGCAGGATATACATTCCACAGATGGTTGGCACATGAAATATGTTATTAGGGATATATGGTATACTATATACATGAGACCCTCTGTAGAATGGGAGCTGAAGGCGGTGTCATCTTCATCTTGTCCGATTGGAAGTTCCACGTAGCGCCGCCCGGTGACGACTGCGCTCGCGCCATCAGCAACCAACTCGAATGCATCACAAAGCAAGTTCCTAGCAGTTACAGTGTCATTCCTGCGTAAGGAAACATCTCTTCGTCACAGAGAGGAATGTCCGCCTGGCATGGCTTTCCTCGACACGGCGGACGGGACGGCGTTCTCCGCGAGGACGAGCCCATCTCGGTCTTGTCTGGGGCTCCTGTCAATCTGGGGAAGTGCATACAGGACTTACTCGGCTAGTGCCGTTAGGAAAATACTTAATCTGTATATGGAATTAGCATTCTGTGCACAGATGATACAGTAATCACCCTATCACAACTATTTTTGTATACAGTATATCAATGTCAATTAGAGAAAAATTCGCCGTATATTCGCTGACCCGATCCAGATAGAGTAATTAAAGTAAATTGTAACCATGGAATTACTGACCAGCACATGTTATTAAACTCCCCCCGCCCTTGCATGCCACGGCTGCGGTTACGCTCCCGAGCTCCCAGTCCCAATCTCCAATTAATCCCATACTCTAAGAGCTTGACTGAATAGCAAGACAGGGAACGAGGACGATCATTACATCAATTCACGGAGGCTGCAAATCACCACCGCCCAGCCACACCACACCCTATCAAGCGACAGCGGCGGCATTGACAATATTATCAAATCATCAAGACATTTCCTCTCGAATAGTTACATAGGTAGTCACTCAAGTTATGCCTCCGAGGCCCTGATGAAAACGGTAACGGGGATTTTGCTGCAAGACACGTCAGAATAAATCTATGTTGTTTTGTGTTCATGCAAACAGGGTTTCCATTTCTAACTATTTACTTGCTTACGACGCGCTGCGGCTATGCTTTTTAAAAAGGAACAAAGAAAGTACACCTTTTTTTTCTTTACCGAAAGCGACTGGCGAGAAGAGAAATAAATACGCGAGACGCCTCACTTTCTTTTTTCACTTCCGTAATCCACCAATCAGTTAAGATGTCTTGTCATCAGTAATATTAAATGATGAATGTGCTGGTTGTTAAATAAAACCAGTGTTAAAATGCATACTGATGTACTTTGACATGTAATAATGGTAAATATATTAGACATCCTAGGCACCTAGACATACTTATCAACTTGTTCATGTATGCACACATTTTACATCAAGATACAATGAACAAACCATGCTTGTATCGCAATCAGACCTTAAGTGAGGTGGGCAGCAAGCGGTTACTTCCTAGTATATAAATATTAAGAAGCCTTAGGCCGATTCCTTGAACCAATGAACCCTCTGAATAAATCAATGGCTAAGGGTGATGGAGTCTGTTATCCTGACGAATAGTTCGGACGAATTTTTGAGCTTTCAGCGAAGAAAATCACAACAAGGCGTAGAAAGGCAGCAACGGTTGAGCAATTTGATTAAATTGCCTACTGTACTCCGTACACTATTTTAGCGGACTGGAGCTATAGGCAAGGCCAGTACAGTCTTGCCTAGTACGTCAGGCATTTCCTTCCAAGTTAGAACTTAAATCATTTCTTGGCATCTGCTGTGCCTTGGCTCGGCGAATTCCGGTGTTCTTCCTAGGAGGTACGGAGTGAGCTCCGCGGGACCGCAGGTGGAACAAAGGAGGCAGCGGGAGGAATGCCGCATGGGAAGAGAAGCTCTGCACGTCGCAGATGGTACGGCTTGGCAGGCAGATAGAAAAAAAAGGTCCTAAGATTCAATCGGGAAACAAGTAGTAGCAGCCATGGTCATACCCGACTGGGAGCTTGGCTGCTTTAAAATGTCATGTGACAGAGTGTGATCAAGCACTTACTGGCAGTAACCGCCCGAGTATTTCATACATCATTGAATAGTCATCGATTTCAGTATTTCTTTAGTCAACATTTCTCCTCTCAAGCATCCCTGCTTGCTGTCAAGTCCTTTTGTCATCCTTTCTTAGAGAACTTCAGCATAGCAAGCGAACCTCTCAAGTTCTCCCCCGCCTGCCCGATACCCGTGATCGTTGATCCAAAAACAAGGATTGAGCAGCTCAAAGGCATTCTTTCAGACGAGTGTTGGCAATTCCAGAAAGTGAGCATCTTGAAACTTATACAAATGTATGAAACCGTGAGTTAGGGCCACTGGCCCCAGGCAAAACAATTTGGCTCCGCGACGGCGAAGTCCTGGAACGTGAGCCCGGGGTTCACGATATTCCCAAAAGATCTGTTGTTTGGGCCGAGGTGTGTTTTCAGCTTTATCTTCTATCATTGCTTTACTTACTCGAAACTTAGGGGATTGCTCACCAGATGATGCAGCTCAGTCAGTCATAATGTGATTTCTGGTGGCAAAATGCCGGATTTGGATGTCCGATATTTCGACAATCGATATCATCTCGATAAGGCTGTTCTTTAGTCTAGAGACTAGTGCATTGGGATTTCGTACTCTTAGCAGTCGCGCTCTCGTCATCGCCCGCCAAGTGTGGCTGGAATTCCTCCTCAGGTTTTGGCTTAAATCTCAAGATTGAAGCAGACAGGACAGGCCCTGAGGCTGCTACTGCTAGATGAAAGTTAAGGATCTGACCGTCTTGTCTTGACCGTATGTACTCCGTGTCATGTACGGATGTGTATCTTTAATTTTCTTTGAGAGTAAAAATAAAACTGAAGCCATCCGCTTCCGTCTCTCAGAAGGGCGGGCTTTGTATATGCAGTCCTGATCCGGACTTCGTTGGAGAGCAGTGAGAGCTGGTAGCAGTATGTCTGGTTTTAGTCGAAATATCTTTTTATCGCTCCGTTGCAGGTCTGTTTCATCTTCCGCCATCAAAATGCCTGAAAACGTAGGGAGAACTGACATGGAGTACTTCAAAGGAAGACTGTTGTAAACGAATTCGAGGCGAGATTTTGCCTCAATAATCAGGCGGATATTGAATGCCGAGTACTGTACCAAGTATGGGCATCCACTCTTGACACAAGGACCCGACAGGTCGGCTTGATCGATATGGAGAATAGCACCCTGGCACAATGCAAGACGAAAACGATCACACCATGGATTGACAGTAAAATCACATTATTGCCTCACAGAAGCATTCTGGAATACTTGGCACGAGCATTCGATAGACATAGTCCCGGGAGAAAGCTCACTGTCTCTGTAGTTCTCCTACAGGTTCTACGTGAATGCTGTCGTCAGCGTTGATGATCATTGCGGGTCTCCAACACAGCCACCCGGAGACGCGACAGCATCAACGTCGCTGTCGACAAAACGGACATCTATACAAGGTAAGTATGTTTAAATTGGAAAACATGATCACGATCGTCTACCATCGATAACATGATGCAGACATGCTGTGCTGAAGGCCGCCAGCCTGCCGTCTCGGGGACCGGGGGCGGAATGTTGATGGACAACCTGGAATTTCATTCTAGCAGGGCGGAGGAGGAGCCGTGCCAAGACACATCACCAAGTGGACGACATGTCTGTCCACCTCGGGACATGGTCCAATACAGCAAGGGTATGGGATAGAACGGAGGGGACGTCACGTACATCCGGATGCCCAGAGTAGCTGTGGCAACCCATGAACTTAGTTATTCTTTTCGTGATATGCCTCAAACTTAAAACTTGGCCAGCATTCAGAAGGGAAAAAAAACCCTCATTGCCTAATGACCTCATCTAGTATTCCGTGGTTGCGCTGGCCGAGACTGCTGGTTCCCGGTGCGGGCTGGGCAAGATTTCCTTCTCCGTACAGTATGCACGTCAAGTAAGCCCTTGCACGGCCAAGATAGCTCCCAACGTACCACACTGCGGTTTGAAAATGCCGCGCTTCTGGAAGAAACGTCGAAGGCAAGGTCTTGTCATGACGGTATTTCTCGAGACCGTCAGACAGATACCGAGCAGCCGGTATTTTTTGAGCACACCACCCGTCCACCACCCAACATCGTCTCTGTTCCGCTAGGGCGCAATGACATGGCAGGCTCTGCTTGGGCTTGCAACCTCTTCCTGTCTGAATCGTGGATGATCTACTAATACCCTCCATACTCATAATACTGTCCAGTCTCGTTTATCCTTATCGGCACGCACCCCCACTGCCTCCACTCCCCGCACTCCTACCCGCACGGTTCCACCGGCCAGAATCGCTCGGTCGATCAACGTCAATCCGTCCTCCGCTCAGCTGCCGCTAACTCTAACCTCCTAGTTTTCCTGTGCCGGGGCTTAAGGTTCTGGACAGCACACACAGAGAAGGACGGTATACAAACTAACTCAATCGCACTTTGCGCAGCTCGTACTGAAGTTATCGACGCTCCACAATTTCGTGTTCGCGGATACAAACATCTGTTCTGAAAATTGCGAAGATCTCTTTCTTTTGCTCGTCCATTTCGCAGACCTGTCAACGTGAGCAGCTGCTACTGTCGCCCCTGCTAGCAGGACCAGCACGTTGAAAGCCCTATCGGCCACGCCGCTGACGTGGAGGGCTCTGATACAGCGCCGCAATTGGCCTGTCCTGCTGTATCTTGTAATCTCTGGCGGGTCTCGGTCTCCCTTATCTGCAGATAAGCGTGCTGCAACAGCTGCTTGTCGTTGGCTGAGTTGCGTCATATCGATGATCAATAACGCATCAACAATATAGGTACTTGTTGGGGACGGCGATCTTGGCTGATTTTCGAGACACAGATGAGGGGCAGTGTACATAGGTACAAAATAGTATGCTTCTAAGAAATATATTTTGATCGGTGGTTGGCATGATTGAGTGATTTGTTCTGCTTCGACCTTTTAATGTGAACTCTACTATTAACAATCGATATGAAGGAACAGGTAGAGGGATCAATTAATCGAGGCGCATCCAACTTCACCTCTTCAGGGAGGTATAGAATTGGATGTTAGGAGGTGGAAGGGGATAAGCTTCGCGGTAAGGGGACTATGTTGTTATTTCGACTTTTAAAAATAATCTCTCCACGCGACATTGGATGGACCCGTTTCTCCAAATGCCATTTTATTTTCTTATCTACGGCGGGCCTCTCTAAAACCTTTTACTGGTCATTTCTACAGGTGCGCCAGAAGTGGAATGTGTCGTTGATTAAATCAATATGAATCCGTCCTTGTTTCGGCTGGGTCATTCCCACTGTTAAGGACCAAATGTTCTTACACATGCTGCAGACTTGGAAGATCCCTGCTTTCCAGAGGGTCCTTTCTTTCCAATTGATGACTGTTTTGCAACATACGTCAAGAGTGATTATAGACACTGCTATTCTGCGGATTGCTTTGGCGAATTCCTGGAAAAGAAAGCCAGGAAAACAATTTTTAAAGCGTCATGAGCATCAGAATGCAATGCTATCTAATCCACAGTATTTACGTACTTCTAGTGTCTCCGGAATCCAACGTCGAATGTCCTGAAATTGGAAAAATGTAAAACACTCCTGCATGTGAATCAATTCGCCTTAAGGGCCATGAAGCCGTGCCAGACAATAGAGATGGTAGGTCCATTGCAGCTCTTTCCTTATCCTCCCTGAAGAAAAGATAGAGAGCCATTCTCACTTCCAACATAAATGTCTGAAATCCCAGTCCCAACCTGATTCTCATCTCTCCGCGCTCGTTCCTGACTGCCAAGACCTTGGATGACCCAGAGCGGAGTTGACCAATCAGATCATGCCCACTAGCGGTCTGCTGATTATATAATCAAACGGACAAACGTCATGCTGCCGCGGCGTGCTTCCTGAAGAGCAAAAGGATACGAATAGAGCATAGGAACGAGCTCAAACCCGAAAACTGTCCACTTTACTAAATACAGCGGATGAAGGAAGGTGGAATGTGTGACGGTGCTTCACCGTATTCCAGTCCCATCTTGGAAGCAACCCTTGAAGTTTACTACCCATTACTTCTCCCCGGCGTGTGCATCTCACACATTTGAAACTTCAGATCTGCGCCCGGATATGTTGATGAATATCGCATATTTTTGTCTCTTCTCCCCTTCGTATGTCAGGCTGCAGGCCTGTTCGCACGAATAAAAGGTCGAAAACAGAAACAGAAGGAGGTGCAAAACAAGAGACAAATTTGACTGGCGGCTAGCTCGATCTCAATTCTCGCTCCTATTCTCTCCTTTTAGCAGAATATGGTAAAGGAAATTCCGGGTTTCTACTATGGTAAGTACCTGGTATTGTTCTTCCCTGCTGTATATGTATGTGTCGGTTTGGATTTCTTCTCAGATGCCTGTGCTTGTTATTTGCCTTTGTCTTGAACCATTTCCGGGCTCCTAGTTAAAGAACTAGGCGTTTTCATCTTGACCCTTTTGCGCGTGTGCCTATCTCTCTTGGCATTTTTTTGTTGCGAAATTGGTGTCTGCACTATGGTCAAATGTTCCTGAGCGACTCTATTTCTCCAGACGTTTGGAGCGGAATTTTCCATGAAAGGAATGGCCTGTCTTGTCTTCTTGCATGCAATTCTACTTCTCTGACTTTCGTTGAGCCATGCTAACGGGGAACTTTTTTAGATCCCGAAAAGAAGAAATATTTCAAGATCCAGGCGAACCATGTAGCGCCTCCGGGATGTCAGTACTCAGAAAGGGCGATCAAAGAAAGGAAATTGGAGGAGAAGGTTATACATACCTTTCGACAGGAGAATTTTGTCAACTCTGGAATGTAGTTGCTGACTTTCTTACAGAGTCGAAAACGTAAGAGGGAGCATGGCCGTCGTGTCGCAACGGAAAGGATTAGGAGAGCATCCTCTCTGATGCATCCGCTTATCGGGCTCGAGAGAGAGCTCAGCCAACAGCGTACGTCAAGTCGCGATATATTTGAGCAACAAGGGAAGGCGTATGCAAGCAAACTACAGCGGAAACAGCTACACAAATATACGCCATGGGGTACAAGTGGAGATAATACTGTCACGCATATTCTACGAAACCGTTCTGGGCTCTTGATTACTGGTGCGCGTTTCCACACTATCTGTTGCCTGAGACTCTTGCTAATAGGATGAAAGCTCTTTCGCGGGGTCCTGAGTCGGCTGTTGCGTGAGTTTTCTTCTCTTCAGCTCCAACAGACTTTCTACTAGAACTTTATCCCTGAGTGTTTGAGCTAACTGGACATTGACAACTCTTAGAGTTTGCTTTCCAGAATCCCATCGCCACACGTGGACATACCACCAATCACTGGAACGAGTTCTGTACAAAGATGAATATCGGGTATGTCAGGGAAGAGACTCTGCCAAAGACTGGATGTTCATATCTATACAGATCCCCTCGATCTCTCTTAGTCACACAGGATTTCTCTTGTATGTTCCAAGGCCTTGCTTTCTCTACTTTTTTTTCTTTCACTAATAAAAACCAGAGCGGCGATGGATAGTGGACCGGCGGGTGATTCCTTCCTTTTGGTGAGGGCCATTCCTGATCCTGTTGAAGAAGAAACGTACCGTTGGCCTACTCTTGGTAAGTATGTATTAGATTCTTTTCCTGACATGGAAGTATTGATGTTCGATCAGCTTCGGTGCGCCATCCCACCCGAGTGCGGGAAGAAACGACGTTGTGGTCGTCATCTCCGCGTCCGACTGGTGATAGTCCGTTCTTTGCAATTGGAACGTCCCAGGGCCTGCATACGTTGGAGGGCGTCGGATACCGCTGGCAGCTGGAGAAAAAACAATTTCCTCCTGACGTTATCTCCGGGAAGCCAGCTTCCTTCAGATACAGGGAGTCCTCACACTCTGACGTGATGGCTGTGGAGTGGCTCACTTCGGACGTGATCGTTTCCGGTTTGTCGGACTCCTCAATATTCTTCCATGACATCCGTAGTGGGGGAACTGTCACTAGATTGCAACATTCGCATGCCGTATCTAAGATCCGCAAGGTTGATCCGTATCGGCTGGTCGTGGCGGGGTACAAATCGGTACGTCTCTTCCCGTTCCTTTTAGCTTTTTTTTCGGGAACCATCCTTTCTTTGATTGGATTGTTGTTCCTTTTCTTACAGATGAGATCGCTTATCGACAATACAGCTTCAGATGTATGACATTCGATACCCTGCCAATGGATTGCAGAGTCGCCCAAAACCGGGTAGCTCTCGTCACACCTCAACAAAGCCTTACTTGTGGTTTCCGGAGTATTCAAACTCTGCGAGGGTTACCTTTTGCAACGACATTGATGTGAGCCCGGAGCTTGGTCTCCTTGCTGGTGGTAAGCATGCTACTAAAGCATGACCCTGTTTGCACCAATCCTATCAATTTATTTCAGCGTTATTCTGGACCAGGTACAGGTTTCAGGGTAAGGCGGTGGAGAGGCTAACCTGCTGTGTCTTTCCAGTAACTGACGACCGTAAACTCCAAATCTTCTCCCTTCTTGACGGGTCTGTGGTCACTTCACCCGCATCAAGTTATCAGTACGATACAAGCATCTCCTGCGTGCGGTTTGAATCTGGGGAGTGGCCAGTTCTGGGTTCCCACGTGCCCAGGCTGCTCGTCGGCACTGGGCAAGTGGTTGAGGAGTGGACTTGGTAGGGCTCGGAATGTAATTCGGTTGTGACTCTTTTCTTGCTTTATGTGTTCGATTGGAGATCACTTTGAACGGTATGCAGATCCAAGGATAGAATACCGAGCCTGAGCTCGATTGTATTATCACTCCTTGTCCTGTTTTCATACTCTTCGTCATCTTGCAATTCTGGCAGATCATCTCAGCCGCTGGGACTACCCAAATTCTTTTAATACCAGCGTCATATCATGTATCGTTCAGGATTATGGATTGATGGTTTGTATATACGGAGGAATTCAAACAAATCTTACATAATCTCCTTATTATCAAAATATCTGGACCACAATTGCCACCTTTTACTTTCTGATCATACGTGATACAACCCTGTTTAACCCCCCAACAAATCAGCCGCAAAGGTATCCATTCCACCTCATACTAGACTAAATCCAATTCCCCAATCCGTATTTGACCTGACAGAAGAAGAGTTAACTGACCCTCTCCTCGTCTCCGGGGGAAGGGGGCAGGTGACAGCTGAAGTGATTGCCAGGGCTGGCTCCTTCGTTTATCCTTCCCTCATTTCATCGTGAATCACGGCCCGCGGCGGGGGTGGCTCAGAAAAGGGAATCTTCCTCTCTGAACGAGGATCTGTAGAGATATTTGCTTTTCCTTCTTCATGCATTCTTAGCTGACTCTGACTGTGCGGTTCGGACGGACTTGTCATGCTAGACTTGGTTCCCTCACGAGAAGATTTTGTAGGGAAATCCATTAGATGTCACTGTCAACTTTACTTTCTGCTTCTTTTCCTTTTAGAAAACTTTGACAATGGCAAGCGGACCCCTGAAATTTACAGTCGCCCGCCAGATACCCTTGATTTATTGACCCCAAGATAAGGGTAAAGGAGCTCAAAAGCTTAATTAGAAGAGTACTTTCTCGATTCCAGAAAGAGAATATTTTACAAGTAATCCAGAGGTTTGTTAATTTGAATTATGTCGAGAGGCTGCCGAAGTCGGCGCTCGAGATATTGATACATTGCCTATGCACTTTTACTTCCTGGCAAAGGCGTCGGTCTGAACAACCCTGAAAAAGGAGTTCACTGCACAAACGTAAATTCAGAACAGGCAATCAAACCTTTTGCACGGTCACTTAGCATAGCGTACACTTTTAATGAGCGTGATAGCAGCAGTGGTATGGACAGTGATTGCAATGAAAAAGTTGTAGTGTACAAATGGTAAAGGCTATGTAAGGTGGCGAGGGAGTCGGTATTGCAGTTCTGGAAGGCAAAAAATAAAAACCAGAGATTGGTGTTTACAACGGCCTTACATAGGTTGTAGATGTTTCGTAATGAGTTGGAGACAGAAGGCAGTTGAAAGCGAGAGTATAAGAGAATGTCTCCTGAAATTGTCTCCTGAAACGCCGTACCTGCTGTGTGATATGCGACATCAATTATCACACTAATAATAACTCATTCTACAAGCCACCTATGCGTTCACCGCTGATGTTTGACCAAATAATGATGGCAGGCCCGAGGGGAGTGTACTGTACCTATATGTCTCGATAAGGGCTTAGGGCTTAGGGCTCTAAGAGTCTCCACTTTTATGTCAACTCTTCGTGACCTGTAAACTTCCAATGAATGGACTTTAACCTCCGAATCACATAAATGGATGGTCACATTATTCCAGAGCCATGGATGCGGTCCCAGAGCTCTGGGTACGGGCTCCCAACATGATGGTTCATCTGTCGCCTATGCTCCCAATATGCACCTCTTAGGGCGTCTCCTTTTCAACTCTGCTGACCTGCACTATTAACGACTCTTAAGTTAAACCATTCCTGTTAGTCAACTAGAGCTATTTGAATTCTGTAATCCTTTTCATCTATTGCCCTGCTACTGTCATCTCACATGTCCTGGTCTCACAGGCCATACTCACACCGCCTCATCTATCTAGGTACTTAGTAAGGGCCATACATTTTCTTTTCAGTGAAGGCTTAATTTCGCAGGAAATCCTATCTCGCTTCAACTTTCGTGTTACTCAAATCTCTGCTGTTATGTTTATACCTGCCAGAACTTGGAGTCTTTGCTGGCCTCATCTCGAGGGACTACGACAAGATGCTTGCTTCTCCAATATCTGGGTTGTGGCTCCTGTATTGACAACATGATCATTAATACCACTCTGACTGTGCCATCCAGGAAACACAACATATCGATGATAACGGTCCGTGTTTCGCGTATCTGTCGGTACTGTTGTCCTCAAGGTCAAAACAGCGCGGTATTCTCCTCAGTGTTGATAGTTTTCCCGAGCTAGATTGGAACATCTCTTGATAGGATATCAGAAGAACTAAAATCTGCGAGTTTCAAGGCGGAGCAAATGCAATACTAAGGCGAATAGCGTGGAAGGTCAATGGCACAGCTTCGCGGAACAGGAAATCGTACTTACTATCCACGCCTGCGGGCTGTCTGAGTGGAGAGCTATGGAATACGAGCCTATACTACACCAGGCGACAAACCTCTGGGACTTTCTGTTCCAGCTGGGAGGCTGATGACAGTCCATTACAAATCCTTCAATATTTTCCTGCAAAAAGCCATTTGGACTGGGGTTCTTTTGCTTGAATGTCCCCTGGGTATGCCTGACGATCTAAAGTGGACTTGCTTTGAAGACCGCATACTTTTGAAGCCTGGTGTCTCTAGGAAAATTGGAGGAAGTGAACCACCCGGGTACTTGCGGAAACCACTGATAAAGAGCAGGCGACCCATGAATATAGGATAGCAATGTGTCAGTTCCTTTCCAACCACCTACGGTTCTTTCCGTCTCGCACGGCGTTCTGGAAAGCTTCCGTGTTCCCTTCCCCCGAGCCTCTGTCCTCCAAGGCAAGATCCCAGCCTTTTCAAGCTGAGCTCCACCATGAAGACCCAGATATCCATCTGGCCAGCAATGGTGAAGCTTCAGACCAACTTAGACATCCTGCGATGGGCCTTCGCACCGTTTCCCCGACTTGGCAGCGAGGAGGAGCGCGGAAGCGACACAGGACGCAAGCTGTGGACATGAAGTGACACGCTGGTCTCAGTAGACTCGGTCTGGGCCGCCGTTCCCGAGATAGGTCCCCCGCCTCGGTGCTCCACAACTGGTTAGCGGTTACCCCGCGGGGGAGGAGCATGGATCCATGGTTTCTCCGCGCGGTTCTCCAGTCGGAACCTCTGCATCATCTTCCGAAGTGGATAAAGCCAGCGTCCATTCGATACCGTCGGTTATTGCTTCGGATGTGGCTCCTAACCTACCACAGATCACTCATGGAGCTAGCGAAAAGTCCGTTGCCTGTGATATCGTCGTCATGTATCGTCCTGCTGCTTGAGAAGCAGGAGGACCGCTATTCGCATGCCTGCTGGACGTTTGGAAGATGGTAACCAGACGATATCATGGTTAGAGATGTTTGTGTGAGACGAACCATAGGCGCATCGCCCACGCTATCCGAATGGTCTGGCATCTTATCGTGAGTGCCGGCATTTTATACTGGCCTCGAGACAGGAACGGAGGCATCAGGCCCAGCCTGCCGACGGGACCAACCCGACAGGCATACGGAGTAGGGTCTGGTGTCAGCGGAACCGCAGTCTGGGGATAGCACGTCCAGGATTCCGGACGCCGCCTCCTTGGATCTCCACAACCCCCGCGCTCCTTTCTCCGCAATAGCTCGTTGCCGCGGGTTACGAACAGTTGGACTGTTGGAGGCCGTGCTCTCGCTATTGAACGAGGTTTCGTACCGGGACCTGAGATGAGAAGACATAAATACTGCGTCGACCCAAGGCTTGGGGATGAATCTCTTCCTCCAGGAACAGATGCATCAATTGGCGCCTTCATAACTCATCAATTGTTTCTTTTTCTCTTCACTATACCTTGATTAGCCTCTCTATTGACACAGACTATAAGAAGATAAGATGGGCATTCCAACGACTCAGAAAGCAGCCGTTGTCGAGCAGCCCGGCCCTGATGCCCAGTGTGTTGTCAAAGAGATCCCAGTCCCTACGCCCAACGACGGTGAGATCCTTGTCAAGGTCAATTGGTCTGGTCTCTGCCACTCGGACGTCCACCTAATCAGGGGTGACTGGGCCAGCATGGGCGTCAACATGAAGGCCAAAGTCTCCGGCCACGAGGGTGCCGGTGTCGTCGTCGCCGTGGGCAAGAACGTCAAGTGATTCCAGGTTGGAGACCGGGCTGGAATCAAGTGGGTTTCCGACACTTGCGGCGACTGCGAGTTCTGTACCAATGGGTTCGACGAGCTGCACTGCACGCAGCAGAAAAACAGTGGAGCTTCAACGGAGGGAACATTCCAGCAGTATGTGACCACTAGCGCACAGTACGCCACCAAGATCCCTGATGGAGTATCTGACGAGGAAGCTGGTCCTGTGAGTATCCCTTTCCATCTGAACATCATGTTGCTCTCGCTCATAGAAAGAATAGATCCTCTGTGGTGGTGTCACGGCATACACAGCCTTGAAGCGCTCCGCTGTCAGACCCGGCCAATGGGTCGTCCTTCCCGGTGCCGGTGGTGGTCTGGGCCATCTGGCAATCCAGTACGCGAAGGCCATGGGAATGCGCGTGATCGCTATCGACGGCGGCAAAGAGAAGGAGGAACTTTGCAAGAGACTTGGCGCAGAGGTCTACATTGACTTCCTAGTCGAGAAGGACATCCCAGCCAAGGTCATGGAACTTACCACGTATGGTGCACACGGGGTCGTCGTGACGGCCGCATCGAGGGCCGCTTATGAGATGGCCCCCAACCTACTGCGACCACGCGGCACTCTCGTCTGCGTTGGACTGCCCGAGGATGACTTCAGGGTTGGTGCATCCCCGATACAGATGGTGCTGAGGAGACTGAACGTGGTTGGCACCCTCACCGGAACTCTGAAGGATGTGGAAGAAGCCTTGGACTTCACCGCCAGGGGTCTGGTCAAGTCAATCCTGGTCAAAGGAACCATCAATGATATCAACACCTTTGTGGACAAGATGCTGGCTGGCCAGCTGCCTGGACGCGCGGTCATCAATCTTTGGGCTTAAGGGAAATGTTACGACGTTTATGCATTTGATACCGTTCTCGAATGACGAATCATGTATATACAGAGTTGAAGGGGGACGCACTCGCATTCAGAGAATTAACTGGGCCAGGGTGAATGGAAAGATACTCCTTTGAAGCTTTTTTACATGAGATGTTGAAAGATCCATGATGAATAAATGGATTTTATTCCCTCTTTTGAGCACAGACAAGTTGTATACTTTCTCCTCCATATTCCACCAGCACATTCTGTGATTGTAGTCTCCCAGACAACAGTATCGCACTACAGCAGAGAATAGATCCCGTTGTTTGCGAACCTCTGCAACGAGACCTTCGTTTCCTCTTGGAGAAATTGGACTCCTTTACCACCACAGAATATTTGCATTTGTACAGTATGAGGATTGCATCTATCCCACTTCAAGGAAATCAGTTTGTTACATGGGTGTCTCAGTTCTCGACAACAAGCCTGTTTCATGACTCTCGATAGTTTTTGGATTTGATTCACATGTATGTAATATTATCAGAATTAACGACTATACGATACCCTAAGATAAGATGGACTAAGAGACAAGCGGCTATGAAGACCTAAAGATCCAGTGTCTGCTCCTCCATAGGCCATTCATAAATCGAGCCTCAAATGGCAATGACATTGAAGAACACCACTATACAAGAAAGCATAGAAAAGATGATTGTGAGTTCCTCGCTGGTTTTACAAAAAGCAATTCTGCAGCCAAAGTACTACAGGTATTTATCTACCAGACTAATTCCCGGCTCGTATTAGTTCTGAGCCTCCAGCGACTCTTCCTCACTTGCCTGTGAATACCATCCATCGTGTCAGACGACCGGTCATATATCTCAACTAACTTCGGTCACTCCTTTCTGACTGGCAGCTTTTAAAGGAGGACATGAGCCAGACCCAGACTCCACAGATCGTCCGATCAGGGGGCATAGGAAATAGCAAATCTATTCCAGCACACATGTCATATTCATTAATGGTGAATACTTTATTAAGCAAGATTTCAATGTCTAGACAGGAGGTTCCACTTGAGATAATTATTGATTGATTCATTTCTTTCTGCAGATGTGTGTGTGGAACTAAGTAAGCTCTTTCATATACCTAGTCTCATTATTCTGATTGCCTTTTAATCTGTTCCCCAGGCTGCTTTGGCCCCGATTGCTAACGCTAGACCAGTACTTATTATTAGAACATGGCTACGAAACACAAACTCGAGGGAGAGCATTCGCCATTTGGACACCAAATTTTGGAAGGAATCAGTCGTCACCGTTTCCCCAGTCTCGCAAACACAGCCTCTACAACTGCCTGAACGCTAATCCTATTAGCTTTGGGGCTGCCATTACCACCGCTGCTGAACCATTATTAAGAGATACTCTTCAGCATCGTAAGCTATGACATGAAGGTGGCTTATGCCGTTTTCCGCCGTCCATAAGTTTTAGATTTCTCATCCATTTTCGCGGACTCGGGAGAGTCGCGATTATGTGTGTAGGGCGGAACGGTCGGATGGCTGAACCATTGAATCTCATCTGGGATGGAAAAATCCGGCACGAAACCAATCTGCCCAGCATCTATATTCACATGGTGCAACCTGGCAAAAAACCAAAGACAAGAGGTGCTGTATTAGATAATCATTATTCAAGGCGAAGCCCCTCGAGCTCCAAAATCACAGGCTCTGACTCAAGGGAACATGCTGCGAGTGTCAGTTTTCTTGATAATTTGTGACACAAGTGAGGAACATGAGATTTATCTGCATAGTAGAAATGGAGGAGACCAAGTCCTTTTCCATGAGGTACTCCAATCAAGGACATCGGAATTCGGAAATGTACCTGGAGGTGATGGAAATGTAAAACATAGTACTACCGAGTACCTATTAAATGTTATCGAGCGCCAGAAAGCCGCCATCCATGACTTTTCAGAAGCCTCTGTAGTTGGAATTTCCCTGTTCAGTATGTGTCCTCAGCCTATTAATATACTGATTTAGTAACAATCACTGTAACCTTGGGGCATGAGCATGATTTCTCGGGAATTCATAGATGTTTTAACCACAATTCGAACAAGGTCCACTTAACAGGTATTAACTAAAAGATCAGTTGGGCTTACTTCTCATGCCTGCTGCTCATTCTATCCTTCAGATATGATTCCTATAAATATGTAGCAGAACCTACCTTCCTGCTAGGCATTATGACAACCGACTGTACAACATAAGTGCTGAGACCTACATCGCATTTCGTTACATTGTCTGCAAGTCGGGCCTGAAGACCGCAGGCATAGCGGTTCCAGGTCGCACCACACATCTGTGCAAGACAGGATGAAGTCTCACAAGCTTATCCACATCCGGAAGCCAGCTTGGTGACGAAGGGATCGATCCCTAATGAATGGTTGACAACGCTCGCTGTCTTCTGCCTCTGTTGTCCCTCGCGGCTACACAGACGTTCTGATTGCCTGCTACCTAGAAACCACAGACAACAGTTCTCCAATTTGTGCGCGGGACGCTTCAATGGAAGAATCCCTTGTTCCACGCATTTTGAGGGGCTATATGCATATAATACTCGAAAATCATATGCTATTGGACTCTTCGCCCTCGGGGATACTGGCGTTTACTCCATGGTAGCGCAAGGTGGTCAGCAGGCCCCGGGCGCATGGAGTAACGACAGTTTCAACTGTTTAAGGGGCTGGTTTGTAGCGTTATCAAGGAAGACGGGTACATTGACTTCCATATCCTTTGATTTACTTTCTTTCTCTTTCTTTTCTATCTCACAGAAATTTGTTTTTTCCCCTCATGCGTCCTCTACCTGGGCAAGTGCTATACCGCCGTGTATCTTCCCTCCTATGCTGCCGCTATCTCGTTAATGTTAATTTATCTCCTTTTGTTGTTGCAGATTCTTGCTACTGGCCAAATGGGGACCTCGCTCCCGATAATTGGACTCCGTGTCCTAACAGCAAAGTGTGCTGTGCGGCCGGGGAGATGTGTCTGACCAACAACCTCTGCTACGAGGCGAATTTGAACATCGCATACCGCGGCGCCTGCAGCGATAGGTCGTGGTCCGGACAGATTGTCCACATATCTGCCATAAAGGTGAGTACACATATGACTATATACTTTGGTACCAAAGAATATTCTCGGAAAAAAAAAGCAGAGAGATATATGCTCTCTAAACAATAGAGAAATGAACTGCGTCTACACACAAACAACAAGTACGGCTATCAGTTATTGACATTCTCGTACGCCTGCCCGAACAACACGAACCAAGTATTTACTTGCGGTGGCAGCGGATGGGCTTCAGTCGTTTGCGAGGCCGGTCTGGGCCTGTATCACTGGCAAAGTGGCAAATTCTACGCCGTTGCAAATTACTCGTATCCATCATTGTCGTCTCCTACTTCACCCCCGACTACAGCTGCAGCGACAGCTACTGCTGCGGCGATCTCTGAACCTGTCTCAAGTACTTCCTCTTCCTCCTTTTCTTCTAAATCAGCCTTTTCACACTTTTCCCAAAGTATCCAGATTGGCCTGGGCATCGGTCTAGGTCTCGGTATCCCTCTCCTGATCGTCACCGCGGCATTTCTGTTCTTCAGTCTCCGTGGGCGGAATCGGCAAAAGCAGAAACACTTCACAAGCGGGGATAAGCAGTACCCTTTATTCGGCCCTCATCGAAGGATGGAGAGAAACAACGATGAATTCCGGGAGCTGGAGGGCACGGCAGTCCGTCAGCCGGAGCTAGGAGGAAGGGTTTGAATTGAACGTTTCTATATTCTAAGCTATATGTATGTGCACACATTTGTTTCCTCTTTTCTCTGAGCTCCTGTCTGAGAGATTTATTCGGCTTTACAATAGTTTTGTTGGAATACTAAGTAGAAAGTTTGCGAGTTCTTCTTTGGTGACAAACATGTACTGTACCTAAATCTCACAAAATATGATATTCATCTGTTAACTGATCTACGAACTGCATACCTAGATATATGGGAAATGCATACACAAATCCATTCAATCGTTTTTCGAAATATTCGGGAAGAATTCACCACTCTGAAAACAAAGCACGTCCAACGGGAGGAGAGAAAAATAAAGGATATTAAAACATGTCTAAACTCAGGAACTTTGTGTTGGAACATAAGATCAGAAACTTACGAAGGCAAATAGGCAACGTTGCCTTTTTCTCCAACACTTTGAGAGCAATGAAACTGTTAATATTGAACTAGCTGCCTAAAATAAAGAAATAGAGAGTAATAACTGGAAGTATTGAAGGATTATATCAATAGAACGAACAGAATGACTTCGGATGAACATATCGATTAATGACTATCTAGTCACGTATAGCGAAGCGATGGGATAATGAAGAACAGCAGCTGCAGGGAAGACTTCAGGGCAGTATTTACGATAGAAACCCTCCTTTGACGGAACGATATATTCCTTTGAGGGAGTCATATATGTTGTCTTAGGCCGGATTCATGCATATGGAATCCTGCGGTGGACCTATCCAGGAACGGGTAGATGAGTGGTCCAAGACCACCCAATTCTACGTCTTCCAGAAGACCTAACTTAAAATTTATAGGTGATTCTTTTTCTTTAAAAAAAGTAAGGTTTTTTTCAGAATCTTTTACTAATTTTCTAGTCTTTATTATAGATTTTACTATCATGAGTCATTTAAATCACCCTAATAAAGAAATTATTATATTCCTTTAACAGAGCTAAATGAGACCACAGATGCAGTCATACTAGACCCTGCAGCAGGCCTATCTGGGTAGTATCGGTGAGCGGTCTGAGACCGCCCCATTCGAGAAAAACAAATGAGATAATGATAAAAAAAAAGATAGAAACGACGGTATTTATATTAAGAAATGAACCACTACCCTAGTACGAATGTAGTCATCCACACAGCTGGTAATCCAGCAGTAGCCTTTGCATAATATACAGCATGGCTCCCAACAGGAATAACTACATACCTAGCTTCTGATAGACGCCCGCGGATCCATATCTTAATTACAAATGCCAAAGAGATTGGGCTATTATAATTCTCATGGGCTGCAATACAAAGCACTATTCAGCACGTAAAGTACAATGTTTATGACTAATTGATTAATAAATTAATTACAAAGTGTTAAAAGAGCAGACTGGCTAGGCGCCTGATCACGGAAGTAGATAGGCAGGTACACCTTGACTAGATTTTCGCTACTCTCTTCCGCCTCCCCTTTCCCCGCCTTCATCGCGATTATGTCTTGTACAGTACGGTTAGAAATTCGGGATGTAAGTCCTATGTCCTTGTTGTCGATATGAAGGATATGGCTAGAGGTACTCATATGAAAGGGGGGAATGAATATATGAAAAAATATCGCTTATGAAAGCGAGTGAAAATATATGCAAGTATAAATTAAGACTTGGAAGCCAGGTAATCGGCCGCCTAGACAGTCGGATACATTAGCCAACTCTCCTTCTAAATCACCAGGTTAGGAAATTTACCTTGTCAAGGTTATAGTCAAATTTCTCTAATGCAGCTAGCGACTCGTCACGTGGATATCCCATGCTTGTCAGCCGTTGCAGTAACGTAATCGATCACCGAGCGAAACAGATCACCGAGCGAAACACCCCACCAAACTACGCGACGCGCTCATCAACTTCAACCACCAAAATGCCACGCAAAACAGCAGATTCAGCAGTTCATCAAGAGGGCCATATCTTGCTTGCAATTAAAGCTTTCAATGATGGTCAATTTAAAAGCATATGGGCTGCTGCACAGGCATATAATGTGCCACATTCAACACTCTACAACCGCCTACGCGGGCGTACTGCACGTGTAGATGCAATACCAAACAGCAAAAAGCTCACCACCACTGAAGAATCTATGCTTGTCAAATGGATATTATTGATGAACCAACAGGGACTACCACCACGAATCACCATTGTACGAGATATGGCCAGTCTATTACTATCTAGCCGGTTGAATGCACCAGCTACTGTTGGC